>Ga0070741_10000036_pt1 | contig 493957 bp, 417 predicted proteins | sample Coa_R1_4_FD_66440 | JGI IMG/M metagenome (GOLD analysis project Ga0070741, IMG submission 66440) | Surface soil microbial communities from Centralia Pennsylvania, which are recovering from an underground coalmine fire - Coalmine... | ecosystem: Environmental > Terrestrial > Soil >...
TCCGGTTCTCGGTGTGGGACTCGGCCGGCGACGGTGCGTACGTTCAGCCGATCGCTCTCAACCAGTAGCGCAGGATGCGTGATGCGGACGACCCATCCGGGCTGCCGCTTCATCTGTGGCAAGAAGTTGGTGCGTTGTTCACCTTCTGAGTTTCCCCAGACTTCCCAGGTCGGTCTGCGGCCTCGGCAACAGCTCAATGTTGCCGGGGCTTTTTCTTTGGTGGCGATAGTGCGGATCAGCTCGCCGCAGTTTTCTGCCCGATCTTCGGCCGCTGCGGAATCCGCGCCTGCAGTTCCTGCAAGCGACTCCACAATTTCTTCTGCGTCTCGGCATGAGGCGAATCGCCGTAAAGGTTCTTCGTCTCTCCGGGATCTGCACCCAGATCGTACATCTCGAACTCCTGCGGCTCCATCACGTAGTGAATCAGTTTGTATTGCTCAGTGCGGATGCCGCGATGCGGGCGCACGCCTTCCGGATTGGGCCACTCGTAATACTCGTAGTACCACCCTTTCCGGAAATTCGGATTGGCTGCACTTCCTTGTGCGAACTACTTTACATCGATCTCTGGCGCATGCCCTTCTTCTTCGCGAGCACGGAACATGCCGAGCGTATTGAAACTCCATACTGGATCTCCGTTCGGTGCAAGCACGATCACGCCTCCCTCGCCGCCTTTGAGCGCCGGAAGTTCCGTGTGGATCATGCGGTCAGCCGCCTCTTGCGGCGTGCGGCCCTCTTCGATCAGCGTGCATATCTCACGGGCCAGCGTGAGGCGGATAAAGTATTCGCCGACCCCCGTTCCGGAGACCGCGCACGCTTTGTCGTTGGCATAGGTGCCTGCGCCGATCAGCGGTGAGTCGCCGACGCGCCCTGGAAGCTTGCCCTGCATGCCGCCCGTGGACGTGGCCGCAGCCAGATGGCCCGCACTATCGCGCGCTACGGCGCCCACGGTTCCAAATCGATGCGCGAATATCGGCGATATCGATGCTGAAGCTCCGGGTGGGTTGCCGGCGGCAGGCACGCCCTGCGGCCGATGAGGAACCGCACGGCCGCTGGTCTTCATGATCGAAACAAACTCCTGCCAACGCATTTCGGTGAAGAAAAACGATGCCGGTTTCTGCTCGATGCCCTGCGAGCGGGCAAAGGCGTCCGCGCCTTCGCCCACCATCATGACGTACGGCGTGTGCTCCATCACGGCGCGCGCCAAGGCGATGGGATGCCGGGTGAAGTGCACATCGGCGACTGAGCCCGCGGCGAGCGTGGCGCCATCCATCAGCGCCGCATCCATCTCGTTGGTTCCATCGGCCGCAAAGGCCGAGCCGCGTCCGGCATTGAAGAGCGGATCGTCTTCAAGCACTTCAACTACGGCCTGAACAGCATCCAAGGCCTTGCCGTTTCGCTTCAGTACAGCCGTTCCGACCGCGAGTGCCCGTGCGAGCGAATCGTGATATGCAGCGGCAGTGGCTGCATCCATGTGTTCCCACTCGCTCTCGCCCGCTCCGCCATGGATCGCGATGGCCCAGCCATTCGCAGATTTTATGCTTGCAGCGGAGTCTGCGTGAATTGGTGGCGCAGCAAACGCTGCAAAAGGGAGCAACAGAAACGCGCAACTTGAAATTGCGAGCCACATGCTTGCGCCGCGTGTGTTTTGCTGCGGCTTGCAGTGCGCAGCGGGTCCTCGATGCACCTCAGCTCCAATGGCCAGTTCCATATTTCAGCCATCTTACTCCAGCGCGAAGAGCAGAGCCGGAGGCGCGATAATAGAGAGATGACGCAGGAGACGGCAAAATCTGAGAAGGCCTGCTGCACGCCGAGCGCTGAGCGCGGCGCGGACGCGGCCTGCTGTAGCGCTGATCCGGTCTCTTGCGGCGCAAGCCACTCATTGGATGCGACGGCTGATGCCCAACGGCCGATGGTTTCGTTGCCAGGTGGTACATTCCTGATGGGAACGGACTACGCCGACGGATTTCCTGCTGATGGGGAGGGGCCTGTGCGGCCCGTCGTTCTTTCTCCCTTCGCCATCGATGTCTTTCCGGTGACAAACGAGGATTTCAGCGCCTTCGTTCACGCAACGGACTATCGAACCGAAGCAGAGCGATTTGGCTGGTCGTTCGTCTTCTGGTCGCACATTCCGCAGAATCGCTTTCAAAAACTGGTGGAAGATACAGTAGCCAATGCGCCGTGGTGGTGCAAGGTTCGGGGCGCCTGCTGGAAGCATCCGGAGGGTCCAGGCTCTAACCTCGACAGCCGCGCGAAGTATCCGGTGGTGCATGTCTCATGGAACGACGCAGCTAGCTACGCGCAATGGGCCGGCAAGAGCCTGCCCACCGAAGCGCAGTGGGAGTTCGCGGCGCGCGGCGGCCTCGAGCAGAAGCTGTATCCCTGGGGAGATGAGTTGGCTCCTGATAGCAAGCATCTCTGCAATATCTGGCAGGGCCGGTTTCCTACGCGCGATACAGCAGAAGATGGTTACGCAGGCACGTGTCCGGTGGATGCTTTTCCGCCGAATGGATACGGACTCTACTCCGTCACCGGAAATGTGTGGGAGTGGTGTGCCGACTGGTTCCACACCAAGTTTTCCGCGTCTCCCGCCTTGTATGATCCGGCTGGTCCGGCAGCGGGGAAGGGCAAGGTAATGAAGGGCGGCTCGTTCCTTTGCCACGCCTCCTATTGCAACCGCTATCGTGTCGGCGCGAGAACGCAAAACACTCCCGACAGCTCCACCGCGAATATCGGCTTCCGCTGCGTGAAGGCTCTTTCGAGCTAGCGTGAGTCGAAAAATCGTATCTTTGCTCTACTCGCGAAGAAAGAAGATCAAGAATACGGGCAACGGGTGCTCACTTCTGCATTGCTTTGCGCAATCGAGCCTCGGCTTCCGGGCTCCAGTAGCCGCAGTCGAGCTCAAAGAAAACCGATGTGTAGGGAATCGTGAGATCGGTTTTGAGAATCAGAACCCGGAAAAGCTGCGCGCATTGATCGAGTCTGGCAATGATCTGTTCATGCGGAAGCTTTTGGGCAGGAGTATCGGCAAATGTAAGTTGAAGCTGCTGCCGGTATGCATTCACTCCTGGCGCATCGCTCTCACCTACATAATCAAGCTCGTGATCGAGATAGATGTTGCTTCGCACATGGCTGGAGGCGGCAATCTGGCCATAGACCCGGCTTACCGTATCCAGATGATCGGCACCTGTCACGATCGTCTCGATACCCGGATTCGATTGCACCGGATAGGCGGCGTCGGCAACCACAATCCAGTTGCGATGCCCGAACAAAGGCAAGCGCCGGCCGAGCTTCCGCTCCCATGCCGGCGCAATCTGCGCATTTTCAGTTTTGCTGATAGTTGTAGACAGAGCTATCTTCACCTTTCTCCCGGGCAAACAGCGACTTTACCGCATCGTCCAGAGGCCATTAGAGCGTATGCTTCCCCTGCCTTTTCCAGGCCGAACCGGTGCGTAATGATCTCTTCCGGATGCAGGTTCCACCGGACCAGGCGCTCAACCAGTTCTTCCATCTGCCAGGTTGATGTAACCCATGATCCGCAAATCGTTTTCTGATCGTGGATGATGTCGGGCGAGGGATGAAAGGTGACGGAGCCGCCCTCGCCGATCATCACGATCTTGCCCCACTTCCGCGTAGCACGAATCGCGGTTGCGCGCGCCTCAGCATTGCCAGAACAGTCCACCGCGCGTTCTACGCCGTTGCCAGCCGTCAGGTCGCGCACCTGGGCAACATTCTCCGGTCCGGATGCAAGCACAACGTCGCAGAGCCCGAGCTGCATCGCCAGTTCCAGGCGGTCCTTCGAAAGATCAATCCCGATGATTTTTTGTGCGCCGAGCTTACGGCAGAGAGCGCCGGCGGCGAGTCCCACCGGACCGAGGCCAGTAATCAGCACCGCGTCGTTGCCGCTGATGCCGATCTTCTCCAGGCCCTCGTAGACGGTCCCAAATCCACACGCCACCTGCGCACCATCTGCGTACGAGAGCGCATCGGGCAGGGCAATCAGGTCTTTTTCTTCGGCGATCATGTAATCGGCCATGCCGCCGTCGCGCTGCCATCCGTAGGCGCGGCGATAGACGGGACTGGTGCAGGAGATCATGAAGCCTCGCCGGCAATCGTTGCACACGCCGCAGCCGGAGATGTGATACACAATCACACGATCGCCTACTTTGAAACGGCGGCAACCCGGACCCGCTTCGACAACCAGCCCAGCGGGCTCATGGCCGGCAATCACGCCCTGATAGCCCTCGGGGCCCTTGCCCAGATGCTCGTGATAGATGCAGCGGATGTCTGAGCCGCAGATGGTCGAGGCCTTCACTTCGAGAAGCACCTCGCCATGTCCCGGCTTCGGCACCGGCACGATCTTCATCTCAACCGTGCTGTTGCCCGGCAAGTAGGCGGCTCTCATGGTTTCATTCATGTGTTGGTCCTTGTTGCGCTTTGCGGCTTCGGAGTTTGCGGGCAGTTTGATTCACGCAGGAGTGATCTCGCCATTCAGATCCCACAGGTCTTCCCACGACTGGTTCTCCTTCCACAGAAAAACCTGCCCTTTGATGAGCCTGCAGTTGCGATCAATCTTCGCAATGGCTTGCATATCGTCCGCGGTCAGAGGCTCGCCGGCCACCGCCTGCAGGTTGGCCAGGATGTTTCTGGGATTCGTCGAGAAGGGAATCGGCGTCTGCCCGCGCTGCACAGCCCATTGGATGCACACCACAGCGGGATGCACGTTCCGTCGTGCGGCGATTTGCTGAATCACAGGATCTTCGATCGGTGAAGAATCCTCGGGCGTGCGATCGCGCTCCGGGCGCGCAGGCGAACCAATGGGCGAGTAACCAATCGGCGCGATGCCATGGTCGCGAAGATAGATGAAAAACTCCGGCTGCTGAAAATGCGGATGAAGTTCCATTTCGTTCGCGGCCGGCCGTATGCGCGCATCACGCAGCAGCAGCTTCATCTTCGGAATCGTCATGTTCGACGTGCCGATGTGCCGCACCAGCCCGCGATCGACGAGTTCTTCCATCTTGCGCCACGTACGCATGTAGTTCTCGTGGATATAGGGGACGGCATTCGGATTGCGTGCACTCACGTCACAGTGCGGCGGATGATGATTGGGAAATGGCCAGTGGATGAGATAGAGATCGAGGTAATCCAACTGCAGATCGGCGAGTGATTGCTCGCAGGAGGCAATTACATCCTGCTCGCCGTGCTTGTCATTCCACAATTTGGAAGTGATCCAGAGATCCTTCCGTTCCAGACCGCTCCGGAAGATCTCTGCGAATGCCTGGCCAATATGGCTTTCATTGCCGTAGACCGAGGCGCAATCGAAGTGGCGATAGCCCACAGCGGCGGCGTAGCGGACCGCGCCGGCGACCGCTTCGTGCGGCGCATGATCGGAGCCGAAGGTGCCGAGGCCAATGGCCGGCATCTGAGCGCCCGTGGCAAGGCGTCGCTGCGGGATAAGAGCCGGATCCACGGCGCCTGCCGCAATCTCCTTCAGCATGAGGCCCCCTTGGAGTTATAGTAATCGATAACTGTAGCGAAATAAGAGTATGCGTAGCCTGACCGGAAGTCAAGCAGTTCGGCTCCGCGAGATCTCTCCAATTCTGCGAAGCAGAGCTCTTTATCTTCCTGACCGCCCGCCGTGTAAACTGCAATCGTTAACGAAGAGCATCTTTGCAATGAAACGTGGGCGTCCACGGTGGGAGGCAATTCAAAAATGGCCGTGCGACTGAAGGATATCGCCCACGATCTGGGCCTTTCTGTCGTCACCATTTCCAAGGTGCTGCGCGACCATCCGGATATCGGCGAAGAGACACGTAAACGTGTGCTGAAACGGATGAAGGAGCTGAACTATCAGCCCAACTTTGCCGCCCGCTCACTGATCACTGGCCAGACCTGGACGCTGGGCCTCGTTGTGCCCGATCTGCTGCATCCGTTCTTCGCGCAGATCGCCAAGGCCATCTCAGTAGAGGTGAGGAAGAAGGGATACAGCCTCTTCATCTCCTCCTCAGACGAAGATCCGGTTTTGGAGCAGGAGGAGATTGCGCAACTGCTTGCCCGGCGGGTCGATGTGCTGTTGATCGCCTCTTCGCAGTGGACGGTCGAAAGCTTCCGGCGCATCGAGGAGCAGAAGACCCCATACATCCTGCTCGACCGCCAGTTCACTGGGCTCGATGCGAACTTTGTTGGGGTAGACGACCGGGCTGTCGGTGTTCTTGCCACCTCGCACCTCATCGAGCAGGGTTGCCGCCGCATCGCGCACATCCGCGGACCGGAGATCAGCACGGCTCTCGGAAGACTGGAAGGCTACAGGCAGGCGTTAGCGGCTGCGCAGATGGCTCCTCTACCTGGACACGTTGTTTCCCTGGGGACATCGGGTGACCATCGCGGCGAACGGGGTGGCTACGAGGCCACGGTCAAACTGCTGGCAAACAAGAGCCGTCCAGACGGGATCTTTTGTTTTAACGATCCCTCTGCGTTGGGGACGATGCGCGCCATTCTCGACGCTGGACTTCGGATTCCCGAAGATGTTGCAGTGATCGGTTGCGGGAATTTGTCGTATTCTGATTTCCTTCGCGTTCCCCTCTCGTCCATAGACCAGGGAAGCACGACAATCGGCAAAGCCGCTGCCGCGCTGGCTCTCAAGCTGGCGCATACCAAAACTCCGCGGCGCCCGAAGAGTGAGCTGATCCCGCCGCACGTGGTTTCGCGTGCGTCCAGCCTTCGTGTACCTGCTCTATCCCGATAAGAAAATTCTCGCGCGATCTGCCTTCTACGCTGTGCGGAAGAGGAGGCAGGTGACCGTCTAACCCTGCCGCCACAGATTGTGGAGCCTCTCTGCCTCATCTCTCGTCATTCCGAATCCAACCTAGAGCGCCACTGTGCCGTTCCGTGTTGTATCACCTTAACCCTTGTGTTTGCTTGCATGTAACGGTGACGAACATGTGTGTTACCTGTTACTGCTTGACCACTCGGCTATGCGCTCTCAACATTGGACACTTGCGCGGCCTCTGCCGCTTCGCTTTCAAAGCAAAACTCTGAGATTCATGCGCGACGTCCATAGGGTCAGGGCGATGCGCGATGAATCAAGAATGACTCGGTACAAAGAGGAATGGTCAGGCCATTGCACGACTTGGGTTCTGGTGGGAGGCGCTTAGAGGAATGAACTTTCTGGACCGTAGAGCATTTCTTCGTCTCGCCTCCGCTTGCGGGGCAGTCCTGAGCCGGCCTGTGCTCGCACAGGCGCCGAAGCTTGCGCCCCGGCGTCCGGATTCGGTCACCAAGAATCGCAAGAACGTGGTCGCCATCCAGGTGAAGCCCTTCGCCTGGAAAGATGAGGGCATCGACCGGCTACTGGACAACATTCAGAATAAAGGCGCTGTGACGACGGTGTGGGCGTATACCTACGACTACTCCGAAGAGCATATGACCAAGGATGGTCCCATCCCGCTGCCCGATCACGGCGTGCCGGGCGGGCCGCAGTTTGTTGGGGGCGCCTTCTACGACTACGATCCCAAGTACTTCCGTGACACCATCCTGAGGGATTTCCGTTCGCCGGATTACGGTTCTTTCAACGTGATCGCCGAAGTTGCGCCCAAGGTGAAGGCGCGGGGCATGGATTTCTTCGCTTGGGATTACAACAACGCCTTTCCGATCATGATGCGCAGTATTCCGAATCTCACCGAAGTTGCAGAGATCGATATCTATGGCCGGCGCACGACTAGCCCCTGTTTCAACCATCCCGACTACCGTGCCCACCTGACTGGCAAGGTTGAAAGTGTGCTCGCCGGATATGCCAGCGAAGTAGACGGATTTGCGTGGGGTTGCGAACGGATGGGGCCGCTGGGGAATCTTGTCGGCGGCGGATGGGCGACGCGGGGTTTGTGCTGCTTCTGCCGGTTCTGCCAGGCGAAGGGCAGGGAACGGGGCGTCTCGGCGGACCGGGCCCGGACCGGCTACCAGAAGCTCGACAAGCTTTTCAGCGCCGGTGCAGACGAGAGGCGGCCAGCCGACGGCTACTTTGTCACATTCTGGCGGTTGCTGCTCGAGTATCCGGAGATTCTTGCCTGGGAGACGCTGTGGACCGACAGCTATCACGAAGTCCGCGCGGAGCTTTATGGAACAGGTAAGGCCATTGCGCCGGAGAAGCCGTTCGGCTTTCACGTCATGCAGAACATGACCTTCAGCCCTTTCTATCGGGCCGAAGAGGACTACACGAAGACCAAGAATTATTCCGACTTTCTCAAACTGGCTACTTACAACAACGCTGCGGGTCCGCGGCTGGCGAGCTATCTCGATCGGCTCAGCGAAACGATCTTTCGCGACGCAAGCCCGCAGGATTTCCTGCCGTTTTTCTATGACGTGATGAATTATCACGAAGCGCCGTACGATCAGCTTCACACGACCGGGCTTTCTGCAGACTATCTGGCACGCGAGACGAAGCGAGCGATCGAAGGAGTCAAAGGATCAGACGTGCAGATCTATCCGGGCATCGATATCGACGTGCCCACAAAAAGGACCGACAAGAGGACCAAGCCGGAGGATGTCCGGCGCTCCGTACGCGCGGCCTTTGAGGCAGGCGCAAATGGAGTCGTGCTTTCGCGCGAATACACCGAGATGTGGCTGGCCAATCTCTCTGCTGCCGGAGACGAGTTGCGGCAGATATTCGCGAACCCAAACGCCGGCACCCCGGCAGCACAGTAAGTTCGAGGAATTTTGAAGGAGACGACAATGCTTGGACGCAAACTGACAACATGGATAACGACAGCGGGCCTGCTGCTCTGTCTGCAAGGTATCGCGTCAGGGCAGGCGGTCAACAATGCCCAGATACACGGCGTGGTTCAAGATCCCTCGGGCGCGGTGGTTGCCGGCGCTCAGATACAAGCCACAAGTACTGGCACTGGAATCACCCAGACCACAATCTCCGGTGCTGACGGTGCCTACACGCTTCCCGGTCTTCAGGTCGGCGGCTATTCGCTCGATGTGGTTGCTTCGGGCTTCAGCAAGTATCACCAGACTGGATTGGTCCTTCAGGTGGGCCAGAACGTCCAGGTCAACATTGCGCTCAAGGTAGGCAGCACGAGCCAGGAGATTCAGGTGTCTGCCGATGCGGCCATGGTTGAGACGCAGGATACCTCGATCTCCGAGGTCATGGACCAGCAGCGCATTGTCGATCTGCCGCTGAATGGACGGCAGGCGACTGACCTGATCCTGCTCTCCGGCGGAGCCGCACAGCCACCGAACGCCTCAAGCCGTGTCGTCACCAGTCATGATTACGTGAACTCGGTCGGCGTCTCTGTCTCCGGCGGCCAGATTAACGGCAACAACTATCTGCTGGATGGTGGAGACAACAACGACTCGCACTCCAACGTCAACATGCCCTTCCCCTTTCCCGATGCGCTGCAGGAGTACAACGTGCAGACCAGCGGCATTTCGTCGCGTTACGGCCTGCATCCCGGCTCAGTGATCAACGTAGTCACAAAACAAGGCGGCAACAGCTATCACGGAGATCTGTTCGAATTCGTGCGGACCCCCAATCTGAACGCTCAAAACCGCTTTACAGTAGCGCCTGCCAGGGATGTGCTGCACCGCAACCAGTACGGTGGCACAATCGGCGGTCCCATTCTCAAAGGTAAGCTTTTTGGTTTTGGAGGATACCAGGAGACCAAAATCCGTAACGTCACCGGTAGCAATACGGCATATGTTCCCACGCAGGCGTCGCTCAACGGAGATTTCAGCACTTTCGAGTCCGCAGCCTGCCAGTCCAATGGAAAAGCAAAGCAGCTGAAAAATCCTTCCACCGGCGCGAACTACACGAACAACCAGATTCCCACAAGTTCGTTTACGACGCCGGCAGTCAATCTCGCGAAGCTCATGCCCACTTCGACAGACCCGTGCGGCAAGCTCGTATACCCTGCATTGAATCCAAGCGACGAGTATCAGGATGTGGCGCGCATCGATTGGGTCCGGACCCCGAAGAACACCATTTTTGGCCGGTACTTTATTCTCAATTACAACAATCCTGCGTACTATACAAACAACATCCTCACGCTGAGCCGGCCAAGCGTCATCGATCGCTCACAATCGTTCGTTCTTGGCGATCAGATGACTATTTCTCCCACCATCATTAACGCCGCGCACTTCACATATTCACGGCTTTCGGTGAATCGCTTCAATCCCTCCACGATGCCGAATCCTGCCGCTCTGGGCGTGAACATGTATGTTCAGGTGCCGAATTTCATGTATCTGACTGTTTCCAACTACTTCAACGTGGGAGGCGGATCGAACGCCCCGGCGAAATATATCCGGAATCAGTATCAATGGTCAGACGATACAGACTGGATCAGAGGCAAGCAGCACTTCAGCTTCGGCGTGGAAAACATCATCGGCCAGATGTACGCCAACAACGTCTTTGAGGCCAACGGGCTTTTCTCATTCAATGGCCAGGCAAGCGGCGATGCATTGGCAGATTACATGCTTGGTTCTGTCTTCCAGTTTGCGGACACGGGCAGCCAGATCGGAAACTCGTGGGCAAAATATATCGGCGCTTACTTTGAAGATGCGGTCCAGCTAACAAAGACGCTCAATGTGCACGCCGGAGTGCGCTGGGAGCCGTCATTGCCGGAGACCCAGCAATATAACCTCGGCGACCACATCGACCTGGCCGCATTCAAGGCAGGCACCAGGAGCACCGTGTTTACCAACGCGCCTCCGGGCGTCTTCTTCTACGGCGACAAGGGCATTCCCAAGGCCTATGCCAATGGGAGCTACGATGATTTTGCGCCGCGCGTAGGCTTTGCGTGGGACCCGAGGGGATTGGGTAAAGAGAGCATCCGCTCATCCTACGGCATCTTCTTCGACACGCCCGAATCCTACACCAATTCCGCATTCGCGCTTGCTCCACCCTGGGCGAACGGTTTGACGTTGAGCTCGCCTGCTGGAGGCTTTCAGAACCCGTTCCAGGGCTATCCAGGCGGAGATCCGTTCCCGCTTCCGTTTCCCCCGGCGAAGAATGCCACCTTTAATCAACAGGGCACGTACGTCAACCTTCCGCTCAGCCTGCACCATCCCTACATGCAGCAGTGGGACCTGAGCCTCGAGCGGCAGATTGGAAACGACTGGGCTCTGACATTGAGCTACGTTGGCAACAAAGCAACGCATCTGCGTGCCGGCTACGAGATGAACCCCGCGGTCTACAGTGCAGGAGCCACGACCAAGAATACTGCCGCGCGTCGCGTCTTCTCGTTGGCCGATCCTACGAACGGCGCCTACTATTCAACAATCACCATGATGAACGATGGTGTGAACACCTCCTACAATTCCATGCAGTTTTCGGCCCGGCACCGGATGAGCCATGGCTACACGTTCCTTTACAACTACACCTACTCGCACTGCCTGCAAGACACGGAAACTCTGGGCAACAAATTGCAGGGCAACAACCAAACCGATCCGAATAACATGCGGTTTGACTACGGTCCGTGCGACTTTGATGTGCGCCACAACATGAACGCCTCTTTCGTATACGCCGGCTATAAGTTCGCAAATCGCACAACGAATCTGATCGCCGGTGGCTGGTCGCCTTCGTTCCTGGTCTCCTTTAACGTCGGCTATCCATTTACAGTGCTAACCGGCACCGATAATTCTCTAACCGGTATAGGACTGGACCGTCCAGTCGCCGTTGCTGGCGTCAGTCCGTATCTCAAAGGCCCCGCAAACTCGAAAGGAATCCCATGGGTCAATCCTGCTGCGTTTACTCCCAATAGCGGCGGTAGTTTTGGAAATGTCGGGATGAATTCGCTGGTTGGTCCTCATTATGTGGACAGCGATGTGAGTTTGCGCAAGCTATTTACCACGTTCAGAGAGCAGAATCTGGAGCTGCGATTCGAGTTCTTCAACATCTTCAACCATCCGAACCTGAACGCTCCTGTTGTGAGTGAGAGCTCGGGGAACTTCGGCTCGATTCAGGCAGCGAACTCGCCGCGCATCCTGCAGCTTGCTGGGAAATACACTTTCTAGACGCTCAAACTTTCACCATATGCCGGGTGCGTAACCATCGTGCCCGGCATTTTTATCCGCAACCATCGAAAGGAACCGCTCGTGACGTCTGATTTTTCGCGCCGCAGGTTTGTCGAGTTTCTTACTGCACTTTCAGCAGGCGCCGCCTTGGGTGTAAAAGCGCAAACCAGACAGGCGCGGCGGCAGCCTGTTCCGGCATCTCAGCGATCAGCTACGCGCAACCGCAAGAATCTTGTGGCGACGCAGGTGAAAGCGTATGCCTGGCAGGATGAAGGCATCGACAAACTTCTCGACAATCTGCAGGAGAAGGGCAATGTCAATACCGTCTTCGCATTTACGTTTTTGTCGGAGCCGACGGATGTAAGCGGGAGAATTCCTCTGCCCGATCACGGAACGTACTCGAAGGCTGATCCCGAGATTGGCGGCGCATTTTATGACTACGATCTGAAATACTTCGCGGGCACGACGCTGAAAGAATTCCACGCCAAAAACAAATTTAATGTCATCAGCGAAGTCGGGCCGAAGATGAAGGCCCGCGGCATGGATTTCTTTGCATGGGATTACAACAATACCAACGCGAACATGATGCGGCTGATCCCCGGTTTTACTGAAGTGGCAGAGATTGATGTCTATGGCAAGCGCACCGACAGTGCGTGCTGGAATCATCCGAACTATCGCGCTCAACTGACGGGCAGAATCGAATCGTATCTCCTGCAGTATCCCGATCAGGTGGCCGGCATCATCTGGGGCTGCGAGCGCATGGGACCGCTCGACAATATGATTGGCGGAGGCTGGGCCACAACCGGCATCTCGTGCTTCTGCCCGTATTGCTGCGCGAAAGGCCGCGAGCGCGGCATCTCGGTGGATCGAGCCAAGAGCGGGTTCATCGAGCTCGATCAGCTCTTCCAGGCTGCGCGCAATGAGCAGCGTCCGCCCGATGGGTATTTCGTGACTTTCTGGAGAATTTTGCTCGAATATCCCGAAGTGCTCGCGTGGCATACCCTCTGGAACGATAGTTATCACGAGATACGTGCTGAGCTATATGGCACTGCGAAGGCGATCGCGCCAGAGAAGCCCTTCGGCTTTCACATCGTGCAGAACATCACCTTTAGTCCGTTCTATAGCGCTGCGGACAACTATGCCAAGATTCAGCACTACACCGACTTTGTGAAAATTGCGACATACAACAATGCGGGCGGCGGGCGCATGGCGAGCTTCATCAATCGCTTGTGTTCGACGATCTTTGCCGATGCGAAGCCGCAGGATCTGACGCCGTTCTACTATAAGATCATGAACTTCGACGAGAAGCCGTATGACGAGCTCAGTGCGGCTGGTCTCTCCGTCGACTACATTGCGCGCGAAACGAAGCGGGCGATTGCCGACACCGGCCACTCCGTCCAGATTTATCCTAGCGTCGATATCAATGTGCCGATCCAGTCTGGCTGGAAGCAAACCACTCCGGAAGGCGTGAAGGCTGAGGTGGAGGCCTCGTTCGATGCAGGTGCGGACGGCATCGTTCTTTCCCGTGAATACACGGAGATGTGGCTGGCCAATCTGGCCGCGGCGGGCGATGCGACGCGCGCGATCTTCGCGAAGTCTTAGCGCACGGAGACACGTATGAAGAGACGAGATTTTGGCAAGGCGCTTTTAGGCGCAGCGGCCGGCGCGAGCCTGCCTATTCCTTCTCCAGGCGAAACGACTCAAACGGCGAAGGCGAAGTTGCACCGCAAAAACACCAAGATGCACGTGAGCGCCGATTATCACGTGATCGAAGGGAAGGATTTTTTCTCGTCGGAGAATATCAACTACAATCTGCGTTGCGGCATTACGCATATCAATCCTGACCCCGTGATGGTGAGCGCTGGCAGCGGACCGCCGCGCTCGACGGCGAAAAACGGCTGGGGTGATTTCATCGCGCCGGAGGGTCCCGAGGCTGGCGCCTTCGATCTCGACGCGCTGAAGCGCATGCGCGATCTATGCGACAAGATGGGCATGACGATCGAAGGCTTCCGCATGGATTCCGGCTACATTGTGATGAAGCCGGGCCCGGAGCGTGAGCGCAAACTCGATCAGGTCTGCGAGAACATCCGCAAGGCGCGCGCGATTGGCGTGGGCCTGATCAGCCAGCACTGGACGGCGATTCCCATCCGGCGCAATGGCACGGAGCCTGGGCGCGGCGACTCGATTTATCCGACATTCAGGCTTGAAGCAAACTGGAAAGACCTGCCGCAGACGCCCTACGGCAAGGTGAGTTATGACGAATATTGGGAGCGGATCGAAACATTTCTCCGCCGCGTGATCCCGGTCTGTAAGGAATATGACGTGAATATGGCAAATCATCCTTATGATCCGCCGGGATTGCCGTGGGGTTATGAAGGCGTGGAGAACTTCGACTCACCGTCGATCTTCGATGCCTACAAGCGTTACGCCATGATTGTGGATGATCCGCACAATGGCTTTCAGATGGATGTGGGCGTGCTCGCCGAAGGATCTACTGATCCGAACCGGCAGATTCCGCCGCTCGTGCAGTGGCTTGCCGACCGTGGCCGGATTCATCAGATCCACATGCGCGCGATTCACGGCGGTTTGAACAATTTTGCCGAAGTCTATCCCGATGATGGCGTGCTCGACTTCTTTCCCATCATCCGCATTCTGCGCGATTCGGGATTCTCCGGCGGCATTTTGCCCGATCATGTGCCCGCGAGCGAGGGCGATCCCGGCAAACTGCAGGGTTACGCGTTTGCGTACGGTTATCTGAAAGCTCTGATCAATGCGGCAAACTCTGAGGTTGCCTAGCGCGGCGAGGCCTAGCCGCCTTGCTGAAAAACCGCACGCAACGTTTCGCCGGCCGCGGAAAGATTCGCCAGCCACATCTCTTCATAGCGCGTGGCGAGCACAACGCCGTTTGCGCCTGCCCCGAAGGCCGCTCGAATTGCCTCGCGTACATCATCGGGCTTGGTGCGATGGTCATCCGGTTTTGTAGGAATATCGATGTCAATGCTGGGGTAGATCTTTATTTTCTCCTCAACGCCCGCCAAGGCGCGCTTGGTTTCGCGGGCGACGTAGCTGGCTGAAAGGCCGGCAATATGGAGCTGAGAGTAAGACGCCTCGCCCTCGTCGCCCATCATCTTGTAGTAGAGAGGCAGAAAATTATCTGGCGTGGCATCGTGGAAAATGGTCGCGCTCAGCCGGTCGAGAAAGCTTGCCATACGCGGTCCGCCCGCATTGTTGTAGGTCGCAAGCTTGAGAAAGTCCGCATAGTGCCGCGTTTCGGCGTAGTCCTCTTCTGCACGGTAAAACGGGCTGAATGTCATGTTCTGTTGGATGTGGAATCCGAAGGGCTTTTCGGGTGCGAGAGCTTTGCCGGTTCCGTACAGTTGAGACCTAACCTCGTGGTAGCTGCCCGTCCAAAGGGTCTCCCAACTCAGAATCTCGGGATATTCGAGCAGCAGCCGCCAAAAGCTGACGAAATAGCCGTCAGTTGGACGTTGATCCTGCGCAGCAGCAGTGAACAGCTGATCGAGCTTGCGATAGCCGGTCGTAGCCCGTTCCACGGAGATGCCGCGTTCGCGAGCCTTCGTCCGGCAGAATTCACAGAAACAGCAGATGCCTTTCGTCGTCCATCCGCCGCCGATCATATTGTTGATCGGACCCATGCGTTCGCAGCCCCACGTGAGGCCGTCCACTTCACTTGAGTAGCCGCTGAGCACGCTCTCGATCTTGCCGGTGAGAAAGGTGCGATAGTCGGGATGATTGAAGCACGGGCTCGTGGTGCGCCGCCCGTACACGTCGATCTCGGCTACGTAGGAGATGCCCGGTATGCTGCGCGCCATAATCGGATCGGCATTGTTGTAGTCCCAGGCAAAGAAATCCATGCCGCGCGCGTGCGCCTTTGGAGCCACCTCGGCGATCACGTCAAATTTGCCGTAATCTTTGGAGCGGAAATCCTTGAGCGATGTCGCCTGAAAATATTTCGGATCGTAGTCGTAAAAGGCGCCGCCTACCAACTCGCCACCGGAGACGCCGTGATCGGGCAGCGGCACGGGGCCATCTTTCCGCAGGCGCGATTCTTCGTAGTCGAAGGTATAGGCAAAGATCGTGTTGACGTTGCCCTTCTGTTGCAGGTTGTCCAGAACCTGGTCGACACCCTCATCGACCCAGCTGAACGGCTTTACCTGGATGGCGACAAAAGGCTCGCGATGTTTAGCTGGACCGCGGCTTTGCGCTGCCGGAGCAGCGGCCTTCGATTGCGGGCGTGCTTCTCGCGTGAGAAACGCAGTGGCCGCGGAACAGAGCTGCAGAAATGACCGGCGGTTCAGATGCATCGCAACCTTTTCTTGTTGGGAACTAAGCTGACGCAGAGACTTTATGCCTCTCGCGGGCTGGCTGACAAGCAGTAACGAGTTGCAAACCTGTTTGCAGCTTGTTACATCGGCTTTCTGCCGCTTCCTTGCTTGACCCTGGCGATATCGCAGTATAGAAAGGCAAGGGCAAGCACTTCCACCAAGCGCGGCGATTCGCACACATGTACCGTAATGCGAAGTTTTGCCGGAGAGGTCCTTCCATGGCTTCATTCCTCGATCGAAGATCATTCATCCGTCTGTGTTCAGCGTGTGCTGCATTTCTGGCGCGGCCGGCACATCCGCAAACCCGGCCCGCCGCAACCACAAGCCGAACTGGTGTGAAGAACCGGAAGAATTTTGTCGGCATTCAGGTGAGGGGATTCGCGTGGGTCGATGAAGGTGTGGACCAGGTGCTCGACAATCTGCAGAAGAAGGGCGATGTGAACACGGTCTGGGCCTACACGTTTTCCTATGGAGAGACACGCCTGCAGAAGAATGGCCCCATTCCTCTGCCGGATCATGGCAAGGCGGGAGATACCATTGCCGGCGGCGCTTTCTACGACTACGATCCGAAGTACTTCCAGAACACGATCCTGAAAGATTTCCGCTGCGGCACTTACGGCAAATTCAACGTAATCGAAGAAGTGGCTCCGAAGGCGCACGCGCGGGGTATGGATTTCTTTGCCTGGGACCTGAACAATCCGGGCCTCGATCTGAACGTGAGCATTCCCAACTATGCCGAAGTGGCGGAGATCGATCTCTATGGCCGCCGCGCCACGCGGCCCTGCTTCAACAATCCCGACTATCGCGCCTTCCTGACCGGCAAAGTAGAGAGCCTGCTGTCCCAGTATCCAAGCGAGGTGGATGGCATTGCGTGGGGTTCTGAGCGCATGGGGCCGTTCGAGAACCTGATCGGGCGCGTGACTCCGGTCAGTTGCTTCTGCCAATTCTGTCAGGCGAAGGCGCGCGAACGCGGCATTTCGGTGCCCCGTGCGCAGGCCGGATACCAGGCGCTCGAACAGCTGTTTCGTGCGGCGGCTCAGGAGCAGCGGCCGGCAGACGGCTACTTCGTCACCTTCTGGCGGATTCTCCTTCAATATCCTGAGATACTCAGCTGGGAGACGCTGTGGACCGATAGTTATCAGGAGTTAGAGGCCGAGTTATACGGCACGGCCAAAGCGATTGCTCCACAAAAACCGTTCGGCTTTCATATCATGCAGAGCATGACCTTCAGCCCGTTTTACAAGGCTGAGGAAGACTACGTGAAACGCAGAAATTTCGCGGACTTCCTGAAACCTGCCACGTATAACAATGCCGGCGGCCCGCGCATGGCGGCATATCTTAAACGGCTCAGTCAGACGATTTTCGCCGATGCGAAGCCGAATGATTTTCTCGATTTCTACTACAAGATCATGAACTATCAGGAAGCGCCTTACGATCAATTAGCCACGTCCGGCCTTTCGGCTGACTATGTTGCGCGGGAGACGAAGCGCGCAGTGGAAGGCGTCGCGGGTGAGGTGATGATCTATCCTGGCATCGACATCGATGTGCCTACGCTGACGCGAGCGGGCACGCCCGAAAAACGCACCTCGCCCGAGGACGTGAAGCGCGCTCTGCAGGCCGCATTCAGCGCAGGCGCAAACGGCGTCGTCCTCTCGCGGGAGTATGCCGAGATGCAGCTTGCAAACCTTGCTGCTGCGGGCGATGCTTTGCGCGAGATCCTTGCGCATGCGTCTGCTTAGTATGAACATTTCCATTTCGAGGGTACGATCCATGCGAAACAGATTTTTGCTTTTGTTGACATTTTGCCTTGCCGTAGTGCTCGCCTGTCCGGCGCAGGAAAATCCTCTTGCCGGCGTGATCGACATTCATGCGCACGTAGCACCTGACAGCGTGCCGCGTTCGATCGATGCGATCGACTTGGCGCGCATGGCCAAGAGCCGCGGCATGCGCGCGCTGGTGCTCAAGAATCACTATGAGCCGACCGCCTCGCTTGCTTACGTGGTGCGGAAAGAGGTTCCCGGCATCGACGTCTTCGGCGGCATCGATCTCAATCTGACGGTCGGCGGCATGAATCCCTCAGCGGTGGAACACATGGCCGACATCACCGGTGGATACGGCCGCTTCGTCTGGATGTCCACCTTCGACTCCGAAGCGCAGGTGAAGTACGACAAGGCGGACAGGCCCTTTGTGCCCGTCGCGCGCGACGGGCAGTTGCTGCCCGAGACCAAGGCCGTGATTGCGGTGATCGCCAAGCACAACCTGGTGATGGCCACCGGCCACAACAGTCCCGATGTCGATCTGCTGCTGATCAAGGAGGCGCGTGCACAGGGGGTGAAGCACATTGTGGTCACGCACGCCGTGATCGCGCCCATCCACATGTCGATTCCCGAGATGCAGCAGGCTGCGCAGATGGGCGCTTACATCGAGTTTGTCTACAACGGCCTCATCGGTCACTACAAAGAATTCGATTTTTCCAGCTATGCCAAAGCGATTCGCGCCGTTGGTGTGGACCATTGCATTCTCTCGAGCGATATGGGGCAACCAGCCAATCCGCTGCATCCCGATGCCCTCGTTACCTTCTTTACGGGTCTCAAGGCTCAGGGATTTACGCAAGCCGAGATCGATCGCATGTCTAAGGAAAATCCGGCTCGATTGATAGGCCTGGAATAATTCTGGAAAGGTTGCCCGCGCTCCCCGCGCCACGCTAAGCGCGTGACGATCCCGCGCGCAAACGCCTAGGCAACAACATCTGGGCAACTCAGACATCGCGCGCCTGTCTTTCAAGCTTCCAATACGGATGCCAGCCCGATGTGGCAACCTAGAAGCTTGGAGGATTCCGCAACCATGTCCGTCGAAACCCCTTCCGCCACTGAGAACAAAAACATCCACGCATGGGATGATGGCGGTGCTGCCTCCGCTGCGGCGCTCACGGCCTGGGTCGGCGCCCGGCTCGCTGCCCATGAGAACGCGCTGGCTCGGCTGTTGGCCGTCCAGGGCGAGCGCACACCGGAGAATTCGTTAAGCCTGTATGACGAGGCGATCGAACAGTTGAATCTGGCCGGCGCGCAGGCAGGCATCCTCAACTCGGTCGCTGAGGACAAAGGCGTCCGCGATCAGGCCCAGCTTGAGGCGCAGCGGGTCTCCGTTGCCGGCAGCGCTCTGAGCCTCAACCGAGAGGTCTATGAGGCGCTGGTGGCGATCAATGTGGAGAAGGCGAGCCCGGCAACCAAGCACTATCTCGAACGCACGTTGCTCAGCTATCGTCTGGCCGGTGTGGATAAGGATCAGCCTACGCGCGACCGCCTGCAGACGCTGCATGAAAAGGCCACGCGGCTTTCGCTCGAATTCAGCCGCAACATTCAGGAAGGCGGCAAGACAATTCAGGCAACCGCTGACGAGCTCGAGGGGTTGCCGGCCGACTATCTGGCTCGACACCCATTTGATGCAGACGGCAATGTCGTCATCTCGACGGATCCGCCTGACATGCAGCCGGTGATGACGTTCGCGGCCAACTCCTCTTTGCGCGAGCGGATGTTTCTGGCCTACAACACGCGCGCCTATCCGGCAAACCGGCAGGTGCTTCTCGATCTGCTGGCCACGCGGCAGGAGATTGCAAGCATTCTCGGCTTTCGCAGCTGGGCCGATCTGGCGACGGCCGATCAGATGATGCAGTCTGCAGCCAATGTGCGCACTTTTCTTGAAAAGCTCAACGAGGCCAGTCGCGATGGCGCCAAGCATGAGCACAAGCTTGTGCTCGACTTTGCTCGCGAGCGGCACGGCAATCTCAAAGAAATTGATATCACCAGCCGCGGCTATTGGTATGAGCAGTTCCGGCGTGCGGCCTTCGATTTTGACTCGCAGTCCGTGCGGCCTTACTTTCCCTACGCGCAGGTTGAGGCCGGCGTGCTCAAAACGGCCGCGCAGCTCTTCAAGGTTGAGTTCAGGCGTTCACAGGCGACTGCATGGCACAGGTCTGTTTCGGTCTTCGACGTTTTCGAGGGCGGAGTCCACGTGGGCCGTTTCTATCTCGATATGCATCCGCGCGAGGGAAAGGACAAGTGGTTCTCCGCCGCGCCCGTCGTCACGGGCGTGCGTGGACGCGTCATACCTGAGGCGGCATTGATCTGCAACTTTCCCGGTGGCGACGAAGAACCAGTCCTGCTCACTCCGCAGCAACTCGAAACGCTTTCCGGCGAGCCTGAGCATATTCCGCAGCAACAGCACGAACTGGAAGCCAGAGCCGCCGAGGCCGAGCGCCGCGCATCGCAACAGACGCCGCGCGATCCGGGCCTGTTGCAGTACTCCGATGTGGTGACCTTCTTTCACGAGTTCGGCCATCTCATGCACGCCATTCTCGGCGGGCATACGGAGTGGGTGGGGCTTTCAGGCTTTGCCACGGAGGGTGACTTCATCGAAGTACCTTCGCAGATGCTCGAAGAGTTTTTCCGCGATGAAAAGCTGCTGCAGTCGTTCGCAAAACACTATGAGACAGGAGAAGTCCTTCCCTCCGAAACGATCAAAAAGATGAAACATGCGGGCTCCTTCGGCCGCGCCGATTGGGTCCGGTCGCAGCTCTATTACACGACGCTTTCGCTCGACCTGCACGATCAGGATCCGACGAAGCTTGATCTTGACGAGATTACGAAGCGCCTGTATCAGTCCCTGCAGCCGTGGACATGGGCCGATGGCAATCGCATGTATGCCAGCTTCGGCCATCTCACCGGCTACTCGTCGAACTACTACACCTACGCCTTCGACAAGGTCATCGCGCTCGACTTCTTCGGCCAGTTCGATCCCAAGGACCTGCTTGGTTGCGAGGCGGGCGCACGTTATCGCAAGACCGTGATCGAGCAGGGTGGCTCCAAGCCGGGCCGTCAGCTGGTGCGTGACTTCCTTGGCCGCGATGAGGAATTTTCGGCATTCTCAAAGTGGCTGAATGAGGAGTTTGAGGAGCAGGTAGTTGCCGGAGTGCGTTGACCTGTGCCGTCTGATGTCCGGCCGTAATCATGCGCAAAGTGCAGGAGTGAATCTGAATGAACGCCTCGGATTTTCGCCGCATTGCCTTGAGCCTTGAAGGCGCCGAAGAGGGTTCGCACATGGGGGCGGTGGATTTCCGTGTCTGTGGCCGGATCTTTGCTACGCTCGCGTCGGTGAAAGACGGCTACGGCAACCTCATGCTTACGCCTGAGTTGCAGGCCGAGTTCGTCGTCGAGCGGCCCGACCTGTTTCTGCCGATTCCAGGCGGCTGGGGACGCATGGGCTCCACGCATATCCGTCTCGCTGTTGCCGACGAAGATTCGCTCCGCGGCGCCCTTCACTCGGCGTGGAAATTGCGCGTAGAGAAGAACCAAAAGCCAGCGAAGAAGGGAGCTGCTCCGGCGAAACGGCGTGTGAAGAAGCCCAAGCTCCACTGAATGACTGCTACGCGATAAGCTGTCTTCGACCGCATCTGCGGTTGTACTCTTCGAGAGAACTATGGCAAATGATTTTCAAGGCAGATGGGCGCTGGTGACGGGCGCAAGCTCCGGCATTGGCGCTGCGCTGGCGCGAGAACTTGCGAATCGCGGCGCTAAGATCATCCTCACGGCGCGACGGAAAGACCGGCTCGCGTCACTCGCAGCCGAGCTGAAGGCGAGAGGAACAGAGACGCAGATCGTCGTTGCCGATCTGAACGATCCGGCTGCGCCTCGACAGATCTTCGATGCGACCGAAGGCGCGGGCCTTGCCGTCGACATCCTCATCAACAATGCTGGACTCGGCCAGTACGGCGCATTCCACACCAACGCTGAAGAGCAGGAGCTGAGCCAGATACGGGTCAACTGCGAGGCCATGGTGCGGCTCTCGCGGCTTTTCGTACCGCGCATGGTCGAGCGCGGGCGCGGATGGGTGCTGGTTGTTGCGTCTACGGCGAGCTTTCAGCCCATCCCTTACATCACCACCTATGCGGCGACCAAGGCGTTTGATCGTTTCTTCGCGCTGGGTCTCGCTGCGGAGGTGGCGCGCTTCGGCGTGAAGGTGACGGCGCTCTGCCCCGGCCCAACAGAGAGCGAGTTCTTTGAGGTCTCCCACGCGGAGTGGTTTCGGACACGCGGCGTGCAGCCCACGGAAGAAGTCGCCCGGCTAGGCGTTGAAGCTCTGGCGCGCGGCCAGCGCACCATCATTCCCAATCTACGCGGCAGGCTGACGGCCTTGCTGGTGCGCTTTCTCCCGGCCGGCTTGATTACCCATATCCTTGAGAAGGCCGCTCGGCCCGAGTCCCGCATAGCAGTGAAATAGTGGCGGGCCTCCTTGCCAAGCCATCCCCTATGCGATGTACAAAGATCGGGGAAAGGATTCAGTCCATGAGACAAGGCTCTCGTCGATTTTTGTATTGGCTCACACCGTTTTTGCTTCTTTCGGCTGGCACAGCGGCTTCTCAACAGCAGCCGGCAAAACCAAAACCGGAGGAAACCGAGATCTGGCAGCCCGTTCCGGCGATCGTTACGCCGGGCGCGACCGGTGCGGAGGCTCCCTCCGATGCAATCGTCCTGTTTGACGGCAAGAATCTCGACGAGTGGGTCTCCGCGCAGGACCACACACCCGCTCAATGGAACGTGCACGACGGCATCCTTACGGTGGTCAAAGGATCGGGCATCGGCAACATCGAAACGAAGCGGAAATTTAAGGACTATCAACTACACGTCGAGTGGAAAATCCCGGAGAACATCACGGGCAGTGGCCAGGCCCGTGGCAACAGCGGCGTCTTTCTCGCCTCCACCGGACCCGGCGACGATGGCTACGAGCTGCAGGTGCTCGACTCATATAACAATGCGACCTACGTCAATGGCCAGGCGGGCAGCATCTATAAGCAGAGCCCCCCGCTGGTGAATGCGAACCGCAAACCGGGCGAGTGGCAGGCCTACGATGTCGTCTGGACCGCGCCACGCTTCAATGACGACGGCTCCCTGAAGACTCCCGCCTACGTCACCGTTTTCTTCAACGGAGTGCTGGTGCAGAATCACTTTGCCTTGAAGGGGCAGACCCTGTACATCGGCCAGCCGTTCTACAAGAAGTACGACACCGCTCCGATCAAGCTGCAGGCTCACGGCGACAAAAGTGAACCGATCAGCTATCGAAATATTTGGGTCAGGGAAGTGGATTAGGGGCAGAATTTTCAGGCCACTTGTCCTGCGCACTCTGCATCTGTTGAAAACGAGGCTGGAATCGTGTCTCAGTGAGGGCTTGAGGGCGGTACCGCTATCTGGTGGGTCGATCTTTGTCGGAGATTTCTGAAATGCGCACGCTTACCTTAGGGAAGGATGAGCATGTTTTTTGGAATCTGATGGATAGGGGTGCCATGAAAAACGTCGGACGGCCGCCAAGAAATCTGACGTCTGTGGAAATTTATTCTGCTTTTCACGAATTTTCCGAGTGCAACCTTTTCCCCGGGTTCGCATCTCACTAAGTAACTAGCAGAGGCTTCCCCAAAGATGTCCTACCGAAGAAAGGTTTCAACTCCTTTTTGAGGGTCCTCACGGACCTCTTCCCACACACCCCCCTGGATTCCCTCCCTTACTTGCCTCTCACATGGGCCTACCGGAAGGTAGGCCCAACTGTATTACGCGATTTTTTCCACTTCTCAGGCTCACCGTCTTCTCCGTACACGCCCCTTTAAAATCGAGCTTGCCATGCGGATTTCCCGGAGCTCGAAGGCCTCTGCCGATTCGAAGAATATGGATGTTGACTGGATCGACGGATTCTTTGCCGAAGCCGGCCTGGTCCGCAATCCTAGGACAAAATCCGGCACCCGAGCGCATCGTCGCCAGCTCGACCGCGCCCAGCCCGAAGAACTGACCCGAACCGCCCCGCAACCGACTCTGAGCCCCAATGGCGTGCAGTGGCTGCCTGTTCCTGCCTGGAAGACCTATTCCTGGCTCTGGAGCGGCTTCAGCACCCGTTTAGGCGGCCAGAGCCGCGCCTACTGCGCGGAAGATGCGCCGGGTGAGCTGAATCTAGGCTTTACGGCTGAAGACAGCAGGGAAGCGGTTGCGGCGAATCGCCGCCTGTTGACCGAGGCGGTGACCGGTAGCGCGTCGACGCCGCTCATCCCGGTGCGTCAGTTCCATTCCAATCTGGTTGCGCATGTGACGGCTTCCGATGCAGCCCGCCCGACCCCGCGCAAAGCCGATGGGGTGATGACCGACGAGCCGGGCCTGCTGCTCGCCGTGCAGACAGCCGACTGCATCCCGGTGCTGGTGGCGGACCGGCGCAGGCGTGCTGTGGGAGCCTTCCACGCCGGCTGGCGTGGCACTGTCAAGCGGATCGTCGAAACAGGCGTGGGGCGCATGAGGCTGGAATTCGGCTCCAGGCCGGAGGATCTGATGGCCGCAATTGGTCCTGGAGTCGGCCAGTGCTGCTATGCCGTAGGGGAAGAGGTGTTGGCAGAGTTCGAATCGCAGTTTGTCTACGCGCGCGAGCTTTTTCGCGAGATCTACGACTCGGATCCGATCCGGACCAAGTATCCGATGCTCTTTCTCACGCAGCGGGCGCCGGGGCATTCGCCAATCGGCCCCAGTTTGCACGTCGATCTTGTTGAAGCCAACCGGCGTCAGCTGCTGGATTGCGGCCTCGCTGCAGAATCAATCGAGATTGTGGGAGGCTGTACCCAATGCCAGTCACACCTCTTTTATTCGCATCGCGGCTCGCGCGGCCACGCGGGCAGAATGATGGCTGTGATTGGCGTTCAGAAGATGCGCTGACCGCTCAGGACACTTTGGCGGCTTCGTTTGGGTTGACCAGGTCGCGAAGCTCCTTCGATGGCTTGAAGTAAGGAACCTTTTTGGCGGGAACCTCGACGCGCTCGCCCGTCTTGGGGTTGCGCCCAATGCGAGGATTACGCTGGCGGATACGGAAGGAACCGAATCCGCGGATTTCAATCTTGTCGCCGCTCTGCAAGGCCCCAATCACAGAGCCGAAGATGGTTTCGACTATTACCTCGCCGTCGCGGCGAGTCAGGTCGCCAAGGCTGGTCACCTTCTCCACCAGGTCTGCCTTTGTCATGATCGAAGGACCTCCGCAGTCAGCATAAAGGGATTCTGCCGAGGAATGGACGAAAAAGCAAGCCCCTTGTCTCAATTTAGCCTTTGAGGATCAGCGATTTGCCTGCCGTCCGCAGAATGCAGGCCAGAGCGCCGCACGGCTCCCCAAGGTGAGGTATCATGTGTTGAGACAATCCGGAAAATCTGCTCTGGACAAGAAGTGTTGTAGCAAAAGTTCAGGCTGCATGGGATCGTTCGATCATGACCTATCCGCGTTACAGCATCGTGATTCCCGCTTACAACGAGAGCAAGCGCATTCCGGCGGCTCTTGAGGCGGTAACGGCATGTGTACGCTCGCGCGGATGGTCAGCCGAGATTATTGTGGTCGACGATGGCTCGCGCGACTCGACCGCTGATGTTGTGCGCACCTTCGCCGCCAATGCTCCCGAGGTGCGGTTGCTCCAGAACCCAGGCAATCGGGGAAAGGGCTATAGCGTCCGCAACGGCCTGTTGCGGGCGTTCGGCGAGATTGTGATGTTTACCGACGCCGATCTCTCCGCTCCGATCGAAGAAGCGGAGGGGCTGTTCGCCGCGATCGAAAATGGAGCCGACATCGCCATTGGCTCGCGCTGGCTTGAGCGCAACCGCCAGACCATTCGCCAGCCGCTCTATCGCCAATTGTTTGGCCGCTGTTTCAATGCCGTCACGCGTATGGTTATGGGGCTTCCCTATGCAGACACCCAGTGCGGATTCAAGGCCTTTACGCGTGCCGCTGCCCAAACTGTCTGCCAGCTCCAGACGATCGACCGCTGGGGTTTCGATCCGGAGATTCTCTTTATCGCGCTCAAGCGCGGCTTCCGCGTTGAAGAGGTGCCGGTAAGCTGGGCGCACGATGAGCGCACGCGGATGAGCTATCTCAAAGACGGCATGCGCATGCTGCAAGACATCGCCCAGGTACGCTGGAATGCCTTGCTCGGCCGCTATGGCCGGGAGATCGAGCCCATTCATCGCGCCACGCTGGCCAAGTAGCTCTCCTCCTCGCGTCTTTCAATTTTTCCCACCTTTTGAGACTTATCGCTTTACCTCTCCGTCCCTCTTCACAGGCTCCGGAATGTTGGGAACCGCTTCGGTTTTGAGAGGATCTTTCGCATGATGCGCAAACTTGGGCTTGCAGCATTGTTTCTCGCGCTTGGCTCCGTCGCCGCCCTGGCCGCGGACTTTAACGGCAAATGGAACGCAGAGGTGCAGGGGCGGATGGGCACGCAGACTCTGAACTTCGATTTCCACGTCGATGGCTCAACCCTTACCGGCAAAATTAGTTCGCCTCGTGGCGATACCGACATTACTGACGGCAAGGTGGATGGGGACAACATCTCCTTCACGCAGAAGGTGAGCTTCAACGGCAACGATCTCACCATTAACTACAGCGGCAAGGCCGATGGCGATACGATCAAGTTCACGCGTACGGTTGGCGATCGCCCTCCCACGGAGTTTGTGGCCAAGAGAGGCACCGCGGCGCCTGCTTCGACGCCGCAATAGCGGATTCGACAATCATTCGTGGCTCGGGATTGACTGGCGAGCGAAACAGGTGGATTGAGGTGGCCGAAGGCCCTTCATCCACCTGTTCGATCTGCTATTTGCGCGACGCACCTGGGAAGTGGGCGGCATTAGGCAAATCGGCCCGATATTTGATAAACTTGAAGTTCTGAGTTCAATAGCAGGAAGTCACCATGTCCATCCATCCAGTTATGCAGCGCCTGGCTGAGAAGCTCAAGCGCACCGATTTGCCGGCCTTTGTCCCCGGCGACCAGATTCGTGTCCAGGTGAAGATCAAGGAAGGCGATAAGGAACGTTTGCAGGCCTTTGAGGGGCTGGTGATCGCCGTCAACAATGGCCCGCAGGGCACCTTTACCGTACGCAAGATGAGCTTTGGCCAGGGCGTCGAGCGCATCTTCCCCTTCAACTCCAAGGTGATCGACAAGATCGAGAAGGTGCGCAGCTACAAGGTGCGCCGCTCGAAGCTGTTCTACATCCGCGGACTACGCGGCAAGGCTGCCCGTCTCAAGGAAATCGACCGCGAGACCGGCAAGATCCGCGCCTAGTATTCCCAGCTTCAACTCGCGTGTTCTGCAGAACCCTCAGCCTCGGCGGCTGAGGGTTTTGTTTGCTTCATCAGTACTCGTCGAAGTACCGCTGCACCTTCTGCCAATCGTGGGTCCTGGTGAGCGCGAGCTGCAGCAGAATACGCGCCTTCTCCGGTGGAAGGTTGTCGCCGGTGACGAGCTTCGCCTCGGTGTTGCGGGGCGTCTGCTGCACGCGACCTGAACCCACTCGGCCCGTAAGAACCACGACCACCCCCTTCTCCTGAACTCGCTTGACTGCCTGAGTTTGCGAGGGAGACAGGTGCCCTGGCCCTGTGCCATCGACCACAACGCCTTTCGCACCGTGCGCGACAGCCGCATCAATCAGGTACCCCGGCGCCCCGATATAGCTATAGACGATCTCAACCGGTGGCAGTGATTGAAAGTTTGCGCCAGCGAACTCAGAGCTCGTAGTGTGCCGGCGCATGGGTTCGCGATAGAAGACCACTTTGTCGGGATCTGCGAATCCGATGGCGCCTACATCCACGCCTTTGAAGGTCTGAACGCGATAACCAATGGTCTTGGTCACATCGCGCGCGGTGTTGATGTACTGATTCATGCAGTGGAGGACGCCTTTGTCGCGCGCCAGCGGGGAAGCGGCTACGCGGACCGCGTCATAGAGGTTAAGCGGGCCATCGCCTGAGATGCCTGTCCACGGCCGCTGCGATCCGACAAAGACGATGGGCTTATCGGTCTTAACGACAAGATTCATGTAGAACGCCACTTCGGCCATGGTGCTGGTTCCGTGTGTCACGACGATGCCATCCACAGCAGGATCAGCGGCGATCTTGTTCAACTCTCGAGCGGCCTTGAATGTGTCGTCGAAGCTCTCGCCGGAGCTGTTCGGTGGATTGCGCAGATCCACCGTCGTTATGTGAGCCAGGTTGTTCAACTCCGGTAGATCATGCAGCCAGTCCGCCGGGCTTACGCCGGGGACGCCCTTGCCGCCGTAGTTGGTGAGATTCATGCGGTCGGCAGCGCGGCTGGCGATAGTGCCTCCCATCGAAACGATCACCACATGCGGCAAATGTGATTGATCCTGCACGGCGGGCGGCGGAGCGCCAGGAATCTCCTGCGCAAGCAACACAGGCGACAGCAGCGCCAATGCAATCACTGCAAGAGAAGGTTTCATGCAATCTCCTGAAGAAGTTGGATCGATCCCGAAACAGGCGGATCAATACTGTGGGTCAATACTCAAGAAACATTCGCTGGATTTCTTTCACATCGTTCGTCTTGGTAAGGGCCAACCGCAACAACATGCGCGCTTTTTGCGCATTGAGATTGTCTGCCGTCACGACTCCGCGCTCGCCGGAGTTCGCGGACTCCAGTACACGGCCGCTACCTTTGCGATCGCTCTGCACGAAGACGATGCCTTTCTCGCGCCCCGCCTTCACTGCGGCAGCAAAGCCAGGCGACGTATCGTCAAGAACGATGCCCTTGGCGCCGTCGGCAATCATTGCGTCTACTGCGGCTCGGCCGCCCTCCTGATATCCATACGCAATATCCACCTTGGGCAGATCGGTCAGGTCATCGACATTGAACTCCGACTGATACGTGTGTTTGTAGAGGAGCCTGCGATAGAAGACGATCCGGTCTTCGTCGGCAAAGCCGATCGGGCCAAGATCGCGGGTCTCAAAGGTATTTACGCGTTCGGTATTGGTTTTGGTCACATCGCGCGCGGCCTGAATCTCCTCATTGAGGAGAATCATCACCCCGTTGCCCGCTGCCTCAGGATCGGCAGCTACGCGAATGGCGTTGTAGAGATTAAATGGGCCATCCCGGCTGATGGAAGTAAACGGCCGCATCGCGCCGACGATGACGACGGGCTTTTTCGAATGAATGACCAGATTGAGAAAATAGGCCGTCTCCTCCATCGTGGCTGTGCCGTGCGAAACCACTGCGCCCGCGCTGTCCGGCTGCGCCAGCCACGCGTTGACTGCCTTCGCCAGCTTGAGAAGAATCTGCGTGTTGACGCCGGGACTGCCTACCTCGGCGATCTCTTCCCAACTGATGTCCGCGACCTTTTGGGCCTCGGGGATGTCGGCCAGCAACTTGGCTGGCGGAATGGAGCCGGCTTTGTAGCCATACTGCATGTCCCGGTTTGCTGCGAATCCTGAGATGGTTCCTCCGGTGGCGAACAGCCTCACCTTGGGCAAAGCCTGCGCGCCTGTATAAAGCGGAATACACGAGGCGAGCAAAAGCGGCGCCATGCCGAGGGTGCGGTTCTTCTTGAACCGCGGGTGGCTGACCGCAAGATCAGCTGAATCCCTGGATTCTCGTACTCTGCGGAGACACCACGACACCATGAGCCTGGTCCTTTCTGCATGGATGGGAGACTGCGATCATGGCCAGCGCGAGTAGATGCGCGCTGACCGGCTGTGTTTCTATATCACGGCTGCAATGAACGAACCTGCACGAGGGAGGGCTGCCAAGTTGTTAAAGAGCCATTCCTGGCGGAACGAAGAGGGCGCTTGAACGGGAGCAATCGAAAAGCATTGCCCGCGGCCTTGTAGAGACAAACTGAAACGTCGTAGGCCGATCATAACCGTGACTGTGCAAGATCAACGGAGCTAATTTGTAACAAATTGTAACGATCGGAAAATTCGTGCCGGTTTTTCCACTCCCACTCACAGGTTGCTCCGCGGTTTTCTAAAGCGCCGGCGGGATGGAGGGGCTCACCATTTTTTATACTCAAGGCATGGCCAAACCTTCCGTCTGCGGTTGGAAGCTGGAGCGCGCTGCGCGGCGCAACGGCGCCCTGCTCATCGCCGGGCTGGACGAGGTGGGCCGCGGACCCATGTTTGGGCCTGTGGTTGCGGCGGCCGTCATTCTTCCCAAAGGCTGCAGTCTGCCGGGTCTGACGGATTCCAAGAAGCTCTCGGAAAAAGCCCGCAACGAATTCGACCGCGAGATTCGCGTGAATGCCGTGGCGTGGGCCGTCGCAGCCGTCGATGTAGAGACGATTGACCGGATCAATATTCGCAACGCCTCTTTGCTGGCGATGCGCCTGGCCGTAGAGCAGCTCGCGCTCACGCCGGACTACCTGTTGATCGACGGCGTCGATACCATTGACTGGCCCTGCCCGCAACAAGCCGTCGTGCAGGGGGACTCAACGAGTCTTTCGATTGCTGCGGCCAGCGTGTTGGCGAAGGTCCACCGCGACCGGCTGCTGGTCGAGCTCGATAGCCAATATCCCGGCTATGGCCTGGCGCGCCATAAGGGCTACTGTTCTGCTGAACATATGGAAGCTCTCGCCCGCCTCGGTCCGACTCCGCTGCACAGGAAGAGTTTCTCTCCTGTGGCGCAGACGGTGCTGCGCTTCGATGGAGAGGAAGCGCTCGAAACCGATATCGAAACCCTGGCCATCGAGACGCTGGAGATCGAGGGGTCGGATACCGATTCGGTCTCACACGAGTCGCGCTTTGCCTGCCCCTGCTGCGGTTATCTCACGCTGCTTCAGCCGCCGCCGGGAACCTTTGCGCATTGCGAAGTCTGCTGGTGGGAGGATGATCCTACGCAGTTTGCCCATCCCGACTACGAGGGCTGCGCCAATGCGCCGAGCTTGAACCAGGCCCGCGCTTTCTTTGCGAGCATCGGTGTGAGCGATCCCAAGCTGAAGGGTCATGAACGCGCTCCGCGGCTCGAAGAGATGCCTCTTCAGCAGGTCTGAGCTTCGCTCGACCAGGTGCACGCGATCTTCATCCTACCTTTGCTGTTCCCGCCGCAACTACCCGAACTTTGCGCCGTTGACTCCACGCAATCACCGGCCTCACTAAAAGAAGCGCCGCAAGCACTACCGTGAACGGCGCAGGCGAGAGTACGCCGGTCTTCACCTTCCACCAGTAGTGAATCGTCGCGCAGATGGCGGCGGGATAAATCAGCATATGCAGCCGGTTCCAGCTTTTCCCGCCTAGTTTGCGGATGGCCCAGTTTGTCGAAGTGAGCCCGAGCGGCAGCAGAAGCAGCCACGTGGCCAGGCCCATAGTGACGAAGCGGCGTTTGGTCGCGTCGTCCAGCATGGCTGTGAGGTTGAAATTGTTGTAGAGGGCAATCCAGGTAAGCAAATGCAGCGTCCCGTAGAAAAAGACAAACAGGCCGATCAATCTGCGGAATTTGATGAGCCACGCCAGATGCACTGACAATTTACGCACCGGCGAAATTGCCAGCGTGATCGCCAGCATCCATAGAGCGGAAAGACCGGTGACAGAGGCGATCTCCGCCGTGGGATCAGGGCCGAGGCTGTTGTTCACCGCGCCCCAGAGCAGATCGGCGAAGGGGCAAAGGCAAGCAATCCAGACAAATGTTTTGAGCCAAATGAGCGTTGAGCGTTTCATAGGTATTGAGCGGTATTAGCCGCGCTTCGCGCGTGTTAGCGGAGTTAGATACGATCCTCTGCTTTTACTGGCTCCGCTAACCGCGCTAACTCCGCTTCAGTAATTCTTCTTCAAATCCATTCCTGCGTACAGAGACGCTACCTGGTCTCCATAGCCGTTGAACATCAGCGTCGATTGACGCTGCGCATAGAAGGGCAGGCCGATCCGCCGCTCGGTCTTCTGGCTCCAGCGCGGATGATCCACATTCGGATTCACATTCGAATAGAATCCATACTCGTTCGAGGCCATGTCATTCCATGTCGTGCGCGGCATCTTGTCCACGAAGCGCACGGTGACGATCGATTTGGCCGATTTGAAGCCGTACTTCCAGGGAATGATCACGCGCACCGGCGCTCCATCCTGATTTGGCAGCACTTCGCCATAAAGGCCGAAGGTGAGCAGCGTCAGGGGATTCATTGCCTCGTCCATGCGCAGGCCTTCAGAATACGGCCAATAGATCGTGGACTCGCTCGCCCATTTCTCCACCTTATGGTCGTAGTAGGAGAGAAACTGCACGTATTTTGCCGTTGAGAGCGGGTTGCACTGCTTGATGAACTCCGAGAGCGAGTAGCCAACCCAGGGAATCACCATGCTCCACGCCTCGACGCAACGAAAACGATAAACACGGTCTTCCAATGGCCGAAGCTTGAGCAGATCGTCGATGTCGAAGGTCAGCGGCTTAGCTACCTTGCCCTCTACCTTCACGGTCCACGGACGCGTAGGCAGGCCGCCGGCATTCTTCGATGGGTCGCTTTTATCCACGCCGAACTCGTAAAAGTTGTTGTAGTGCGTAATGTCGTTGTAGCTCGTCAGCTGTTCCCCGGTTGTGGTCAGCGGGCTGGGCACGGTCTGCAGCTTCGTGCCGGCCTGCGCGGCCAGGCGCGGCGCAAAGAGCTGTGTCACGCCGTCGGCTCCAAGTGCAGCGGCGCCCACTGCTGCCGCACCGCGCAAAAATTTGCGGCGATTGAGAAAAAAGCGATACGCATTTTGAGAAGTAATCTCAGATGAAGCAATATCTTTGGCTTTACCAATGAGCATAAGCGGCCTCCTCTGGGGAACCTGACGGCTGCAACCATTAGACACCCCTGGGAGCCTTGAAGTTACACGCGATTGTCATTGGTTTGTATCTGCTCAACCCGGGCCTGTGGTGCTCAACCCAGATCGTTCTCTTATCTTCTCTCGACCGGGTTTGCAAATGGCCAGTCGCTGAGCCGCCGCGCGCGCAGAAGGTAGAGCAATGAACCGCTCACTGCAATCACAGCAGCAGCTGCAAGACCTTCCAGCGCATGCGGGCGATAGATCAACAGCAGAACGAAGCCGGCGATTGCAGCGAGCGGGGGCAGAGGATAGAGCGGAATCCGGAAGGGACGCTCCAGCTCAGGCCTTTGTACGCGCAGCAGCATCACGCCAAACTGCTGCAGCAGGAACTGCAACAGAATGCGCGTGATCACCAGCATGGTGATCACCTGTGTGAGCGAGAAGAAACAAAAGCAGCAGGCCACCAGTCCGAGTGCAACCAATGAGCGGTGCGGGATGCCGTGCTTCGGGTGTACGGCCGCGAGAAAGCGGAAGTAGTTGCCGTCGCGCGCCGCGGCGTACGGTACGCGCGAGTAGCCAAGCAACAGCGAGAAGACTGATGAAAACGCCGTCCATACAATGAGCGCGGCAATCAGGTATCCGGCCCAGCGTCCCCAGGCCGATTGCGCAAGATCGGCTACCAGCTGCACGCGCAGCACGGCGCTCTCGGCTTTATGCAGTGCTGCATCGCGTAGTGAGGGCAGTGCCGCAAGATTCATCGCGATGTAAAACGAGGAGACGAAAAAAACAGAAAGCAGAATCGAGCGCGGAATGGTCCGCTCGGGCTGCCGCACCTCGCTGCCTAAGAAGCAGATGTTGTAGTAGCCCCAATAGTCGTAGGTCGTAATCAACGTTGCCTGCGCAAGGCCGCTCAGTGCAAGGGCCGCCGGCAGCGCAGGTGCTTGCGGCATCTGCCATCCACCTGTGGCTGCGGCGTGGGCAAATCCGGAGACGATTACGCCGGCAATCGCAGCCAGGACTCCAGCGAAAAGCACCCATGCCATCCCGGTAATGATGCTCAAGCGGCGATAGAGCAGCCATGTCACCAGCAGACACACTGTAGCCGCAGCGAGGTTCGAGTAATGCAGCGCAGGCAGCGCGGCGATCGGCACATGATCAATTCCCGGCCAGAAGACGCCGAGGAATCCCGCCAGCCCGATGCAGCCCGACGCAATCGAAAGCGGTGCGGTGAATCCCAGCTGCCACACATACAAAAAACTCAGCCAGTTGCCGGCGCGCTCGGCCCCGTAGATCTCGCGCAGAAAGGCGTAGGACCCGCCGGCTCGCGGAAACATCGCGCCCAGTTCGGCCCACACCAGTCCATCGGCTACGGCTATCACCGCGCCGGCGACCCAGGCCCATACCGAAAGCCGGTACCCGGCTGCAGCAATCACCAATGGCAGCGTGATGAACGGCCCCACGCCGATCATCTCCAGCATGTTGAAGAGCACAGCCGAGCGCAGGCCGATGCGGCGTTCCAGTTTTTCGCTGCTCGCGGATGGGTGTGAATGCAGAGACATGCGGCTTTTGTGCTCACCGGATTGTACACTGGCGTTGACCATGTTCTTGTTTCGGAAGTCTCATTCCTTCGCGGCCTGCGTTGCCCTCACGAGCCTTGTCTCACTGCAGGCCAGCACCGTTCTGCGCGCGGCTCAGGCGCCGCAATCCTCAGCCGAGAGCGAACTCGCCGCCGTTTCTCTGCCGGAGCCCACCGCAAACGCGCTGCCCCTGCCAGAAGACCGCGGTCAGGCCGATCTCGAGCAGACGATCAAGCGGCTCGGCACCACGGCCAGCGTGCTCTATATCGTCGCGCATCCCGATGATGAAGACGGATCGCTGCTCACCTATTTGAGTCGCGGCCTGGGCGCACGCGTCACACTTTTTACGCTGACGCGCGGCGAAGGCGGGCAGAACGCGATGTCTGCCGACGAGGATGACGCGCTGGGCCTGATCCGCACCAATGAGCTGCTCAAGGCGGACGAGTATTACGGCGTGAAGCAGCTCTGGGGCACGGAGGCAGACTTCGGTTTCTCAAAGACGCAGGAGGAGGCCTTCGCACGCTGGGGCCACGACCGCGTGCTCTACGATGCGGTGCTCGCGGTGCGCAAGGCACGTCCGCAGGTGATCGTCGCCACGTTTGTCGGAGCAGTGAGCGACGGCCACGGCCAGCACCAGGTCTCGGGCGAGATCGCGCAGGAGGCCTTCAAAGCTGCCGGCGATCCGAAGGTCTTTCCCGATCAATTCAAGCTGGGTTTGGCTCCATGGCAGCCGCTCGCCGTCTACTCGCGCGTTCCCTTCGCGTCCATTACCGGCAAAGGCATCTTCGACTATGCAACGGGGAAGTGGGCTCAGGCGAAGTTTCGCAACTACGTGACCGGAGAAACTATCGAAGGCCGGGTCTCGGCGGATGTAGAGATTCCAGTCGGCACATGGGACCCAACGCTGGGCCGTACTTATGTGCAGATCGCCCGCGAGGGCTGGGGCATGCAGAAATCGCAGTATGGAGGCGCAAGCCCCGCTCTGAGTGGCCCTGATACATCGAGCTATCATCTCTGGGCCGTTGCGCCTGCGGCTGCTGCCCAAAGCGGTGGAGAGGATGCAAGCCTCTTTCAGAACAACAAGGTCCGCATCGATACGAGTCTCGATGGCCTCGCTCATCTGGTGAAGGGCACGCCGCCTGCATGGTTGAGCGGCGGCTTGCAGCAGATCGAGACGGGCCTCAGTGCATTTGAGAAGGACGGGCACAGTGAAGCTGGCGTCAATGCGGCTCACAAGCTTGCGCCGATCTATCGGCAGACGCTCGATCTCTGCGCACGTGTGAAAGCAAGCGATCTTGACGCGGAGGCCAAGGCCGGCCTCGAACTCGAGCTTGGCGCAAAGATCGGCCAGTTTCAGAGAGCATTGGACGACCTGCTCGGGTTGGATCTGATCGCGTTCACTACGCGCTCTGGCGGCGCACAAGGCGGCGGCTCAGCACGTGGAGGCACGGCAGACGAAACTTCGCGCAGTGTTTTTCCAGGACAGGATTTTCAAGTTCGTATTCATGCGGCGCAGGGTGAAGGTGCCGCGCGTCTGGATCGAGTCTGGCTGGAAAGTCACGACGGTTCGCCGTGGAAGATGGACGGAAGCGGGACGTTGGACGCCGCATCGAGTTCCGGGCCCGTTGCAGATCGAGTTTTTCATGTTCAGGTTGCCGGGGACGCAACGCCGACTGCGCCTTTTTTTACTCGCTCTTCGCCGGAACAGCCGTATTACGACACATCCAATCCCGAATGGCGCGAACGATCTTTCGCGCCCTGGCCGCTGGCCGCCTGGGCTGAGTTCACCTTTGACGGCGTGCCCATCCGTCTGGGCAAAGTAGTGCAAACTCTGCAGCGGGTCACCGGGCCGGGCGGTATCTATGAGCCGCTCGTCGTCACGCCGAAGATCGGTGTAGAGGTCCAGCCCGAGGCGCGCATTCTGCCTCTCGACGGCAGCGCTTTGCCCGTGAAGGTAACGATTCATGCGCAGGCCCCGGCGAATGGAACCGTGGAACTGAAGCTGCCTGAGGGCTGGCATGCCGATCCAGCCCGGCAGGAGTTTCATCTCAAGAGTGCGGGCGACTCTGATCCTCTGGCCTTTTCCGTCACCGCGCCACAAGTGGGCGTGGGCGCGTACACCATTCAGGCTGTGGCCGAATCCGGTGGACAGAGCTACATCTCCGGCTGGCAGAGTATCGGCTATCCGGGGCTGCGGCCGTATAACCTCTACAAACCCGCAGCGATCAAAACCCGCAAAGTCGATGTGAAGCTCGCTCCAGGGTTGCGCGTCGGCTACATCATGGGGACCGGCGACCTGGTGCCTGACGCTATTCGAGAACTCGGTGTGGAGCCGCATTTGCTCTCCGATTCGGACCTGGCCTCGAGCGATCTCTCGCAGTGGAATGTGCTGGTCATCGGCATCCGCGCCTACTCCACGCGCCCGGCCATTGCGACGGCACAGCAGCGGCTCCAGGACTACGTTGAACGCGGCGGAACGCTCGTTGTGCAGTATCAGAGCAACACCTTTCCGGCGCCGCTCCCGCTGGCCATGGGGCGCACGCCCGAACGCGTGGTCGATGAGCAGTCCGCTGTGAAGCTGCTCGATCCATCTAACCCGGTGCTCTCCTGGCCGAACAAGATCACGTCGGCCGATTTTGACGGATGGATCGAAGAGCGCGGCCATTCTTTCCTCGATAGCTGGGATCCTGGCTACACTCCTCTGACCGAAACCGCCGATGCCGGCCAAGATCCCCAGCGGGGAGGCCTGCTCGTGACCCATCCTGGCAAAGGCACCTATATCTACGTGGCCTACGCGCTCTATCGCCAGCTGCCGGAACTCGTGCCGGGCTCGTACCGGCTCCTGGCAAACCTGCTCAGCGCCGGGAAAGAGGGGGGTGCAGGAAGCCCCGGGGAAATCGCCGGCGCGCATTGAGTCCCTGTATTGGATTCACCGTTAGCTGAACTGTAAGGTTGCGCCGGAGCCATCGCTTAGCGTGGCTCTTAGGGGGAAGAGTATTTGTCTTCGAATGATCGATTATAATCGATAATTTTTGTGAAAAATAGATGAATTTGTCAAATATTCATATGATTCTGCGAGTCTTGGATTCGGAAGCGGCGACACAGGCTTTTCGGTACGCGAGGGCTCTTCGGGTCCGCGGGATTGTCTGTGCGCCAAATGCGGATCATGCGGTTTTCGTATTCAACATCCCCACCACGCGAGCGTCTAGCGCATTTCGATAGGACGTGAAGATGCTCGGCACTCCAACCTACTCCAAGAGGAAGAGAGGCCCAATGAAATTCCAATTCTGCAGAGCTGCTGCGGCAATTTTGGCAGCAAGTCTCGTTGTTTCCTATGCTCAAGCTCAAGCAGGAAGTACCGCTACGGCGGCAAAGAGGCACAAAAAGCCGAGCGCACCTCCGGCGCCCTCGGTTCAGGAACAGATCGATGCGTTGCGCCAGCAGATGCAGGGGCAGATCGACAGCCTCAAGAGCAATCTTGCCGATAAAGATGCTCAATTGAGGCAGGCGCAGCAGGCGGCATCCGACGCGCAGGCCGCAGCTGCCAAGGCCCAGGCTGCCGTGGACGCACAGCAACAGTCCTTTACCGAGAATGCGACGGCGGTCTCGACGTTGCAGAGCACGGTCAATGACATGAAGCAGGCGAACGCGTCGGTAGTCTCTTCCTTGACCGACGAAACGACTGCGATCAAGAAGGCCATTGCCAGCCCGGACGCGATCAACTACAAGGGCATCACGATCTCGCCTGCGGGCAGCTTCCTCGCGGCAGAAACCGCGTGGCGTCAGGGCGCAACCGGCGGCGACATCAACACCGCGTTTACGGGCATTCCGCTGAATCACTCCGAAGCTTCGCAGCTGAGCGAGTTCTTCGGTTCGGGCCGTCAGTCACGTATCGCCCTCAAAGCTGTAGGCAAACTGCCCAGAGTGACGCTGACCGGCTATTACGAGATGGATTGGTTGAGCGCTGGCGTGACCTCCAACAACAACCAGAGCAACAGCTATACGGTGCGGCAGCGGCAGCTCTGGGCTGACGCGCTTTTCACCAGCGGATGGGATGTTTCGGGCGGCCAGGGTTGGTCGCTGGCCACGGAAACCACGCAGGGTCTCACCCGCGGAACGGAGATTCTGCCCTCTACCATCGACTCGCAATACGAAGCCGGCTTTGTGTGGGGGCGTCAGTATAGCTTCCGCCTGAGCAAGTCCTTCCACAACAAAGCATTCCTCGGTTTCTCTGCGGAAAACGCGGAGACACTCAACCCCTCCGGACAGAACCTGCCGAGCAACTATCTCTTTGGTTCCACCGGAACTGGCGGCGGTCTCTACAACCTTAACGCCAACTACTCATTCAACTACACGCCTGATTTTGTCGTGAAGATGGCCTTCGAGCCCGGTTGGGGTCACTGGGAGCTTTTCGGTATCGAGCGTAACTTCCGCGATCGTGTTTATCCGACTTCAGGCAGCCCGTACAACGATAAGGAAATGGGCGCCGGCCTCGGCGGTGGTTTCCGCGCCCCGCTGGCCAACAAGAAAGTCACTATCGGCCTCAAAGGTCTGTGGGGTCAGGGCGTCGGCCGTTACGGTTCGTCTACGATCGCAGATGTCACGGTTCGTCCCAGCGGTCAGCTTTCACCCATCCATGGATTTTCGGCTCTTAGCACGATCGAGCTGAATCCCAATCCGCGTACGAATATCTACCTCAACTATGGCGGGGACTATCTGGATCGCGACTACGTGTTGAATGGAACCACGCAGGTAGGCTACGGCACGCGCAGTGTGAACATGTCAGGCTGCCTGGTCGAGCCGACTACCCCAACCGCAGGCGCGACCGGCGCTGCGCCCATTGCTCCGTCCAACTGCGGTGGCAGCAACAAGGACGTGCAGGAGTTCACGGCTGGCTACTGGTACAACTTCTACAACGGTCCGAAGGGACGCTTCCGCCAAGGCATTCAGTACAGCTGGTTCGAGCGCGACCTGTGGTCCGGTGCAGGCGGCACGACGAACCCCGGCGGCGGAGCGCATGGAACCGACAACATGATCTTCACTTCACTGCGTTACTACCTGCCGTAATGGCAAACAGGCTTCAGGTCAAACAGAAAAGGCAGCCCTCGGGCTGCCTTTCTGTTGCATGAAACGGTGCTTATTCGGCCGCAGCTTCGACAGCCTTGGTCTGCGCGACCGTCCAGTCGGGTGCGCCGACTTTGAAGCGCGCGAACCGGCGCACGGTGATGTTCTCGCCCAGCTTGCCCACCTTCTGCGCGATCAGTTCCTTGATGCTCACCGCCTGGTCCTTGATGAAGGGCTGCTCCAGCAGACAGACCTCCTCGTAGAACTTGGCCATCTTGCCATCGACGATCTTCTCCACCACGTTGGCAGGTTTACCCGTCGCTGCCGCCTGCGCGCGGTAGATCTCCTTCTCGCGCTCGAGGTCGTCGATGGTGACGTCTTCGGGCTTCACGTAGCGCGGATCGCTGGCGGCGATGTGCATCGCGATGTCCTTGAGCAGGTCCTGGAAGTCGTCTGTGCGGGCGACGAAATCGCTCTCGCAGTTCAGCTCGATCAACACACCGATCTTGCCGCCGGCATGGATATACGTGCCTACCGTGCCTTCGTTCGTGCTCCGGGCCGCCTTCTTCTGCGCGGAGGCCATGCCCCGCTTACGCAGCACGACAAACGCATCCTCGATACTGCCCTTCGCTTCCTGCAGAGCCTTCAAGCAATCGCCCATAGGCGCGCCTGACTTCTCGCGAAGCTCCTTCACTAATTTGGCATCGATCTTGTCACTCACAGTTGTCATCTCTCGTTTCCCGGCTGATGGTCAGCCTCATCGAATAGAGTCTTGAATCAAAGTCATCGCCGGAATCATTCCCGGCCTGCACCCAACGGTATCGATTGGTCCGTGGGCTCCGAGCAAAAGAAAAGCGTGGCAAACAGCCAAGGGCCGCCACGCTGTTCTCGTGTGCGTGCTTTCGCACGCCAAAGGATCAATACGCGCCTTCGGCCGCCTCGTCCTCATCGAGCGTAGCGACTGCTGCCGGCGCCTTGCGAACGCCGCCGCCGAGGGCTGCTTCAAAGCCGCCATCGTCGGTCGATGCAGCCTCCCCGGTCACTGTCTCAAGGCTCGACTCAGCCGTCTCGGGAATCTCTTCCTGGAAGGCCTTGTCGCCTACGAGGTTCACGCCTTCGGCCGCCGAGTCGGCGATCTTGGAGGTGAACAGGCGAATCGCGCGCAGCGCATCGTCATTGCCGGGGATTACATAGTCGACGACCGTCGGATCACAGTTGGTATCGACGACCGCAACTACGGGAATGCCCAGCTTGCGCGCCTCTTTTACGGCGATTGCTTCATTGTTGGAGTCGACCACGAAAAGCGCATCGGGCAGGCGCTTCATGTTCTTGATGCCGGCCAGATTGGCCTGCAGGTGCTTACGCTCGCGCTCCAGCCGAATCACTTCCTTCTTGGTCAGCAGCTCGTAGCGGCCGTCCACAGCCATCTCATCCAATTCCTGAAGGCGCTTCACCGACTTTTGCACCGTCACCCAATTAGTCAGCAGCCCACCCAGCCAGCGCTGGTTTATGTAGGGCATGCCCGCGCGTCCTGCCTCTTCGGCAACCGCGTCCTGAGCCTGGCGCTTGGTGCCGACGAAGAGAATCGTCTTACCGCTTGCGCACAGGTCGGTGACAAACTTGGACGCATCCTTAAACAGCTTGAGCGTCTTCTGCAAGTCGATGATGTAAATACCATTGCGCTCGCCGAAGATGTATTCCTTCATCTTGGGGTTCCAGCGCTTGGTCTGATGCCCGAAGTGAACACCTGCTTCGAGCAATTCCTTCATGGTGATGGTGGCCAATGGTCCTCCTTCGTGGACTGCATTCCGGCTCGGCCGGAATTGATGCCCCTTGCGGGGAGATTGAAAACAGCTATCAGTGGTCAGTTGTCAGTGATCAGTTTGGTCGGTGGCGCACACCTTGGGTGCTGAACACTGACCACTGTTCACCGGCCACTCGCAAGCGCCTAGCGCTTGCTGAACTGGAACCGCTTAATCACCCCCACCAAGCAAAAATCGCTTGTTGGGGACCCCGATTCGTAAATCAAACTGCATAGCCAGCGATTAACGCTTGCTGAACTGAAATCTCTTTCTGGCGCCCTTCTGGCCGTACTTCTTGCGCTCCTTCACGCGGGCATCGCGGGTAAGGAGGCCTTCCGCCTTCAGGGTCTTGCGCAGTTCCGGATTGAACTCAATCAGCGCGCGCGCAACGCCCATCTTCACGGCATCGGCCTGTGCGGCTACGCCGCCGCCGTTCACCGTGGTCACCACATCAAAGCTCGCCGCCAGATCGGCCACCACCAGCGTCCGCTTGGCGGAGACACGCTGCTGCTCGGTGACGAAGTACTCGTCGAACTCTTTGTCGTTGACCTTCCACGCGCCTGTGCCGGGACGCAGGAAAACGCGGGCAATCGCCGACTTGCGCCGCCCCGTCCCGTAATACTGAACCAGATCTGCCATTTTCCCTCTTAGCTCTCAGCCGTCAGCTCTCAGCCTTCAGCTGGTCCATCTTTGAATCGAGCATTTCGCTCGGCCCCAAAATCTTCGTCCCGGCAGAATCAAGCTGAGAGCTGATAGCTAACAGCTGATGGCTGCTCTTACGCAATTTCCAATGCCACCGGCTGCTGCGCCTGGTGGGGGTGCTTGTCACCGCGATAGACCTTCAGCTTGGTGCCCATTGCCCGGCCCAGCTTGGTCTTGGGCAACATACCCTTGATCGCCTCTTCGAGAACCTTTTCAGGCCTGCGATTGAGCAGCCGCGTGAACGACTCCTCCCGCAGGCCGCCGGGGAAGCCGGTATACCGCCGGTACATTTTGCTTTGGCTCTTCAGGCCAGTCAGTCGCACCTTCTCGGCGTTGATCACGATCACATGATCACCCACGTCAATGTACGGCACGTACTGCGGATTGAGCTTTCCGCTCAGCACGCTGGCGGCTTTGGTGGCCAGACGGCCCAGTGTCTGCCCGCTGGCGTCTACCACATACCACTTGCGGCTGATCTCCTTGCCGCTCGGAACAAAGGTCGACATCTCTCTCCTGCTCTCTTGCCTTATCTGGCCTGCCTGAAAGGAATCGCGGGCCAGAGAAATCAAAACTTCTGCGCAAAACATGTTCTGTCCGCGCCAGGCGCTAAATGCACGCACAAGGCACGGGCTGCTAACTTCGACCCACTGCCAAACAAACCTGTTCGGGTGAGGATTGCGAGGGCTAGCCCCGTTGTGGGCTCTGGCTCAACCGTACCAACTTCCAGTCCGGTTGCCGGTGGCCTGCTGCGAGCGGACCCTTCGAAGGGAATCTGCCAGCCGGATCCGGGTTTCTACACAGACCCCAGGCGCAACACCGCGCAAGGTCTTCAGAATACTTCAAATCCGGGGTGGAGTCAACGATTCCGGGCGGTCGTTTTCCTCAGTTATGGCGCACTTTCGGAACCCACCTGCAAGGCGAGGCTCGGGAGTCGAGAAGCGACCAAACACCTTGCGGTTATGTCCTATGCCGTCTCGGGGGGCTTGGCGTGTGCCACGCGTTGCCGGCGGCGCTCCCATTCGTCCGAGGCGAAGAGGTTTGGGCCCACTTCGATCAGTCGCGGGATCATCTTGAAGACGGCCACGCGTGTCCACGGCTTGCCATTGCGCATACGAAAGCCCTTCTCGTTCAGGCTGCTCACGATGGCCGAATAGGGAAAATCCTGGCCGAGCATGTCCATCATCTCCATGAGCACCCGCTGCTCGGTGGGTTCGGTCTCGAGCCGCGAGCAGTCGTCGGAGATGCGCAGACCGTAGGGAATGTCTTCTTCGAACGCGCCGTCGTGGGGTGCCTCGCCGTCGGGTAGCTCGCGCCGCCATTCGATTGAGACCATCTGCCATCCAGCGGCCGCCCGCTGCCGGATGATCTCCGGGCTGAAGGGGCCGGAGATTACATCGCGAATCCGCTCAAAGTGCGCCATGCCCGCACCTCCAAAGTATTTCTGTGCGCAGCTTGCGCAATTGCATGGCCACTTTCCTACCAAGGTGATTGGCGCGAAACCCTTTCACAGCAAGGTTCTACGAAATCTGCTCGGCTTACCCAGAGCAGACGCTTCGTTCGCTTTTGCAAACAACCGTCCACTTACGGACATGCCTTGTGCCTTGCCTGGGAGGCGGTATCCAAAGGTGCACTAGCACCAAAGCGACAGCTGTCCCTTGGCACCAAGGTAATGGCGATGCTGACCAGTTGTGGGATTTCAATGGCCAGTAAGAGGGGGCTACAATTTCGCCAAGCTTAAAGAATAGAAGGTTCTCTTACGGAATGATCGACTATTATGAGTTCCTGCAGATTAGTCCTAATGCGGATGCAGATACTATCCATCGCGTCTACCGGTTTCTAGCCACGCGCTTTCATCCAGACAATCCGGAATCGGGTGATTCCGACATGTTCTGCCTGTTGAAGACAGCCTATGACGTTCTGTCGACTCCTGAGAGCCGGGCCGACTATGACGCGAAACGTAAGAACCAACCTTCTGAGCCTACCCCGCTTTCCACTTCCGTGGATTTCATGGACAACGTGGAAGGCGAGTTAAACCGCCGCCTGGCCGTGCTTGCCGTGCTGTACTATCGCCGCCGGACGAATCCCAATATGCCTGAGGTTCCACTCGCAGAGATTGAACTGCGCCTGGGCTTTCCGCGCGATTATCTCGATTTCACCACCTGGTATCTGGTCAAGAAGGGCCTCGTAACCCGTGCCGACAACGCCGAGTTTACGCTGACGGCCGAGGGAGTGGACTTTGTTGAAACGCAGCGCGCCAACATGCCGGTCCTGAACAAGCTGCTTACCAGCGGCTCCGGCTCACCGAGTCCGGATGTGACGCGCCCGAACCGGCGGCCGGCTTCAGGTGCACAGTGCATTACGTTGAATCCGGCAATGCGGCGTTCGGCCGAGCGGCCGAGTGAGAAGACGAGCGAGGGCGCAGCGGAATCCCGTTCGGAGCTGGCGATCACAACCGTCAGCGCATTGGATCGCCGCGCCAACCCACAGGATCGGCGAGTCAGCGTGGGAGGACGACGGGCAGGCGATTAGCTATTCCCGGACTGCGATTCCCAGGGTCTTCATCTTCCGGTAGAGATGGCTGCGCTCGAGCCCCAGCAGCTCCGCTGCGTGGCTGATATTGTTCCGCGCCTCTTCAATCTTCTTCTGAATGTATTCGCGCTCGTAGGCCTCGCGCGCCTGCTGCAGAGTAGAAAATTCCTCCGTCGAGCGCGAGCCTGCCTTATGCGTGAGCGGCGGCAGGTGCTTGCGTTCAATGCGCAGCACACGCGGATTGAGGATGAGCATGCGCTCGATCACATTCTTGAGCTCGCGCACGTTTCCCGGCCAGTGATAGGCCGCTAGAGCGTCCAGCGCTTCTTCGCTGATCTCCATGCGCGGCCGTCCGTACTGGCGGCCGAACTCGGCCAGGAACTCGCGCACGAGCGGTGGAATGTCCTGCTTGCGCTCGCGCAGCGGTGGAACAAAAAAGGGGACCACGTTGAGCCGGTAGAAGAGATCCTCGCGGAAGTTCCCCTTCGCGATCTCCTCTTCAAGATCCTTGTTCGTCGAAGCGATCAAGCGCACATCCACGCGCAAAGGCTGGCTGCCGCCCACCGGCGTAAACAACTGCTCGTCGAGCGCGCTGAGGACCTTGGCCTGCGTCTTGAGGCTCATATCGCCTACTTCATCCAGAAACAGCGTTCCTGAATCGGCGCGTTCCAGCGTGCCGCGCTGTTCTGACGGTCCGCCGGGCTGTGCGCCGTGGCGATAGCCGAAGAGCTCCGCCTCAATGTGCGCCTCGGGGATGGCTGCACAGTTCAGCTCGACGAAGACCCGGTCGCGGCGCAGGCTCTCGGCATGAATCGAGCGGGCAATCAGTTCTTTACCGGTGCCGGACTCACCGTAAATCAGCACCCGGCCATTGGTCGGCGCCATGAGACGGATCTGCTGGCGCAGCGCCTTCATGGAAACGCTGTCGCCCGTGAGCACAGACCCCACGCTGAACTGGCGCTTGAATTCCTCGTTCTCCGAGCGCAGCCGGCGCGCTTCTACAGCGTTCTTGAGAACGATCAGCGTGCGCTCGAGCGAAAGCGGCTTTTCAAGAAAATCATAGGCGCCGAGTTTAGTCGCCTTGACTGCAGCCTCAATGGTGCCGTGACCGCTGATAATAACGACTTCGGGGCGCGACTCGATCGGCTGCTGGCGAATGTCGGACAGTACATCGAGGCCATCGCGGTCGGGCAGCCAGATATCGAGAAGGACTACATCGTAGGGCGCGTCCTGCAAAAGAACGACAGCTTCCGCGGCCGTCGCCGCACAGGTGACGCTGTAGCCCTCTTCGCGCAGGATCTCTTCGAGCGAGTTGCGAATCTCAACTTCGTCGTCGACCACCAGGATGTGATTCATCAACACAGCCCTTTCATCGCAGCCCTTTCATTACTGTTTCAGAGCTGCTTTCCGTGGCTGCAGGTTCTTCGACTGCCGGCGTGGATCCAGGTTCTGCGAGCGGCAGGCGAAGCAGGAACCGCGCACCTTTGGGGCTGTTGGATTCAGCGCGGATGGAGCCGCCGTGCTCCTGCACGATCTTGGCCGCAATAGAGAGGCCAAGGCCTGTGCCCCGGTGCTTGGTGGAATAGAAGGGAAGAAATAACCGCTCGCGAATTTCATCTGTAAGTCCATGGCCAGTGTCGGAGACGGCCACCTCTACAGCGGCGCCATCTTCGCTGAGCGATGTGCGAATGCCGAGCACGCGGAGCAAACTGCCCTGCATGGCTTCTGCCGCATTGTCGATCAAATTTGCAAGCGCACGCCGGATTGCTTCAGGGTCCACGACGATTGTGGGCAAGCCCGATTCGAAATCGCGTTGCACCGTGATGCCCTGCAATCGGCCGGCAAAGAGCGCCAGCGCTTCTTCGGCTACCTGGTTCAGATCGCAGGCGCGTGGCTGCGGCGCGGGGAACTGCGCTAATGCAGAGAACTGGTCCACCAGGGTGCGCAGCGTTCCAACGCAGCCCAGGATTACCTCGCTGCACTTGCGGATGATGTTGGGTGATTCCGCCTGGCCTCGATCGAGGTGCCGGGCGATGCGTTCGGCGGAAAGAGCAATGGGCGTGAGCGGATTCTTGATTTCGTGGGCGACGCGCTGGGCTACTTCCTTCCATGCCAGCTGACGCTGTGCTCGCAGCAGCTCCGTCGTGTCTTCGATGACCAGCACGCTGCCCGCGTGCCCATGGGCCAGTTCGAGCCGCGCACTGGTGATGGCCAGATGCGTGGTACGGCCGCGGCCGTGGAACTCTGTTTCAGTGGATGCGGCGCCCATGCGATGTCCGCGCCGGATCACGCCGGCCAGATCATCGAGGCACTCAGCCGGCATCACTGTCTCGATCTTTTCACCGGTAAGCTGCGCGTCTTCGCGCAACCCCATTAAGGCAGCGAAGGCGCGATTTGACTGCAGCACGGTTCCGAAGCCATCGAGCGTCACCACGCCTGAAGGAATGGTTTCGAGAATCGTCTCCAGCTCGCGCCGCCGTTCCTCAAGGGTCTGGTTGGCCGCCGTCAGCTGCGCCGACGAACTCTCTGCCAGCTTGCGGCTTGCTTCGAGATCGGAGGCCATGTGATTGAAAGAGCGGACCAGGTCGCCCATCTCTCCGCTGACAACTGTTTCGACACGCTGCTCATATTGACCGGCGGCAATCTGATCCATCGCGTTGCCGAGCGCCTCGACAGGCCGCGTGATCTGCTTGGACAAAAACAACGCCAGCCAGACGCTCGAAAAGAACACGAAGACCGTGATCAGCAGCAACATTAGAAAGTAGGTTGTCCGCAGGCTATGGCGGGTACGGAAGAGCCGCCAATACTCGGTGGCGCTCGCCCTGATCTGCGTAGCAGTCTGGCTCAATCCCTGCGGCATGGGCAACGCCACCACCACCGCTTTGCCCGACCCGGTGACCGCTATCCCCAGCGCAAACTCTTCGCCCGCGATCTGGGCCACCGGCTCATCGCTGCGTTGGGCAGCGCGCAGCAGTGCGCTGGAGAGCGGCCCCTGCAACAGGATTGGAGCGGCGCCATCCCCTTGGCTAACCCAAGGCTGCAGGATGAGTTCGGTTGACTCGGCGGGAGCCTGAAAGCTGGCCAGCAGGCGCGAGTCACGACTGTACACCGTGACGAAGCCTCCGGCCAGCGTGATGCGGTGCGAGGTCAGGACATCCTGCAGTTGGGGCAGGTCCTGATCCGGCGCGCCCGAGGCAGCAATCGACTCCGCTTCGACGCGCGCGTTATTGGCGACGTATTGAGCCAGTTGCTGTAAGACGCGGGTCGAATCCTCGCGCAGCTCGGACGTGTTCGGAGAAAACCAGCGATCGATTGACCGGTTCATGAGCTGAAAGCTGAACAGGAACATGAACACGGCGGGCGTAAGGGCAATCAGGCCTGCGCCTACCACCATGCGTGTGCGCAACCGCGCTCCGAGTGCGCTACTGCTCTGGTCTGCATACAGCTTCAGAATGTTTCTGAGCAGCAGCATGAGCAGCAGCAGCAGCAGCAGGAACACCAGAAAGGTGAGCGCAGTAAAGGCCAACGTCTCGCCGGAGGTCTCTGGATTAAGGAAATTGAGGAAGCGAATGTTCGACGTGTTGAACGCGTTGAGAGCGCCCAGCAACCCAAGAATGAGCAGCACACCGACGGCCAGAAAGGCTACGGAACGCCGCCGTGGTTCGCTCAGAAAGCGCATGCGGCGATTATACGGCGAAAAGCAGCGCCTTCGCGTCTGTAATCAGCGGGCAAACGCAGCCATTGGTTTGAGATGGCTGGCTTAGATCTGTGAGCAGTCGAGCGGGCTGAGCGTGAGATTCGTAATGTTGCTCACGATCGCCTCAAAAGCGAAGCGCGGATCTGCCTGCAGCTTCTTCCAGTCCGGATCATTGCGGAAGGCGTTCCATCCCGCATCGAGGGCAGCCGAATCAGGAAAGGTGAGCATGTAAGTCAGGTTTGGCATGCGTGGTCCGATGAGCGTGTCGCCAAAAAACACCGGTTGGCAACCGGACTTTGTGAAGAAGCCAAATTCGCCGGAGTGGAACATCTCCACCTTGCGTTGATGATCGCGATTCGAAGGGCTTTCGTACGTGCGCAGTTGAAAGATACGCTTGCCTTTGGTAGCCGCGGTGGAAGGCGGCGTGAGCTTGGGCCAGCCGGCGAAGGCTTCGAGCAGCGAAATCTCCACGCGCTCGAAGGCCGGCGCAGCCGCCGTGGCATTCCAGAACGGCGCTGCCGCCTCAAGGAAGCTCTGATCGTCGGCGAGCTTTAACTCAAGCGTGGCGAGCGTTTCGACCGAAGCGCCGGGAATGATCAGATAATAGGTCGGCGTCTCAGGACCGAAGTCGACGCGCATTGCGCCCACCGGTCCCAGCCCCATTCGGGTCAATGCCGGAATCAGCGCCTGGGCAAAATAATTTTCCGTCAGTTTGAGTTGTGGACCGCTCACCAGACTGTAGCGTCGAATCTGGTAGAACTCGCGTGCGCTGTTGGGGGCTGGTTGCGCGAATGATTCTCCGGCAAGTGTTAGCGCAGAAGTGGCGAGCGATGCGGTGAGAAACTGGCGACGTTTCACATGACCCTCCGAATGGAAGGATCATTGTAGGCCAGACGGCTGGCACTCGTTTTCAACGTGTGATACGCGTCAGCCGATCGCCTTCTCGGCCGCAGTCCACGCGCGCTGCTGGCTTTCGGCGACGCCGCCATGGGTCAGCGTGCCCAGCCAGGTGTTCAATCCTTCGGCCAAGCCAGCATCTTTCTGGATAGCCGCGCGCGCGCCGAGATTCGCAAGGCGCAGCACGTAAGGAAATGTCGAGTTGGTCAGCGCCAGCGTCGATGTATGCGGCACGGCGCCCGGCATATTGGTTACGCAGTAGTGCACTACGCCGTCCACTGTGTAGCTGGGGTTGGAATGTGAGGTGGGCCGCGCGGTTTCGACGCAGCCGCCCTGGTCGATGGCTACATCCACAATCACCGCTCCGGGTTTCATCTGACTGACCATGGCGCGGGTCACCAGCTTGGGCGCGGTGGCCCCGGGAATCAGCACGCCCCCGATGACAAGATCCGCCTCGCGGGTGGCGTGGGCGATGTTGTAGCTGTTTGAGGCGAGCGTATAGAGCCTGCCGCCGAAGATGTCCTCGAGTTCGCGCAGACGGTTCAGGTTCATATCGATGAGCGTGGTCTTCGCGCCGAAGCCGAGCGCGATGCGCGCCGCATTCGTGCCCACAATGCCGCCGCCCAAAATCGTGACATGCGCTGGCGGCACCCCGGGCACGCCGCCGAGCAAGATGCCGCGCCCGCCGCGTTCTTTTTCAAGATAGCTTGCGCCTACCTGCACGCTCATGCGGCCGGCAACCTCGCTCATAGGCATCAGCAGGGGCAGCATGCCGTTGCTGATGCGCACGGTTTCGTATGCGATGCCGATCACTTTGGCTTCGAGCAGCTTGTCAGTTAGTGCGGGCAGCGGCGCGAGATGCAGATAGGTGAAGAGCACCAATCCCTCACGAAAGAAGACGTACTCGCTCTCGATGGGCTCCTTGACCTTGACGACCATCTCAGATTTGCCCCAGACATAGCCCGCTTCGCCCACCATCTCTGCACCGGCGTTCTGATACTCCTCGTCGGGAAATCCGGAGAGCGCGCCCGCCTGCGTTTCCACCAATACGTCGTGACCAGCCTCGGTCAGCGCCTTCACGCCCGCGGGCGTGATGCCCACGCGCGCTTCGTTGTCTTTAAGCTCCTTGGGAACACCGATGATCATTGCGGCTACCTCATAGCTTAGGATGCGAGTGCAGAACGATAGATGCGGGAGCGCAGGTTACGCCATCGTCTCGCGTGCACTTCTCCAAAGATCGATGCCACTCTCCTGCGCGTAGCGATCAATCTCGGCGAGTTCTGCGCTGGAGAATTCAAGCTTCTTGAGAGCTTCGAGAGAGTTGTCGAGTTGCTCCACGTTGCGTGCACCGATCAAAGCTGAGGTGACACGCCTGTCGCGCAGCACCCACGCAATGGCCATCTGCGCCAGCGACTGACCGCGCGATTGCGCAATGTCGTGCAGCGCGCGCACGCGCTTGAGATTTTCTTCGCTCAAAAATTGCTGGAGCAGAGATGAGTTCTCAGCAGTTGCCCGCGAGCTCTGCGGCACGCCTTTCAGATATTTGTCCGTCAATAGTCCCTGTGCAAGGGGAGAGAAAGCGATACACCCCACGCCGAGCTCGTCGAGCGTCGCCAGTAGGCCTTGTTCGATCCAGCGGTTCAGCATCGAGTACGACGGCTGATGAATCAGGAGCGGCACGCCCATGCTCTTCAGAATCTGTGCCGCCTCACGAGTGCGCTCGGGGCTGTAGGACGAGATGCCTGCATAGAGCGCTTTGCCCTGATGCACAGCCGTTGCGAGCGCACCCATCGTCTCTTCGAGTGGGCAATTGGCCCACGGCCGGTGCGCATAGAAGATGTCGACGTAATCGAGGCCCATGCGTTTGAGGCTGTCATCGAGCGAGGCCAGCAGATACTTGCGCGAGCCGCCAATGCCGTACGGTCCGGGCCACATATCCCATCCGGCCTTGGTCGAGATCACGAGCTCATTACGCAGCCCGCGAAAATCCTTATGCAGAATGATGCCGAAGTTTTCTTCCGCCGATCCGTATGGAGGCCCGTAGTTATTCGCGAGATCGAAGTGGGTCACGCCGCGGTCGAAGGCGCGGCGGATCATCGCACGGCCCGTCTCGAAAACATCTGCGCCGCCAAAGTTCTGCCACAGACCAAGCGTGATGGCCGGCAGCACAAGACCGGAGTGGCCGCAGCGGCGGAAGAGGGCTTTGTCGTAGCGATTTGGATCAGGGATGTAACCCGTTTCCATGTGGCATTACTCCTGATGTTCAGAAATGAACCGTCCAGTATGGCACAGTGAGCGCGCACTACATCTCACGCAAAGCGCGTGGGGCTAGTGGAGAAGCGCCTACGCGTCGTGCGCACATCAAACTACACACTCGGTCGCGGCCACTCTCAGTGACCCATCGAAAAAAGACAAAAGCGTGACAACGTAGTGACATCGGCGCTGCTGCTCTGCCTTAGCCTGCAATTGGGTTTCAGCACAACGAGGCAATTTTGTGAACGTTCGATAAATTGCGGAATTGCGCCATTGGATCTCCCGCGCCCTGCCGCTTCTGGCCCGGTTTTACCGTGAACTCGAGCCGCGTGCATTCGCGGTCCGCGCTTCATCCCGAAATCATACATCTCATGTGAGGAAGAAATGCTTAAGACGCGATACGTCCTTCTCTGTCTCATCATGACCATTATCCGCGCTGGTGCTATGGCCTCTTCGGCCGTGGCGCAAAGCACAAGCTACCGAACGAGGCCTCTGGCGTCGAACGGTACGGGCGCGAACCATCAGTCTTCTACTTTGCTTAATCCCTGGGGCTTAGCATTTCTTCCCGGTCAGGGCTTCTTCGTCGCCGAGAATGCCAGTGGCCGCGTCGATCAGTATGATCAGGACGGAAATGCTCTCGATGGATTGACGATCCCTGCACCCTCGGGAAGCTCCGCCGCATTCTCGAAGCCGACCGGGATCGTCGCGGACCCTGAGGGCAACTTCGGACCGCCCGGTGCGAACTTCCAGTATCTTGTCGCCGCTGATAACGGAACGATCTGGGGCTTCAGAGTTGTGAACGGTGTGCCGCAGCCGGCGCAACTGTTTGCCGATCTTGGTGTAGCCGCGGGCGCCAGTTACACCGGGATCGCGGTGCTGCATCCCGATTGCTGCACGCCCTATGTTGCCGTCGCAAACTTTGCACAGGGTGAGATCATCACGTACAGTGGGACCAATACACTGGTTTCGCTCGGGCTGCATCAGTTCACCGATCCGAATCTGCCTGCAGGTTACTCTCCCTATAACATTCAGAAGATCGGCAATCAGGTATTTGTAACTTACGCCCAGCAGAATGCCTCTCACCTGCCGGTCGCCAGCCCGGGCGCGGGGCTCATCGACATCTACGATCTCGAAGGCAACTTTGTGCAGCGCTTGGTCTCTCCGGGCGGAGCGCTCAACGCGCCCTGGGGCATCGCGCTCGCAGCCTCTAACTTCGGCCCTTATGGCACAGCGATTGTCGTCGGCAATGTTGGAGACGGCACCATCAATGCGTTCGGTGGTGGAAACTATCTTGGTGCGCTCAAGGATACAAGCGGAAGCCCTCTTTCCTTTGCGGGGCTTCACGGCCTGGCAGTGCGCTCCGATAACGGCGGAGATCCCAATGCACTCTACGAAGTGAGCGGTAGCCAGGCCGGGCAAACCTCTAATGGCGCGTTCGGCGCAATCACTACCTCGCTCGAAACCTTCACCACGCTCAACGTGCCGACTACGGCGGTGGTTGGAACGCCCGTGACTCTGACGGCGCATACTGTATCGGCGGCCGGAATTCCTTCCGGTACGGTTACGTTCTTCGACGATTCCGTCCACGCTATTGGTCAACAGGGACTCGACTCGAACGGGAGCGCGTCCATCACTCTCAGCACTCTGGGCGCGGGCATCCACAGCTTCATCGCCGCCTATGTCGGCAATTTTGATAGCAGCACTTCCAGCGCGATTTCAGTGACGATTACTGGTTCGACGACCACCACGCGCTATCATCTGACGCCGCTTCTCTCGGACTTACCTGGTCTACCGAACGCGCCGGATCGTCTCTTCAAGAATCCGTGGGGGCTCTCCTTTGTTCCTGCCGGCCCCTTCTGGGCTGCGGAAAACGGCAGCGCGAACATGAACTCGTTCGACGAGACCGGCGCGTTTAAATCGCCCGGCGATATACGCGTCGTCCGCAGCGATTTGTCGCCGGCAAAGCCATCGGCGATTGCCGCCAATCCCAACGCGTCCGTTATTGGAGGAGACTTCACGCTTCCGGACGGTACCCCAGGAGGCGTCCTGGTTGCAACCCAAGACGGCCTTATCGGTGGATGGGGCACGATCAATGGAGAAATCGTCCAGCTGGCTTCGATTGTGCGCGACGATTCAACGTCCGGCGCCGAGTACGACGGCATGGCAATCATCGATCCAATGGTTACTCGTTCCTATCTGGCTCTCGCCGATTTCCATAACGCACGAGTGCAGGTTTACGATTCAACGTTTTCTCCGCTTGGGTTGCCGGGGAATTTTACCGATCCATCGCTGCCGACTGGTTATGCCCCGTTCAATGTTCAGCAGATCGGCTATCAGGTGTTCGTAACCTATGCGCTCCAGGACACGGCGAAGCAGAACCCTGTTCCGGGGACTGGCAACGGAATCGTGGATGTCTTCGATTTACTGGGTCACTTTGTCAGCCGGTTCGCCTCTAATGGCGTCTTGAACGAACCATGGGGCATCGTGCAAGCCAGCGCCAACTTCGGCGATTACAGCAACGACATTCTCATTGCAAACCATGGCGACGGCTCGATCAACGCCTTTGATCCGGTGACCGGGAACTATGTGGGCACACTGACCGACGAGGACGGTCAGACACTCAGCATCTTCGGCGTTTGGGCGCTCGCCTTCCGCAGCGATAACGGAACCGTCGATCCCAACACTCTGTTTTTTACCGACGGCGAGAATAACGGAGCAGATGGCCTCTTCGGTTCCATCACCGTTGCCAATTCAACCGCAAATACCGCGTCGAATGTCGCCTTGAGTTTCAGCGGCGACATATCGGTAACGAGCATCTTTGTGATGAACGCCGATGTGACGGGCTCATCGGGCACACCTACCGGCGCGGTGTCGTACTACGACGGCCTGGTTCCTCTTGGAAGTGCGCCGGTGATCAATGGGCGCGCCTCTCTCATCAACACGGTGTTTCTTGGCGCCGGAACTCACTCGATCACGGCGCGGTACAGCGGCGATCAGACGTATCTCGTAGGTCGAGTCACGGTGCCGCTTCAGATCGCAGGGCTGGCCGATACTGTCATCCTCAATGCGCCGCCATCCGCCACCCAGGGTGACGTGGTTACGCTGACAGCCGATGTCAGTACTCCGCAAGGCACCCCGACCGGCGCCATAACCTTTAAGGACGGCGGCACGACGCTGGGAACGGCAGGCCTCGATGCATCGGGTGTCGCTACGTTCGCCATCAGCACACTGAGCGTGGGCGCGCATAGCCTCACTGCCAGTTATCCCGGCGACGTCATCTTCCAGGCAGGCGTATCTCAGCCGGTGAGCGTCACCATTACGGCTCTCGCGCCTCCGCCACCGCCGCCGGCACCCACTCCCGTGATCGTCTCTCTCGCACCTTTCTCGATAAAATCGGGCACGACCGGCTCTACCTTGACGCTCAGCGGCACGGGTTTCGTCAGCAACAGTGTGGTCATGATCAACACAACGGCCCTCAGCACAACCTACGTCAGTTCCACACAACTGACTGCGGTGATACCCGCAACCGCCATCATGAACTCAGGTACGGTTGCCGTGCAGGTGGTCAATCCCACTCCTGGCGGCCCTTCGGGCAGCGTGACCTTTCCCATCGACACGGCTACCAACACCTCGGCCGCATTTACACAATCGACGCTGACCTTGACCGCCGGACAGAGCGCAGCCGCCAACGTGCAGCTGAATGGTTTTACCGGCACGGTTCTCGCGCAATGTTTGAACGCGCCAGTGGGTGTGACGTGCAGTTTCAGTCAATCGACGGGCGTTCTCACGATTCAGAGTACGGCGAACACGCCGAAGGGGCCGTTCGCTCTCACGGTCATCTTCAGTGGATCAACAGCGGCATCGGCAGCCCAGCAAAATCGGATCGTGTCGGCAAGTCTGCTGGCGTTGCCGGCTCTGCTGTTCGGCGGAGTCTGCTTCAAACGCAATCGGCAGCGGGGTAGGCCACGTTTCTGGATCGCATCATTCGTCATGCTCGCAGGCGTGATGATAACGGCGGTCGGCTGCGGAGGAGGCGCATCCAGTATGCCTCCGAGTAACCCACCGCCTGCAGTACAACCTGCCCAGGCCTCTGCTGGGCTCACCATTACCGTGCAATAGAGATTTGCTCGCGCCGCGGTCTCACAGGGCCGCGGCGCAATGGTAAACACCGGTCGCGAGAATCGAACGTTACTCCGCATTATCAATCTGTGCGCGCTGCAGCTTGTCGGAGTAATCCACATACACGGCCTTCCAGGTTGTAAAGAAATCCAGTGCGCCATTGCCCTCGCGGTGGCCATTGCCGGTGCGCTTTACGCCGCCAAAGGGCAGGTGCACCTCCGCACCAATAGTCGGCGCGTTGATGTACGTGATTCCCGCCTCCAGATCGCGAATAGCGGCAAAGGCGCGGTTCACATCCCGCGTATAGAGCGAGGTGGAGAGGCCGTATTCAATTGAATTGGCCATCTCGATTGCCTGCTCGAAGGTGTTGAACTCAATCAGCGAGACAACCGGCCCGAAGACCTCTTCGCGCGCAATGCGCATCTCGGGAGTGACACCGGCAAAGACCGTTGGCTCAAAGAAGGTTCCGTTGGCATAGGCGCCCTCCCGCAAGACTCGCCCGCCGGTGAGGAGCCGTGCTCCTTCACTCTGCGCGATTTCGACATATTTCGCTGATGTCTCGATCTGTTGCGCATTGATCTGCGGGCCGACCTCGATCTGCTCATCGAGCCCGTTTCCTACGCGGAGCTTCTTCGCTCTGGCGACCAGTCGTTCCGTAAACTCGGCGGCAATGCCGCGCTGCAGCAGGATGCGGCTGGTTGCCGTGCACCTCTGGCCGGTGGTGCCGAAGGCGCCCCAGAGGGCGCCGTCGAGCGCGAGATCGAGATTGGCGTCGTCGAGCACGATCTGCGCGTTCTTGCCACCCATCTCCAGCGAAACCTGCTTGAAGGTGGCCGCCGCGCGTTGTGCCACCAGCGAGCCCACCTCGCTCGATCCCGTGAAGCTGATGGCGCGCACGTCGGGATGTTCGACGAGCGGTGCGCCGGCATCTGGTCCGAAGCCGGCCACGATGTTGACTACTCCCGGAGGCAGCCCGGCATCCATGAGTGTCTGCACCAGGTTGTAGGTGGAGAGCGGCGTATCTTCGGCCGGCTTAATGACGCAGGTGTTTCCGGCCACGAGAGCAGGGAAGAGCTTCCAGCTCGGAATCGCCATGGGAAAGTTCCACGGTGTGATCATGCCTACCACGCCTACGGGCATGCGCAGGCTCATGGCAAACTTGTTGGGCAGCTCGCTTGGCGTGGTCTGGCCGAAGAGACGCCGGCCTTCGCCAGCCACATAGAAAGCCTCGTCGATCGCCTCTTGCACGTCGCCGCGAGTTTCGGCCAGCACTTTGCCCATTTCGCGGGTCATCTCACGCGCATATTTTTCTTTTCGTTCCTGCAGCAGCGTGCCGGTGCGAAGCAAAATCTCCGCCCGCTTCGGCGCCGGAACCAGCCGCCAGGTGGCAAACGCCTTCTTCGCTGCGGCGACGGCGTGTGCGATACCCTCAGCATCTGAGGCCGGAAATGCGCCGATCACGTCGGAATGGTCCGCCGGATTCAGGTTGAGGATGGTTTTGCCGCTGACGGCGGGCACCCATTGCCCGCCGATCAGGTTGTGGTACGTCGGATGGGACATAAGACCTCGCTGATGACAGGAACATGGTAATGCGAGCGGCTCATAGCTGCCGGATGCGAGTGTTCCGCCAGGAAAGATCGCCGATCTGAGGGTCTCCGGATCTCGTCTGGCCGTGGGCGGCGGCCCCGACGGAAGCGGACATTCGACCTCGTGGGTCAATCGCATGAACGTAGATTGCGAGCGTTCGGGGCTGTGTGGCGCCGCCCTACGGGGCTTATCACTCTGTTTTTGCCAGTTTCCCCACGCTGAAGCGCGGGGCTAAGATCCTCCGCGCCTCCGGCGCCAGAAAAACAGAACCCAATCGATCGGAAAATCGCTCCTGCGATTACCCTGTCCGGTTTGGCGAGAGAGACCGTGTTATTTCGGAAACCTCTATTGCTTTTGTGTTATTCCTTCGGCAGGCGTATCGCCCCAGTTGGCCGTACAATAATCGTTGAGGTTACAACCTAGTCTCCAATGTCTTTGAACGGATACCCCTCCCGTCCTTCGCGATCGCATGGGCTGCGCTCGCTTTTCAGCATGTTTTCGAGCGACCTGGCCATTGACCTTGGCACCGCAAACACTCTGGTCTATGCAGCCGGCAAAGGGATCGTCGTCAACGAGCCTTCCATCGTAGCCCTCAACAAAAACACGGGTGAAGTGGAGGCCGTGGGCAAAGAGGCCAAGGAGATGCTGGGCCGCACGCCCGGCAACATCGTGGCCATCAAGCCGATGAAAGACGGGGTCATCGCCGACTTCAAAGTCACGGAGAAGATGCTCAACTACTTCATCCAGAAGGCTCACAACCGCAAGATGCTGGTCCATCCGCGGATCGTGATCGGCGTGCCTTCCGAAATCACCCAGGTGGAGAAGCGGGCGGTCGAAGATTCCGCCTACCGCGCCAAAGCGAGCGAGGTGTACCTGGTCGAGCAGGCCATGGTGGCCGCCATCGGCGCCGGTCTTCCCATTACGGAACCTTCCGGCAACATGGTTGTCGATATCGGCGGCGGCACTACGGACATCGCCGTCATCTCGCTCTCCGGCATCGTCTACTCGCGTTCGGTCCGTATGGCCGGCAATCAGATGGACGAGGCCATCACCAACTACCTCAAGCGCAAGTACAACCTGCTCATCGGCGAGCGCACCGCCGAGCAGATCAAGATTGAGATCGGGTCGGCCTATCCGCTCGACAAGCCGCTCAGCCTGGAGATCAAAGGCCGCAACCTCATCGAAGGCGTGCCCAAGACCATTACGATCGACGATAGCGAGATTCGCGAATCGCTCGGCGAATGCATCGCGGTGATCATGAACGCGATCCGCGTGGCCCTGGAGCGCACGCCCCCGGAGCTTTCGGCCGACATCTCCGACCGCGGCATTGTGCTCACCGGCGGCGGCGCGCTTATCAAGAACCTCGACAAGCGCATCCGTGAAGAGACCGGACTTCCCGTCTCGGTGGCCGATGATCCATTGGCTTCCGTGGTTCTCGGCACCGGAAAAATGCTCTCGGACTTCCGCCTTCTGCGCAAAATCAAGATCGACTGATAAAGCAGGGACTGGGGAACAGGGAATAGGGAATAGGGAATAGGGACTAGAAAATTCCCGTGGGCGTCATTCTTCATAACCAAACTTTTCTTTTTCCCTAGTCCCTTAGTGCCTGTCCTTCGCCATGGAATCGTTTTTCATCCGTTATCGCAACCTGCTGGTGCTGCTGGTGATCCTGCTGGCGCAGATCGTGGGCTTGGCCATGCAGGTGCGCCGTGGAAGCTCCGGCCGCAACACGCTGGACACGCATGACAGTTCAGGCGTGCGGCTGATCCGCCTCTGGGCTGAGACGCTCGTTGCTCCGCCCGAACGCGCCGTTCACAGCGCCAAGCTCGGTATTTTGTACGTCTGGAACAATTACTTTTATCTACAAAACGTCCGCCGGCAGAACGAAGATCTCGAGAAAACCATCGACCGTCTCCGGCTGGAGCAGGCTGCGCTGCTCGAAGATGCCCGCCAGGGGCAGCGGCTGCAGGCCATGCTCGGGTTTCAAGAAAAGTACATCTACTCTACGATTCCCGCCCAGGCGATCGGCACCAGCGGCAGCGAACAGTCGCATGTGTTCTATATCGATAAGGGAGAAGACGCGCATCTCAAGCCGGACATGGCCGTCATCACGGGCGATGGAATTGTAGGCAAGATTCGCGATGTCTTTCCCCATACTTCGCAGGTGCTGGCCATCAACGACCAGACGAGCGGCGCGGGCGTGATCCTCGAGACGACACGGATTCGCGGTATTCTGCGCGGCAATGCGGATGGCCAGCTCATGATCGTCGGCATTCTGGCGGACGAGCGCATTCAGCCAGGAGAGGTGGTACTCACCGCGGGCGGCGATCTGGTCTTTCCACGCGGCCTTCCTGTTGGCGTTGTCGATAAAGTGGTGCGCGATCCCGATCGCGGAGCCTTTATCGACGTGATGGTCAAGCCCGCGGCTCATCTTGACCGGCTCGATGAGGTGCTGGTGATCACGTCCACGCAGCCGCGCTTCTCTGACCAGCAGCAAAAAGACGTCGCAACCAGTGAAGAGGTAAAAGGCGCTGAAGCGGAGGCGATCCGCGAGCAGCTAAAGGCTTCGCAGATCAATGCTGAGCGGCTTCCCGGCCTCACCGATCCCAATGCGCCACAGGCCAGCCAGCCGGGAGGAACGAGTCAACCGGCAAAGCCTGGCCAGGCTCCGGGCACACCCACGCCGGCAACCGCTCCACCTGCGCCCAAGCTTTTGCCTACGATTCATCCTGACCGCTTTTCGCCGGGCACGGCGCCGACTCCAAACACCGGATCGGAGCCCAACGCCGCTCTGCCCAAGGCGGGAGCGAGTCCCAGCCCGCAATCTGCACCGAAATCGGAACCGCCATCTCAGCCTCAATCTGATTCGCAATCCCAGCCTGAGAGGAAACCCTAGGCCATGGCTCTGCTCGGCGCCGACTTCCGGCGCGATATGGAGATTCACCGATACCCCCTGCTGGTCTATGGGCTGGTTCCTCTCGTCTCCCTGGTGTTGCAGGCATGGCTTCCACGCCTGCTTGGACCCTATACGTGGATCGATCTGCCGCTGGTCGTGACGGTGTATTTCGCTCTGGGCCGCCGCAGCCCGATTCAGGGAACGCTTATGGGCGCAGCGATCGGAATCTTCGAAGATGCGCTTTCGCACCATGCCATTGGGGTGAACGGCATTGCCAAAACTGCAGTGGGTTTTCTGGCGGCCTCGGTGGGTATCCGCATCGATGTCGAAAATTTCACGATCCGGGTATTGTTGAATTTTCTGCTGTCGCTGCTATCGAGCGCCATCTTCCTCTTTGTTTACCGTGTTCTGCTGGGACTGGAACTCGAGTGGAACTGGCTGACCCAAGTTTTCATTGCGGTCGGCAATTCGCTCGTCGCTCTGGTGCTCTTTCCGGTTCTGGACCGCTTCCAAATCAGAGATTGATGCGCGGCGTTCCGAAGCGGTTCTGCAGAGATGAGTGTTCGCAGTGTGTTTTCCCGTGCCGGTTCTTCCTGCTGCCCAAAACAGCCCTGCATCGGTGACAATACAGAGCGATGGCGTGTCGATGGAGAGTTGGGAGCCTGGGGATTGTAGCGGCCTGCATTCTGGCGGTTTCAGGTTCTGGCACTCGGGCCCAGACCGCCTCTGTACAGGCCCATCCAAAGCCGCTGAAGGAACGCCTGATTCCCGAGCATCTCCCGTCGCAGCCCACAATTGCACCTACGTGGTCCATTCCTGTCGACCCGCTTGGCTTTTCTCCTCCCGGCCCCATCTATCTGGGCGCGCGCAATGCCCTGGCCTCGCTGGATTTCATCGGAGAAGACAAAATTCTCTTTACCTTTCGTGTCCCCGGGCTGCTGCATCGGGACCGCGGTAGTGGAGCGTCTGGTGAGGAGCGCCAGGTTCGCGCGATTGTGCTGTCGCTGCCCCAGGGTTCGGTCGATGCTGAGGCCGTATGGACTCTTCATGACCGCATCCGCTATCTGTGGATGCTCAACGACGGCCATTTTCTGCTCCGCGACCGCAACAGCCTGATGGTCGGCGACGCGAGCCTCACTCTCAAACCGTTCCTTCAGTTTCCGGGCCACTTGCTGTGGGTCGAACTCGATCCAGCCCAGCAGCTCATTGTGACGGACTCGCATGAACCGGCGAAGACTGAGACCAAGCCAGGACAGGCGCCGAGCCCCTCCTCTGCCTCGGCCACGGTGGATTCGGATCAAGAGCCGGATGAGAGTACGAAGGACAGCGTTCCGGATACCGTGGTGCGCATTTTGCGCCGGGACTCCGGGAAAGTGATGCTCGTGAGTAGAGTGCGCAACGTTGTCCATCTCCCGATCAACTCAAAGGGGTATATCGAGGGGCTCCGCAGCCAGGGTTGGGGATGGCGGCTCAACCTGAGCTACTTCGAGGGTGGCAGCAAGATGATGGGCAATGTGGATTCCCGATGCGATCCGATCGGGAACTTCGTCTCAGAACGGGAGATTCTGGTGACCACCTGCACGCCCGATGGCGGCGACAAGCTGGTAGCCATGAGCACGGAGGGCCAGACGCTTTGGATCGACCAGACCCCGGCTGTCGCTGTCTGGCCTGAGATCACGATGGCGCCGAATGGTTTGCGCATCGCACGGGAAACTTTGGGTGTTACGCACGCGGTGAATACGTATGCCCCTATTGACGCCAGCGACATTAAGGGTCAATGGGTGACGATCTATGATGCCGCCACCGGCGATCTGGCACTGGAGACTCCGGTGAGTCCGGCTCTCGATATGGGCGGAAATGTGGCGATCTCCCCTTCCGGCAAACGGGTAGCCGTGCTGAACGCAGGAGCCATCCAAGTATTCGAGTTGCCTGCGCCGCCACCGCTTCCGGCGGCCGTGAGCGAGGCGGGCGCGCGGTAACGCACTTTGTGAGCGGTTAAGTCAGGGGGCCTGTGTAAACTGGGCCACGGGATACTTTTTGGGGCGATTGGGGCAGGAGATTTTCTTGACCACGGCATTGGTTCACTACACGGCTGCAGCGGCCAGCGATCTGGGCCGCAAACGTTCTTCGAACGAGGACGCTTTTGGATATTCCGTAGAACGTGGAGTCTACGTTGCCTGCGACGGGATGGGCGGTGCGGCCGCCGGCGAGGTTGCCAGCTCACTGGCCGTGGATGAACTCATGCACCGGCTGGCGGACGACAGCGCACCTGCGTCTCCACGCGCGCAGGCTGAACAAGCCATCGCCGCGGCTAATCAGGCCATCTACTCCCGGGCGCAGCGCAATCAGAGATTGAGCGGCATGGGCACCACCATGGTGATGCTCATCGCCGAAGAGCGGCGTGCCTGGTTTATGAACATCGGTGACAGCCGCGGGTATCGCCTACGCGACCGCCACCTTGAGCAGATCACCCTCGACCACTCGCACGTGGAAGAGCAGGTGCGGACGGGCCGCATGACGCGCACAGACGCCGAGCGGTCACCATTCCGCAACATCATCACCCGCGCGCTCGGCACACAGAGCCAGGTTGCGCCCGATATCTTCGAGCTGGAAGTTGAGCCCGGCGATCTCTTTCTGCTCTGTTCTGACGGTCTGACGCGCGAGCTCTCTGATCCTTTGCTGGAATCTCTGCTCAGCATCGATCTTCCGCTGCACGATCTATGTGCGCGCCTGGTGAATGCCGCAAATCAAGCTGGCGGTCACGACAACATCACCTGTTTGTTAGTGCGCGCCGGCGCGTAGGTTTTGGGTTGGCGCTAAAACCCTTCCAGCACGTCGGCCACAAGCTGCCGCGCAAACTCACGGGACAACCTCTGCACAGCCGCCGGATCTTCCTGCAGAAAGGTCGGGAGATCCGTAGTGGACTGGTATTGCTGGCGGAAAGTGTAGTTGGGATTCTGATACAGAACGCGCCCGTCGCGGGCATTGACGGTCACGGAGACGATGACGGTGATCAGAAAGCTCGATGATTGTTGCGTCGCGGTATTGTAGGTGAGCGGCGACGCAGCCTCGCGCAAGATGGTGCCGTGCACAACCGCGTCAGCCTCTTCGCTGGTAGAAGGAGTTACGCGAAAGCGCGTCCGTGCGGCAAATTCGCGGATCACAGCATCTGTCATCACCGCCTCAGTACCGTAGACGTCTGTGTGCGTGGCGAACACAGGCACGGAGAGCGTGCGTACATCCGGAGGCAGATGAGTCGCCGCGCCCAGCGTGTGATAGCCGCATCCGCCGCAACTCAAAAAGACGAAAAGCAGGGTCGCGAGAAAAGAGATGCGGGGTCCGAGAGCGCACATGAAGCCATCTTATCGTGTGCCTCACACCCACGCCGTCGCCATTCTGCCGAGCCCCGGCGAGGGCAGCTTCAGGCCGTCTGCGCGACCTGCGAAATAAAGCTGGTTCAACTCATCGGCGCCATGCTGCTCAAAGCGCCGGAATCCCACGCGGACAAACTCCGCATTGAGCGTGTCCGGCGTGAAGAACAGACGGAAAGGTTCGCCGGCTTTCGCGACCCGCGCCGCCAGCATGTCGAAAGTGATGCGCCGCAATGGGCCCAAGGCTTCGCGTGAGATGCCGTAGTCAAAACTAACTGCCGTTCCCTCAGGCAGCTTCGCGATCGTTTCCAGCGTGGCGCGAAAGGCCTCGCGGGTGAGATACGGCACCACACCGAGCCATCCGAAGAAGGCTGGTTTCCGGAAATCGAAGCCGGCCTCGGCGAGCCCCTCGGCGAGTGTGTGGTGTTCGAAATCCAATGCGGCAAAGGTGAGACTTTCGGGAACGCGAATGGCCGCCTGGCTCAGCAGGGTGCGTTTCCACTGCTGCGTCGCGGGAAAGTCCACTTCAAAGACGCGCAGCATTGCATGCGGGTTCCGGTAGGCGAAGGTGTCAAGGCCCGCGCCGAGAAGCACGTATTGCTGTACGCCGTTTGCTACGCTTTCGGCCAGCCGGTCTTCCGCATAGCGGCTGCGCATCGCCATGAACGCTCGAAAGGCGCGAGCAATTGGATTCATCTCGTGCGTATGATCGAACTGGAAGTGAGAGCCGAGCAGCGGGATGGCGATCGGATCGGCGAGGACCGGGGGCGGGTCAAGTACCTGGTGCACAGCGCGGCGAAGCGCCACGCGAAAGGCGGTTTTGCTGGGCGTGCCGGTCTCCATCCTTGGAGTGTAGCAACGCGCAATCGCTGTTACGAAACGAATGGATTCAAGATCGAGCGGGCTGCCGCTCAGCAAGATGGAAGTTTGAGCTTTATCGAACTTCGAGAGCGGCGCGATCCCAATGAGCGCAGTTCGCCGCAGCTTCATACGTGCTCTGCAGGAATTCGAGCAGCAGGGCATCGGGATCGGCAGCCAACCGAACAGCCTCGTACGGCAAAATGAACTCGCCGAAGCTCGTGTTGAAGACGGCCTGAGCAGGCCGGATTGAAGTTTCCGCATAGCCCGATGGCTGCGGATAGGCATAGCTGTAAAAGAACGGCTCAACGCCGGGCGCGCCGGGCCAGAATCCGCAACTGCTTACTTCGTGTGAATAGGCGTCGCGTGTGACTCGATCGGGCAGGCCAGGCGTGCTGGGATGCTCGGGCGCGCGGCGGCCCGAAAACCGTGTGCACGCTAAATCAAGTGCTCCCCAGAAGAGATGAATGGGGCTTACCTTGCCCGTGAACCGAGCGCGAAAGATCGTGAAAACCCGCGTGACTTGCAGCAGGACCAGCCAGAAGCGTCGAGCATAGTCCGGGTCATAGGCCTGATGCGTGAAATCTGCCTCGAAAGGAATCGGGTTAGCGATTTCAACCGGTACAGGCCAGATGTGTGTCGGCGTTTTCAACTCGTCGAGCGCTGTCATTACCTGCCGGTAAAACTCGGCAACGGTCATTGGCCTGAGAGGTATGGTTCTGCGATTGCCGTCGCTGGTTTCGAGCAGGAGTGCATGCTCAAGGAAATCGAAGTCAATCTGCAGCGTGCGTTTGCCGTATGGCATAGGAGAGGTTGTAAGACCGCGAACGGTCGGGTAGAGCGTAACGTTCCATGTGTGATTGATTGCCGGCGTGAGTGCGAGCCGGATCTTGCCAGCAATCTGCATCCACAGTTGCAGAGTTGCGCAGGTATCGCTCCACGCCGCCTGCGGTAGAGCCGGCCAGATCTTATCGGGTCCATCGTCGGAGTGGTTCGGCGCGCTGCTTTGGATAGCTGCCATGGCATTCTGCGCAATAGGTAAGCGCAGCTCGATTCTACTGCGCCGGAGATCGGCCGGCGAATCGCTGGATATTTCTGAAATACTGTGTTCCGTCTCAGGACGCGTAGCATGGTGCCATGAGTTGGATTGGATGGGCGCTTCTCTCCGCTTTGTTTGCGGCAGCGACGGCTTTGCTGGCGAAGGTCGGAGTCTCGCACGTGGACTCGAATTTGGCTACGGCAATCCGCACAACGGTGGTCGTCTTCTTTGCTTGGGGCATTGCACTCGCACTGGGCAAACATGGCGAGATTCGCGACCTCGACCGCCGTACTGTACTCTTTCTCACGCTCTCCGGCCTGGCGACAGGGCTTTCCTGGCTCTGTTATTTTCGCGCGTTGCAACTGGGGCCTGCTTCACGCGTCGCGCCACTCGACAAACTCTCCGTGCCGCTGGTGATGATCTTTGCGTGGTTGCTGCTGGGCGAAAAGCTGAATGGAGCGGTGGTGATTGGCGGTGCGCTGATTACGGCAGGCGCCGTGGTGATGGTGCTGGGCTGAGATTCTTATACTGAGATCGTGAACACTCGAATGCAAGAGCAAGCTCCGGCCGGCGACGTGGTCCGACGCATCGTCCTCACCGGCTTTATGGGATCGGGCAAGAGTACCGTGGGGCCGCTTGTGGCAGCGCGGCTGGGATGGACGTTTGTCGACGTTGACGATGTGATTGAGGCAGAAGCCGGCTGCACGATCGCGGAACTTTTTGCGCGCCACGGCGAACACGCGTTCCGCGAACGCGAGCATGCTGCCATCGCGGGCCTGGTTGCGGAGGAACGGCTGGTGCTGGCGCTGGGCGGCGGAGCCATCGAGCGAGCCGAAACCCGCGATCTGCTGCTCACCTCGCCCGGAACGCTGCTGGTGCATCTGGAAGTGGAGCTGGCCACAACGCTCAGGCGCTGCAGCGGCACTGAGCACACCCGGCCGATCCTCGCCGATCAGGCGAATCTCGCCGCCCGCTACGCGCGCCGCCTGCCGCTCTATCGCGCAGCGCACGTCTCGATCGGGGTGGACGCGCTCACACCGGAGCAAGCGGCGCGTGCCATTCTTGAAGCTGCTGGCATCCTGCCGTAGCCTGACAGACGATTCGTTTATGCGCTGAATCGGGTTGACGATTCACGTGCACAGCAGCCATGCTCGATCCAGACTCGACTCAAGTTACTCGACCCAAACTCGACAAAGGGTTGAGGAGGCCACTATGCACGAATCTGAACGCGACGCACAACGTGTCTCACGGCTGGAGATGAATGGCCAGCAATTCCGCGAGCTGGGTTATCAGCTCGTCGATCGGATCGCTACATTTCTTGATTCGCTGCCCGACCGGAGTGTCACTTCCGGCGAATCACCCGCACAGATTCGCCAAACGTTGGGAGCGCAGCGGACGTTGCCACAACATGGTGCAGATCCGAGTGCGTTGCTCACAAATGCCGCTGATCTGCTCTTCGATCACTCGCTTTTCAATGCGCATCCCCGGTTTTGGGGATACGTCACATCGTCGGCCGCGCCCATCGGGATTCTCGGCGATCTGCTGGCATCCGCGGTCAATCCCAACATGGGTCTTTGGTCGCTCTCGCCCATGGCCAGCGAAGTCGAGGCGCAGACGGTGCGCTGGATCGCCGAGATGCTGCACTATCCCGCCGATTGCGGGGGCCTCTTTGTAAGCGGCGGCAACATGGCGAACTTCGTCTGCTTTTTTGCGGCGCGACAGGCCAAGGCCGGCAGAGATGTGCGCAAACTTGGTGTCGAAGGCACGCGCCTGCGCGTCTACTGTTCCACCGAGACGCATACCTGGATGCAGAAGGCAGCGGATCTTTCCGGTCTAGGTACCGATGCGGTGCGCTGGATTGCTGTAGACAGCGAAGGCTGCATCGATCTGCGGGCGCTGCGGGATCAGATCAAGAAAGATATCGACGCAGGCGGGCGGCCGATTCTAGTGGCGGGCAACGCAGGCACAGTCAGCACCGGCGCGGTCGATCCGCTGCCCGAGCTGGCCCAGCTTTGCCGTGAGTTCGATCTCTGGTTTCACGTGGACGGCGCCTATGGTGGCTTTGCTGCGGTGGTGCCGGATGCTCCGCTGGCACTGGCAGGGCTGAGCGAGGCTGACTCGATCGCGGTGGATCCGCACAAGTGGCTGTACGCGCCGCTTGAGGCTGGTTGCGCCCTGGTGCGCGATTTGCAGAAGCTGCGCGATGCCTTCTCCTACCATCCGCCCTACTACCATCTGGGCGATGAAGTCATCAATTATTTCGATCTCGGGCCGCAGAACTCACGCGGCTTTCGCGCGCTCAAGGTCTGGCTCGCGTTGCAGCAGGTAGGGCGTGAGGGTTACGTACAGATGATCTCTGAGGACATCCGGCTCGCCGGCGAGCTCTTCGCGCACATTCCGCAGTTTCCAGAGCTCGAAGCCCTTACTCTCTCGCTGAGCATAGCGACGTTCCGCTTCGTGCCTAAGGGCCTCGATTCAGGATCGGCTGAAATCGAAGCGTATCTTGACCAGCTGAATCGTGAGTTGCTCACACGGCTGCAAGCGAGTGGCGAAGCCTATCTTTCAAACGGAATCGTACGCGGAAAGTTCGCCCTGCGCGCCTGCATTGTGAACTTCCGCACTTCCGTGAAGGACGTCCATGCGCTGTTGCCGTTGGTTGTGCGGATCGGGAGAGAGATGGACGCGACCCTGCGGCCGCAGAATCTTTGCGGGCAGGGTTCTGTCATCGGTTAGAAAACATTGTGGCCCGTGGCCCAAGGGGCTCGCCAAACTACAAGTTGGCTGAGCGATTGCCGCTGATGAGGCGGATGATCCAGGTGAGCAGGACCGCGCCAACCACCGCGATGAGAATGCTGACGATCATGCCGTGCTGGCCCACGCCACCCATTCCCAGGTGATTCGAGATGAAGCCGCCGATCACCGCGCCGACAAGGCCGACGATCATGTCCATGATGAAACCAAAGCCGGAACCCTTCATGAGTTTTCCGGTGAGCCAGCCGGCGACGACGCCGATGATGATCCAGGCAATGAGTCCGTGTCCCATGCAGTTATCCTCCTTATTGGGTTTCGATGCGGCAACGGGCGACGCGCCTTGTCAAAAACCGGACGCCGGGCTAGGTAGCCCGAATGCCCTTGGTATCATCAATAGAGAGCAGCGCAGTCCCCGCCGCTGCCCCAGAGGTTTCCCGTCTCGATGACTTCCGCCTCCCAGGCCGCTCATTCCGCTGAGGTCGTTACCCTCCCAATAGAGAACAGGGGACATGCGGCTGCTGGAATCCATGCGCCGTCGCCAGGCGCCACCGCAACACTGATACACGACCTGCGCGAGCTCTTCAAGGTAAAAGTTGTGGGATTGGTGTTAGTAACAGGCTGGGGAGGGTTCTACCTGGCGTCGCTGGAGTCGGGAATCTCCAGCCTGCAGCGCGGACTGCTCGACGCGCTCCTCGGCATCGGACTGGTTTCCGCCGGGGCGGGCGCGCTGAATCAGGTTTTGGAGCGCACCACCGATGCGCGCATGAAGCGCACGGCAGATCGCCCGCTCGCCTCGGGGCGTATTCCGCTTCCGGTTGGCCTGCTGGCCGGTTTGGGGGCGCTGGGCTTGGGCGCGGCGTGGCTGCTGCTGCACTCGAATATGCTCACTGCGGCCCTCGCCTTGCTGACGGCGTTTACTTACGTCGCCATCTATACGCCGCTCAAACGCGTTACCAGCCTGGCAACGTTCATTGGCGCATTTCCTGGAGCCATGGGGCCCTTGCTGGGTTGGACTGCGGCGCGGCCGCAGATCGACTGGCAGGCCGTAGCGCTCTTCGCCATTCTCTTTGTCTGGCAGTTTCCGCATTTCATGTCGATTGCCTGGCTCTACCGCGAAGACTACGCACGCGCCGGTATCCGCATGTTGCCTGTAGTGCAGCCCGACGGATGGTCCACGGTGATCGAGGCGCTGTTTTATGCGGTGCTGATGATTCCGGTGAGCCTTGCTCCGTGGAAGCTCGGCATGACCGGCGCTCTCTACGCCGTGCTGGCGACGGTGCTTGGCCTGGTGTATCTCGGCTACACGATCCGGTTCGCCGGCATTCTGCGCGCCAAGTCGGAGACAGAGAGCCGCATGCTTGCGCGCGACCTGCTCAAGGTGAGCGTGCTCTATCTGCCTCTGCTCATCACGGCGTTGATGCTGTGCGCCAACGGGAAGCGTTAGGGGCGGCCGTGACGGTTGCAGTTCCTGCCTCTCAGTCGCGGTCGGGTACGGGTCCGGCGATCGCAGCGATCCTGATTATCAGCGCGGCAGCCACAGCATTCCTCTTCTGGCTGATCTACATCCATCCGGCAGCCGCAGCGAGCACGCAATATGCGTTTCTTCCGGCGCTCAACGCCATCCTGAACGGGTGCGCCGCGACGGCGCTGCTCATCGGCTATACCTTGATCCGCGCACATCGCATTCGCGCACACCGCGCGTCGATGATCACAGCATTCGTTTTCTCCACGCTCTTTCTGGTAAGCTACATTCTGCATCACGCGCTGCACGGCGATGTGCGTTATCCCGCGCACGCGGCCTGGCGCGGCGTCTACCTGCCGCTGCTGGCAAGTCACATCGTGCTCGCCACCGTAGCGCTGCCGCTGGTGCTGGCGACGTTCTTCTTCTCGCTCTCCGGCCGCATTCCGCAGCACCGCAAAATCGCGCGCTGGACCTTTCCGATTTGGCTCTATGTTTCGGTCACCGGCGTCATCACTTACGTGATGCTGCGGCTGGCCCAGGGAGCGCAGGGATAGAAAGACGGACGATGCCGGAGAGCGAACGAGGGCAAAAATCGAATCAGCAACCGAAGCAGCCGATGCCGGACGACGGTACCCGCCAGTTGCTGCAGTGGGGCGGATCGATCGTCGGCACAGGTGTGTTGGCGGCCGTGTTGCTCGAGACGTTGCTCGGCGGATTCACCCGCACCGGCGCGCACACCGATGCCGGCTGGTTTGCGCTCATCGTGGTGCTGGGCTGCATTCCTTTTGGGGGAATGTTGCTGACGCTGGGCGTGGCTAAGTGGCTAAGGAACAGACGTCAGTAGTCAATTCCAGAATACTCACGCCGTTGAACGGGTGAGTTCAAGTTTGATCTGCAGTTCCGCGTTGGTACCCGGTTTCGATACTCCGACCTGAATGGAAGACTCTCCGAGTTCCGGAGCACCAACTTCAAGGAGATATTGCCCTTCGGGCAAATTAGCGGAGAACCTGCCATGCGCATCGGTTTGCACCGAAGTCACAGGCTGCCTTCCCTGCGAATCTTCGACGAAAACATCGACTGTTGCTTTTGGGATGGGAACACCAGTCCTGTCACAAACAATTCCGCGAAGCGACCTGTTGTTCCATTCGAGGGTCTCGTTGAGCTTGCGCAGTTTGCGAGCTCGTTGCACCAGGAAGGCACCGAGAAGGAATGCGCAGATGCCTGGTACACCTGGCAATGTGGCCAGTCTCAAGCCAAAATCTGCGCCACTTGGGCCCCATCCGCCGTTGGGCATTAGCGCTGCCAGAAAAAGGAATATGGCGAGCAAGAGCAGTCCCGCGCCCAGGACGACAAGGATTCTTCCGGCAATTGCCATCGCCCAAAGTCTAGCACTTCTGAGAAAAGGACAACCGCAGATTCCTCGACTTCGCTCGGAATGACAGAAGGGTAGGGTAAGGCTGTGCGCCCACCCCTTTCATCCACGAGAGTGGACGAAAAGGATGGGCACGGAGATCTGCGCAAATCGGAAGTTTACAGGCCGTTCTGCGAGTTCTGGTCAGGATGGATGACACGATAGCTTGCGCCGCCGTTCGCCCACACCAGCAGCAGGATGTCTTTGCCTGCCGGAGCCGCGTGCACAGCGCTGACAAAGCTGTCGGCGCTGTCCACGGGTTTGCGGTTCACTTCCATGACCACGTCTCCCGGAGCGAGACCGGCATCTTCTGCCGCGCTGCCCGGCCGCACATTCTCGATCGCTGCGCCATGCACGTGTTCAGGGATATTGAACTGCTGCCGCACGTCGGGCGTCAGGTTGTCGACGGCGAGACCGAGCTTGCCGCCGCCCTGTGCCGAGCCTGATCCGGAGTTTTCCGCCTCTTCCGTCTTGCTGGCGTGGAACTCGCCAACCGTGATGTGGATGGTCTGCGCCTTGCCGTCACGCAGGATGCCGAGCTCGATCGAGGCGCCTGGCCGCATCTCGCTTACCGCTACCTGCAGAGCGCTGCCGTTGAGGATCTTCTTCCCGTCGAGCGAGCGGATCACGTCGCCGCTCTTCAGGCCGGCATGGCCGGCAGGCGAGTCGGGCGTGACCTGGCTGATGATTGCGCCGGAGGCATCGGGCAGGTTGAAGAAGCTGGAGTTGTCCGGGGTCACGTCGTTCATGCTGATGCCCAGATAACCGTGGCTCACCGAACCGTTCTTGATGATCTCTTCGGCGGAGTTCTTTGCAATCTCGGCAGGGATTGCGAAACCTGCACCCGCGAAGGAGCCACTGTTCGAGATGATGAAGGTATCGATACCCACCACTTCGCCGTGCGCATCGACCAGTGGGCCGCCGGAGTTGCCCGGATTGATGGCCGCATCGGTCTGGATGAAGTCACCGGGTTTACGCGGATCATCGGAGTACGGGTTCGGGCGATTGAGTCCGCTGACAATGCCGCGCGTGACGGTGAACGGGAAGTTGCCGAATGGGTTGCCGAAGGCGAGCACGGTCTGGCCCGGATGCAGCTTTGCCGAATCACCCCACGGGATGCTGGGCAGGTTGCTGCCGTTGATCTTGATCACGGCGAGGTCGTTGAGCTTGTCGACGCCGATCAGCTTTGCGGTGAAGACGCGGCGGTCGTCCATCGTAACGCGAATCTGAGTTGCGCCGTTGACTACGTGATTGTTGGTCACGATGTAGCCGTCCGGCGAAATGATCACGCCGCTGCCGATGCCGTGCTCGAACTGAGGCTGCGGCTTCATGCCTTGTCCGCCGCCGAAGCCGAAGAAGAAGCGGCGGAACTCAGGCGGAAGATCCTGCGGCGACATGCCGCCATTCGGACCATTGCCGTCCTCTGAGGTTTCGTCTGCAGAAACGCGCGAGGTCACCGTCACGTTGACGACAGCGGGGGTTACGCGTGCCGCAACGGCTTCGACCGCATTGTCGAGCGCTACCAGGGACGAGACGCTTCCATCGTCGATAGGCGCTGCTGCAGCGTGGGCCGAGTTGTGACCAGAGAGAAAGGCGAAGGTAAGGATCAGCACAGCAGCTGCAAGCAGCGGTGCGATCACTCCCTTCGTCTTATCTACTAATGATTTAGTTGATGAGGTCATGAGCTGTTCTCCGTTTGGGTTGAAGGTTGACGTTTAAAGTTGGATGACCAGCCAGCTGCTGTCGAAAGGCAATGCCATGGGCTGGCTTAAAAGCTTCTTCGCAGCAGAATCCGGTTTTGCGCCAGGAGTCTGCTGCTGGGGTGCGGCCGCCGAAGTTCCTGGATACATTCCTGGATATACCTTGAGGATCAGCCGGGTCACAGTGATCTGGCTTGGCTGTTGTGGCGGCTGGCTCGCTGTCGTGCCCGTCGCATCGGCCGACTCTGCACCCGTGTCGTAGTCGGCTTTGTTGCCAGATTCGTGCGCGGGTGTTTGAACCTGCCAGGTTGTCAGCACGAGCCACTCCTGCGGCACTGTTTCTTGTGACGGGAGCTTAGCTTTCACGAGCTGTTGCCGGGCCTGTGCAGTGGCAAGATCGGTCTTTGCCGTTGCAGAGGGCTGCATATGCCGGCTGACGGCAGCATGGGGCAACATCGCGCGATGGGAACGAGCGGCTGGAACAATCGCTTCAACGTTTGTCGCGCGATACGGCAAAGGACGGCTGCCCTCCCGCACCGGCAGATACGCATCCGTCTCTGAATCTGTCTGCGCCACTTGCATCGCCGGCCGATGTGCAGGCACGAATGCCACCAGTTGCGGGCAGCTTGCCATCTCGACCGCAGCAAGGAGCAGTCCGCAACCGACTGCGCCCAGCAACGCGCGCGCGCCGATGGGGCCGAGCACATTCTTCTTCAGCAAAATGCTGTGAACGCGATGCACCAGCTCCGGCCGCCGCTCAAAGGCGCCGAGGGATAACGCGGTCGTCCGGCGTTGCAGCCGCCGCTCGGCGAGGCTGGCGAGGCACGCAGCATAGGCACGGGGAGCATGGGTGACGCGGACCACACCCTCATCGCAGGCCATCTCACGCTCACGGCAGAGCCGGCGCTCCATCCATATAAGCGCGGGATTCAGCGGGAAGAGAACCAGGCAGAGTTTTTGCAAAAGATTGGTCCAGTCATCGCGACGGCGCAGGTGTTCGGCCTCGTGCAGGATGACCTGCTCCAGTTCGCCCGGGGTGAGCTTAGCGTAGAGCCAATCAGGAATCAGGATGCGCGGCGCAAAGAAGCCAATGACGCTGGGGCGGTCGAGCTGGGCCGTGGTGCAAACCTGCACGCGTTGATGGCCGAGCCGATGCATAAGCTCGACGCCGCGATCATCTTCCACTGGTGTTGCCGACTTCCACAACCGGCGCAACCGGAACGAGTGCAACACGAGGTCTCCGACGCGCAGGCAAGCGAGCACGATCCACGAAGCCGCGAATCCGAGACTCCAGCGAGCATCGAGTTCCAGCCAGGGATGTGGTGAGGAACTGCAGATCGTTGAGGCTGCGCTGGCCGCAACCGCAGAGGCAAAGTGCGTTGCGAACGGCAGAACCTGCAGAGCGACTAGAACCACGTAGGCCACGGCCCAGATCAGAAAGCGGTGTGCGGCCGCGATACGCGGCGTAAACCGGAGGCAAAACGCCAAGCCAATGGCTACGAGGGCGCCTTGCCATAATGCAGCGATTGCATCCGATGCGGCGATCTGGGCGAAGGAGCGGAGGCCGGGCAGGTGTTTCAGCAGCGAGGAAAGGGTATTGACGAGTAAAGACAAATGCATTGGCTAAACCCTCCCTTCCGGTGCTTTTCCGCGGACCTTCGTAGGGCTAGCCGGTGTGTCCGGCGCTGCCTGCCGGATGACCTCTTTCAGCCGCTCCAGTTCTGCGGGAGAGATCTCTCCATCTCCCAGCAGAGAAAGCAGAAGCTGCTCGCGCGAGTTGCCGAAGAAGCGGTTCAAGACGTGGCGCACTTCGGACCGGCTCGCCTCGTGCTCGGCCACGCATGGCCGGTATACGAACGCACGGCCTTCCTGCCGGTGCTCGACGTAGCCCTTCTGCTCGAGGATGCGGATCGTCGTCAGCACCGAGTTGTACGCAAGGGCCTCGCCCTCGGGCAGGTCGGCTACGAGATCGGTCACGGCCGACTCACCCCGCCGCCAGAGGATCTTCATCAGCCTCAGCTCGGCTTCAGTCAGCGTATTGGACTTCTTCGGGGGCATCTTGTTGATTCTGCTGAGCAAGCTCGTTTATGACCCTTGCTCTAACACCATCATAGACGAACAACTAAAGGATTAGTTATCTAATCTGCAGAATTTTGCCGGCGGACGCCAGGGTGTCTCACCTACTGGTTCTGCGTTTGAGGAAACTGCTCTTTGACCGTGTAGCCTTCGGGCACCTGGAAGAGCGCAGGATCGGGTTCGCCCTGCTCGAAATTGGTTAGCTCCGTTGTAGTAACCCCGGTCAGCGGGTCATCGTTGATGCTGCGGACCAGCAGTTTGAGTTCGTTCGATCTCCATGTTTCGTTGGTAATGGTGATCGGCTGATCGTTCCCTTGTTTGCCTGCTGGAATGATGCGCGTCACGCGAATACCTTCAGCAACAACGCCATTGATCGTCTGGGTGCCGAGTCTCTCAAATTGCGGTGCGGAATCCGGCGTATTTTGGCGTGACCGAACCCGTGTTTGAACCTTGGGTGTCTGCCCTGCGGCAGAGCGAATCTGCTCCGGTTCAGGCATGTGGAAGATCGTTGCCTGCTTGGAGTCTGCGTTCCACATGATCGAGACGCGGTTCACCGGGTCAAAGATGTTTACTGTCACGAAATCTGCGCCGTCAGCACCAGCAGGGAGGGATTCATGGTGTCTTTCCCTGTATGTCCTGCCGTTCGAGTCGCGTGCTTCTTTCATCGTGGTCTCGTGCGTGATCTTGGTGCCGTTGGCCAGCGTCCGCACGACAGTGGTTTTGAGCGTAGCCGTGTACGGCATGCCAGTCACGCCGATTGGGCCGGCGTTGATGGAGCTGACAATCGTGCCCTGCGCCATCAGTGTCGGAGTGGCCAATGATGCAGTTAACCCCATCAGGCAGAAAAATCGGCTTGTGCGCATCGAGAAATCCCCCGGCCAGTTGGACGAAGTCTAGTCTCGCCCCAACACGAGATCAATCAAAATCATATGAAACATGCCAATTGGTTCCGAATCGTTCCGGAAAGAGGCCGCTTCTGCTGTTTCGCCGCTAATTCTGCCCCGTTTTCCGCTTTTCTCGCACCCAATGAACCGGCTGCACTCTGCTATTCTTTTCCCTTACCAGAGGGGAAGTAACGATGGCCAAGAGCGTCAACAAAGTCATTCTGTTAGGCAATGTGGGCAAGGATCCCGAGATTCGCTCCACTCCCGGCGGCACCATGGTGGCCAACTTTACGCTTGCCACCAGCGATCGCCAGAAGGATGCGCAGGGCAACTGGCAGGACCGCACCGAGTGGCATAACCTCGTCGCCTTCAGCCGCACCGCCGAGATCATTCGCGACTATGTGAAGAAAGGCTCGAAGCTCTATGTCGAAGGTAAGATCCAGACGCGCAGTTGGGACGACAAGGAGTCCGGCCAGAAGCGTTATCGCACCGAGATCATCGTGAACGATCTCTCGTTGCTCTCCGGCCGCGATGAGGGCGGCTCCGGCGGATATAGCCGGGGCGGCGGCAGTTCGTCCAACTACGATCAGCGTCCGCCTGCCGGCCAGGACGACTTCGCACAATCGGCGGAAATCTCTGACGACGATATTCCGTTTTAACGATTTTGATGAAGATGCAATTTTCCGAAAGCCCTCCTTCAAGGAGGGCTTTTGTATGTCACGCGTGAGCGGTCAGCCACTGCATTAGCACTGCTCCGCACAGCGCCACAAACAGTGCTACGGGCATAGCGATTGCGCCGATCTTGAGAAACGTCCAGTAGTTGACGTGGAGCTTCTCACGGCGCAACGCGATGAGCCACAGAATCGTCGCCAGCGAGCCGCTGACTGAGAGATTCGGCCCCAGATCTACGCCAATCAGCACAGCCGAAGCCGTGAGTTGCGTGGCATGAGCGGCTTTGAGTGTCTCTCCGGCAATCAGGCCCAGCGGCAGGTTGTTGACGAGGTTATTGGCCACGCCGACCACAAAGCCGGTGACCAAGGCTCCCGGCACGGCGGCGAGTTGTTCCGCCCAGGCGAGAGCTGCGTGTGTGAACGCAAGCGCTCCGATGCTCTCGACCGCGTCGACCAAAATGAACAGTCCAGCCACGAGCGCAATCGTGGCCCAGCTGATCTCTTTAACAAGCGGCAGCGGATTGCTGCGCGTCTTGATGGAAATGATGGCCGTGATGACCAGCGCTGCGAAAAATGTCGGCAATCCGAGATCGCGGCCCATCGCCGAGGCACTGAGCAGCGCCGCAACTGTGAGTCCCAACCCGGCCAGCACCAGCTTGCCGTTCGCGGTGAGCGGCACGTCCGCGTGATCTTCGGTGCGGGCGGCGAGTTCTTTGCGGAAGACGATGCGCATCACAAGATAGGTAGCCGCAATCGACAAAATCGACGGCACGCCGAACCATGCAAACCAGCGTCCCAGGGGCGGCATGCCCAGCCGGAAGACTACGAGATTTGCCGGATTTGAGATCGGCAGCACAAACGATGCAGCGTTTGCGATGAGCGCGCACGCAAACAGATGCGGCAAAGGCGGCACTTTCGCTTTACGAATGGCGGCAAGAATCGCCGGCGTGAGCACCACGGCGGTCGCGTCGTTCGACATGAAGATCGTCACGAGTGTTCCGAAGCCGTAGACCAGCGTGAACAGGCGGACGCATGAACCCCCTGCTTGCTGAACAGCGACCGACGACAACCAGTCAAAGACGCCATACTCACGCGCCAGCTCGGAGAGCATCATCATACCGATGAGGAAGAAGTAGACGTCCGATCCCTCAGCGATGGCCCTGCCAGCCAGCTGAAGCGGAATGAGATGAAAGAGAAGAAGTGCAAGCGCGCCGCCGCCGATCCAGTAGACCTCCTGAACGCCGCGTGGACGAATCAGCATAAGAACAATGCCGGCGGCGACAATGAGAACCAGAAAAATATGGGGAAGGAGGGCGGGCGTCATGCAAAGTCAGAGTATAGCCTGTGGATGGGGGAGCAACCGTGCCGGCACTTCGCAACAGCGTTGAACTCACGCAGGTGATCGAATGGGAAGACGGCCACTCAAAGCGCGTGGAAGATTATCTGGCCGCGGAAGAGCCGCTCGAAATTCGCGTCGACGGACGGCCGCTCACCGTAACCATGCGCACACCGGGAGACGATCGCGAACTGGCTGTCGGATTTTTATGGACGGAAGGACTGATCGAAGCGCTCGAGCAGATCGTGACGCTTGGCCAGGACGAATCAGAGACAGGCGCAAAGAGCAACAGGATCGAAGTTGAACTCCAGGAAGGCGCATTCGAGCCCGTTGAGATGCAGCGGAATTTCTTTGCCGCATCGAGCTGCGGCATCTGTGGCAAAGCCTCGATTGAGGCGATTCGCAATCGCGGTCTGCATGCGCCGAACCGCGAATTTCGCATCAGCCCGGAGATTCTCTGTGCGCTTCCTGACCGACTGCGCGGGCAACAGCAGGTCTTTGGCCGCACCGGCGGTATGCATGCTGCTGCGCTTTTTAATGCTGAGGGTGAACTGATCCAATTACGCGAAGACATTGGGCGTCACAACGCTGTGGACAAAGTCGTCGGATGGGCATTGCTTGCGGGTTTGTTGCCGCTTGCGCAGCACGTGCTGATGGTCAGCGGCCGCGGCGGTTTTGAGATTGTGCAGAAGGCCATCGCTGCCGGCATTCCGGCGGTTGCTTCGGTTTCCGCACCGTCGAGCCTTGCAGTCAAGCTGGCGCGAGAATTGAATCTCACGCTGGTCGGTTTTTTGCGCGGCCGGCGCTTTATCATCTACGCCGGTCACGAGCGGTGCCTGTTGTCCACGCGCTGAATCTAAATTTCCGGACAACAGACTGCGATACCGGGTATTCTGGCATCCACGCATGCGCTTTTCGGCATCCAGACACTTGAGCGCGTGTTCCAATCCCCAAAGATCCTCGAAGGAGAACCGACAATGGCCCGGCCAATTGCACTGGAAACGCCTCCGCGCGATCTGCGTAAGGAGCGGGAGGAGCAGCTGAAGCAGGCGCAGATCGATCATGCAGAGGCGATCCTCAATGGCTACGAACTGCTTGAACAGCTGCACAAGAGCCGCGCCTTCGAGCTGCTGCGTGGGGTTTTCGGCACGACCGGAGATCTTACGGAAAAAGTCGCCACCGCTGCAGACACACCGCAGTCTGTGAACGCGATGCGCAACCTGATCCTGCTGGCCAAGATGTTGGGCTCGATCGATCCCGAGGTGATGGAAAGCTATGTTGCGGCTGTGACGGGGACCGTTGGACACAAACCAAGTCCGGATATTGAGCCTCCCGGCCTCTTCTCGGTGCTCAATCAATTGCGCCGCCGCGAGGTGCGGCGCGCCCTTGTCCTTGTGAACCGGTTCCTCGAGATCTTCGGAAACCGGCTGGGCCCGAAGCCAGGCATCACCATCCTAAGCCGGGGCAACCGTGGCGCGTCGAAGTCGGACGGTCTGTCCCGCAAGTGAGGCATCCAAGATTCCTATGGCAATCGAGAAGCGGCTTCTCAACACGCCTCTAGAACAACGCACCAATGTTACGTTCACACTCGATGGCGTCGCTGTTGCTGCCGTCAACGGGGAACTGCTCGTTGAAGCCATCAATCGCGCCGTGCCCGAGCGTCACCTGGCGCAGGTTTGCTATCACTCGCAGCTTGGCCCGATCGAAACCTGCGATACCTGCATGGTGCAGATCGACGGCAAGCTGGTGCGCGCCTGTAGCATGCAGGTTACAGCGGGGATGAGAGTGATTACATCGAACCGCCGGGCGACGGACGCACAGCGTGAGGCCTTCGATCGCATTTTGAAAAATCACGATCTCTATTGCACGGTGTGCGACAACAACAACGGCAACTGCACGGTCCACAACACAACTGAATATCTGCATATGGACCATCAGACTGAGCCGTTTACGCCCAAGCCATACCCGCAGGATCACTCCAATCCTTTTTATCGTTACGATCCCAGCCAGTGCATTCTCTGCGGCCGCTGCGTGGAGGCCTGCCAGAACGTGCAGGTGAACGAAACACTCACCATCAATTGGGAGTCCGAGCATCCGCGCGTTTTATGGGATGGCGGTGAGCAGATTGCCGGCTCCTCCTGCGTCTCGTGCGGCCACTGCGTCACAGTGTGTCCGTGTAATGCGCTGATGGAAAAATCTATGCTCGGCCACGCTGGCTTCTTTACGAGCCTGCCGCAGAATGCGTTGAACAAGATGATCGAAGTGGTCAAAGGCGTCGAGCCCGACACAGGCTTCGGTCCCATCCTGGCGCTTTCGAACTCCGAGTCGAAGATGCGTGAGCACCTGACCAAGAAGACCAAGACTGTGTGCACGTATTGCGGTGTTGGCTGCTCGTTCGATATCTGGTCGCGCGACCGGCACATTCTCAAAGTCGAACCTGCAGAGGGGCCTGCGAATGGAATCTCTACCTGCGTGAAAGGAAAATTTGCCTGGGATTATGTGAACGCGCCGGATCGCCTGACGCATCCGGTCATCCGGCAGAGGAATGAGAAGGGCGAAGATGAATTTCGCGAGGCTACGTGGGATGAAGCGCTCACGCTGATCGCCGAGCGGTTCACGCAGATCAAGAGGGATCACGGACCGGACGCGCTCGCCTTCATCGCTTCTTCAAAGTGCACGAATGAAGAAAGCTATCTGATGCAGAAGCTCGCGCGCGCCGTGATTGGCACTAACAACATCGATAACTGCTCGCGCTATTGCCAGACCCCGGCCACGATGGGCCTGAAGCGCACGGTGGGCTATGGCGGAGACACCGGTTCGATCCAGGACATCGAAAAGGCCGGGCTGGTCATCATGGTTGGCTCGAACACGGCCGAGAGCCATCCTGTTTTGGCCACGCGCATCAAGCGGTCGCACAAGTTTCGCGGCCAGCGCATGATTGTCGCCGATCTGCGCAAGCACGAGATGGCCGAACGCGCCGATATCTTTATCCGGCCGAATCCGTCGACGGACACAGTGTGGATCAACGCCGTGGCTAAGTACATTCTCGATCAAGGCTGGCACCAGCAGGCCTTCATCGACCAATGGGTGAACCACTTCGACGAATACAAGAAATCTCTCGCGCAATACACGATGGAGTTCGCCGAAAAACGCACGGGCATTTCTGCTGAAACGCTGAAGGAGATTGCACGGGAGATCGTGCATGCGGACGGCGTTTGCATTCTGTGGGCAATGGGCGTGACCCAGCACTGTGGAGGGTCCGATACTTCCACGTCTATCTCGAACCTGCTGCTGCTCACCGGCAATTACATGCGGCCGGGCGCGGGCTCCTATCCCATGCGTGGCCATAACAACGTGCAGGGAACGAGCGACTTTGGATCCATGCCCAATGTGTATTCGGGATATCAGGAGGTCGAGAATCCTGAGATTCGCGCCAAGTTCGAGGCTGCATGGAAGGTCACGCTGCCGCCGAAAAAAGGTCTCGACAATCACGAGATGATTCGCGCCGTGCATGAGGGCAAGCTGAAATGCATTTACCTCAAAGGTGAAGACACCATCACCTCGGATGCGAACGCCAACGATGTGGGCCGTGCACTTTCTGACGTGGAGTTTCTTGTGGTGCAGGACGTGAATTTCTCCGCCACAGCGCGCTACGCCGACGTGGTTCTTCCCGCTTCGCCCTCGCTCGAAAAAGAAGGCACGTTTGTGAACACCGAGCGCCGCATTCAGCGCCTCTATCGCGTTTTTGAGCCGCTGGGCGAGTCGAAGCCGGATTGGGAGATCATTCAGTTGATTGCCAATCGCCTGGGCGCCGGGTGGAATTACAAACATCCTTCTGACGTAATGGACGAAGTGGCCTCTCTTACGCCAATCTTCGCGGGCGTGAATTATGAGCGGCTCGAAGGTTACAAGTCACTGCAATGGCCTGTCGAGAAAGATGGCAAGGATTCGCCAGTGCTGTTCATGGAGAAATTTCCGTTTCCTGATGGCAAGGCAATGTTTCATCCTGTGGAGTGGATCGAGCCATGCGAGGAGACGACTCCGGAGATCTCGCTGCACCTGAACAACGGTCGCCTGCTCGAACACTTCGAACAGGGGGCGATGACGTATCGGTCCAAGGGGATTCGTGAGATTACGCCGACGAATTTTATTGAAGTCTCGCCGGAGCTGGCGCGCGAAAAGAAGCTCGACAACGGCAGCGTGGTGCATCTGCACAGCCTGTATGGCGATGTGATCGTGCCTGTAGTGGTGACGGACCGTGTAGCCGGCACGCAGCTTTATATGCCAATGAACTCAGTCGATCAACCGGTGAACCGTCTCACCGGCTCGGATGTGGACCGCGCCACTCACACGCCGGCTTTCAAAGAGGTCTCAGTGCAGATGACGGTTCTTGAGGAGAAGCGTCCGAACCCGCTGCCGCCCGGCAACTTCCGCCATGGCCGCCGCACTCCGCAGTCCGGCGTCGAAGTGGAACGCAAGTGGAAGCGGTCTGATTACCGCAAGCCCGGCGAGGACCTGGTGCAGATCCAGACGAAGTAGAGCCGATGCGTAGATAGCTTGTAGAAAAAGGGTTATCTCCTTTAGGCGGATGAGTCTTTCCCTCCACTTTTCTTTTTTTGACAATCCCTGGCTCGAAGAGCGAATCTATAGGCGAATAAAAAGCGAAATTTATGCCTTCCGCCGCTGCACTTCGCCTCCAGATTGAGCGCTCTCTCGAAAGCCGTTTTCCCGCTGCGCTGACTCCCGCTCCGCGTGCGATCCGCGAGGTGGCGGCGACGGGAATTCCGGAGGTTGATGCGCAGCTCGAAGGCGGACTGCCGGTGGGCGCTATCAGCGAGGTGACAGGGCCGCAATCTTCGGGCAGGACGAGCTTGGCGCTTCGATTCGTGGCCCAGCGAACCATGGAGGGCCGCGCCTGTGCCTGGCTGGATGTGAACGATGCCTTCGATCCGGAATCAGCCGCGGCAAATGGAATGATCCTGCCGCAACTGCTCTGGGTGCGATGCAGCGATGCAGCAGGGGCAGCAAAGCCGCGCATTGGCAAAGCTGCGGTGTGGACGCGGCTCGACCAGGCTCTGTGCGCGACCGATCTGCTGCTGCAGGCGGGTGGCTTTGCGGCTCTCGCGCTAGACCTGGGCGATACGCCACGCGAGCAGGCCAACCGCATTCCGCTGGCCACGTGGTTCCGTTTTCGCCAAGCCGCAGAGCGCACCCGCTGCAGCCTTGTTGTGCTGGGCAGAGCGGCTTATGCGCAATCGGCTGCGGCTATGGTGCTGGAGTGCCAATCTGCGCAGGCTGTCGCGGCCGGTGAAACAGTGCTGCGCGGTTTTGAATTTATTTTGGAGCGCAGGCGCGAGCGCTTTGAGCCGCTGGAGATCCATAGGCGCAAACCTCCGCTTACGAGTTGGGCCGCAGATGCTGCATGGGATGCGGAGAAGCGCGCATGAGCCGTACTCTGTATGCCTGCATTCATGCCGCGGAGTTTCCCGCCCAGGCATTGCTGCGCCTGCGGCCTGACCTGCAGACCAAGCCAGTGGTTGTGCTGGAGGGCCAGCCTCCTGATGAAACGGTATGTGCGCTGAACCGGCATGCACGCTTGCGCGGCATCGTGCTGGGTATGACGCGTCTTGAAGTGGAGAGCCTGACAGGCCTGGTGCTGCTGCCGCGCTCGCTGCAAAGCGAGACTGCCGCTCGCGCCGTCTTGCTGGAGTGTGCTGCACAGTTCTCTCCGCGTGTAGAAGAAGCCAGCCGCGGAACCGCATGCGTCTTTGTTCTCGATATTACTGGCACAGAACGCCTCTTCGGCCCTCCAGCGCAGTTGGCTGCGCGGCTGCGCGCTGCGTTGAGGGCCGCCGGCTTTCGCGCGTCCATTGCGGTCAGTTCTAATTTTCATGCGGCTCGCATGAAAGCCGCAGCCACCAGAGGCATCACCCTCATTGCTGAGGGCGCAGAGGCAGATGCGCTAGAAAAGCTGCCTCTCACCGCGCTCGAACTGGCCGAAGAGCAGGAAGAGACCTTTGTGCTCTGGGGGATGCGCATGCTTGGTGAGATTGCGCGCCTGCCGGAGACGGAGCTCATCACGCGCATGGGCGCGGATGCACAGATGTGGCGGCAGCTTGCACGCGGTGAGGCAGAGCATGCCTTTCAACCTATTGAGCCGGCACTTTCGCTGGAAGAGTTCTGCGAGTTCGAAACGCCTGTGGAGCAGATCGATTCGCTGCTTTTCATCGGTGCGCGGATGATCGACTGCCTGGCGGCTCGCGCGGGGTCGCATGCGCTCTCGCTGGCGGCCATCACGGTTGCGATGAAGCTGGAGAACGGCCGCGTGCACCGCTGTGTCCTGCGACCCGCTGTGCCCTCTACTGATCGCAAGTTTCTGCTCAAGCTGCTGCAACTGGAGATCGGCAAGCGTCCGCCGGAGACAGCGGTTGTTGCACTTACACTTGCGGCGGAAGCGGGCCAGTCCGGCAAGGTGCAGCTTGGGCTTTTTGCGCCGCAGATGCCCGAGCCCTCGCGGCTCGACGTCACGCTGGCGCGGTTAAAAGCATTGGTCGGCGATGACCGCGTGGGCTCGCCCGTGCTCGAAGATACGCACCGGCAGGGAAGCTTTCGCATGGAGGATTTTGCGATGCCGGGTGAGTCAATTCCGCGCTTCCCCCGGTCCCCAGATGCGAGGGACCGGGGGCACCCGGTTCTTGGGCACATGGAATCTGTGCGTGAAGAGCAGCCTGCGCGCATGGCGTTGCGGCGTATGCGGCCGCCCATGCCGGTTTGGATCGTGCAGCATGGAACGAAACCAGCGGCCTTCCGCAATAGCGAAGGCTACTTTGAGATCACGGCTGCCTACGGCCCATGGCGCAGCAGCGGCTGCTGGTGGTCCAGCGCGGGCTGGGATGAGGAAGAGTGGGATGTGCTGGCCGCCCGGAGCGATGGTACCGATGTTGCCTGCCTGCTGATCTGTGATCGTCTTCGCAATGCATGGCGGTTGGAGGCATATTATGACTGATCGCCTCCGCCTTCCGAATACACGTTCACCAGGAACACCAGTCTGTCATCCCAACGATGGATATGAACCGCAGGGTGCGGAATCGTCGAGTCTTGCAGGCAAGGGGCGATTCGCAGCAGACGCAGACAGCGAATACATCGAGCTGCACGCTTCCAGCGCCTTCAGCTTTCTGGATGGAGCCTCGCAGCCGGATGCGTTGATTGAACGCGCTCTCAAGTTGAACATGCCAGCAATGGCGCTCGCCGACAGAAACGGTCTTTATGGCGTTGCGCGTTTTCACACCAGCGCTGTGCGCAACAACATGAAAGCGCACATCGGCGCGGAGATCGCCGTTTCCTCCTTCGGCGACCGGCTCACGCCGCCGGCATGGCTGCCGCATCAGTGTCCGCAAGAGCCGCCACGCATCGTTTTGTTGTGTGCGTCGCAGGCGGGCTATCAGAACCTTTCCCAGCTCATCACGCGCTTCAAGATGCGCGAAACCACAAAAACAGAAGGCGCTGCAACGCTTGAAGATCTCGAAGAATTTTCTTCAGGACTGATCTGCCTCACCGGAGGTGAAGAGGGGCCACTGGCTACCGCGCTTGCCCACGGCGGCGAGTGCGAGGCACGCAAGATTGCCGATCGCCTGGCTTCCATCTATGGCCATGGCAATCTCTATCTCGAATTGCAAAGGCATCAGCAGCGCGAGGAGGAGTGCCGCAACCAGTCATTGCTGTCGATGGCTGCTAGCCTAGGCCTGCCGGTGATCGCGACCAATGGTGTTCGCTATGCGCAAGAAAAGGATCGCGAGCTGCTCGATGTATTTATCTGCATACGCCACCACACCACGCTCGATCGGGCAGGCCGCCTGCTCACCGCGAATTCCGCGCGGCATCTGCGAACGGCACGCGAGATGGTGCAGCTCTTCCAGGACATTCCGGAGGCTATCGCCAACACGCGCATTGTGAGCGAGCGGCTCGAATTTACGCTGGACAATCTCGGCTATGAGTTTCCGCATTATCCCGTCCCCGAAGGCGAAACCATGGATAGCTTTCTCGAGAAGCGCGTGGAAGAAGGCGTCAGGAAACGCTATGGCGCGCAGGAAAAGCACAAATTTCTCGATCAGGCGCGTGCGCAGGTGAAGCGCGAGCTTGCACTCATCCGGCAACTCGGTTTTGCGGGCTACTTTCTTATCGTGTGGGACATCATTCGCTTTTGCCAGAAACAAGGTTTTCTTGTGCAGGGCCGTGGTTCGGCGGCAAACTCGGCTGTCTGTTATGCACTCGAGATCACAGCGGTCGATCCCATCGAGATGAATCTGCTCTTCGAGCGTTTTTTGAGCGAGAACCGCGGTGAGTGGCCGGACATCGACCTCGATCTTCCTTCGGGCGATCAGCGTGAGCAAGCCATTCAATACATCTACGAGCGCTACGGGGCGCTCGGCGCGGCGATGACCGCTAACGTGATCAGCTATCGTGGCCGTTCAGCAGCGCGCGAGACCGGCAAGGCGCTTGGTTTCGACGAGGAGCAGATTGCTCGGCTTTCAAGCCTGGTGGGTCATTGGGAGTGGCGCGGTGAGAACGACACCATGGCCAATTACTTTCAGCAGGCAGGTTTTGATGCGCGCCATCCGCGCATTGCGCATTATCTCGATCTCTGCATGCGCATGCAGGAGCTGCCGCGCCATCTCGGCCAGCACTCGGGCGGCATGGTGATCTGTGCCGGCTTGCTCAATCGCGTGGTGCCGATTGAGCGCGCGTCCATGCCCGGCCGCACGGTCATCCAGTGGGACAAGGATGATTGCGCTGACATGGGCCTCATCAAAGTGGACCTGCTTGGCCTGGGCATGATGGCCGTGCTTAAAGATTCAATCGAATTGATTTCGCATCATCATGGCGAACAGATTGATCTTGCCACGTTACCCCAGGACGATCCTCGGGTGTATAAAACCTTATGCAAGGCCGACACCATTGGCATGTTTCAGGTGGAGAGCCGTGCGCAGATGGCTTCGATTCCCCTCAATGCGCCGAAAGAATTTTATGATCTCGTCGTGCAGGTGGCTATCATCCGTCCCGGCCCGATCGTGGGCAACATGATGCAGCCTTATATACGGCGCAGGCAGAAGAAGGAGGAGGTCACGTATCCGCATCCTTCGCTGAAGCCAGTGCTTGAGCGAACACTGGGTGTGCCGCTCTTCCAGGAGCAACTGCTGCGTATGGCGATGACGGTCGCCGGCTTTACGGGAACGGAGGCCGAGGAGTTGCGTCGCGCTGTGGGGATGAAGCGCTCCAAGCAGCGCATGGAAAAAGTGGAAGCCAAGCTGCGCGATGGCATGACGCGCAACGGTATCGATGCCAAAGTGCAGGACGATATCGTGCAGAGCATTTCTTCGTTTGCCATGTACGGCTTTCCGGAGTCGCATGCGGCGAGTTTCGCGCTGCTTGCCTATGCTTCGGCCTACCTGAAGGTTTACTACCTTGCAGCTTTTACCTGTGCCATGCTCAACAACCAGCCGATGGGCTTCTACTCGCCGGCCGTGCTCATTAAAGATGCGCAGCGTCATGATTTGCGCGTGCGGCCCATCAATGTGCACAAATCCGATTGGCCGTGCACGCTGGAGCACGAATCGGATGGTTCGCTGACGCTGCGCATGGGCCTTCGTTATGCGAAAGGCCTTCGGCAATCGTCTGCGGAAGCGCTGGTTGCTGCGCGTCATCGCGATGGAGCGTTTGCTTCAGTCGACGATCTTGCCTTGCGTGTGCCAGAGCTGAATCGCAGGGAACTTGTCGCGCTTGCTTCTATTGGTGCGCTTAACCCGCTTGACGCTGTCGAGCATCGCCGCGATGCGCTCTGGCAGGTAGAAGAAGCGGGCAGGCCGGCAGGGCCATTGCTGCGCGACGCAGGAAAAATGCAACCCGCAACGCACGTGCCGATGCCGCTGAGAATGATGACGACCGAAGAACGGATCGCCGCCGATTATGCGGGAACCGGCCTCACCACAGGACCCCATCCCATGGCGTATCATCGCGCCGCGCTGCGCAGAGAAGCCATTCTGGCCGCCAGTGATCTGGCTCAGTACAACAGCAATCAATGGGTTCGCGTGGCCGGCTGCGTGATTGCGCGCCAACGCCCCGGCACAGCCAAAGGGTTCGTCTTTCTCTCGCTTGAAGACGAGACCGGGATTGCGAACATCATTCTTACACCGGACATCTTCGATAGCGAGCGGCTCACCGTCACGCGCAATCGCTTTTTGCTGATCGAAGGGTTGCTGCAAAAACAGGATAGTGTGATTCATGTGAAGGCTAAGCACGTTGAGCCGATGTACATTAGCCTCGCCGAGATCAGTTCGCACGACTTTCACTAAGCGGCGCGCAGCGTAAAGAGCGTAATTTCCGGTGGACAATCGAAGCGGAAGGGAACGCCCACTGCGCCCAGGCCGCGATTGACGTAAAGCTGCAGCCCGCCTAGCTTGAACCATCCCTCGACATATTTTTTCCCAAGTGGAGGAAGTTGCGTAGCACCTATAAACGGAAACCGCACCTGGCCTCCATGCGTGTGGCCGCTGAGCATTACCTGCACAGCTTTGCCTGCGGGATGCGTGAGCAGCGCATCGACATAATCCGGAGCGTGGCACAAGAGCACCACCGGCTCATCCGGAAGATTGCGAATCCGAGCAGGTATAGCCGACTCAGGATCAGGCGTGCCTTCGAGAGGATCATCAAGTCCGGCCAGCCAGAACCGCGCCCCGGCATGCTCGATTGGCACGCAGGTATTGGTCAGCACCGTCATGCCGTTATCCGTCAAAGCAGATGTCACCAGTTTTGAATTCACGATGACATCGTGATTGCCCAGGATGGCATAGCGTTTACGGCAATTGAGCCCATTGAGAAGGTTGGCGCAGTGCCATGCGGCGCCCTCGGCAAATTTCCGCGTCGAGACGCCCCACGTGACATAATCCCCGGTCAAAAAAACCAGATCGGGATTCAGCCGGTTGACATGATCCACGGCGTCCCGCAGAAAGAATGGTTCGCTGAACTCATCCATGTGCAGGTCGCTAAGCTGCGCGACGCGCATACCGTCAAAGGCAGGAGCCAGTCCCCGGATGCGCAGATCCTGCCGTGAAATCTGAATCCAATGGCGCTCCACTTCTCCCGCATAGAGAGCCAGACCGGCGGCACCGCAGAGGGTTGCCTTTAAAAAACGGCGTCGGCTGGTGTTCAAAGTAGGAGAAAAGCGCGGAGAACCCATTCTTTCTATGGTATCGAATGAGGCCGTTTCTCTGCTGGAGACGGGGGTTTCCGGATAAACAGGCGCCAAATGGAATCCTTTCTTGCCTGATTTGTGGAGGATGCCGTCGCGGCGACAAAGACACTACAACTATTCTGATGGATATCCACCCGAATTAGTTTTCTGCCATTCCGCTTGATTCCACGCTGTTTTCTGCGCCCGCCGTGGGAAGAGGATCATGATCGCGATCTGTCACATCGGCCAATGCGGCCAGGCGGGCAGCGAGTTCCGGTTTCCAGCAATTCTCGGGCGCACGCCAGCTCCAGTTACCTGCAGAGACGGCAGGCGTGTTCATGCGCGCCTCTGAGCCGAGTTCAAGCAGGTCTTGTACGGGAATCACCGCAATCTGCGCCAGACTTGTTTCAGCGGCGCGAATCAACGGCCACACAGGATTGGACCCCACGAGCGGGCCGACGTAAGCCTCGGCAGCGGCGTGTTCCGTTGCGCTTGCAGTGCGCCACCAGCCGAGAGTGGTGTCATTGTCGTGCGTGCCGGTGTATGCCACAGTCGATGCGGCGAACTGATGCGGCAGATGCATATGTGCACCCTTGCTGCCGAAACCGAACTGAAGCACCTTCATGCCGGGCATGCCCAACTCGAGGCGCAACGCGTCGACTTCGGGCGTGATCAGTCCCAGATCTTCAGCCACCAGCGGCAGCGGCCCGAGCGCCGATTCAAGCGCACGGAACAGTTCAAGTCCGGGTCCCTTTATCCACTCACCGTTCACAGCTGTCTCTTCATCGGCTGGAATTGCCCAATACGCTTCGAAGCCGCGAAAATGATCGAGGCGAACAATGTCATAGAGTTCGATCGCACGACGTATCCGATCGATCCACCAGTCGTAGCCGCGCATGGACAGCACATCCCACCGATAGAGTGGATTGCCCCAGCGTTGCCCGGTCGCCGAGAAATAATCGGGCGGAACGCCGGCTACGCGAGTCGGTTTGAACTCCTCGCCAAGCTCGAAGAGGCTGGGATGCACCCAAACGTCGGCCGAATCCATGTTCACAAAGATCGCAACGTCACCCAGAATGCGGATCGCGTGGCGCGCTGCAACCTGGCGGAGCTGATCCCACTGCAGAGCGAAGGCAAATTGCAGCACGCGTTCGCGGGCCAGCGCGCGGCTTTCGCGCTCATATACTTCAGCCAATGCGTCCGGCTCACGGCTGCGGAGCGGTGCAGGCCACTCGGCCCACGCGCCGGTTTTGAACTGCCGGCGCAGCTCGGCATAGAGTGCGTAGTCATTTAACCAGGAGGCCTGACTCTGGCAGAAGAGTTCAAACTGCTTCCATTGTTCGGCGAGCTTTTTATCTTGCGCGCCGCGATCAAGAAAGTTGTCGGCAGCTTCATAGAGAAGCGGAAATTTGCGCAACTCGACGTCATCGAAATCCACTGCGCCGGAGCGACCCGCAAGGCCTGCAATCCGGCTTCCGTCAATCCATCCCCAATCTGAGAGAAACTCAAGGCTGATGAGAGAAGGATTGCCTGCAAAGGCCGAGGAGCCCGCATACGGCGAGTTGCCGTACCCGGTTGGACACAGCGGCAGCACCTGCCAAACGTGCTGCCTGGCGGCGGCAAGAAAGGCCACAAATTCATGCGCAGCGGGGCCGAGATCACCGATGCCACCGTATGACGGAAGTGAACTAACGTGAAGAAGAACTCCGGAAGCGCGTTCGAATTCCATTCGTGTCCTTACCGACGGGGCAGTAAATCTCTGCGCCTCTCCAGCCACTATAACGAAGTCCGTGGATTCGACCGCAGGCGTCTTTGAATTTTCATCCCATCCGTTCTGAAATGAGAGATGCGCTCTGTGCAGCTTTGCAACCGGAGCGCTTTCATCGCGCCAAGGTTCCATAGAACGCATTGGTTCCGGCGCGCAGATCGCGTCCATAGGTGAGGATGACCCTGGTTCGAAAAACGGTGAGCCGAGCCTCGACGCCTGTATCGAAGAGCCATTGCCGGGTGGAAAGGCCGCTGGTAGGTGCTCCCATTCTGCCAATATCCAGAAACGGGCCAGCCTGAACGGTTAACAATCCATTCGTATAGATGCGCCGGTAGAAATCGGAATTCGAAAGAACATAGTTGTACCCGAGCGGTGCGCTTCCTTTTTGCCGGTCGCGAGTGCCTATGTGCCCGCGAAGCCACAGATCGTTATCCCGCTCAACCCCCAGCGTGAACAGTTCGTCAAAGGGCGCATTGCCAAAGGTTCGGCCTGCGCGTAGTTGTTGCGCGGTCTCATAACGGTTATCTGAGGCCTGCGGAAACCAGTGGGCCAGCGCCGAGCCTTGCAGCTTCTCAAAGCCGCGAGAGGGATTCGACCAGAGCCGCGCAGCCTCTGAAGTTGCTCCGGCGGTGACAGAAAACCGCCGCTCGGGAATATCGAGCACCTTGCCTTGAATCGACGCAATCTGCTTGAGCGCGTAACCCGGTATGAGCAGCTCCGGCGTGAGAGCAGAGCCAAGGGCGACATTCTGATAGTTGCGATGCGAGAGTTCGGCGCCAATCGACCAGGAGAGGTGGCCGTTGGGAATCGCAGCAAACATTGCATCGATGGCCTCCCTCCGCAGCTTCAATGAGCCCAAAGTTGGCGCAGTTCCGGTAAAGGAACGCCGGATCGTCCAGTTTTCATCACGGCCATCGGCGGCGATTGTCCATCGAAATTGCGGAAGATCATGCACGGGCGCGGAGAGCGAGAGCCATGCGCGGTATTTTTGCGAGTCCCAGCGCAAGAGCGACTCGAAGTTCATCGCCGAGCGGCGCATATTGAAGTAGCTGGGATAGATGGTCTCGTACGCAACGCCGCCAAACGTGGAGAGAATGGCCTGGAGACGACCGCTGCCAAAGCCGTCGCGCTCGACAGCGTGAAACTCTGCGTCGAAGTTCCCATCGGGTTTTGCGGCGAGTTGAATGTTGTAAGTCGAGAAGATGCCGAGTGCATCAAGACGCACTTGCGTAGAAGCCCAATCCGGTGCGCGGAGCATAGCTGCCGGTGAAAAGGTGAACGCGCGGTCGAGCAGCAATCTCTCAACATGAAGCTGCGGATCGAATTGGAGGTTTGCGATGTGCGGCTTTTGGACGCGATTCCAAGCTTTGAGCGCCGCCTCGGTATTGCCTAAGATGAAGTAAACAGTGCCCGCAAAATTATTGGTGTAGTCGTCCTTCGGATCGAGTTTGAGCGCACGCCTGAGCCATGCGGCTGCTTCGGGATAGCGTTTTTGTTCGAAGGCGATCCCGGCAAGCTCCACGTCAAAACGCTCTTGTGCGGCGATACGGCTCTGACGACGCCCTGCTTCCAGCGCAGCGCGCGCCTCCGGCCAGCGCTGCAGGTGAGCCAGCGCAAGGCCGTATTCCAGGTTGACATCCACTGGCCGGCAGGGCAGCGAGGCCGCAACGCGCACAACTTCAGCCCAGTTCTGTTGCTCGAAGGATTGATGAATCTGCGCGGTTTCTTGTGGAGCAGCCGGGCATTGCGCCTGGGTTGAACGAGCGAGCGCAGGAGCAAAGAAAAAGGCAAAAAATACTAGGGCTGTCGCGGCGCTGCGGGAACGGCGAGCAAGGTCCAATTGCGTGTGGCGCTCCAATCTTTCTCGAATCCTGCACGCTCCTGCGTCAGTAGCTTTCGTTCCGCGGGATCATTCATCATGATCAAGCCGCGCACCGGATCGATTCCATCGATCACTACATAATGTAACTGCGACTGACCTTGTGGCTTCAATGCCACGATGAGCGGGCGCCCCTTTTTGAGCTGATCGTCGATGCTATTCCAATCTCCGCTGAAGGCAATCGCTACAAAGCCATGCTGCTGCAAGTAGTGTTGCATCGAGGATGCGGGAATCCCATGTTCCCTGGGCGAGTACAGCTGATGTTGAATTTCATCGACGTCCGCGCCGGACACCGTCTGGCCTCCAGGTTGGGCTGCCCAATATTGCATCACCATGGAAATCGAGGCCGCTCCGCACCCTTCGCGAGGCTGGTGCACAAAGGGAACGTCGATCCATAAAGCTGGAGCCGATTGTGCGTACAAGTGCGCGGCGATAAGTGCTAAAAACAGCAGGCCCGATCGCGCTTTGGCGCGCCGGGCCCGTTTACTTTTGGGACACGCGATGTCAATGAACAATGGCGACCACGATGATGATAATGAGGGCAATCACAAGGAGCGTGATAAGGCCGAAGCCCAATACACCGCCGGAGATTTTTTGTTGCACGTCCGTAGCACGCACTGCAAGGCTGGCCAGTTCCTGATCAGAGAGTGTTGGGACAGCTGTCTTGACCTGGATCGGGTCATAGTGGGCATCCCGCATGGCGCGCTCGGCGATCGGCGTGTTGAGCAGATCGGTGATCGTCTTGATATTTTGCTGCCGCGTATGCGAAGCGCTCTCCACCTGCTGCTGCAATGTCTGCGGGCTCACCAGATGTTCGGGTTGCGTGGATTGAGCGAAGATATCACCCGGGAAAGCGAGAAGCACAGTCAGTGCGGCGGGAATGAGTGCTCGTAACACGATGGCAGATAGAGTGGAAAGTCTCATGGCGCTCCGTAAACCTCGGTGTTAGGATGCCTCGGCGTAAAGACCGAGTTGCCCTCTTGCACCATGCGCTTACCAAAGAGTACTACTCAGGCGTGGCCGGGAGTGGAATAGTATCCTAACTTCAGGAACCCACATGAAATCGAGCACGAGTGGCGGGTTGGAGCAGAGCATTGCCTAAATATCTTGTAACCGGCGCGGCCGGTTTCATCGGCCGGTCCATTGCAGCGGCTCTTTTGGCCCGGGGCGATGAGGTTCGTGGCATCGACAACTTGATTACCGGAAAACGGGCGAACCTGGCCGGTCTTGAAGGGGTCGAGTTTATTGAAGGTGATCTGCGCGACCCCGCTGCCTGTGCCAAGGCCTGCGCGGGTGTCGAAATCATCTTTCACGAGGCGGCATTGGCTTCAGTGCCGCGCTCAGTTGCCGATCCGGTAGCAACCAATGAGCACTGCATCAACGCTACGCTCAATCTGCTGGTTGCCGCGCGGGATGCCGGCGTGCGACGCGTAGTTTATGCGGGTTCATCGTCGGCTTACGGCGATACGCCCACGCTGCCCAAGCACGAAGAAATGCCGCCGAATCCGATGAGTCCGTACGCGGTGGCCAAACTGGCCGGCGAACACTATATGCAGGTATTTGCGCGCGTCTATGGGCTGGAGACGGTGGTGCTGCGCTACTTCAACGTCTTTGGCCCGTACCAAGACCCCACTTCGCATTACTCCGGCGTGCTGGCCATCTTTTGCCGCAAGATGCTCGCCGGGCAGCAGCCCACGATCTATGGCGACGGCGAGCAGAGCCGCGATTTTACCTATATTGAGAACGTTGTCCACGGCAATCTGCTCGCCGCGTCAGCACCAGCCGCAAAGGTCTCGGGACGCATGATGAACCTGGCCACGGGCGCACGCATTACGCTGAACAAAACCTTCGAGATTCTTTGCGACCTGACCGGATACCACGGCAAACCGGCGTATGCGGCGCCACGGGCGGGCGACATTCGCGACTCTCTGGCAGACATTCACCTGGCTGGCGAGTTGCTGGGCTACCAGCCGCAGGTGGATTTCCGCGAGGGGTTGCGACGCACGGTCGAGTGGTATCGGGCTTCGGTCTAGGAGGCCCTCATTTTTTCAGGAGCTATTTTCCTGAATTGTGATGTATAACACTAGAAACTAGCCTCGTAGATAAACACCGTCGGGAACCCCCATCTTGCATGGTCAAGTCCGCCTGTACCGGAAAACGGGCTGGCGGGGGCTGGGGGATCGAGGTATCTGCATTGCCTGACGGTCCTCAAACTCAGCAGGTTGTGTTCTCCGCGTCCGCGGAAAGCCACGAATCCTCTGCCATATCGCTGCCCGCGTTATGGCAGGTAATAGTGCGCCGTCGCAAGCTGATTTTGAGCGTCGAATGCGGGCTGCTGTTGCTGTGCTTACTTTATTGCCTTATTTCGCCAAAAGAATACGAAGCGCGGGCCAGTGTGGAGCTGCGTACCTCGCCCGCTTCCACGCTGAGCCTGGATCCCGCAGCGCCGGCTGAAGCCACTTCCGCTGCCGCGTCGGCCACCGCACTGGAAACGCTCGCCGGGGTTTTGCGGAGTGATCAGCTTGCGTGGAAGACCATCGCCGCGTTGAAGCTTTATCAGGAGCCTGGCTTCTGCGACCATTTCGCACAGCGGTTTCCAGGTTTCCGCGTGGATGCGCCGAGTCCTGCGGCGCAGACCTGGCTGTTGGAGCGGTTTGCGGCGCGATTGCATGTGCAAACGGTTCCGCGCACACTGCTGGTGCAGATACGTTTTCGTTCGCGCGATGCGGCGCTCTCGGCCGCTGTGGTCAATGAGCTGATCCACGCCTATAGCGAGCAGGACAGTGAATCGCAAGTGCAGGCGACGGCAATGTCCTCAGGCTGGCTGGAAGGTCAGCTCAAGGAGCTGAAGACGCGCGTCGATAGAGACCAGTCGCGGCTGGCGGAGTTTGAAAAGAAGCATGGAATTCTCGGCGACTCCGAGGTGCTGGCCAACGGCCAATCCGCTGAGACGGAACACAATGCGATTGCGCTGGAAGTGGATGAGCTTGGAAGAGAACTGGCCGCAGCGACTGCCGACCGAATTCTCGCCGAGTCGGAATATCGCGCGGTCAGGCAAGGTGATCCTGAGCTGGTGATCGCCTCCGAGTCCCGGCTGCAGAACGCGAATGCGAATCTCTCAACGGCCCTTTTGCAGCAGATTCGGGCGCGTCGAAGCGATCTCGAACAGGAGCAGGCACAACTGAGTGCAGAGCATGGGCCGAACTTTCCACGCGTCATCGAGATTGGTCGTCAGCTCGACGATCTCGAACGGCAGAGGCAGACAGAAGATGCCAAGCTGCTCGAGCGATTGCGCAGCAACTGGCAGGCATTGCAGGATCGAGAGCAGCTTGTGCGCCAAAGCCTCGATGAGGCGACCGAGGAGGGGCTCAAGCGAAACGAGGCGGAGACGGAATACGCCATCATGCGCCAGGAGGCCAACGCGAGCCACGACCTCTACATGCGCGTGCTCGCAAAGGTGCAAGAAGCAGGACTCAGTGCGGGCATTCATAGCTCGAATCTTGAAGTGGTGGACCCCGCACGGGAACCTGTGAAGCCGGTTGCGCCCAATCTGCCGATGTATTTGGCCATCACCTTCTTTGCCGGGCTTTGGTTGGCGGCGGGGAGTGCGCTCATGCTCGAGACGTTTCGTCGGTCCGATGTGCCTGTTGCTGCGATGCTGCTCGCGATTTTCGCCGCCTGCGTGCACGTTCATGCGCAGGCTCCTACGCCGAGTACGTCCGGACTTCCTACGGGCGTGGCGAACTTTCCGCAAACGCCGGAGGCGAGGAGCCAGCCTAATCCGAAGGAGTCGCCGGGGATTTGGAATCAGCCGAACGGGCCGGCGACGAATTCTGGTCACCCGCTAGCTGAGGGGCAGGTTGCAATGCCGGCGGCGATCGGTCCTGGCGATTGGGTCGAAGTCAGCGAATATCACACGCCGGAATTTCATTCGGCGCAGCGCGTCTCAAGCACAGGTACTATGACGCTGCCGATGATCGGCGAGGTGAAGTTGAGTGGGATGGATGAACAAGGTGCAGCGCACGCGATCGAGGCGGAGCTGAGGTCGAAGGGCATCCTGCTTCATCCGCTGGTGTCGGTCGTGGTCACGTTTTCTGCCGGACAGGATGTGACCGTGCTGGGCGAAGTGATGCGGCCGGGAATTTATCCCTATGGATTTCATCATCGACTGCTCGATCTGATCTCCGCTGCATCCGGCCTTGCTCCCGACGCGGGGCGGCTGGTGAATGTGATTCATCGCGACGATCCAAAGAAGCCGCATCCCGTAGTTCTCGACGCTGTTGGAACGGAGGCAGCAGCCTCGGATCACAATCCAGAGCTGAACCCCGGGGACACGGTGCAGGTGAGCCGTGCGGGATTGGTTTACGTCGTCGGCGACGTGATACGTCCTGGTGGATTTCCCGTCGACCCAGCGCAGAAGCTGACTGTGGTGCAGGCAGTTTCGCTTGCCTGGGGGCCTACGCAGAATGCAGCACCGGGTAAAGCGGTGCTGATTCGCGAGCAGGAGAGTGGGCGCACCTTAACGGCGCTCAATCTCAAGCGCCTGCTGCGCGGTCAAGATCCCGATCAGCCGGTGCGCGATGGCGATATTATCTTCGTGCCCAATTCATTCGCCAAGAACCTGATGAACAGAACCCTGGAATCGGCGGTGCAGTCGACGGTTGGCGTCACCATCTACTCCGCATTGGTTTATTCGCAGAGGTATTAGTCATGAGGAGAGTCGCGCAGATTCTGCTTCTGTTTTTCGCTTTTGCAATTCCCTGGGAATACTCGCTCGATCTGGGTGAGCCGCTCGGCAACGTTGCGCGGATTCTGGGGATTGTGGTGCTGCTTGCGGCAATCCCAGCAGTTCTGCAGGTGGGACGCATACGAAGATTAGGACCGATGCAGTGGCTCGCAATCACATTGTATCTCTGGCTTTGCTGTACCTACTTCTGGACTATCGATCCAACTGCAACAGCAACGAAGATTCGGGCCTACTTTCAGGAGATGATGATCGTCTGGCTGGTTTGGGAGTTTGCGGACAGCCCGAGCGATTTGCGCAATCTGCTGCGAGCCTATGTGGCCGGCTCGTGGGTGCTGGCCGCGCTGACGCTGGCCGACTTCCGCTCGGCTGAGGTGCTGGCCGCCGGCCAAATGCGCTTTGCTGCTTATGGACAGGACCCCAACGACGTAGCGCGCTTTCTCGATATTGGATTTTCTCTGGCTGCCTTGCTGGTGACCTGCGAGTCGCGCTGGCCTGCACGCCTGCTGGCGCTGGGTTATCTGCCGTTGGGCCTGTTTGCGCTTTTGCTCACCGCCTCACGCGAGGGATTTCTGGGAGCATTGATTGTGCTGGCGGGTTGTACGGCTCTGTTGCTGCGCGGCCGCAGCAAGTGGGCGCTGGCGGCCATCTTCGCACTACCTTTTGCAGGTGTCATGCTGTGGTTCACGATTCCCAGTGAGATCTTCGATCGCCTGGCGACAATTCCTGCGCAGCTGCAGGGAGGCGATCTGAATCAGCGGCTGAATATCTGGTCTGCGGGCTGGTATGTCTTTGCGCAAGCACCGCTCGTTGGAAACGGCGTTGGCACATTTGTCATCGCAACCGGGCTCTCGCCGATCGATACCGCGCACAACACGGTAATTTCGCTGTTGGTAGAAGGAGGGCTCTGCGCGGTGTTTCTGGCTGCGGGCGTCGTGGTGCTGGCAGCATTCTCGGTATTCGCTACGCGCGGGTCCCTCCGCATCGCATTGGCGACGGCACTGCTGGTTTGGGGCATGACTTCGATGGCGGCAACGGTAAGCGAAAGCCGCATCTCGTGGCTGCTGCTTGCATTGATTGCACTGAGCGGGCGTCTGGCAGCGGAGCAACCTGATCAGCTGAATTTCTGCTTTCAGCCGGTTGCACGGCACTTCACCGCGTCGGTTGTCGCTCGGCCGATTCCTGGTGCGGTCACATAGGAAGCGGCAGGCGATATGCCGACAGGAGCCCAAGTCCGCGTGGTATCTGAAGCTGAGCGAGTCAATCGCGGCATTCTGCGAGCTGCTGCCTCGGTAAGCGCCGCGGGCGTGATCGTCAAAGTCGTGGCGATGTGCAAAGAAGTCACGGTTGCCGGCATCTATGGCCGCTCGGATGCGATGGATGCTTTTCTGGCTGCCGCGCTTTTGCCCAACCTGCTGGTGAACCTGATCTCCGAGTCGATGAACCAGGCGTTGGTGCCTACGCTCGTACGCGTACGAGAACATGAAGGCCGCGAGCGTGCGCAGCAGCTTCTTTCAAGCTCGATGGTATGGATGACGACGCTGCTCGTGGGCGCTTCTCTTGCGATCGCTCCCGCCACGCGCTGGTTCTTTCCACTGATGGCTTCTCATTTTGCGCCTGCCAAGCTGGAGCTTTCGATTCATCTTTTCTATGCGTTGTTGCCGATCGTGTTGATTACCGGGATTGCGACCAACTGCACCGCCGTGTTGAGTACAATGGATCGTTTTGCGCTGCCGGCCCTTGCACCGATGGCGATCTCGATTTCCATCATCATTGGGGCTGTAACGTTATCCGGCAGTTGCGGTATCTGGGCTGTAGTCGATGCGACCATCGTCGGTTCGTTGATTCATGCGCTCCTGGTCGCACGGATGATGCACACGCATGGCTATCGCTTTGAAATACGTTGGTACGGCATGACGGAAGCAGCGCGCACCGTAGGCCGGCAATATGGTCCGGTGTTGCTCAGCGGCGTGGTCGCTTCGGGTGGGCTGCTTGTCGATCAATCCATGGCTGCAATGTTGCCCGCGGGCAGCGTCTCGGCGCTGGTATATGCGAACCGTTTTGTCGGCGTTGTGCTCACGTTGCTTGCCGGCGCGATCTCGACCGCGATTGTTCCGTATTTCTCTCGAATGGTTGCGCATCACGATTGGGCGGGATGCCGGCAAACATTACGCGCGTGGCTAAGAATGACTGCAATGGTCTCCGTGCCCATCGGAGTCTTGCTCATCGTGTGCGCTCAACCACTCGTTCGCATCGCCTTCCAGCGCGGAGCCTTTCACGCGCACGATACAGCTGTTGTAGCACGCGTCCTGGCTATGTATGCCATCCAGATTCCATTTTTCGTTACCAGCCGCGTCTTCTACCGGTTTCTGATTGCGATGCTCCGCACGGACGTGGTTCTCTATTGCGGCATGATCAACCTCGGCCTTGACGTGGTGCTGAACCTTCTGCTCATGCGCTGGTATGGCGTCGCAGGCATCGCTCTGGCCACTTCGCTCTGGACGGTGAGTACCTTCTTCTTCCTTGGATACTGGGCGCGCAAGTCGCTTCAAAAAGCCGAAGCGCAAGAGTCCTTCTCATGAAGAGTGGGGGATTGAATCCGCAGCCGGCGCGCTATCTGCTCCGGTTTGACGACCTCTGTCCGACCGTTTCGCGCGAGCGGTGGAAAAGCTGTTGCGAACTAGTGGACGAGTTCAAGATTCAACCCATTCTTGCCGTAGTGCCCGACAATCAGGATCGAGAATTGCAAGTTTCTCCGCCTGACCCGGAGTTCTGGAATCAGACGAGGGCAATGGAAGAGGCGGGAGCCACCGTTGGGCTGCATGGTTATCAACATCGTTGCACCGCACATGGCCGCAGCCTTGTACCGCTGAGCCGAATCTCAGAGTTCGCAGGGGTTGCTGCAAAGGCGCAACATGACTGGATTCGTGAGGGGTTACGCATACTTCGTGGTCACGGACTCGATCCTAAGATCTGGGTTGCTCCACGTCATGGATTCGACCGCGATACATTGCGCGCGTTGCGCACCGAGGGAATGCAAATCGTTTCGGACGGATTTGCCCATCGTCCATTTCTGTGCGATGGGCTCATCTGGATTCCGCAGCAACTGTGGGCTCCGGTTGAGAAAACAAGCGGGCTATGGACGATCTGCATACACCCCAACACTGTGAGCGATGCGCAGATCTCCGCCATGCGCAGCTTTTTGCATAAATATGCGCGTCAGTTCATTTCGGTCGATCACGCGCTGGAGGAATTGCCGCCTCGCGCGTTGAACGCGGCGGAGCGCATGAGCGCCGCGTGGAGTCTTTGGCGAGTCCGCATGGCGCGCGCTAAGAACGGTCTGCGGCGCCGCTGACTGACGCGCTGCCGGATCGAGGCTGTGTGGATGAATCCGGCGCGGTCTTACCCACCTTCCTAGAACTGGTTGCATAAATCCCGTCTGGTCGGGCTCCAAGCCCCCCTCAGGCTAAAGCCCGCAATTTTATTGGCCTTCTTCGGCACGACTGAAGTCGTGCCCTTTCACAAGATCATTGATGCAACCAGTTCTAGCAAACAGGCTGCGGTAAAGCTCGTCGCAGCGGTCAAGGGTCGCAGTGAGACTGAATTGGTCTGCTACGCGTTGACGCGCCCGCATTCCCATCGCCCGCCGCTCTTCGAACGAAAGCCGCATCATTGCATTCATGGCCGATGCTAGCCCTGAGGGATTCGCGGGAGGGGCGAGCATGCCCGTTTCTCCGTCGAGGATCGCCTCGCGGCTTCCCGGCACATCGGTCATCACGGCGGGGAGTCCGCATGCGCCTGCTTCGAGCACCGCCATTGGCAAGCCCTCCCAACGCGATGAGAGAACGAAGGCGTCGGCGGCTTGAAGCCATCGCTTCACGTCCTGCACGAAGCCGAGAAAGTGCACGCGCCGGCTCAGGCCGAGATGAGAGGCGAGTGCAGTCAGATCGTGCAGGAGCGGTCCATCTCCGGCGATTACCAGTTGCGCGGGTGGCTGCAAAAGAGCCATTGCCTTCAAGAGAGTCTCATGGTCTTTGACCGGTTCCAGCCGGCCAGCGGCCATCCAAAGAAACTCGTTTGTGAGCGCCAAGTTGGCGCGCGCGGCGACACACACTGACGGATCAGGATGCCACTTGTCGACATCGACACCGTTGTGGAGCACGGTGAGAGTGTTCCGGTTCACCATGCCTGCGGCCTCGTGCGACTCGGCGACCGAGCGACTCACTGCGGTTACCTGATCAGGAAGCCAACGGCTGAGTCGATAACCGATGCGCCGGGCTACTGTGCCTGTGGAAGCACTATGCAGCGTGTCGATGAGAACGGGAATCGATGCGCAGAGACGCGACCAGCGGCAGAACCACGTGGCGTGAGGCAGATGGGCATGGACGACGTCGGGCTTCTCACGCCGAAGCCAGCGATGAAAGCGTAGCCAGCCGCGCGGATCGGCCAGCCCCTTGCGCATTCCGAGGCTCAGGAAGGAAACGCCGGCGGCCATTAACTCTCTGGCTGCTGCTCCGCCGCAGCCAGAGAGCGCTACAACGCTGACCCGCCATCCGCGGCTGAGCAGGCCGTGGGCGAGCAACATCACGTGCCGTTCGGCTCCGCCGATGCGGTCGAGCGTCGGAATGACGAGTGCGACATGATTTGCTTCGGGTGGCGCACAGACGGAATCGATCAGTGCTTCATAGCGTTCAATCGCCGATGTAAAGTCGAATTCGCCGGAAAAAGAGCGCGAGAATCGCTGCTTTGACTTGAGTGTACCCAGAGCCTGCAACAAGGCTGAAGCAAGCGCGTTGGCAGTGGCAGCTTGTGCCAGCCACACGCCGTCCAATGAGCGGAGCAGATCGATCACGCCGCCGGACGCTGGCGTAGCAACGATCGGCAGGCCCGCAACGGCAGCTTCCAGAAGCGCATTCGGCATGCCTTCATGACGGGATGAGAGCACAAAAAGGGAAGCGTCGGCATAGAGGTCATACGGGCGCTCGACATAGCCGATGAAGCGGACCGAATGCTCAAGGCGGAGAGATCGGCTTTGCGTCTTGAGCGGCGATTCTTCCGGGCCTGCGCCTGCGATGAGAAGCTCCGCGTCTGGATAACGCTGACGTACGATTGCGAACGCCTCGAGCAGCAGATCGAATCCTTTTTCGGCGGCGAGCCTGCCCACGGCGAGAAGATGCGGCCGAAGATTCGGTCCAAAATTCGGTCGAAGATTCGGTTCTGGATTCGGGTTTGGGCCGGACCAATGAGAGATTTCCGCCGTCCTGGAGACTGCGCTGTGGATTCCCTCGAACTCCACGGGATTGGGTAGCACCGCGATCTTGTTTCTATCCAGATACAGTTTTGCTGCGAGATCGTCGGCCATGGCGCTCGACTGGCAGATCACGCGGTCGGCGCGTGGATAAAGAAACCGGTAGAGCAAAGATACGTACCAGGGGAGCCCGCTGGAGGCTAGAGCCGAGGAGACCGTTCCGTTCTGGCGGATGAGAACTCGGACCTTCCTCGGGAATAGAGGCCGCAAAAGCAAGATGAGGAAGTTCAGATGAAACATGCTCGACAGGACGACGTCGGGCTTAAGCCGGAGCACTAAACGCAGGAGTGGGAGCGCTCCATCGCGTACCCTTCGCTTCCCCAACGCGCGGACAACAACTCCCGGAGGCAGAGAGCCCAGGTCTTCTCGCCGTTGGGTAATCGAGACGAGGTGGACCTCGTATTTAGCCTTGGACAGACCTTGAGCCAGCAGCGCGATGACCTTCTCTGCACCGCCGCCGCCCAGATGCGGGATCGCTAAGAGAACTCTCAGGTTCCTCGGCATAATTGCCAGGTTTCGGGGGAAGTGACCCTACTCTACGAGAATTTTTTAATCTACGCCATAAATTTCCTCGTCAATTTTGATTCAGAGTGCTACAGTTTCTGTACTTACCCCCAAGACATCTCAACCGTCCCCCAGAAACGCAGGCTTCCGCATGGTAGCTTCGGCGATTCAGGCGGCAGTTCCGTATTTGCCGGGACGAGCCGTTCGACAGCCTTTGATCATGGTGGGCATCACGCATCCGCAGACCTGCCTCGTTCTCAAAAGCCGGCTCCGGGCGTTGCGCAACGCCGGATTTCGCGTGATTGTTGTTTCAAGTCCAGGTGACTTGTTGAAAGAAACCGCTGAGTCGGCAGATGTGGAGTCGATTGCGATTCCGATGCGCCGGGAGATCGCGCCCCTTGCCGACCTGGTGTCGCTGGTTCGGCTTTGGCGGCTGATAGGAAGATTTCAGCCCGATATTGTCGAGTTCGGAACGCCAAAAGCGGGCCTGTTGGGCTCGCTGGCAGCGTGGCTGCGCGACGTACCAATGCGTGTGTATCTGCTGCGGGGCTTGCGCCTGGAGACCTCAGGTGGCTTCAAACGACGCATCTTGTTATGGGCTGAAAAACTCGCCGCAGCCTGCGCGCATGTTGTGCTGTGCAACAGTGACAGCCTGCGCAAAGAGGCCTTGGCGTCCGGAGTTGCGCCGGCAGCGAAGCTGCGCCTGCTCGGCAATGGCAGCAGCGGCGGTGTCGATGTGCACAGGTTTTCGCCCGGACCAGACGAGATGCGCGCCGAATTGGGTTTCGCCGCTGAGGATCGCGTGATCGGCTTTGTCGGCCGGCTCACTCGCGATAAAGGCGTGCCGGAACTCGTGGCGGCTTTCGACGCGATTCTGCGCGCTGAGCCGAGGGCGAGGTTGCTTCTCGTGGGCTGGTTCGATGAAGCGGAAGACGCGCTGAGTGATTCTGTGCGACGACAGATTGAGAGTCATCCACGGATTTGTCTGACCGGCCTAGTGAATGACGCCGCTCCGTACTATCGAGCGATGGATCTCATGGTGTTGCCCACTTGGCGAGAGGGCTTTCCCAACGTTGTGCTGGAAGCGGCGGCTACAGGGATTGCCGTGGTTACGACCGATGCGACCGGTTCTCGCGATTCGGTGGTCCACGGGGTAACGGGGCTGTTGATTCCGCGTGGGTCGGCCCACGCGATCAGCGAAGCCGTACTCAAACTGCTGAATAACGGTGCACTTCGCTGTCAAATGGGACAAGCCGCGAGGAGGCGGGTGACGGAAAAATACACCGACGAGCAGGTGCTCAATCTCGCCGTGCGCTTTTATGCGGAACAGCAATGCTGCCACGGGCTGGAATCATTTCGTATCCCGGCTCTATGAAGCCTCCGGTTCACCAGAAAAGAGTTCGGGTTGGCCGGCCTGCTCGATCACGGAGGGACGACGCTTGAGTCCCGCGGCTCCGATCAGGCTGAGGACCTCCAGTTCCTGAATGGCGGCGCGGGGAATATAGATGCGCTGCGTATTCGAACGCGTGTCGGGCGGAATGAGAAGCAGGCCGGCGCCTTCAATAAGAGTCAGGTCATTGGTCGCCAAGCCTTCGAGCTCTTCGCCGTCTGTGAGCTTCAGCCGCAACCACAAGCCTGCAGTCCGGGGGCGAATCGAAAAGCGCTTGCGCAGAAGCCGTTCCGGATTCATTTGGTCTCCGGACGCCGAAGGAAGTTCGCGCACGTAGCAGATCCATTTGACTTGCTCCCATGCCATCCGGAGCACCTTGCCGGTCAGGTCCAAAATCTCGAGTTCGGCGGAGTTCCGGCCGAAGTCCGCACCCGCATAACCGGCGCACCAGTCGCGGGAGAACTTACGCACGATCACGGGTTTGCGGGCAGAAGCCATCGAAATGGATTGTCGCATGAACCGCTGAGTGGCTCCTCGGATTTGTGGGTTTCGGCACATCGAGATGAACTGCCCGGTTTAGCTGGCAAATGAAACCTGAATCGCGAACGCAGGTATTGATACAGCGGGCGCAAGAGGCCTAATCTCTTTGTGTTAGGCCTAGAAAAGCAGCCCGGGTTGTGTTAATGTACAGGTTTGCCGGTTCCGCTCTAGCTGTCTGGTAACAGCCACATTATCAGGCATTTGGCGCGAGTTAAGGCGGCGGAGGCAAGGAACGGATGCCTGATTACATCTATCTGCTGGAGAATCGGCTCTCTGCCGACCAGCGGAACGCGCTGAACCACTTGCGCGAAGCCGCGCGGGAAGCGGGCACGATCCTGTTCCTGACCGGAGATGCCGTCCGCGACCTGACCAGCGGCCACGCTGTTCACGAGCTTGAGGTCGCCATCCACGGCAATGCGCTTAAGTTCAAGAAACCATTGGAGAAACTGGGTGCAAAGATTTGGGGCGAGGACGAGGCTTCACGCAGTCTCTACCTCTGTTTTCCGGGAACTGTCCGAGTCGACTTGGTCAGCACGCACCGCGTAGAGTATCCCAAGCCGGGGCAGCCTGTCTTCCACGCTGCTTCGATCCAGGAAGATCTGCGGCGACGGGATTTTACGGCCAATTCCATGGCCATCTCCTTAAATGAAGGCTCCTTCGGTTTGCTGATGGACCCACTCAACGGAGCCGCAGATATCGAGTCCCGCACGCTGCGCCTCGTTTCTAATTATGGATTTCTGGAAGAGCCTGCGCTGCTGATTCGCGCCACCCGTTACCGTGCCCGCCTCGGCTGGGAGATGGAGCCAAGGACCCTCACCCGATACGACAACGCCAAGTCCGAGGGCGTGATTGAGCATCTTTCGGAGCAGGCACGCCGGCAGGAGCTGGAGCAGATTGGCCACGAAGAAGACGGTCTGAAGGTGCTGCAAGCGCTCGAGGACGAAGGCTGGATGAAGGTCCTCTGTCCGGCCTGGACCGCAGCCAAGGCTGATGCCGAAAAGCTGAAGGCTTTGCGCGATTTGGCTGCTGAGCTCCAGATACAAGGCGTACATCCTGACATGTCCGCCGCGCAGATGCAGCTTTTGACCGCCAAGCTGGCGCCGAAGGATCTCGCTGGCCTGAAGAAGCTGATGCTCCGGCCCGGGTTTGTCGATGAGTGGAACAGCCTCGATACCGTGGCGGCTGGATTTGCGAAAGTACTGCTGGCCAAACAAAACGCCACGCCTTCGGTGAGCTACAAGCTTTTCACCAGCTACGATCCCGAAGCGGTTCTCTGGCTCGGCTTCACGAGCAAGGTTTCAGCCGTGCAGGAGCATTATCAACAGTTTCTAAAAGTGTGGCCCGAGGCTCGCCAGCGCATTCCGTATGTCTTGATGCAGGAGATGCGGATTACGCCGGAGTTGCCGGGCTATGCGGATCTGGTACAAGCAATCTTCCTCGAGTTGATTGATGGTCATCTTACGACTCCCGAAGAGATGCGTGCTTACCTCGAACCGCATTCGCCGCCTGCGCCTCCGCCCCAGGTCAGCATCAAGAAGACCCGCAGCCGGCGGAGTGCCGAAGCCAAGATCAAAGAGCAAGCGTACGACGATGAGGACTCCGAGGATGGCGCCGGAGGCGACGACGATCTGGACGAGGTCGGCGGTGATGACGACGAGATGGATCTCGGGCTGAATCTGCCCAAGGATGATCTCGAATCGGAAACGGATGAGGACTCAGAGGAAGACGAGCACGAAGAGGCTTCGGAAGTAAGCGCGGCCGCAGCGAAACCGGCTGCCAAGAAAGCAGCAGCGAAGTCCTCAGAAACCGCGCGCAAAGCTGCGCCAGAAAAACCCACTCCCGCACAGGCAGTTGAATTGCCAGCCAAGGGGGCAAAAGCTGGTCCTGCGGTTCAGCCGAAGCCCGAAGTGAAGCCCAAGGCTGCGCCTGCACAGAAGCCAACCGCCAATGGTGCGAAGACTACCGTGTCGAGCAAAGCCAAGCCCGCTCCGGCTCCGGTGAAAACACCGGCAAAAAAATCGGTCGGAGCAGCCGCTCAGAACAACAAGTCTTCTAAGGCTGCCAGTTCGTCGCACAGCAAGCCTTCGGCAAAGCCGGCATCGAAAGCGCCTGCGAAATCGGGGGCAAAGACTGTCAGCAAGGCGCCGAGTAAAGCGCCCGCGGCCAAATCCGCCAAGGCGACGCCAGCGAAGTCGAGCAAACCCTCGAAGCCGCCGGCGAAAAAATCTGCTGCCAAAGCTGCAAAAAGACGCTAACGCGTTTTCGTTCCAGTTCAATAAAATATTGCGGGATTGCTGCGCCTTCCATTGCGTCGGCGGGTGATTCTGCATTCTCGTTCTATTCGCTCATAAGCCATTGAGCCCACCTGCTTCGCAGTGCACATGAGCGGCTTCTCTGATTCTTTCCAGCTCCAAGTAACCCTCTCCAGCAAGCCTGCATCTTTCTTATCACGCGCTGTTCGTTTAGCTCCATCGCTCTAGGTGTGTCTTCAATGTTTTCAGCATCGCTGAAGTTCGTCGCGGCGAGATTCGCGGTTGAGGAACGAAGTGATGAAATCAACTGATGGGCGCAGGCGTGTCGTTATTGAAGACATCGCTCCCCAAATCGACGCCGGCCGCCATCCGGTGCGCCGCATCGTAGGTGACGAAGTGCGGGTTTCCGCGGCTATCTACGCCGACGGACACGATCTGCTTGCCGCGCGCCTCCTCTATAGCCACAAGACCGAACGGCGATGGCGATTTACACCGATGAAAGCTGAAGGAAATGATGTGTGGAACGCATCGTTCCTTGTGGATCGGCTTGGCCAATGGAGCTTCACCATTCAAGGTTGGATCGACCACTTCGAAACATGGGCCAGCGACTTGAAAAAGCGGCTCGGCGCTCAGGCAACCGAAGTCGACCAGGGCATTCCCGGCACAAGTGAACGTGACATTCCGCTAGCTCTTCGTTCAGGAGCGATCCTGATTCGAGAAGCATCACTGCGAGCCAGAGGCGCGGATGCTAAGCGGCTCGCCGCCGTGGCCAAGTCACTCAACGAGCTCGCCGATGAAAATCGAGCCTTCTATGAATATCCATTTGCCGATGACATTCTTCAGTTGATGGCGCGCTATCCGGATCTGCGCCATGCGACGCAATGCGAAATCGAGTATCCACTCGTGGCGGATCGGAAACGTGCGGCGTTCTCATCGTGGTATGAGATATTTCCTCGCTCGACTTCACCGAATCCCGGTCAGCACGGAACCTTTGCCGATGTAGAGCGGCAGCTGCCGGAAATTGCAGGCATGGGATTCGACATTCTCTATCTACCTCCTATTCATCCGATAGGCCGTGCGTTTCGCAAGGGACCCAACAATACGACGAGCGCGGGGCCGGACGCTCCGGGTAGCCCGTGGGCGATTGGCGATAGAGATGCGGTGGACTGCGCATCGCTCGGGGCGGATCGCAATGGAGATTGCGGTGGTCACAAGTCGATCCATCCGCAGCTGGGCACCTTTGCTGATTTCGATCGCCTGGTCAAAACGGCAAAAAGCCACAGTATGGAGGTCGCGCTGGACGTCGCCTTCCAATGCTCACCCGATCACCCGTGGGTCACTGAGCATCCGGAATGGTTTTTGATCCGGCCCGATGGCTCGATCCAATATGCGGAGAATCCACCGAAGAAATATCAGGACATTTATCCGCTCAACTTTGAATCATCCGATTGGCGGCGGCTGTGGGACGAGCTCTACTCAATTTTCGAGTTCTGGATTGAGCATGGCGTGCACGCCTTTCGTGTCGATAATCCGCATACGAAGGCGCTGCCTTTTTGGGATTGGTGTCTCGGCCAATTGAACAGCAAATATCCTGAGGTGATTTTTCTGGCGGAGGCCTTTACGCGGCCGCACGTGATGTACGGCTTGGCGAAACGTGGATTCACCCAGTCGTACACGTACTTCACATGGCGTAACAGCAAGGCGGAGCTGACGAGTTATCTCGAAGAGATCACGCGACCGCCGGTCAGCGAGTTCTTCCGGCCGAATTTCTGGCCGAACACCCCGGATATTCTTCACAAGACGTTGCAAGAAGGTGGCCGGCCTGCGTTTATGCAGCGCGTGATTCTAGCAGCAACGTTGACCTCGAACTACGGTATCTACGGCCCCGCGTATGAACTCGGAGAAAACGCACCGGCAAAACCCGCCCCAGGCAAGACTGAATCAGAAGAATATCTCAACAGCGAAAAATACGAGATTCGGCAGCGGAACAGGAATGCGCCAGATTCACTGGTTCCTCTTATTACTGCGCTCAATCGCATTCGCCACGAAAATCCTGCGCTGCATTCGAACACGTCGCTTCACTTTCACGCGGTCGACAATCCCAACTTGATCTGCTATTCGAAATCGACTCCTGGCTTTGAGAACACGATTCTGGTGGCTGTGAATCTCGACTCATTCAACGAACAGGGCGGATGGACGGATCTTGATCTGAGTGAGATTGGCGTTTCGGCGCAGGCGCCCTTTGTCGTCGAGGACCTTCTGGCCGGCCAGAGCTATACCTGGAGCGATCGACGAAACTATGTGGCACTGCGGCCAAACACTCAACCAGCACACATCTTCAGAATCGCGCGATGACGGCAGGAATGACGTGCTGACCAGTGCGTATTAAAGACGGCACGGGAGAACTAGAACGTGAAGAAGCTGGCAAGTGCGATTGATCCACTTTGGTACAAAGATGCCATCATCTACGAAGTGCACGTCCGTGCCTTTGCCGACTCGAACAATGATGGAATCGGCGATTTTCCTGGACTGGTCTCGCGGCTCGACTATCTTCAAGACCTGGGCGTCACGTGCATCTGGCTTCTACCGTTCTTTCCTTCGCCACTGCGCGATGATGGCTACGATATTTCCAATTACACAGACGTCAACCCGTCCTATGGAACGCTGAACGATTTCAAGTCGTTTCTTGACGCAGCGCACCAGCGCAATATGCAGGTGATGATCGAGCTGGTTATCAATCACACCAGCGATCAACATCCGTGGTTTAAGGCAGCTCGACTTGCTCCGGCGGGATCGCCTGAGCGCGAGATGTACGTATGGTCCGATACGGACAGGCGCTACAAAGATGCACGCATCATCTTTACCGATACGGAAAAATCGAACTGGACCTGGGACGAGACAGCGAAGGCGTTTTACTGGCATCGCTTCTTTTCGCATCAGCCTGATCTGAACTTCGATAATCCGCGAGTTGTTGAAGAAGTGCTGAAAGCCATGCGGTTCTGGCTCGATATGGGCGTCGACGCGTTACGTATGGATGCGATTCCTTACCTCTGCGAGCGAGACGAGACATCGTGCGAGAATCTTCCAGAAACACACGCTGTAGTAAAGCTGATCCGCGCAGCGATTGACGCAGATTATGCGAACCGTTTGATTCTCGCAGAGGCGAACCAGTGGCCCGCGGACGTACGCCCATATTTTGGTGATGGCGACGAGTGCCACATGGCCTTTCACTTTCCTCTCATGCCGCGCATCTACATGGCGCTTCGTCAGGAGGACCGCCTTCCGATTACGGACATTATGGCGCAGACGCCGGCGATTCCGGACAACTGTCAATGGGGACTATTTCTGCGCAATCATGATGAGTTGACGCTGGAGATGGTGACGGACGACGAGCGCGACTATATGTACTTCGCCTACTCGGCAGACCCGCGTATGCGGGTTAACGTGGGCATACGGCGGCGGCTCGCACCGCTGGTGGACAATAATCGGCGGCGGATCGAGTTGTTGAATTCAATCTTGCTCAGCTTTCCGGGTACGCCGATTCTTTACTATGGCGACGAGATCGGGATGGGTGACAACATCTATCTCGGCGACCGGAACGGCGTGCGTACGCCTATGCAATGGACCTCGGACCGCAATGCAGGTTTTTCAAAGTGCGATCCAGCACGGCTCTATCTTCCCGTAGTCATGGACTACATCTATGGCTACCAGGTAGTGAACGTGGAGGCGCAGCTCAGCGATCAATCGAGCTTGTTGCATTGGACGCGCAACATGATCGCCTTGCGCAAGCTCTTTCAGGTATTCGGACGCGGTACGCTGACTTTTCTGAATCCAGCAAACCGCAGGATCCTCGCCTATCTGCGCGCGCTTGATCGCGGCGATGGCACGCAGGAAACGGTGCTTTGCGTAGCCAATCTAAGCCGTTTTGCTCAGCCGGTTTCACTTGATCTCTCGAACTATGCAGGTATGGAGCCGGTGGAGATGATCGGTTATGTGCCTTTTCCGCTGATTACGGCCGCGCCTTACTCTCTAACGCTCGCGCCGTACTCATTTCTCTGGCTTGAGCTGCAAGCTCCTCAAGTGGAGCTGCAGACGACAACCATGGGTCGCGAACAAGTACAGCGCGAGCTGTCTGTAGGAGAAAGTGTCGGTGTCGATGCGCTGGCCAAAGGCTGGACAGGTTTCCTTGCCGGCCGTGGCACAGCAGCGATTGAAGCAGCTCTGCCTGCGTGGCTGCCCAAGCAGCGCTGGTTTGGCGCCAAGACACGCAAGGTCCAGTCCGTGCGCATATGGAATTGGGTAGAGCTTCAAACGGGGGCGGAGAGACATCGTTTCGATACGCCAGACGTGACGCGATCGAATCCTGCTCTCTTCTTTGTTGAAGTTGCGTACGTGGAGGGAACACCGGATCACTATCAGATTCCGCTCGCGGTCAGGGTGGGCCGTGAAGGCGAAGATGTGGTTCAGAATTATCCGGCGAGTATCGTCATTACGCTTAACTCTGTCTCCGGACCGGTCGTGGTGCATGACGTTTCTCCTTACGAGGACTTTCACCAGGAGTTGTTGAAACTCATCGAGAGCAACGCGACGCTTGCGCTCGCGGATGGCCACATAATTGCGCATGAGGCTGTTGCCGTGACCAGGGCAACGGTAAACATAGAGACGGCCGATTTTCAAAGTGGTGATGCCGCGCCTGCAGATGCTGCCGCGAGTTCGCTGACTTCTTCGCAGGATACTTCCGGATCGCAGGATGGATCGGGACCAAATCCACCGGGCCCCGTGTCGCTGACGGCTCAGCCCGGAGAGGCTGCGGCGCCTCCGCGATCGAGCGCACCTGCACCATCTGCCGGAGCGCAGCGGCTACAGCCGCGGGAGTCTCCCACTGCCGGCGATCCAGCGCCGATAGGGGGCCGTATGGATGCGCGTGCCTCCGCCGCATTTGTACGTGAGCGCAGTCCGCAGCGGTTAACCTCACGCGTTGGGTCGGCGGAGCAGTCGAATACATCCATCCTCTATGGCAGCAAATATATTCTGAAGCTTTTCCGGCGCTTGCAGCCCGGCGAAAATCCCGACGTTGAGATTGGCCGCTTTCTCACCGAGGTTGCGCACTTTCCGCGTATTGCGCCGTTCTTGGGCGAGATCTCGATTACGCCGATCGACGGCGAGAAGACTACCGTTGCTATGATGCAGGGATTGGTTGCGAACCAGGGCGACGGTTGGGAGTGGTTCCTCAATCAGCTTGTCAGCGGATTGGAGCAGGCGGTTCGACTGCCGAGATCAAAAGAGTATCCGACGCCGCGCCTCTTGGATGATCTGCCGCCTTTGCCGGAAGCATTGGCGCTGGCACGTGAATCACTTGAGGCGGCTGCGCTCCTCGGTCAGCGTACGGCTGAGATGCATCTTGCTCTCGCGATGCCGACCGAAAATCCTGCATTTTCTCCTGAGCCCACGACGAAGGAGGATGTGGCGCGCGACGCGGAGCGGATTGTGACTCAACTGAGTGCAGCCTTCGACGCACTTCGGTCGCAGCTCTCGACCTTGGATGAGGCCAGCGCAGACGCCGGCGCTTTGCTGCTCTCGCGGCGAGTGGAGTTGATGCAGCGCGCACGAGCAATCGCCTCTTTGACGGTCGCGGGACAGCGTATCCGCATTCATGGTGACTTTCATCTGGGGCAAACGCTGCGCACGCGGGAGCGATCGGCGAAAGCTGGAACCGCGCAAAACACAGAAGGCGGCGATTTTGTGTTTCTCGATTTCGAAGGCGAACCGGCGCGCAGTCTTGCGGAACGGCGTCGCAAACAATCATCTTTGAAAGACGTTGCGGGTATGATGCGTTCTTTCTCGTACGCCGCACATTCTGCATTGAACCGGTTTATCTCAGAGCATCCGGACGGCGTGGACGCGGAAGCATTGGGCACGATCCGCGCATGGGCCGGCGCGTGCGAAAATGCTGCATCGGCGCGATTTCTTCACACTTATCGCGAGACGATCGCACAGAATCCGGCGCTCCTTGGACCGCTGGATCAATCGCAGGATTTACTGAACGCCTATCTGCTGGAGAAGGCGTTGTATGAACTTCTCTATGAACTTAACAATCGCCCCGCGTGGCTCACGATTCCGATTTCAGGCATCCTAGCGCTGTAAGGAATTTCTCGGCGCTGCAAGCTGGCATGCTTCCACTCCGAGGGATTTTTTAACGATACGAATGGCGACGGCAGATCCAATTCCGGATGTGACTTCGGCTACACCGCAGCCCTCAGCTACGTTGCTGGTGATGGCAGCTGCAATGCCACAGGACCAGTTTGAACGTCTGCTGGCAAATCTGGCGGCAGGTTTCCCCGCTGATACCATGCTGGTAGCTACGCAGAACGAATTCGCATCGAGCCCTTTCCCGTCTCTTCGAGTCATTCCTGCTCCGCATACAAACGCCGCGTGGACATCGACCGCCGCTGACTTTGTGAACACGTTTCAGCTCGCGCATGAGCAAAATGTACGTGCCGTTCTTATGCTCGGGCCGGGAGCCGGCTCGCTGGCACCCGCTGCGTTACGCAGCCTTGCGGACGCTGTTCTCTCCTCTGGTGTGGATCTTGCCGTGCCGCGTTATATGTTGCCGCCCAATGCCGGCCTCATCAACTCGGCAATTCTTTATCCACTCACACGAGCGTTGTTTGCAACCCGCATCCGCTTTCCTCAAGCCATTGATCTGGGGCTTTCATTCAGAATGGCCGAGCGACTGGCTGCCGCCGCTCAACGTTTCACGACATCAAATCAGGCAGATGCTCTCATATGGCCAGTGAACGAAGCGGTCGTCTCCGGCTATTCGGCGGAAGAGCATGATGTAGGACTGCGTGCTCTGCCTCAACCTGCTGAAACGGATATCAACGCAATTCTGTCTCTCGTGACTGGGTCTTTGTTTGCAGATGTTGAAGCAAAGGCTGCCGTCTGGCAGCGCCCGCGGAGACTGCCGCCGCAGCGGCCACTCGCCGAAGAACCCTCTCGTCCTGAGAGCACTGCAGAAGTGGCCCGCATGGTGGAGTCGTTCCGGTTTGCGTACAGCAATTTGCAAGAGATCTGGTCTCTCGTGCTTCCGCCCAACTCGTTGCTTGGATTGAAGCGACTCTCGATCGCTGATCCGACCGTATTTCGCATGCCGGAGACACTTTGGGCCCGCATTGTCTTCGATTTCTTGATCGCATACAGGCTCCGCACCATTAATCGCGGACATCTTCTTGGAGCTCTCATTCCGCTATATCTGGCCTGGGTGGCGGGGCACATCAACGTTACGGCCGCGGGCACCAGCTCCGAAAGACACATCGAGGCGGTTGCAGCGGCTTTCGAAGCCGACAAGCCCTACATGGTTTCACGGTGGCGCTGGCCGGATCGGTTTAACTCATGAACGCTTCTGCGCCGAACGCGAACGGGAAATTTGCAGGTTCACTGTAGGTGACGAATACATTGCCTCCGGCGCAGAAGAGCTTAAGGAGTTCGTACCATGCTAACGATGCTTGCTGTGATTCTTCAATCCAATCCATACGAGGTTGCGCCTCCTGTGTATACGGACAATGCCTCGATCTGGCATCACATGTCGGCTGCACTCAATCAGTCTCTCTTTCGCGTGCTCTCGCTGTTTATTGCGGTGCTGCCGGGAATTCTTGCGTTCTTTGTGGCCATTGGAATCTTCAGTCTGATCGGCATGGCAATCTCAGGTACTCTGCGACGCGTACTCACCTGGCTCAAGTTCGATGAGCGGCTGGCTCGCAACCGGAGCAATGCTGAATGGACGCCATCGAGTTCTCCGACAGATCTTGTAGCCCGCATTTCATTTTGGGCGTGTGTGCTTGCAGGACTTATCATTGGCGTCGCTGCGTTTGATACATCGTATGCTGCGGGCGCGCCGCTGCCGATTTCGCTGCTTCCTTATTTCACGCATGCGGTGGGAGCGATTCTGCTGCTGATTGCCGGCAATCTTATCGCGCGCTTTCTTGCACGTTCAGTCCTTATCGGAGCCGTGAACGCGCAGCTGCAGTATGCGCGCTTTCTTTCGCTTGGCGTCAAGTGGCTCGTGCTGGTTCTCACAGCAGCCATGGTGCTCGATCATTTGCAGGTCGGCGGCGATATTGTGGAACTGGCTTTTGGGATTCTCTTTGGAGGGATTGTTCTTACGCTGGCTCTGGCTGTGGGGCTCGGCTCACGCGACCTGGTGAGCCGCTCGCTCGAGAACCGCGTGGAGCGATCTGGCGAGCGTAGCCCAGTGCATGATGGATCAGCATCCGCGCCTAGCGAGACGATCCGTCATTTTTGAGCAGAGAGATTTGGATGATGGCGACGGTGTCGGGCGGGAGTGCGATGGTTCCATTCTTCAACTGCAAATTGGACCGTGAAGCGAGTGCGAGGCTCCCTTCGGATATGGGAAAGGCCTGCGTTGCTTCGCCGAGGTTGCAGTAGACCTGGACCGATCTCCGTGTCATGCAAAGCCACTTGCTCTGCTCGTCATAAACGGCGCGCGTATGACCGGGCTCTCCGTCATTCAGATCTCGAGTTGAACGGCGGAGTTGGATGAGATTGCGGTACCAGGCCAGCATCTCGGCATGTTCGGTCTCAGCCCTCTCTTGCCAATTCAGTTTTGAGCGCTGAAAGGTCTCAGGTTTTTCTGGATCGGGGATTGACTCAGGATTCCAGCCGAAGGCAGCGAACTCTTTCTTCCGGCCTGCAGAGACCAATCGAGCCAAATCCGGATCATCATGATCGGCAAAATATTGAAAGGGAGAGGAGGCAGCCCACTCCTCGCCTTGAAAGATCATGGGAACAAACGGGCTCATCAACACAAATGCGGCAGCAATCTTGGCGCGGTTAAATCCAGCGATGTGGGCGACCCGGTCGCCAATCGCTCGGTTGCCCACCTGATCATGATTCTGGATATATCCGAGGAAGCGATGTCGAGAGAGCGTGCCGGCCGGCCGGCCATGCACGCGGTTCCGATAGCGAGAGAACACGCCGTCGTACACATATATCTGTTCGAGAGCTTTGGCTAGCTGCGCAATCGAACCGAAATCCTCGTAGTATCCGCCTTCTCGCTGGGGGGCGAGAGCCGCGAAGAGCGCGTGATGAAAATCGTCGCTCCACTGCGCATCGAGTCCAAGGCCCTGCGCTTCGCGCGGCGTAACAAAGCGAGGATCATTGAGGTCGCTTTCCGCGATCAACACCAGTCGTCGCCCGAGAGATGCGCTGAGTGCTTCCGTTTCTGTTGCGAGTTGTTCCAGAAAATGAATTGCAGAACGATCCGCGAATGCGTGCACGGCGTCGATTCGCAGGCCGTCAATGTGGAAGTCGCGCATCCACATCAGCGCGTTGACGCAAAAGAATCGGCGCACCTGATAAGCGCCCGCGTCCTCAAGATTGACTGCACCGCCCCAGGGAGTATGGTGCGACTCGGTGATATACGGCCCAAACTTGCCGGTATAGTTACCCGGTCCGAAGTGATTGTAGACCACATCCAGTAAGACAGAGAATCCCTTTGCATGCGCAGCGTCGACGAACCGCTTTAGCGCTTCCGGGCCTCCATAAGGCTCGTGGACGGCGAAGAGGTCCACACCGTCATAGCCCCAGCCATGTTTGCCGGCAAAGGATGCAACCGGCATGAGCTCGACGTGCGTGATGCCTAGCTCTGCCAGAGAATCGAGTTTGCCGATCGCAGCGTCGAGAGTGCCTTGTTCTGTAAAAGTGCCAATATGCAATTCGTAGATGATGGCGCTTGCAAGCGGAGGCGACTGAAATTGGCTGTCGGTCCAGAGAAATGCGCCCTGGTCGAAGATGCGCGAAAGGCCGTGAACACCCTGCGGCTGCCACTGCGAGCGCGGATCCGGATACGTCGTAGGATCATCATCGATCAAGAATCCATAATCCGTTCCCGGTATCGCGTCCTTCACATCGAGATGCCAGCAACCTTGCTCGTCTGGGCCTTCCATCGGCAGCGCAGAGCCATTCACTTGCACGGCCATTTTGGTTGCGAACGGAGCCCAAATCCAAAATTGATGCATTTATGACTCCGTTTGCCGCGTGAGCAGCGCAACAGGGAAACGCTGAAAGAGGGATTGCACACGCACACGACCGCCTCGCATAGTGTCACCGGTGAGTGTATTTTTCCAAAGCCCCTGCGGCAGAACAACGACAGTCCCGCCCCAACTTCCGCCGAGTCTGACATTCCAACGCGGAACCAGGGTAGCAATATTTTCGCCACGCAGAAAGCTTACGAGATGCTGCTGCTTAGGTCCCTCCGCAATCAGTGGAGTATACGCAGCGTCCGAGCCGAACCACTCCGGTTTGTCATTGCGTAAATGCAAGGCCTGATACGTGACCCAAAGCTTGGGCATGCCACTTTCTGAACGCTTCATGATTTCATCCGTGGTGAGCCCTTGTTCAAGCTCGCGGAGCATCGACTGACGGAGTTCATAGTCAACCGGAGCGCGATTGTCTGGATCGACTAGATGCAGGTCCCACAGTTCGCTTCCTTGATATGTATCGGGCACGCCTGGTGCGATGTATTTGATAAGGGTTTGAGCTAGGCTATTGATTTGTCCCGCCTGCAAGATCTTCTCTACAACGCCCTCCAGTTCCGCTACGAACTCCGATGCGTCAAGAATCCGTTCAATGAACTGCCGGAGGGCATCTTCAAATTCATTATTCTGCAGAGTCCAACTGGTCTTCTGCTTCGCTTCACGGGTAGCCTTTTCCATGTAAGCAATCAGCCGCTCTTTGGAGATGGGCCAAGCGCCGATCAGCGTTTGATAAAGAAAATACTCGGTGTTCGGGTCGGGATATTTTCCGGTCTTGAATTGCGCATTTCTGCGCGACCAGCGGATCAAAGCTGACTTCCATCGTGCTGGAACCTCCGTGATGACAGCGAGCCGAGCGCGCACATCGTCGGAACGTTTGGTGTCGTGTGTTGATAGGGTGTTCATCGTCTCAGGATGTAAGGCCTGCCTTTGCGTGCAATATTGGTGAAAATCATCGAGCGTGAGGCCTTCCAAATCAGCGGCGCCGCCGACTTCATTCAGTCCAATCATCCGGTTGAAGCAATAGAGCGCGGTATCTTCAACACCTTTGGCCATCACGGGCGAAGTGAACTGCTGGAAGCGCAGTAGGAACTCTGTTTCCAATCCTCCACGCGCGCGTAATGCCAAAACATCAGCGATAAAGTCCATGAGTCCGCTGTCGAGGTCAGCTCGATTCGCTTTGGCCTTCGCCACAGCTTGATCGATCTGTTGACGGTCCTCGTCGGTGATCTGATCGCGCTCCGGCACCACGTAGGTTCGATAGACGGCCATGCATGCTGCGACTTCTCGCAGCGCGCGACGAATCTCGGCGCGTGTGTAGTCGCGCCGGTCGCGGTTGTTTTCACAGATCTCTACGAAGATGCTTGCAAGGCGATTGACGTCGCTTCCCAGCGCCTCATGCTCTACATTCAATTTCTTGTCATGAGCAATTGCTTCAAAATCGGTCGGCTCACCGGTAAAGTCGGCATAGATGCTGGTAAGCTCACGCAGTCCTTCGCCGTGAATGAGAAGCCGGTTGCAAACATTCAGGAAATCATATCCGGTTGTTCCTTCGATGGGCCAGGTCTCGCGAAGAGTCTCTTGCGGTTCCAAGATCTTTTCGCCGATGATCCACGCGTCTGGGGCGCGCTCGCGTAAGCGTTCAAAATATTGCTGGGGGTCCCGCAGGCCATCGGGATGATCGATGCGCACACCATCGAGCGAGCCGTTTGTGATCCAATCGAGAATTCTGCGGTGAGTGGCCTCGAAGACGTGCAGACGCTCAACGCGCACGCCAATGAGCGTGTTGATATCAAAGAAACGGCGATAGGCGAGGTCCTGATCGGCGGTTCGCCAGTAGGCAAGCCGATAGTGTTGGAGGTTCAGCAATTCGTCCAGAGCATCGTGGTTTCGGTTGAGCTCATCCGTGACGCGTGCGATGGCTTTTGCAACTTCAGCGTGCTCCGCACAAAGCCTGCGCAGCAACTCGTAGATCACGGTCTTGTCACGATGCCTAGATTGAACCGACTCGTAATCTGCAGAAGGTGGTGTGGGAAGCCTGGAAAGGCTGTCTGCGATGAAATTGAGCGTCGCATTCTTCGTATATGTGGCTGCTTTTGCGAGTGGCACTGCCAAGGAGTGAGGCGCCAGGGGGAAAAGGTTATCCATGTAGCGCACCTGGAACCGGTCGCAATCCTGTTCGACCGCGATTTGATTCGCGCTCAGTACGCGACCATATTGGTCGCCCAGCACAGGAATCAAAATTTTGTTTTGCAGCTTTACTTCGGCCGATTGCCAGTCGATATCAAACCAGGTCGCGAAGCGACTCGACGGGCCGTTCTCCAGGACATCCCACCAGTAGCGATTTTGCGGACCCGTCGCCATGTGATTCGGAACAATGTCCAGCACTTGGCCCATTCCAAGCTCTGCAAGCCGCTGACAAAAATGCCTGTGGCCCTCTTCTCCACCGAGTTCCTCATTCACTTGCTGATGATCAACGACGTTATAACCGTGCATGCTGCCGGGCGCCGCTTGCAGATAGGGCGAGCTATACACGTGTGAGATGCCGAGCGCTTTCAAATAGGCGGCTGTGGTACTGGCATCGTCAAACGTGAAGCCTGCGTGCAACTGAAGCCGATAAGTAGAGTGGGGAATGCGCCGCATCGCTTTTGGGGTTTGAAGATGAGTACTTCTAAGCCGCTATTCAGTAAGGCGAGTAAGCCCACCCTGGGAGGCGTTCATGCCCGCGTATGAGTGTTGATTCGGCTCAGGCCAGTCGAGCGGCCATCAAGGCTGCGCTATTCGTTTGTAAGATGATGACGGGCAGCCTTCGGGATGCTCCAGGCCGACCGCCAATGCGGTCAGCGCATCTTCAAGTGCCAACCTGGAAGCATGCCTGCGCAGTGTATGCAGAACAGCGCGATAAAATAACTAAGCAAGCCTCAGCCCGGATGGCGAAATCGGCAGACGCAGCGGACTTAAAATCCGCAGGCCGCAAGGCCGTGGGGGTTCAAGTCCCCCTCCGGGCACCAGATAATAAAAGAGTTATACGTGATTTAGCCGCCTGATTAGAGGCGGCCATTTTCGTCTAGTGGCTGTTCTGATGGCTGTTGGTTGTGTAGTGTCGCGGCTCGGCCATCGGGGCGCGTCAAATTCTGGTCTCAGCGATCGATTCGATCGACTTGACCCAAAATGACGGTCAGCTTTTGATGGTCTTCGGACACATCATTGATGGTTCGTTGAAATAGGTTGAGACTGGCCCTCGAGTGGGGGAAGTGGCCCTTTGCTCATGGCCATTGTCATATTGGCTAAGGGTTGTGCAGAAAGACTACGAAGCCACGGAAATAAGGGTTCGACGCGAGATTCGCGGGCTGTTGCCAATCGCCGCCCGCTAGTAGGCCGATACGAAACGGGATCTTCAGTCTACTGAGTCGGGTGAGGTACCGTTCGTAGCCGGGGATTACGTGGCGTCCTTGGTAGATCTGTAACACCACCTCATCGACTGCGCCTGCCAGTGCGTCGAGTCCCTGCGGATCACCGTGGCTGCTCCAATCGAGCAAGCCGGTGATGCCCAGCTTACAGTCCGCAGGCAAGCGCCTACGCAGGTCGTTGAGGAACGCTGCGTATTCTTCGAGATGCCGGGTGTGTGCATCGAAGTCGATTTGGAGACCTGCGATGCGGTTGCCTGCCAGACGCCAACGTCCGAGATCGGCAAGCACCTGAGCGTAGAGAGCTGGGGACCAGTCGAGCGTTTCGACACGTACCACCATCCAGACATCAGCGTGCTGCACGTGGGGCAATGCCGGGCGCTGCGAGATGAGCGCGCCCTTGCCCGGCCTCACCTCTGCATCGAGCAGATAGACAGTGCGGGCGTGCGTGAGCGCAGGCTGCGATGCGACTCCCGCCCAGAGCCAGAAGGCGTCGTAACGGTTTGCATCGACTACGGACGGCTGTGCTGAGGTGATGCTTGCGATGCAGAGCCACAGCATCAGCGCAAGCCGGCGATAGCCTCTACCAGTAATACTGGAGTGCATTTGCCCACCGTGTGCCGGCGTAATCGTGCTTTAGCGTTGTAAACCACGCCTTGCGTTGTGATTGTGGTACATCTTTCCCTCCGCAGTCGTTGTTGCCCGAGGGAGCGTAGCAGTTCACGGCCCGAAACAGTGCGTAGGCCTTGTCGTTCCTGCTGGACTTTGGATTCGCGAGGACCGCAGTGTATGTGTCCATGCGCACGAAGTTTCCGCCAGGAAAGAGTGATGGAGAGTCACCAAGCTCATTCACAGTGGACGTGGGCGTTCCCAGGTAGGTTACCGGTGAATTGAGGCGCACGAAGTCAGCGACACAGAGCCGGGCTGTCGGGTTATCTGCATTCTGCGCCAACTGCTCTTCACTCGCGCGCAGACCAGGGCAGCCAAAGTGGGCGTCGGTTTTGTCATGAAGAAAGATGCCCAGAGGGATAGCGGAGGGTTGGTATTCGTTGGGCATGAAGTAATCATCGACGTTGCCATCGAGCATGTATAAGCCGTTGGTCGGCGCATTCGTTGGAACCAGTGCAAGGTCTTTAAGGAAATTCGCTGCATCGTTACGCGTCGCTTCCTTGTAAAGCAGGGTAAACAGCGCGACGTCGCGTTCATGCTGTGGCGCGCCGCTGTTCTTTGCCTGGGTGCGCAGCAGGCTGGCATTGGCAACGTTCGCGAGGAGCACCTCGCGCAGGTAGGGATAGTGCACGGGCGAGGTAGACGCAAAGACGTTGCTGAGCTCGTTTGAACGCTCTTCGTGATAAGCAATCGCTAGCTCCAGCGCAGGACGCTCGTACGGAGCCTTCGCGCCGGGCAGCATCTGCATCCAGAATCCCAGCACGTTGTGGTCCTTCAGCGCTTCGAGTGCCATGCCACGCAACACCTGGCGACTGAATTGTAGGTAGCTGAAGGAGCTTTGTCGCGCTGCGCCGGGAATCATGCGCAGTACTTCAGCGGGCTTGTTCTCTATATAGAACGCATGAACGGCGAGCAGGTATTCGTAGAGAGGCATCTGCGATGCGAAGTACGGTTTTTGCTGCTCTAGTGCCGACAGCGATATCGGGTCGCTGTGGCTCACTTCACTATTCGATCCGGCGCCCGCGGCCTCTGCGGTGCGCATAGCCTGAAGATCGAGCATAGCTAGCAATAGCGGGCTCTGCGTGCCCCTCAAAAGCGTGTCTTCCAAAGCGCGGTCCCGCGGGGCTCCGTATGTATCCGGCGACGTGGCGATCTTATTGTCGATCTCTTGCGCCAGCTCGACGTCACTGACGTTGCGTTCTTCGGGAGACAGCAGCATCAGCGCACCGTATTCTTCTTCGAGCTTGGCTGTATCTTGTGCCAGCCAATATCCTCGGCGCTTCAGGCCCCGTGCCGACTGCGCGTAGACGCCCTTCGGATACTGTTGCAGGTATTTGTCGAGTGCTGCCTCAGCCGCTGAGACCACCGTGGCATCGGCGCGCCAGTTCTTACTGAAAGAGCCATATTCGTCGAATGCTCCAACTTGCGCGCGGTTGATCAGAACGCGACCGACCATGTACGTTGCAGTCTCGCGCACCCATGCGGGCTGCGCGTTTGAAAGCGAAGCAAAGGTTGCCGCCGCATTGTCATAATTGGACTGCCGGAACTCCGCAGCGCCCTCAAGGTAGAGTGCGTAGGCTTTGGCCGAAGCGGTGTTCGTCGCCTTCTCTGCGACGGCGCTATTGCTCTTGCGCGCGACCAGTAGAGCATCGCGCTCCTCCGGCTTCAGTGCGCTATCCACCTGGACTGCCAGGCTAAAGGAGTCATCAGAAGTTGGTGTGGCCGGGGATGCCGCGGCGTCATTCTTATGCATGGCCTTGTCTGCCTGCGATCCGAGCCTGTCCGCGATACTCTCCCACAGAAATAACGGCGCATCAGGACGGGCTGGTGCATTCGTCCTCAACGTCGCGCCCGGCTTCGCGGATCGCAGATCGGCCATCATCAGCAGGAGATTGACGCGCGTGTCATTCGACGGCGACAGAAATGCCATGTTGTTGCATCCCTCGTAGGTGTGATGCACCAACCGCCACATCGGGGAGCACCCACTGTCTCCACTGGCCAGCGCCTGCTTGGCGAAGCCGAACGAAACCAAGAAAACAAAGATCGCGAGAAAGCAAGTTCTGATTTGAGACATGGGAAAAGTCATAGGTGAGTGATCTCTCGTAATCGCGTTGACAGGTTCTTCACGTCGGGAGATACAGGAACGACTTCCATCATAGGAGATTCGCCTATCTGCCTCTAGCTGTCCAGCATGCTCAACCTTAGGCAACAGGCGCTTGCTCGTCGAGATTGCTGCCTTCGTATTGCAGGTCATTTTCCCGATCATCTCTTCAGTTGCTGTATGTTCAAGAGGTCGAACCCGAAGCAATCCTTTCGACAACCGAAAGCCTGTGAGCCGGGGACAAATGACTGTAGCGCGCTGCCATCATAATCGTCTTGTGGCCCGCTGATTCCTGGATTTCTTTAATCGATGCTCCGGCCATCGCGAGCCACGAGCAGAAAGTATGCCGGTTCGCGTGCCAGACGAAACCGCTGATCCCCGCCTCTTCCAGGCACGGATGGAACCATGAGCGCGTATCGTAACTCTTGCCTTGACGGGGGAAAACTGGATCGCTAGGCCGAAGGTTTGGGCGGCGCAGCGATTCAATCGCCGATACCGCATCCGAATTGAGATGAACCGTTCGAGCTGAGCCGTTCTTCGTTTTGGTGAGATCAATGGTTCTGCGGTCGAGATGAACCTGTGACCAGGTGCAGGTGTACTGCTCGCTAAGGCGCATCCCGGTGTGGATACTCACGACGAACTCCGCCAGATGCTCTGGGAATCGCTTGGCGATCACCTTGTGTAATTTGTCGTATTCGTCGCGGCTGAGAAAACGCAACCGGCCCCCGCCTTCCTTGCGTTGTCGAACGAGCCGGGCTGGATTAACGCTTACCTTTCCATTGCGCACGCCTTCCCGGTAGCAGAGGGAAATGAAAGCCTTGTAGCGATTGGCTGTCGCCGCAGTGTTGCAGTGTTCACGCAGCCACCGTTCCAACTCTTGTGGCGTGACCTCCGCAGCGTGGCGAGATCCGAGATCCTCGCGAACGATGACTGCCTTGCTCTTGTAATTGCGATTGTCCTTATGGTTCGCGACGAACTCCAGGGCATCATCGATCAGTTCGCTGACCGTGACCACTTTAGTGTTGCGCAGTTCCGGCAACTTCCGGCCAGCCGCCGCATCGGCTTTGCGTGATTGGTAGAGCTTGATAGCGTCGGACTTGCGTCCAACCTTCTCACGGTGCCGCTTTCCCCCCGCGTAATAGTGAATCCACCAGATCCCGCTTCCGTCAGGATTCTCGTATACGCCACGCATCAAATCCACTCCGATGGCTGTTCCATCGGACTAAGGATACCACTGAATCCGAAGCAACAGCCACCCGGTGCTTGATAAAGGATTCCAATCTACGGGCCTAAGCTAACTTTTTGCAGAGAGATGACGCCTTGGAAGGTGAGGGAAATGTGTGCGCAGGTTCTTAATTGTGTACGCGTTTTCCTCCACTTGCGGCGAAGATGTGGACGGTAGAGAGTACACTGCTAGACTTGATTTGGAGGATTTCGGCCATGGCGCGATCGGATTTACTGCTCAATCTCGTCAAGGCCGGATTCAACGGCGAGCAGGAACTCTTCACGAAAACGGTGGAAGCCGTCATCGCCGAAGAGCGGTCGAAAAGCCATCACATCTTGGCGGACTCGCTTTCCCAGGCTGCCTCCCGTGCAAAAAGCCGCGAGACTCCCCTGCACGTGGTGCTTAAGAGCCCAAGTGCAGATTTGCTTTTAGAGCAGCAACCTGACGTCACGTTATCCGATCTGGTTTTGCCCGATACAGTCCACATTCTTGCCACGCAGCTTATTGAGGAGCAACAACGAGCCGACTTGCTCCGCTCCTACAATTTGGAGCCACGGAGCCGAGTACTGTTAACTGGGCCTCCGGGCAACGGGAAAACGTCGCTGGCGGAGGCCATTGCAACAGCTTTGTCTGTCCCTTTCCTCGTGGTTCGCTACGAGAAAGTGGTCAATAGCTATCTAGGCGAGACGGCGAAACGTATTCAGGAGGTTTTTCAGTACGCACGTCTTCGCCAGTGTGTATTGTTTTTCGACGAGTTTGACGCTCTAGCGAAGGAGCGGGAAGACCGGCAAGAGTCCGGTGAAATAAAACGGGTGTTGAATTCCTTGTTGCTTGAGGTGGACCGTTTGCCGAGCTATGTCGTCTTGGTTGCTGCAACAAACCATCCCGATCTATTGGATCGTGCAGTCTGGAGGCGCTTTCAGATCCGCACGAACCTGCCTTTGCCTGATCGCGAGCACATTGCGAGGTGGTTTGCTCTTCTGGCAGCGCGTTTTCCTCAGTTTCATATGTCGAAAGTGAAACGGTCCTTTGCCCAACTGGCGGGCTCTAGCTATTCGGAGTTACAAGATCTGGCTCAGGACGTTTTGCGGAGATGTGTGCTGGACGGAGCCACTGATCCCGATCGAGTTTTTCAGGAGCAAATCAAGCTCTGGATTGTGAGCCATCCGAAGAGGAGCGCTGGGCACAATGGGCACGTTGCCAATCCTAATCTTTCCAACCCACGTAACAGCCGCACGAGCAAAGAAGGGCGGCGGCGAGACGGCAGTGCATCTGCCAAGCGCGATACGACAAGGCGCGCGTCTCGGACCGCAGATTCAACGACTCGAACAAGCCTTCGCTGAGGGCCGTGGCGCACTGCGAGCTGATGTCGAGGGGGCGGAGCCTGAGAAGGTCATCGTCCTTGAGACAGTAGGTTCCATCACAGATTTCTTCAACGCTGTGCGCCGCATTCGAGGCATGGAATGGCTGGCGGAAGTCGATGAGGAAATGGCGGCGGATCAGGATTTTTATCGACCTGATCGACGTGATGCGCCAGTCTCAGGCCGTTTGTTTCTGATCATGGCGAATCGTGCTGCACTCGACGAGTTACTTCGAATGTGGGCGGCATACCAGGCAAACCCAGAACAGCCATTCCCGCGAAACTTCAATAAATGGCGCGACCTGTTTCGAAGGTTGCGAACCTTACGCCTTTGGAACGCCGAGGATCGGCTGCGTGACACAGGACTTCTCGAGAATTGGCGATTTGAAATTGAAAACGGTCGGCAGACCGTCGCATTTGAAGCCGAGCTGTGGTTCCGAGGGAACGAGGAAACGCGACGCAGAGCCACTGTTCAGGTTGAGGGTGCAGTGGTGGCTGCAGGTGGCCAGGTGGTTCGCACATCGACACATCCTGAGATTGGATATCACGGTCTGCTCGGGTCCATCCCAAGTGCGACTGCGACTCAAATCCTCGATAACCCCGCAGTGAGACTGCTCCAACTGGATGAAATCATGTTCTTTCGTCCGGCTGGACAATCGATTGCAACGCCCCCGGATTCCCCTCCGATTCTTTTTGCGGGTGAAGTTGGCGCGGAACAGCGGCCGACTGGATTGCCGCGGATTGGACTCCTGGACGGCCTCCCGTTTGCAAATCACGAACTCTTGGCAGGCCGCTTGATCGTCGATGACCCGGAAGGATGGGAGCAAGACTATCAAGCTGGAGAGCGGGTTCACGGGACTGCAATGGCTTCCCTTATCATGCGGGGCGATCTGTCTTCTGCGGAGGACTCTCTGGCGCGTCCCCTATACGTTCGACCGATCATGCGGCCTGACCCTCGCGATTTTCGCATCTTGCGCAGTGAATCGATCCCTGCGGATCAACTCACAGTAGATTTGCTTCACAGCGCCGTGAGGCGCCTCTACGACGGCGAGGGAACGACGCTCGCTGTTGCTCCCAGCATCCGTGTTCTGAATTTGTCGATCGGAGATCCCAGCCGCCCGCTTGATGGTCCTATGAGTCCTTTTGGACGCATGATTGACTGGCTCTCCTGGAAATATCGTGTCCTATTTCTCGTCAGCGCGGGGAACGATCCATCGGACATCCAACTCGATGTAGCGCGTGCGGCGATTGAGCAACTGCCACCAGAGGGCCTTTCTTCCGCAGTGGCACGCGCCATTCATGGCAATGCGCATTTGCGCCGTATTCTTTCCCCATCAGAGGCCGTCAATGCAATCACGGTGGGTAGTCTTCATGGAGATGATTCAGGAGTGAACCCGCCGGCAGCACTTATCGATCCGTACCCCGAGACGGGCTATCCAAGTCCGCTAAATCGAATCGGCCTCGGGTTCAAGCGCGCGGTAAAACCGGATGTTCTGTTCGAGGGCGGACTGCAGCTCTACCGGCTATCTCGCAACCCCGCGGAACAAAATGGAGTCCTGGAATTGGCCCAGACATTGCGTACTGGACCTGGTCAATTGGTGGCGTCTCCTGGTCAAGGCGGGGAGCTTAGAGCAAGCCGTTTTCTTTGCGGTACCAGCAATGCGACTGCACTCGGCAGCCGTTCCTGCGATTGGATTCTGCAGATGCTGGACACACTCGAAGCCGATTGGAGCCCCGAAGCACTGGCCGTGCTGACGAAGGCATTGCTTGTACATGGAAGCGCGTGGACCGAAGCGGCTGAAGTGTTGAAACAGAACTTGGAACTTGGCCCAGATTATCGCGATCACATCGCACGATACTTCGGTTACGGAGCGGTTCAGCTCGACCGCGTTCTTGGGTGCGAGGATCATCGTGTAACGGTAATTTCGGCTTCGGTGATCGGCGACGACGAGGGGCACCTCTATGAACTACCGCTGCCGCCGAGCCTTTCTGGGATCGTGGGGATACGCCGCCTTGTGATCTCGCTGGCATGGTTCACACCCATCAATCCACTCCATCGTGACTATCGGCGCGCGGGGCTTTGGGTAAGTACGCCCGAAAGCGCGCTCAAGGCGGATCGAGTTTGTGCTGATTGGCAAACTGTGCAGCGTGGAACGATGCAACATGAAATCTTCGAAGGAGACGCCGCAGTCGCCTACGTGGATGGTGCAACAATCCGATTGAAGGTCAACTGCCGTGCCGACGCAGGGCGGCTGGACGACAGAGTGCCGTATGGCCTTGCAGTCACATTGGAGACCGCGGAAGCCTTGCGCGTTCCTGTATATCAAGAAGTTGCTGAACGCATCCGACTGCAAGGAGAGGTGCGGGCGGTCTGAGCCGCATTTGCTCCGCAGCGTATGGCCGTGGACACGCTGATCAAGTCTTCCGATGTTCGGAATGTTCCCAAGGCTATCCAGTAGAACTCTGCTGAGGTTTGAGTCCACGCGCCCTCGGCCCTCAACATGTATTGGAATAGGAACCGCCCATTCCTGATGCGAGGTGGTATCCAGCATCGCACAAAGCGCCCGCACCAAAGAGAAATCCCCAAGATTTACCTCGAGCATAGCCCGCGATTGATTCTTGTCGCTTGGCCAAGGCTCCTCGGCATCAGTGAGCTATGAATTCAAATAAGATGAATTGGTAATGTTGCTCACTATTACAAGCACACACAGGCCTGCGACGGACCTAGGCTACCTGCTGCACAAGAATCCGGATCGCGTGCAGTCCTTCGAACTGTCGTTCGGGAAGGCGCATGTCTTCTATCCGGAAGCGACGGCAGAGCGCTGCACGGCGGCGCTGCTGCTGGACGTTGATCCGGTCGGGCTCGTGCGTACGCGACGGGGACCGAGCGGGGACGGCGGCGCTCTGGATCAGTATGTGAACGACCGGCCTTACGTCGCATCGTCATTTCTCAGCGTAGCCATCGCCCGCGTTCTTAGCAGCGCACTAGCGGGGACCAGCAAGGGACGCCCTGAGATGGTGAACCAGCCCTTGCCGCTAGTTGCCAAGATTACCGCGCTGCCCTGTCGGGGTGGATCGGACATCTTGAAACGATTGTTCCAGCCTCTAGGCTACGTTGTGCGCGCGGAGCATCACCCGCTCGACGAGGCTTTTCCAGAATGGGGCGAGAGCAACTACTACACCGTGGAACTGGAGCAGGAAATCACGCTTCAAAACCTGCTCACGCACCTGTATGTCCTGATACCCGTGCTCGATGCAGAAAAACATTATTGGGTCGGACAAGATGAAGTCGAAAAGCTGCTCCGGCACGGTGAAGGATGGCTGCAATCCCATCCCGAGCGGGAGTTGATCGTCAAAAGATACCTGCGCTACCAACGGCGCTTATCCGATGAGGCACTCGCGCGGTTGATCGGCGACGAGGAGGCCGATCCGGATGTCGAGCAGGAGAAAAGAGCGGGGGAAGAGGAGGCGATTGAAAAGCCGATTGCGCTGAATCAGCTCCGGCTCGAAGCCGTCATGCAGGCCGTCACAGCATCCGGTGCCGCGCGGGTCATTGATCTCGGCTGCGGAGAAGGCAAGCTGCTAAAGGAATTGCTCAAGCAAAAGGAGGTCCAAGAAATCGTTGGCATGGACGTGTCTCATCGCAGCCTTGAAATTGCCAGTGAGCGAATGCATTTCGATACCATGCCGCCGAAGCAGAAGGAACGGATTCGCCTGTTTCAAGGTTCGCTCATGTATAAGGATGGGCGACTCGCTGGATTTGAAACAGCAACCGCGATTGAGGTCATTGAACACCTTGACCCGCCGCGGCTGGCCGCCTTTGAACGCGTCGTGTTCGAGCACGCGAAGCCGAACACCGTCATCATTCCCACGCCCAATTCGGAATACAACGTGCGTTTTGAGACGCTGCCTGCGGGCGAATTCCGGCACAAGGACCACCGGTTCGAATGGACACGGCAGCAGTTTCAATCCTGGGCTGGAGAAGTTGCGCAGCGCTTCGGTTACACCGTGACGTTCCGGCCAGTGGGCAACGAGGATGCAGAAGTCGGGTCGCCGACACAGATGGGAGTGTTCGTACGGTGAAGATCACAATTCCTGAGCTTTCCCTCGTTCTGCTCATCGGTCCCTCAGGTTCCGGCAAGTCAACATTCGCGTGCACGCATTTCAAACCGACTGAGGTGTTGTCGTCCGACTTTTGCCGTGGTCTGGTTGCGGACAATGAAAACGACCAGACCGTGACCGGCGAAGCATTCGAGATTCTTCATTTCATCGCACGGAAGCGGCTCGCGCTGGGCCGGTTGACGGTGATCGATGCGACAAACGTGCAGCCGGAGTCGCGCAAATCGCTAGTCGAGCTTGCGCGCGAGTTCCATGTTTTGCCCGTGGCGTTGGTTTTCAATTTCTCCGAAAAGGTATGCCAGGAGCGCAATCGCAATCGGTCAGATCGGGACTTCGGTCCGCACGTGATCAGGAATCAATCGCAGCAATTGCGGCGTTCTTTGCGGGGATTGGAGCGCGAAGGATTTCGGCATGTTCATGTTTTCGGCGAGCCTGCCGACGTCGAGGGACTAGAAATCGAGCGTCAGCCCCTGTGGAACTACTTGCGGCACGAGCACGGGCCGTTCGACATCATTGGTGACGTGCATGGTTGTTTCGATGAGATGAACACGCTGCTCCAGCAGTTGGGGTGCACGGTTGAGTCGGATGGGGCGGAGTACCGGGTCGTTCCGCCCGATGGCCGCAGGGCCGTTTTCGTTGGAGATCTCGTAGACCGCGGACCCAAAATCCCAGAAGTTCTGCGCCTCGTGATGGGCATGGTGAAGGCCGGAACAGCGTTCTGTGTGCCTGGGAATCACGACGTAAAACTCATGCGGAAGCTGCGCGGTAAGGACGTGAAAATCACTCACGGCTTGGCCGATTCGCTCGCACAACTGGAGCCTGAGACGCCGGAATTCAAGCGCCAGGTCGGAGACTTTATCGATGATCTGGTGAGCCATTATGTGTTCGACGATGGCCGGCTCGTCGTGGCTCACGCGGGGATGAAGGAGGCAATGCAGGGGCGCGGCTCTGGGGCGGTTCGCTCCTTTGCGCTCTTCGGCGAGACGACCGGTGAGACAGACGATTACGGTTTGCCGGTGCGCTACAACTGGGCCGCTGAGTACCGGGGAAAGGCGATGGTGGTTTATGGTCACACGCCGGTTCGAGAGCCGGAATGGTTGAACCGGACCATCGATATTGATACGGGCTGTGTGTTCGGCGGGAAGCTTACCGCGCTTCGCTATCCCGAGAAGGAACTCGTCTCGGTACCGGCTTTGCGGGAGTATTACGCACCGGCGAAACCATTCTTGGAAACGGCTGACGGATCGGCTGTCACCCCGCTGAGCCAGCAACAAGAGCTGGATGATTTGCTCGACATCGGCGACGTAATCGGCAAGAGAATCGTCGAAACTCGCCTGCACGGAAACGTCACCGTGCGCGAGGAAAATGCTATCGCAGCGCTTGAAGTGATGAGCCGCTTTGCGGTCAATCCGAAGTGGCTGGTTTACCTTCCGCCGACCATGTCTCCCTGCGAAACCAGTGCTGAGCCGGGTTTACTCGAACACCCCGCCGAGGCTTTCGAGTACTACCGGAAGGCCGGGGTGGAGCAGGTGATTTGCGAGCAGAAGCACATGGGATCTCGGGCAGTTGTGATCGTGTGTCGGGACCTGGATGCTGCTCGCAAGCGTTTCGGTGTCGCCGAAGAAGAAGCGGGAATGTGTTACACCCGGACGGGGAGGAGATTCTTCGCCGACTCGAACCTCGAAGGACAGTTCCTGAACCGGGTCCGTGCGGCGGCTGAGAGGGCCGGACTTTGGGATGAACTGGGTACCGAATGGCTGTGCCTCGACTGTGAATTGATGCCTTGGTCCGCCAAGGCGCAGGACCTTTTGCGACAGCAGTACGCCCCCGCTGGAGCCGCGGCGAGAGCGGGATTGTCGCAGGTCGTCTCCGCGCTAAAAGTGACCGCGGACCGCTTGCAGGAAGCGGCCCCGTTGTTGGATTGGTACGAGCAGCGGTCGGGGATGGCAGGTGCCTACGTTGATGCCTACCGCCGTTACTGTTGGACGGTTCGCTCACTGCTCGACCTCAAGCTCGCACCCTTCCATTTGCTGGCCAGCGAAGGAGCCATTCACACTGACAAAGATCATCAGTGGCACATGGCAATTCTGGGCAAACTGGCCGATGCGGATCGCGAAATTCTGATCGCCACGCCACACAGAATTGTGAACCTTCAGGTACCAGAGGAGGTGTCGGCAGCCGTTCAATGGTGGGGGGATTTGACCGGCTCCGGCGGCGAGGGAATGGTCGTCAAGCCCTTCCAGTTCGTCGCCCGGAACAAGCGCGGACTGGTCCAGCCCGCCGTGAAGTGCCGTGGCAAAGAGTACCTTCGGATCATCTACGGACCGGAGTACACAGCCCCTCAGAATCTTGAGCGGTTGCGGTCGCGTGGCCTGAGCGCCAAGCGTTCGCTCGCCTTGCGCGAGTTCGCGCTCGGCATCGAATCCTTGCAACGGTTTGTCGAACGGGAGCCTCTGCGCCGCGTGCATGAATGTGCGTTTGCTGTTTTGGCGCTCGAAAGCGAGCCGGTAGACCCGCGTTTGTAGCCAGCTCTGCGCCTCTTGCCAGGGATGCCGCGTCCTGTGCGCTGCTGTCGCAGCGGATGAACGGTGACACGTCATCCCCACTTGGGTAGCTGTAGAGCTACCTCAGGTGCACCTGGCGTTTACAAACGTCAACGTCTTAGGAATCAAGGGCTTGGACGAGTGTTTCTCATTTCCTGCGTGTACGCAGGTATACCGGAGAGCGCTCTGGAGCGCTGCGACGTTAAGCGTGTTGAAAACAAAGGACCGAGCGAAAGTCGGGCAGAGACGCGCTTCGCGCGTACCCTTCGCTGCGGTGACCGTCAAGGGTCTGCGCTTCGCTCCGATGAACGCGGGAGAACATCGCGCCCTTGACCGCCATCCTCGCTGCGTGTGTTGGCCAATTATGAGAAGAATGTCTTCTTCTCATGTTCCACGAACATGCTCCGAGGCCACGACAAGCTTGCCGCGAACGGAGCCCAATCGCCCATCGATCAGCCTTCTTCTGGCTAGTGCAAGCGCGGACAAGAGGCAGCAGAAGAGCTCGCTTCCGCAGTGCGAAACCACGGCACATCCAGAGAGTGAGAGGCGGGCTGATCCGGTCTCGTCGGCGTACCTTCCCGGTTCCATTAATCCCAGTGCAAACTGGTGCTTCGCCGGAGCATTCAATGCGCGATGCGCTGGGGTGGGCCGCGCCATGTCTCCGCGTACCGGAAGCGATCTCTCATCGGAGGAGGGAAGAAGTCCTGTTCCCGGGCCTGGGAACATACTGGCAAGACGGGAAGAATGGACCCGACATCGCTAGGGCAAGCCCGCCTCTTCCGGTCGCGAACTAGAGCGCGATTGGGACCTTCATAAGGGTGCAATCCCTCCCCTGATCTACCTGGATAGCAGAGTCTTTCGGTCGCTTGAGGGCACTTTTCCGGGCCACCGGACAACACCAAAAGACACCAGAAACGTGCCTCCTCGAACCCAGGAACTCACCGCATCTTCACGAATGCTTCCCACTGACAATCCCGTTCGTTCTGGCGTCCGACTAGGACTAGTGGAATGATGGGAGACTCGCTTCTCGTGCTCGCCTTTGACCGCCGGACGATGTGGAAGCGGATCGAGAATGACCAGCCGATGTGGCCAATGACTCCGTCTGGATAGCAGACCGCCTGTGGGGGATTCAACTCGAGTCGAAGGGCAGCGCACATGAACATGGAACCGGCCATGAGAGATGCGTCTACTTGCCTGCTTTGATTCTTATTGGGTTTGTCTTTTCGTGAGAAATTGGCAGCCGAACTGAGCTGTCTTTGGACCACCCTAACGGAACCGTATTGGACTCCTTATCGCTGCTGAATGGGGCCCGCTAATCGCGGGGTGATTGCCGCATTATCGGATCGCCTTCGAGCTTGCGGAAGCAGTATGACGAATCTCCAGACCACACCTGTTTGGCCCACCCTTCAGACGAGTTTCCACCGGGCTTCCTTGAGAGTTTGGAACTGATTCGCGCTTGAATCAATCGCGCAACTCATCCAATGCCGTTAGGCACCTCCTTTGTAGTTGAGAACCAACCGCGGGTCAGGCTGTCGAAGAGCTCTGCGAAACTGCCCTTCACCCTCCCCAGAAGAGAGGACGTTGGGAACTTTAGTTGAAGCCGAACATTGAACTGATCGATTTGCTCAACGCTCGGCGATGTTGCCGCTGAACATCAGCGAATCGGTTAGCTCGCCCAAGCTACAGCGCCTCCGATTAGCCTCCGTTCAGCCTGCAATCAGCCTCGCAAAATCTCCACTATCGAGTAGTCAAGGGATACTCGAAACGTGTCGACTTCGGCCGTAGTTACCTCTTGCAATCGATCCGTGATGTTTGTGCGAATCGGCCGCTCTTTCGGCGGGCGAAGAGAGCGCCTTCGCAGTCGCATTCGGCAACTCATTCGTCTGCTTAAGAGGGTGTGATCTGCGATGCAATCGACGGGCATTACTCCTGCTATTGAGAGTCGCTTGCAGTTCGCATAAGACCGGCAAAGGACGACAACATACCTACACGTTCAGCAACGCGCAGCAGATAATAGCCAGTGTTGACGCGGTCTTTAGCGCATTGGTCATCGAAAAATAATTCATGAAGTCGCGAATGCCAGCATCGAATCTGAGTTAGTCTAAAGCGCAGGCAGTGCGAGATACTGCAGCGCTCGTCGTCGGAGCTCAAGCGCATGTTGACCATCTCGAAGGCCCTCTCGGCAGGGCAGGCTCAAACTTACCATTCGCGTGAGTTCGCTTCAGAACAGCAAAACTACTGGAGCCGCGAGCGCCAGGCGCACAGTGAGTGGCGCGGCGCGCTTGCCGAGGAGTGGGGCTTGCACGGCGCCGTTCGGGCGGAGCACTTCGTTCGACTCAGCCAGGGCGAGCACCCAGAGACGAGCATGCAACTCGTAAGGCACCAGCCAGCGAGAACCTACGAAAACGAATATGGCAAAGAGATCACCAGCGTAGAACACCGCGCCGGATGGGATGCGACATTCTCAGCACCGAAATCGGTTTCGCTCACGGCGCTTGTCGGCGGTGACGTTCGAGTGCGCGAGGCGCATCGCGAAAGTGTACGCGTAGCCCTCGATGAATTACAGCGATATACGCAGGCGCGCATCGGCAACATTCATGCGCCGGAGACAACTGGAAAGCTCATTGCCGCCACTTTCGAACACGATACAGCCCGACCCGTGGACGGCTACGCCGCACCACAGCTTCACACGCATGCAGTGATCTTCAATGTGACCGAGCGAGATAACGGGCAGACACGCGCTCTTCAGGAGCGCAGTTTGTTTCAATCGCAGCGGTACGTGACCAGCGTATATCGCTCCGAGCTCGCAGTGAGGTTGCAGAGCCTGGGGTATGAGATCGAGACCGGCAAACATGGCCAGCCGGAGATTCGGGGATACACGCAGGAGTATCTGGACGCATCGAGCCCCCGGCGTGAGCAGATCAAGGAACACCTGCAAGGGATTGGAAGAGACGGCGCAGGCGCCGCACAGGTTGCCGCGCATCGGACGCGCGACAAAAAGGAAATCCAGTCGCAGGAAGTGGTATTGCAACGGCACCGGGGCTTGTCGGCGCAATTTGGCCACCAGGCCGATCGAGTGGTCGCGCAAGCACGAGAGCGAATTCATCAACACCATCAGCAGCCGGAAAAGACGGCGCAGCAGGCTGCTACCTACGCACGCAATCACGTATTCGAGCGCTCGGCTGTTCAAGACGAACGAGCCATTTTGCAGTCCATGCTTGACCGAGGTATGGGGCAACTTGCCTACGGCGATGCGCGCCGGGAATTCGCGCATCGCGTGGCAACCGGCGAGTTTCGCTCCCTCGGCCAAAGGGAGGGCCATGCCGCTCCTCAATTCACTACCTCGGAGATGGTGCACATGGAAAAGGAAATGATCGGGTACATGCAGGCCGGCAATGAGCGCAATTTTGGTCACCCGATGATGATCTCTCCTCCGTTGCGGATCAACATTGAGGACCGACACCCGGAACTAAGTGCCTCACAGTATCACGCGGTCGATGAGATCTTCCTTTCGCGTGAAAAGTTCGTTGGACTTGAGGGAGTGGCTGGCGCAGGCAAAACGACCACGCTTGCTGTGATCCGCGAAGGCGCCGCGGCCGAAGGCTACCGCGTCGAAGGTTTTGCACCCACGTCACGCGCCGCGCAGAAGCTGGCCGAGGCGGGAATTGAGACATCGACTTTGCAGCGCCATCTGGCACGGGGAGAACAACCGGATACCGGCCAAAAAAGACTTTACGTGCTCGACGAATCTTCTCTCGCTTCCACGCGGCAGATGTACGAATTCATTGAACGTCTTCAGACGAAAGACAGAGTCTTGCTCGTAGGCGACACGCGCCAGCATGAATCGGTGGAAGCAGGTCGTCCGTTCGCACAGCTTCAAGAAGCAGGAATGAAGACGGTCAAGCTGGATCAGATTCTGCGACAGCGCGATCCTGATCTGAAACAAGCTGTTGAACAGTTGGCTCGCGGTGAGGTTCGCGCGGCCATCGACAACCTCGATGGACAGCGTCGCGTACATGAATTCAGCAACCGCGAGGAGCGGATGACAGCCATAGCCCGCGAGTATGCGCGCTCGCCCGAGAAAACGCTGGTTGTCTCTCCAGACAACCGATCACGTGCGGAGATTAATCAGCGCATTCATGGCGAGCTGCAATCGCGTGGCGTGGTCAGCCGTAACGAGCATGCAATTTCGACCCTTGTACCACGCCAGGAGATGACCGGCGCAGACCGGACCTGGGCGGCGCAGTACCAGGTCAACGACATTCTGCGGTACTCGCGCGCGTCGCGAGAGACCGGCATAGGCAAGGGGGAGTATGCGCGCGTGACGGGGATCGACGCCGAGAAAAATTTGCTGACGGTCGCGCGTACAAACGGTAGTGAACAGACTTACGATCCGCGCAGGCAGATGGGCGTAACCGTCTATCGGGAGCAGGAGAAGGCGTTCTCTCAGGGCGACCGCATCCAGTTCACCGCGCCCAACCACGAATTGAAGATTGCGAACCGCGAGTTGGGGACGGTGGAGGGAATTGAGTCGAGTGGAGCGATGAAGATCAAGTTAGACAGCGGGCAAAGGAAGGTCCTCGATCCCAAGCAGTATGCCCATCTGGACCATGGCTACGCTGTTACCAGTCACTCAAGCCAGGGACAGACGGCAGATCGCGTGCTCATCCATGTGGATACCGATCTCGCTGCCAAGGATCTGCTCAACAATCGTATGGCCTACGTTGCCGTTTCGCGCGGCCAGTGGGATGCACAGATCTTCACCAATGACCGTAGTGCACTCGCGAACGCGCTTGGCCGTGATGTTTCGCACCAGAGCGCATACCAACCGCAGCAGACGATTGCACCCTCCGTTGTTCGGGACGTTGCACAGACGCAGGAGCGCGAGTTCGGTCCGAGTATAGGGATGAGTTTAGGAATGTGAATTTGCAAGGTCGAGTATACGGAATCTCAATCTGAGGAGCGCAGAGTATGCGAGGGATGAATGGAGTTAACAAGAAGCCGCCAGCGCGAGTTCAGGTGGCGCCAAGTGCGAAAATTCTGGTCAGTCGTGAGGAGGCCGCGCAGCTACTCTCTATCAGCGTGCGCGGGATCGATTATCTGTTGGCGACTCGCAGGCTTCCATTCCGGAAGATCGGAGGGCGGGTTCTCATTCCAGTGGCTGCGCTGCGAAAGTATGCTCAAGGCGACCACCCAGAACGAATCGTGGCCTGATGGTCAGATTCTGGTACATATCGAGCCCCACTTCGAGACGTGCGCGGGAAGCTAGACCGCCGGTGCGAGCTTTCGCGCAGCGCGGTGCGCTGTCTTCTTCCCTCGGCTCGTTGCGCGGAGGCTTCGGCGCTCGATGGGACGGACGGCGATGCTTGTCTGGAGGTGGAGCCGGTCTGCATACCGCAACAGCTTTTCAATACTCACTTGCGAGATCCTACCTCTGAGCAGATTGCTCACCGACGGCTGGTATTCATCCAAAACGTCCGCGAGCTGGGCTTGCGTGTAGCCCTTCGCTTTCACATGTTCCAAGATGGCGGACAGTAGTTCAGCCTTGATCTTGAGTGCGCTTGCTTCTGATGCAGAAAATCCCAGCGCATCGAAGACGTTGCCCCTCACAACATGTGTCGGCCTATTTTCCGCTGCGTTTTTCATGACTCTTCTGCTCCAGTAATCGCTTCTTGACGAGTTTGAGGCGTTGGCTCGCAATCGCGATGTCTCTTCGATCCGTTTTGCGACTTTCCTTCTCAAAACAGTGCAACACGTAGATCCTGTTTTCGATCTTCGACAGGTAAATCGCCCTGTACCATGCGCGTTCGTCGGCTTCCTTCAATTCGTAGACGCCAGGGCCGATGGAGCTCATGTTCCGAGTCTGCGATGTTGGCTCTCTGCCGATTTGTAGCTGCCTAAGCGAGAATCCAAGCGACCGTTTGATGTCATCAGGGAACCCGGACAACACCTCCAGCGAATCCCCCTCGAAATGGAGTTCGGCCGCCGGCGGGGAGTCCTCTTTGAGCGCCATCATATTGAGCGTACCGCTTTAGATTGTATTATACAAGATTTATTATAAATGGCCTGTCAGCGGATCGCCGGGAGTTCAGGTGGGGTCTCTCTTGAGAATCGCGTGCAATTGCAACAGCAATTGCGAAAGGCCGATGCCTTTTCCTTCCAGGCACCTCGTGCTCATTTCCAACTGCTAATGCGCTCAGCACGATTCTGAAAGGCCGCAGCAAAGGAGTGCATGCGGGCACGAAGGAGGACCTTCCGACCCTCGGGCGTACGTGTGTAGACAAGCTGAACCGACCCAACACGACTACGCCAGTTCCGAGCAAAGACCTCTGCGCAATCTTTCTTCCGTGCAAGCAGATCAGGGACCGCAAAATAGTCTTCGCGGAAGAAGCGCCAGAATGTTTTTCTCGCAAGCAAATAACGAGGGTTCTCGACTGGTCTCAACACTTCGCGCAAGGCGCGAAGAAAGATGGCCTGATCCCGTCCAGTACCGCCCCCGATCCAGCAATAAACAGAACCGTCCCGATTATGGTCTGCATGTACCTGAAAATCAGACGAAGTACTGTTGATCGACCCCTCATACTTCAACGCTTCGAGTACCGCCGTGCCGATTTGTTTCATGCTGCGCTCTGGCGTGCCATGCCGGATGAGCCGCCACACCGCTAATATTGCCCAAGGAAGGCTGACCGTTGCTGCGAGTCCGGCAATCACAGCGAGAAAAGCGAGAGGGTCCTGATCGGAACGAAAGCGGCCAAATGCTCGCATCAACTCCGAGAAGATTGTCACAAACCACATTCCAGCCTGGAATATCAGCGCTGCAATGGTGTTTCTGAGAACGAATCCGCGCGGTAGCAATTTCTCGTCGGCTTTCAGCCCCTCGGTCATTTGCTTTATGGAACCCGACGCAAGTGCGATTTCCCAACTTCGGCGAAGTTCATCGCGATCGAGAGCACGATGAGCCGTTTTGGCGTTTAGTTCGGCGATCTGCTGTTCGGTATAAGAAGGATGACCAAGGGCCAATCTCTCGGTGCCATTTTCAATAGTGGGAGAGATAGCGCTGACTCCTACAAAGGCGCTGCAACGCCTCGTTAGCAATGCATAGTCGTCGCCGGGTCCAAAGGGTCCCGGTTCGACGCAGACGAGATGCCACACGTTCGCCGTCTTCGTCGGAGATGCAGGGTCGATGCGAATAGATCTCCCTCGCATTTGATTTGAGAGGACATACGATCCGACAAAGCTGGCGAGAATCAGAGTGTTGATTGTCGGCGCGTCCCAGCCTTCGCCGAGCAGCGATTTGGTACCGATGAGCACGGTGATTCCGCCTTGCTCGAAGACTGCCGTAATCAAACGGACCGAACCTTGGTGGTAGGCACCTGAGATTTCAACCATCAGGTAATGTGGGTCGTGCGGCATTGCGTGAAAAGCGAGATCCTCTTGTACGATGCCAATTGTTGCTGCCGCCCGTATGACAAGTTGTCTGGACGATTCTGGGATGACCACGAGAGATCCGCACAAGACGCCCAAATGTACATCTGAAATTTCAGCTCGCCTGAGCGTTTCGAAAACTGGAACTACCCCGATGTCGTCAAATTCCCCTGTCTCTTCGGGAGATTTGGGAAGCTGAGCCTTGCGAATGTAATCAGTCAAGACGACGCACCGAAGATGATCCTTGAGCGCACTCGATTCAATGCGCACAATTTCCTGAATGGAGCGCAACTTTGTCTTGGATGTAGTCAGAAGTTTTGTGTGATCTGATGGATTGCGGAGCACGACCTTGCGGCGTTCGATAGCGCCGAGTTGACCAAGTTCATGTCGTATGTTCTTGAGCACCTGTTCAATATCTTTGAATCTCTCTGCATCCGGGTAGAGACAATGAGTGAGCAGAATCTCCAGCCACTCGAGACCGAACGGCGGTATCGACTTGGAATCGACCGCCAGACAACGCAACACCTCTCGTGGCACCTGCCCGCCAACGGCTTTCAGATAGACAACCATGCTCGATAAATACTCAGGATCCTCGAGTATCTCTTCGATGTGGTTGTTTGGATCATTCATCCAAGGATGATTCGCAACGGCCGCGGCAAACTCCCGGTTCTTACGAAGACGAACAGCGAAGGCGTCGATTGCCGCTCTGAATTCCACGAGAGTCTTCAGTTCAACCGCAGCGGGAACACTGAAGAAGACGTAGTCCTGGTGAGGACAGAGATCTCCTTGGAGCACAAGTTCAGGAACCGCCACCTCAGCATCTACAGGACCACACAGATCCTCGTAGCGCTGCCACTCATATGGAGAGACATCGTAAGGAGGCGTGGCGGTCAGCGCAACCAGCGTGGGCTTCAGGCGGTCGGCAACGAACGTTAGAGTCTTCCACCACTCCGCCTTAAGGTGATGCGCTTCATCGACGACAAGAGTCTCGAACCCTGATAGGGTGTCCGGCAACTCGACTGGAATTGCCGATTTGCCGTTTCCATTTCCGTTGCCATTGCCGGTGGGAAGCTCGATTGTCGAATTGGTCTCTTCTTCCGCGCATGCATCTTCGGTCTCTTCAGGTTCTCCCGAACAAAGCGCGTGAAGAGCCTGATAAGTAGCAATCGTCAGCAGTTCTGGGCGCCGGATGTTGGTCGAAACCCAGTCAGGCTTCGGACTCCCAAGAGGAAGGAAGTATTGAACAAGACGTTCAGCCCACTGGTTGCGAATCGTGATGGTAGGTGCCAGAACCAAGGTCGGCCGGCCGATTCTTCGAATCGCTTCCAATCCAAATACAGTCTTGCCGGAGCCGGGTGCAGCTACGACATGAAGGCGCTTGTCCTCGAGATACAAATCAAGTCGGTCCAGCAGACGGATCTGATACGTCCGCCAGGTCCCTTGAAAGACCATCTCAGCAGGGAACGACGTTCTTTGAGATTTGGGAGGAGCCGATTCCATCGGAAATCAGGATTATATCTGGTTTTGCCCCTATGCCGGCCTGCGACTAGGACCTCAGGACTGGACCAGCCATGTTGGTTTCGACTGCTAAATCCAGATTTCGTGTCGCTATTAGCTTTGCTTCGCCGGGAAGTGCGATTCAGAAGCCGGTGAGCCGGTTTTGCGTCCCGACCTTTAAAATCCTGAGCATGTCTAATGTGGAGGTTGTGAACGTTCAGCTTGACAGTGATGGTTATGCCGTTCGAGAGGGCGTTTTGACCGAGCCGGAGATTGACAAGCTGATCGGTGCCCTTGAGCGGCAGCAGGAAGGTGAAAGACTACACCGGAACGGCAAGGTCTTTGCTGTGCGCAATCTCCTGGATCTTCCGGAAATCAGCGAATTGGCTCAAGCAGCCAAGGTGCGTGAATTGGCTAAGGCAGTGCTCGGAGAGAAAGCATTCGCCGTTCGTGGAATCCTCTTCGACAAAATCCCAGAGGCGAATTGGAAGGTACCTTGGCATCAGGACGTCACGATTACGGTGCGCGCAAGGGAAGATGTTGCGGGATTTGGGCCGTGGTCCACGAAGGCCGGAATTCTTCACGTTCAGCCTCCCGCACAAGTCTTAGAGAGGATGATTTCGATCCGGCTTCATCTTGATGCCTGTGATGAGTCCAATGGCGCCTTGCACGTAATTCCTGGATCGCATCGCGCAGGTCGGATTGCGGAGACCGAGATTCCTCCGATGCTTGAGAAATCTCAAGCTCACGCGTGTGTTGTTGGCCGTGGCGGCGCGTTGTTGATGCACCCACTTCTGCTGCACGCATCATCTCCCTCACAAGCGCCTGCTCATCGACGCGTGATTCATTTGGACTTCGCTTGCGAATATTTGCCCTTGCCCCTGAAATGGTTGTCGGAACCAGACCGATCTTGAGCATTCGAAGGTGTTGGCCCTGTTTAGCCCCGCAGCTGCGCCGCGCCAAAGGGCGCACGTGCTGGGAGGCGAGTGATAATCAGAGAATGTCCACACCACACCAATCACGAGTAACTGAGGCGTGGGATCTGCTCCGTCAGCGAAAAGCCGATGAGGGGTTGGTACTGCTCAAAGATGACTGCAGCGTAAATCGAAGCCCTAGGGCGAGCCTTGGCTACGGTGCGGCTCTTATGTGGACGGAGCAATACAAGAATGCTGTCGAATATTTGGAAGGCGTCATAGAAATAAGCCGGGCCGCCAAGCCCTCGATTGGCCTGTCAGAGGACCACTACTCGTTAGCCGGAGCGGGCCGGTGGTGTCTTGGAGACTATAGCGAAGCCGTCAAGCTCTGGCGCTTGGGAACCCAAGCACCGTACGCCATATATGGCGTTGGGCTCGAATGTCCCCGACTTCTTTTTCTCGCGTCGACTCTGTCCGCGGAACTATGCGATCGGGCGAAAACCTTGGAACTGCTCAAGAAAAGAGCAAGCGATCCACGCGTCCACGATTATCCAGGGACTCTGGCCCAATTCATTCTGGGAATTGTCGATAACGAGACTCTGGACGCTTCCTTGGCCCGGAGCGGATGGCGTTATGCAGAGTGTTTGAATAGGGACCACAAGTGGAAAGCTGCCTTTTACCGCGCTGTTCTGGACCTAGAACGATCCATTATTACAAGAGCTGCATTCGGCCAACTAGTGGAAGCGATGGCTGAATTGTCCCAGTTTGAGGATTTGGACTCGACAGAATTCTGGTGGATGGCGAGATACGCCGAGTTTTATATAGCGCGGCACGAGGCGTTGCTCAGAGGAAGAAACTCACAAAGGACTATGGGATAGCCAAGCAGGCTCCCTGGTTCTTGAATCCCCGTTGGACAGCATTTCGAGGCAGAAAATGGGTGCATTTTATGTGAACTACACGGTGAAGGGGACTGATCAAAACTCAGTTGTGCGGGCTCTGTCGGGAAGAAAGGCGTTCGTCACACCTGAGTGGAACGGGTTTACCGTCGTGTTCGACGAAGAATCCGACAAGCAAGACCAAGGGGCAATTGCGAAACTGGCTGGTCAACTCTCCAGTGATCTGCGAAGCACCGTTCTTGCTCTTCTCATTCATGACAGCGACATATTCTGGTTTCAGCTCTATGAATGTGGAATGCTTACCGACGAATACAACTCTGCGCCAAGCTATTTTTCCACGAACACTGGAATGGCACCGCCCAAAGGTGGTAACGCAGAACGCCTTTGCTCAGCTTTCCAGTGCAAAGATGTTGCTAAAGTCGAGCGAATCCTCCGAGCGTCCTACGAAGAATACCCATTCGCTGGGGATCGGCACGCGGATCTTGTTCGAGTGCTCAACTTGCCCACTTATGCCGTAGGATATGGGTTTCGCGCGGTTGCTTTGGAATATCTTCCGGAAGGTTTGTCTGCGGAGGATTTCGTAGCTACGAACTGAATCTTCCCGGGATTGTGCACCGGGTCAGTATTGCGGGCAACACGGGGATTTGGATCGACTCTCTCGCAACAATCTGGATTCGGGGCTGACATTGGGCAGGCTTGATTCGGGGCCTGCCCAAGCATCGATCGATCACGTGCCTTTGTAATTTAACAGCGGCCGGAGCGTGCGGCGGACTTTGACAAGATCGTGTTGATCCTTCAGAACTGCACGAATGTCCTTGTACGCCGATGGAGCTTCGTCGCGGATTGCATCCGCGAGACGCCAGTCAAACCAGACGCCATTCATTTGGCGTTGCAGGTCTGCACAGCTGATCTTCCTTGTCGCCTCGGACCGGCTCATCGCTCTTCCAGCGCCATGTGCGCTGGAGTTGAGCGCTTCCTCACATCCGCGGCCTTCGACATGGAAGCTGAGCGTCCCCATGGAACCCGGCAAGACGCCGAGTTCACCAGCCTGCAGCGCCATGGCGCCTTTCCGGTGAACCCAGAAGTTGCTGGTACCATGCTGCTCAAGAGCGACGTGGTTGTGATCAGTTGTGATCGACGTTTCCCAAATCAGCTGGGCGCCAATCGAATCCCCAATCACCTTTTCCGCCTCCGCTGCCATGGCTTGCCTTGAAGCCGCCGCATACCGGCGCGCCCAGTCGAGGTCATGTAAATATGCCGCTCCCTGCTCGGACTCAGCATCCAGCGCTCGAAAGCGGCCATCGACAACCTGTGTACCCGCAAGGTGATGATCCCGGATCGCCTGGCCGAGTGCCCTGGAGCCACTGTGAATCATCAGCCAGAGCCGGTCTTCGTCGTCGGACTGAAACTCTAGAAAGTGATTTCCGCTTCCGAGAGTTGCGAACTCCAATGTGCCCTCACTTCGCCGGATCGACTCCAGCCTGACATTGCTCAATTCAACTGAATCCAGGTCTTGAGGCTGTGCGATGACCGCCTGCCGGTTGCGACGCCGGCTTGGGACTGCTTTTGCCAGTCCCGCCAGAATCTGGCCAGCGGCTTTTGGGTCGTGCAACCGCTCTGCGGTTAGGTTCGTTGCCACGGCAAGCATTCCGCAGCCGATGTCACCGCCCACTGCCTGCGGGTAGATCAGATGCGAGGTTGCCAGCACCACTCCCACGCAGATGTCGTTGGCCAAATGAACGTCTGGCATGACGGCAATCCGCTTGACATCCGGGGCGCGTTGCAGACGCCCCAGAGCTTCCGCAACTTCATGGCCCAGTGGAGCCGTGAGCCACATTCTGATTGGAGGCAAGGACGGGTCAGTCATTCTCGCCTCCTACCGTGAATGCCGGCACGAACGCCAACTCCGGAGCTCGCTTCCGTGCGATGCTCATGGCAACCTCGGTTCGAAGCCGCGGTTGATTTTGTCGAAGCCACGCCATCGCCTCCGAGATGAGGCGACCTTCGGAAACCACGATGTGCGCCAACAGATGTCCGCAATCAGGGGCCGGAGAAACTTCTTCGACAAAGACTTCGTAGCCCTGCAATTGCGAGTCACCGCTTGCGAGCGCCAGGTTCAGCGCACGCTGGACCTGACGACAGAACTGCTGTGTTTTCCGCAGTACCTTGCGGTCGGTTGATGATCTTTCTGAGCTGTTACCCAGAAGTGCTTCGGCGAACTCCGGATCTACGGACTCCGCCGCTCGATTACGACGCTTTTGCCACTTCACAAACTTCTCCCTTGCCGCGCACAGACGCGACTTGCCGTTCCACGCATTTGCGCAGGTGCGGCTTCAACTCATGGGTTGAAATTGGGAGCCAGCCCGGCCGGCTGGATTAGGCGGCGACGAGCAGGCTCGACGGCTTCGGACTATTGGCAATCGGCGACATAGTCTCCTCCGGTCTTCGTCGAGTCGTGAATCGGTGCGTGAAGTTCACCGATTCGCTCTACGATTATGCCTTGATTCGAGTTTTCATTCAACCTCGTCTCGCCCTATGGATGCGTCAGAACTGTCAGGATGATCGTGCTTTTATCAAACGCGGGCAGTACGACGTTCGTGCCAACTCGTTTTGCTTGGTCTTCGTTATCCAGAAGGGGTCCTTCCACCCCAAGCGGGACCTTTCTTAAGGCCTCCACGAGAGCCTTGGCTGCGGTCACGGTCTTGGGTGAAAGGTCTTGAACTTCCACTTTCAATCCTTGTCCCTGGAACGTAGAAAGTAGTGGAGTTTCGGGCGAGCTCCAGCCAGCATCTCGCAAGACGCCGACAAGGGATTGAGACAGCCCTGTTGTGTCATCGCCGATTGGAGTGGACATCACTACGGCCCCATTTACTTCAATCACGGATGCACTACGCCGAACATCGACTCGCTGTCCTGCAAATTTGGTAAGCGCATCCACGAGTCTCTGTCTGCTTTCTCCTCGTAATAGGTTCTCTCTTGGCCCCTGAGCTACCAATTGTTCTCGCAGTTTAAGCGCTTCCACTTCCAGCGCTGCGGCTCGTGCATTTGCTTCAGAAGCTCTGGCGTTGGCATCAGCCAGGTGGACCTCTGCACCTCTTGCTTGCTCCAGTGCATGGGCAGATTCCGATCCGGCAACTGCGATTTGGCGATCCTTTTCCTTCAAATCTAAGGTGAGTTGCGCCTCCTTTGCGTCCGACAGTTGCCCCTGCGCGTCGGTCAACTCCTGTGTTCTTAGGACTACCATCCGAGTTGCGAGAACGATCAACACTGCCGCGACCGCCGCTAAAATTAGACCAGCGATCATCCACTCATTCCAGAAATCTACTGCATGGATGAGCCGATCCGCCCGCTCCGTAAGAGACTTTATCTCTGCAGCCTTTGCGTCGCTATTTGACAAGATCACGCTGGCCATTATCATCACCTGCTGCATCACCATAACCATCTCGGCGTGATTCCACTTAGGTTTGTGGCTTTCGAAAAGTGTAGAACATCTTTTCCAGTGAAGCCCCATGCCGAAACAGCCCAAGAAACGGAAACCGAGCCGACACCCAAACTCCCGGACACCGCCCAATTCGGTAATTCGTTGCTCCGAAATCGAAACCGTGCTACTTTGTTCAAGGAAAGGAGACGTCCATGCGAACTAATCAGCAATTGCATGACTGTGTGAATGGCACGGCGCAGGACGGCTCTGTTTCCGCCTTCCTCTGCCGCGCATAACGGCAACCCTCTAACAACTTAGAAGGGAACGTATGACGACCCAGGAGTATCTGTGTCGGCACTTCGCCCGCATGGGTGCGCGAGTTTTTGTGCGCGGACCAGGTAGTAGACAAGGGGCGATGGTTGCAATTGACGTACGCAGGGACCGCTCCGGCGAACTGTTTGTGCTCTGGTGCCATGAATGGGCTCAGTTGGAAATTCTCGACGTGCAGCCTCGTTCGCGCCACCTCGTCCTGATGGTTCGTCAAGGAAGCGACAAACTCAAGTTCCTGCTTGGGCGCGATGATGGCCACCTGTTTGCCTCAGCCGTGCCAGGCGATGGCGTTCGCGATGTGCGGACGGCGATCGCCAGCCTGCGTCCCACGGAGATAGAGGGGCGCGAGGCCATTCGGCAAGGTGAGTGGTTTTTTGTTTCAGAACCCGGCGTGAACGACAAGAACGCCGTGGTTCTGCGCAACGAACCACTCACCCGTGGCGGTGGAAGCAAGCCTCATTTTTGTGAAGAGCTGATGAGGCGCGGTGGTGAAGTGGTAATGGTGAGTCGGGAGTACCCGGCAGGCGTAGGCCTGTTTGAGTACAAGAAGCTCATCGACACCAACGTGAAGGCGCGCAGCTTCATGTGGCGGCGCATGGTTCGCGACGCTGAAGTCTATGCGCGCGGCGAAGTCCGGCACCGGGATCACAAGACAGTTGATCTCTACGGCTGGCATCGCGTGTACATGAACCGGGAACGCTTTGCGAAGAACGCTCCACAAATTGCGTTTCTCGATTAACCCAAATACCCCGGGTCTCGAGATGCAAGGGACCTGGGGTAGAGGAGTCAACCATGTTCGTTGGTGTCAAAGAGTTCACTTCGGCGCTTCAAGCGGACTCGGCCGAGTTCATGAAAAAGGTGCAGGCGCTTGCGGTTGGTATTGCTCGCGACTACGAACCGGCGCATCTTTACCTTATTCGCATTGACAACTGGTTTGGGCCGAAATGGATGCACTTCGTGGGAAAGATCTCCGTCGGAAAACACTTCTACGCGGGCATTCATAAGGTCAGACTGCACGTGCCGCCGTTTGTCCCGCACCGAGTGGTTGCAGAGCGAGTCTTTGCCGCTCCAGACTACGACGAGACGGTCGCCAGGCAGCCATTGCATATCGAGTGCGCAAGCATGATGGCATTTACTAGGCGAATCACGGACGTCGATAAGGAGGCCGCATTCGTATGGTTCAGCGGCCAGTCCGAGGTACAGAAACGGGGTTCAATCATGGTCTATCTACCAATTGCTTCTACACCGACGACGAGCCACCGACGCGAACGCCGAGGGACCGGAGCATTTTACGTTGGTCTGTCGGAACACGAAATGGACTGGGAGCCAGCGATGTTGCGCGGGGTTTCGCGTGGTGAGGTTGAGCACCTTGAGGAGTGCGGGAGAGCTCTGACTGGGAGTCAACTCTCCGCCGCAACTCAATAAACGAGCACCAGGAGCTTACGCACCAAAATTCTCGGACTGTATTCTTTAACCAAGCATGGAGCGTTATTTCAGCGAATTGGCGACTGCGTTTGTTCGTGGCCGTCTGGATAATCCCACAGCAAGCATCGATGACGGGCTTGCCGTGGGGCTGCGCCTGCACAAATTCAAGCAGAACCAGGATCTGGCACGCGTTCGAAGAGTGTTGAGTCTGTTGCGCGGCTTGGCGCCTGCAACGCTGCTCGACATTGGAAGTGGCCGGGGGACATTTCTCTGGCCTCTGATGGCTGGATTTCCTGAAGTAGCCGTTACGGCAATCGATGTGCTCGATCGGCGCATCGCAGACTTGAACGCGGTTCGCTTAGGAGGAATCCATCGCCTTCAAGTCTTCCAGATGGATGTCTGCGAACTTACATTTCCCGACACTAGCTTCGACGGTGTCACGATCCTTGAAGTGCTCGAACATTTGCAGAATCCCGAGGCGGCACTCGGCCAGGCTCTGCGCGTGGCGCGACGGTTTGTTATTGCCAGCGTGCCCTCTACACCCGACGACAATCCCGAGCACAGGCATCTGTTCACGGTGAATCGGTTGAGAGAGATGGCGGTCGCCGGCGGGTGCCCACAACCGAAGATCGAACACGTGCTCAATCACCGCATTCTTATTTGCATGAAGCCATGAAGCCGATTCTCAAGTATCCGCGCACACCACACCTTCTCGGTTCGCGTCAGCAGCGGGGCGATGAGGATCTCGCGATTGTCTCGCCGGAGGAGCTAAGAGGGTGCTTTTTGGTGGCGGAGGAGAAGCTCGACGGCGCCAACAGTGCCATCAGCTTCGATGACGACGGTGAGCTAATTCTTCAGAGTCGCGGTCATGTGCTTTCTGGGGGACCGAGAGAACGGCAGTTCGATCTCTTCAAGCGCTGGGCCAACGCACATCGGGGTGCACTTTCGCGGGTTCTCGGCAACAGGTACACCCTGTACGGCGAATGGCTTTATGCAAGGCATACCATCCGCTACGATTGCTTGCCGCATTACTTCATGGAGTTCGATCTGTTCGATCGGGACACGGATCAATTCCTGAGTACCCAGCGACGACGCCAGCTTCTCTCTTCCACTCCGGTTGTTTCGGTTCCTGTACTCGACCAGGGCCGCTTGAGCCGTTTTGAGGGTCTGATCAGCCGCTCGACTTGCTCATCGACGGAGATCATGGAAGGCCTCTACATCAAGTGGGAAGAGGACGGATGCGTCCGTGGCCGCTATAAATATGTGCGCGACAGTTTCACCCAGGCTGTGGAACAAGAAGGAATTCATTGGCTCGACCGCCCGCTTGAACCAAATGTGCTACGCGATGGCGTTGATATCTTTGTGGACCTGCGACAATCCGGGAGCTCCTTATGAAGACGCTGACAGCGCTTTGCCCGGCTCCTCCGGATTGGCAAGTCGAGTGGAACGCAATCGACGAGTCGTTCTCATGGATTCAGCAGCTTCGAGGATGCCGGCAGGACGAAATTTACCATGGCGAAGGCGACGTCTGGATTCACATCCGCATGGTGGTTGAGGCTCTCGCATCATTCGACGCGTGGCGACAACTACCAGAGAGTGAACGATTCATCTTGTTTGCAGCTGCGCTCCTGCACGATGTCGCGAAGCCCGCGTGCACCCGAGTGGACCAAGGGCGAATAACGAGCCGCGGCCATTCTCAACGTGGAGCCATCGACGCTCGCCAGATACTGTGGCAGATGCACGCGTCTTTTCCGATCCGAGAACAGATTTGCGCGCTTATCGAACACCACCAGGCCCCCTTCCATCTCGTCGATCACGATGATGCGCAGCGGCGCGCGTTTCGAATGAGCCAGACGACAGACTGCGGCCTTCTCGCAATGCTGGCGCGTGTCGATGCTCTCGGCAGGATTTGCAACGACCAAGAAACATTGCTCGCGAACATTTCGCTATTCGAAGAGTTGTGCCGAGAATGCGGCTGTTTGGACTCGCCGCGAGCCTTCCCGTCCGCCCATAGCCGCTTCGAGTATTTCCGCTCGGAAGTTCGTAACCCTGACTATCTCGCGCATGAGGATTTCACCTGCCGGGTGACGGTGATCTCTGGACTCCCGGGAGCGGGAAAGGACACATGGATCAAGGATCACCTGCCAGGTTTGCCAGCTATAAGCCTCGACGCTCTGCGTATTGAACTCGATGAGGAGGCCACGGGCTCCCAGGGGCGCGTGGTGCAGGCAGCGCGGGAGAAGGCGCGCGAGTTTCTTCGGCGTCACGAGGACTTTGTGTGGAATGCTACGAATCTTTCACGGGATCTGAGGACGCAATTGATCGATCTGCTTACTGCTTACCGCGCTCAAGTCCGGATCGTTTACATCGAGGCGTCTCCCGATGCACTCTTTCGCCAAAACCGCGAGCGGTCCAATCCTGTTCCGGCGGCAGCAATCGAACGAATGTTGGGCCGTTGGCAGGTGCCGTCACCGATTGAGGCGCAACAGGTCGAGTACTGGATCGATGGAAAGGCTAGCGACCTATTGCGTCACCCATAGACGTGCATTTCTGGTGGCTGTTTTGATGGCTGTTCGTTTCCAACTTTTGTGCACTTGGCTGCGATACATTGCAGGCCCGTGTGCCTGCATATGCCATTGATCATGAACAGCTTATGCATTGATGTGCGACGGATTGCGACTTGCTGCAAAACTGCGAAAAACGGACTTAAAATTCGCAGGCCGCAAGGCCGTGGGGGGGCAAGTCCCCCTCCGGGCACCAGAAAACAAAAGGGTTGCGAATCGGTGGTCGCTTTGATCCGAAGTGGTCATTTGTTTGTCGCCGTTGGTTTGAACCGAGGAGCCAGGAGCGGAATCAATTCGGACATAGCACGTTGCCGCTCATCTGCGTCGGGCTTTCAGCCTGCGCAACAGCGGGTCGGCACACAGCATCCACCAGCTGGCATGAAGCCGGTAATCTTCACACGGATACTTCTGCTGCGGGTCGGATTTGTCGTGAACTGACGACCGCTTTCAAGTGATCTATGAATTTTAAAAAAGCGACAGCCAAATGTTCATTCGAAACTGCGGCATAACCCACCGTCGAGAAATAGTGGTGACCCAAAGACTACGGCCACAATCGGTCGCATAAAGGAATGTCTTAGAGCTCTCCGAGGAAGATTCGCACTGGTTCCATCGGGCTTCGCCGGTCTTCTTGATTTCGGATCCAGAGATTCCATGTACCATGCTCAAGATGGCTTTAGGTCATTCAGTGCCCATCCGGTGATAAAGCAGGATAGCGTCCCTCACCGAGCCAACCGGCGCATTTCTACAGTCGAGCGCGGCTTAGGTACGGATGCACCCGAAGCTGCGATCAGTAGCTATGAGAAACCAGGTACTCATCTCGATGTGCTGCCTGCGATCGAATCAAGCTTTGCGATGGTTTCAGGGTTGAGTTTAAGTGTCGCAGCCTGGAGATTCTCGCGGAGATGCTTGACCGAGGATGTACCGGGGATCAGCAGGATGTTGGGCGCGCGATGAAGCAGCCACGCCAGCGCGACTTGCATTGGAGTCGCGTCGACAGATGCCGCAACGGCGTTCAGCCCCGACGATTGCAGGGGAGTGAATCCGCCGAGCGGGAAGAACGGCACGTACGCTATGCCTTGCTTTGCAAGTTCATCCACAAAGGCATCATCGTCTCGCTGTGCGATGTTGAAGAAGTTCTGGACACAAACGATCTCGGTTATCTTCCGCGCTTCCGTGAGTTGCCCCGGCGTCACATTGCTGAGACCGAGATGACGGATCAGTCCCTGTCGCTTCAGTTCGGCGAGCACCGTGAGTGGTTCCTCAATCGATTGGTCCGAAGGTTTCGAGATTCCGCCCACGCGCAGATTGACGATGTTGAGCTGCTCAAGGCCGAGGTTGCGAAGATTATCGTGAACCGCATCGATGAGTTCCTGACGCGAAAGTGCGTGCATCCATGACTTGTCGGCTCCGCGACGCGCTCCCACTTTGGTGACGAGCACCAGCCCGTCCGGATAGGGATGGAGCGCCCGTTTGATGATCTGATTGGTAACGTGGGGGCCATAAAAATCGCTCGTGTCAATGTGGTTCACACCAGCATCGATTGCCTCATGCAAGACTCTGATAGCTTCTTCGGGATCGCGTGGTGGTCCCCACACTTGAGGACCAGCCAGTTGCATCGCGCCATAGCCCATGCGGTTAACCGTAAGCACCGTATTTACGAATGTGAAGCTCCCGCCAATGTTGGTCTGCGTGGTCATTTGTTTTCGCTCCTCTGGTCAAATGTTTTCTGGATCGCTTCGAAATAAGCAGGCTGGTCGATATCGGGGATCAGTGAAGGCTGTGTTGGACGCCATCCCAGTTGTTGCTGCGTGCGCGCGCTGGAGGCCGGGCAGTCGAGTCCCGCGAAGTGGGCGAACCAGCCAAAGTGATCGGCTGCCTCTTCCGCCGACTTGCTGACGACCGGGAGATTCAGGCGACGACCAATCACCCGAGCAATTTCGCGGAACGGTACACCTTCGTCCGCCACCGCGTGATAACGCGGCGCGATAGGACTCTTCTCCAGCGCAAGCCTGTAGAGGCGGGCAGCATCGAGCCGATGCACTGCGGGCCAGCGGTTAAGCCCTTCGCCTACGTATGCTGACACGCCTTTTTCGCGAGCGAGATTGATGAGGATCGGGATGAATCCGTGATCGCCAACGCCGTGAACGGAGGGAGGCAAGCGCAGCACCGTCACACGCGCACCTTTCGCGGCTGCCGAAGCTGCAACTTCTTCTGACTTACGCGGGAAGTTAGAAGAGGCTGCGTCTTCTTCTGTCGCCATGCGACCGGGCGCGGCCAGTGCCGTTCCGGAGGTGACGATAAACAGCCGGTCGGAACCGGCAAGAGCAGCGCCAATCGTTTCGATGGCACGCCTATCTGTTTCCGCAGCTGCAGCATAGTTCGCAAAATCATGAATGAAGCCTGCATGGATCACCGCGTCGGCAGCGGACGCGCCATTGCGCAGGCTCTCCAGGTTTTCAAGTGAGCCGCGCTGCACATCGGCTCCCATCGCTGCGAGTGACGCCGCAGCAGCGTCCGAACGGGCCAATCCGAGCACTTGATGACTTGCGCCAATGAGTTCCGGAACAATTGCCGAGCCAACGAAGCCTGTGGCCCCAGTGATAAAGATGCGCATGCACTCTTCTCCTTTTGATGGCCAACGTTGCCGCGCCATCCCGGATTTGATAAAACGGAGATAGCCTCCGAATGAATTGATAATCGGAGGCTGTCTCCGGTTGCAGAACTTTTTTCACATGCCTGCAAAGCGTTCAAAACCAGCTCCACGCAAGCCGCGCACGGATGCGCAGCGCAATCGCGAGCGCATTCTTGAAGTCGCGAAGGAGGCTTTTACACGCCATGGCGCAAAAGCCAGCCTGGACGATATCGCCAAACAGGCTGAAGTCGGACCGGGAACCCTGTATCGTCACTTTCCTACACGGGATGCACTGATCGAAGCTGTTTACCGAACTGAGGTGGAAAAGATGGCAGGGGCGGCGCGCAAAGTTGCTGAGGATCTGCCCCCGCTGGAGGCTCTGCGTGCGTGGATGCTGCTGTTCGTCGATCACATCGCGGCAAAGCAGATCATCGCTCCGGCGCTCAATTCAATTGTCGGAGGGGCCTCGAAGCTCTATGAAGGTTCCCGTGGGCAGATTCAAGAAGCGATTGAGACTCTGGTAAAGCGTGCCATCAAGAGCGGTGACATCCGCCGGGATCTTGAGCCATTCGATCTATTGCGAGCGCTCATCGGCGTCTCGTATGTGCCGGCTGGACCTGACTGGAAACAAAGCGCCAGGAGACTGGTGGACATCCTGATTGCAGGCTCCCGCCCGGTCAAATAGTCATCCCGCACTGCGGCCACAGTTGTGCCGATCATTGTTCGATGACTGGCAGAGTGTTGACGGTTTCAGTTGAGCCGCAAAATCGGGAGCGGCTTATTTCGGCGCCGGATATGCGTGAAGCTGTGTGCCGATTGTATTCGAAAAGCTGTAGCCGTCAAGGCGGTCGGCATCAATCGTCCAGAACATCGCGCCCTTCATATCTGGATAGCCTGCAGGCCTGCGCAATTGATAAGTTGAGCCCTTGGGGAGTTTCCCGGAGATGAGCGAATCGACGGACTTGCACACAATCTCCGGAGTTGTGGCGCCCACGAGAAATCCCACTGCAATCTTGTTTGCCGGTACGGGCGGAAAGTAGTCTCGCGGATCGCGGCCAACATCGAAGCCGTGAAGCAGAAATTCAGTCATCGCCAGGTGATAGTCCACGCCGCCAAGCTGATGGGGCTCGCCGTCGAGGCCTTCGAGAGGGGGCGTGTTGTAGTCCTGCACGTCCACGAAAGAAAGGATGTCACGGACACCCCAAAGAAGCGGCAGATACGAGCCGGACTGGCCTCCATAGCTCGCATAGCCCGCGGGCAGTTGTGGTCCTTCCGGCACCAGGCTGATCAGGAAGCCTGCGCCAAAGTGGTCGTGCAGTTGGCGCAACGCCGCAATGAGATTCACGATCGACGGCGTGGTCGGATGCTTGAAATGCGAATCTCCTGGGTTGAGCACGAGGGAGGGCGTCTCAAAATCCAGGTCGATGCCATCGAAGCCGTAGTTACTCACGATGCTGGTGACCGACGAGATGAAGTTGGGAATGCTCTGCGGATCGTCGAGTGTGAAGTAGCGGCCGCCTCCGCCCAGGGAGATCATCACTTTTTTGCCTTGGTGCTTCAGCCACGCGATGTCGTCCTTGAGTTGAGCCAGATCAAGACCGGGTCGAATAAACAGCCGCAACGTTCCCTCAGGGGCGGAAGTATCGGGAATCGCAAACGCAACAATCACGATGTCCCATTGCGAAGGAACATCGCGGAGCCGAAAGATCGAGTTTTGCGGTCCACGGCCGGTCCAGTATCCAATCAGCTGATGGCCGTTTGATGGACCGTTCCATGGAATCGCTGTGGCCGCGGACTCAGTTGGCGTTGGCGCTGCCGTTCCGGGGAAGGCAGGGCAGGGCGCGGCTGGTGCAGTCAGCACGTGCGCATCGGGAAAGGAGAATGTGCTGCCCAGGCCATTGGATGTGCCGAGATACCAGGAGAGCAGGGCAACATTCTGAATGTGCCAGGGAATGCCGTTTGAAGTGACAATCAAAGGTCGTGAAACAGGCAGCTCGCTGCGTGGATTTATGTCCGTTGGTTCGAGAAGGGTGTAGCGGGCCGCGACGCCGGTACCACCGCAGCCAGAGGCAATACTGTCGGCAGGAACCGGACGCATCCACGCCGAGACCATATTCTCTGCAGTCGCGGGTCCGATGCCGCGAGCAAGCGGATTGCGCAGAGGATCCATTGCGAATTCCGCAATCTGCTCTGTCAGCGGCTGTACATCTTTATCCTGCACAATCGACGGAACAGAGTGGAGATAAGAGCCGATCACAAATGAATTTCCGGTGGCCGGGTCAACTCCGTGTGTACCCCAGGAGCAGCAGACCGTCGCATCGCCATACGCGTAGTAGGCTGTGTTGTGCGTAACGGCAATGATTAGCTGTCCCTCCTGCCGCGGAATCCGCTTGAAGATCTCGCGCTCAAGGAATTCAACGTCAACCATGGCGAGGTGAGTCCCAGCCTTCTTCGAGCTCAGCACATAGCCGTCGCCGACGGGAACTGTAATCTGCAGCGGCTTTACCTCTGGATTTCCTAGCAGTGTGTGCCACGCCGGTGCAGACGGCAACGTCGCGCGCAGTAGGGCGTCGGCATATTGCGTGTTGCCGCTCGATCCAAAATCAAACTTTGCAAAAATGGGCGAGCGCAGGATACGCGGCACATCGGCACTGTCGTTCATCGCGAAATCTGCGCCTTTGGTTTTCGGCGCGTCAAATAAGAGCGTGATGGGCACAAGAACAGTAGGGACGACAGTAGTTTTCTCCTGCGCCGGTTCGTTGCCCATCAGACTCAAAGGCCCATGGCTGCTCTGATACTGAAACGTCGGCACGGTGCCTTGCGCAGAGACAGAGCACAAGAACACGACCTGGAACACGGGCAGCCACATGAACAACTTCGACATATCGAAATTCACCTTCTTCTGGGAATCATCTATTCGAACAGATCGTCAGCCGTTGACCTTACGAAGCGGCGCGGAACTTTCGCAGTAGAAATAGAACGGGCAGGCCGGTGAGAATCAGGGCCGTGCCGATGAGCGATCCTCTCAGATTGCCAATGTAGCTTGAGACTAGGACGATCGCCGCGCTGAGCACAAAGATTGCCGGAAGCAAGGGATATCCCCACACTTTGTAGGGTCGCATTTTCTCAGGGCACCTTTTGCGGTAAACAAAAATGGTCGATGCCGCCAGCATGTAAAAGAGCCATTCGGCGAACACCGCCAACTCAAACAATTGCTGAAAACGGCCCAGAAAGCAAAGCAAGAAGGTCGCGAGCAGACCCTGCGCAACCAGCGAAGCAGAAGGCGAATGAAAGCGCGGGTGCACGCGGGCGAACCAGCGGAAGAACATTCCATCGCGTGCAGCGGCAAAGGGAATGCGCGCACCGGACATCGTAGTTCCATTGAGACTGACGATGATGCTGAGGGCCATCGCCGCCGCCACGAGCTGTGCCCCACGGCTGCCGGCGGCGACCAGCAGAGCACTGACGGCCGGCTGGTCAGAGGCTGCGATTCTGCCTGCGGGCAAGATGTATTGAATGCCAGCATTGGTGGCCATGAACAACACCCCCACAACAATTAGACCGCCGATGAGAGCGAGTGGAAGGTTGCGTTCCGGACGCCGCACTTCGCCTGATACCATGCTCAGGTCATTCCAGCCGTCGTAAGCCCAGAGTGTGGCGATCAGCGCCAGCATGAATCCGCCGAATCCACCGGTTGCACCGGGTAGCGCGGTAGAGAAGTTGCTCCATGAACCAGATATGGAGAAAAAGCAGAGCCCGACCACGACGAGAATAAGAATCACTTTCAACACCGTGAAGACGAACTGAAAATCGCCGGCTTTCTTAATACCCAGATAGTTCAGTCCGGTGATGAGCCAGGTTACAGTGATGGCGAATAACTGCGATCCGTAGAGTTGGATCGGCCCGCTCGTGATTGGATTTCGCAGCCAATGGAACGCGGGAAAGAACTCAAGCGTGCGAACGAGGCCGACAGCGCTTGCCGCGATGGAACCGGGCTTGGCTACAGCAAACCATGTCCACATATAGAGAAAAGCTGGGGTGTCGCCGTAGGCGCCGCGCAGGTAGACATATTCACCGCCGGCGTAAGGCAACATTGCACCCAGCTCGGCGTAGGTCATGGCTCCAAAAAGGGAGAGCAGTCCGCCGGCAATCCATGCGAGGTAGACCAGCCGCGAAGAGCCAGCGTCGTGCATCATCTCGCTCGGGATAAGAAAAATGCCGCTGCCGATGATGGTGCCGACAACAATCGCAATGGATTGCTTTGCGCCAAGAACGCGCGGCAGGTCGGGTAACGAGCGGTCACTGAGCGCGGGCAGAGAAGGTTCCATGCGTTGTGAGGATAGCAGAAGGTTCTGCGCGGCTACGTTCCTGGCGCCCATGCAGCGACCACAGCCTGCGCGAGTTTAGCCAGAAGCAGCTCAGCGCGATTGTCGGCGGTCCAACTTGTGTCCGCGTTGTCGCTCGTAAATCCAGAGAGGATGATGGTGCCCTGCTTAGTGAAGATCGCACCCACATCATTGCGAACTTTGTTTAGCGCGCCTGTCTTGTTGACAATACGGGTGATGCCCTTCGGTGCGTCAGCGCCTTCGAGATAACGGGGGAAACTATCCCGATAAAACTGAACCTCCAGCATGTGAAGCGCAGCATCACAGAGAGCCTGATCGCTCGGCGCGGCAGGCTGAGTGGAAGAAGCCGGCGCAGGCATGGGCCCGAGATCACATGTGGCGAAGCGTTCCATCAGGGCAGCCATCTCACGTGCCGTTGTTTTGCCCAGGCCGAACTCTTTTTGATCGGCGGGCATTGGTCCCTCTGCGGGTTGAAAAACTTTTTTGTAAAGCCATGTGTTCTTCATACCGAGCGAGACGAGCCGGTCATCGACATTCTTGATGCCGACGTGTTCCATCGAGAGATTGGCCGCGGTGTTATCGCTCATGGCGATCATCAGGGTCAGAGCATCTTTCAACGTGATGGTCGCGGGCGTATCGAGAAACAGCAGCACCCCTGAGCCTGGCACCTGATCTTCTTTGCGAACCGTCAGGCGATCGTCGAAATGCACGCGGCCAGCACGAATCTGCTGGAGGGCTTCGTAGAGAATTGCCAGTTTGATAACCGATGCTGTGGGAACCGGCTTATCCGCCTCGATGGCAACGGTCTTTCCCGTCGCAAGATCGTGCGCGTAGAAGGAAACGTGCCCCTGAAAGCTTGCGATCATCGATTGAAGTGCCGCGGCGAGAGCAGAGTCGCTCTGTGCCGACGCAGCAGAGAAAAAGAACGCAAACGCAATCGAGAAGAGAGCTGCGCGGAGTAAGTGCAACTTATTGCGGAAGGTTGTGCTCATGTGGCCGCTCCCTCTGCGGAAAGTAACGTGAGGCCGAGCCCTGGACCGTCAGGCAACACGAGCCGGCCTTTGTCGACAATGACGCCGCGATAGGGATCGTTGTCGATCAGCAGATTGCCGTCGAGATCGACGTGGTCGACGAGCGGCGCAAGATGCGCAGCGGCGGTAATCGAGCAGGAGCTTGAGACCATGCATCCCAGCATCACCCTCAGGTTTACAGCGCGTGCAATTTCGATCCAGCGGCGCGCCTCCAGAATGCCACCCGATTTGTCCAATTTCACGTTGATTCCGTCGTAGGCCTCTGTGAGCTTCGGAATCATGGATGCTTCAGTGCAGGCTTCGTCGGCGAAGATGGGCAAATGGACTTTGCTGCGCACGTACTTCGTCTCTTCCAGCATGTGCACCGGCATGGGCTGCTCGACGTATTCGATTCCCTGGGTTTCCAGCCAGTTGATTTTGCGGATGGCCTCTTCCTTGTCAGTCCAGCCCTCGTTGGCGTCTACGCGAATAGGCTTCTTCGTGACGCTACGCACGGCTTCGATGGTTTCCTCGTCTGTCTTCAGGCCCACTTTGACCTTGAGTACAGGAAAATCTTTTGCCTCAAGAGTTTTTTGGCGCGTAATGGCAGGCGTATCGATGCCAATGGAAAAGTCCGTGACGGGGGCATCGGCCGGATCGAGCCCGAGAAGCCGATACAGCGGAACGTTGAGCTTTTTGCCCAGCCAGTCGAAGAGCGCAATATCCACGGCTGCGATCGCGGCGCGCTGATGCTCGCCGAGAGCACGGCGAATCTGAGCGATTGTCTTCTCATATTGCCAGGGATCGCTTGAAGCGATCTGCTCGCGGATGGCATTGATCGCCTGCGCCGCTTGTTCTGGATATTCCTTATAGCGAATGATGGGAGCGCCCTCGCCATAGCCGGTGACGCCGTCACGCACATACTGCACGTGGATTGTATCGCGGTATGTGCTGGATGACATCGTCGTGGTCCACGTGTGATGAAGCATGAGGCGCTTCAACCCGCAATGGACCTCGCTGCGATTGGATGAAGGCTCCACCGATGCCGCCGAAATCCTAAATGGTGTTGCGGCCGCGACCCCCGCCGCACCGGCAAGCCTCAGCCAATCCCTTCTAGTGATCACTTGATCCTCCGTGCCGCCACGAGCAATGTGGTCCAGGGCTGATCGCCGAGATTGTTGATCTGTACCCCAGGGTGATCATGCGTGGTGTCGTGGATGAATTGACCGTTGCCGATATACATGCCTGTGTGGGTGATTTTGGCGGCACTGGCGCCAAAGAACAACAGATCGCCGGGCTGCAACTCTTCGCGCTTGATCGGAACCACGCCGCTCCACGCAGCCTGCACACTCGCGTCACGCGGCATCTCAGTGCCGCGCTGGCGAACCAGCATCTGGGTGAACCCCGAGCAATCGAAGCCAAAACTGGAAATTCCGCCCCACGTGTACGTGATCCCCAGAAACTTGCGTGCCAGAAGGATGGTTTCATCAACGCTGAGGGGCGCGAAATTAGCACTGACGTCGCCGCGTTGCACCCACGCAGTTCGTCCATCGACTAGCCGCACAGAAATCCATCGGCCGGAGCCAGTCGCCGGTTCAGATGTCACTTCCAGGCGTGCTTCCCAAGGCAGCCGCAAAAGCGGAGCATGGAGTGTTACGTCAGGATCGCGATAAACGTTTGCGCTGAGAACTGCGACACGCACTACTTTTCCGTCGGGAGCGTACGGGCCAGCGCTGAGGGCTCTCAGGCCCGCTGCCTGAGCCCAGCCCGAATAACCATCTGCGGTACGGATGTCGTACCAACCCGCCTGCTTTTTAAGCGAAGGCACGTCCGTTCCGTAAATGGCCTGCGAAACCACGTCGCTGTCCGTCGAGGGATTCCGATACATATCAATCACGGGAGCTGCTACAACGAAGTCCGCATCCGCAACAGATTTTTGAGCGCCGGCTGGAGCAACCGGCAGCATCGAAAGAGCAACGGCCGCGATAAAGATTCGGCACGCACCAGCATGCAAGCGCTGAAGCACCGCGCCTCTCTTCCGCCGCTTCACAAGTGCTCCGTTGAGGGTCCTCATGTTCTCCATGTGCGTCCTGCTGCTACGAAAGACAGATCGCGCGCAGATAGATGTTCATCGCGGGCCAGTAAACGAATGGCGATGGATGGCCCGAAAGTCTGCTAGATGTATAGTTATATACCGTATCCGGCTTCTGAGCCACACCTGTGCTGCATTCGGGCATTCACTTTGCGCTTGAGTGCGCCTCCTGGTTCTGGATATGGTTGCGGAAGACCTGAGCGATGAAACGCCCCTCGTGATTCGGTTCATTCGCTCTCAAAGGAGTATTCAGGGTGCGTTCTCTTCGCGCGTGGTTCGAAATCTCGCAGCTCCGTCCGTTCCGCGCAATGTCAATGCGTTCATATTCGCAGCTGTTCTTCGGCCAACGCATTTTTGCAAAACGCCCTTACGCCTGGATTCTTCTGGCGTGCTTCGCACTTTGTGCCGGCGCTGCCTGCGCGCAAGATGGCTTTGCCGCAATCGGAGAAGCTGTGAATCGCGCGATCGCCGAGCACAAGCTTCCCGGCGCGGTTGTGATTATCGGTCATAACGGCCACATCGTGTACCGGCGCGCCTTTGGCATGCGCTCGCTGGAACCCGTGCAGGAACCAATGACACTCGACACCATCTTCGACATGGCGTCACTGACCAAGCCTTTGGTCACAGCGACCGCCGTAATGCAGCTTTATCAGGATGGAAAACTCAATATCGACGATCCGGTGGCGAAATACCTTCCTGAATTTGCGGAGAACGGAAAAGGTGGCATCACAATCCGGAACCTGCTCACGCACTATTCGGGCCTGCCTCCTGATCTGCCGCTCAGCTCTCCATGGCAGGGGAAGGTGGAAGGATATAAGCTCGCATTTGCGATCGCGCCGTTGCGGCCTCCCGGTGTGAGATTCCAGTACAGCGATATCAACTTTATTGTTCTTGGATCGCTGGTGGAGCGGATCACGGGAATGCCGCTCGATGATTATGCGGCGCGATACATCATCCAACCGCTCGGGCTCAAGCATACGCGCTTTCTGCCTCCGGCGTCGTGGATCGCGTCCATAGCACCGACGCAATGGGAGCACGGCGAGGCGGCGTTCGGGGTCGTAGGCTCCAAGACCTTTCCGGGTGACGTCATGCTGCGCGGAGTCGTGCATGATCCAACGTCGCGGCGCATGGGCGGCGTAGCTGGTCACGCGGGGCTTTTCAGCGACGCGGATGACGTGGCCGTCTACGCACAGAATCTGCTAGACCGCCTTGCCGGGCAGCCCAGTAAATTTCCGCTATCGCGCATTGTGCTCGAGAAGATGGTTGCGCCTGAGCAGCCTGTTACCGGCGTCGCGTTGCGCGCATTTGGATGGGACATCGACTCGCCTTACTCAACGAATCGCGGCGGATTGTTTCCAGTAGGCTCGTTCGGTCACACAGGGTTTACGGGCACCTCACTGTGGATGGATCCAGTGAGTGATTCGTACATCATTGTCTTGGCGAACGCTGTTCATCCGGATGGCCCCAAGGGCATCACGACACTTCGCGGCAATATTGCCGATGCCGCGGCTGTCGAGCTGGGCATCCACGCCGACGGCGGCTCGCTGGCGGCGCATATCACCGGCTATAACGAGTCGCTGAGCGGAATGCGGCACTGGTCGGCGCGCAATGGCGAGGTGCAGACTGGCATCGATGTACTCGAGAGCGACCACTTTGCCGAGTTTGCTGATCTGGCACACAAGCACGATGGTCATTTGAAGCTGGGTCTGCTGACTAATCCAACGGGTGTTGACGCCGGGAGCCGGCGCACTATCGACGTGCTCTTTCATGATGCAGCCGCCGCTGTTCCAGGCCTTGCGCTTACTACTCTTTTCAGTCCGGAGCACGGCATCAGCGGTTCGTATGATCAGCCCGGCGTGCCGAACTCTACCGACACGGCAACCGGGTTACCTGTTATTAGTCTCTATAGCGCGACTGCCGCAGAGCGTCGTCCTTCGCTCGATACAATACGCAATCTGGATGCTGTTGTCATCGATCTGCAGGATGCGGGCGTGCGCTTCTACACCTATGAAAGTGTTGTCCGTTATTTTCTGGAAGCCGCATCAAAGGCAGGAACAGAGATCGTAATTCTGGATCGTCCTAATCCTCTCAATGGCGCTTTCGTGCAGGGCCCAATTTCTGATCCGGGGACTGAGAGCTACGTGAACTCCATGCCGATTCCTGTGCGCCACGGTATGACTCTTGGCGAACTGGCGCGTTACGACAACGAGCAGCTTCAACTGCATGCGCCTCTGACGGTCGTCGCAATGAAAGGATGGCAGCGCGGCGACTGGTTCGATTCCAACGGCTTGACCTGGGTAAGTCCCTCTCCGAACCTCCGGAATCTGGAGGAGGCAATCCTCTATCCCGCGCTCGGGCTGATTGAGACGACGAACATTTCTGTGGGACGCGGCACCGATACGCCGTTTGAGCAGTTCGGAGCGCCATGGATCAATGGCCGCTCGCTTGCACAGTTTCTCAATCGCCGCGATCTACCCGGCGTGCGTTTTTATGCAACGCAGTTCACGCCAGAGAAGCCGTATCCCTATGCTGGCCAGTCCTGCTCCGGTGTGCGCATCCTCGTCACCGATCGCAACGTGCTGGATGCACCGGAACTCGGAATCGAAATTGCGTCGGCACTGCACCGTTTCTATCCCGATCAATTCGCGCTGCAAAAGATGAATACATTACTTGCCAATCACACCGTGCTCGATGCAATCTCCTCAGGAGATGATCCGGAATACATCGCCGAAGGTTGGCGTGTGGGACTCTCAAACTTTGAGCAGCAACGCCAGTCTGCGTTGCTTTACTCGGACCGATAAGCGGCCGTTGCCCTTATTTCGGATGTAGCGAAGCCTGCTCTGAACGCAGATGCCGATCGAAAAAATCGACGGTTGCTGTGTACGCCGCCAACCAGTCGCGGTGTAAGAGAAAATCGTGGACCTCATCGGGGAAGACAAGCGTCTCCGCAACTACCTTCTTCTCCCGCAGTGCGGCTGCGAGCTGCATTGTCTGCAAAAACGGGACCTCGTCGTCATCGTCGCCTTGAATCAACAGCACGGGAGAGCGCCACAGTTGTACCGAGGCGAGCGGAGAGGATTTCCAGGCGAGTCTCCATCGTGCATTCACATCGGCAGCCGTGTCAGAGATCTGGAAGTTCTCCGGATGGTCGATATTCCAATCATGCACTCCTGACATATCGACGCCAGCCGAGAAGAGGCTTGACTCGCGCGCCAGCGCCAAAGCAGTGAGAAAACCACCCCAGCTGCCGCCCCAGATGCCGATGTGATCGGGCTGCACATCGCAGCGGCTTCGCAGATAAAGTCCCGCGCCAACAACATCCCGGAATTCGCTTGCTCCAGTCGCTCCGTACTCAAGAGCCTCGCGAAAATTGAGACCGTATCCGATGCCGCTGCGGTAATTGATCGCGAGGACCACATATCCATGGTTGGCGAGATATTGGTTCAGCGCATAGGCATTGGAGTAGTAGCCCATTGTGTGCCAACCCAGCAGCATCTGCCGCTGTGAGCCGCCGTGCACAAAGACAATGGCAGGATGCGGTAAGCAAGCGTCACTCCCAGGCGGCAGAAACAAATCCGCATGAATCGTCAACCCGTCAGTCGCCGCGTAGACCACCGGCTGCGGTTCCACAAGCTGGCTGGCAGGGAAGTCCGCGGAGACAGTCTGCGGCGCCAGGTCGTGCATTTGGCCCGATTCAGCCAGGACTGCGGGCCGCATGGGGATCCGAGCATCCGAGCGCAACATAGCAACAGTGTGATCGTCACTGCTTACCACCGGATGAGTTTCAATGCCATCGCCGTGCGTTAATGCAGTCGGAGCAGCACTCGCCGCGGTTAACTCCCAGATATGCCGGCGCTCGCCGTCGTTCTGATTGGATGAGAAGACGACTCGTTTGCGGTCGGGGCTGATCGAAGCAGTCTCTGCATCGAAGCCGCCCGGCGTCAGCAATTGGGCGTCTCCTCCTCGCGCCGGCACTGAGTAAAGATGAAGCCAGCCGTCATGCTCCCATGGAAAGATGAGCCGATCGTCTGCGGTCCAAAAGAGCTGTTGATTCGCATCGAGCGCACGAAACACGCTGCCCTTGCCAGGTTTGGCCATCCAGATTTCATGGCCCTCTCCGGAGGTCGCATCAGTAACGCGAATCGACCAGGGCCGGCCCGTTCGCCGCGGTCCACTAAACTTTTCATCCTTGAAATAAGGAACGCGGATAAATGCGATCTTGCGGCTATCCGGCGACCACACGGGGAAAGCATCGTGATCCACACCGGGATCGACAAAAGCAACGGTCTCAGTGGCCGGCGTGAAAACGCCGATAAAGCTATGGTCGCCACGATCGCTGACAAAGGAGAGTTTGTTCCCATCCGGCGACCAGGCGAAGGACTTGCAATCTCCGTAAATAGGAATCGATCGGGGTGGCTTCACGCCGACATCAACCGGCTTCTCGTACCAGATTTGTCCCCTGGAAAACCATGTGATCAGATCACCTTTGGGAGAAAAGGTCGGCGATCGTCCCGGGCCAACCTCGTGTGGCGCGCCGCTGAGCGAAACGATCCACACACCCTGTTCCGCGCCACCCGCTTGATGCGCCGGATTTGGAGCGGCCTTCTCCGGATTGTCGGATGAGCCGCCACGCACATAAAGGATCAATTGCGCGTCCGGCGACCAAGCCAGTTCGCTAATCTGCTGGCCATCGTCCTGTTCATAATTGGTGACCTGATGCGATACGTAATCCGAGCCAGCGTCAGAGCGCAGCGCAACCCAGATATTTCTCTTTCCTTGCGCATTGGAAACCCAGGCAAGCGCGCCTTTCGCTGGAGCAGCGGTGAGTTCCGCGTTGAAAGGAGCGCTCATTACCTGTTGCAGGGTGAACGGGCGCCGTTCCGACTGCTGGGCCCGTACATTGAGGCAAAGACAGCAGGGGAGAATGCTCAGTGAGATGACACGGTGAAGTTGGGTCATCGGCAGATGCTCATCGTGGATTCAAAGATTGTAGCGCCAATTCCGCAGCATCTTTTCCCAACGTGCAGAGAGCGCCGCATTGTTTTGGTCAGAATTCCGCATTTTCGATGCTCCGAACCGATCTGCGGCTGATTTAGGAGCGAGAAATCCACGGGACGAACCACTTCTTTCAATAATTTTTGTTGACATTGACGGTAAGGAAAGATAATTTTCATTCATCCAGTCGTCTATATGACTTGATGACTGGAGTTCTCACCCTCCTCCGCTGGCGACGTGAAAGCGGCTCGGCAGCGAACAGAAGCGGCTTGCAGTAAAAGGCTGTTTTTTCGAACAGTGAGACCGCTTGAGAAAGGCGTTCAGGATTGTGAGGCTCTCAGGCCCGCACCTGTTGGCCCGGTTTTTCGGGCGGCATCTATACGCTGGCATCCATTGCATCGCCGCGGAGCCTGACGTCTTCTGGAAAAAAGTTCCAAGCGTTGACCAGCGAAACAAAAACATATCAGGAGGCAATTGGCCAGTATGTCGCACAAACCCACTCTATGTGTTCTTGCATTATTGGTTGCATTGGTCCTCTCGCTTAGCGGCAACCTCGCCGTTGCCCAAAGCGCAGTCTCCGGCAGTATTAGCGGAACGGTGACGGATTCGAGCGGTGCCGTAATCTCTGGCGCCACCGTTACCATCACCAACACCGATCGCGGTGAAAAAATCCGAGTTCTGCAGACTGATTCGGCTGGGTTCTACACGGCAGGATCGCTGCCCCTCGGCACCTACACGGTCTCGATCTCGAATACCGGATTCAAGACGGATGCCGTTACCGGCCTGGTGCTGCATGCCGCGGACGCTCTCACCGTGAATCGCACACTTGTTCCCGGAGGAGCCAGCGAGGTGGTCTCGGTCAATGCTGCCGAGGCGCAAGTCAACTTTGAAGACGCAACTTCTGCCGGCCTGATCAACAGCACCCAGATGAACGAGATGCCGCTGGTCACGCGCAACTACGAAACCCTGCTCAATCTGCAGCCTGGAGTTGTCTACGGCGGCGGCACGAACGATCTTACCCGCGGTCCTGCTGGGCTAAGCGGCGCTTCGAGCACGGTGAATTTCTCGGTCAACGGCGGACGCAATACCTCAAACAATTGGACCATTGATGGCGCTGACAACGTCGACCGTGGCGCCAACCTGACGCTCTATGCGTATCCCAGCCCGGATGCCATCGCTGAGTTCAAGGTGTTGCGCGGCCAGTACAGCGCTCAGTTCGGACGCAATGCTTCGGGCCAGGTTGACGTAGTTACTAAATCCGGCTCCAACGCTATCCACGGAAGCGGCTACGAGTACCTGCGCAATGATTATTTCGACGCGAACGGCTATCTCAATGATTATCTCGGTACGCACATCACGCCCTATCGCTATAACGTCTTCGGATTCTCGTTCGGCGGTCCCGCCTATATCCCAAAGATCTACAACGGTAAGGACAAAACATTCTTCTTTGTCTCCGAGGAGTGGCAGCGCATCGTCCAGGACTTAGCGAATGCATCGATCACGGTGCCGCAAGCGTCGGAACGTACAGGCGATTTCTCTAAATCGGGCCAGAAGATTAATGGCGCCTGGACGACCGCTCCGGTAACCGTCTGTACTGCCTACACCACAAATCCCGCAACTCAGGTCAATACCTGCACCGCTACGGGTACGCAGGTGTCAAACATTTCACCGACCGCCCAGGCATATTTGAAGGACGTATTCAGCAAAGTTCCCGTTCCCAATGAGAGTTACGACATCTCGCACAACCTGGACCCGCACACGATTCTGTCCAGCTTCAAGAACATCTTCAATAACCTGGATTCAGTGGTCCGCGTGGACCAGCAGTTTGGCCAGAAGCTCAGCGTCTTCTACCGCTACATGCACGATACATTCCCGCAGACTTTGCCGGAAGGTCAATTCACAACCGTCTACATCCCTGGCGCGAACCTGACGGAAGTTGTCAATCCCGGAACCCAGCACCTTGCCCACGGAACTTATGTCTTCAGCCCCACGCTAGTAGCGAACTTCGGTTATGCCTTCTCGAACGGCAATATCGTCAGCACGCCATCCGGCTTCCTGGCGGCATCGCAATCTCCTGACATCAAACCGCAACTGCCGTACGCGAATACCGTCGGGCTGATTCCGACTCTTGCCATCAGCGGCATGCTTGCCAGCACTACTTCATCGCCCAATCTGGCTGGTAGCGTCGCATACACCGACCACGGCACCAATCACCAGATCTTCGGCGATGTCACCAAGGTCCTGCATACGCACACGCTCATCGTTGGCTTCTCTTATAACCATTATCAGAAGCTCGAAAACAACACGACCGGTACGCAGGGAGCCTTCACCTTCTCGAATGATGCGGGCTTCTCCAATGTTCCTACCAACAGCAATGCTGGAGCGAATGAGGCGCAGGGCTTCGCCAACTTTCTTACCGGCAACGCGAACGGCGGCTTCAGCCAGCTCTCGAAGGATCCGGTGACGGACATCAAGTCCGCGCTATACGAGGGATACGTGCAGGACAACTGGAAGGCGACTCCGCGTCTCACGCTCAACCTTGGTGTTCGTTATGCCTACTACGGCCAACCATGGGATGCGAATGGCCTGCTGAGCAACTTTGATCCTGGTAAGTACAGCGCGTCTGCCGCACCGACGATTGCAGCTTCTGGCCTTATTTGCGTTACAGGAACGTGCAGCCAGGCTGGGAGCAATGCTGGTCAGTCGACATCTCCGAATCCTTCTGCGGACTATAGCGGCATTAACTACATCAACGGAATGATCTTCAATGGTCCGAACTCCGCGAACAATAATCAGGCGTCGCCTTATGGAAACAAGGTAGGCGCCGCGCAGAAGACCAACTTCGCGCCTCGATTTGGTTTTGCCTTCGATCTCTTTGGTAACGGTAAGACCTCGCTGCGCGGAGGCTATGGATGGTCCTTCGATGACGCGGAGGTCAGCTATTACGAGACCACGGTCTTCAACAACCCTCCAGCCGTCGCCACGTACTCGGTAGGCCAGACTTCATTCGATAATCCGACCGGCGGCGCGCTCACCGCTCTATCGACAACTCCTGGGCGCATCCAGGCCGTGCCGCTCGATTACAAAACACCTTACGTGCAGCAGTTTTCGCTCGACTTACAACAGCAGGTTACTTCGACGCTCATGTTTGATGTGGGCTACTTCGGCGATCATGGAACGCACTTGCTAGGTGCGCTTGATCTTGATGAACCCAAGCCGGGCGCATGGATGGGCGTTGTCACGCCAACCACGGTCAGTTCGGGATGTACGTTGAACGGTGTGCCTGCCATGCTCAGCTCCACATGCGATCGCGTTCTGAACCAGATCAAGCCCTATCTCGGCTATTTCTCGATTGACGCAATGCGGTCAATCTTCAGTTCGAACTACAACTCGCTTCAGGCAAAAGTGACAAAGCGCCTCTATGGCAAATCTTATCTCGATGCGAACTACACATGGTCGCGCGATCTGACCAACGCGCCGGCCGACTATTCGGGGTTTATTCAGAATATCTACAACATCAATGCTGACTATGGCCGTGCGTCTCTTGACCGCAACCAGGTCTTCACGATTGATACTGTCCTGGAAGAACCTTTTTTCCGGGATCAGCACGATCTTAAGGGGAGGGCGCTTGGTGGATGGGAACTCTCTGCGATCTACTCCATGAACTCAGGACTGCCGCAAACGGTTTCGGCCAGCAGCGGATTGCCTGTTATTTACAACCTGCCCAGCGGAGTGACCGGCTACTTCAACAGCGCGTCGAATGGTGGCACTATGACGGACAATGCAGGCCTCAGCCTGCTCGGGAACACGAATGCGGGCATCCGGCCCAACCAACTTGGCAACCCGAACCAGGGATACAACATCCCCAAGATCCACAACAAGAATTACGCATCGTCTTCCGCTCCGTGGTTCTATACGGGCGCTTTCGCCGCGCCTGCTCCCAACAGTCCTGTTCCCGGTACAGCCAAGCGCGGCACGATTCAGGGCCCAGGATTTAACAACCTGGATCTTGGCATCTACCGTAACTTCCGCATCGTTGAGCATTTGAACTTCCAGTTCCGCGCGGAGGCGTTTAACGCGCTCAATCACACCAACGTCAACACGATTGGCACGAGCTCTACATCGGGCACTTTTGGCGAAGTCACTGGATATCGCGACGCGCGCATCATGCAGTTCGCGGGTAAATTCACCTTCTAACTTTTGAACCGGATGAGAAGCCGGACCCACTTGCTCTTGACTGCGATGTGCAGGTGGGTTCGGCTGCTGTTCGTATGGATTTGATTCTGCAAGCGTGATCGCGAGAACTACGGAATGGGATTAAGCGCGCTGGATCTAGTTATCATCGCGGTCTATCTGGCTGGCGTGACGGTATTCGGTTTTCATTTCCGTGGCGGCCAGCAGACCCTGAGGAGCTACTTTCTAGCAGAGAACAATATTCCCTGGTGGGCGATCACGCTTTCCATCGTTGCGGCAGAGACCAGCACGCTCACGGTGATCAGTGTGCCGGGCCTCGCCTACGAAAAGGACTTCAGCTTTCTGCAACTGGCGATCGGCTATCTCATCGGCCGCGTGATTGTGAGCGTCGTGCTGCTCCCGCAGTATTTTCGTGGAGAACTGGTCACCGCCTACCAGTTGATTGGGCGGCGCTTCGGCCATGGGCTGCGCGTTCTCACGGCAGGGATTTTTCTGGCCACGAGAGCGGCTGCCGAAGGTGTGCGCGTCTTTGCCGTGGCGCTTGTAATCCAGGTTGCGCTGGGCGGCTTGTTGACAGGCATGAGCGATTTCGAGCGCGATCTGGCGGCAATCGCGATTGTCGGCGTGCTGACGCTCACGTACACGCTGAAGGGCGGCATGAAAGCTGCGATCTGGACCGACGTGATCCATCAGACGGTTTATGTCACCGGAGCGATTGTCCCGATCTTTGTCATTCTGCACATGGTCCCGGGCGGATGGGAAGCCGCGCACAGAATGGCCAGTCAGGCCGGCAAGTTCCGCGTTTTTGATTTCACACTTGATCTGACCACGAAATACACGCTCTGGTCGGGAGTGATTGGCGGCGCATTTCTCACCACAGCGAGCCACGGAACCGATCAGCTCATCGTGCAGAGGCTGCTTTCAGCGCGCAGCCAGTGGCAGGCCAAGATCGCACTGCTTAGCAGCGGCGTCGTGATCTTCCTTCAGTTTTCGCTCTTCCTGCTAATCGGGGCCATGCTGTTTGCGTTCTATCGGACTTTCCCGCCGCAAAGCGCGTTCATGCGCACAGATACGATTTTTCCCGCTTTTATCGTCAGGTACGTGCCGCACGGCATGTGCGGTCTGTTGATCGCGGCCATTCTCGCTGCAGCGATGTCGAATCTGAGTGCGGCCCTCAATTCGCTCTCTTCTACTACGATCGTCGATTTCTATGCGTGGTTGCGTCCTGATTCAAGTGAGAAACGAAGGATTCAACTCTCACGGTTAGCAATGGCCGGATGGGCTGTGGTGCTGGTCGTGATGGCTCTGCTCGCTCGGCACGGAGGCAAGGTTATCGAGGTGGGACTTTCGATTGCTTCCGTCGCATATGGCGGAGTGCTTGGAGTTTTTCTGCTCGGGGTTCTGTCACAAAAAGCAACCGAACGCGGCGCTATGATTGGCATGATCTGTGGCTTGGCGCTGAATCTCGCTCTGTGGCTGTTCACTGGAGTTTCGTTTACATGGTATGTCGCCTTGGGCAGCATCATGACGTTCGCCGTGGGCTATGTTGCGAGCCTGGCTGTCCGCGAAACAGTATCAACTTACTAGACAAGGAATAGAGAATGCAAGAGCGTCAGTTAATGACGGAGCGGCGCAATCGGGCCACTGAAAATCTGGATACGGTGAGCGCGCTCGAAATTGTAAAGATCATGAACCGCGAAGACGCCGAGGTGCCGCGCGCCATTCGACGCGTGCTTCCGGAGATTGCCAAGGCAGTGGACCTGATCGCAGCGCGCCTGGCCAAAGGCGGGCGCCTGATTTACGTGGGCAGCGGCACGAGCGGCCGCATCGGTGCTTTGGATGCTTCGGAGTGTCAACCGACCTTCGGCGTCGACGCGCAAACGGTACAGTTTCTGCTTGCAGGTGGTGAACGCGCGCTGGTGCGAGCTGCAGAAGCATCGGAAGATTCGCCTGAGTTGGGACGCAGCGATATCGCTGCCAGAAAGCCGGGCAAGCGCGATGTCGTAGTGGGCATCGCTGCGAGCGGCTTCACTCCATACACCATCGCCGCGATCGAGTATGCAGCCAGCAAGGGAGCGGGCACAGTTGGCATCGCGTGCAATCGCGGCTCCGCGTTAGGAAAAACGGCGGACATTGCGATCGAAGTCGAAGTTGGCCCCGAGGTGCTGACCGGTTCATCGCGGCTCAAAGCCGGAACCGCGGCAAAGCTGATTTGCAACATGCTGACCACCGGCGCCATGGCCCGTCTCGGCTATGTCTACAGTAATATGATGGTCAGAATGCACCTGAAAAACAGGAAGGTCTTGGAGCGGGGAATTACTATCCTCGAATCGCTGATGCACATCGATCGCGAACAGGCGTCAGAAACGCTGGAAGGAGCCGGCATGAGTGTGGCACTTGCGCTGGTGATGTTGAAAACGAATGCAAGCAAGGCGCAGGCTGCACGGCGACTGCGCAAAGCGCGCGGAAACGTCCGCAAAGCAATCGAGGGCTGATGTGCAGTATTCGCTCGTAATTCGATTGCGATCGGAACGAATGGGCGATGCAATTTAAGACTCAATATGCTTATGGGCAAACTTCTTACAATCCGGGCCTTGGAAAGCCGCGCTTGCGGCGCTTGATGGTGAGGTTACCGTGAGCACACCGGAAACAATGACAACAGGGAAGAAAAGATCGGATTCATCACCGCTGGACCGCCGAAGCGGCATTCCGCTTTATCACCAGATTCAGCAGCGGCTCATGAACCAGATCAAGTCCGGCTCCCTCAAGCCGGGTACGCCATTACCCTCCATTCAACAGATTGCCGCACAGATGGGCGTCAGCCAAATGACGGTGCGGCAAGCGGTTCGTGCATTGTGTGAGCTCGGGGTCATCTATAGCAGGCAGGGCAAAGGCACATTCATCTCCGGCATCAAGCTCGAGAGAGACTTTCGCCAGGTCTATTCGTTTACTGAAGAAACCTTGGCTCGCGGCGCCGCGCCCAGCTCCAAAGTGCTCTCGTTCCGCATTCAAACGCCAAGCCAGGAGATCAAGGAAGCGCTGCGCCTCAGCAGCAGTGATCGGGTCTTCTATCTCCGGCGCGTTCGTTACGGAGACTCCATCCCCATGGGAGTCGAGTGCAGTTGCCTGCCGGTCCGGCTCTGCCCCGGCCTCATGGAGACCTTCGACCCAACCAGTTCACTTTACACAGAGCTCACAGAACAGTACGGAATCCAGTTAATGGTGACCGATGAGATCGTCGAGGTAGGGAAGGCAAGCGCAGACGATGCACGCCTGCTGGATATTCCGCGGCAAAGCCCCGTCTTCTTATTTACGCGCGTTTCGTATCTCGAAAACGGCACTCCGGTGGAATTTGTAAAGTCGATCTATCCGGGTGCGCGCTATAAAGTGGTCAACAGGCTCATGCGCCTCAAACGCGACCTTCTCACCGCGCCCTAGATATCCCTATTACAGGTATCTAAAGAGTTAGAGAGTTCGATCGAAAGAAAGGTCAAAGATCAGGCTTCTGCCTTCCACTTCGAAGATATTGAGTTTTCGCGACGCGAGAGGCGGCCTATCCGAGAGTGTTTGCGCATGGAAGGAGTCGATGCAAGGTGATCGCGGAGCTTGCGCGATCTTTCCTCCTGTTTGCCGTGAAGTAGAAGTTCGCGGGCGTCGACCAGATGATCTGCCATTAACCGGCGCGCCAGCTCCGGGTCTCGCTTTTCAATGGCGACCATAATGGGGCGATGGAAATGCAATGTATGTTCCAGGTCCACCAGTTGTGAAGTGACCATGATCATGTTCAACATGGCCCGATGAATTGTGTGAAAAAGCCGCTCCGCGAGCCGGTTGCCCGATGCCTGAAAGATGGCGCGATGAAAAAGCAGATCTGAGGCAACCAGACGCACGTGATCGCGTCGGCTGTCTTCGAAGTCAGTAATGGATTGTCTGAGCAGCGCGATATCTTCGGCATTCGCCCGCTCCGCCGCCTTGGCGGCAAGCGCAGGTTCAATCATGAGGCGCATCTCGGTGAGTTCCTGAGGAGAGATATCATCGAGAAGAAATAGGAATTCCATTGGTACAGCCAAAACCGACGAAGCGTCTTTGTTCAGATAGCTTCCATCACCGACCTTCTGCGTGATCACTCCCATAATCTCCAGAACCTTCAGGGCCGGTCTCAGCGACGATCGAGCGATGCCGAAGTGTGCGGCGAGTTCGCGCTCCGGCGGTAGCTTGCTGCCGGGAGCGAGCAATCCCTCGCCCAATAGTTGTTGAAAGCGGAGGATCAGTAGATGAGTTACATCATCCCGATCGTCCAGCGCCCGTCCAACTGAAACAGATGGAGACTTACGATCTTTCGCCATGTTCGAATAATACTGGGCTATGGCCAAGAGCGTGTCAATCTATTTTCCGGCACCGACCAGGCAAAATTGGTCGTGCCTATCCCGTACCAGGGCTCGTTGGTTCCTACAATTTTCGCTCCCGACAAAGAATACAGGCTTCTCCGGTTCTCTTGATAAGCTCTTCACTTTCTGGGATGTGGTGGCGATCTTGGACTTGAGCGTCACCTGCTCTTGCCAGTAAACGCTTACCAAAAATTTGAACCGGGAACAGGAGTGTTGGTTTTTCTCTTGACAGACGTTTTGCATTGGTACTACCTTTTCTTTCGTTTTGATCCGCGAAACAAACCAGAGGCTCGGGCGTCCGCTTCTCGCGCCGATCTGCGGACGCGTGAGCACTCGATGAGTCGTTTTGCTCGAGCAACGAACTGAAATGGAGGTCGCCATGCAAATTATTCCCCACCTCAAAGCAAAGAGTTTGGCTGCTGTGACTTCAATGCTCGTGGTGCTGATTCTGGCAATGGGAGTAGCACACGCGCAGGTAGAGACGGGCAGGCTTGTTGGACGTGTAACCGATGAGCAAGGGGCCGTAGTTGCCCGGGCTCAGGTGAAGGCCACCAACATCAACACAAACATTGCGCAAGAAGCAGAGACCAACAACACAGGTGAGTTCGTCATTACTCCGGTTGTTGCCGGAGTCTATACGCTCAGCGTGAATGCCGCAGGATTTCAAACAGCAACGACCGCGTCCATTGAGGTGCAGGTCGGGCAAATCGTGCGCGAAGACCTCGTCTTGAAGGTGGGCGCATCCTCCACGACGGTAGAAGTCACGACCGAGGCGCCGTTGCTCAGCACGGATTCGGCGACGATTGGGACCGTCGTCTCGAATCAACAGCTGACAGATCTGCCGCTGAATGGACGCGGATTCTACCAGTTGGCTGAACTCACGCCAGGCGCGGCTTTGCTGGCCCCGACAGGCAACTCGCTTGCGATTCGCCCTGAAATTGTCAATGGCAACACCATCAGCGGTGTTCATGGATTTGCGACATCCTTCCTGCTGGATGGAGTGGACGTCACCGAACAGCACCAGGGCGGAACCTTTATGCAGACATCGATTGACGCTTTGCAGGAATTCAGCGTGCAACAAAACGCGTACTCAGCCGAATACAATCGCGGTGGTCCCGGCTTTAACTCCACGACTAAATCCGGAACCAACACCTTCCACGGCGGTGTTTTTGAATACATCCGCAATGACAAGCTCGATGCGCGCAACTTCTTCTCACTCAAGCGCGCCATCTTAAAACGCAATCAGTTCGGCGGCGATCTCGGTGGGCCAATCCTTCTTCCGCATCTCTACAGCGGCAGGGATCGTAGCTTCTTCTTCTTGGATTATGAGGCCCAGCGGCTGCGGCAAGGGTTAGTCGAAAGCGGCGTCGTGCCCACTCCCGCGGAGCGCGGCGGTGACTTCAGCGCGGCAGGGCTCAATAAAATTTACGATCCGTTGACCACAACCACGACGAATGGTGTCACCACGCGGCAACAGATCAGCTGTAACGGCGTCTTGAATGTCAAATGTCATTTGTCCCTCGCGCATAGTGCCGCAGGCGGCTGCCGTGCTGGCGTACTATCCAACAGGTAATGCAAGCGCGACGAGCTTTCAGGCGGTTCCTTCGCAGGCCATCGATTGGGATCAGTTCGTTGCCCGGGTGGATCATCAGCTGAACTCCAAGAACCGGCTCTTTTTTCGCTGGGCCTATATCAACGAGCGGGAGACCGATCCAAACTTTTCTCCGCTGCTGAAGACCGCTTCGCTGACCTCGAATGGCCAGGATGTTGCGCTGGGACTGATCACCAATATCGGCAACAACATGGTGCAGGATTTCAGGGTTCATGGGCTTCCCAGCCACGTAAGACTCTCCGCGTTTTTAGAAGGGAATGACTTCAACGCCACGAACAATATTCAAGGCTTTTCTGGATTGGCGCGGCCAGCTGGGGCGGGATACGCGGGAAGCTCTTTCCCCGACTATTCGTGGAGCGGTTATGCGGCACTGCAAGGATCGACCTTTGATCAGCGGCCCAAGTCGCAGGACCGCCGTGTTCTTGAGGCCACCGATAACTTCACGCTGTTGAAGGGTCGGCAGTCGATGAAGTTCGGAGTTCTGTTCCGCTACTATCAGTGGCTTGGATATGACAGCGCCACTTACGCTGGCCTTTTCAACTTTACCGGCGCCGAAACGCAGAATCCCGGCGGCGCAACCAAAGGAGGAGATGCCTTTGCGGATTTCCTGCTCGGTTATCCAGCTTCAGTACAGCGCGCTTATCCCGGCGCCAACTTCGGCGGTCAGGGATGGTACAAGCAGTTCTACGGCCAGGATGACATTCGCGTGAACGGCAAACTCACCGTGAACGTGGGCCTGCGCTACGAGTACACGCCATGGCTGGAGGGGTATATCGGACAGCTTGGCACGTTCGACCCGAGCAAATCGAAGCCGATCATTGTGGCCAGTCACAACGGTGTGGTCAACACCTCATCGCAATTCGCCGCGCCGGCCGCAATGCAGTTCTTCGGAAACTATATCCAGACAACCGCAGACGTTGGGTTGCCGTACAACGTAACCTACACAGACAAGCTGCAATTCGGTCCGCGTGTAGGATTTTCATGGCAGCCGATCTCAAAAACCGTGGTGCGCGGCGGCTTTGGCATGTACTACGAGCCAGAAGGCACGAGCGGCCGCGTGAACCGTAACATTCTTCCCTTCCTGCTTTCAGAGACGGTGAACCAGACGGCGAACGTGGTTCCCAACAGAACATTTGCGAATTTTTTCCTTGGCGCGCCGCTCGGCTCGGCGCTCGCGAACCCGAGCATGAATCCGACGCCCACGCATTTGAAGATGGGCGAGAACGATCACTATAGCTTAGCGATCGAGCGCCAGATCACAGATAAGACGATCTTCGAGGTTGCGTATGTAGCCAACCACGGGCTCCATCTTCAAGCCACGGACGACTTCAACGATCCCACACCAGGGCCGGGCGCAATTCAAGGGCGCAGGCCATATCAGCCGTGGGGCACAATCTCGATGCAGTCGCAGGATGTAAGCACGACCTACAATTCACTGCAGACGAAGTTCCAACACCGCATGGGGAACGGGCTCGCTCTGTTGGTTTCCTACACCTGGTCGAAGTACCTGCAGGAGGCTCAGACGCCGCAAGTAGGTGGCAATCTCGGCTACGAGCACACGTATTCTCAATTCGATGTTCCCCAAAACCTCGCGATCAGCGGTACGTATATGCTTCCGTTCGGCAGGGGCAGAAAGTATCTGGCGAATGCAAACGGGGTTGCCAACGCGATTGCGGGCGGGTGGCAGATACAGACCATCACCATCCTGCGCAGCGGCACTCCATACACACCCATCGTCGGCTCCGATGTGGCCAATACGGGCGTAGGATCGCAAAGGCCGAACATTAACCCGGCAGGCGGATCATCGACCTTTCAGAAATCGTTGACCAAATGGTTCGATCCTACAGCTTATGTGCAGGCGACCCAGTTCACGTACGGAACCGTGCGTGCCTATACACTGCGCGCCGATATGCGCAGGCAATATGATGCTTCATTCTTCAAGAACTTCAGCATGCCGCACGAGTCGACCTTGTCGTTCCGCGCGGAGGCTTTCAACATCTCGAACACAACCAGCTTCAACGCGCCCGGTGCGACCGTTACGTCTTCCACCTGCTGCGCAGTGACCACCACTTCAATTCCGTCTCGCGACATCCAGTTCGCGCTAAAATACGACTTTTAACCGAAAAGGGTTCCCAGAATGCGCAAACTTGCATTGCTTCTTGCCTGCGCCGCATCGATGTATGCAGCGGCGCAGGGCACGTCTTCGGCGCCGGTCTCGATCCAGGTTGATCTCACCAAGCCACAAGGCGCCTATACGCCGATCTACCGGTGGTTCGGCTATGACGAGTCGAACTACACCACAATGAAGTACGGCAAGCAGTTGCTGGGCGAGTTACATGACCTGAGTCCTGCTCCGGTTTACATTCGGGCGCATCATCTGCTTACTTCCGGTAATGGTGTCGCTGAGCTCAAGTGGAGCTCGTCGAATGTTTTTTCGCTCGATGCGAACGGAAAGCCAGTCTACGATTTCACCATTACGGACCAGACCTTCGATGAATACAAGAAGGCCGGCGTCAAGCCGTACGTTGAACTGGGCTTTATGCCCAAAGACCTGGCCTCGACGGTTTCAGGCATTACGGAGTATCAGCTTCACTATCCCAAACCCACCATGGGCGGAGCTTCGAATAATCCGCCTAAGGACTACGCCATGTGGGGCGAGCTGGTGCGCAAGTTTACCGAGCACCTGGTTCAGCGCTATGGAAAAGAGGAAGTAGCAACCTGGTACTTTGAGGTGTGGAACGAGCCGGACATTTCGTACTGGCACGGGACGCCAGCCGACTATTTCAAGCTTTATGACTACGCCGTAGCCGGCGTTCGTACGGCGCTGCCCAATGCAAAGGTGGGCGGACCGGCGAGTACCGGGCCTTCGGGCGAGAGGGCTGAAACCTTTCTCGACAATTTTCTGAAGCATTGTCTGAACGACAAAAGCGCCGCGAATGGCCGAGCCATTCCGCTCGACTTCATCTCCTTCCATCCCAAAGGCAGGCCCGCGGTGATCGACGGCCATGTGCGGATGGGAATCTCGAACGAATTGAAGGCAGCCGACTCGGGCTTTCGCATAGTCGCGAAATATCCGCAGTTGCGGAAGCTTCCGATCATTCTGAGCGAAGCTGATCCCGAAGGATGCGCGGCTTGCTCGATGAAAGTGAATCCGGCGAATGCCTACCGTAACGGTCCACTCTATGCCAGCTATACGGCCACTGCGATCAAAGGACTGTTCGATCTCCAGGATCGCGAGAAGGTCAATCTCGCCGCGATGATCTCCTGGTCCTTTGAGTTCGAAGACAAGGACTATTTTGAGGGATTCCGTACACTGGCGACCAACGGCGTCGACAAGCCGATTCTCAATGTGTTTCGCATGGCTGCTTTGATGTCCGGTGAGCGTGTCGCAACAAGCAGCACGGGCCAACAGCCGCTCGATCAGATTCTCGGCGAAGGCGTGCGGCAGAGCCCGGATGTCGACGCGCTTGCGACCAAGGCCGGGCACGAGGCCGCTGTGATGGCATGGAATTACCACGATGATGATGTGCCCGCACCTGGGGCGGATGTGAAGGTCACGATCACTGGAATCCCAGCCGGCGTGAAGAAAGTATTACTGGAGCACTATCGTATCGATGATACGCACAGCAACTCGTACACTGTATGGAAGACCATGGGATCTCCGCAGTCACCGACGCCGGAACAGTACGCGCAATTGAAAGCAGCCGGACAACTCCAGCTTCTTACCTCTCCGGAGTGGCTGGACGTGCGTGACAGCCAGATTGTGATCGATACCGACCTTCCGCGGCAAGCGATATCGCTGATGCACCTGACGTGGTGACCCGGTGGCGACGCTCTTGAGAGAGGCCAAACCAATCAGCGTTCCTGGCTCGCACGAAGTGCAGTGGCGCTTCGTAGTGCTGGTAACGGCGGCGATTGCCATCAGCTACTTTGACCGGCAGACGCTTCCGGTGGCGATTTCCGCGATTCAGCGCGTGATTCCGCTGAGCGATCAGCAATTCTCGTGGCTGCAGTTTGCGTTTCTCATTCCGTATGCGCTGCTCTACATAGGGGGCGGCAGACTGCTGGATGCGATCGGGACGCGTCGCGGTTTTCTTCTGATTATGGTGTGGTGGTCGGTCGCATGTGCTCTGCACGGGCTGGCCACCAGCTTCGGTTTTTTACTGGTTGCGCGCTGTCTGCTGGGAATGGGAGAAGGCGGGGGCTTTCCCGCGGCAACACGGGTTGTTGCCGAGTGGGTTCCGCTCGATCGCCGGTCGACAGCAATGGGAATCATCAATGCAGGAACGGCCGTGGGCTCTGTGCTTGCGCCTCCGTTGATTGGCATCGTGCTTTTAACCGGCGGATGGCGCATGGTCTTCTTCGCATCGGGAGCGGTTGGGTTGGCGTGGGTCGCTTGGTGGTATATGAGCTATCACGCAAGCAACGATACTTCAGTGGCAACTCTCGATGTACGTCTCGCCGCACACCAGCTTAACCTGCTGGATCTTATCGGCATGCGGAAGGTGCAGGTACTGGTGTTTGCCAAGTTCATGAGCGACTCGGCTTGGTATTTCTATCTGCTATGGCTTCCTAAATATCTCTACGATGCGCGCGGATTCGACATCAAGCAGGTGAGCTACTACGCGTGGATTCCGTACGCGGCTTCGGGGATTGGGAGCTATCTGGGGGGATGGTTATCGAGTGTTCTGCTCTCACGAGGCCGGTCGCTCGATTTTGCGCGGAAGTTCGTGCTGGGCTTGAATGCGATCTGCATGCCGATCGTGATGCTGGTCACGCACGTTCCGGTTGGGTGGGCGCTTGCACTGTTCAGTGTCGCGTTTTGCTGTCAGCAGTCCTGGTCAGGACTGATCATGACGGTGCCGGCCGATATCTTTCCGCTCTCAGCCGTCGGATCGGTAGCCGGCATGGTGGGTTTCGGCGGCGCCATCGGGGGAGCGATTTTCGGAGTGATTGCCGGAGCGCTCCTGGGTCACGGGTTTGGATACGGTACCTTGTTTGTAGTGGTAGGCACTTTTCACCTCATTGGTTTTCTCGCAATTTTGTTCCTCGGCGGTCCCATTCAGCCGCTCAAGAGTGCAGATTTATTTCCCAAAGTGAGCCCGTCATGAAGATCACCGAAGTGCGTACGCGTGTCGTTCAATGGGAGGGTCAGACAACTCCTCTACCTCCTCACTTTTGTACCAATCCGATGGATCTGGTGATGTTCCGCGAGGCTTCCATGGGTAATTTTGCCTTCCATGGATGGGTGCTGGTGGAAATCTTCACAGACGCCGGCCTGGTGGGCCTTGGCAACGCAGCGTTGGCGCCAATGGTCACTAAATCCTGCATCGATCACTATCTCACGCCGCTGCTGCTCGGAGCAGATCCTTGGGATATCGAATTCCTCTGGCAACAGATGTACCGGCGCACCATGGCCTTTGGGCGCAAAGGCATCGGCATGACTGCAATCAGCGCAGTCGACATCGCGCTATGGGATCTGTTGGGGAAGTCTGCCCGCCAGCCGGTCTATCGGTTGCTGGGTGGACGTACGAAGAAGCGTATTCCCGTGTACGCAAGCCGCCTCTACAGTCTTCCGTTGGAGGAGTTGCGGCAGGAGGCGCAGCGGTATCTCGATCAAGGCTATAAAGCGATGAAGTTGCGTTTTGGCTGGGGGCCGGTCGACGGCGCCGAAGGCATGCAGCGCAATGTGGCTCTGGTGCGCACGGTACGCGAGGTTGTTGGCGACGGCATTGACCTGATGGCGGATGCCTACATGGGCTGGACTCTGGATTACGCCAAGCGCATGTTGCCGCTTCTTGAGCCCTTTCATCTGCGCTGGTTAGAGGAACCGGTAATTCCTGATGACACGCGCGGCTACACGGAGTTGAAAGCGGCTGGTCGCGTGCCGATCTCAGGCGGCGAACATGAGTTCACCATCTTTGGTTTTCGCGATCTGCTCGAAGCCAACGCGCTTGACTATATCCAATTCGATACGAATCGCGTGGGCGGCATCAGCCAGGCACGCAAGATTTCGGCGATGGCCGAGGCGTATCAGGTTCCGGTCATTCCGCACGCCGGGCAGATGCATAATTTTCACGTGGTGATGGCCAGCTTGAACTCGCCCATGGCGGAGTTCTTTCCCAAGGTCGACGTCGAGGTTGGCAATGAGCTCTTCTGGTACATTTTTGATGGCGAACCCGAACCCGTGGACGGATACATCGATCTCGATGAGAATACTCCGGGCCTCGGTCTCACGGTCAATGAAGAGTCGCTGAAGCGGTTCAAGATTATCGAATAAGGGAGCAGCAAATTCCATAATGATGCGTCTCGTTCAACTGGACAACAACGTGTCTCGCCGCGTGGCGCTCGTCGAAGAGCCGCGCCTTCGCTGTCTCACTGAAGTACAAAGCGTCTATGAACTTGTGCAGCGCTGCCTGATGAAGGGCAGCAAGCTCAGCGAAGAGGCCCGCGTGCTCGCGCAAGGCGAACCGCTCGACTACGACGCGGTATACTCCGGCACATCCGACTGGCGCTTGCTTGCACCTGTCGATGTGCCCGGAGCGCCCTCGCGGCTGCTGATCACTGGAACCGGTCTGACGCATTTCGGAAGCGCGAAAGATCGTCAGGCCATGCATCTTGCTGATTCCAAAAAACCGCAAGCTGAAGCGCCGAATGCCGCAGAGGCACTCACCGACAGTATGAAGATGTTTCGCTGGGGCGTGGAGGGCGGACGTCCGAAGGATGGCGAGATCGGCATTGCGCCCGAGTGGTTCTACAAAGGGAACGGTTCTCTGTTGCGTGGACCATCCGAGCCTCTTACGGTGCCAGCTTATGCGGAAGACGGTGGGGAAGAGGCGGAGATCGCCGGCGTCTACATCGTCGGCGAGAATGGCGCGCCTTATCGCATCGGCTTTGTCACGGGCAATGAGTTCTCCGATCATCAGTTCGAGAAGCGGAACTATCTGAATCTTGCCGGCTCGAAACTGCGCACATGCAGTATTGGGCCCGAGTTGGTGATTGGCGCAGAATTTCGCGCCGTCGTGGGAGAAGTCCGGATTCAGCGTGGATCAGACACTGTGTGGTCAAAAGCCATCGCCACCGGCGAAGAGAACATGTGTCACAGCCTCGCCAACCTCGAACATCATCACTTCAAGTTTGAAGGCCATCGGCAACCCGGCGATCTGCATGTGCATTTCTTCGGCGCGTACTCTTTGAGCTTTGGAGATAAAGTCGTCTTACAGGATGGCGACTGGATGGAAGTGCGCTACGAAGGGTTCGGCCGGGCATTACGAAATCCCATTCGTATAGAAGGCAAAGACGGAAATCGCGTGGTGCGTGTGCACACGCTCGCTTGATACAGAAGAAAGGACCTCCCGTGAATCAGAAGATCGCCCTACTTGGTCTGGGCACCATGGGCTCTGGCATGGCTGCGAATCTGCTCAAAGCTGGATTCGCGTTGACTGTCTACAACCGAACCGCGGCGAAGGCGCGGCCTCTCGTAGCCGCAGGTGCAAAGCTGGCTTCAACACCGGCTGAGGCGGCGCTGGACGCGTCCGTGATCATCGGCATGCTGGCAGACGATGCAGCATCCCGCGAGGTATGGACCGGCAAAGAGGGCGCGCTCGATGCCGTCAAAGCAGGCGCAATCCTGATTGAATCAAGCACCGTAAGTCCGGCGTGGGTTGCGGAGTTGGCTCGTCTCGCTGCCCAGCGCGGAGCTGCATTTCTGGACGCCCCCGTAACCGGAAGCAGGACACAGGCTGCGGAAGGCCAGCTCACTTTTCTGGTAGGCGGCAGCAGCGACGCGCTGCAAACGGCCATGCCGATGCTCCAAGCCATGAGCAAAGAGATTGTACATATGGGGCCAGTCGGCAGCGGCGCCAAAATGAAATTGATTAATAATTTTCTCTGCGGCGTGCAGGCGGCCTCACTTGCCGAGGGGCTGGTGTGGATCGAGCGCAGCGGCCTTGATCCGCAAAAGGCTGTCTCGGTGCTTAACGCTGGCGCGCCGGGCAGTCCGCTGCTGCGCGCCGTTGCTGATCGCATGCTTCGCCATCAATATGGTGTGAACTTTCTTCTGAAACTCATGACCAAAGACATGCGTTACGCACAAGAGGAAGCGGCGGCCTGCAAACTGGAACTGCAAACGGCTGATAGCGCGCGAAGCCTCTTTGAGCGTGCCATCGCGGCAGGTTATGGCGAGCAGGATATGGCGTCTGTTATTGAGCCGCTTCGCGCTCGATAACCCAGATAGCTTCTGCGTGCAGAATCATCTCTATCAAGCGCCGTTCCGGCAACTCAGCGCCCAAATCCGCCGGTGCACCGCTTTCCCATTCTCGGTGCACGGCGCGAAGAAGTGATCAGGATCACTAAAATCAACAGCAGTCGGCCCTATACTGTTGGTCGAGGTTCTCCCTGTGTGTCTCGCAATTCCAGGTAAAGTCCTGGAGGTGGCAGATCGGGACGGCGTGCGTACCGGCCGGGTACAGTTCGGCGGGATCGTACGCTCAGTGTGCTTCGATTTTCTGCCGGAGGCCAATGCCGGCGATTACGTGATGGTTCACGTCGGATTTGCCATCAGCCAGGTTGATGAACGCGAAGCTGAGCGCACCTTTTCCCTCTTGCGGGAGATGGGCGCACTCGAAGAGGAATTTCCTGCGGAAGAGAGTTCTCCCATCGCGGAGAAGGACCTCGCATGAAGTACCTGGACGAGTACCGCGATTCTACAATCGCGCGGGCCCTTGCGGCAGAGATTGCTGCTGTTACAACTCGGCATTGGGTGTTGATGGAGATTTGCGGCGGCCAGACGCATACCATCATGCGTTACGGTCTCGATGAACTTCTCCCCTCCAAGATTGAGCTTGTGCATGGCCCCGGCTGCCCGGTTTGCGTAACGCCTCTGGAGACAATTGATAAGGCAATCGCGTTGGCACTGCTCCCGGACGTCACTCTCGTCTCCTACGGAGACATGCTTCGCGTTCCTGGCTCAAATTCAGATCTCTTTCGAGCCAAGGCGCAGGGCGCCGATATTCGCGTCGTGTATTCGCCGGTCGAAGCGGTCCGCATTGCACAGGCCAATCCCGACCGCAAGGTAGTGTTTCTGGCGATTGGCTTTGAGACCACCGCTCCTGCCAATGCTATGGCCGCATGGCGCGCAAAGCAGCAGAATCTGACGAACTTCTCGATGCTCGTCTCGCATGTGCTGGTGCCTCCCGCGATTCGTGCTCTGCTCGCATCGCGCGACAATCGCATTCAGGGGTTCATCGCGCCGGGGCATGTATGCACTATTGTCGGCTGCCAGGACTATGAAGACTTGGCCCGCGAGTTCTCCATCCCAATTGTCGTGGGTGGATTCGAGCCGGTCGACCTTCTTGAAGCGATTCTGATGCTGGTAAAGCAACTCGAGGCTGGCGACGTGTGCGTCGAGAATCAATATGTCCGCTCGGTGACGTACGCAGGAAACCAGCACGCGCAGCGAATCTTGAAGGAAGTCTTTGAGGTTGCCGACCAAAAGTGGCGCGGTATCGGAGAGATTCCGCGCAGCGGGCTGAAGTTTCGTTCCGAATATGCAGCCTATGATGCCAACCTTGTATTTAACTTGGATGTAATTACTGCAGACGAACCTGCTGAGTGCATCAGCGCGCTGGTCTTGCAGGGGCTTCGCAAGCCGACGGATTGCGCCGCATTTGCGATTCGCTGCACACCGGAAAATCCACTGGGCGCGCCGATGGTTTCGTCAGAGGGTGCGTGCGCGGCGTACTACCACTATCGCCGCCATGTAAAGGAACTGGCATGAGCAGCAAGTCGATCACGGATATTACCTGTGCGATCCCTTTGCCCGCGCGCGATACTGTGTTGCTTGGCCACGGCAGTGGCGGCAGACTCAGCGCAGAACTGGTCCGCGACATTTTTCTTCCGGCGTTCGGCGATCCGGAGCTTGCGCGTCTCAATGATCAGGCTGTCGTATCGATTGGTGATTCCCGTATCGCAATGACAACCGATTCCTTCGTCATCAATCCTCTATTCTTTCCCGGCGGAGATATCGGCTCGCTCGCGGTGAACGGCACGGTTAACGATCTCGCTGTTGGAGGAGCAACGCCGCTCTTTCTGAGTGTTGCGTTCATCCTTGAAGAGGGACTATCGATGGATGTGTTGCATCGCGTCGTCCGGTCGTTGCAGGTGGCCGCCGAGGCGGCGAATGTGCGCGTGGTAACCGGTGATACCAAGGTCGTCGAGCGTGGAAAAGGAGATGGACTCTTCATCAACACCACAGGGATCGGCCTTGTGCCGGCAGGCATCAGCCTGTCCGCAGACAACGCCCAACCCGGTGACAAGATCTTGCTGAGCGGACCAGTCGGCGAGCACGGCATCGCGATTCTCGCGCAGCGCGAAGGTCTGGAGTTCGAGACCACGATTGAGAGCGATTGCGCTCCTCTGCATACCTTATGCGCCGAGATTCTGAGTGCCGGCGCAGGGGTTCGCTGCATGCGAGATCTGACGCGCGGCGGCCTTTCGAGCGCTCTGAATGAGATAGCGGCGCAAGCCAAGGTTGGCGTCGAGCTGAATGAGACTGCGATTCCCGTGCGCGAAGAGGTCAAAGGCGCGTGCGAAATGCTGGGATTCGACCCGCTCTACGTGGCGAACGAAGGCAAACTGATCGCGATTGTGGCGCCGGATTCGGCAGAGAATGTTCTGTCGGCGATGCGACGGAATCGATTCGGGCAGCAATCATCGATCATCGGCACCATCACCGCCGCACATGTTGGTTTAGTCACAATGAAGACGCTTCTGGGAACAACGCGAGTTGTCGATATGCTCTCTGGCGATCAGTTACCACGTATCTGCTGAGGCGCAGCCGTGCACGAAATTGGTATTGCAAATGCGATTCTGGAATCGGTCCGAAGCGAATGCGCGAGACATCCTGACGCGCGTCCGTGCAAGGTGGGCGTGCGTGTTGGGGAGCTTGCCGGTGTCGATCTGGATGCGCTGCAGTTTGCCTTTGAAGTTTTGATCCGCGATACAGATTTGGCTGAAATCGAGCTGGACCTTCAGTTTTGCTCTCGGCAATATCACTGCTCGGCTTGCGGCACCGAATTTTCCGCACAAGACTACGATCTCTGCTGTCCACAATGCGGCGAAGAGCGCGCGCGTTTAATCAGTGGAGATGAACTGAAGCTGAGCTATCTGGAGATGGAAGACCATGAATCGCATCCCGCTTGAGAAAAAAGTATTGAGTGAGAATGATCGCATTGCCGCCGGGCTGCGCGGGCGATTTCGCGAGACTGGAACTCTTTGTTTGAATCTGATAAGCGCACCCGGTTCCGGCAAGACAAGTCTTCTGGAAAGGACTCTGGAGAGTTTTCCGCCCTCGCAAAAAGTTGCAGTTCTGACCGGCGATATTCAAACCGAAAATGATGCTGCCCGGCTCAAACGTTTCGGATTTCCGGTGAAGCAGATCGTCACCGGTGGAACCTGCCATTTGGATGCACGGATGATCGAGCGGCATCTGGCGGATTGGAATCTCGACGATCTCGATCTGCTATTCATTGAGAATGTCGGCAATCTGGTCTGCCCTTCGAGCTACGACCTGGGCGAGGACGCGAAGATCGTTCTGTTGAGCGTGACCGAGGGCGAAGACAAGCCGTTGAAGTATCCGTCGATCTTTTTTAAGTCGGAGCTTCTGGTTATTACCAAAATCGACCTCTTACCGTATGTTCCGTTCAATATCACAGCTGCCGAAGAGAACGCGCGCCGCGTGCATCCGGAGATGGAGATTGTGCGCGTTTCGAATACGAGCAGTGATTGCCTGAAGCCCTGGCTGCAATGGCTCGCGCGACGCGCAGAGCGCGCTGACGCGATTCGTGCCGGAACCATTGCATAGCGATTTGTGAATCCAGTGCATATCCGTCGCAAGATTCAGGTATCCGGCCTTGTGCAGGGGGTCGGGTTTCGGCCGTTCGTCTTTCGGCTGGCGCAGGAGGGCAATCTCGCTGGCTCAGTGATGAACAACGCATCCGGCGTCACGATTGAGGTGCAGGGCAGGCAGGAAGCGATCGAGGAGTTTATCACGCGTCTTCGTGCAGAAGCGCCGCCCCTTTCCCGCATCGGCGATGTCTCCATAAATGAAATTCCATGCATTTCAGACCACGAATTCAGCATCATTGAAAGCCGCAAAGGCGAGGCAGTCCATACCCTGATCTCTCCGGATGTGGCTACCTGTGACGACTGCCTGCGCGAGATGCTCGATCCTGCGGATCGCCGGTTTCACTATCCGTTTATCAACTGCACCAATTGTGGTCCGCGCTACACGATCGTGCGGAATATTCCCTACGATCGGGCAAGCACGTCCATGGCGCAGTTCCAGATGTGCGCCACCTGCCAGGCGGAGTATGACGATCCGCGAAGCCGCCGATTCCATGCTCAACCCAACGCGTGCTGGGAGTGCGGACCGAGACTCGAGTTCTGGAGCAGCGCGGACCGAATGCTTGCGGTGTGCGATCCGATTGCAGAGACTATAGCGGCGCTGCGGGCAGGCCAGATCGTGGCGATTAAAGGGCTCGGCGGCTTTCATCTGGCGGCAGACGCCTTGAATACGACTGCGGTCGATCTTCTGCGCCGCCGCAAGCACCGTGCCGACAAGCCATTCGCAGTGATGGTGCCAAATCTCGAAGCCGTTGAAGAGTTCTGTGAGATTGGTTCTGCTGAGCGCGCGATCTTATCTTCGCTTCAGCGGCCCATCGTGCTTCTGCGCAGGAGGGAATCGTGTCTGATTCCGGCCCAAGTGGCGCCTGGAGTTCGCGAACTGGGCGTGTTTTTGCCCTACACGCCCCTCCATCACTTGCTCTTTACTAAGGGCGGCTTTAAGGCTCTCATCATGACCAGCGGCAACATGAGCGAGGAGCCGATTGCGATTGACAATGACGAGGCTCGTGGACGGCTAAGAGAATTAGCTGACTGCTTTCTCATGCACAATCGCGAGATTCTTCTGCGCTGTGATGACTCTGTCGTGCGGGCTTCGGGCTCGCAGGTGCATCAGCTTCGCCGTTCGCGCGGCTTTGTTCCGGTTCCTGTTTTCCTCCATAAGAAGATTCCAGCAGTTCTGGCGGTCGGCGGCGAGCTGAAAAATACCATCTGTCTTTCCTCGGGCTCGCAGGCATTTCTGAGTCAGCACCTCGGCGATCTTGAAAATCTGGCCGGCTACGGATTTTTTGCCGAGGTGATTGAGCATCTTGAAAAGATTCTGGAGATTCAGCCATCTGCGATTGCACATGATCTCCATCCCGATTACTTTTCAACCAAGTGGGCCTTAGAGCAAGGCTTACCCCTGATCGGCGTGCAGCATCATCATGCGCATATTGCAAGCTGCATGGCAGAGAACCACCTGGACGGCAGGGTGGTTGGCTTTTCCCTCGATGGCACCGGATACGGAACCGATGGCGCCATCTGGGGCGGCGAAGTTCTGGTGGCGGGTTATGAAGATTTTCAGCGGGCTGCGCATCTTGAATATGTGCCTCTACCGGGAGGCGCGGCGGCCATTCGCGAGCCCTGGCGGATGGCATTGAGTTATCTCGCGCATTCCTTCGGGCACGATTATAGAGCGGAAGAACTGCCCTTTCTGAAGGACATTGATGCAAAGAACCGCAACCTGATCTTCCAAATCATCGAGCGTAGCATCAATTCTCCATTGACTTCAAGCTGCGGACGTCTCTTCGACGCCGTGGCGGCGATTATCGGGATTCGGCAAAAAGTTAACTACGAGGGACAGGCGGCCATTGAACTGGAGGTGGCGATCGACAACTCCTCGCCACAATCCGGTTATCCTTTCGAACTCACACAAGACGGTGATGGCTGGATCATCGGTGTGGATGCGATGTTCCACGCGTTGATAGACGATGTGCGATGCTCGGTTGAGCCGGGCATCGTCAGTGCGCGATTTCACAACGGCCTTGTGGATGTGCTGGCAAACACTGCCGATCGCGTGCGCGAGCAGACCGGACTTGATCGTGTCTGCTTCAGCGGAGGGACCTTCAACAACCTGTATCTAAGTCAGCGTCTCCAGAAACAGTTGGAGCAGAATGGTTTTACCGTGTGGACTCAAAGGGAGGTGCCGTGCGGCGATGGTGGACTCAGCCTGGGACAGGCGATGATTGCGGCGCATCGGCTCAGAAAATGAGATCACAGATGCTTTTCAAAGCAGGGCAATCGCGCAAATCAGGAAAACTCACAAGTCTTTTTACATGAAAGTGATTGCAGTCACGGTTAGTTCAAGGTTATTGTACTAACCTATACCGTACCGCAAAAGCAGCAGTTTTCCAGCATTGTGTACGGGCGCAAACGTCTCCGCAATTGTTGAGTGGAGTCGCATGGCGCCAAAGCGCTACACGCATTGGAGACTGCTCGGAACAATCAGTCGTAGAGAGGGTTTCATGGCTACTTATGGCTCGATGCCGGATCCTCCAAGCGCCGACAAACGGTGGAAGATCGTTACTGGCACGATGCGCAAGAACGGGTTCGCGCGTCATGCTTTGATTGAAGCGCTGCACACGGTGCAATCGTCATTCGGATATCTGGATGATGCGGCCATCCGGTTTGTGGCTGGCTCGTTACGCGTGCCGCTGAGTCAGGCCTATGGCGTGGCCACTTTCTACCACTACTTCAATCTCACACCGCCTGGCAGGCACACCATGACTATCTGCACGGGCACGGCTTGCTATATCAAGGGCACGGACAAACTGGTTGCCGAAGCAGAGAAGCGCCTGGGCGTCGCGCAGGGTCGGACGACGAGTGACGGCAACATCACTTTGATGACCGCCCGCTGTGTAGGCGCCTGCGGCCGCGCCCCCGTAGTGCTTGCCGACGGCGAATTGAATGGCCAGATGACCTGCGAACAGATGATCGAGCAACTGGAAAGGTGGGCTGCCGAGTGAATCTTGAGGAGCTTGAACAGATTGCCGAAAATCTCCGCGAAGGCAATGCGCGCTTCGATCACGAGATCAATGTCTGTATGGGTACCGGCTGCCTGAGCCAACACTCGGACCGGCTGAAAGATGAGTTAGCAAAGGCGGTCGCCGCTTCAGGAAAGAAGGTGCTCGTGCGCCGGACAGGCTGCATGGGACTCTGCGCGGCCGGTCCGCTGGTGCTGATCGATCCCGACAAGACTCTCTATCAGCATGTCAACACAGCACATGCCGAGACTGTGGTCAACAGCCTCGGCAGTGAGCCAGTCGCCGAGCTCCAGTGCAATCTGCGCGCGCATTTTGAAGAGCAGGTGCACGTCGTCCTTGAAAATTCGGGACACATCGATCCGGAGAAGATTGACGACTACATTGCGCGCGATGGCTACAAAGCACTGGTGAAGGCGCTCACGGAGATGACTCCTGGTGACGTGATTCGCGAAGTGACAGAGAGCGGATTGCGCGGACGCGGAGGTGGTGGCTATCCGACGGGACTGAAGTGGAGCACCGTTGCCAAAGCTGCAGGTGATGCAAAGTACGTCATCTGTAACGGCGACGAGGGAGATCCGGGCGCGTTTATGGATCGCAGTGTGTTGGAGAGTGATCCCCAGCGGGTCCTTGAAGGTATGGCGATCGCCGCCTATGCGGTTGGAGCAAGCAAAGGGTACGTCTACGTGCGCGCGGAGTATCCGCTGGCCGTGAGCCGACTGACCGCTTCTTTGCGCGAGGCGCGCCGCCGCGGACTGCTTGGTGCGAACATCTGCAATACGCAGTTCAGCTTCGATGTGGAGATCCGGTTGGGCGCGGGGGCTTTCGTCTGTGGTGAGGAGACTGCGTTGATTGCCTCGATTGAAGGCAAGCGAGGCACGCCCAGGCCGCGGCCCCCGTATCCGGCGGTGGGCGGCCTGTGGAACAAGCCGACGCTTATCAATAATGTAGAGACCTTCGCAAATATTCCTCCAATTCTGCGCAACGGGGGCAAGTGGTTCGCCAGGCTGGGAACCGAGAAGAGCAAAGGGACAAAGGTCTTTGCGCTGACCGGAAAGATCACCAACACCGGCCTGGTCGAAGTGCCGATGGGCATCTCTCTGCGGCAGATCATTGAAGGCATCGGCGGCGGCGTTCCGGGCGGGCATGCCTTCAAGGCTGTGCAAACCGGTGGACCCTCGGGTGGCTGTATTCCGAAGGAGCTGCTCGATATCGAAGTCAGTTATGAATCACTCATTCAGGCCGGCTCGATGATGGGCTCGGGTGGCATGATCGTGATGGACGACACCTCCTGCATGGTCAACGTGGCTCGTTTCTTTATCGAGTTCTGCATGACGGAATCCTGCGGCAAGTGCATTCCCTGCCGCGCCGGCACCGCTCAACTGCACACGCTGTTGACGCGCATCTGCAGCGGCTCCGCCTCAATAGCCGATCTCGATTTGCTCATCGATCTGTGTGGCACCGTGAAGGAGACCAGCCTTTGCGGCCTTGGCCAGACCGCTCCTAATCCGATCCTGAGCACTTTGCGCTACTTCAAGGATGAATACATGGAGCATATCGTCCACAAACGTTGCCCGGCCGGTGTCTGCAATATGCAAGCTAGACAAACCGATGCGTCTCCACTGGAGGTGATGGCATGAGCGCAGCGGCAGAGGTAAAAACGCTCGTCATCGACGGCAAGGACGTCAGCGCTCATCCGAGCCAGACCATCCTCGAAGTGGCCCGTGAGAATGGAATCCGCGTTCCTACCCTCTGTCATCTCGATGGATTGAGCGATGTGGGCGCCTGCAGAATGTGCGTTGTTGAAGTCAAGGGAGTCAACAAGCTATTGCCCGCCTGTGTCGCTATGGTGGAAGAAGGCATGGAGGTAAGCACTTCAACTGAGCGGCTCAAGAAGCATCGCCGCACCATTCTGCAACTGCTGTTTGCTGAGCGCAACCATGTGTGCTCGGTCTGCGTCGCCAACGGCCATTGTGAGCTGCAAACACTGGCGCAGGAAGAAGGCGTAACGTATGTCGGTTTGCCCTACCGCAATCCGCAGCTCGAAGTTGATGCATCGCATGAAAGGTTCACAATCGACCACAACCGGTGCATCCTCTGCACGCGATGTGTGCGTGTTTGCGACGAGATCGAGGGTGCGCATACGTGGGATGTGATGGGCCGGGGAATTGAAGCCAGAGTCGTCACTGATCTGAATCAGCCGTGGGGCTCTTCTGAATCGTGTACGAGTTGCGGAAAGTGCGTCCACGTCTGTCCCACGGGAGCTCTTTTTGAGAAAGGACGTTCAGTGGCGGAGATGCAGAAGCGGCGGCAATTCCTTCCTTATCTGACGATGATGCGGGAGGAACACGAATGAGCAAGAAAAAGCTTGCAACGGTCTGGCTCGATGGCTGCTCGGGCTGCCACATGTCGTTTCTTGACATGGATGAACGCCTGATTGAGCTCGCCGACAGAGTCGACCTCGTCTATAGCCCGCTTGTCGACACGAAAGAGTTTCCGCCCGATGTGGATGTGACCCTGGTGGAAGGGGCGGTCAGCAGCGAAGAGGACCTGCACAAGATCCAGGTAATTCGCGGCCGCACCAAGCTGCTGGTTTCGCTGGGAGACTGCGCGGTGACGGCGAATGTCCCCGGCATGCGCAATCCATTTCCTGTGCAGGCTGTCTACGATCGGGCCTATCGCGAGAACGTAACTCTCGCACCGGGAACTCCGGACCAGGTGATCCCGCGTCTGCTGCCGTACGCGCGCCCGGTTCACACCGTGGTTTCGGTGGATATTTTCATCCCTGGCTGCCCGCCGTCAGCGGATACGATCTACTACGCGCTCACCGAAATTCTTGAAGGCCGGCAACCCGAACTGAGCGGCAAGACGCGCTTTGGAGCTTGAAGAGCTATGGGAGAACGTCGAACCATCGTCATTGATCCGGTTACACGCATTGAAGGGCACTCCAAGATCACGCTGCACTTGAACGAGCAGGGAAGAGTGGAAGATGCACACTTTCATGTGACGCAGTTTCGCGGATTCGAAAAATTTTGCGAGGGCCGCCCGTTTGCCGAGATGCCTTCGCTCATGGCTCGCATCTGCGGTATCTGTCCGGTCAGCCATCTGATCGCGTCGGCTAAGGCCTGCGATGCTCTGTTAGCCGTGAAGATTCCGCCTACGGCAGAAAAGCTGCGGCGCATCTTTGGCATTGCGCAGGTCGTTCAATCCCATGCTCTCAGCCTGTTTCATCTTTCTTCGCCGGACCTGCTGCTGGGCATGGATGCCGATCCAGCTCAGAGCAACTTGTTCGGCGTGCTCGAGAAAAATCCCACACTTGCTCGGGACGGCATTGCACTACGGAAATTCGGCCAGCAGATCATCGAACGCCTGGGAGGCAAGCGCATTCATCCGGCCTGGGTAGTACCCGGCGGCGTCAGCGAGCCTCTGAGCGTAGAGGATCGCGATGCAATTCTTGCAACGGTTCCCGAGGCAATGGCCATCGCGTCGCGCAGTCTTGCGTGGCTGAAGGAAACAACCGCGCGATTCAGCGATGAGATACAGGCATTTGGCAACTTCCCCTCTCTCTTTATGGGTCTCGTCAAAAAAGACGGAGGCCTTACGTTCTACGATGGCACGTTGCGGATCGTCGACGAGTCGGGAGAAGCTGTCGCCGAAGATCTCGATCCAACCCGCTATTTCGAGTACCTCGGCGAAAAGGTCGAGCCGTGGAGCTATCTGAAGTCGGCCTACTATATACCGCGAGGACTGCCGGGCGGCGCCTATCGCGTCGGGCCTCTCGCCAGGCTCAATGTGTGCAGCCACTGTGGCACTCCGCTCGCTGATAAGGAATTGGCAGAGTTCCGGCAGATCCAAAAGAACGCGGTGCTGAGCTCGTTCTATTATCATCAGGCCCGGCTGATCGAAATTCTCTACTGCGTCGAACGGATTGAACAGCTTCTCTCCGATCCAGAAATTCTCTCCAAGCACGTGCGTGCCATCGCGCGCCCCAACGCGCTGGAAGGCGCAGCAGCGGCAGAAGCACCTCGCGGCACGCTCTTTCATCACTACAAAATCGATGAGCAGGGATTGATCCGCTGGGCCAATCTGATCATTGCGACCGGGCAAAACAACCTGGCGATGAATCGCAGCGTACTTCAAGTCGCGCAGCGCTACGTGGAGGGCGAAAGGCTCAATCACGGCATGCTGAACCGCGTAGAAGCCGTCATTCGTGCGTACGACCCCTGCCTGAGCTGTTCGACACATGCTCTGGGGCAAATGGCGCTGCAGGTCCAGCTTCTCAGTCCGGACGGTGCTGTTCTGGACGAGCTGAAGCGTCCTTAGGCTCGGAGCATTCATGGCGTTTCATGCTCTGATCATCGGCTATGGCAATCCGCTGCGCTCCGACGACGCGATTGGCTGGCATGCAGCCGAGGTCTTGCAACTGGGGATGCCGCCACTAGAGACCGAGGTGATCTGTGTTCACCAGCTCACTCCGGAGTTAGCCGAGGCGGCAAGCCGGGCTGACTATCTCCTCTTTCTCGATGCAGCCTGTCAGGGCAATCCCGGACAGATGCTCTGTTCGGCCGTGTGCCCCAATACGGAGGCAGCGCAATTTTCGCACCAGCTGACGCCCGAGCAGCTTTTGACACTCTGCCGGCAGCTCTATGGAACGTATCCGCACGCGTACACGCTCTCTGTCGCGGCTGAAACATTCGATCACGGAGAGACGCTTTCTGAACCAGTGCGCAAGGCTCTTCCCCTGCTCCTGACAACCTCGTGCGAGCTTCTTGCCCGTCTTTCGCAGACGAACGCCAGTCTTGAGGAAGCACGCTTCTGAGTCGAATTGTTCCTATCAGCCTTCGAGACAATCCAGGTTCGCAATCAATAGCTTGAGAGACCCGATGTTCGGGGGGCATCCCCTAAAGGCGGCATAAATTTTTTCGCCTATAGCACTAGAACACCTGGAATAAGCAGCCGATAGATTGCCCGTAACAACCACCTGCTCCTGATAACGATTCTGGACCTCTTACAGACGGAAGCGGTTCGGCGCAGGCGGAAATCGATATAAGGAGCATGTAAATGATTAGCGTACTTAACAACGTCACTTCCCTCGTGGCAGAAAATAACTTGGCGTCTACTCAGTCCAGCCTGCAGTCCACTTTGACGGAGCTGTCCACGGGCCTGCGCCTCAACTCCGGATCGGAAGATCCCGCCGGTATTTCAATCGCAAACGGCCTCAGCGCCAACATCGCAGCTCTTACCCAGTCGAGCCAGAACGCCTCCAACGGCGTGGGTCTTCTGCAGACCGCCGACGGCGCTCTGTCGCAGGTCACCAGCTTGCTGAACCAGGCAGTCACGATTGCCACGGAAGCCTCGAACGGCGGCCTCACGACCGCTCAGTCGACCGCGGCCAACACGGAATTCCAGGCGATTCTGTCGGAAATCAACAACATTGGTTCCACGACAAACTTCAACGGTGTTGCAGTGTTCAGCGCGACCGCGCAGACCACCTTCACCAGTGATGGTACCTCTGCCGGTGCGAAGACCATCTCCACCTCAACGGGCGCCCTGTCGTCTACCACGCTGTCCCTGAACTCTGATTCTTTGACCTCCACCAGTGCTGCCGCGACGGCGCTGACGGACATCACGGCCGCGATCAACTCCATCGCAGCAACCCGTGGCTCCATCGGTGCTTCGGTGAACCAGCTTACGGCCACCTCAAACATCATGAACACCGAGGTCTCGAACCTGACGGCCGCGCAGAACAACGTGCAGAACGCCGACATCGGCAAGACCGTTGCCAACATGACCCAGTTCAACGTGCTGGAGCAGACCGGTATGGCGGCTCTGTCGCAGTCCAACGCAGCTCAGCAGAACGTGCTCAAGCTGTTGCAATAACTTAAGTTAGAGTTCCTCTTTGAAGCGGCGGCGCCCTACAAAGCGCCGCCGTTTTTCTGTTTTTTCAGACTGAAATTGAGAACTGGATATGCCGATATCATCTTGCCACGAGAGTTCAGTTCCCCCGGCTCCAACAGTGTGCAATCTCCGGGTGAAAGGAAAAGGCCAATGAGTTCAATTTCCGCGCTTAATGCTCTGTTAGGGTCGAGCAATTCCTCTTCGACGATCAACCTCACCGAGATTCTGCAAGCGGCGCTCGGAGCCTCCTCTCCCGGTATTGATGTGAACTCTGCGGTCAATGCCGCTGTTTCTGCGGCCTCCGCTCCCGAGCAGACGTGGGAGTCGCAACTCTCGACCCTTCAAAGCCAGGCGTCGGCCCTGAACCAGCTTCAGACCAACGTTACCAGCCTAGACAATGACATGCAGTCGCTGAATAGCGTGACCGGCCCACTCTCGGCTAGAACGGTGACCTCTTCGAATTCGAGCATCGTAAGCGCGTCGGCCGCGTCGGGAACCACCACGGGCAATCATGTTGTCCAGGTCAGCAACCTGGCCACCACGGCCTCCTGGACCTCGGGTACCTTTGCCAGCGGATCGACAACCCTGCCTGCCGGCAGCTTCACCATCACCACTGCCGGTGGGTCGCCCACGACGATTACGACAGACGGCACTCAGACTCTGTCGGATGTAGCGAGTCAGATCAACAGTGACAAGCTCGGATTGACGGCGAGCGTCATTACGGACGCCAGCGGTTCCCGACTGGCAATCGTGGCAAACACCTCAGGAAGCGCAGCGAATTTCACGATCAGTCCCTCAGGTTCGACCGGCTTTGGCTTCACACAGGCGGTTACAGGCATCAACGCGTCGATCACCATAGATGGAATCGCGGTCTCAAGCGCATCGAACACGGTAACGGGCATTATTCCAGGCCTGACGCTCAACCTTCTGAGCGCTGACCCCGGATTGTATGTAAGCCTCGGAGTGGGCCCTGACACAGCTCAGGCAGCGGCTGCCGTGAATCAGTTCGTGTCCGACTACAACACTGTCATACAGGCTATTAACGCGCAGTTTGCCGTCACCGGATCGAGCGAGGGAGTGCTGGCAACCGACCCCAATCTGCGCAATCTGCAGAGCGACCTGGAAGGCGTGATGAGTTATGTGAACAAGCCTTCTTCGGGAACCACTTCGGTCTCGAATCTCTCCTCGCTGGGCATCACGGTCAACTCAAATGGCACGCTTTCTGTGAACAGTGCGACACTCAACAACGCGCTCAGCAACAACTTCAGCGATGTGCAAACTTTCTTTCAGGGCTCGGCTTTGAACGGCTTTGCCAATACCCTGGATCAACAGCTCACCAACTTCATCAGCCCGTCGGATGGAGCCTTTACGATCGATCTGCAGAGCATCAGTTCGCAGGAATCGCAGTTGCAGACCGATATCACCAACTTCCAGCAGAACGTGATTACTCCGCTGCAGAAGCAGTTGCAGAGCCAATACAGCCAGGCGGAAATCCTGCTGCAGCAACTGCCGACGCAGATGAAGCAGATCAATCAGGAATTGGGCTTCAATTCCTCGAACTAAATATCCCCGGAGAAGAAAATGAGTCCCATAGAACTCACTTACCGAAAGACAGCTGCGTCTACAGGAGCAAGCGGCCTTGGCTTACTGATTGGCTTGTACGACACGCTGGCTGGCAGCCTGCGCCGCGCAGCCCAGGCCGAGCGCGAAAACGCCATCGAAAAACGCTGCCGTGAAGTGAACCACGCATTGATGGTGATTGGCTATCTCGAAGATGCTCTTTCCCAGGGGGATGGTGGTGAACTGGCGCAGCAACTCGCCTCAATCTATGCATCACTGCGGTGCAAAGTAATCGAGGCGCAGGCGAAGCGCTCAGCAGAGCTTCTCGAGCAGCAGATGAACTTTGTGTTGAAGATTCGCGAACAGTGGCAGGCGCTGGAATTCCGCTGCGAGTCCGGTGGCCCAGAGATTCTCAAACCGATCCAGACGTCGGCTTATCCCGGCATGCCGGCGACGCAAATGGACGAGATGCAGTTGAGCTGGTCAGCATAAGACAGCAACGAGCAGGGTAAACTTTGTGGGCGCGGAAACCGCGCCCATTTTTTTTGCGCTCAATTTTGAGAAAAAGAAAGCGGTTCCCCCGCTGTCTGGCGGGGAAACCGCATCCGCGTTCTGCGAAAAGATCGCAAACCCTGCTAAGGCGTGGGGAGATAGTTGAGAAGCGTATTGGGAAGCACCTTCGCTGCAGCGGCCAGGGCTGCGCTGTTGGCGGTCTCGGCCTGGCTCAGTTCGGTTGCGGCCTTGGACAGGTCTACACCAATCAGGTTCGTCTGCTGCGAGCTCAGCGTGACCGTGTCCTGCTGAAGGACCGTCTCCTGCGCGTTCAAGCGGCTTTGTGCGCCGCTGTAAAAGCCCTGCTGCTGGCTGATGTTGTTGATGGCCGAGCTCACGGCGGTGGTCGCCGTGGAGATCTGTGAGCTATTCCCGCTCTGCAATGCCGTGACCAGCGAACTGAGAGCGCCCAGAACATTGTTACTCGGATTCGAGAAGATCTGGTTGCCGGGCAGGTTCACCTGGATACTCAGATTGTCGCCAACCGCTACCGAGTTCACATCGCTGTTGCCGTTGTAGGTGTACCCGGTAGGAGAGGATGGATCTGCAGTATAGGGAGGCGTCGAGGTTGTGCCACCAAAAAGATAGATCCCCTGGACTGACGTGTTCGCGGCTGCGACAACGCTTGTAAGGATGTTCTGCACCTGCTGCGCCAAGGTTGCGAGATTGGCCGACGAGTTCGTGCCGTTCGCTCCCTCAGTTCCCAGCGAGACGGCCTGCGTGAGTGAAGTCACGACGGAGCTCAAGGTCGAGCTTGCCGCCTGCACATTGGTCAACACGCTTGTGATGTTCTGCGTGTACTGATCCACATTCGCGGTATCAATGCTGTTCTGCACCATCTGTGCCGACGCATTTGGATCGTCGGAAGGCAGAGTCACTCTTTTGCCGGATGAAACCTCTTGCAGTGCGGTGTTAAGCGTAGACTGGCTCTGCTGCAGATCAGCCAGAATATTCGGAACCATGTTGGGATTGACACGCATAACTGACGAATCCTATGGAGCGACCATATTGATGGTCACTTCGCTTAGAGCCTGGATGGTGCTTACAATACGAGCCGCAGCCTCATAAGCTGTCTGATAGCGAATGAGATTTGTGCTCTCCTCGTCGATGCTGACGCCTGAGACCGAGCTCTGCTGGTTGGTAAGCTGCAAGATGCTTTGCCCCAGTGCAGACGACTGCGCATTGGCATTGGAGATGTCGCTGCCGACCTTGTAGACCAGGGATGAATAGGCGTTGGCCGGCGTCTGTCCTGACGGCAGTGTGCTGGTCAGTGCGGCCGAGAGTTTGGACACGTTGCCATTGCTGCCCGGCGAACCGTCTGAGCTGATCGCAACTTGCGAGCCGCTGGTCAGCGCCACGGAGATGCCGGCGGCTGCTCCGCCCGGACTTGCAGGTAAGCTGAAAAAGGCCTGGCCCGCGTTGCCACTCGCGTCGAAGCCTTGCGTCTGCGCGGTATTAAAGGCCGCAGCAAACTGCGTCGCGAGCGTATTCAGTGAATTTAAAAGACCGGGAATGACCTGATCGCGAACCTGGATCGCGCCGCCTAGTTGGCCGCCTTGAATCGCAGTCGTAATGTCTTTTCCGTTCGAGTCCAGCACATGTTGAAACCCGTCCGTTCCAGTCGTGGTCTGAAGGCTGAAGCTCTTTCCACCCATCACGAGAGGAGTGCCATTCGCGGTGGTAATCACCTGGCCGTCGCTGCCTTGCGTGACGGAGACGCCAGTGAGCTTCGAGAGCTGTTGCACGAGCTCGTCGCGCTGATCCTGAATGCTGCCGCCATTCTGCTGCGACGTCACGGAGGATGAAAGCTGGGAATTGAGCTGCGCGATCTGCTGGGTGAGCGTGTTAATCTGCGCAACCGTTTGCGTTACCTGCTGGTCGGCGGCCGATTGCGCGCTGGTGAGCCCGTCGGCCGTGGTGTGAAACGACTGCGCCAGATTCTGGCCGGCGGTCAGGACGCTTTGTTGCGAGGCTGTGCTGGTGGGGCTCGCAGAGAGCTGCACCAGGCTGCTTGAGAAGGCGCTCAGAGTGCTCGCGATATCCGCGCCGGTGCTTGAGAACAGCGTTTGCACCGATTGCAGGCTCGACGAGACGGTATCCGCGCTGCTTTGTTGCGACGTCTGCTGTTGAATCTGCAGGTTCAGCAGTTCGTCGCGGACGCTCTGAATCCCATTGAGCGTGACTCCGCCGCCGCTCACAGTGCCGCCGCTAAAGTTCTCGGCATTCTCGCTGAACTGCGCCACCTCGCGGGTGTATCCCGGCGTGTTGGAGTTGGCGATATTGTTGCTTGTCGCATCGAGCGCAGCCTGGGTCGCGTTCAGCGCCTGTACGCCCATATAGAGAGCTGTGTTCAAGCCTCCCATGGCGATTACATCTGGCAAGACCAGGTCTGTTGTTTCAACCTGGCGCCAGAAGCCTCCTGAAATTCCCCGCGGAAGGAGCTGAAGAGAGAAGCCATCAGCGCCACTGAGCGGCTGGAATGCTTGAGTAAGATCGAATAGCGAAGATTCAGCTGCTGCAATTCGCCGGCAGCGGAGCGGATCTCGTGCATCAAGTCGTGATCAATTGAATGGTCGATTGAATCGGAAGAGAAGGTAAGAGGCGTCTCGGCCGGAGAACTTAAATCATCGGCCAGGTGATTGAGCTGCGAGCTCATCTCCTGCTGATTCGCGACGCTCTGCTCGAGTGCGTCGATGTCATTCTGCGCGATCGCCTGCATCGCACGTTCCAATTCGCGGCCGAGAGAACGCAGAAGCTGGAGATGTTCTCCAGCCTGGACAGTTCGCGTTCTTACCGAAACCGCAATCATTCGTAGCCAATTCCTATTAAGGCCGGGTACTTCTATCAGGCGTGCTCGTCAATCATGGCGCCGGCAATCTTGTCCGGCTCAAGCTGATACTTGCCGCTGCTGATGGCCTGCTGCAGATGCTGAACCTTGTCCTGCCGGATCTCAGGCGAGCTCATTGCCTGGCTCACCAGCGCGTTCACCGGCCCGGAACCCGACGAAAGCGTGGTCCGGTCTCCGGCATCGCCGGTATCGGACGTCGAGACCGCGTGCGACTGAACCTGCTTCGAGTTCTGCTCATTCGCAAGCTCGCTGGCCATCGAGTTGTATAGATCGATTCTCATTGGGATCCCTTCTCTAAACCTGCGTTCCTATCGGCACTTTCCGGAGCGGAGTTTAATGGAAAACTCAGATTTCCAGCCGAAATTTGGCCCGCAGAGACGGGATTAGCCCCCTCCTGGGAGGCATTTTCCGCCTTATCGGCCGCTCTATGCAGGGCTTTGGCAATCATTCTAGCAATTCCTATGCCACCCGAGTCCGCCAGGGACTCTCCCAGCGATTGCACGCCCATGCTCATCATCTGGTCCCGTCCGGCCGCATCCTCGTCGTCTTCTGCGCCGGGAACGGTCGCAAAAGACTGCTCCGCCTGCTGGAGCCAGGTCGAGAGCAGCATAGCCTCAAACTGCTTGGCGCTCTTATCGATCTTCGTCGAGTCATTCGCCGCCTTGGCGGAGGTCGCCTGCTGCAACATCTGGCTCTCCCGCGCCTGCTGGACTCCAACCTGCGCATTGAGCATGCCCGGTCCGATCATGCTGGTCCCCATTACTGCACCTCCAGATCGGCCTGCAGGCCGCCTTCGGCCTTGATGGCCTGAAGGATGGCGACCACGTCGCGGGCCGTAGTGCCGATCGCATGCAGCCCGTTCACCAGCTCTTCCACGTTTGCACCCTCATCGAGTCGCATCGTCTGGGCTGGGCTGTCATTCGCAGTCACGGTGGTCTCGGGAACCAGAGCCGCCGCCTGTCCTGCGAGGAAGCCGCCGCCTCCACCAGCTCCGCGATTCTGATTTTGCGGGTCGGCGTCTGGTCCGCCGGGTCCGGCAGCTCCCGGAGAATTGTCACGCCGCGGACCGCGCCCGCCGCCCAGTGGAACTTCTGCAGTCACCGGGAGGGGGGCCACGGCATAGGATGTGACCACCTGGATGGAGAGATTGCCGTGAATCACCGAGACCGGCGTGAGCTTGACATCGCCACCCAGCACAATCGTGCCGGTGCGCTCGTTGATCACGATCCGGGCTGGGGTGTGCACGTTGAGAGCGAGATTCTGAACGCGTGAGATCAGGACCGGCACGGAAGCCTCCGCCGCGTCCGGTACCGACACATCGACGCGCGTGCTATCCAGGGCGGAAGCCACCGGTTTGTGGAAGTCCTGATTGATGGCGTCCGCAATCTGCCGCGCCGTGGTGAAGTCCGGATTGCGTAGCAAAAGCGAGACAGTTTTGAAGTCGTGCAGATCAACGGCCGTGTCGCGTTCCACGATCGCGCCATTCGAAACTACGCCGACGGTCGGGGAATTGAGCTGTTTGCTGTTCGATCCGGTACCAGCCGAATAACCGCCGACCACCAGAGGCCCTTGCGCCTCGGCGTAAACCTGACCGTCTGGTCCGTGCAGTGCGCTCATCAGCAGGATGCCGCCCTCAAGACTCTTCGCATCGCCGGCGGAGGACACTGTAACATCCAGCTTTTCGCCGGGCCGTGCAAACGGCGGCAGAGACGCCGTGATAAAGACCGCAGCCACGTTCTTGACCTGAACCACGCCCGGTGAGATCAGTACGCCCATCCGCTGCATGGCATTGGCGAGGGTTTGGACTGTGAAGTAGGTCTGCTGGCTGTCGCCGGTGCGATTCAGGCCGACCACCAGGCCATAGCCCACCAGCATGTTGTCTCTTACGCCCTGCACGCTGGTGATGTCTCTCACCAGCACGTGGCGATTTGGATTATCAGCGAGAGCGACCGGCACCAGCAAAGTAGCGATGCCGCTCAACGTCAGGGCCCATGCGATCGACCGCAACCAAAGTCCCAAATTGGAAAATATACGTTTCATCGAATTTAGAATCCAACCAGCCAGAGGATCGCTTTTGTAAGTGGGTTCATGGGGCGCGTACTGTCAGAGATGATTCCTTTGCCCTTCATCTCAATCTCCAGATTGCCCAGAGCAGCCGAGGTCACGGTGTTGTTCGGTCCAATGTCGTTAGGGCGAACGACGCCACGAATCGTGATGTCCTCATGCTGATTGTTCATAAAAATTTTTCGCTGCGCCTCAACAACCAGATTGCCGCTCGGCAGCACAGCGATTACTTGTGCCGTTAAGCTCGTCTGAAATGTAGTGCTCGAATCGGTAGCTCCCGAGCCTTTGAGCGAAGTTGCGGAGTTCGCATCAAAGAGCGTGTTCACGCCGCCGGTATTGATCTTTCCGGCGAGTCCCGTGACGCCGGAAGTGGTTTGAAAGGCGCGTGAGCTATTCACGTCGCCGCTCTGTGCCGCCGTGGTTTTCACAGAAGCCAGAATCACCAGCGTGTCGTTGATCTTCCTCGCCTTGTAATCGGTAGAGAAGTCACTCAGCTCTGCGCCTGGCGTCCAGAGGCTGCCCAAAGTGCGAGGCGTCGAGGGCAGGTCCTGCTCCTGCACCCGGGACAGGTAGTCAGAGCGCATTTGCGCGGGCGTGTCTTTCTTAGTCGCCTTCGCATCTGCGACTTCCGCAAGGCAAAAGAGAACCGCTGCGCAGAGGAGTAAAGACGCAACGCGTCTGACACGAATCGACATCACAGCCGCCCCTCCAGAACTCCACTTTCGGTAACTTTTGCCAGGTAGATCTGTTTGCGGTCGTGGTCGGTTGCACGGATCATCTGGCCGAGTGTTCCGTTTTCAAGGCAGATGACTGTAAGCCGAACATGAACGTGCATTCCATCCAACTGCAGAACTGCAGGCGCACCGGCATGTAAAAGAATGGGGGAGGGCTTAGCCTGTGCGATGCTGCGTGGGGTCTGCTGCGCGGAAGACGCGGCCAGTTCCGCCTGTTGGGCCTGGTTCAGATTGAGCGCTACTACAAAGGGGAGGCACTGCTGTGAGTCTGCGCACTCGATGCGGGCGACTGCCCGTTGCGCTCCCATGCGATCAATGGACTTTACCTTGAGCTCGGGAGCAGAGGCGCTTGAGACAACGCTGGTAAAAAACGTGACCTGGTCCGGCGAGAGCTGCATGCCGCGGTCGGCCACGGCCGCGGCTACCTGCTCGGCCGTAATTGCATAACGCGCCGTACCGGCCAGCGCCGGCAGAGCCGTCGCGGCACAGAGAACCAGAACGAAGATCGACCTGCGATGCATCATTGCGAAAATCCTACTGAGCCAACTGGTTCAACTGCTGAAGCATTTCGTCCGCGGCCTTGATGACGCGCGAATTTGATTCATACGAGCGCTGCGCAAGGATCATGTTCACGAACTCATCCACTACGTTTACGTTCGATTGTTCGAGCATGCCCTGCTGAATGGTGCCCAAACCGTCGGAGCCACCGGGTGCGCCGATAGTCGGATTTCCAGATGCGGTGGTGGCGAGATAGATATTGTTGCCCACGCTGTTCAGGCCGCCGGGATTCGAGAACATCGCGAGCTGAATCACGCCCACCTGCTGTACCTGGCTCTGTCCTGGCAGCGTGACGCTGACTGTGCCGTCACTGCCAATCGTGATGTTGGTGGCCGACGCAGGAATATTGATAGGCGGCTGCAGTGCGTCGCCATTCGCCGTAACCAGATTTCCCTGCGCGTCCGGCTGGAACGATCCAGAGCGCGTATATCCCGTCTGCCCGTTCGGTAGCAGAACCTGGAAAAAGCCGCTGCCTTCAATGGCCATGTCGAGAGGATTGCCGGTGTTGGTCAGGTCGCCCTGTGTCTGCACGATCTCCGTATTGCCCGGACGTGTGCCGAGGCCGATTTGCAGGCCGGAAGCTACCGTGGTCTGTTGCGTAGCTGCGGCGCCTGGCATGGTATCGCTCTGATAAAGAAGATCGGAGAACTGCACGCGGCGCGATTGAAATCCAGAGGTGCTCGAGTTCGCGAGGTTGTTCGCGATGTTATCGAGATTGAGCTGTTGTGCTGTCATGCCGCTGGCTGCGGTGTAAAGCGCGTGAAACATCCGTAATCTCCTTTAGCCGACCTTCGGCAGATCCTGCGTTGCTGTTTTATCGATCTCTGAATTGAATATAGAAAGTGCGCGTTGCATCATTTCGGCGGAACGCTGCGCCGTGACCAGTTCGACCATGCCGGTAATCGGATTGACGTTTGAGCTCTCCAGCATGCCTTGACGCACATCGGAGTTCGTAGCCGGTTGCGCCGTTTTTGCTGGCGCTGCATAGTAGGTACCGCCGGCACTGGTCAGATTTGTGTTGGGCGGAAACTCCACGATGCGAAGCTTGCCCGCGACTGCGCCGTTCGACGAGATCGTTCCATCTGCACTAATGGAGACGGGGCCGGGCAGCATATTAATGACGCCCTTGTCGCCCATCACCGCGTCACCAGCAGACGTGACTAACTGTCCCCGGGCAGAGACCTGGAAGCTGCCATTCCGCGTGTACACCGGCCCGTTCGCCGTTTGGACGACGAAATATCCGGGGCCTTGAATGGCCATGTCCAGGTCATTGCCCGTTTTCTGAAGCGCACCCTGGCTGAGGTCGAGGGTGGTGCCGCTCAGAATTCCATAGTTGTTAATGGCCGCATTTAAGGGCGATGCTGTGGCGTTGCCCGCATCGGCGAGAACGGAGCTAAAGACGTTTTTCTGCGCGCGATAGCCCGCGGTGCTGGCGTTGGCCAGGTTGTTGGCAATTGTATCCAGCTCTTGTGTGCGAGACACAAGAGCGGTGCACGCGGAATAGTACCCACTGTCCATGCGGCCTCTTCGCCTATGGGTATGCACGGCGCGTGCCATCTTTGTGGGCAAAGTTTGCCGGAAAGAACGCCGAAATAGCCGTCGAAGGCGGTGTTCTATGAGGGAATGATGAGAACCAGGCTCATCGAAAGATTAGAGAGCCAAACGGTTGAATTTCATCCTCATACGAACGCAATCTGCGGGCCGAATTTGCTGCAGATTACGCGAAAGAACGAGCCTGAACGTCTTTGAGCGGGCAGCGCGCCCAGTTGGTCCGGGCAAGATGATGCGCAGTAGCCAGCAGCTCTGACCAATGCGTGTTATAGCCCGGCATAACCGTTTCGCAGAAGAAATCCTTCACGTAGCGGGGCAAGCGCCAGCGCTCGGCCAACTTGAGTGCAGAGAGCGCGCGGTTGCTGGGTGTTTCGCTCCAGTGCCATCCCAAAACCTCCGGCAGGGCTCCGATTGCATGCAGCAGGCCAGCGACATATGCCTGATCGGGGCTGACGGCTCCGGGAGCCTCTTCGGCGAGGGCCCGGAAATGCTGCGCGATCTCGCGGGAATGGGTCCAGATCTCAAAGTTCGCCCGTTGCTGGCTGCTTCTGGAGAGCGTTCCTCGGGACACGGCGTTGAAACATGCGGTCAGGCCAAGGTCGGAGATGCAATCTTCGATCCGTGTCGGGCAATCTTCGGCGAACTCATATTCCCGCCCAGCGAGGCGCAGAATCTGGATGGTTGCGCCCAGATCGCCAAGAACAGCGTCACTGAATTTACGAAGATCAACTGAACTCTCATGAAGCTGAAACTCCATGGTCAGCAATGTCTCGGGCAGGGCCGGAACATCGGGAAGCTCGTCCGCCGCTTCAGATAGAAAGGGTGGATACTCGTTCAGTACATTGCCGGCGGGGAACTCGAGTACGCTTGTTTTCAACACTGGGCCGTCACCTTGCCGCTCTATCGGCAGATGTGACGCAATGTTCTAGCCCAGGCTCTCCGCAAATTCCGCAAATGCTGTGGAAACCTTGGTCCTGGCCGCCGTCGGGGTGGTTTTTGTGGCGAAAATCACATCCACCGTGCCTCGTTTGCCGGTGATGCGGGCCCAAACCCAGGTACCGCACTTCGAGAAGCTTGCCTCCCGCGCCGCAACCTCGACCGCGAAGCCGCCGAGAGTCCTGGCCATCTGTGCCGCAGGACCGGGCATCTCCACGGCCGCCTCTTCATAACCCGAGACAGCTTGCACACGCTCCATCTGCTCGTTGAACTCTGCCGGCGTGATGAAGCAAGGTTCGGCCCTGAGCCCGGTCATCTGTTCAATCGCTTGCAGAAGACTATGCTCAACCCGATACACGAAGCCCAAAACGAGCCTTCTTGCCTTCGGCGAATAGTGCAGCGGAGCGGCTGAGAATGCGCGGAGCAGCGTCAGCGGCAGATCGACCTCCACATGCTGGCCGGCTGCATCCTGTCCAAGTACGGGATAACCCCATTGCGCAGCGCGGCCCGCGGCCACCTGCTTATCGGTTACCAGTCCGCATTCGATGAGCGTGGTCTCCAGATCTTGCCCTTCGCGCTGGCTGCGCGCCGTGGCGAATCGAAGCTGCTCCTCATCGAGATAGCCCTTAGCCAGCAAAGCCAGGCCAAGCGTGAGCCGCGGGTTACGCGGCATCTCTACAAGCGTCTCGCTCGAAAGCGACGCCAAAGTTGTGCGCGATGCCATCGCAAAGCAGTCGGCCGAGCAATACCACGCAGCGCCGACGAAGATGCCGATGCGGCTGCCCGGCACATACTTCATCAGCAGCTTGTTGTGGCAGGAGCTCAGCGCACACACGGCGCGCACACGATTCCATCCAAGATCGCGGCTGGGCAAGAGGGACTTCAACGAGAGCTTCATTCGACTCAACTCCTCGGCAGAAACGATTAGCGGAGAAAGTGCGTTTCAATCGCCTGCGGAATCTCAGTCACCCGCAGTCCATAGTTGCCGTCGACAATCACGGCCTCGCCACGCGCCACCAGTTTGCCATCCAGCAGCAGCTCAACCGGCTCATCGACCATGCGATCGAGTTCGATGACGGAGCCGCTCTTCAATTCGAGTACTTCGCGCAGCGGCAGTTGGCGTTGTCCGAAACGAAGACAAACATTCAGCTCGACGTCCATCACCAGCTTGAGATTGGAGGGATGGAAGAGCCGTCCTTCAGCATCCTCACCGTTTTCGCTGCCCGCCGCAGAAGAGAGCGCATCCATCAGTTGGCCATCGAAATAAAGCAGCACGGCCGCTCCCGAGCGATCTGCCGGCGCCGCCAGCGGAACCACAAACATTCCGCCAAAGGCCAGGCCGGAGACTGCATCGACTGCGAACGAGAGATCGCCGTAGCGGGTGGCCAGCGTCGTCTTCAGGCTCGCACTCGCAGTAGAGATCACGGGCGTCAGCGACTTCGCCTCATCGCCGGCAGCGGGTTCAGCCTCCGCACCGCCGAGTTTCGTCAGCAGCTCAGAGATCTGGGGCTCGTAGAACTCCACGAAGCACTCACCGCGCAATCCGCCGTCCACCTTCAGCCGGAACTGTGCGGGTTGGCTCTTCGTAGCAGGCGGCTTGTGGCCATCCATCATCTCAAGCGGCCACGGAGTGCCAACGGTCTGTTCCAGCGCTTCGGAGAGTGCGCTCGCAAAGGCTGCGGCGAATGCTTGCGCTGCGATTTTGTTGTTCTGCGTGTCCATGGCTGCTATATCCTTTCCCAATTCGTTGAAGAGATGCGTCGGCCCAGTTGCGCCGCCTTCTGTGATCCGGTCCGCACCGGCGTTGCTTCAAAAATTCCCTGTCCACCGGCGGTCAGCAGTCCAGGCGTGCGCACCGGCGCACGCAGTTTCAGCACGGTTCCGGGCTGAAGAGCGAGCAAGTCGCGTACCGCCACCCGGATGCTCTGAACTTCTGCGGAAACCTCGACATCGCAATCAAGAATGCGTTCGCGGATCGACGGGCGCGGAAAATACCGCACGCTGCGCGCCCGCTGCGGCTGATCCTGTTTGCCCTGCTGAATAAGAAGATTGAGGAACGCCGTCGGGAAGACCAGCTGGAACCAGCCCGCACTTCCCGAGATGTCAAGGTCAAACCGAACGCACGTCAATTTCTCGTTTGGCGGGCAGTATTGATGCAACAGGGAAGCCTTCACGCGCTTGCTGGCAGTGAGTGACATACTCGGCATGCGCCATGCGTTTTCAGCGTGCCGCACGATGAGCAGGATCACATCGTGCATGATCTCTTCTTCAATCTCGGAGAGCTCTCTCGATCCATCTCCGGAAGTACCCGTACCACCCAGCAGCAGGTCAATGATTGGGAAGACAAGATTGTTATCAAACTCCACAATCATCGTGCCGGGAATTGCGCTGCCTGTGAAAGGCACAATGTAGGTAAGCGGCGGAATACCCGCGATATGTTCCTTGATCGGAAGTTGATCGAGCGATCCAACCTTCAGTTCAAGGCCAGTGCCCAGATAAGCATCCAGAGCATTGGCCAGATGATTAGCGAAGGTCTCATGAATGGACGTCAGCGCGCGCGCATTCTCATTGGAAATGCGGCCGGCAGAGCGGAAGTTGCAGCGGGTCACGACGCGCTGCGCGCCGGATGCGTCTCGTGGCTTCTGTCGTGGTTTAGCGGGCATTGATTTTTCCTGTCTGCGCTTCAGCGCGATGCGTAGCTTCCTTGGCTTGTTTATCTGCGGGCCGTTCCTCAACATGAGCCAGATGTTTGCGGAGCTTGATCACCGCGGCCTCGCGAATCTGCGAGACCCGCGAGAGAGCCACTCCAACAACCTTGGCGATTTCCTTCATCGTGAGCTCTTCGCGGTAGTAGAGCGAGAGGATGAGCTGTTCTCTCTCGGTGAGTTTGCCAATCGCTTCGGCTAAGTGGGTTTTCATCTCTCCCGTCAGGCAGAGATCGAAAGGATTGGCGCTATCCAAATCAGGCGCTGATTCGATCACGTCGATCATGTCCGAATCGCCTTCTGTTGCAACCACGCGCTGGCCTGTGATGTGCAATGTGTCCAATTGAGCGACGATCTTGCGGAGATAGTCCACATCCACATGCATCTCCGCTGCGATTTCGGCCTCTACTGGCTGCCTGCCGAGCCGCGCCTCAAGCTTGGCTGTCGCTTCCGCAATCTCGCGCCCTCTTCTGCGCATCAGCCTCGATCCCCAGTCGATCTCGCGAAGGCTGTCGAGAATGGCGCCGCGAATCCGAAATTTAGCGAAGGTCTTGAACTGTGCTTCTTTCGTGCTGTCGAAGCTGCGGCTGGCTTCGATCAGCCCGACCACGCCTGCGCTGACCAGGTCTTCGAGATCCACGTGCTGAGGCAGACGGTCGCGGATGCGAGCCGCGATGTAATAGACCTGCGACAGTTCCTGCAGCACGAGTTCGTCTCCGCTCACGTCGTGAGTGGCGCTCTTCGTGTAGGCCAGTTCCGCAGCTGTCATTGCTCCACCTCTTGAACGGCAAGGGTAAAAAGTCTTGTTTTCATCGCACAGATCCTAAGGACATCACTGGCGTCATGGGAGGAATCTCAGACGGCGAGATCACCACAACGCGGGGAATAAACGGCTCCAAATAACGCCGTAGATAAAATCGTCCCGGAGAGGAGCACAGCAGCACGGGCGGCGCCATCGTAACCTGGTCGCCGAGCATCGCGCGCAAACCTTCCAGCACGCGGCGCGCAATAGAAAGCTGCATCGTTCCGCCTGCGCCGAGTTGCGGAGCCTGATTTGACGTGCGTGCGCACTCTTCTTCTAATGAACTGTCGAGCGTGACCACCTTCAGGCGGCCTCCCTCATCGAGGAGCGGCCGGATCAACGCACGGCCTAGCGCGTGCCGTGCGGCCTCAACCAGCACAACCGGATTCTTGTTGACTGTCGCCGTTTCCACCAGCGTTTCGAGAATCGTGCCGATGTCGCGGATCGAGACTTGTTCGCGCAACAGCTGCTGCAGCACCTTCTGCACTTCACCGAGGCTCATCAACTTCGGTGTCAGCTCTTCCACCAGCTTCGGATGCGAGTCGGCAAGGCGATCCACGAGACGCTTGGTCTCCTGCCGGGTGAGCAGATCGTGTGCGTTCTGCTTGATCAGCTCAGAAAGATGCGCGGCCAAGGCAGAAGTGTGATCCACGACGGCATATCCTGCGGCGATGGCCTGTGCCTGGAGATCTGGGGTGATCCACTTCGCGGGTGAGTTGAATGCGGGCTCCAGCGTCTCCTGGCCCTGCAGATCGCCCGGCTTGGGATTCGAGTTCACCGCAAGAAGCCGGTCACGCCGCATCTCCCAACGTGCAATCTCTACGCCACGCAAATAGACCACATACTCTCTTTCTTTGAGCGAGAGATTATCTGTGATGTGGATCGAAGGAATCAGGAAGCCGAGTTGCTGTGCGAGATTTTTGCGCAGCGATTTAACGCGAGCGAGCAGCTGGCCTCCTTGCTTGGCATCGACAAGAGGCACGAGGCCGACGCCGACCTCTAGCATCAACTCGTCGAGCTTCAGAACGGCATCCATCGGATCGACAACCGGCGCTCCGGCAGCGACCTTTTCTGCGGCGGGCTTGGCTTTTGCTGCGGCTTCTGCCGCCGCGCTCGGCTTCATCTTCCAGGCGGCAAACATCGTCATGCCGCCAAGGGTGATGAACGGAACCTTGGGCATTGCGGGAATCACGGCTAACGCGAGCAAGACGCCGCCGGCAATCCACAACGGGCGGGCGGTTTTGAAGACCTGCCGGCCGATATCTGCGCCGAGTGAATGATCAGAAGCTGCGCGCGTAACCACAATGCCACCGGCCACTGAAACCAGCAGCGAGGGAATAATGGCAACCAGACCATCGCCGACCGTGAGAATCGTGTAGGTCTTCAGCGCTTCCTCGAAGGGAATACCCTGCTGGAAGACGCCGATAAAAAAGCCCGCAATGATATTGATGGCTGTAATCAGGATCGTCGCAATCGAGTCGCGCTGGCTGAATCGCGCTGCGCCGTCCATGGCGCCGCAGAACTCGGCTTCGCGCGCTACAGCTTCGCGCCGCTGCCGGGCCTGGTCCGCAGTGATCAAACCGGTATTGAGGTCTGAGTCGATCGCCATCTGCTTTCCGGGCATTGCATCCAGCGTGAAGCGAGCGGTGACTTCGGCCGTGCGTACGGCGCCGTGGCTGACGACCAGATATTGAATCGCAATCAGCGCCATGAAGATAACGAAGCCGACAACGTAATTGCCGCCCACGACAAACTGTCCGAATGCTTCGATCACTTTGCCGGCCGCCGCTGAACCTTCATTGCCATGCAGCAGAATGCGTCGCGTGCTGGCGAGATCGAGTGACAGGCGCATGAGCGTCAGCAGAAGAATCAAGCTGGGGAAGACCGAGAACTGCACCGGACGCAGCACCTGGATCGCGGTAAGCAGCACCAGAACCGCAGCCATGATATTCAGCGTGAGCAGCAGATCGAGCGCGAAGCCAGGCAGCGGCACCAGCATCACAAAGATCAATGCGACCGCGCCCGTGGGGATGACCCAGTCGGAGTAGGCCTGAAGCGTTTGCAGTAGTCCCGGTTTATTGTTGTTCATTGCGGCCATACCTCTGCTCTCCGTGCGGATGCGCCTCTTCTTTGCGCTTCACGTGCTTTTACCTCGGCCTGGGCCTTGTAAACGACCACCAGAATCTCTGCGACTGCGTGATAGAGCGCGGCCGGAATAGCATCGCCCACTTCCACGCTCTTGTAGAGCGCCTGCGCCAGCGGCCGGTTCTCCATAATCGGGATGTCGTGCAGCCACGCGATCTCCTTGATCTTCGCGGCCAGCAGATCAAGGCCCTTAGCCACAACCACTGGCGCAGCCATCGTCGGCGTGTAGCGCAGCGCAACTGCGTAGTGCGTCGGGTTTGTGATCACCACAGTTGCAGTCTCGGTGGCCTTCAGCATCTGCCTGCGCCGCATCTGCCGCTGCATCTTGCGAACGCGCGCCTTATTTGCCGGATTACCCTCGGACTGCTTCATCTCGTCCTTGATCTCCTGGCGGCTCATCTTCAGGTCGCTTTCGTTCTTCCGCCACTGCAGCAGGTAATCGACACCGGCCCACGCCAGCAGGACCAGGCCGCACCGCCAGCAGATTTCAATAAGCATGCCGCTGATCAAGCTTGCGAAACGCCGCGCATCCGTATACGAGCTGCCGAGGATCTCGCCCCAGTGGCTCCGAATGCAGGCGTAGCCAATCCACGCTATTGCGGTGAATGGGATGAGAGATTTGAGAATGGTGCTCAATGCCGCAAGCGACACCATCTGCTTCAATTTGCCGGCCGGACTGATGCGTTCGAATTTGGGTGAGAGCGCGTCCGGAGCAAAGACGAAACCGCCTTGGGCGAATCCGCTGCACAAGGCAACTACAAGACCCGCACCCAGGATCGGGAACACCCAACGCATTGCTTCAACGCTGGTCCAGAAAAGTAACGGACCATTCGGGCCGAGCGTGTCGCTGCTCGCAGAGTCCAGCACATTGCGATAGAAGGTGGTCCAGCGCGGCACAGCCTCGCGGCCCATCATCCAGACCACGCCGGCGACAGCAGCCATTGCAAGGGCGCCGCTCAGTTCACGTGAACGCGTGACCTGTCCGCGATCGCGGGCGCGCTGCCTTTGTCGCGGTGTTGCCTGTTCTGTTTTATTCTGATCAGCCATCGTTTCTCAATGCGCCAAATGGAGCAACTGGTCGCCTTTTGCAATTGAATCCAGAAACAAGCGCCGGAAAAGATCCGGCCAATACTTTAAAGTCGCAATCAGAATGAGAATGCCGAGCAAGCTCTTGACTGTAGGACCGAGCAACATCAGCGGCATCTGTGGCGAGGCCTTGCTGAGCAACCCAAGGACAACGTCTGCGGCCAGCGTGGCCGACAAGACGGGTGCTGCGATCTGTATGCCCACGCCGAACAACTCGCCTGCCGTCCGAAGCACGCTTACGGTGAACAAGCCGCTCAGATGCGCCGTGCCCGGAGGCAGATAAAGAAAGCTGTTGCCCACAGCTTTTAGCAGCCAGTAGTGCACATCCATGCGAAGAAAGAGCAGCATCACGATGCTCTGGTAGAAAACCGACATTACCGTCGTGTCCACCTGCGTCTGTGGATCGAGGATGTTAATGAGTGAGTAGCCCATCTGCACGCCCAGAACCTGGCCGCTGAGCTGAACCGCTTCGAAGACAAGATTGGTGGCGATGCCCATACCCACGCCGATCAGAAATTCAGTGAAGATCAGCATGGGCCATCCCGCCAGCGAAGGCACAACGATCTGCTGTCCCACTGAGGGAAAGAGCAGCAGCGTCACCGCAAAGACGAAGATCGCCTTGATCCGCGCGGGGATCACGATGCTGCCGAAGAACGGTGCGAAGAGCATGAGCCCCGAGAGGCGCACGCCTACCGTGAGCAGCGCGGTGATGATCGGGATGAGCGGAATCTTGATCATTGCAGGTAAACGTGAAAGTCAGAAAACATGCTGAGCGTAAAGTGCGAAAGCTGCCGCCACATCCACGGCATCGTGAAAAAGAGTGCGCCACCGGTAGCAATCAATCGGGTAACGGATGAGATCGTCATGTCTTGCAGCGAGGTCAGCACCTGGGCCACATTCACCAGCAGGCTGACGACAATCGCTACACCAAGAACGGGCCCGGCAAGAATAATGACCTCTTGCAGCATCGTGCGCCCCAGTAAAACAACCTGATCTACGTCCATAGCTCTAACTAAAGCTCCTCATAAGAGAACCGATCAAAAGATGCCAACCATCCACCATGAGAAAGAGCATCAATTTGAGCGGAGTGGAAATCACCACCGGCGGCAACTGCAGCATGCCGATGGAAGTTGTAATCGAAGCAACAACCATATCTACGATCAAAAACGGAAGAAAGAGCACCGTGCCGATCTGAAATCCGGCCTTGAGCTCCGACAAAATATATGCCGGCAGAAGAACCCGCATCGAGAGATCGTCCACCGACGCAGGCCGCGGCTCCTTCGCGAGATCGATGAACAACGCGACATCCTTCTCGCGGACGTAGTGGACCATGAATTTGCGCAGCGGAACCTGCCCGATTTTGACCGCGTCCATCGCAGTGATATGCCCTTGTTGCATCGGGACGACCGCTGTCTGAAAGATCTGTGCGCCCACCGGCTGCATCAGAAAAAACGTCAGAATCAGCGAGAGCCCTATCAGCGTCTGGTTGGATGGCGTGGTCTGAAGGCCAAGAGCCTGTCTCAAAAAGTGGAAGACGATCAGCAAACGCGCGAACGGCGTGACGCAAAGCAGAACAGAGGGAATCAGCGTCAGAACCGTGAGCAGAATAACGATGGACCAGGGAACATTCGCTCCCGGCAGTCCCTGGATCTGCACTCCGGTGCCGTTCGGCGGCACAGGCTGCTGGAAGATCGGTGCGCGCGATGCGCCCGGCGACTCGAGCATTCCGTACGGAGACGGATCGAGCGAAGAGCTCGCAGAACCGTTGCCTCCGCCGATTTGCGAAAGCGTCGAGTCCGTCGCGGCGGGACTCGGCTCTGCCACGGCTTTTCCAACAAACGCGAACGAGAGCAGCGCAAGCATCGCAGAGCGCCGGATTGAAAGACGGAAGGTCATTTCGATTGCCCTGCCGCCGCTTCTACAGCTTGCATCGCCTCTTTGGCGGAATCCTGCGCGCCCAACTGCGTGAGCAGCGAAACGCCCGACGCCCCACCACCGATCAGAAACTTCTGTCCTTCGATATCGACGAGCGCGACAAACCGCTTCTCGCCGAGAGAAATGGTTTCAGCAACCCGCAACTGTTTTGTTGAAGAAAACTTGCTCTTCTGGAGCCAGGACCATGCCTTCGAAACCAGTCCGCCGCCGAGGGGCTGCAGTTGCTTCTTGGGCTCTTCAACCACTTCGGCGGGCTGCGCCACTGGCTCTTCTTTGAGTGGTTCAGGCGTCGCGGCAACTCCGCCCATCGTAAGCGGCGTACCCACAACTCGTGGCCGCTTGGCTTTTGGCTCTGGAACAACCGAGAGCTGAGGCGTATTCACTGGCCCTGGAGTCTGCTTTTCCGCAAACCGACGCAGCGTCTTGGCAAAGGAGCTTGTTGCGGGCGGCTCCGATTCCTCCGGGCGTACCGAAGCGGGCTCCGAATAAAAAATGCGTAACGGTGAGCTCATGCCTGTTCCGTGAGCCTCACTGCCAGGCGATCGTCAATCACGTCAAACTCAGTCCAGCCGATCAGGGTTTTGTTCACCCGCAACGGAACGTCGCTGGTGTGATGGCAAGCCGTCTCCACAATGGAGCCTTCCCGCAACGCGAGAAGGTCGCCGATGGTGAACCCTACTACGGGCAGCTCAAGGCTCAGGTTGCACGGCAGCCAAGGCATGCTATCGAGCAGATCCTCTCCGCTGCCTTGGTTAGCGGCGTTGGACTCGGCCCTGAGGTTAGGATTCGGTGCGGCGGCGCTCATGATCCGGCTGGCTCCTGGGCTCCGTCTGTGCCTCGGATGAGCCACAGGTTCTTGGCTCAACCTACTTCCTGGTACATGAACGGAGTGATTGCATGACTTCAATGCAATTGAAGGGCCGAACGGCAGAGGGGTGCGGAGGGCTGTGGAAGCCGGCAGAAGCAGCTTCCAGGTGTTTATCTTTCAGGTACTTGCGTCAAAATGAGAAGATCATGCGCTTCACGCGCGTCCGGTGAGACGGCGATGAGAGGCGGCGTGTGTCTGCGAGGCTTCCGCCGCGAGCGGTCTGCCCGCGGCGGAAGTCTCTAATGCTTCGTTAAGACTGACTCCGAAGCCTTAACGCTACTGGATGAGCTGAATCGTTGCCTGCGAAACCTGGTCCATCGTGGTGAGAACCTTCGCATTAGCCTCGTAGCTCTGCTGGGCGACGATCATGTTGGCGAACTCGGTGGAGAGGTTCACGTTCGACTGCTCCACCGCCCCGCCGGTGATCTTGCCGTTGCCGCCGGCTCCGGCCTGGCCGATGACCGCCGGTCCTGAAGCAAACGTTGGCTGGTAGTCGCCGCTGCCGGTTTGCAGCAAGCCCTGCACGTTTGCGAAGCTGGCCACGGCCACGCGGCCGAGAGCGATCGTCTGGTCGTTGCTGAACTGCCCCTGCACCGTTCCGTCAGAAAGCACGGTGTAGCCGGTCAGGGTTCCCACGCCATATCCGTTCTGGATGGGATCGTTGGAGGCGCTGGCTGCGTCCTGCTGGGTGATGAGGGCCGCACCGCCGGAGCCGGTCAAATTCCAGGTGACGCTCATGTTCGCTGCGCCGTCCGCCAGATTGCTGATGTTGATGCCGCTGATCGGGCCTGTTGGCGAGGTCAGATTGCCCGAGGAGTCGAAGGTCATGGTGCCGGACTTTACAGTGGTCGAAGTACCTGTGCCGCCGGTGATATCTGACGAGGGAACGCTGATGTTGTAGCTCCAGGTGTTGGCGGCCGTATTGGTGTACGTAATCGACAGCACATGCGAAGCGCCGAGAGAATCGTAAACCGTAATCGGCGCGCTGAAGGTGGTGCCCACGCCGGCGCTCGCGTCGAGATTTGTGTTCATCTGCATCGACGTGGTGGCGACCGCGGGAATATTGGTGGCCTGATTCACATTGATCGGACCAAGAGGCGCGCTGGTCGAGATCTGGCCGCTAACGGCCGGATAGCCCATCACGATCTGACCCTCGGCCGTAACTATCTGGCCCTGCGAATTGACGCCGAAGTCGCCATTGCGCGTAAAGCTGGTCTGGTTGTCGGCCTGGTCGAGGACGACGAAGAAGCCGTTGCCTTGCAGCGCCATGTTCGAAGCGATACCCGTGGAGGCGACCGTGCCATCGTGGAAGTTGGCAAACTGGCCGGCGACTTTCACGCCGGATCCGAACTCGATCGGATCGCCGTTTCCAGAGACGCCCTGCACCTGGTTGAACACGTCGGCGAAGTTCAGGGTCTCATCCTTATAGCCGTCGGTGTTGAGGTTGGCAAGATTGTTGGCAATGACGTTCAGCGAATCAGAGCTGGCGGCCAAACCGGAAAGTGGAAGTGAAAAAGATGACATGTTATCTGCCTCCTACGGCGGTAAATTGATTCGAAGTTGGGACTGCGGCGCCGATGTTGCTATAGAGGTTCATCACTGCGCCAGAACTCGGGACGCCGGCCGATGCCGGTAATCCTTGAAATGCCAGGTTCGACGACTGCGCAACCGAACTGGATTGTGCAGCAGGCGTCGCGTTGCCTGCGATGGACGTGTTAGTGCGCGCCTGGGTGTTCGCCGATTGCGCAGCATTCGAATTCGCAGTAGGTGTCGTCGTCAAAGACGAGAGTGTCTCGTTGATGGAGATGAGCTGGTCAAGCTGATTCAGCGAGACCATCTGGCTTACCATCTGAGTGGGATCGACCGGCTGGGTCGGATCCTGATTCTGCAGCTCCGTCACCAGAAGATTCAGGAACGTGGTCTGCAGGTCGCCCGACGAAATGCCGTTTGCCGTGCTGCCAGATCCGCTCGATCCTGATGTGCCGCTCGTGCTTGCGGCCTGCGCCTGCATCGGCGCGTTGATCAAAGGGTTCATTCCTTGTATGTTCATCTTCCGTTCCTCTCGTAAAAAACGTTCTATGCTCTGATGTCCAACCGATATCCGTTGTCCGTGCTGAGTGCGGCAGCCGCCATACGAGCTACCGGCTGATCGGCTTCCGCAGAAACTGAAGCATTCTGGTTCTGTGCCGGCTGCGTGAACGATCTCTGCTCCCTCTGCGAAGAAAAGCCACGCTCACCAGAGAACGACATGCCGCTCTGATTCACTTCGACCAGGGCCCGCACGCCGAGATCGCCTCCGATCTTCGCTTCCATCGCCGGAATATGTGCAGAGATCGCTTTGCCAAGATCGCTGTGATCGACGGAGATCTGCGCCGTCATCTGCTGCTGCGAGACCAGCGTGCGGATCGAAACCTCTCCAAAATCGGCTGAGCGCATACCGACATGCATCTCGGTTTCGCTCATCTTCTGGATCACATTCGCGGTATTGATCGCTGCAGTTGGTGTGTTGAGGCCATCCGCCTGTTGGCTGGCAGTCCGCACTGCGTCCGCGATTCCATCCGCATGAACATGCGACGCCGGAGCGTCGTGGCCCGCGTCGTGATTGGCTATGGTCTGAATCTGCGCTGCAAACTGCGAGGCCGTGGCCTGCGCTCCGCCCTCTTGGTTCTTCTGCCCGGACGTGGACGTTTGCGAGGCATCGCTTTGAGTCCGTTGCGATCCCTGACTGCTGCCTGTAATCGCGTTCGAAGAAGCAGCCGAAGTTGCCGTAGATTGCGCCGTCGAGATCTTCTTCGCATCAACGCCGCTCAACGCATCGGGAATCTTGGAAAAATCGATAGAGCTGTCGTCGGCAGCCTTGCCGTTCTGTGCGGTTTTGCTCGGCGCCTGATTCAGGTCGCCAGCATCGGGTACAAGGTTGATTCCGGGAAGAACAGGAACGGTTTGCAGAATTGCTGCAGCCGAAGCGGAAGCTGGCGCCGTCGCGTTTGCAGAATTCGAAGCTTGTTGGCTGTCGCTGTTCGCAGGCTTGGCCGCAGCGTTCGCAGACTGCGCGGAGTCTTTCGCATTCTCGGCAGGCGCCTTGTCATCGGCTTTCGCCGCCGGCGCTTGCAGATTGTCCTGGCCATTGGTGTCGACAGGCTGTGCAACCGCAGCTTGCAGTTCGACGGCTGGCTGTTGTACAACCGGAGGCTGGTTAAGCGCGTGAACTGCCTGCTGCGCGGTAACCGGAGCCGCAGCTGATGCCGTGGCAGCGATGGGTTGGGAGCTCTGGGCAGTGGTCGAGTCAGGTGCTGGTGTTGAGACCTCGGGGGAGGGAACTGCGGGCACTGGTACCGGCGGAACTGCGATCTGCTGGAGAGAAGCAAGATCGGCGAGCGACTGAACATTGGCGTCGCTCTGTTGAGCGGACGGTTGCGCTTTCTGCGCGTGGTCGGCAGTGTGGCCGTTCGCATTCGTTGTGCTTGCCGTCGAGCGGACCGTCTGCGGCTGCGAAGGCGTCGATTGCACCAGAGCCAATAGCGAATTCTGACTCGCAAGTGCAACCGGGACCTGCGTAACATTCGCCGGCACTGAGTTTTGATTGCTGGTGCTGTCGCTCGCATTTGCACTGCTGGACTGATCACCCTGAGCTGACGACTCGGAATCTCCCTGTTGCCCGGCCGAAGAAGAAGCAGGAGCCACTGCATCCCCGGGCAAAGCGATCGGCAGGGCAGACGAGGTTCCGGCGAGCACTTCAAAAAAGCTCGCACCGGCCGACTGCGCTTCTTTTGGCAGCGCCTCTGTCGAACCCGTGTTCATCGTCTTGAGCATTCCAATTCGCACGCCTATCTTTTTGCACGTCGCGCGCCATGCCCATTCCACTTGAAATCGCCAAACCCGCCCGATGCTTGCATTGAAAAGAAAGGGTTTGCATTCCCCACGGCCTCTAGCCTTCGCTGGGCACTGCTGTTCAATCGGCAACCATTGCCGTCTGCACTGGGCAACGTTTGCCGAGTTGCCGACGCACTGCAATCGCGTGCGGGCGCGCACAAAAGCGCTGCACCGAGACGGGATCTCGGCGCAGCGGTCTTTCGAATGAAAGAAGGGAATCAGCCGCGCTGGGCGCGCGCGGCAAAGATATCGTCGAGGAACTTTTGTTGAGCGCGGGCGCGCTCCTGTTCATAGACATCCAGCTGCTTGGACTGCATATCGCTCAGCATCTGACGGTCGCGGTGGGCTGCCTGATATTTCTTTGTCTGGATTTCGCGCTCCCGATCGAGTGCGGCGAGTGATGCGATCAGAGCTTTTTTGCGGTCCGCGATAGCATCGATCTCCTTCAGCATGGACTGAAGGTGAACCGCCGCGAGCGGCGTCTGCATGGCTTGATTCTGTGCTTGATGCGCCCGGACGATCTCTGTGCCCAGCCGTTCTATCTCACGCCGCATGCGCGACATTTCAAGCAGCAGTTTCTGCAGCGCAAGCTCTTCGCGTTTTTCAACGCTTTCCCGGAAGCGAAGAACCGCCGCGAGCGAGAATCGAAAGCCCATGAACTACTTGCTCCTGTTCGCCTGCCGTCGGCTGGTCGCCCGGCTTCGATCGCAGAACAATAGCTGCGTCGTTACGCCGGGATGATCGCGAGCTGATCGGATGCTTCCTGAAATCCGCAAAGAACGTTGGGGCGCTGCTGCAAAAACTCATTCAGCGCTGGCAGAACTTCGAGGGCTTTGTCGAGAACCGGATCGGTGCCTTTCTGATAAGCACCGATGCGGATCAGATCCTCTGCCCGCGCGTATGCCGCCATCAACAAGCGCAACGACTTTGCCTTTGCGAGATGAGTCTCGGTTACGACGCTCGGCATAAGCCGGCTGAGACTGTCGAGAATCGAAATTGGCGGATAATGGCTGCGCATAGCAAGGTTTCGATCGAGCACGACGTGCCCATCCAGTAGCGAGCGCACTGTGTCGACGACCGGGTCCTGCTGGTCGTCACCTTCCATCAGCACGGTATAAAAAGCAGTGATGCTGCCCTGCGAAAAATTGCCGGCCCGTTCGACCAACCGCGCTAATGTATTGATCACCGATGGCGTGTAGCCCTTTGCCGTTGGTGGTTCGCCCGCGGCCAGGCCGATCTCGCGCTGCGCCATGGCAAACCGCGTGAGCGAATCCACAATCAAAAGAACATTTTTGCCCTGGCTTGCGAAATACTCAGCCATGGACGTTGCCGTGAGTGCAGCGCGCAGACGCAGCAACGGCGACTGATCGGAAGTGGAGACAACCACCACGGCGCGCCGCAGGCCCTCGTCGCCAAGAACTTCGAGAAATTCGCCGACCTCGCGGCCGCGCTCGCCCACGAGCGCAAGAACCGTCATATCGGCCGCCGTGCCGCGGGCCATCATGCCGATGAGCGTGCTTTTGCCTACGCCGCTGCCACCGAAGATGCCGATGCGTTGGCCGCGTCCGCATGTGAGAAAGCCATCGATTGCGCGGATGCCGCAGCTCAACGGCTCGCGAATCGGAACACGATCCAGAGGCAGAGGAGCTGAACCATCGATCAGGACGGAGTGGTTCGCGCGATAGTCGCCTTTGCTGTCCAGCGGGTTGCCCATCGTATCCACTACGCGGCCTAGAAGACCGGAGCCGACACGTACGGAAGGGCGAGCACCCCAGGTTTCAATATGATCGCCGAAGCGAATGCCTCTGAGCGGATCGGCGGTCATCGAGAGTATCGTCGAGCCGCGAAAGCCGATGATCTCCCCAGCGTAGCTGTGGCCAGAAGAGTCCTTGATTTCGCAGGATTCGCCTACGAAGCAGAATGGGCCATCGGACTCAACCAGATTGCCGATAACCTGATTGACGCGGCCCGTCCACCGCAACGTCGAACCCGATTCGAGATGATGCGCGAAAGGCGCGAGCAGCGGGCGTTTCATCGATTGGCCGGCCTGAGCGCGAGCAGATCAAAGAAGCCCTGCTCCACTTCCTTGAGTTGACTGTCGAGACCGAAATTGGCTGACCCAAGTTCCGTCTCCAGAATGCAGTCCTGCTCAGAGAGCTTGGGATCTTCCGCAACCTGCACGTGGCTCAGGTTCGGAAATCCTGCAAAATATCTCTTCCATGTATTCCCGCGTCCTGCTCCAACATGGACAATGATGTTCGAATTATCGCGCATTTTTTCTACGGCGATGCGCACCAGCGTTGCCACCAGCATCGGATCGACCTGCGCCTCGCGGTGCAGAATCTTGGCGGCAATCGAAAGCGACAGCTGAATGATCTCAGCTTCCACGCGATTGAAGTAGTCCTCGCGCTGCTCCGCGAATTCCTGCAGAGTTGTTGCAATAGGGGCCCGCAATGCAAGCAGCTTTTGCTCGCTTTCCTGGCGCAGTTTTTGCTCAACCTGTGCGACAGCATCCGCTCGTTCCTGGCGAATCCGCGCAGTGAACTCCGCTTCAGACATCTCAATATCCGCGGAACGATTGCCGTTGGCGCGGCTGCCCTGATCGCGGTGCTCTTCACCGTTGGCTCCGTCTCCAAGGTCACGATATTGTAGAGATGAGATAGGTAATGGAACGTAAGTTGAGCTAAAGGACATACTCGTCTTCTCCCTCACTCTTGAGTACGATCTTGCCTTCTGCTTCTAATTTGCGGGCAATGGCCACAATTTCACCCTGAGCTTTGGCGACATCTTTACTGCGAACCGGCCCCATCACTTCGGAGTCTTCCTTCATCATCTCGACTGCGCGCGAAGACATGGTGCGATAGAAGTGGCTGCGCAGATCTTCGCTAGCGCCCTTTAGCGCAATCGTCAGCGTCTTCTTGTCAATGGAGCCCATCAGCTCGCGCATCTCCTGCTCGGGTACCTCGAGGAAGTTGTCGAAAGTGAACATCAGGTCGCGAATATTGATGGCCAGCTTCGGCTCTTCGCGCTCGATATTCTCGAGAATCTCGCGCGCCGAGACCGGATCCATGCGGTTCATCAGCTCTGCAATGCTTCTCACGCCATTGCCGGCCTTCTTCGTCTGGTCGCCCGTCGAACGAAGACGCCGATTCAGCACAGAAGATACCTTTGCGGCAACTTCCGGAGCGAAGCGTCCCAGATGAGCGAGCCGCCGGATGCAATCGGCACGCGCCTCCGGTTCCAGACGCATCAGCAGAGCCGACGCCTGCTTCGCATCGAGATGGCTAAGTACCAGAGCCTTGGTCTGGGAGTGCTCGCCCACCAGGAATCTGGCTAACTGCTGCGGATCGGCTTTTTTCAGCGTTTCGATCTTGAAGGACTTGCTCTCATCTGATTGGTTCAGGCGATCGACCATGCTGCGCGCGCCGCTTTCGCCGAAGGCTTTCACCAGCAGGCGGACAGCGACCTCCTGGCCTCCAAAGGCGAGAAATTCCTGCGCCTGCATCAACTGCTGGTATTCCTCCAGCACCTGCAGGCTCGTCTCCAGCGGAATCTGACCCATGCTCGCAATCTCTTCCGTTATCCGTTCGAGATCATCGGGAGAAAGATTGCGCAGAATAGGCGCTGCCGCTTCGTCTCCGAGAACGGAGAGCAGAATGGCAGCTTTTCGCGTGCCGCTAAGAGCTGTACGCTCTGCCGTGCTCATGAGGGCTCCTCCCGCATCCATGCCTGCACAGCCCGCGTCGTATGTGTCGGCTTCTGCTTAATCAGCTCCACCATCTCCTGTTTGAGCTGTGTAGCGCGCACCGGGCCGCCGAGCTCAGCCGCCACACTGGGCAACGCCTCCTGGTGTGTTGCCGGTAACAGAGGTTCTGCGCCCGCGCCTGCTGTCGCGGGACTGAGCGCGTGCTTTTGCACCGGGCGGAGAACAAACAGATAAGCCAGCACGAAGAGCATTAGGAGCGAAACCGGCCGCAAAACAGACGAGTAATCCGTTACGACCTTCTGCGCCTGTGCGGTCCAGGTCGGAGCGGGAACATCGAGGTCTGAAGCATCGCCGTCAAAGGCGAGATTTTGCACGCTGATTGTGTCGCCGCGTTTTTCATCAAAGCCAATCGCGGCCTCGGCGAGTTCTTTGATCTGCTCGAGTTCCTGTGGCGTTCTCTTCCGACGTGTATACGTGACTTTGCCCTTCTGCACGTTCTTCACCATCGCATCGTCTACAAGAATGGCGGCGGTAACCCTCTGCACGCGGCCTGCAGGAGTGATAGTGTGCACGATGGTCTTGTTTACGCCGTACTGCGCAGTCTCGCTCTTCGAGCTCTGCAATGGCGAGGTCGGCGTTGAAGCAGGTGGAGTCGGCGGTTGTTTCGCCTTAGGAATATTGCTCGACGTGCCGGGTACGCCTGTGGCCCCCGCGGTTCCCGTTGCGGTGTCCTCTGACTTCTGATCGCTCAACACCGCGCTGACCGTAGGATCGTACTTCTCCTGACTCTCATCGGTTGTGCCGTGATCGTAGTCGACATTCACGCTTGCGCGAATCTTACCGGCGCCCACCACGGGTTCAAGCGTGCTGATCAGGCGATTGCTCAAGTCTGCATCGCCGCCCTGGCCGTTGGCTTCGTCTTGCGCGTTCAGCGAGCGATCAGAATCGGCGTCCACAATTGAGACGTCTTCGGGCCTGAGTTCATCCACTGCGCCGGAGACCAGCCTTGAGATGGCTAGCGCCGCATCCTTCGATAGTGTGCCGCGGCGCAGCTTAAGGACTACGGAAGCCTTTGCCGAGCGCTGGCGGTCAAGAAAGACCGAATCTGTCGGCATCACGAGATGAACCCGGGCCTGCTCCACATCGGACAATGTCTCAATCGAGCGCGCCAGTTCGCCTTCCAACGCGCGCTGATACGTCACCTTCTCATCAAACTCGGTCTGCCCCCAGGACATCTTGTCGAACAGCTCAAATCCCATGCGCCCGCTGTGCGGCGCGCCATCTGATGCAGTCTGCATGCGCGCGACATCCAGCTTGTCCGCGGGAACGCTGATGGTTTTTCCATCGGCGCTGGTCTGATGCGGAATACCCTGCGCATCCAACTTCGCGCTGAGCGCCTGTGCGTCGGTTGGCTCAAGCCCCGAAAACAGCGGCTTATAGTCCGGCGTGCCGATCAGGCGGACAAACAGCGTGAGAATGAGAGCCGTAGCGCCCGCGCCGCCAATAAGGAATGCCTTCTGGCGGCCATTGCGGCTTGCCCAAAATTGTTTTAACTGATCGAATGCGTTTTTAGAGCCAGCCATGCGGTTTAATCCTGTCGTATTCGTCTAAATCTTGTGCTGCAAAAAGCGAGTCACCGATTGTGAAAGCGCTTTAAAACTGCATCTTCTCGATATCCTGATACGCGCTCACGATCTTGTTGCGTACTTGCATCATCAACTGGAACGACACATCCGCCTTTTCCACCGCAACCATGACATCGTTCATGTCGGTGCCTCCGCCCTGGATCAGATTGCTTACTTGCGACGCGGCGTTGTCGTGCAGCGTATTCACTGTGTCGACGGCGTTCTTCAAAACATCGGAAAAGCTTCCGCCACTCGATTCACCGCCGAGATTCGGCGTCGAACTGCTCGGGATGTAAACATTGGGAATATTTCCCAGATTGATGCCGTTCATCGTCACTCTCCCTGCTACGAAGATTTCAATATGTCGATCGATTCCTGAATCATCTGCTTGGCCGCACCCACGGCTGAAGCGTTCAACTGATAGGCCCGCGTGGCATCCATCAGATCGACCATCTCAGTGACCGGATTGATATTCGGATAAGCTACATATCCGTCCTTATTGGCGTCCGGATTACCGGGTTCGTAACGCATCACCGGCGCCGATTGGTCGTTGACCACCTGGCTAAGCTGCACAGTACCGGCTGGGCCATGGCCAAAGTTCCCCATCCGATTGAAGACCGTCTGAAATGCGGAAGTATTCGACGCGCTGAAGACGACTTCTTTGCGAACGTAAGGACCGCCCGCGTCAGTGTGCGTCGTCTCGGCGTTTGCAAGATTAGCCGACGTGACCTCCGCCCGCTGCCGCTCGGCTGAAAGAGCCGACGCGCTGATGCTCATCATGTCAAACATGCCCATGGTTAATCTCCTACTGTACCCTTACTGCTCTTTGATTGCGGTGAGCAGTTCGTGGAACTGTTCCTTGATCAGTTGCACGCCCATCTGATACTGAAGCTGTGTCTCGGAAAGCATCATGCTTTCGCGATCGATATTCACGTTGTTGCCGTCAGGCCGTTCCGGCAGGTTCACGACGTTCATGCTGGCCGGCTCGATCCGCCCTTCACCGCCGGTGTTCATCACCTGCTGCATCGCAGAATGAAAATCGATGTCCTTGGTGTGATAACCCGGCGTATCGACATTCGCCATGTTGGCGGCGACAAGCTGCTGGCGATCGGTTGTGACCTTCACAAATCCTTGCAGGACTTGAAGCAGAGGAGTTGTAGCCATTATGCGTACCTCCTGGGCGGAAGACCGTACTCGCGGATTTTATTGCGCAGAGTCCGCAGGCTGATGCCGAGCATCTCGGCGGCGTGCGTGCGGTTTCCATCTGTCAAAGCAAGCGTATGTTCAAGATGCTGCCGTTCCAGGTCGCGCATCGGTGTACCCGGCACGGCGGCGGGGAGCCGGTTCGCGGTCGGCGCTGCCGGGTTCCGGCGCGTCGCAGAATGCGAATGGAACTCGGCATCGAAGCAGCCCGCGTCAATTTCCGTTGTGCCGCTCAGCGTGATCACACGCCGCATGAAGTTTGCCAACTCGCGCACGTTGCCCGGCCAGGAGTGCGTCAGCAGCCGATCGAGAAAGTCAGAATGCAGCCGCGGAATGCTCATCCTTCTTTGCAACGCGAACTGCTCGGCGAAATGCGCGGCAAGCACGGGAATGTCGTCGAGGCGCTCACGCAAAGGTGGAAGTGAAAGCGGAATCACATTCAGCCGATAGTAAAGGTCAGCACGGAATTGTCCGCGCTCCACCATCTCGCCGAGGGAAACATTGGTCGTGGCCACAACGCGAATATCAACCCGAACCGAGCGGCCTTCGCCGAGTCGTTCAAACTCGCGCTCCTGCAGCGCGCGTAGAAGCTTAGGCTGCAGGTTGAGTGGCATCTCGCCGATCTCGTCGAGAAGGATGGTGCCACCATTGGCCAGTTCAAATTTGCCCGGCCGGGATGCCACCGCGCCCGTGAAGGCGCCGCGGCCATGTCCGAACAACTCGCTCTCGAGCAACGTCTCGGGAACTGCAGCGCAGTTGACCGCAATGAACGGTTTGCCGCTGCGCTCGCTCGAATCGTGGATAAACTTGGCCAGCAGCTCTTTGCCGGTGCCACTCTCCGCTTCAATCAGAACATCCGCGCCAGTGCTGGCTGCGGCGCGTGCCCTCTGCAGAGCCCGCAGCAGAAGAGGCGATCTGCCAACGATGTTGCTGCCGGTCGGCGCTTCTTCGGCCGGCAACTGCTTGGCGCGTTGCATCACCTGTGCGGCGGTCGCCTGCAACTGATCAAACGGAATCGGCTTGGTCACATAGTCCAACGCGCCATCGCGCATCGCGGTCACAGCGTCGGGAACCGAGCCATATGCAGTGAGGAGAATGACTGCAGTGCCCGGCGACGAAGTGCGCGCGGCACGCATCACTTCCATACCGCTTCCGTCGGGCATCCGCATATCGGTGACGACCAGATCGAATTCCCGCAGCTCGAGAGCTCGGATCGCCTCACGCACGCCCGATGCTGTCTCCACGCGCCATCCGTGGCGCAGGAAATTGGCGCGCAGCGCGGTCCGGATGCCCGGCTCGTCGTCGACTACCATCACCGAAGATTCTGTATTTGTCATAGTGCTGGAAACTCCAGATAAAAACTGCTTCCTTCCTGTAACCGGCTCGTCACGCGGATCGTTCCGCCATGCTGCGCCATCAGCCGCCTGCACACGGCCAGTCCCAACCCCGGCGTCTCGCCGCTTCCGCTGAAACCGGCTTCAAAGAGCCGCTCCATCTGTTCCTTGGCAATGCCGCAGCCTGTGTCGCGCACTTCCACAACCGCGCGACTTTCCTGCGTGTGCATCGAAACATCGACGCTCCCGCCTGCCGGTGTGTGCCGAATCGCATTCGAAACCAGATTGAGAATGATCTGGCGAATCCCAGCCTCGTTGCCGTGAATCGTGAGCGTGCTTTCTGCCGCCTGAAAGCGAAGCGCCACATTGGCCTGGTCGGCGATGGGCTGCACAAACTCCACGCTGCTTCGTACGCAGCTGACCAGATCGAGCGGCAGCGCCCGCGGCGTTCCTTCGCCGTTCATGCTGAGAACGTTATTGACCGTGCCCGACAATGTACGGATACCCGCCTGCAGATGCGCAACCCACTGCGGATTTACGCTTGGTTCTTCCGCGATCAGGCCAGCGAAAAGCTCCAGGCTGGCTAATGGATTTCTAATTTCATGCGCCAGGATCGACGAGATCTCTGCCAGCGCCATTGCGCGCCGTGCAGCCTCGCGCTCCATCTCGGCCTGTTTGTTTGCCGTGATATCGCGAAGAATCCAGATGCTGCGTAGCGGAGCCGTTGCCAATTCCTGCCGGGTGGAAGGGTAATCCAGTTGCCGTCTGCCCACGGCCAGCCATCGCTGCCCGCTCTCCGTCGGCACGCACAATTCGGTGTCGTGTTCACCGTCCGTTGCGATCGCCAGCGCTTCAAAATTAATGCGGCTCGCCTTCGAGAGAGTGCGCAGCGTCTTGACGCGCGCGGTTTGAATGCCGAGCAGCCTGCGTCCCTCGGGATTGATCATCACGATCGTCTCTGCCATGTCGAGCACCAGTACGCCACAGGGCATCGAATCAATCATCTGTTGCAGAGCCGCCCGCATGCGATCGTTCTCGGCCAGGCTCCTGGTGAGATCAGCATTGCGGTCCGCCAGTTCCACGCCCAGATGCGCAACCTTCTGCTGCAGTTCGCGATATGACGCTTCCAGCAGAGTCGACGCGGAGATGAATTCCGAAAATGCATCGGCCAGTATCCGTGGGTCATTAAGCGGCACGGGGACCGGCGGATTCATTGGAACGGCATGAGAACTCGGCAGCATTTGCCTATTTACTTGCACGATGCGTGCCAAATTGAGACAGCACGTGCCAATTTGGAAGAGAAGCTCATAAAAGTATGTGTTCGGGCTTGATTTCCTGCTCGGAACCCACCAAAATCGTCGCCCGCTCGATTACGTTCCGCAGTTCTCGTATATTGCCCGGCCAGCTATGCTGGGCCAGGATCTGCAGCGCGTCCCGGCCGATCACGATCCCGGGGAGGAACTTGTTGGCGAAAGAGATGGCCAGTTCCTCAAGGTCGTCCATGCGATCGCGCAGCGGCGGCAGATGAATCGGAAAGACAGCGAGACGATAGTAAAGGTCCTCACGGAATCTCTGCTCTGACACCATCTTCTTCAAGTCGGCATTCGTGGCTGCGATTACGCGGACATCTACTTTGAGGTTGTCGTTACCGCCCAGCCGCTGCACCTCACCCTGTTCGAGAAAGCGCAGGATCTTGCTCTGCAGCGAGAGCGGCATGTCGCCGATTTCGTCGAGGAAGAGCGTGCCGCCATGCGCTGCATGAATGCGGCCGATGCGCGACTGCATCGCGCCGGTGAATGAGCCCTTGGTGTAGCCGAAGAGTTCAGCCTCGAGCAGCGTCTCAGGAATCGCGGAGCAATTCACAACCACAAACGGCTGATTCCTGCGCGTGCTGATCAGATGAAGCTCTTGCGCAAGCAAATCTTTACCCGTGCCGCTTTCGCCAGTGATAAGAACCGTGGTGTTGCGGGCCGCGACCATACGCGTGACAGCCCAGGTGCGTTGCATCGGCTCAGAGTTACCGATCATGCCGCGCAGCTTGATCTTGTTGCCTTCAGGCACAGCACGCGCTATCTCTGGAATAGCGGGCACAAAGCTCACAGTGCGCACTGCGCCGCCGCCATTGAGCACATCGACGAGCTTCGCAGAGACCGGCGTCGGCGATGCGCTACCCACCAGCAACTGGCCCGTCTGCGAGTTCAACATAAGCACCTGGGTATTCGGAAACCGGCTGCTGACAATGGCACGGAAGCCATCGGGCTCGAGATCGGGCAGCATCGGATCGAGCAGTAGCACGCCATCGGCGGCCTCATGTTTCCTGAGAAGTTCCAGCGCGCCCGCGCCGCTGCCCGTCTGCAGAACGTTCCAGCGTTCAGGAACGAGCTTGCTGTTGAGATCCTGGCGCAACTGCGCATTCGGACTTACGACAATCACATTGAGTGGAAGCCGGTCTTCAAAACGCTCGGATTGAATAAACGGGATACCCATGCTGCTCCTGGAGAAAAAACGAAAGTGAAATCAGTTCTAGTCCCAGTTCGTAACGAACCTTCTACTCGTTAACTCGTCGTAGCTGTGACCAAGAGATGTCTGCCTGTTTGCGAATCTGCTGGGCACACCGGCAGATTCAACGTGACGAAAAATGGTTCTTCCTGAAATTGATAGCTGCCCCGTTGAGTCAGAATGTTGGCTCTTGCCACCGCGAGGTTCAGCCGCTCCGACGAGTTCAAGCTTCGGCCCGCCTGAGCGCCGGCGATGCGCACTTCGATAAGGCCTCCGGATGGCTTCGCCGCAATCTCGACCGTATCTCCCTGCGACGCGCTTGACAGCGCCGTGGCCAGCAAGACCGCGATCGCTTTTTCGGTTCTCTGCGGATCGCCGAAGATTTGCGGTGGCGCATCTGCGATCGCCGCAACGAGTGCAACACCCGCGTTTTGATAGGCAGATCGTTGTTCTTCCACCGCCTGCGACAACAGCGTTCCGAGATCGACCGGAATCTGCTGCACTGCCTCCAATCCCAGGCTCACGAGGTCCTGGACAGAGGCAAAGAGCCCGCAGGTGCGGTCAATCTGCCGAACCGACAGGTCCAGAAACCGGCTGCGCGATGCGTCCCCTTCGGCCGAAGCCGAAAGCATCGCGATCGCGGAGCGCAGAATCGTTAGCGGCTGCGCCATCGCATGCAGACCATCGGCAAGCTCGGCGTAAAGCCAATCCTGCTCTGCTTCCACTTCGTTTGCTTGCGCAGACGAAAGATCGGAGGCGATGATCACACCGTTATGCTTCGCGGAGCTCATAACCAAATCCACGGATCGTGTGGGTCAGGCGCGGCTCGCCGGGAGAATCGATCTTATCCCGCACATATTTCATGTAGACGTCGACGATGTTGGTCGAGGGCTCGCCGGGCATGTTCCACACTTCGTTGAGCAGCGTCGCACGGGATACCGGCTTTCCGGCATTGCGCATCAGCACGTCAAGAATGGCGAATTCACGCGGAGTCAGGTCAATCCTGCGCCCGTTGCGCTCCACCCGGCGCTCTTCGCGGTACAGAACCAGGTCGCCCACCCGCGAGCAGTTCGGAATGGTTCCGGAGTTGCGGCGCATGAGGGCATGTACTCGGGCCACAAGCTCAAGCAGAGAAAACGGCTTCGTCAGGCAGTCATCGGCGCCGGTCTGGAAGGCCATCACCTTGTCTTCCACCCGGCTGCGGGCGGTCAATACCAGCACCGGCAGCCGCGGCTGGGCCGGACGCAGCTTATCGATCAGGGCAATTCCATCCAGTTTGGGCAGGTTCAGGTCGAGGATCAGCAGGCTGTAGCGGCCCTCATTTTGGAGAGCGGCGAAGGCCTCCTCTCCGTCATGGGCCAGGTCGACTGCAAAACGGTGCTCCTGCAGCTCGGCGCTGAGAAACTCGGCAAGCTCGACATCGTCCTCAGCGATCAGGATCCGCCGGCCAGCCGGGCTGTTGAACTCCCGAGCGGCTTTGCCGGTCTCAGAACGGTCATCTACGGATGAGGCAACAGAACTCGCTGGCATAGAAGACGAATTGTCCAGCGAAAAGGCACTGACTTGCATGAGTCTCCCTCTCTTTGTCGTAAATAAATCCACTCAAGGTACTCGGGGGAGGAGTCCTTAATAACTTTGGTAATCGTGTGGCTTGAATGAATGTTCTCTCATTGAATACCAATCATCAATACACCCTAAGTGGCATCGGCCCGCAGATTTGGGTCAGGTATGTGAGTTTTCTTAAGATTCTCCGGTCGGAGGGCTTGGGATATACTTTGGCTCAAGCGGCGCGCATGCAGAAATTCGAATATCGAACCCCGCGGTATCCCGTCGACCTTCCGGTCCTGCTGACCCTTCAGAACGCGACCATTCCGGGCCGTTGCCAGGAGATCAGCCGGGAAGGCATGAAGGTGGAGCTGCGCGACCCGGTCACTCCGGACACCTGCGGGACCGTTTCGGTGAGCTATAAGGAGCTTTCGCTGGAGTTGCCCGTCTGCGTGGCGCGCGCGGGAGCCGGCCTCGGCGGGCTGAGGTTCATCCTCGAATCGGAAAAGGACAGGAGCGCGGTCGAGCGCCTGGTCTCACTTCTTGCCAGTGCTGCTGGCCACCCCGGCCCCATTCTGGTTCGTTAGAGCGCTTATAGGCTGAGGGGGCGTTGCATTCTGGCTGGTTACTGAAGCCGGCAACGGCACTTCAGACGCATTCATTACCTGATACTGCACAATCAGCGTAACCCTGCGGTTGGAAGGATCTTCCGGATGCTCAGGGAGACGCGGCTGCCGGTCGGCGAAGCCCCTCACCTGCGCAATCTGGTCTAAGCGGATTCCTTGAGACTCCATCAGGCGGCGTGCCTCATTGGCCCGGTCTGTCGACAGATCCCAGTTATCGTACTTCCGCGCTGAATTATAGAGATTCGAGTCGGTGTGTCCCTCGATCGAGATCTTGTTTGGCAGCTTGCCCAGTTCCATCGAGAGCACTTTCAGCAAATCGCGCAGCGCGGGTGTTGGTGCGGGGCTGCCCATCTCAAAAAAGGTTCCTTTGGCGGACTCCATCAGTTCGATCCGCAGCCCTTCCGCCGTCACGGTGATTTCAATCTGATGCTTGAGCTTATCCAGCGGGTCTAGGTGGTGAATGGATTGCAGCAACTGCTCCTTCAGCTTGCTCATGTCCTCTTTTTTCAGAGGCACATAGACATCGCTTCCATTCTGGTTGCTACCCACGCGCTTGGCAGTACCAAGCGGGTCCTTGAAGTATCCGCCCACGGCTTCCTGCACCTGCTTGCTGGCGTTCATCAGCCAGAGCACGATGAACAGCGCCATCATGGCCGTGACAAAGTCAGCATACGCCACCTTCCACGCGCCGCCATGGTGTCCGCCATGGCCCTTCTTCTTCTTGATGATGATGACAGGAGGTGAAGCTTCCATAAGAGCGATCCTTCTTGACGCGCGTTAAGCTGCTGCCGTGGCTGCCGCGGCGTCCTTCTGACGGCACGCCTGTTCCACTTCTTTAAAGGATGGACGAACATGTTCCGGCACCGCGCGACGCGCTACCTCAACTGCGACCGCAGGAGACATGCCTTTCAAGAACGAGAGCATCACTACGCGCAGCACGTGATAATACGCGTGCTCGTCATCGATCAGCTTGGTCATGTGCGCGGCCAGCGGGCCTACAACGCCATAGCAAAGCAGAATGCCCAAAAACGTTCCAACCAGCGCTGCGGCCACCTTGTGACCAATCTCTTCGGGCGGACCGCCAAGCGCGCTCATCGTTACTACAACGCCCAGCACAGCGGCAACAATTCCCAGGCCAGGCAGGGCATCGGCAACCGTTGAGAGCGAAGATGCCGGTTGGCTGGCCGATGCATGATGCACATCCATGTCCAGCTCCATCATCTGATCGACATCGAGCGGTGTCGCGCCGCCAGTGATCGCCATGCGCATCGTGTCGCAAACAAAGTCGCGCACATGGTGGTTGCCAAGAAACTCGGGATACTTTGAGAAGACCTGGCTCTTTTCCGGCTCTTCGACGTCAGCTTCGATCGCAACCAGTCCGCCTTTGCGGGCCTTGTTAAAAATCTGGAACATCATCTTCAGGCAGTCGATATAGCGCTGCTTCGAATACTTCGATCCTTTGAGCACCAGCAGGAAGCTGCCAATGATCTTCTTCAGGATGTGCATCGGGTTGCCGACAAGCATCGTTCCGATGGCGGCGCCGGCGATGATGATGAACTCTGAGGGCTGAATAAGAACAGGCAGCGGTCCCTTTTCCATGAGGAAGCCGCCCAGCACCGCGCCAAAAACAACAAGAATGCCAATGATCGAAAACATGAACTGAGCTTCCTTTTGCTGGTGCACGATTTAAGGCTGAAAAATCAGCCTGAACCGGACGCCAACTGCCATGGATATGACTTTTGTTACCCCACTATCGGCATTCTGCCCTTGGTTTTTCAGCGTGGAGCGTCCGCGATAAACAGAGAAAAACTAGCTAGAAAGTGTAAGAATCCAGGCAAGAATTTATTCTTCGGTCTTAACTTAAGCGGAATGAACGAAGCTGCCTTGCAGCTTCTTTTCGATCTGGTCTACGGCCATCGGCTTACTGAAGTAGAACCCCTGGATTTCAAAGCAGTTCTGCGCACGCAGGAAGTCCAACTGCTCAACGTTTTCAACGCCCTCGGCCAGAACATCAAGATTCAGCGCTTTCGCCATATTGATGATCGCCGTAGTGATAGCAGCATCGTCTGCATTTTCCGGCACTTCGCGTACAAACGAGCGGTCGATCTTGAGCCGATTGACCTTGAACTGCCTGAGATAGTTCAGGCTGGAATAGCCGGTTCCGAAGTCGTCGATGGTCAGCTTGACTCCCAGATCGCGGAGGTCCTGTATCAGCGTGAACATCACGTCCACGTTGGTCATCAGCAGGCCTTCGGTCAACTCCAGTTCCAGGTATTTCGGATGAAGCTCCGTCTCCTCCAGAATGCGCCGAACCAACTCGCCGAATCCCGGTTGCCGCAGTTGAACAGCCGATACATTGACCGCAACCGGTATGGCCGGGAGCCCTGCCTTCTGCCACTTGCGAGCCTGTGAACATGCGGTCCGCAAGACCCATTCGCCGATCGGCACGATAAGGCCGGTGTTCTCCGCGACTCCGATGAAGTCGTTCGGCGGAATCAAGCCGATCTCGGGATGCTGCCAGCGGAGCAATGCTTCCAGACCGGAGACTTCGCCGGTGCGCGTGTCGATCTGCGGCTGATAAACCAGAAACAGCTCATTGCGTTCGAGCGCCAACCGCAGGCCGTTTTCCAGCCGCAACCGCTCGCGGATCTGATGATCGATGCCTTCGGAAAAGAACTGGAACTCGTTGGGCCCTTTTTCCTTGGCCGAGTACATCGCCACATCCGCGCGTTCGATCAGCGTGTGGCCGTCCCGGCCATGCTCCGGAAACATGCTGATGCCCATGGAACTGGAGACGGTAAAGGAATGTCCCAGGAACGAGAACTCGGAGCTGACAGCGGTAAGCAGCCAGCGCGCCATCTGCTGCACTTCGCTGGGTGTCTTCACGTCGGGCAGGATGATCGCAAATTCAGCGCCGCCCAGGCGTGCCGTGGTGATTTCATCGTCCAGTGCGGTTCGAATGCGCTGGGCAATCTCCTGCAGGAGCCGGTCACCAACGATCTTTCCGAGAGAATCGTTGATTATCTTGAACCGATCGAGTTCGAGCAGCAGCAGAGCAACACCTTGGTTTCGTGACTCTGCATCAACAATCGCTTTGGCAAGCCGCTCTTCAAACAATGGCCGGTTCGGCAGGCCGGTTACGGAATCGTAGTAGGCGAGCTGTCTGATCCGCTCCTCGGCGTGCTTCCTCTCCGTGATGTCCTCCGCGGTTCCTTCATAGCAGGTAATGGCATCGCTCTCTCGAACGATCCTGACGTTCAGCAGGATCCATTTTGCCGTTTCGTCCGTGGCCATCATCTCCATTTCAAAGCCGCATTGAACGCCGTTTTCTTCAACGCTACGCAGAAGCTTCTGCCACTTTTCCTGATCTGAGAACACGTGTTCATCGAGAGGCAGACCTTCCGCCAGCATCTGCGCTGGATCGTTATAACCGCAAAGTTTTGCCATGGCCTCATTCACCATCAGCGGCGTGCCGTCAGTGCTGATGCGGAAGATGCCGATCGGCGCGCCCTCAAAGAGAGTGCGATACGTGTCTTCAGATTCGCGGAGTTCCTGATTGGAGGATTCGTAGTGAAGCAGCAGATGATGCACGGTGTCGAGCGCGTCGTGCCACGCGTGCTCCAGCGGGCGTCGGCGGCGCCGCTCGATAAACGGCCGAGCAGTCGGAGGCGTTCTCAACTCCCCGTCTACACTGGGGTTTACGGTTGAGGGCCCGGACTCCAATTCAGTTTTTGACGTTCGAGACGCAGAACTGCCGGTACCCAGCGCGTGCATGGCTTTTCATCGGCAATCCGCTCAGAAATTCCAGTGATAAATCGAAAAATCTTTCGCTCTGGGCAAATCTGAGCCGGAGATCGCCCGGGATCGGGCAAATCCTGCCCACCTGGAATGCTCTAAATCCTCGCGAAGATTTGCATAAGTGCATCTGATTCATCTACATACGCGACTGATTCCCCGTACTCCATTTGCGGTATCCGGCTTGCAGCATTCTTGCCAGATAGTTTCTTTGGGGAGCATTCCATGCAGATTCCAGGTCTTTCCGCAAACATTTTCGCCAGCGTTTTACCTCAGGCTCTGACGGGGTCTGCGGCCCGCACCGCATCCAGCCCAGCCACATTTGAGCCCAAGACCTTCGAGTCGGACCTGCAGTCCCGCGACCTCGCAGGGGCGCAATCATTTCTTTCCACCTTGCAGCTGGGACTCACGTCGGCAGGCATCGGAGGAGCCACTGCCTCGGCGCAAATTCAGAAGGTCAGCACTGACCTGACTTCGGGTGATCTGAACGCAGCGCAGACCGATTTCTCTCATCTCAAGCTCATCATGGCGCAGCCGCATACAACCGCCTCTGCTTCAAGCAACATGACGGGCAATCTCAATCAGCTTCTCACCGGATATGCGAATTCCGCGGCGTTCGCTTCGTATCACGCACTGCAGCAAGATGATGTGAATCGCTTCGCATCCAGCGGTGTGTCTTCGCTTTCTGTGAACGTGTAATCCATAAAAAATTGGCCGATAAATTACAGCTTCATGAAAGGAAGAACCAATGCTTTACCACCTGAAAATCTTCTGCGTAGATGCCGATGAAACGGAAGCGCCGCTCGTCCGCGAGGTTGAGCCGGCCAACGAGAGACGTTGCAATTGGATGAGCAGCATTGCTCTGAATCGCGCTCTCGAAGATTCTGTTTTGATTATTCGCATTAGAGCGGCGTGGAGTTCTCGTGGATAAAGGAACCATTACCGGCATTCTGGTTGCACTTGCCGGAATTGGAATAGGGCTGGTCATCGAGGGCAGCAAGATCGCTCAGGTGCTTCAACCGACTGCAGCGTTGATTGTTCTGGGCGGCACCTTTGGAGCTGTGCTGGTGCAGTTTCCGCTCCCGGTGGTGCTGCAGGCGATGAAGCAGCTAAAAGAGGTTTTTTGGAGCACAGAACCGGACGCCGATGCGCTGATCCAGAATCTGTTGCGCTATGCCTACAAGGCCCGCAAAGACGGTCTTCTCTCCCTGGACTCGGAACTCGGCAAAATCCAGGATCCATTTCTGAAAGAAAGCCTGATGCTGGCGATCGACGGAGTCTGTGCAGAGGATTTGCGCAAGATGATGGAATTGCAGCTCGACTATCGCGGCGAGAAGGCCGAGCGTATTCCCAAGGTATTTGAAGCGGCCGCAGGCTATGCGCCAACCATCGGAATCCTTGGCGCAATCCTTGGACTCATCAAAGTAATGCAGCATCTGCAGGACATCAACGAGGTAGGGCGCGGCATCGCAGTCGCGTTTGTCGCCACGATCTACGGCGTCGGTTCAGCGAACCTTCTGTTTTTGCCCTGGGCCGGGAAACTGAAGATTAGGATGCGCGAGCGGCAGGTGATTCGCGAAATGATGCTCGAAGCGGTCTTGTCGATTCTTGAGGGAGTCAACCCGCGCGCTCTGGAGCACCAGCTTGGCAGCTATCTCCCCGCGCCGATTCGGCCCGGCACGGCTAAAGCCGCTGCTGCATCTGTAGCGCCGCCCGCACCCGCGGTGATGAAAAAGCGATGAGGAGACGGCGGCAACCTGTCGAAGAGGCAGTCAGCCACGATCGCTGGCTAGTCTCCTACGCCGATTTCATTACGCTGCTCTTTGCGTTTTTCGTCGTGTTGTTTGCCTCGGCGTATCGTGACAAACAAGCCATCATTCGCGTCTCGCATGCCATCCAGCAAGGATTTCAAACCATGGGCGTCTTCGCTGGAGGGAGCGACAAGACAGCCATTGCGTACTCCGGCGTGGCGGTAGAGTCGCCCGAGGCCGCGCCGGGAAAAGAAGGAAAAATTGGGACCGGAGAACCACCGCTCCTGCCTACAGCCGATCTGCTTGAACTACGCCGCCAACTCCAGGCCGCCATGGGCGTCGAGCTGAAGAACCACGAAATTGAAATCAACGTCACGCCCGAAGGATTTGTCATCAGCCTCAAGGAGCTCGGTTTCTTTGATAGCGGCCAAGCGGAGCTGATGCCGGGCGCCGCGGAAAAGATCAAACGCATTGCCAAGATTCTGATGCAGCACCATCTGGAACTGCGCGTCGAAGGACACTCGGACAATCAACCAATCCATAACCAGCAGTTCCGCTCCAACTGGGAACTATCGACGGCGCGTGCCATGTCTGTGTTGCAGATTCTCGTCGATGACTCCGGTTACGATCCGCAAAGGGTTTCGATCGCCGGCTATGGACAATATCGTCCGATTGCCGACGACGCGACGGCGGATGGCCGCAGAAAGAATCGGCGCGTCGATCTCGTCGTGCTCGGAACTGCTCCCCTCAAGCCAACTGCTTTACACTAACCCGACTGGCGCGTCTCGCTACGCGCTACACGACGCTCCAAGCTTCCACTATCGCCGCTGTTGATCGACTATGCTGTTCGTATGTCGACGACGAAAACCGCATCGCTTCGCACCCTTGGCAACTCCGATCTTCAACTCACGCCTATCGGCTTTGGCGCCTGGGCCATCGGCGGCGGTGACTGGCAATACGCCTGGGGACCGCAGGACGATAGCGAGTCAATCGCGGCCATTCGGCGCGCACTCGATCTCGGCGTCAATTGGATCGATACGGCCGCTATCTATGGCCTGGGCCACTCCGAAGAGGTTGTCGCGCGCGCGGTGAAGGGCTCAGGCCACAAGCCCTACATCTTTACCAAATGCTCCCTGCGTTGGCGCGAGGACAGGTCCATCTACAACTCGCTCAAAGCCGCTTCAGTTGCGGAGGAGCTTGAAGCCTCACTCCGGCGGCTGCAAGTAGAGACGATCGATCTCTACCAGGTCCACTGGCCAAATCCGGAGAATGAGATTGAAGAGGGTTGGGAGGCGCTGGCGCGATTGCGCGAACAGGGCAAGATCCGATGGATCGGCGTCTCCAACTTTTCCGTGGATCAGATGAAGCGGATCCAGAAGATTGCGCCGATCACCAGCCTGCAGCCGCCGTACTCCATGCTTCGTCGGGCCATCGAAGAGCAGATCTTGCCCTTCACGCAAGCCAATGGCATTGGGGTGATCAACTACTCGCCGATGCTTTCCGGCATGCTCACCGGCAAGATGACCGCCGAGCGCATTGCTGCGATGCCGGCAGATGACTGGCGCCGCAACAACATGGAATTCAAAGAGCCGCGGCTGAACCGCAATCTGCGCCTGGTGGAACTGCTGCGTGAGATCGGCAGCGCTCACGGCGTGACGCCTGGAGTGGTGGCCGTTGCGTGGACTCTGTATCATCCCGCCATTACAGCGGCCATTGTTGGCGGGCGCAGCGCAAAGCAGGTTGAAGAACTCGTGCCTGCGCTCGAGTTCCGACTCAGTGAGGACGAGTACGCGCGGATCAACAATTTTCTAGCAGCGAATGTGGTGCGCTGATACAGATTGTGATTCTTGAGAAATTCCAAGAAAAAACCCTGGCTGAAAAGCCAGGGTTTTTCGTGAGCGAGAGAACTGGGCTCGTCTTACATGGCGGCTACAAAGTTCGGAACCATCATGGCTGCGTGATCCTGCAGCAGCTGTGTCATCCGGGCTGCCATCCCGGTGTACATGGAAGCGGCGCGGAAAGCATTGATGCGGACACCTTCGCTCGCTTGCGTGAACGCGTACTGAGCTAAGGCCATCAACACACAAACTCGAATCTGCATGGCGTCACTGTGCAGCGTCTCGATCAGGAGACGATCAACGCCTTCGCAGTTCTTAGCCGCGTAGTCTGCCATTTCCTGCAGAACCTGCGCGTTCTGGTACATCACCCAAAGACCTTTCGGGCCTTCCATGCGCTTCCAGGCATCTTCAGGGGTAGCGCTGAGCCCTTCTTTCCAGAGGAAGTGATCACTCAACTCCCGGGCGCTCCAGTCTGGACGCAAACGTCCCAGCAGACTCTCCCAGGTTTGAGCATTACGGCGGCGAACACTCTTCCGCCAACGACCAAGGTAGAAAACAATTGCGGCGACTGCCGCGATTTGAAGCAACGGTAGAATCATTGGTTGATCCTTCTTACCCGTGTACTGGTAACCGTCGAAACGGTCACCGGGCCCCGGTCTGCTTTTGGTTACCTACAATTATTACCTGAGATCGGCATTTTTAGCCACCGAAAAAAGCTGATTCTGCACATCTTTAGTGTTACTTCGCGGGACTCTGTGGGACAGTGCACAAAAGTAACCTATCCGTATAGTGGCCGGATCAATGTCTGCGTTTCGAAGAATCTCCCGGCCCGGAATCGGTAAGAGAGATGCGGGTCGAGCGCGTGGCTCCCGCCACGGCCAGGAGCACGTTCTGCATCTGCGGGCTGAACTCCCGCCGTTCGGCCTCTTTCTGCGCAAAGCTATATACCCAATACAAAAGAGAACAAAGATAGAAGGAGGCCAGTAAACCCTCCAAGGTTGTGTACTGTTGCAAACTGCTTTCGTGGGAATGCCACAAGGTCACCGACAGCGAAGCGAGAGAGTAAACTCCAAGTCCTGTTGCGACTTGAAGTTCCCGGTCCTTCCAGCCGATCGAGAGCAATTGGCTGCAGGCGGCGAGAACCACAAAAATGAGGATTCGAAGGACTGAGACCGTCTGCTGCATCCGTACCAACAACACCCACTCCAGCATTTTGCTGGAGTGAGCCGGAGCCACGGCGTTTGTGAACGGCCAGATTGCAGCCCCGACTCCGGCGATCACGACACCCAAGACCCACACAGTGGCCCGGGGAAGAGATTTATGGAAGGGGCGGAAGGAAGACCAGGCCAGTTCAACGAGCACACAAAACTGCAGGGCGAAATCGATGATGCTCTCGTAGAAATAAGTGTTGAAAGTGGCTGTCGCCGATAAGCGATGCTGGACAAAATAGTAGAGGATGCTGCCGATCAAACAATCGAGACTATATACGCAGAAGAACGGGAGAGTTCGCCAAGCACGCCTATAGATGAGCAGGCCACATATAACGGCCTCAGCCACAGTACCCGCAAAACCTGCAGCACTTTCCAGGTTCACATCAGCCTCTCACCTGAGTCCATTCGAACTCAATCATATCGTGATAATCGGTGAATCGGCCTGGGAGCAAGCTACAACAAACAGGGAATCCTGACGCCTATGACTCCTTAAACCGCCGCAATGGGAGGCGGTGGAGGCATCGGGTTGAGAGGCGAAGCAGCCGAAGTCGTGGCCATCATCACCGGGGGCGGGGGCGGCATCGGATTCAAGGGCGACGAAGACGCCACAGTGCTGGTCGCAGCCACCGGAGGCGGCGGAGGCATGGGGTTGAGCGGCGAAGCAGCCGAAGTCGTGGCCATCATCACCGGGGGCGGAGGCGGCATCGGATTCAAGGGCGACGAAGACGCCACGGCGCTGGTCGCAGCCACCGGAGGCGGCGGAGGCATGGGGTTGAGAGGCGAAGCAGATGAGGTCGTGGCCATCATCACCGGGGGTGGAGGCGGCATCGGATTCAAGGGCGACGAAGACGCCACCGTGCTGGGTGCAGCCACTGGAGGCGGCGGAGGCATGGGGTTGAGAGGCGAAGCAGCCGAAGTCGTGGCCATCATCACTGGCGGCGGAGGCGGCATTGGGTTCAGAGGCGATGCCGCGGTTTCAGCATTGACTGTCGCAAGCGACGCGGAGGGTACAACATGGATTGGCGAAGCCATCGCCATTGAAACGAACATAGCCAAAGCAACACTAATAATCAGGAGGGTTCCGATCCTGAGATTTTTCTGATTTTTGTTCATTGCAGTACGCTCCTTGGTTCACATTGCAAAAAAAGACTACCCCAAATTGTGTAGATCATCTAGCACAAAAGTAATAATTTGCGCTTTTTCGCAGGTCAATAGGCGTTTTTTGTCTTCCGCTAGGCCACAATGCGTCCTGGAACAGGTCACTTTTGTCTAATGTTCGCCTAATTTATTAGAAATTCTAATGAAGCTCGGATCACGAGGGCGTTCGAAGGCCCCAAGACATTCGTGTGTCTTTTAGGTGGGGAATTCTGCCTATCGAAAGAAGCGGGGACTTGTGTCTCTGAAACGGCCGAACCGAGCGGCAGCGATTGTGAAACGATGAACGCGATCTAAAGAAACCTGAATGCAGCGTGGCGTCGAACGCCGCGCTGGTTTTTCTGTGCATGAAAGTGCTGAAAAATCCTGAAATTCGATAGAGATGGTGCCGGTAGGCAGTTACTTTTCTGAAAACTTTGGTGCCGTTTTGTCCCCATGAAAAATTGGTTAGAGTTGCCGAGACAACTTGATAACCGGGACCGGGACATAACAATATGAGTTTTCAGAGCTCGGGATTTTCGCCTCAACCTGAGACGTCCGATTCAACACGGCAAGAGGTGCGTTGTGCCGTGCGCTTCCCTCTCACACTGCCCGTGGTGGTGGAGACAGAGGGAGAAGAGATGAATGCAATGACGAGGAACGTCTCGGCCAATGGAGTTCTCTTCGAACTCGACCGGGATCTATCGGTTGGCTCCGATATCCACTTCGATTTGCATATGCCCCATACAGTGCTTGGGACTCCCCATGATGTGCTAGTTCATTGCACTGGACGTGTGGTACGCTGCTCTTTAAGCCAAAATCAACATCTCGCCGCAGCCACGATCGACGAATATCAATTTGCAGAGCGATGAGATGTATAGACTTGGCCGCAGCCAACTATGGATTTTCTGGATGAAGCACCTGAAGGCGAAGCCCCTGATACGGCCGTCAAGCCTGGAACGGTCCGCATAATTCTCGCGGACTCCCAGGCAATTTACCGTGTCGGCATTCGCAAAGTTTTTGCCTTAGAAGACGACCTTCGTGTCGTGGCCCAGGCGGACTCTTTAGACAGCCTGCGTGCGGCCATCGAACGCTATCCCACCGATGTTGTGCTGCTCGAAGGTGGCTTGCTGGCCGGCACGGCCAACGCGATTCCCGAGCTTCTGCGCCTCGCTCCCGATGTAAAGCTGATTGTGCAGGCAGTTGCGGCCGATGAAAGCCATACTGTCGAGCTCTATCGCCGCGGTGTTCGAGGCATCGTCAATCGCTCCATCTCGCCCGACCTACTGGTCCGCTGCGTGCGCCGTATCGCCGCCGGCGAAACGTGGATCGATAACCAATCAGTCAACTGGGTCATTGAAGCCTATCGCGCCCAGGCCGCAGCGCTGGTGAGTCCGCGGAACCAGCCGCGCCTCTCGCCCAAGGAACTGGCGATCATCACCTGCATCACGCAGGGCAAGCGTAATAAAGAGATCGCGTTTCAATTGGGGACCACTGAGCAGGTGATCAAGAATTATCTGCGCAAAATCTACGACAAGCTTGGTGTCTCTGACCGCCTTGAACTGGCGCTTTACTGCCTGCACAACAAGATCATCCAGTCTGACGTGGATGAAGAGGTGGTTGCGCAGAAGATCGTCACGGCGTAGTTTCCGGTTTCACCGGCTTTCCATCACAATCGCATTCGATCGGCGACTTCTCATCCTGGCCTCGGCGGGCAAGCTCCAACAGACGGATCAGCTCTGTCAGTTCTGCGCGGCTCATGTGCCCCAGCAGTTCCTGGGGAGCCTTCAGAATCATTGGATCCATGGCCCGGAGCAATTCCAACCCTGCTTCTGATATCTGCGTCCACACGGCCCGGCGATCCTGGCGATCGCGCCGCTGACGAATGAGCTTGAGCGCCTTTAGGCGGCGCAGCAGGCGCGTGATATCCGGGTCGGCCGTGATCATCCGCTCGCCAATGGCCGCGCAGGTGAGCCCATCGGGTTGGGCGCCGCGCAAGATCCTCAGCACGTTGTACTGGGTCGAGGTGACGCCCCAGTCCCGCGCCTTGCGATGAAAGATCCTGTGCAGAACGTCGGCGGTGCGCATTACGTTGAGAAGCGCCTCTTCCTCGATGCTGGAAAACGGCTGTTGTTGCGCGATCTCTTGTCGAAGGCTAACCATCGGAAGGCTCCGTGCCCGCGTAAATCCAACCCAACCCACCACGGCTATCTCGCCGGTTTCGAAAGAAGCAAACACGCCCCATATCTCTAAGATGTCGCAGGCGCATTGGTCGTCGCAACAGGTATTTAACTTTTGGACCGCTCCGTTTAATTTCGCAGTAGGGCAGCCTACGGCGCGGCTGTTTTGGGAGTGGTCGCTGCAAAGACGCGGCCTGAACGGATTACTCTTCTTGGCTAGATCGATGCGAAAAACTAAATCGGACTCTGTCCCAGAATGGAAGACGGTTTGGCCGCAAAAAGGCCAGTTTTGCAAGGATTTGAGCTTGATCTTGTGAACGTGCATTCTTCCAAGCTTCACAATGCGGACGAGCCGGGACTAATATATTCCGCAGCGTCAGGTCCCTGAGTGCGCGCGCGATCCATTCTCGACGCGGCGAGCCCATCTCATCCCCCGGAAAGACCATTGGAATTGGAGTAGCGGCTATGTCGGATGCGGAAGATCTGAGGAGCAACGAGAGTTCTTCGAAAACGATTACGAGACGGAAGTTCATCCTTGGTGTGATTGCCGGCGGTGCAGCGGTGGGAGCGGCCAGCTACCGGTTCTTGGCTCCCCATGGTCGTGCCTCCTCCGGTGCAGGAGAACGGCTGATCACGCTCAACGTGAATGGCAAGCCTCGACGTGTTGATGTGATGAAGCAGGAAACGCTGGCATGGACGCTGCGTTACAAGCTTGGCCTTACGGGCACCAAGCTGGGCTGCGACCGCGCCGAGTGCGGAGCCTGCACCGTAACCATCGACGATGTGCCGCACTACAGCTGCTCAGTGCTCACGCACACGGTACGCGGCCGCAACGTCACCACGATCGAAGGCCTGGCTGCCGCCGATGGGAAGCTGCATCCGGTGCAACAGGCAGTGATCGATGAGCAGGGCTTTCAGTGCGCCTTTTGCATGTCGGGATTTGTCATGTCCACTGTCGGTTTCCTCAAGACCAACCCCAATCCGACACGAAAAGAGCTGGCGCACGGCATCTCGGGCAATCTCTGCCGATGCCAGGACTACAACAAGATTCTCGATGCAATGATGCGCGGCGCTGAGTACATGCGAGACGGGGCGCCCGCGGGCAAGACACTGACTGCGAATGTAGGAAATCCGGCTGCCGGAGACGATGCGTCTGCGGCGCTGGCGAGGAGGGCTTGAGCGATGCCAGATACGACTGCGAAGACCGCAAGCCAACCGCAGAAGCCCAGCGAACGCGCCTATGGCTCAGGCCACAAGCTGGTCGGCAAGAACTACATGACGCCGGACCTTATCGCTAAAGTCACGGGAGCCTCGAAGTATGCAGAGGACTTTCGCGCCGAGGGAATGCTTTTCTGCCGGCTGGTGCTGAGCCCGACGCCGCATGGGCGGATCACGCATATTGACGCCAGCGAGGCGCTCGCGATGCCAGGCGTGAAGGCGGTTCTGACGGCGGACGATATTCCGGCGCAGGCCGATTATCTGAACGACAACGGGCAGACGATCAAGGCCAGCAAGTGGGGCGAACGCGCACTGACCAACGAGCCGGTCTTCCAGGGCGACCCGATTCTGGCCGTGGCCGCTGTCGATGAACTCACCGCGGCTGAGGCAATCGAAAAGATCAAGATTGACTGGGAGGAGCTGCCGTTCGTGGTCGATCCGCTGGAGAGCCTGCGGCCGGGCGGACCTAATCCGAGAGAAGACGGCAATGTGTGGACGCGGCCGAAGGATCATCCTGGGCCGCCTGCGTTGACCGAGTTGAAGTGGACCGAAAAAGATTTCGAAGACTACCAGCAGGGCAAGCTGCCTATGGGCGAAGCGCCAGATACGTGGTCTTATGGCGATGTAGATGGCGGATTCAGCAAGGCAGCGCTGGTGCTGGATGAGTCGTTTATTACGCCGGATGTGAGCCACCAGTGCCTGGAGACGCGCACGGCGATGGCTTACTGGCAGAACGGCAAGCTTTACATTCACACAGGCACGCAGAGCACAGCGCAGACGGTGCCGGCGATTGCGCGCTGGATGAATATGAGCCCCGACAATGTGGTGCTCATCAGCGAGTACACAGGCGGCGGATTCGGGAGCAAGGTCACGGGTACTGTGATCATGATCATTCCCGCCATTCTCTCGAAAAAGCTGAACGCACCTGTGATGATGCGCATCAGCCGCGAAGAGGAGCACTTTATCGGGCGGGCGAGACCAAGTGTCGAAGGGCGCGTGAAGATCGGCTTCGACAAAGATGGCAAGATCACCGCGGTCGATATGTTCACGATCTGCAACGCCGGCGGCTATGACGCAGCCAGCGACGGGAACACGGCGCCACGTATTACATCGCTGCTGTACCAGCCGCCCGCCATGCGCTGGCGCGGCGTGACGGTGATGACCAATACGCCCACGCGGAGCGCGCAGAGTGCGCCAGGCGGTATGCAGGCCGTCGGCATCATCGAGCCGATTCTGGCCAAGGCCGCCCGCAAGCTCGGCATCGACCAGGTAGCGCTGCGGCGTGTGAACTGCCCTGAAGGCAAGGCACAGTATGGCCCACCCAACAAAGAAGGCAAGCGCGCCTATACAACGAGTTGCTTCCTCAAAGATGCGCTCGATCGCGGCGCGGAGCAGTTCAGCTGGGCAGAGCGCGTGAAGCAGCCCAAGCGCTCCGGTTCCAAGGTGCGGGGTATCGGTGTTTCGCTGAGCACCTATGTGGGGGGAACGATCGGCTTCGATGGCCTGATGGTCATCACACCGGAAGGGAAGGTGCGCTTCCACTCGGGCATCGGCAACCTGGGAACGGAGTCGGTGATCGATGTGCACCGCGCAGCGGCCGAGGTTCTGGATGTGCCATGGGAAAGCTGCGAGGTGGTGTGGGGCGATACGTCGAGAATCTTCCCTTACACCTGCGCCTCGGGCGGAAGCCAGACCACACACGCGATGACGCGTGCCGCGCACTCCGTAGCATCCGAGTGCGTGCAGAAGCTGAAGGAGGTCGCAGCGAAGTCGCTGGGCGGTTCACCGGAGAACTATCAGGTTGCCGGCGGACGCGTCTTCCGCAAGGGTGGTGGCGCGGGGTTGAGCTTTGCGCAGGCAGCGCAGAAGGCGATTGAACTGGGAGGCATCTACGACGGCCACGAGGCGCCGCCGGACGTGCACAAACAGACGAAACAATCCGTTGCCAAGTTGCAGGGGCATGGATTGGTAGTTTCGGCAAAGGACAAGTATCCGCGCGACGGCGATACGTACTCCTATTGCGCCAGCTTTGCCGAGGTCGAAGTGGACGTGGAGACCGGCAAATATTACCTGACGGATTTTCTTGCCTCGGCCGACGTGGGGACGGTGCTGCATCCACGTTCGCTGGGCGGGCAGATTCTGGGGCGCTCGACGCTGGGCATCGCGCATGCCATCGGGCAGAAATGGGTGCTCGATCCCGAGTATGGCGTAACGGTGGCCAAGCGGTTCCATCACAACAAGCCGCCAACGATTCTAGACGTGCCCATCAACATGCAGTGGGCCGCGCTCGACATTCCTGATCCGGAGACGCCTGTGGGCTCGCGTGGAATTGGTGAGCCGCCGGTGGGCGGCGGATGTGCTGCTGTTTTAAATGCCTTGTCTGATGCGCTCGGAGACGAGGTCTTTCAGCGTGCGCCGGTCTATGCTGATACGATTCTGGCGTCGTTGGAAGCTGGACATCCGGCACAACATCCTCTTATGGCGAATATTTGATCGCCAACATTTGTTCGGACGGGAACGGAGACAGCTATGGCAGTAATACGCGACGTAATGCCCGCCTTCGATCTGCTGCAGCCAGATTCAGTCGCGGATGCGCAAAAGATTCTGGAACAGAACGGTGGCGATGCCTGGATCATGGCTGGCGGACTGGATAGCTTCGACTGGCTCAAGGACCGCATCAAGAAACCCAAGGTGCTGGTGGATTTGAGCGGCATCGATGAGCTGAAGGGAGTTCGCGTCACCGGCGACGGCGTGGAGATTGGCGCGATGACCACGCTGACGGAGATCGCGAATCACCCGGAGATCCGCAAGAACTACAGCGTTCTTTCGCAGGCCGTCGAAGTAGTGGCCTCACCGCAGATTCGCAACCAGGGCACGATTGGCGGCAACGTCTCCCAGGATGTGCGTTGCTGGTATTACCGCGGCGGCTGGCCCTGTTATCGTGCCGGAGGCAACATTTGCTATGCCGATACGGCGGTGGGCCGCAACCGCGAGCACGCGATCTTTGGCGCGGACCGCTGCGTGGCGGTGCATCCTTCGGATTCTGCGCCGGCGTTCGTGGTGCTTGATGCGAAGTTTGTGATCCAGACGCCAAAGGGCGAGCGCGTTGTGGATGCGGAGGACTATTTCGTCGGACCCGACACTGACATTACGCGCTTGAACATCATCCAGCCGGGTGATCTGTTGACTGCGATCCGCATTCCGTCTACGTGGGCAGGGGCGAAGTTCTATTTTGAGAAGGTTCGCGACCGCAATGTGTGGGATTTCCCGCTGATGAATGTGGCCTCAGCCACGGTGTTGAGCGGTGGCAATATCAGCCGGATTCGGCTCGCCGTGAATGCCGTTTCGCCGCGTCCCATGCGATTGAAGAACGTGGAAGATGCGGTCATTGGCAAGCCGGCCGATGCGTCAACGGGCGAGATGGCGGGCAAACTCGCCGTGCAGGGCGCTGTTCCGCTGCAGTTCAACGCATACAAAATTCCGCTGATGCGCAACCTGGTGAAGCGAGCCGTCGGTGGTGTTTCACCCCAGCAAGCCTACGGCGCGCTTGCCGGGGACCCCGATGTTCAGGAGGCGTCATGGAGCTAATCACCTGGGCGACGAGTCCTTTGGGGCGATCGATTCCAACCCATATTGCTTGGGGACTGATCTGGGTCGCCGTCATCGCGGGATTCTTCTTCATGATTGTGCACGCGCTCTACGTGGCTATTGTGGCGCCGCGCAGAGTTGCAGGAGAGATCTCGCTGGCCGAGGCTGCCAGCGTGCCGGAACGGGTTCCGCGGCACTCGCTGACCGCGCGGCTGTTTCACTGGATCATGGCGATTTCGATGTTCGCGCTGCTGATCACCGCGTTCCTGCCGAAGATTGGTATCCAGTTCGACTGGGTGCTTTACCACTGGATCGCAGGGCTGCTGCTGACAGTCTCCATCCTCTTTCACATCGTTCATGCTTCGTTTGTTCTGGACTTCTGGTCGATCTGGCCGGATAAGACCGACATCCGCGACGCCACGCGCCGGGTGCTGCGCTTCTTCGGCAAGCCTGCGCCGCCCGCTGCGCGTTTCGCCAAGTATCCGCTGGAGAACAAGCTCTATCACCTGGTAGTCATGCTCGCCGGGCTGGCTGTGATCTGCACCGGACTGTTCATGATGAAGCGCGTGCAGACCATCTTTACGCCGCGGAATCCCTACCTCTTCAGCGATATGACCTGGGGATTGATGTACGTGCTGCACGGGCTAGCCGGCGTGGGCTTCGTCGCGCTGGTGATGGTTCATGTATACATGGGCATCCGGCCGGAGAAGCTGCCGATTACCAAGTCGATGCTCTTCGGGTGGATGAGCCGCGATTTCTACCTCGAAGAGCACGATCCGGAGCGGTGGATTGTGACGCAATCCTCATCTCAGAAGAAACGGGGGTTGGCTGCCAGCGATGCCGATTGAGCCAGCGAAGAGTGTGGAAATTAATGATTATTGCGACACGATAGAAGACTGCTACGAATTCACGCTCTCTTACGCTGCCAAGGGACTCGCCACCGATGATGGGAACGACCTGGGTCGGCAGCTTCGCGAAAAGCTGACCAACGCCGCATCGGCCATGCGCAAGCTGTCGGTGGGCTGTGCCGCGGTCATGCGAGAGTTGCAGCTGGCTCCGGCTGAAAAATACGAATCGTTCTTCGCCGTGCTGGAGCGGGATGCGGCAAGCTCCGTTGCGGCTATCGAGCTAGTGCTTGCTCAGCCGGTCATCAGCTCGCAGTTGATCGACAATTTAAACGCATCCATCCATCTGCGAGCGCTGCTGACGGACCTGTTTCTCATCTCCGAAATCCTGACGGCGAGACAAAACGAAGCGAAGACGGCGCCTTCGCGCTGAGATCTCGAAGCCCTCAAAGGCGAGCCGCCATGTACTCCCGCGAAGTCCTCGATCACTTTGAGCATCCACGCAATGCAGGTGTGGTTGCCGATCCGGATGCATCGGTGCAGATCGAGAATCCTGCGTGCGGCGACGTTCTCAAGTTGACTTTGAGGCTGACGGGTGAGCAGATTGCGGAGATTCGCTTTCAGGCCAAGGGCTGCGTAGCTTCCATGGCCTGCGGCTCCGCTCTCACGGAGCTGGTGCGCGGACGAACGGTGGCGCAGGCGAGGGAATTGAGACAGGAAGAGTTGGTTGGGGCGGTTGGCGGATTGCCGGCCGCCTCCGTCCACGCCAGCCATCTGGCTCTCGATGCTTTGGCGGCGGCTCTCAAACAATTAGCCAAAAGTTAGTGCGGACCTTGTCGCGCCGCGGCAATCGCGGCGTATTCTTCGGGCGTATTCATATCCGCGTACACCTGATCTGGAACGGAAACGTACACGAAGTGCTGCGCGTGGGCACGCTTTACTTCGCGCGCGTTGCTGGTGAGCGGAGCGTTCAGGAAAGCGTCGATCAGTGGCCGCGCGGCCAGCAGCGGATGCCCACGGTGGCCGTTGCTTTCCGGTGCTACGGCCCAGCGGCCCTGCGCGCAGGCCTTCACAAACTCCTGTACCAGCAATTCCAGCGTAGCGGTGCTCAGCGGCGGACAGTCGACAGGCGTGATCATAGCGACTTCGCAGCCGCGAGCGAGTACTTCACGCAGGCCTACTTGCAACGAGCTGAACTGGCCGCGTTCCGGTGCAGGATTACGCACCGCATATGCGCCGCAGGCTTCAATGATCGGGGCGAGGCTTTCGCCGTTGTGGCCAGCCACGACTACGACCGTATCTGCAAATGGCTTGAGAGCACGGATCGATGCGGAGAGCAGAGTCGAGCCTTCCGGCGCGCCAGGCGGCCAGGGTAGCAGGGCTTTGTCCCTGCCCATACGGGAGGATGCGCCCGCGGCGAGAATCACTCCGCACAAGCCCTGCATGGGCGGATCAGCTTTCAGTCTCTGCGGCGGCTGGCTCTTGGCTTGAGTTCTCTTGGGGAGCCGCGAGAGCACTCGGCTTTTTGCCATGGAACCAGCTCATGTGTGGCAGGGCCCGCTCGGCATGCCGGCGGACGGCGATCAACTCAGCCATGATCGACACGGCAATCTCTTCGGGCGTAGCGGCTCCGATGTCCAGGCCCACCGGAGAATGCAGGCGCTCGAATAGCTCCGGCTTTAGGCCTTCGGCGATGAGCTCCCGGACCACGGTGATAGCTTTGCGCCGCGAACCGATCATGCCGATGTAGCGGGCACGGGTTTGTGCAGCCCAGCGCAGGATGCGCATATCATCGCGATGGCCGCGCGTGGCGATCACGATGTACGAAGATTCATTTGGATCGAGCCTGGGCAAAGCCTGTTCATAATCCTGCGCAAGAATTTCGCGGGCTCCTGGAAACCGCTCGGCATTGGCGTAGGCTTCGCGATCATCGGCGACGATCACATCAAATCCCGCATTTTTCGCGGCTTTGAAGAGCTCCAGTGCCACGTGGCCCGCCCCAAAGAGATACAGCAAAGGTGCGGGCAGCACGGGCTCTATAAAGATCTCCAGCGTGCCGCCGCAGACGAGGCCGGTATCGTATTTCGGATCTTGATTTAGGTCGAAGCTGAGCGAGCGGGATTTTTCGCTGGAGATAACTTCGCGTGCGGCCCGCCAGACCTCGGCCTCCACGCAGCCGCCGCCAATGGTTCCGGCGATGGAGCCGTCATCGCGCACCAGCATCTTGGCGCTTTTAAACGAGGGAATCGAGCCGCGCACATTCACGATGGTGGCCACGGCTCCGCGGCGGCCAGCGCGCAGTAAGGCGACGATCTCCTCGTAAATCTCCATTGCACATGATTATTGGATTTTGCGCTTTTCAAGTCAAACCGGGCTTTGGGGAGGCCGATTTGCTCACCAGCCCATTGCCCTGCGAGCGCTTTTCGATTAACTTCAAAGACTCACAGCCTTTTCGTCCGAGAGGAGCGCAATGCCGCGTGTCGTTCGGTGTTCTATTATTCAGGCCTCTAATGCCGTGCCTGCCACAGAGCCGCTCGCTGTTCAGAAAGAGGCCATGGTCGAGAAGCATGTCGGGCTGATTCGCCAGGCGGCAGCGGCGGGCGCGCAGATCGTCTGCCTGCAGGAGATCTTCAACGGCCCGTACTTCTGCGCCGAGCAATCCGTCAAATGGTATGAAACCACCGAACCGGTTCCCACCGGGCCGACGGTTGCGCGGATGCAGTCGCTGGCCAGGGAACTCGGCATCGCGATGGTTGTGCCCGTTTATGAGATAGAGCAGGAAGGAATTTTCTACAACACGGCGGCTGTGATCCAGAACGACGGCACCTATCTTGGCAAATATCGCAAGACGCATATTCCGCACGTAGCGCCTGGGTTCTGGGAGAAGTTTTACTTTCGCCCCGGCAATCTGGGATATCCGGTCTTCGATCTCGGATTTGCCAAGATTGGCGTGTACATCTGCTATGACCGCCACTTTCCTGAGGGCGCCCGTTGCCTGGGATTGAACGGCGCCGAAATCGTATTTAATCCTTCGGCGACGGTGGCGGGTCTGAGCGAGTACCTTTGGAAACTCGAACAGCCCGCGCACGCGGCCGCGAATGGCTACTTTATCGCAGCGATCAACCGTGTGGGCACTGAGGCTCCATGGAATATCGGCGAGTTTTACGGATCGAGCTACTTCGCCAATCCACGCGGGCAGATTATTGCCCAAGCGTCGCGCGACAAGGACGAAGTGCTCACCGCGGATCTGAATCTCGAGGAGATTTCGGATGTGCGTCGAACCTGGCAGTTTTTCCGCGATCGCCGGCCCGATTTGTATGGGCCGCTGGTCGCTTCGTAGAGTCAAAATCGGGCGCAATAGGCGGTGTTTGATCTCTAGAATTTGCCGGAGCTTTCGGACTTCTTCGATCTACGGGGTGCGCATGAGCATTGCGAGTTTGCCTGACGATCTCGAACTGCGTGAGCGCTTCAACGAGCTGAAGCCTCCGCTCGCGCCGCAAGCAGCCGTGCTTGAGGCAGAGCGCTGCTTGTATTGCTTCGACGCGCCTTGCATGGCAGCTTGTCCCACGCATATCGATGTGCCGGGATTCATCAAGCGCATTGCCTCGGGCAATCTGCGCGGCTCGGCGATGCGCATTCTCGATGCGAATATTCTCGGCTCCAGTTGTGCGCGCGTATGTCCCGTAGATGTGCTTTGCGAGGGCGCTTGCGTGATGCACCGTCATAATCGCGCCCCGATCCAGATTGCATTGCTGCAAAGGCATGCTATGGATGCGTTCCACGACTCGGGTGAATCGGTGCCGGTTGTTTCCGCGTCGAATCGGAGTTTGCGCGTGGTTTGCATCGGCGGCGGTCCGGCATCGCTGGCATGCGCAGCCGAGTTGCAGCGCCGCGGCGCGCAGGCCACGATTCTTGAGCGGCGGCCGCTGCCCGGGGGATTGAATACTTACGGCGTGGCCGAATACAAGCTGCGCGCTGCCGATAGCCTGCGCGAAGTGGAGATGATTCGCCGCATGGGCGTGGAGTTTCGCTTCGGCTCTAGTGTTGATTCCGCGGCCGCGCTGGCAGCTCTCGAATCGGAGTTCGACGCCATCTTTCTCGGTGTGGGCCTTGGAGCCATGCAACGGCTCGGCATTCCGGGCGAAGAAGGTGAAGGCGTGATGAATGCGCTTGAACTTATCGCCTCCTATAAGACCGGCCATCTGCGCGAACTGCACGGCACTGTCGTTGTGGTGGGTGCGGGGAACACCGCCATTGATGCCGCCAATGCGGCGCGCCGCCTTGGCGCAGAGACAGTGTATCTGCTCTATCGGCGTGGAGAGAGCGATATGTCGGCTTTCGACTTCGAGTATGAACACGCCAAGCAGGAGGGCGTACAGTTTCTCTGGCGCAGGCAGCCGCTCGCAGTGCGGCGCGGTGCGCATGGCCGTCTGCTTCTTGATACAGTGCAGATGCACCAGGTGGATCGCACACTGTTAACGATTCCCGATTCGCAGTACACCATCGCATGTGATCTGCTGGTTCCGGCGATCGGGCAATCGCCGCTCGCGCAGCTTTTGCAGGAGTTGCGCGGCGTGGAGGTGCGCGATGGACGCATCGTCGTTGAGCCTGCAACCGGACAAACGACCAACCCGCGTTACTTTGCCGGCGGTGATTGCGTCAACGGCGGACGTGAGGTGGTGGATGCGGTGGCCGGTGGCAAACGCGCGGCTCTCGCCATCTTGAAGGCTGCGGAGGTTGCTGCTCATGCCTGATATTCGTGTGCGCAACTTTGCGGGAGCGATCAGTTCGCCGAATCCCTTCTGGCTGGCCTCGGCTCCGCCCACGAATACTGGTGAGATGATCATGCGCGCCTTTGATGCGGGATGGGGCGGCGCCGTGTGGAAGACGATTGGCGAGCCGGTCACGAACGTGAGCTCGCGCTACTCGTCGATCGACTGGCAAAGCCAGCGCATCATGGGCTTCAACAATATCGAACTCATCAGCGATCGTCCAGTGGAAGAAAATCTGCGCGAGATGGCGGAGGTGAAGAAACGCTATCCGCAGAATGCGGTGATTGCTTCGTTGATGGTGGCCTCGAACCGCGAAGCGTGGCACGAGATTGTGGCACGGGCTGAAAATGCAGGCGCGGACGGCCTCGAACTGAACTTTGGCTGTCCTCATGGCATGAGCGAGCGCGGTATGGGCTCGGCGGTGGGCCAGGTACCGGAATACGCCGAGATGATCACCGCGTGGGTGAAGGAGAAGGCGCGTACACCCGTGCTGGTGAAACTCACGCCGAATATCTCGGATATTCGCACTGTGGCGCGTGCAGCCAAGCGCGGCGGAGCCGATGGGCTCTCGGCGATCAACACCATCAACTCGATTACCGGCGTCGATCTCGATACGCTTGTGCCCCGGCCGAACGTAGATGGCAAGAGTTCGCATGGCGGCTACTGCGGCCCGGCAGTGAAGCCCATCGCGTTGAATATGGTGCAGCAGATCATGGCGGATTCCGAATCAGCGCTGCCGCTCTCCGGCATCGGCGGCATCGGCACTTGGCGTGATGCGGCGGAGTTCCTGCTGCTTGGCTGCGGGACGGTGCAGGTGTGTACTGCGGCAATGCACTACGGCTACCGCATCGTGGAAGACATGGCTGAAGGCCTCGAAAACTGGATGCGTTCAAAAGGATTCGCGACGATTGAGGATTTTCGCGGGCTCTCGGTCCATCGAGTGACGGAATGGAAGCATCTCAATCTCAACTACAAGATTGTGGCACGGATTGACGAGCAGAAGTGCATCGGCTGCGACCTGTGCCACATCGCCTGCTGGGATGGTGCGCACCAGTGCATTCATCTTGATCGCGTGACCGGTCCTGTCGATGGGCACGTGGAACTGCATCCCGTCCCCGCAGTGAAAGAATCTGAGAGCCGTGCATCGCTCGCCGCTACGCCCGTCACGCGCCGGGAGCGCGCTATGGATGCCGCGATGCACGGGCCTTATCCGACACCGCTTGCGCGCATTCCGCGGGTGGATGAGACGGAATGTGTGGGCTGTAATCTCTGTTCCTGCGTTTGCCCGGTGGATGGGTGCATCACGATGGTGCGTGTGGATTCAGGTGTTGCGCCGGAGACCTGGGACGAGCGGACTCGCGGAGCGGCATGCACGGCGCAACCAGAATCGTCGATTGGATAGGCGATAGAGATTATGTCCACTGTGCTGATACAAAACGGAACCATCGTCAATGCAGACTCGACCGTGAAGGCTGATCTGCTGATCGACGGCGCGAGAATCAAGGAGATGCGTGCAGGCATTCCGGCAAGTGCGGCGGATACCGTTGTCGATGCAACGGGTTTGCTGCTGCTCCCCGGCGGTATCGATGCGCACACGCATCTGGATATGCCGTTCGGCGGCACGAACTCCGCGGACGATTTCGAAACCGGTACGCGTGCGGCGGCGATTGGCGGCACGACGACGATCGTAGACTTCGCGATCCAGGCGCGTGGGACGAAGATGCGCACAGCGCTCGATACCTGGTGGAAGAAAGCCGAGGGCAAGGCGTGCATCGACTATGGTCTGCACATGATCGTGACCGATCTGCCCGACGCGGGCCTCGAAGATATGGATGAGATGGTGCGCGAAGGCGTGGCCAGCTTCAAGCTGTTCATGGCGTATCCCAACGTGCTGATGGTCGACGATGCCACGATCTTCAAGGCGATGCGGCAGACGGCGAAGAATGGCGCGTTGATCTGTATGCACGCGGAGAATGGATCGGTGATCGATGTGATCGTGCAGCAGGCGCTGGCCGAAGGCAAGAAAGCGCCGATCTATCATGCGTTGACGCGGCCGACGCGCGCAGAGGCTGAGGCGGTGCATCGCGCCATTGCCATGGCAGAGATGGCGGGCGTGCCGGTGTACATTGTGCACCTGTCAAGTGAAGACGCGCTGAATCAGGTGCGCGAGGCACGGGATCGTGGTCTGCCCGCGTTTGCCGAAACCTGCCCACAGTATCTACTGCTCTCCATTGAAGACAACATGGAGAACAAGGGCTGGGAGGGCGCGAAGTATGTGTTCACGCCGCCGCTGCGCAAGAAAAGCAATCAGCCAAAGCTGTGGGACGGGTTGCGCAAAGATCATCTGCAAGTGGTCTCAACCGATCATTGCCCGTTTTGCTTTGAAGATCAAAAGGCGCTGGGCAAAGACGATTTCACCAAGATTCCGAATGGCGGGCCGGGCATCGAAAACCGGCTGCAATTGCTGCATCACCATGGCGTGGGGCAGGGGAATTTCTCGCTGAACCGTTTTGTGGAGCTGGTTTCAACCGCGCCTGCGCGCATCTTCGGCATGTATCCGAAAAAGGGAGTGCTGGCTCCGGGCAGCGATGCGGACATCGTGCTGTGGAATCAAGGCGCCGAGCACACGATCAGCGCAAAGACGCACCACATGCGCGTGGACTACTCGATGTTTGAGGGATTCCACGTGCGCGGCAATGCGCGCGATGTGTACTCGCGCGGCGAACTGATCGTGTCGAAAGGCAAGTTTATCGGCGAACCCGGCCGGGGCAACTACCTGCGGCGGGCGGCGCGTGGCGGCGCGTGGAAGTAAGAATTGCTGCTTGCTTCTTTATGGGGACATAGTTCGAATAAGGGCATCCCATTCGACGGTTCAATTCTCGCCGGAGGTTCTTTGAGCACAGTCGATCCATCTTTATCGAACCGCGACCTCAGGCCGACTGCGCCGGCGCAGCGCACATGGGGCTTCTATAACTACACGGCGCTCTGGTTCTCCATGTGCATGGAGATCACAACCTATCAGCTCGCTTCATCGCTGATCGCCAAGGGGATGGATTGGAAGCAGGCCATCAGCACAGTGCTGCTGGGCAATCTGATTGTGCTTGTTCCCATGTTGCTGAACGCGCATGCGGGCGCGAAGTATGGGATCCCGTTTCCGGTCTTCATTCGCGCGCCGTTCGGTGTGCGTGGGGCGAACTTGGCGGCGATTCTGCGTGCGATCGTAGCGTGCGGATGGTTCGGCATCCAGTCCTGGATCGGCGGAACGGCGATTCACGCCATGCTCGCTGTAATCTGGCCCGCAGCTGGTGCGAGCAACGGTGTGCTGTGGGCCTGCTTCCTCGGATTCTGGTTGCTGAATATGGTCGTCGTCTGGCGCGGTGTTGACTCGATCCGGCGGCTGCAGGCCTTCGGCGCGCCTTTCATGTTCATCATGGCGGCGGCGCTGCTGATCTGGGTGCGCATGAAGGCGGGCGGTTTCGGCGCGATGCTGTCAACGCCAAGCCAGTTCCACTCGACGGGCGAGTTCTTACGCGTCTTCTTTCCGTCGCTCACGGCGATGGTGGGCTACTGGGCTACGCTGGCGCTCAATATACCGGATTTTACGCGCTATTCTAAGTCGCAAAGCGCGCAGTCGTGGGGGCAGGCCTTTGGTCTGCCTGTGGCCATGGTGCTTTATACGTTTGTCGGTATTGCAGTGACTTCGGCGTCGGCAGTTCTGTTTGGCCATGCCATCTGGAATCCGATCGAGCTGATCGGCGCCTTCCATCAGCCCGCCGTCGCCTTCATTGCATTGGTCGCGATTCTTGTCGCAACGCTGAACGTGAACATCGGCGCAAACGTCGTATCGCCTTCAAACGATTTTTCGAATCTCTATCCGCGCCTCATCAGCTTTCGTACCGGAGGACTCATCACAGGGTTTCTGGGCCTGGCAATGTGCCCGTGGAAGCTGCTGGCCACGCCCGATGCGTATATCTTCGGCTGGCTGGTGGGCTACTCCGGTTTGCTCGGGCCGGTGGCGGGCATCATGGTTGCCGATTATTTTCTAATCCGCAAGACAGAGCTCGATGTGAACTCGCTCTATCATCGCGAGGGTGCCTACTCATACACGAAAGGTATCAATCCGCGTGCGATCGTCGCCCTGATCGCGGGCGTGGCGATTGCGCTTGTGGGTCTCGCCGTCAAACCGCTTCACTTTCTCTATGACTACGCATGGTTCGTAGGCTTCTTCTCCGCTGGAGCGATGTATATCGCGATGATGAAGGCAGCCGGGCCGGGATTCGTTGAGCAGGCTGAAGAGACGGCCTAAGGCTCAGAATTAAGCTTCAAGCAATCGCAGAATCTGCTGCTGCTGGGCTCGCGCCTCTTCGCTTCCGCTGCCGCTCTTGCCGGTACTCAGCTTCGCCAGTTTGAGCGCTGTCGATCCGCTCTTGTTGGTGCGCGTCGGGTCAGCGCCGCGCCGCAGCAGCGTTTCCACCGCAGCAGCAGAGCGTGTGCGTACGGCAATATGCAAGGGTGTGACTCCGCGTTTATCCGTCGTGTTTGGATCAGATCCTGCATCGATGAGAAGCTCGAGCATTTTGGATTGCTCCAGCAGATTCCAGTCAGGCGTTCCAGGTTGACCCACAGCCGCCGCGTGCAGGGGCTCTGCGCCGTGACGATTTTTCGCGTTTATAAGGGCGCCCGCCTCGATGAGGACTTGCGCGATCTTTGTTTCGTACGCAGCTGCGGCAAGGTGTAGCGCAGTGTCACCCGCCCAGATGTATCTCTTTATGCGGGTGAGAAAATACTTATTCGCAGTCTGGCGTGACGCACCTTCGTGAAAAGAGGCAGTCGCGAGCTCTGGCCGTTCGCGGAGCAAGCGGGAACACTGCACCAGATCATCTGTGATGATCGCGTCCACCAGAGTTTGGAGTCCTGCATCAATCGGTTGCACAGCTACTACTCCACGAGCGCGTCGGCGATGGCGAGGTGCTCGTCGAGCGCAGCGATGCCGAGGTCTAGCTCCTCTTTGGTCACGATCAGCGGCGGCGCAATTACGAAGTGGCTCACCCATGCCTGAATAAAGACACCTTGCGCCATCATCTTGGCGGCGATCTGATCCACGACGAGCGGCTTGCCCTCCACCTTGTCGCGCATGGTGTTGAAGAGCTGCTTGGTTCCACGATTCTTCACGAGTTCCACCGCAAAGAACAGCCCCAATCCACGCACATCGCCTATTGAAGGATGCTTTGACTTGAGCGCTTCCAGTTTTGAGCGCACATACGCTTCGAGTTCCGCCGCGCGCTCGACGAGCTTCAGGCGTTGCATCTCCTCGATCGTTGCCACGGCTGGCCCGAGCGTGAGCGGGTGCGCCTCATATGTATGGCCGTGGGAAAAGTAATGATCTTCAAAGTAATCGGCGATCTTGGTCGTGGTGGCGCAAAGGCCAAGGGGCACGTAGGCCGAGGTAATGCCCTTCGCCGTGACGAGAATGTCGGGCTTCACGTCCCAATGGTCAATGGAGAACCATTTGCCTGTGCGTCCCCAGCCGGCCATCACTTCATCAGCGATCAGCAGCACACCCTGCCGATCGCAAATCTCGCGCAGACGCGGCAGATATTCAGGCGGTGGAACGAGCACGCCGTTGGTGCCGACGACCGGTTCGACGATGACGGCGGCCACGTCACTCTCATTGCGAATCATATGCTCGATGTAATCGGCGCAGGCAATATTGCAACCGGGATACGTGTGCCGAATGGGGCAGTCGTAGCAGTTGGTCTCCGGAGCGAAAAGAAATCCGCCGCCTTTGCCGGCTGGCTCCATGGCCCATCGCCGCGGATCCCCCGTAGCCGCAATCGAGCCCATCGTCGAGCCGTGGTACGAGCGATAGCGTGAGATGATCTTGGTTTTGCCGGTGAACATGCGCGCGATCTTGAAAGCCGCTTCATTGGCCTCAGTGCCGCTGGTCGCAAAGAAAAACTTATTTAGCCCTTCGGGTAGAACTTCGTGCAGCTTGTCGCTCAGGCGAGCGCGGGCTGCGGTGGCAAAACCCGGCGCCGCATAGGCCAGTTCCCGCGCCTGTTCCGCAATGGCCTCAATCACGCGTGGATTCTTGTGGCCAAGATTCACGCACATCAACTGCGCGCTGAAGTCGAGATATTTGCGGCCGGCTCCGTCCGTAAACCAACAGCCCTCGGCGTCGACGATGGAGAGCGGCTTCCAGCTTTTTTGAAATCGCCACGTACCGTAATTAGTCCGGCGGGTAATCTCCGAAATCTGCTCGGACGTGAGTGCCTCCACCGAGGGACTTTCTGCCATGGACTTGCCTCCGTAGGCATCCATAGTATCAGTTACGCGGCAGCGAATTTCTCTTCTTTCAACACCCGCTCGTACGCGGGCAGCGTGAGGAACTCAATGAATTTGGGGGATTCAACCAGCTGGCGCATCAGCGCTGCAGCTTTTTCGTACGCTGCGTAGCGCACGTTGTCCACGGCCGTTTTCTGCTTGGCAAGTTCTTCCGCGATCAAGCTCTCAATCAGCGGGACATCGATGACCCGCCCATCACTCAGCTTGGCCCTTTGATGGACCCACTGCCAGATCTGGGCGCGGCTGATCTCGGCGGTCGCTGCATCTTCCATCAGATTGAAAAGCGGAACGCAGCCGATGCCGCGCAGCCAGGCTTCTACGTAACCGAGGCCCACGGCAACATTCTGCTTCAACCCGGTCTCGGTAATGGAGCCCTCAGGAATCTGAAGCAGGTCTGCCGGCGTTGGGTTGTAGTCGGGCAGTTGTTTTGAAATCTGATTCGGCTGCGGCATCAGGCGATCGAAGATTTCGAGAGCCACAGGCACCAGTCCCGGATGCGCGACCCATGTGCCGTCGTGGCCGTCGCTGGCCTCGCGCTCTTTGTCGGCGCGTACTTGAGCGATGGCTTTTTCATTAGCTACTGGATCAGTCTTGATGGGAATGAAGGCCGACATGCCTCCCATGGCGTGCACATTGCGGCGATGGCAGGTCTTGATGGCAAGTTTCGAATAGCTGCGCATGAAGTGCGTGGTCATTGTTACCTGAGCACGATCAGGCAACACCGCATGCGGATCATTGGAAAATTTCTTGATGAAACTGAAGATGTAGTCCCACCGGCCGCAGTTGAGACCAGCTGAGTGCTCACGCAGCTCGTAGAGAATTTCGTCCATCTCAAAGGTAGCGAGAATGGTTTCGATCAGCACGGTGCCTTTGATGCTGCCGCGCGGCACGTCGATCGCTTTCTGTGCGCGGATAAAGACATCGTTCCAAAGGCGCGCTTCCAGATGGCTCTCCATCTTGGGAAGATAGAAGTAAGGACCGCTGCCGCGAGCCAAGAGCTCTTTCGCGTTGTGGTAGAAGTACAGACCGAAGTCAAACAGAGAGCCGGACATGGGTTCTCCATCGACCAGCACGTGCTTCTCTTCAAGATGCCAGCCGCGCGGACGCACGAAGAGCACTGCAGGTTTGTCGATCAGCTTGTACTGTTTGCCGCTCGCCGGGTCTGCATATGTAATGGTGCGGCGAATCGCGTCATACAGATTGATCTGGCCTTCGACGAGATTGTTCCAGAGTGGCGTGCTGGAGTCTTCAAAGTCGGCCATGAAGACTTTGGCGCCGGAGTTCAGCGCGTTGATGATCATCTTGCGATCGACTGGGCCGGTGATCTCGACGCGGCGATCGAGAATGTCGTTGGGCAACGGAGCTACAGTCCACTCTGACTCGCGAATCTCTCTCGTCTCTTCGAGAAACCCCGGCTTTTCGCCCGCGTCAAGCCGCTTCTGGCGCTCCTGCCGCGCAGCGAGCAACGTTTTACGGCGACCGTTGAAGGCTCTCTGCAGGTCGACGATAAAAGCGATCGCGTCCGGTTTCAGAATCTGAGCATAGCTCTCACTGACCGGGGCGAGAATTTCAACACCTGGCTGGCTGATGGCGACAGGCATGGCATCGGCTCCTTCGAAAATACAGTCCAAAGGATACGCGCTTTAAGGTCTGATGGTCACACCATATGAAATGAAATCACACTATGCGAAACGCAGAGAAACAGCGCCGGCAGTTGAAAATTGCACGTTCACTGAGGAGCCTGCGGCGGCAAAGGTGTTGCCGGTCCAGCTGCCGGTTGTCACCCATGTTCCTCGCTTCAGGCCGCCGGTTCGGGTTGCTCCTTCATTCGCAAGATAAACAAGCAGACGGAGCAGGTCGGTTCCCGCGGTGTTCGAAGCAGTGCGTTCGACCATAATTTTGCCATCTACCGCGAGCGTCACCGATTCCTGGGCAAAATCAATCTGCCGCCAATTGGGGACTGCGGGACCGTAGACGAACCCTCCGTGGGTTTGCAGGTCTGCCAGCATGGAGAAGCGCGCAGCCTGCGAGGGCACAGTCAGTCCGGATTCAAGCTCTTCGATAGCTGGATGGCAGCTGGTGATGGCTGCGCAAACCTGATCGCGAGAGTAAGGGAGGCCGCTCGCCGGCAGGTCTTCGCCGATGAGAAAAGCAATTTCAGCTTCGAGTCCCCGCAGCCTGATTCTTGGATCATCGAGGACCGCACCGTCTGCGTGAATCCAGCCGGAGATCATCGGCGCGAAGAGTGGCGTGGCATCGGGTGCAGGCGCGCCGATCTTCCAGGCGCGCGGACCTTCGGGTTCCAGTGCACGGGCGAGCGCATCCTGCACGCAATAAACTTCCTCCAGCGATGTGGGCTGCATAGGCTCTGGCAGGTCTGCGATCGGCTTGGCGTAGCGGCGGGCTTCAAGCAGCAGGGTCGCGGCAGATTCGAGATCGGCGGCACGGTTAGGGGAAATCATAAGTCTCAGTTTGCCTCCGCGTTATGGTGTTGCTTGTCGTGGAGCAGGGCGCTCGCCGAAACTCCACGAATCGACGCATCGAGCAATTCAACCATGTGAAAGGCGGGCATGGTCTTCAGGCCGCGGCGGCGCAGGCCATTCATCAATTGCAGCAGGCAACCGGGGTTGGCAGAGAGTACAGCTTCTGCCTGGGTGGTGAGAAGGTTCTCCACCTTGCGGTCGCCAAGCTGGGCAGCGGTGTCGGGTTCGAGCAAATTGTAGACTCCGGCGGATCCACAACAGAGCGAGCTCTCCGGAATTTCGGCGACTTCGAGATCGGGGATGCCGGCAAGCAGCTTACGCGGTTGCGTGCGAACCCCTTGTGCATGCTGCAAGTGGCATGCATCGTGATACGCAATGCGCAATTTCAATGGGTGCCGCTGTGCGCGTGGCTCAAGTTCGCAGAGAATCTCTGCGATGTCTTTGCATTTTGCTGAGAATGCCGTGGCACGCTCGGCCCAGGCTGGATCATCGCGCAGCAGATAACCATACTCCTTCATCGTCGATCCGCATCCGGCTGAGTTGATCACAATAGTGTCAACCTCCGCGGCTTCGAACGCTGCGATCATCTTTTTGGCGAGAACGATTGCGTCAGATTCAAGGCCGGAGTGCACCATCAGCGCCCCGCAGCACTCCTGCTTCTGTGGAATAACGACTTCGCAGCCCTCAGCGGCCAATACGCGGGCGGTGGCGGCGTTCACATGCGGAAAGAACACTCGCTGCACGCATCCACTCAACATGCCCACGCGGCGGCGTGGCTTGCCAGCAGGTTGAATCTTTGCGGGAAGCCTGTGAAACACACCCTTCGGAACCTCGGGCAGCAGCGCCTCCATGGCGGCCAAGCGCTTTGGCAGCAGATTGCGTATTCCGGTGCTGCGCACGAGGGCCTGCAATCCGGTCTTCTGATACACAAACAGTGGAAGCGCGAGTAAGCGCAACCGCGCCGGGTGCGGGAATGTCGCGAAGAGCAAGTTACGGAATAATTTTTCGCCAGTGCTGCGCGTTGTATTGCGCTCAATCTGCGCGCGGGTGGGCTCGATCAGCTTGTTGTATTCAACGCCGGAAGGACAAGCCGTCATGCAGGCCATGCAGCCGAGGCAATTGTCCATGTGCTTGCGAAAGCGCACATCGAGCGGAGCCTGGCCTTCTGCCGCCTTCTTGATCATGTAGATGCGTCCGCGCGGCGAATCCATCTCTTCGCCCCAAAGCACATAAGTGGGGCATGCGGGCAGACAGAAGCCGCAGTGGACGCAATCGTCGATAAATTCTTTCTCCGGCGGATGGTGCGCGTCGAAGCTGGAGGTAAGTGGTTCTTCCTGGGCGATAGTGTGCGGCATAGGCGATCAGATGTTCCCAACAAACCGGCCGGAGTTCAAAATCTGCTTAGGGTCAAAGCGCCGCTTGATCTCGCGCATCAGGGGCAGCGCGTCAGAGTCGCAACCCCACACATCGAGCCGAGCGCGCAGTTCATCGGGCAATTGAAGTGCGACCACGCTGCCGCCCGTGCTGCGCGCTCTGTGGCGAAGATGCTCGATCGCTGTAATCACAGCGTCTGTCGCGGCGCCGAAGGCAACAGTCATGAGGCCGTTGGCCTGGGCGAGCGCGTGCATCTCCGCCCCATCGGCGGCGGCATGCCGCTGCAACTCCGACAACACAGAGCAGATCTCGGCGGGCAGAAGAGAGGCTTTCACGATCATTGCGTTGCTTGCGTCAAAGAGCTCTTGCCGCGCATGCCAAACTTCTTCCTGCGATTCGGTCAGAGAAAGGGGAGCAAAGATTTTTTCGAGCAATGGGGCTTGTTCGTCCAGACAGTGTGGAACTGCCGCTACGCGAACATCGACAGTGCATGCCTCGCCTTCGGCACGTATCTGCACACAGGACGGGACGATGTGGGAGTTCAGCAAAGCGCGCAAAGGGGCTTCGAACTGTGCTGCATTCACCGCCGTCGCGCTCCAGGTGCGCGCATGTTCTTCGATCGGATGCAGGCGAAAGTTTACTTCAGCAATGACACCGAGCGTGCCGTAGCTGCCCGTCATCAGCTTGTGAAGATCGTATCCTGCTACATTCTTGACGACCTTGCCACCGGTCTTTGCGACAGTACCATCGGCGAGCACGATGGTCATACCCAGAATGAGATCGCGCAGCCCACCGTATCTCAGCCGCAATGCGCCGCTGTCATTCACGGCCGCAATACCGCCCACGGTGGCGCGGTCAGGCCAGAGCGGATCGAGCGCAACCATCTGCCCATGGCGCGAAAGTTCAGCCTGCATGGCGGTCCAGGTCGATCCGGCTTCCACGGTACACGTCATGTCCTGCCAGGAGTGCTCGCGCACCGAACGCAGCCTTCGGGTGCTCAGCTTTATCGGAGCGGTGACGTGATTGCCCCAGCCAGTCTTGGTTTCTCCGCCACTGGGCGTGACGGCCATCTCGTTGCCGCGCGCGAAGCGCAGAACCTCTGCGATCTCCTGCGCATCAGCAGGGGCCACTGCGATCGTGTCGTCGCACAAATCGGTGAAATCATCGCCCACGATCGAAGCAAGGTGCGATTTCGCGTCCTCAAGAGAAAGTGCCGTAGAAGGGCTCATTAGAAGATCTCCGCCACTCCGGCGGTTTCCAGCGGATGCGGCGTGTAGGGGCCCGGCCGGTCAGCACACAACCGCGTGCGCGGAAACATCTTGTCCGGATTGGCAATGTTGTCCGGATCGAAGGCGCAACGCACCAACTGCATGGTTGCGAGATCCGGTTCAGCAAACATATAACCGAGCGCCTCCTGCTTTTCTTTGCCCACGCCATGTTCCCCGGTGATGGAGCCGCCGTTATCGACACATAGATGCAGAATGCGATACGAGAGATCGAGCGCCAGCTCTTCCTGGCCTGGAATCGCGCGATCATACAGCACCAAGGGATGTAAATTACCGTCTCCGGCATGAAAAACATTGGCCACGCGCAGCTTGACGGCCGCGGCCATCTGTTCGATGTCGGCAAGCACGCGCGGCAAAGCCGTGCGTGGAATCACGCCGTCTTGCACGATGTAGTTGGGCGAGATACGGCCTACGGCGGCGAATGCCGCTTTGCGCCCCTTCCACACCAGCATCCGCTCTTCGTCCGACTGTGCGAGGCGAATCTCTGTAGCGCCATTCTTTTCAGAGATGGAGCGAACCTCGTGCATGAGCGTTCCCACTTCACTCGATGGGCCATCCAACTCAACGAGCAGCAACCCGCCGCACATGGGATAGTGCGCGTGCACCGCTGCCTCTGCCGCCTCGATCGAGAGCGTGTCCATGATCTCCAGCGCAGAGGGCAGCATGCCGGCTGCGATGATGTCGCTCACCGTCTGACCGGCTGCCTGGGGCGAGTCGAAGGCGGCAAGCAGCGTCTGTACAACCTCGGGCCGCTTTACGATGCGCAGCGTGACCTTGGTGGCCACACCCAGAGTTCCTTCGGAACCCACGAAGACGCCGGCGAGGTCATATCCGGGAGAGTCGAGCGTTCGCGAGCCCAGGGTCACGATCTCTCCACTGGGCAGCACAACCTCTACCGCCAACGTATGGGTCACGGTGAAGCCGTACTTAAGGCAGTGCGCGCCACCGGAGTTCTCCGCGACATTCCCGCCGATGGTGCAGACCGATTGTGAGGAGGGATCGGGGGCATAGAAGTAGCCATTGCTTGCCACGCGCTGTGTCACATGCGCATTGATCACGCCAGGTTCCACAACCACGTAGCGGTTGGCAAGGTCCACTTCAAGAATCCGGTTCATGCGCGCCAGGCTGATGACCACGCCGCCTTCCGACGGCAGCGCACCGCCGCTCAGCCCAGTGCCGGCTCCGCGGCTCACAAAGGGTATTTTGTGGCGCGCGCAGACGCGCACCACCGCCTGCACTTCAGCGGTGCTGCGCGGCAGTACGACGGCGCCCGGCTGCACCCGGAAATTGGTCAGGCCATCACACTCATAGGTTTGCAGCTGGCTGCGTCCTGTAATGAGCCCCGCTTCGCCAACTGCGGCACGCAATTCCGCGATGTGATTGTCAGACAGCATTGTCGCCAACAGCTTATCCGATGAGAGCCATCGCTGGCTTCACCTTTTGGGATTTTGCAGCGCGGTACAAATGAGCTAAAGCATTCACGGTAAATTTTTGCCGGACGGCTCGCTCAGGAGAAAATCAAAATCGCATCCCTGATCGGCCTGCAAGACGCAGGTCTCAAAGAGCTTGGCATACCCGCGCGTCGCCGGTTGCCGCTGCGGTGGCCGCTGCCGGCAGGCCGAAAGACGCCGTGCGAGTTCCACCTCATCAACGAGCAGTTCGAGCCTTCGTGCCTCGACATCCAGGGAGATCCGGTCGCCCGTCTCAACCGCTGCCAGCGGTCCGCCCACGGCAGCTTCTGGAGCTACGTGCAGAACGATGGTTCCAAAAGCCGTGCCGCTCATGCGCGCATCCGAAATGCGCACCATGTCCTTGACGCCTTCACGCGCCAGCTTCATCGGGATCGGCAGATATCCCGCCTCCGGCATGCCTGGAGCGCCCTTGGGGCCCGCGTTGCGCAATACCAGAACGTCGTCTGCGCGCACGTCCAGATCAGCCAAATCGATGCGCGCCATCATATCCTCAACTGAGTCGAAAACGATGGCCCGTCCGGTGTGGCGCATCAGCTCCGGCGAAGCCGCGGATTGCTTGATAATCGCGCCGCGTGGGGCAAGGTTGCCGCGCAACACCGCCATCGCGCCCTCCTGCTTAAGAGGAGATGCGAGGCTGCGGATCACGTCCTGGCTTGGCACCTCTTCGGCGCGTGCAATCACATCGCGGATGGTTTCGCCGCTGACGGTCGGCGCATCAAGATAAAGGAAAGACTTCAGCTCGCGCATCAGAGCCGGCAGGCCTCCGGCGTGATGGAAGTGTTCCATATAGTGCGCGCCCGAAGGCTTCAGGTTCACAAGCACGGGAATCTCGCGTCCCAGCCGATCAAAGGCATCGAGGTCGACGGCCACACCCGCGCGTCCTGCGATCGCCGTCAGATGGATGATTCCATTCGTGGAGCCGCCGATAGCCTGCAGCACGACCATTGCATTGTGCACGGAAGCTGTGGTGATCAACTCACTCGGCTTGAACGTTCCGCGGAGAGCCATCTCCGCTGCGCGCTTGCCGCTTGCCTCGGCGATACGCCGGCGATCGGCGTGTACGGCGGGAGCGGTTGCGCTCATGGGTAGGGCGAGCCCCATGGCTTCAAGAATGCAGGCCATAGTGCTGGCGGTGCCCATGACCATGCATGTGCCGATCGACGGCGCGAGCCGTCCGCTGATGAGCTCGATCTCTTCGCTGTCGATTTTACCGGCGCGGAACTGGGCCCACAGTCGACGGCAATCCGTGCACGCACCCAGCACCTCGCCGCGATGATGACCTACGACCATTGGGCCGGTTGGGATAGCAACCGTGGGCAGATTTGCACTCGCTGCACCCATCAACTGCGCAGGGAGTGTCTTATCGCAGCCGCCAATTACGATGACGGCATCCATGGGCTGCGCGCGAATCATCTCCTCGGTATCCATCGCCATCAGGTTGCGCAGAAACATCGACGTGGGATGCGCGAAGCTTTCATGAATGGAGATAGTCGGGAACACCATCGGCATGCCGCCGGCCAGCATCACGCCGCGTTTCGCGCTCTCGATCAGCTCCGGCACATTGCCGTGACATGGGTTGTAATCGCTGTAGGTGTTAGTGATGCCGACGATTGGCCGATCGAGCGCATCATCGGAGTAGCCCATTGCCTTGATGAAGACCTTGCGCAAAAACAGCGAGAACGCCTTATCGCCGTAGCTGGCCAGTCCTTTGTGCAACCCTTTATTCGGATCGTTGCTCATGCGCGACCTTCATCAAGTGCTTACTTACAAAGCCTTCTCATTTGACTGGGTGCGGCGAAATGCCTCGTAGCGTGCCTTAGTTTCGGCATTTGCCGGATAAAGACCGGGCAGGGAAGCGCCTGACTGCACCTCGCCGATGATCCAGGCCTCGAACTTCTCCTGTTCCACCGCGGCTTCGACGACGTCGCCAAGCAGCGCCTTGGGAATCACGACCGCGCCATCGTCGTCCATCACGATTACGTCGTCAGGAAAAATCGCAACACCGCCACATCCGACCGGCTCCTGCCAGCCAACGAAAGTGAGTCCGGCCACGGAAGGTGGTGCGGCCGCGCCTTTGCACCACACCGGCAGGTCGGTTGCTAAAACCCCCGCAAGGTCGCGAACCACGCCGTCCGTCACTAGTCCGGCAACACCGCGCACCTGCATGCGCTGACAAAGAATGTCGCCAAAGATGCCGGCATCGAGAATGCCCATCGCATCGACAACGGCGACGCATCCCTGCGGCATTGCTTCAATCGCCGCGCGGGTCGAGACCGGCGATGCCCACGACTCCGGTGTGGCCAGGTCTTCACGCGCCGGCACAAAGCGCAATGTGAATGCCGGTCCCACGACGCGTTTTTGTCCCGGGCGCAACGGCTTTGCGCCACGCACCCACACATTGCGCAAACCTTTCTTCAACAGCACGGTGGTTAAGGTTGCGGTTGTGATGCCTTCAAGCGTTGTGATTGTCTTCTTATCGAGTTCCATAGAGTTGTGTCCGTGCTATCCGTGAGATCGAGCTGTCTCTCCGCTTTCTAAACAGTTGGAATCATGCCGCCGTCTACGCGGATCACCGAGCCGGTGATATATGCCGCACGCTGGCTGGCAAGAAATGCCACCACGTCGGCGTACTCCTCCGGAGTGCCGTAACGGCCAGCGGGAATGCTCGCTTCGCTTGCTGCCACGATCTCTTCGACGGTGCGGCCCTCCCGCTTAGCCCGCGACTCATCGAGGAAGCGCAGCCGGTCCGTGGCAATGCGGCCGGGCGCCACGATATTCGCGGTGATGCCGTCGGCCGCAACCTCGCGCGCCAGCGTCTTTGACCATCCGGCGAGCGACATTCGCAGCGCGTTGGAGAGGCCAAGATTTGGAATGGGCGCGATCATGCCTGAGGATGTATTGGTGATGATGCGGCCCCAACGCCGCTCGCGCATTTTCGGTAGTACACAGTCGGTGGTAGCGATCACCGAGAGCACCATTGCCTGAAAGTGCTTCGACCACAGCGCGGGATCCTGGCCCGCGGCGGTGGTAGGCGGTGGGCCGCCGGTGATGTTCACGAGAATGTCAACCGGGCCAAGCTCAGCTTCGATTTTTGCAACATTGCCGTCGATAACGGAAAGATCGCCAAGATCCCAGACGAGGCTCACAGCTTTGCGGCCCATCGCGGCAACAGCGGATGCTGTCGCCTCCACGCTATTGCTATGCAATCCCGCGACTGCAACGTGCACGCCTTCACCCGCCAATGCCTTTGCTATGGCTCGCCCCAGCCCGCCTCCGCCGGCGAGCACCAATGCCGTTTTGTTTTGGATGCCGAGGTCCATACGTTTTTCAGTGCCGTTTTTGGCTGCAACGATCATAGCAGCGGTATTTTTGCTTGCTCATCGGCTTGCCCGAACCCAGTCGCGCAGAATACCGTACTCCGGTATTCTCAAAGGCGCAGCTTTTCAGGATGGAAGCGGGCTGCACAATTTCCTACAATGCGTTCAGGTGAATCCGCTGCTCCGGGGAGGTCGATGGAATGCGGAAATGGGCAATCGTATTTCTTCTGGTAAAGATTGCCTTGCCGGTTTTCGCTGCGAAGCCGGCTATGATGCAGCAGGTTACCGTGGACCAACTGGAGCAGGCGCTCGCTGCTGCTCACAACCGCAAAGATCATCTGCTGGCAAAACAAATCTCCAACATGAAGTTGACGGAGCGGCTGAGCTGCTCACGCCTCGATCGGCTCGAAGAGATGGTGCAAGGGCCGCACGCGAAAGAGGCGCTCACAGCCATTGCCGATGAATCGGCGTTTCTCAACCTTCCTGCGTCTGAACTTCCCGCGAAGCCCACGCCTTCTGCTGCCGAACAGACAGCGATGTTGAACCTCAGCGCCAACTACGTGGCCAAAGAGATCGCCTCCTGGCCAAGTTTCATCGCGACGCGCGAGACGGCGCGCTTTGAGGGCACCGCCACGGTAATCCCAGGCGATCTGCAGGACAGACTTTTTGCGTTGGACTCCGTACGTGCGCCTACCGCAGCAAACTGGGAGTGCCCTGGGCAGCCAAAGCTCGGATATCAGCGGCTCAGCCTGATCGACCATAGCAACGTTGCGGTCGTCAATCGCAATGGGCGCGAGCTGCACGCCCTGGCCGAGAAGGGCGGCGAGTTCGAATGCCCAGAGAACGCCGTGAGCACCATCGAGGAGTTCGGAAAAGTTCTCGAGTGGGTCCCAAAGATCGTCGCGCATGGCGACGTCGACTGGAGCCATTGGGAGCAGGGGCCCTCCGGCCTTCTGGCGGTCTTCCGGTACGCGGTGGTCCTCTCACGTCATTCAGTTCAGATCGATATTCAGGGAGAGATCGCGCTGGACCCGAAAGATGGATCGATTCTCCGGTTGACCGAGACGAGGCGCTGGAGAAAGCACGAATCCGCGCCCGAAACGAATATCGCGACGAATACCCCAGCGAATGCTGCGGCCAGTGCCGGAACAAGCGCCGGATATGACGCGACGGTCGAGTACAACACGGCCGTTGAATACGGTCCCGTCAATTTAGGCGGCGCCGTTTATCTCTGCCCGATCAGGCGAATCGCCATCTATCTCACGCCCATTCTCTGGCCGCCGGGCATGAATCAGGTACACGACGAGCTTTATCGGCGGTTCAATCTGCCGGAGTCGCCCCTTCAGGAGTATCTGAACGACGTCCACTTTACGCAGTACCGCCTCTACGGACCGTCCTGAGCGATCGTCACGCTACCAGTAGTAGGTCGCGACGGCGTGGGGCGGACCGGCAACGGAGTCGGTCACGGTGGTCTGCACCAGAATTTCTACATTGCTCTTCTGCCAGTCTGCCGGAGCATTGTGCAAACCCTCTTTCATATATTGCGGGTTCGAGGCAAATTCGCCGGCAGCCTGTGTGCCCTTTGGTCCGATCCCGGCCACCGTAACGGTGAACTGGCCCGTCTTTGAATCCAGCAGGCGGGTTACGATCCCGAAGTCTTCGAGTGTCTCGCCTTGAGGCCCGATGCGCGTGTGCCAGACCCGTCCGCCGGGAATGCGCTCCCGGATCATGTAATCTTCGTTATCCTCCACAAAGGCGAAGTGGAGATTCGAGGTTAACTGCATCGTCCATTTATTGTTGAAGCCGCCGATCACCACGGCCGGTGAGTTCCGCAAATCTTCGTAGGTGTAGTTGGAGCCAATCCGCAACTGGCTGGGCTTGTCGATTCTGCCCAGAAGCGTTGAGAGCGCAACCGCAGCATAGACGTCGCCCGCGGCGACGCCATAATCCGTGTAGATGAACATGTCGCCCCAGGAAAGCTTCGCATCCGGGTCGAGCGGAAGCGGCGTGTTGGCTCGCTCAGCCTCGGTTTGGAAGGTACCGGGGTGGCTGCGCGCGTAGCGGTGATAGAGGTCTTCGTTGGGTCGATAGGCGATCGGCTTGGCAAGACAGATCAGCACCGGCTGCCGAGTGGCAAAGACCGGGCTCCAGAACTGTTCGAGAACAGTCTTCTGCGGCGAAGGACGGTGCAGGGTCAGGGTGGCGATTCCGGCCGCCAACACCAGGATCATCCCCAACGCCGTGAAAATCAGTTTTTTGGAGGCGCCTTTCGGCGGGTGGGGTTCGACGGCCACGCCGTGCGCCCGATCAGGGGTGCCCGTGGCGGCGGAATCGGTTCTGGGATGAAAAACCGGCGAGTAGGATCCGACAGGGAGCTCGATCCGCAAGGCGGAGTCCGCCGGTGCGGTCGAATAATACTGCTCCAGCCGGCGCCGGACCTCGCCTGCCTGTACCCGGACCACCGGATCTTCCCCAGTTGCGTATCCGGGAGGCCGCAGAAAGACCTCGGTGCCAATGGTTCGTTCTTTCAGTTTTTCCTGCTCGCCGTTCAGCTTGTGCTGGACCACATATCGCAGAAACTGCTTGCAACGGCCGGCATGCTGGAAGTAATGGCTGGTGAGAATGGCTTCGAGTTCTCGCTCCACTTCTTCCCGATTCACCGCGCCGCCATCCGCCCGGGAAGGGGAGGCCTCATGCGCCTGCGGTTGTTCCAGGAGAGATTTCATTGGCCCCCCCTTACTGGGTAATCCTGAAGGCTTTCAGCGGCTAATACCCGCAGCTGTATGCAATTGGAGAAGATTAGCTTCCTTCTCACTTCCGCTGTGGTCGAAAATGCCAGCGGTATCCGCAATCATCTTAGAGAAAACGCTTTCCGCGTTTTGCGCCAAAAGCACAATCCTTGTGTAGTGCAGGCATAAAGACGTGACCTATACGAGGCTTAAAGTGCGAACCAAGTAGACCGAAGGTGTATCACGTTGTCAAGACGTCATATTGCGATCAGGGGTCCGTAAAAATCAGTCAGATCACGAACTATGCGCTCTATATTAAACGATTTACACGTACGTATAAAAGCTCGAGCGACATTCGGTTTTTACGGTAAAACTGCCGCCGCGCTGCTCTCTCACCTCCATCGGAAGATGGAGAGCCGTGCCGGACCTTCGGGCTAGTACGGTAAAACACCGTGTTTTACTTGTCGGTCGTTTCTCCACGGATAAAGCTTTCTCTGAAATGGACTTTCCGGCGCGGTTCGGAACCTGGATGTGCCGGAAGGCCGCCTTCTTACGGACGGAAACGGGAGAGCATTTCCCACGGACGAGGGTGCACTAACAACCGGTGTGGCGGAGAGGACGTTGGCTCGTAAAAGTTTGATCGCAGTTTTGGTAGGGATGCTCTTTCTTTTTGGGGCGGCGGCCGGGGCCGAAGATACCGGCCTGGTGTTTCCGCGTCATGACGGCACCATCGTCCTTGAACCGTATGCACCGAACATCATTCGCGTGACATTGAGCGTTCTCAAGTCGAAGGCGTCGGCGCCCCCCGGATATGGCTTCACGGGAACGCCCTCGTCGGCTGGCTGGAAGCACGAGCAGGATTCCGGCGGATACGACGTCATTCAGTCAGATCGAATGGTCGTCCGTATTGCTCCCGCGAATCTGCCGCCGCCACACCCGATGGAACTCGACGCATTGAATCAGTCATTGCGAGATCGCTATTTCGGCGGTCCTCGTCCCAAGGGAGGTCCCTACAACGACGTGATCTCGATCACGACTGCTTCCGGCAGACCTTTGCTGACGATGCGTAGCTGGTCCATGTTCCCCAATCAGCCGGAATCTTCCGAGGGCAAAGAGAGCAAAACCGGAGCCGGCTATCGGGTATCTGCCAACTTCGATTCGCCGGCCGGTGAACACTACTACGGCCTGGGCCAGCACCAGCAGGGCTTTCTCGACTTGCGCGACCATCGCGTCGATTGTTGGCATCAGTACGATGCGATCGGTGGAGAGAGCGTCTGCGTTCCGTTCATGGTGTCGAGCCGCGACTACGGCCTGATATGGGATAACCCCTCGAAAACCACAGTCGACCTTGGCTTCAACCAGAAAAACATCTGGGCCTCCGAAGTAGGTGACCGGGTCTCCTTCTTTGTCGTCGTCGGCGATAACACAGATCAGGTCTACGAGGGCTATCGCCAGCTTACCGGCATTGCGCACATGCTGCCGAAGGCGGCGTACGGCTATATCCAAAGCAAGGCGATCTATCCCACGCAGGACCAGGTGATGGACATCGCCAAAGGTTATCGCGACCGCCACCTGCCGCTCGACGTGATTGTTGTGGACTTCCTGAACATGACGAGACAAGGCGAGCTGGATCTCGATCCGAAACGCTGGCCTGATCCTGCCGCAATGAACAAGCAGCTTCAGGCAATGGGCATCACGACTCTGCTCAGCGTATGGCCGCATTTTTCCCCCGGCACGCGGTATTACGACACGCTGAAGCAGAAGGGCTGGCTCATTCACACCTCGGATGGCGCTCCGGACTTCGGCGGCTTCAAAGACGTCATCGGCCCCAACATCGATACGACCAATCCGGCTGCCGCGAAGTGGTGGTGGGAGTCGATTCGCGATCGCTACGTGAAGCCCTACGGTTTCAGTTACATCTGGCTCGACGAAACCGAGCCGGATATCGATCCTGCCAAGGATGTTTTCTACGTCGGCTCAGGGACGCGCTATTACAACGTGTATCCCTTACTTCACACAGCCTCAGTTTACGAGGGATTCCGGCGCGACTTCGGCGATAGCCATCGGGTCTTTTCGCTCGCTCGCGCGGCATACCTTGGGGCGCAGAGGAATGGAACCGTGTTCTGGTCGAGCGACATCCAGTCGACCTGGGACATGTTGAAGCGGTCTATTCCTGCCGGGCTGGATTTCACGGCGAGCGGCATGCCCTATTGGGACACCGATATCGCAGGGTTCTTTTCTCCGCAGATTCCGCCCACGTATCACGCGGCGCATGCCCCGCTGGTCGACCCTTCCGACGCGCGGGCCAACGTCGGCAACTACGAAGACTATCCGGAGTTGTTCGTGCGTTGGTTTGAGTGGGGCGTCTTCCAGCCGGTGATGCGAACCCACGGAGAGAGGGAACATAACGAGGTCTGGGCGTACGGCAAGCAGGCGGAGCCCATTCTCGAAAAGTATCTGCGGCTGCGCTATCAGCTGATGCCGTACATCTATTCGCTCGGCTACCACACTTACGAGACCGGCGCGCCGTATATGCGCGCGCTGTTCATGGATTTCCCCGAGGACCCGAAGATCGCGGAAATCGGCGACGAATATATGTTCGGACCGGCATTGCTGGTGGCGCCCGTTACCGAGCAGGGCGCGACCAGCCGGGATGTCTATCTGCCCGCCGGCAGCGATTGGTACAACTACTGGACTAGTGAGCGCGTCGCGGGCGGGCAAACCGTGCATGTGGCCGCGCCGATCGATACCATCCCGCTGTTTGTGCGCGCGGGGTCGATCATCCCGCTCGGAAGCGAAATTGAGAGCACGAGTCAGCCGCAGACGATCGCGAGCATTCGAGTCTATCCGGGAGCCGATGGAGACTTCACGCTGTTCAGCGATGACGGCAAGACCTATGGCTACGAAAAAGGGGAAAACAGCATCACGCATTTGCACTGGAGTGATGCCGCAGGCAAGCTGACGCATGACGGTGCACAAGCGTGGACAGGATCGGATGATGCGGTGGTCACGGTCGTAGGGCGATGAGAAAGCCGTGAACTAGAGAGCAGGCATTTTGAACGAAACGTTCGTGAGCTGAGTTGTCGAGGTAAGGCGAGTTCCGATGAGGCAGATCGTTCAGCAAGGGAGGCCATCATGATGAGCAGAAGATTTCTAGGAAGATTTCTGATCGCAGCAATGCTTTCGGGAAGCCTGGGTGCAGTTTCCGCCGTCGCCCAGTTCTCCAGCGGCGTTGAAGGAACGGTGCACGATTCAACCGGGGCTGTCTTATCCGGAGCGACGGTCACCGTGACGGACAGCCGGCTCGGCGTCTCGAAGAGGACAACCACCAGTCAGTCGGGCTACTTCCGCATCGACAGCATTGCCGCCTCCACGTATTCCGTTCAGATTCAGATGAACGGTTTCCAATCCTGGACTGAGCCATCGTTAACACTGCAGGTGGGTGAGGTTCGCACGCTCGCTCCCGAGTTGAAGGTGGGTGAGGTGAGCACAAACGTGGAGGTTTCAGCGACCGCCGCCACGGTGGATCTGACCACGCCGACCACCGGGTCGGTGATCTCCACTGAGACTCTGCAGACCACGCCGCTCTCCGGACAGAACATCTACGGCCTTGCCTCGCTGACGCCCGGCATGACCGGCGGCGGTGTAACGACGAGCGGCAACGACAACTACACCAACGAGTACGCCATCAACATCAATGCCTCCGGACTGCGCCAGGAGGAAAACGGATATCAGATTGACGATGCCTACACCAACACGCCTTCTCGCGGTGGCGGTACCTCGATCTCTCCGAATCCCGAAATCGTTCAATCCGTGGACATCCGCACCAACGACTTCGACGCCGAGAAGGGAAGGAATGGTGGTGCGACCGTCGACGTGTACACGGTCTCCGGTTCCAACCAGTTCCACGGCACCGTCGACTACTACTTCACCAATGCGATGCTGACCGCCACCACGCACTTCCAGAACCCGGTTCCAAAATTTACACGGAACGAGATGGGCGCTACGATGGGCGGCCCGGTTCTGAAGAACAAGCTCTTCTGGTTCGGCGCTATCGACGTGCTGCGCGAAGGTTTTCCCAGCGGAGGTTTGTACACGGTAGAGACGCAGGATTTTGTCAATTGGGCGAAGAGCAACCTGCCCAATACCGTGGCGACCGGCGTATTGCAAGCTGCGCCGCCGGGGGCGTATCCGACCAGCGGGCTAGTGCCCGTCAGCCAGTACGAAGTCTCTACTCCGGGTTTTTACAAGCCGCCGGCTAACATTCCCGCTAACCTGAATGTCATCGGAACAACCGCACTCAGCTGGACCACTCCCAAGAACGGCTACCAGTGGAGCTTCCGCGTCGACGACTATATTGGCAAGAACGACCGGCTCTATGTCGATGCGATCCGCACCAGCTACTCGCAGCCGCCGAATGGAGCGCGTCCCAAGGCTGCCAACGGCAATTCCAACAGCTCCGACTTCGTCAATATCAACTGGACCCATACTTTCAACTCGCATCTTCTCAATCAAACTGGTGCGAATATCATCCGGCCCTACGGATCGAACCTCGGCTATCCCGCAGAGGGGATTCCATATGTCAACGTAACGAATCTGCAGGGATTCGCGGGCTGGGCGCCGGGAAACTTCACGCAGAGCACCTATGGCTGGCACGACGTGATGACGGCATCCGTGAGGACGCACACACTGAAGTTCGGAGCAGATTTCTTCAACATCCGCGAGGTGGATCACCAGAACGGCGCATTCACCCGCCCAACTTACAACTTCGACAACATTCTTGATTTCATCCAGGATGAAGCAACCTCAGAAAACGGTTCGAAGGTCAGCCTGGTCACCCACAAGCAGGCGCCCTATGACCGCGACTATCGCGCGCTCATCCAGGGATATTTCCTGCAGGATGATTGGAAGCTGTCCCCGCGGTTCACGCTGAACCTGGGCGTTCGCTATGACACGATGGTCAACTTCTTCAGCATTAACAGACCGACACTGGCCGTGTTCGACTTGGGCTCCGGTTCGTCCTGGAACGGCGCTGTTACCACCGGCGTTGCGAAGTTGGCGGGCACCAGCCATGTCCTCGATCACAATATCGGCGGATTTACTCCGCGTGTCGGCTTCTCCTGGGATGTCTTTGGCAAAGGCAGAACGGCAGTTCGTGGCGGATTCGGCATGTACGAGGATCAACCACCATATCTGCACATCACAGATATGACCTCAGGAAACCTGCCCAACTACTTCGGTCCGTCGGTCAACGTCCGGTCGGGTGATCCGACACCGAAGTTCCAGCTCTGCACTGCTTCCGGTCAGTGGGATTTAACCTGCCCGATTCTGGATACGAGTAACGTGACGCTCAACTCCAGCGGCGGCGTTCTGCTCAACGGAGTGATCCAGCGCGGATATGAAGGCGGTTACGATCCTCAGTACAAGATGACTCAGGTAGAGGAGTGGTCGCTAAGTGTACAGCAACAATTCAAGAACAACCTGATTGTGGAGCTGAACTACTCGGCCTCGGAGGCGCATCATCTGCCTGTCTTCAACTCGGACATCAACCGCTTTGCTGGTGATCTGATCAGCAACAACGGCACGCTGAAGCGTCTCAACCAGAACTTCGGCCAGACAGAGTACGCCACATCCAATGGCAACTCTCTCGGAAACTATGGGTCGCTGTCGGTGATACGTTCGCTCACTCACGGCCTGGCCTTGCGAGGGATTTACACGTATGGAAAAACGCTCGACGTGGTCAGCAATTCCGTCTCGCTTGACAGCGGTTCCATTACCACGACAACCAACGTCATTCAGTCACAGAATCTGGCTGCGCAGCGCGGGCGCGCTGACTTCGATATCCATCAGCAGTTCACCGCGGACGGTACCTGGGATGTTCCGAACAACTATTCCAACCCCGTGGTCAGAAACATTCTGGGCGGATGGGAGTTTGGCGGCAAGTGGGTGGGACAGACCGGATTGCCGTTCACAGTCTATAATTCAGCGGCCTTCCATCCGGTCTGCACAGGCGGCGCGGCGCTCGTAAACGGTGGCTGCCCGGCAGGTACCTCGATCGTGGGCAATTCCGGCGGCGATTACAATGCCGACGGCTATAACTGGGATGTACCCAATGCACCGTCCATTGGCCGACACTTGGGCGGCCAGTCGAAGAGCAAGTTCCTGAGCGGGATCTTCACCTCTTCGCAATTTCCATCACCTACATTGGGTGCAGAAGGAAGTCTGGGACGCAACACGTACGATCAGCCCGGATACAAAGATTTCGACTTCACCTTCGAGAAGTACTTCAGAGTTCCATGGTTCTTTGCGGAGAAGATGAAGATCGAGGCAAAGGGCGAGGTGTTCAATCTGTTTAACCGCTCGAACCTGTGGCAGATGTCTTCCGATCTTTCCAGCAATTCATTTGGAAAGACCACCAACCAGTTGCCGGCTCGCAGCCTGCAATTACACCTGCGCGCCAGCTTCTGATGCTTTGAGCAGATAAAAGCAACGCGGCAGAGAGTGCGGATCGCCTGATTCGAGTGATCCGGCTCTCTGCCGCTTTTTTGTTGTTTGTGTTATTGCGCCGGCGGAGCATCCTGCTCGACAAGGCGGTAACGCTTGCGATCCGACTCCTGTTTCATCGACGCCTGATGCATCTCGGAAAGCTGCTTGACGAGCGCTTTGATCTCGGGGCTGTCGCTCTTACCGGAGTGACGCAGCGCAATAAGCAAGTGATAGGCAGCGGTCTCGTCGGAAGGCGAGTACTTGAGAGCGATTCTGCACTGCTCGATGGCGAGGTCGTATTGGCCAGAATGCACGTAGATGCTGGCGAGCGCATCATGCGCGGGGACGAGATCAGGCTTGAGCCGGACGGCCGTCTGTGCCGCATGCATCGCTTCTTGAAATTGCGGGCTGCCGGCCGCGGGACCGGGGTTCATGAGCAGCGCGGCCAGCAAATTGTAGAGCATCGCGCTCTCCGGATGAGCCTTGAGCTGCGTGCGCACGCGGGCCAGCGCTGCATCGGGATTATTGCGCGCGAGTTCTGCGAGATCTGTAGCGTAGGAGCCGAGGCTCTGTTTTGAGTCGAGCTGTTCAGCCTTGTTGAAGTCGGCCTCCGCCTTGTCGTACTGGGCGAGCTGCGCGTAAAGCAGTCCGCGCGAGATATAGAGCGAGGGATCAGAGGGGATGCGCACAATTCCGGCATTCACCATATCGATGCCGACCTGAAAGGAGTCGTGGTCAAAACAGATCGAGGCGAAGGCAACATAGTAACTCGCCGTGCCCGGACTCAAGACAATAGCCTGCCGCAGTAGCGCTGTTGATTTGGGTGTATCGCCGGCCGCTTCGTATGCCTCCGCCGCCAGGCTCAGGATGTCGGGATCCTGCTGGTCGGCAGTCAAGAGCGGAGCAAGCACTTGGAGAGCAGCATCATTCTCTTTTGCGGCTACAAGCACCAGCGCCAGATCGTATTGGGGATAAGTTTTATCCGGAAGAAGGGTAACCAGCTTTTGAAAGATCGGAACGGCTTCTGTTGGGCGGCCAAGCCGCATGAGGCAATCACCGTACGCCTCAAGCGAGGCGGGATGAGATTGAATCGACTCCGAGCTGGCAGCGAAGTGTTCAATTGAGGACTCACAGTGTCCTGCGCGGCGCTGGAGCATCGCGAGCATCTCCTGCGCCGTTTCGTCTTTGGGGTCAGCCTTGAGAATTCTTTCGAGCAGCGGAACTGTACGTGGATCGCCGGTAGGGTAGAGAAGCTGTACCTCGCCTTTCAGTGCGGGAGTATAGTTCGGCGACTGGCCCAGCGCTTTTTCAAAAGCAGCGATGGCTGCGGGGTTCTCCTTCTGGATTGAGAGAATGATGCCTTTGAGCGTCCAGAGCCGGAAGTCGGCCGGAGCTTTCGCAATTCCGCTGTTGCTCAACTGGAGAGCCCGATCGTAATCATGCGCTCGAATCGAGGCCTCGATCTGCTCAATGAGAGTGCGCTCCTGCTGCGCACAAGCGGCTGTGAAGCTGGTCAGGAGCATGAATACGGTGACAAGGAGCCGGTGCGGAACTGCGTGGAACCGGAAGTCGCGAGATCTGTTTCTGCCGGGATGAGACTCTGATCGGAGATCGTCAGCTTTGTACAGAGTCTTCATCGCGGATGCGCAGAAACGGCTTGCCTCGGGTCTGATTGTAACCCAGACAAGAATGCAAAATACGTGCAAGAAATAGCGATTTTGACCGGGAAATGGCGGCTTCTAATGCCGATCGAGGCCCACGAAATGGATCTGGAAAAAGCGCTGGGAGCATCCCGGACCACAGCAGAAATGGCCTTGACGGTAATACGCCGGAAGGAAGATAAAGGTTATCGAATTTGAGAGGTATGTCTGATGAGAGCTCCACTGACGCGCCGTGCCTTTGTTGCTTCTGCAGCAGCCACCGTGATTCAACCGGCAATTGCGCGTGCAGGCAGTCATGCCAACGCGATCTCGTTTTTTGCAGATGAGACCGCGCCTCGAAATGAGAACGCTTTTTGGAAAGAAGCCGGCGTGATCGATGTGTCTCGTTCACCGTTTGCCAAATTGAAAACTGTGCCGGTGAGCGCGGTTGTAATTGAAGACGGCTTCTGGTCGCGCCGGCGCAAGACCAACGTGGAGGCGAGCATCCCGTCGATGCACGACGAGCTGGTTGCCATGGGCGCATGGACAATTTCTTGCGGCTAACGGGCAAGTCGTCTGCCGCTCAGACTGGCCCTGTCTATTCCGACTCCGATGTCTACAAGTGGACTGAAGCAGTGGGATTCGCATTGCAATCTGGCGATCTTCCCGAATTAAGAAAGACAACGGACGCGATGATTCGAGATATAGTCGCAGCGCAGGAGCCGGGCGGCTACCTCAATACTTACTACGTCGACGATAGAAAGTCACAGCGAATGTTGTATCCAGTGCAGACGACTGGTCATGAGCTGTATGACATTGGCCATCTGCTGCAAGGCGCTATCGCGTACTATCGCGCAACGGGCGATCGCACGCTGCTTGACGCCGGCATGCGCTTTGTCGATCTTTTCCTGCTGCCGAACTATGGGCCTGGCGCGATACAGAAGGGAATCGTCGCCGGCCATCCAGAGATCGAGATGGCGCTGATTGAGCTTTACCGCACAACGGGCAAACGCCAGTATGTAGATCTGGCTGGCTACATTTTGCATGGAGACGAGAGAATTCCTCTTACTCCGCGCCAGATCACATATATGTTTTGCGGAATCCCATTTACTTCGCGAACGCGACTGGAGGGCCACGCCGTTCGGGCTATGTACGCCTGTTGCGGAGCAACGGACTACTATCTCGAAACCGGAGACCAGGCATATTGGAAGACCCTCAACACCTTGTGGAATGACCTGATCGAGCATCAGCTTTATGTGACGGGCGGCGTGGGCGCGCGCGAAGCAGGCGAGGCCTTCGGTGATGCCTACGAGTTACCGAATGCGCGCGCATACGGTGAGAGCTGCGCCGCAATCGGCAACATGATGTGGAACTGGCGCATGCTGGCAGCCTCAGGCGAGGCGCGGTTTACTGACGTGATCGAGCGCGCGCTCTACAACGGAATCAACTCGGGCATGTCGCTGGATGGCAAAACATATTGTTATCGCAATCCTCTGGCGTACGACTCATCTTCTAGTTCGTCGGAATCGCATTCGCTCGGCAACGATATTCGCAACCCCTGGTATGACACGACATGCTGCCCTCCGAATCTGGAACGCACCCTGGCTTCGCTGCCCGGCTATTTTTACAGCATCAGCGACGATGGAATTTACGTTCATCTCTACGACAATTCAGAGCTGACGTGGCACCTTCACGACGGAAGTGGCGTGAAGATTCGCCAGGTAACACGCTATCCGTGGGAGGGGCAGGTCAAGCTCAAGGTTGCGCCTGAAACCCCGAGCAGCTTTGCTGTTTATGTGAGGATCCCGGGCTGGTCAGAGAAGAATGCAGTCAAGGTGAATGGTGAACTGATCGCTGGCTCCCAGCCGGGCCAATACCTGGCGATTCGCCGCCGCTGGTCTGCGAACGATACGATCGAGCTCAGCTTCGATATGAGAACTCGCGTTCTCAAGGCAAATCCCTCTGTAAGCGAAGATCGCGGCCGAGTGGCATTTCAGCGCGGCCCGATCGTCTTCTGCATGGAAAACCTTGATCAGGCCGATCATAGCGCCGGAACGGATCTAAGCGACTACATGGTCCAGGCAAGCGCCGCCAGCACCGAGCGTTTTGATCCCGTTCTCCTTGATGGAGTGATGGTGCTCGAGCATCCCGGGACCATCAGCCGCACGTCGCCGAATGCGCGGCTGTACTACCCAGCAGATGAGGCCGCCCCGGTTGAAGCGAAACCTGCGACATTGAGGCTGATTCCGTACTACGCATGGGCAAACCGCGGACCGTCGGGAATGCAGGTTTGGATCCCGTCCAGTCAAGCCTGAAGCGCATCATCTGGATCCGATGTAGGAGCAGAGGGAGCGAACAGTCACAACCGGGAAACGATCGGGAACGGACAGCTTGACCGAAATTACCAGAACTGAGCCGCAACAATGGTTGCCGGTCCTGATCTACCGCGAATCACGTCGGTCGCTAGAACCAGCTCCATATTCTTCTTCTCCCATCCGGGCGGAGCAATCGCGGCGAGTTTTTTCATCTCGCGCTTGTTCGTAAGCAGGTCGCCGGCGGCCGTTGTACCAAATACAGTAATGCCGGCTGCGACGACCACCATCTGCTCGGTTTTGGGATCAACCATGCGCAGAACCAGCGCGTAGTCGCGCGTGAGGTCCAGGTAAGGGGTTGCGTAATCAACGGCCCACTCATGATTGGCTGGGTTGCTGCGATCGCGAATCGAGACCTTATCGACGGTCGGCTGATCCACCGTGAATCGGAGCTTGGAGAGGAGCCGCACCGTCCACTCGTTGTTGAGCAGTCCCACGAGAATCGTCGGCCCGTTCTGCAAATCAGTGAACGTAGCATCAGACTGGGAGGCCAGTTGAAATTGCCGCCCATTGGCTTGCATGAGGCCGGCAAACTTCGCCATCGTGAATGAGTCATACTCGTTGACGGTATGGCTGGCCGAGTTGTGAAAATCGCTGAGAGAAAGCGTAGGGCTTACGACCGGGTCATCCTCCGGCGGCCGCCGCCCGCCTTCCACATTTCCGATGCACAGAAGAACCGGCGCATGCGACGAAAGAACCGGCCGCCAAAACTCCTCAAAAGGATCATCGGTATGCAATGCCGCAACGAGAATGCCGAGCGATGCCAGAACGGCGACGGAGCAAACCAACAGCCATGGACGGTGCAGCCAAGACCGGTGTTCGTCGGGGCGCTCAGGGATTCCGGAGACAACCGGCAGCGTGATCGGCTCGGCGGGAATCGGTGGCGCTGGGGCTGTCGAAAGCGCATGTTCGTCGGGCCACCGAAATTGCGGCATATAGGAACCGGGAAGAACTTCAATCCTCAGTTCTCCCGGCTTGCTCTGCTGGTAGTACTGCGCCAGCCGCTTACGAACTTCGGCCACGGCGCTGCGCACGGCGTGGTCAGTCGCTGTGTCGTAATCGGGAGGACGATCGAAGACCTCGATGCCAATCGTCCGTTCTTTGAGCCGGTCGCCAAAGCCCTGCAATGTTTGCTCAACTATGAATCGGAGGACCGAGGCGTACCGCTTGCTGTTGTGGAAGACTGGACTGGCCAGGATGCGTTCAAGCTGCCGCTGAACGGCGTCCCGCTCCGCGTCAGTACCGGGGTTAAAGGTTCCATTGCCGGCCGCCGTGCCTGCGCCATCGCCCGGCGCGCTCTGCACGATCATCGTATTCTCCTTCGCAGTTAGCAAGAACGACCTCGCCAGATCAGGAGCCCTGGAATACGCGGGATCCTTCGCGTCTTTCACGTCAGACGGATGTGTTGCAGTCTCTTTCGCTCCGGGGATGAAACGAAAGCTGACTTTGCACCAAGCGAGCGCAGATTCATGTCAAACCGGGGATGTAGATCAGTCTCCCACAACCGGAGCAGACGCGCCATGAAAAAAGCGGCCGTGATTGAGGATTACGAACCTTCTGTATGACCGTCACGGACGGTCAGTGACTTCCAACCCCCAAGTAGTCTAATTTTCGGTAAATCGATTAGTCAATTATCCCCAGATAACGAAGAAAAAGCGGGCGATAGAAGCTATACGGCGGCAATTTTGTCCGTCACAGACAGGTCATAGGACAGGGAAGTAGCTGATTAAATGGTTAGATAAATCGCTTTTCTTAAGGAGGAAAAGCGATTTTCCTATTGACAGTGCGTTTTCCGCCTGCATATATTTCGACACGCCGAACTACGGGCTACCTCAAAACAACTCAAACGCTCGGCCGACTATCCAGCCGGGCATGAACATGGGAGGCATCATGTATCAAGCGAGGCCAACTTCCCAGGCGCTGCCATGCGCCAGGATGCAGTCTGACTCACAGTGGAGACAGGGGACAGGACAACTATCACGGCTGTTCGCACGCCGCGTGTTTCTGCCGCTGTTGCTCTTCGCGATGTTCGCCTTTGTCGCCGCGCCCGGAGCGCGTGCTCAGGTGACTGCGACGCTGACAGGAACCGTAACGGACGCCTCGGGCGGAGTTATCCCGGGAGCGCAGGTTACGCTCACCAACGAGGCAACCCAGGAGAACCGCGTCGAGCAAACGAACGGGGCGGGTCTCTATGCATTTCCTTCTTTGGTACCAGGCACCTACGACATCAAGGCCGCGGCCAAAGGCTTTAAGTCCTCCGCATTGACCGGAATTGTCCTGCATGCCGGCGATACACGCGCGGTGGCAGCCTTGCAGTTGAATGTGGGCACAGCATCGGAAACCGTAACTGTCTCAGCGACTTCCGAGATGATTCCCGTCGAAAACGGTCAGAAGATCGATGTTTTGACCAGTGCGGACATCGAAAATCTTGCTTTAGCGGGGCGCGATACCTCTGAGTTGCTTCGCGTGCTTCCCGGCACGACGGTCATGTCTGGTGGACTCACCCAGACGAGCCCGGCATTCAGCGATCTGAACGTCACGGTCGACGAAAGTGCAATCGGCAATGGCTACAACATCAATGGTGCGGTAAACCGCGGTGGCACGGCAATTTTGTCTGACGGCGCGGACATGATCGATGTCGGCAACATGGCTTCATCGCTCACGATTATTAATCCGGAGATGACGGAAGAAGTGAGCGTGCAGGCCTCGAACATCAGCGCCGACCAGCCGTTTGGCCCCGTCGTCGTCAGCACGATCAGCAAATCGGGTAGCGCCAACTATCACGGCGATGCGTATTTTAATGCCCGCAACAGTGTGTTAAACGCGAATAGCTGGCAGGGCAATCATACAAACACGCCACTCGGCGCGCAGCACTACTACTACCCGGGCGGCAGCTTCGGTGGCCCGGTTCCCGGGACGCACAAGAAGCTCCTGTTCTGGGGTGGCTACGAACGGTGGCTGCAGAACCAGGGCAATCAAAACATCCTAAGTTCCTACATCCCCACTCCAGAAATGATGCAGGGCAATTTCAGCATGGACAATGCCGATAACCAGGCTCTTTGTCCGAAGGGCTTTTTCCAGGGCAAACCCCCGGGCGGGTATCCGGGCGGTTCATGGTGCAGCGACCTTGGCGGAACCATTCTGGCGAACGGCGCTACTACCACGACGCTGCCGACTCCAGCTGCGACGGGAACTGTGCAGGTCGGAACGACGACCTACACAGTGGACAACGGTCAGAAATTTCCTGCTGGTTTCCTCGATCCCGGCGCCGCGGCTCTGGCCAAGATCTGGCCCAAGGCCAATGCGAACCCGGCAAACACTCCGCAAGGGCAGAACTACTATCAGCCGGTTGTGAATATCAACAACGGCTGGATTTATCGCTTCCGTCTCGACTACCAGCTGGGCGACAACACCAAGATTTATGGATCGTACCAGCAGGCCTTCAGCTCGCAACTTGCGCAAGGGAACGGCGCGCACCTTTACTGGACGCCGGGCAATGCAATTCCGTATCCCGGCGGCGGCGAGCCGGAGAACTCCTATGGCAAAACCATAGCTGGGCACATCGTGCACAACTTCAATTCGACAACCACAGCGGACCTGATGGCTGCATGGGCCTTCGGCAGTTACCCGTTCGTCGAGCCCGATCCCACGGCTGCGTTAAGAAGCAAACTGGGCTATCCGGACAGCTATGGCAAGGTCTTTCCGGCTCCTTCGGGGACATCCATTGGCTCGTTGAACATCCCTGCCTACAACAGCGCGGGTAACGAAACCTTCCCGGACTTCTCACAAGACTCGATCTTCGAGAACCCGAAAGGTTCGTATGCGGTCAAGAAGGAGGCACCGCAGTTCGGCCTTACGTTGACCAAGGTCTGGGGACCGCACACGGTCAAAATGGGCGCGTTCACGCAGACCACCGATAATTTCCAGAGCACCTTCTCCAGCTACCTGGATGGAGACCTGCAGTTCGCCGCCGGCCAGAGTCCTGACCTTATCAACACGGGAAACACGTCAATAGGCTCGCCGCAAAATGCGACAGCGAACTTTGTCAACGGCATCGTATCGAGTTACTCAGAGAACAACACTGCTCCGATTCAAGACCTCGCTGAAATGTCACTGGCAGGTTTTGTGGACGACACGTGGAAGGTCACGCCGCGCCTGAACCTGGAGCTCGGCTTGCGCCTCGAGCACGTGGGCCACTGGTACGACCGCGGCAAGACCGGTGTGCCGGTCTTCTACGCGGATCGGGTGACGTCTGATTACTTCAACGGCAAGTATGCTCCCGGATTCTACTGGCACTCGATTGATGCCGGCGTTCCGTTGAGCGGCCAACCCAACCGCTTCGCGTATCCAGACCCACGGTTCGGTGTCTCCTATGACGTATTTGGGAAAGGCAACACCGTTGTCCGCGGGGGATGGGGTGTGTATCGTTTCGTGACCCAGGTCAACACGATTCAGGGGGCGCTGCAGTCTGCACAGCATGTGTTGGGAGCCCCGTCTTTGAATGGACATCGTCTCCAGATGCAGAACATCCATAACATGGCCTATTCACCCTGCCCATCTGCGACCAAGCCTGCACCGTGCGGCACTCAATCCGGCCAGACCGGTTTGGATCCGACGGACTACGGACAGCCGATGACGCAGGCTTACAACTTCACCATCGACCAAAAACTGCCCTGGAATTCACAGCTCGAACTCTCCTACGTAGGAAGCAGCACCAGCCAGCTTGTCGACGACGGAGAAGACATCGAGGGCAGCAACTTTAACGAGTTAGCCAACCAAAACAAGACGCCGATGGGCGCCCTCTTCCAGGCTGATCCGAGGACTGGCGTCATCGCCACCAATCCGGAAAACGTAACGGAGAATCCGAACCTCTCCAACTTCACGGAAACTCCGACAGGGAACACGTTGGCCGACTACCACCCTCTGGGTCTTGCCTATGGCACCTCGGGTGTTTTTATGATTCAAAACACCGGATACGGGAACTACAACGCTCTGCAAGGATCGTGGACCAAGACAACGGGACGCATCACGTTCAACTTCAACGCGACCTGGGCCAAGACTCTGGCGACGGCTTTGCAGGCGAACCCATATGTGTTGCGCGCGAACTACGGTCCACCGGCGATTGACCGGCCCTTGGTCTTCAACGCTTCCTATACGTACAGCAGCGGCAACCTCCATACTGGCAACACGCTCGTGAACCAGTTGGGTAGCGGCTGGACGATCTCGGGCATTTCAACCTGGCAAAAGGGCGGCTACATTCCCGCTGAACTTGGAAATGGCGTGCCGAACTTTGGTATGGGCCTGCAGTACATCAACCAACCATCCGACCCGAGCGCAAATGGACTCGCGAAGGACACAGGAGTTGGCACCGGCATTGGAAGCGCGACGTACTTCGGTACGGATGAGAACATTCCGATTATTCCGACGCTCTCCTGCAATCCAACCTCGGGTCTGGCAAGCCACCAGGTCCTGAACGGCAAGTGCTTCAACGCCCCTGCAGTGGGAACGCAAGGCGGACAGAAGTTCCCCTATATGAGCGCCACCCCGTATTTCAACAATGATTTGGCGCTTTACAGGACCTTCCACATTCACGAGAAACAGAATGTCCAGTTGAGGGCAACCGCGCTCAATTGGCTGAATCACCCGCTGCAGGAATTCGCCGGCAGCAACTACTACTCGATCAACTACAACGTGGACTACAACTCCAAAGCGATTACGCCGAACTTTAACCAAGGTTCCACAGGCGCGAACGCATTTGGCGTGATGACGGTCAAGTCGCAATCGCCGTATGCCCGCATCATTGAGTTGGACGTGAAATATAGGTTCTAACGAACCCCGATTTACGGGAGGCGGTTTCTCCAACCGCCTCCCGTTTTTTTGTGAGCAATTTCGTGATCGTGGAAAGCTTAGATACAACTGACACGCACCGTGCCAGAATAGAAGACACGAGTGATTCTCGGAGGCGTACGGCCTGCGAGCAAAATAATTTATGGGAAGCGCGGCCAAACTCATCCTAGCGAGCATCATGAGCGGGTGCTGTGCCGTTGCTGTCGCGCAAACCAAGGCCGATGGCAAAGCGCCGAGAGACTCGGCGTTGCGAGAGCACTACGGTGCTGCCTTGAGCGATCTGAGATCCGGCAAGCTCGATCAGGCTTCTGCGGAGTTTCGCGCATTTCTCGCCAATGCCATTGGACAGCTGGCAACGGATCGCGCCCAACTAGGCGATTACGCCAAGGCAGCGCCGCTCTTCGATGAAGCCCTGGCATTAGAGCCGGAATTGTCCTCATTGCGCCTCGAATACGCAAAGATCGCGCTCCTGGCGAATGATTCTTCTCATGCGCAGTCATTGGCCGAAGAATATCTGAAAGATCATCGCGGCAACGCGCAGGAGCTTGCGCAAGCACACCAGATTCTCGGCCGCACGCTTCTGAAAATGAATAAGGATCAGGATGCGCGCAAGGAGCTGGAGACGGCGGTTGCTCTCGATCCGAGCTTTGAGAATGGCTACGATCTTGCGGTCACATGCCTGGACCTCGACGACGAGAAATGCGCCACGCAACTCTTTGGCGAGATGCTGACCTCGTTGGGAGATACTCCTGCGCTCCACATGATCTTTGGCCGCGCATACGGCAACTCTGACTTTGCGCCACGAGCGGTGACGGAGTTTAAGAAAGCCATCGCTGAAAATCCGCGCCTGCCCGGCGCACACTACTGCCTGGCAGCGGCTTTGCTGACCATTGGCCAGGACGACGCGACCCTGCAGCAGGCGGAGGAAGCGCTCAAAAAAGAGCTTGAGATCTCTCCGCATGATTCTCTTACGTATGCGGCGCTGGGAAAATTGGCCGCGACGCACAGCAAATATCCTGAAGCCGAACACTATTTGAAGCAGGCCATCGCGCTCGATGGAACGAATCCTGACGCGTTTTTGTATCTGGGGCAGATGGACTACGACACTAACCGGTTTGATGATGCCGAAATTTACCTTCGCAAAGCCATCGAACTCACTTCCGATCCATCGCGCAATCGGTATCAGATTCAGAAAGCGCATTTTCTGCTAGGCCGAATTCTTGTGCAGCAACACAAAGAAGCAGAGGCGCGGGCCGAGATGCAGATTGCGCGCACACTCGCGAACAAGGTGCTCTCTCACGATAAAAGTGAGCTTGCTGGATTACTTGAGAACCGCGCGGCCACTACAGGAGCGGAAGAGGGTATGCCGGATGCCACTCCTGCAATCGAAGCGGACCGTAAGCGCATAGACCCGGCGGCTCTTCGCGCGATGAATGAATTCGAAGATCGCCTGACTCCGGCTATTGCGGACAGCTATAACAATTTGGGCGCCAATGCTGCATCCAGTGGCGATTACGGCAATGCGTTGCGATACTTTGAGCGTGCTGCTCGATGGAATCCCGCGCTCGATGGGCTTGACTACAACTGGGGCCGAGCGGCTTTCATGGCTTCGCATTTTTCTGAAGCGGTCGAGCCTCTTTCCCGCTACATCCGCACACATCCGAACGATGCCGGCACTCGTGCTGCGCTGGCGATGAGCGACTTCATGACCGAAAACTATCGCGGCTGTCTCGATATGCTCAACGGAGTGGACGAAACGGTCAGTTCGATTCCTCAGATGCAGTACATTCAGGCCGAATCGCTTGTGAAGATCGGTCAGGTGCCTGACGGGTTGGCGCAACTCGAATCCCTTACAGTAAAACATCCGGAGATTGTTGAGGCGCACCGTAGCCTGGGCGAAGCGTTCGCCCTGCAGGGCGAAAAGGTGAAAGCCGTCAAGGAACTGCAGGTGGCCATTGCACTGAATCCCAAGGACGCAGAGTCACACTACGAACTTGGCAAGATCGAACGCGAGAGCGGAAATTTTGCAGGCGCAATTACGGAGCTGCAGTCCGCGATTGCACTTGATCCGAATGATTCGAATGCCCACAAGGAACTCGCCAATGCGTACAAGCAGACGCAGAGAACGGCCGATGCCGACAAAGAACTGCAGCTGGTGGATGCGCTGCAAAAGGCGCAGGCGCCCGCGTCGAATGCATCCACTTCGGGCGAGCAAAAGAATCCATAAACAGGGTCTGTGCGGCTCTACTTCGTTTTGCGATCTGCGTGATCTATAAGCTTGGGCCGAATGCTCTCCGGCGGAACGATTCCGCGACCTTCGAGTACGGAGTAGTGCTCATCTGCGGCAAGATTAGTGATGTGATCGACTGTGCCTGAGGGCCAGCGAATCTCCACGCTGTCGATCTTGGTGGCAGAGCCGAGGCCGAAGTGAAGGCGCAGATCATTCTGCGAAAGATAACTTCCTCCACTATGTACCTCGTCGGTCTGGGTCATTCCTCCAGCGACGACTTTGAGGCGTGCGTTCAGCGCGAGGCGATTGCTTTTCGTACCAGCTAATTCGAAACTCACCCAATGGCGTCCGAGAATCCCTCGATTTCGAAGAACCATGGGACTCCCGTCGAGATCATTGATGATGACGTCCATGTTGCCATCGTTGAACAGATCGCCCACCGCCAAGCCGCGGGAAACACGTTTCTCTCTGAGTGCTCCTCCGGCAAGGTCACTGGCATCGCAGAAGGTTCCATCCGCTTGGTTCAGGCTCAACAGCTTTGGTTGGCGATAGCCCGGATCGGAAGGGATTGCATCCATCTGCGGATAGACGTGGCCATTCACTTCGATCAGATCGGGCCAGCCGTCATTATCCAGATCGACGAAAGCTGTTCCCCATTTCACCCACGGCAAGGATGCCAGCGCCAGTCCAGAGGGGAACGACACCTCTGAAAAATTCCAATTGCCGTCATTGCGATAGAGATCGTCGTTCTCCTCTTCAAAATTCGTGACGTAGAGAGACGGCCGTCCGGTATGGTTGTAATCGCCTACGGCAATGCCCATCGATGCTTGTTCAGATCCGTCGTTGCTGAGCGCGGTTCCGGATTCAAAGCCGATCTCTTCGAATTTGCCGTTCCCAAGATTCCGATACAAAAAATTCGGCGTCGAATCATTGGCCACGTACACATCGGGCCGTCCTGTGCCGTTGAAGTCAGCCCAGAGAACACCGAGCCCGTAGTATCCATTTGGATCGTTTACGCCAGCTTGCTTCGAAACGTCGGTGAAAGTGCCGTCGCCGTTGTTGTGATAGAGCGCATCGCCAGCGCCTTTCAGGCCGCGCGGACCGCACTGCACATCCACGCCGCGGTACTTGCAATAAGGTGTGCTGCCAAACTGCGGCAGGTCGTCGAGGTGAAAATCGACGTAGTTGGCGACCATCAAATCCGCATAGCCGTCGCCATCGTAGTCGCCAAACGCTGCTCCTGCCGACCAGCGTCCATCCGCCACGCCAGCCTTGGCCGTTACATCAGTGAACGTCCGATCGCCATTGTTGTGATAGAGAATGTTGCCGCCCAGGCAAGTGATGTAGAGATCGGGCCAGCCATCGTTGTCATAATCGCCAACTGCACCGCCCATCGCGAGACATGCTTTTGTCAGCCCTGAGCTCGGTGTAACGTCGGTGAATGTACCGTCGTGATTATTGTGGTAAAGAACGCCCTTGCTCGTTTTTCCGGCGAGAGCCATATCGACTGTCGGGGCATTTGTGAAATAGATGTCCGGCCAGCCGTCGCGGTCATAGTCGATGAGGATGACGCCACCGCTCATCGACTCGAAGATGTATCGCTTGTCTTGAGAAGATGCGTGAGAGAAGGTAATGCCTGCCTTTGCGGTGACATCTTCCAATTGTGGAACCGGGCGAATCGAAGAACATCTCGGCGATTTGGCGCCAGGCGGTGCGGGCGCTGGTGTGGGGTGTCCCAGGCCCTGGCCCTGAATTGTGCCGACTCCCGTGATTGCAATCGCCCCGAGCCAGAGGAGTTTTCGGAACCGGCTTTTGGCGAGCGCCATCGTGGCAACCATCCATACGCTGACCTGTGCGCATCAGGCCAGCTGCTGAAATAAATCGCTTTTGGAGCGAAGTAAGGATATCACGCTTTTTCCGCTGATGAGCGTGCTGAACTCATCGCTGGGCCCGCGTGTCTACTAGGGATTTGTGCCCGGCGTTTGGTAGTGTGCCTAATCGAAGTTGGAAGCCGGAGCCAGCATTTTGCGTCGAGTAGGCGAAGAGTGCAGGACACGATCCCTTCCGCCAACTGAAGTAGATCTGTGCGGAGGGGCCGAGTTGCTGAAAACGACTATCCATTATCAGGCTGTCTCTTCTGAAGCTGGGCGCGAATTGCCTCCGCTGTTAGCTCGGGTGTTGTCCCGTACTCAACTTCCACCTCGATCATTGCCTCTCGAGCGAGAGCCATTCTAGCACAGGAAAGAATGAGATTTTGCGGCTTGCCTGGGTTAGCTATGCCTTGCAAGACACTGTAAGTAATCGGCTTACATCTCTTCTGCGAATGAATGTATGCCTGGGGAAGAATACGCGAAAGAACCGCCAGAACCAATCCTCTCGGTCATCCTTTTGACCGTTCTTGTCTGCTTCAAGGGCATGTACAATCCCACTGTTGGTGGTTTGTTTTTTTTGAGGTGGCAGTTGGACGAATATCTCGAGCGCGTAGTCGACCTGACAGAACCGGCGGCGAATCATCTCTACAACCTGGACGTAGATGAGGCCCGGAGACTTCTGCTGGAAGGCCCGGCGGAAGCCGTCAACCAGGTTCAAGGTTCCTTTGCATTGGTTGCCAAGTTCGGTAAGAAGGTGCGCATGGCTCGGTCGATGGATCGGCCGATGCGGTACTTCCTTGCGAAGCGCCAGGAGGGGCCTGCTTTGATTGTGGCTCCGCGTATCGACGTGATCTTCGAGTGGCTCAAGTCGGAGGGATTGGCCGATCAGTTTCGGCCAACCTATACGCGCATGGTTCCGGCGCATTACGTCGTCGAGCTGCAGTTGATCGGATGTCCTGATCCTGATCCCGTATACGAGAGATTTTTCGTTCCTCCTGCTGAAAAACTTCCCACCGACCTGAACGCGATTGGCGAGGCGTACATCTCTGCGCTGGCGAACGAGATTGCGCGGTGGCTGCAGGCCATTCCAGCCGATGCGCCCATTGGCGTGTGCTTCTCGGGTGGCATTGATAGCGGCAGCGTCTTTCTCACTACGTACCACGTGATGAGGAGGCTCGGGATGAATCCGGGCCGGCTGAAGGCATTTGTGCTCGACCTTGGTTCTGGTCCGGATCTCGGGCAGGCGCGCTCTTTCCTTGAACAACTTGGGCTCTCGATCTTTCTTGAGCCGATCGAGGCGGACGCTTCCACTCTCGATCCGGCCGAGACGATTCGGATCATCGAGGACTACAAGCCGCTCGACATCGAGTCCGCCACCATGGCGCTTGCCCTATCGAAGGGAATTCGCGCGCGCTATCCCGACTGGGTCTACCTGATCGACGGTGATGGTGGAGACGAGAATCTGAAAGACTATCCGATTGAAGCCAATCCCGAGCTGACGATTCGCAGCGTGATCAATAATCCGATGCTGTACCAGGAGGGTTGGGGCGTGGGCAAGATCAAGCATTCGCTCACCTACAGCGGAGGACTGAGCCGCTCGTACGTGCGCACCTACGCTACGGCGCACCACCACGGCTTCAGCGGTTTCAGCCCCTATACCAAACCGAATGTGATCGCCGTCGCAGAAGCAATTCCGTTTATTGATCTGACCCGTTACGACGTTGAGCGGCTCTACGAGTTGAAGGGCGAGATCGTTGCGCGCGGAGTCGCTGCTGTCACCGGCTTTCAGATGCCCGTTTTTCCGAAGCGGCGGTTCCAGCACGGTGCGCTCCCTGAGGATGCGTTGCGGCAGCATATGCCCTATCGCGAAACTGAATATCGCAAGCAGTTTCTCGCGCTCTATCCGTGATGTCTGCCTCGCTCTCTGTTTATCCGGCAAGCGCAAAGGAACGCGACGCGTGGATCGTTGCGCGCCGCGGATCGCGGAACATCGTCGATCCACTGCAGCCGTATGCTTTCACCGTGGAAGAAGAGCGTAGCGCGTCAGGAGAGATGGTTCCGGTTGCGACGGTATTTCTCGCAAATCGCGAATGTCCGTGGCGATGCCTCATGTGCGATCTGTGGCGCAACACATTAACGGAGGGTGTGCCGCCGGGCGCCATCCCCTTACAGATTGACTATGCCCTAAAGCGTTTGCCGCCGGCGCGCCAGATCAAGCTCTATAACAGTGGAAGTTTCTTCGACGCGCGCGCGATTCCGCCGCAGGATCTTGCTGAAATTGCTGCGAGGGTGGCGACGTTTGAGCAGATCATTGTGGAGTGTCATCCTGCATTGGTAGGTGATGCTTGTTTTCACTTTCGAGACCGTCTGACTGGCAGGCTCGAAGTTGCAATGGGGCTCGAAACCGTGCATCCCGAAATTCTGGAGCGCCTGAACAAGCGTATGACCACGGAGCACTTCGCCTCTGCGGCGCGGCGGTTGCGCAGTTGCGACGTCGATCTGCGCGTCTTCGTCCTCGTAAAACCGCCATTTATGGAAGAGGCAGATGCTTTGGAATGGGCGGATCGTTCCATCGATTTTGCCTTTGAATGTGGCGCGAATGTGGTGACGTTGATTCCGACGCGCAGCGGAAACGGAGCCATGGAAGAGTTGGCAGCCACCGGACAATTTTCTCCACCGCATCTGGCAACACTGGAAGCCGCTGCCGCGTACGGCATCGCGCTGAACAAAGGACGTGTCTTTTCAGATCTGTGGGATTTGCGTGCAAAACCCGAATGTGCTGACTGCCACGAGCGGCGCGTCGCACGGTTGCATACAATGAATCTACGTCAAATTATTTTGCCACCGATCAAATGCGATCAATGCGGAGAGAACCGCGGATGAGATATGACCTCGCTATCGTCGGCTCTGGTTTCGCAGGCTCATTGCTGGCGATGATCGCGCACCGGTTAGGCCTGTCGGTTGTTCTGATCGAGAAGGGATCTCATCCGAGAATCGTGATCGGTGAATCGTCCACACCGCTGGCAAATCTGTTGTTGGAAGAATTGACGACACGTTATGACTTGCCGGAGGTCAGATCGCTCGCGAAGTGGGGGAGCTGGCAACGGGCACATCCTGAGGTCGCCTGCGGCTTAAAACGCGGCTTCACCTTTCATCATCATGTGCTTGGGAACGCCGCTCATACGGACTGCGATCGCAGAGGCCAGCTTCTTGTGGCGGCCAGTCCCTTCGATGAGATTGCGGACACGCACTGGTATCGCGCTGAGTTCGATCATTTTCTGGTGCGCGAAGCTGAAAAGCTAGGGGTCGCCTATTTCGATCACGTAGATCTTACTCACTTTGAGCAGCGCGACCGAGGGGGCACGCTCAAGGGTCAGAGAAATGGCCACGGAATCGAATTCGGAGCGCAATTCGTCGTCGATGCAGCTGGTCCGCGCGGATTTCTGCATCGCGCTTTGGGGCTGGCGGAGGCGGAGCTTCCCGGTTATCCGGCAACGCAGAGTCTGTATAGCCATTTCTCTGGTGTTGGTCGTCTCGAAGAGACTGCGTATAGCCGCATCGACGGAGAGTTCCCATACCCAATCGACGATGCTGCGGTGCATCACGTCTTTGATGGCGGATGGATATGGGTGTTGCAATTCAACAACGGCATGACGAGCGCCGGAATTGCCGCGACTGACGCGTTGGCCAGGCAACTGCGACTGACCGACGGAGCCGCGGCCTGGGATCGGCTCCTCGATTCGCTTCCCGCGCTAAAAACGCAGTTTGCGAATGCAAGAGCAGAGCGCCCGTTCACGCTCATACCGCGCCTTTCGTTCCGGTCCGCTGCGATCGTGGGAAACAATTGGGCGATGTTGCCCTCGGCCGCGGGATTCGTCGATCCACTCCTGTCTACGGGGTTTCCTCTTACGTTGCTCGGCGTGATGCGCCTTGCGGAAATTTTCGAGCAGGACTGGGATACGGATCGATTCAGTGCTCGATTGAATGAGTACGCAGCGCAGACTGATGAAGAACTGCTGGCCACCGCGCGCTTGATCGGGGCTTTATACGCAAACATGCAGAACTTCGACGTGTTTGCTGCGCTGGCATTGCTTTATTTTGCGGCGGCCAGCTTTTCTGAGGCTGCGCGAAGGCTGGGCAAACCGCAATTGGCCCCATCTTTTCTCTTGAGCCGGGATCCGGTCTTCGGGTCTGCATGCCGCGCGCTTTGCGAACGTGCGCGGCGATGCGCATCGGAACGTGAGTCGGCTGATCTGGTCGGCGACATTCTCGCAGCCATCGAGCCGTTCAACATCGCGGGATTCGGCCGTCCGGAACGGCGTAACTGGTATCCAGTGGAGGCTGAGGATCTGTTGCAGGCTGCTAATAAATTAGGCGCGACCCGCGAAGAGATCGTTGCACTGCTTCATCGCTGCGGCTTTCCAGTGGATGCCAATTCGACGTGTACACATGAGCGCGCCGCTATGGTGTAGATGGTTTGCCTGCAGAACTCGGCGCAAACTGGATAGGCCGTGTCGATGTGATTCCTTTGCCTTCCTCGATTGTCACAAATTGATCGACGGCGACGTGGGAGACAGATTCTTTGCGGCCGCTTGGCCAGGCAATCTCGATATTCACTGCCTTTACGGCGCCAGGTTTGCCAAAACCGAAGGTGAGCGGCAGTTCGCTTTGCGAGAGATAGCTCGATCCGGATTTCACCATGACCGTCTGACGTGATCCTGTCTCCGTGGTCACCGTGACCTTTGCGCCAATCGCATCCCGGTTCGAGCGGCTTCCTATGAGCTTCATGCGCAGCACAGCATTGCGGTTGCCATTGTCATTGCGCAGCAGACGCGCGGCTCCGTTGTTCGTTGTGACAACGAGATCGAGATCGCCGTCATTGTCGAAGTCCAGATAAGCTGCGCCGCGTGCGACCATGGGTTGACGCAATACGGCGCCGGTCTTGGCCGAAACATCCTCAAATTTGCCGCCCCCTAGATTGCGAAACAGCAACGGCGGCTCTGCATAGTGAAGATTTGGTCGCACTACCGCAATGTCGTCGGCAACGTGGCCGTTAGCGGCGAAGATGTCGAGTCGGCCGTCGAGATCGTAGTCGAAAAAGAAACAACCAAAGGTGAGAGATTGCGCTGAGGCGGCCCCAATGCCCGAAATGCTCGCATTCTCGGTAAAGAGTCCTGAGCCGTCATTGTGATAAAGCGCCATGCTCTCGTCTGTGAAGTTGCCGATCACGAGTCCTGACCGGCCCGAGTTGTCATAATCGCCCGCATCGGTACCCATGCCGGCACGCGCCTTGCCCGCGTCGCTAAAGGCGACGCCCGCGGCAAAGCCCGACTCAGAGAACGTCCCGTTGTGGTTGTTGTGATAGAGCTTGTTTGCCTGCGTGTCGTTGGTTACGAACAGATCAAGCCAGCCATCTCCGTCATAGTCGATGAGAGCTGTGCTCAGGGATTTCCCGCTCGGATCATAAAGGCCTGCGCGCTTCGTCGCGTCCTCAAATCGGCCGTTGCCAAGATTGTGGAAGAGACGCGAGCTCTCGCCTTTATAAGCCTCAGGCGTGCAATACGATTTGTGCTTTCCGTCGAGCGAGCAGAATTGATCCGCCTGCAGGGTCCACTCGGCATAGTGAGCGACAAAGAGATCGAGTTTGCCGTCGTTATCGTAGTCAAACCAGACGGCGCCCGTCGGAAAGCCGGAATCAGCCAATCCGACCTTTGCCGTGACATCTGCGAACTTTCCGCTATGCAGATTGCGGAAGAGATGGCTGCCGCCGATCGCAGTGATATAGAGATCGTCAAAGCCGTCGTTGTCGTAGTCGCCTACTGCGCAGCCGAGGCCATACATCTCAATCGCGAACCCGGCCTGGCGAGTCACGTCGGTAAACGTGCCATCGTGATTGTTGTGATACAGGGCCGCATACGATTTCGCCGTCGCGTGGCCGGGCCAGTCCATCGAATTGACAAAGAAAATGTCCTGCCAGCCATCATTGTCGTAATCAATTACGCAGACGCCACTACCCATCGTCTCCGGAAGATACTTCTTGCCGAACGCGCCGCTGTGATGCTGAAAGCGGATGCCCGCTTGAGCCGTCGCATCGATAAAGCTGACAGGGCCGGCCGGACGCGTCGCCGCGGAGGAAACGACGGCTGAGGGTGATGTAACTGTGGGCTGAGCGGAAGGCGAGGAAGCAGCATGCTCCGGCTGAGGAGCAGATTTCGATTTGCAACCGGCTGCGAACGCTGTCAAGAATGCGAGCAGGAACGCAAGGGAGACGTCGCGATGCTGAAAATGAGCTCTTCGCGGGCGGCGCAAAAATGATTGTAGGGCAAGCACTATGCTGACACCGCCTTTGGATCTCCGCCTGTATTGCGGCGCGAGCTGATCCACATTTCGATCAGCAGTGCGGCGGGGCCAACCCAGAAGAGCGCATACAGCGGCGCATAAATGCTGCTGTTCAAGCGCAACACAAACTCGACGAGAGCGATGATCACGGCGACAACGCACTGTCCGGTGCGCGAGCGGACCGTGGTCTTCGGGTCCGTGATCATGAAGAAGATGAAGAGCTGATACATGGGGCCGGTGATCGGCGCAACTTCAGACTGCCAGGGATCTCCTGTAATGTGCGCGCGCAGAAATGAGAACGCGATAAACGAAACAACGTAGACCAGGGTGATGTGCAGTCTACGGGCACGCCAGAGAATTACAGAACCGAGCAACCAGATGACAATCAGCGATGCAAGGTTGTTGCCCCATTGGATGCTCAGCGACGCGACAGACTGCGAAGCGAGAAAAAGCATGGCGCAGATGCCGAAGTTCGAGGGGTTCCAGATGTGGCGATTCTGCAGGCGCAGAGCATACTTCGAAGTAATGGAGAGAAGGCTGCATAGCGCGTAGGGCCAGAATGCCGGCGAGCGCAGCAGAATGCCAACGCTGATGCCCGTAATGTAGGAGCTCGCAGGATGCGGCCACTTGTGGAAGAAAATGCGTCCGAGAATCATCTCTGCGGCGACGCTTGCGCCAATGGCCAATAGCGTTCTGGTATAGCTTTCCAGGATGCCGAAGGAAACATTGCCGACCAGAAGAATGAGGGTGATGAAGATCGGCGGAATAAACGGATTCAAGTGACTGGACGTGGGCACCCATCCCCTGAACTGCGGTTTCGTTCCAGACTCCGTCCGTTGCGGTTGTGTCGTCGGCTGGCTCATGAAGGTTCCTTGATTGTGTAAAGCCGGTCGGGTGCGAGATCGCTTAAAGTTTGTACGGCTCCGGAAGGCCAGCGGATCACCGCCTTTTCAATGAGCGGACCTTTGCCCAGCCCGAAGTGTACGCGCCGGTCATTCTGCGAAGCGAAGCCGTTCCCTCCGGAAACCTGCTGGACCTGCTCTTTGCCGTTCCAATACAGCGTAACCTGCGCGCCGATTGCACTGCGATTGCTTTTTGTACCTTCCAGCGAGAATTCGATCCAGCCGTTGGTTTGCTCGACGGTGTTGCGATAGAGCAGCAGCGGACCGCGCTGATTGGCCACAACCACATCCAGCGCACCATTGTTCCAGAGATCGGCGAGCGCGACTGAACGGCCATCGTATGTGTCTGTCACGCCTACGGCCTGCGCCACGTCCACGAATTTTCCAGCTCCGTCGTTGAGCCACACACGCTTCAGTTGATAGCCAGATAGGCTGCGTCCGTCGAATGCCGGCCAGTTCGCAGCATCGCCGATGATGGAGCTGTTGCCTCCCGCTACTTTCGTAAAGTCGTACCAGTAGCTTCGCTGGCGATCGAGCGAGATATAACCATTGGCAAGATAAAGATCAAGATTCCCATCGTTATTCAGATCGCCAAATTGCGCACCAAAGCTCCATCCGCCAAGCTCAACGCCGAGATCGCGCGCGAGGTTGCTGTACTTGAGCATGGGCGCTGTGTCAGGCACCCACAGGTTGTTTCCCTGGATCAGCACGCCTTCTTCTGAGATGTTGGAAACGTAGATCGAGAACCGTCCGTCGTTGAAGATGTCTCCGAACGAGACGTTCATCCCGCTCTTCGGCGCAAAGCCCACGCCGGTCTCTTTGCCTGCCTCGTGAAAATGTCCGTCGTCATTGAGATAAAGCTCAGAGACGCCGTAGTCGTTGGCGATAAACAGATCCGGATGTCCAGCTCCGCGAAGATCAGCGGCAGCAGCTGCCAGCGCCCAACGACGGCTGCTGATGCCCACTTTTTGACTGACTTCTTCAAAGCGGCCATTGCCGAGATTGTGAAACAGGTATTTGCGGCCGCCATTTTTCGCGTACTCGAAGCTCTCCGGCATCATGCGCGTGTTGCGCAAATGCCAAAGATTTACATCTTCTGGATAGTAGCCTCCGACGAAGAGATCGAGCTGGCCGTCGCCATCGTAGTCCAACCAGACCGCCGTATTGGCGTTGATCCATGGTGGCAAGCCAGCCTGATCTGTTACGCGCGTGAAGCCGCGACCCTGGTCATTGTGAAAGAGTTCGGGGCGTCCCCACTTGATGAGAAACAGATCTTCGTAGCCGTCGTTGTCGTAGTCGCCCCAGACTGCGCCCATGGAAACGCCGGTCTCTCGCTGATTCACGTCGGCCACGCCCATCTGCTCGGCCACATCGGTAAACGTTCCGTCATGATTGTTGCGGTACAGATGATTTTTGCTGCCAATGGCGCTGTTTGTCGCGTAGATATCCGGCCAGCCGTCGCGATCGAAGTCGACGATGGAAACGGCCGCGCCCATCGACGCAACTTCGGGCATGATGCCCGCAAGCTTCGGATCGAGCATCGGCGCTTCGTGAATGAAATTGATTCCCGCGGCATGGGAGACGTCCTGGAGCGCAAATCCGTAGCGGTCCAACGAGGCATGAGCGTCGGTGCCTCGGCCCGCTGCTTCGCCGGCAGAGAAGTGCCGAACCACGAGAGGGACGGCAAGAAGGCCTAGCAGCAACAGGGTGACGAGGACACGCGCAAGCGGAGTTTGCTTCATCGTGCGGCCTCGCTTGTTAGTGCGTTGCGAAATGCATCGGCCGTCACGTAACGCGTCTGATAAGTCTGCCAATCCTCAGGATGGTGTTGATAGACCCATTCATCTTCGAGCTCTCCAGGCGGCGTGTCGTATTCGGTTCGTGCGTGATAGGGCAATGGCTGCACCGTTCGTGAAAAAGTGGAATTGTAATCGCCGTCTTTGATCCATCCGTCGCCATCGATCACGTAATCGCGCGTCCATCCCGGAGATGGAGGCGGTGGCGCAGCAAAGCGAAGAGCCAATTCATCGCCGGCGTTCATGATGACATAGCGATCATCCGCGCTAGTCAGCAACGCGCGCACATCTCCATAGCGCGTGTAGTAGCCCGAGAGATCGCGCCAGATTTGCGTTGTTGCGGCGAGTTGGTTGTAGTCCGGAATCTCCGGTGATGAGGCATTTGCTTGACGAATCATTGAGAAGCCGCGATAGCGCAACTCCTCAGATTGCGGTGTCAGATGTGTCACTTTGATCTGCGCATTCGGAATACCTTGCGCCCACTCAATCTGATCCCAGTAGATTTCAAGATTCGTGCGCAGGCGTAGCTTGTGCGGCACTCCTGCACGGAAGAGACTCGACAAATCGATGAGGCATGTTTTGTTGCGGCCGGCAGGGAAGCCGAGGTTCTGCAACGCCGTTCTCCAGCCGCCACGTCCATCGGGGATTTCGAGACTCAACGGCTGCGGATGTACCTGGCCCCCTTGCGAGATGGCCACATTGATCGACGAGTCCGATGGATGCAGCCACCCGCGTGCGATCAGCCAGAGCGGTCCGCTTACAGGCACATCCTCGCCGAGATCGATCTCCACGTAATGATCGCGCGTGACGCCCTGGTATTGTCCTCTGCCAAAGGTATCGAGATATCGACCATCGAGCGATCGCACAATATCTGTAACGTCTTGGCCAAGGTCGTCGACCGCGTGCGCGACGGGATGTGATGTGGCCACAGTGGTGATCGCCAGTTTTACGGGCGGCACAGAGAAGCGCTCATCGGTGAAGATCTCTGTGCCCGTCGGATGATCGACGGCCATCAGTCCTAAAGAGTCATAGTAGTAGGTCTCCCACAGCTCGCCTGTAATGCGCAGATCGAGCGCGCCATTGAGAGGAACGAGCTGATCTCCGGGAATCTTGTACCACTCCTCGGTGGCTGCAATGCGCGTCGGCCCCATCGAATCGATGCGCAGGCCGAGAGCCGATCCCCACGGAACTGTGTCCTTCACGAACTCCATCGCGTGACCATTCCACGCAAAGAGAAATGGACAGGAGCCTTTCAGGCGCTGTTCGGCCACGAACTCCTGGTCGGCCTTCAGTGCGAACTCGGCGCGTATCGTTCCATTGGGCCACAGAATGCGCGCAACCTCCGCGCCCGTTTGATCGCCCAGGCCGAAGTGAAGAAGCGGACTTGTGATGGATTGCTTTTGCACCAGTAGCCCAGAGCGAATCTCAATCTCGCCGCCAATGCCGAATGAATTGATGCGCTGATCACCCGTAGCCTGGTGCGCGCGCGGGCGAATGATCTGCCAGTGGTAGTTCTTTGTTCCGCGATTCACGCCTTGCACCGGTTGCCCGTCTGAGGTGAGGCCGAGAAGGTCGAGCCGGCCGTTGCCGTTCAGCGTTGCCGCATCGAAAACCCGCGCTGGCGTGCGCAACCCTTGCAGTAGCGAGAACTGGCCGTTCTCATCTCCGAGCCAGAGAAGAGCGCCAGTGCCATTACGATCTGCAGGCGCTACCGAAGTGAGTAACAGATCGAAGGCGCCGTTGTTGTCGAAATCACCAACGCGCAAGCGAACCGGGCCGGCGAGAGAATGCGCTGGATCGGGCACGTGCGCAACCTCGCTCGTACTCCACGCGCCATCAGCGCCGGAGATACGCAGAATCGAGCCATCAGACCGAACCACGAGAAGATCCAGCACGCCATCATGGTTGGCATCGGCGGCTGCGATCGCTTCCACGGTTCCAGACTGCATGCGCAACGTCTGCTCATCGAAGGTTCCCGAACGCTGATTGAGAAATATGTGCAAGTCTCCGTTGCCATCGATCAGCGAAGCATCAGGATTGCCGTCGCCATTCAGATCGGCCCACACAAATTGCCGGATCCCGGAGACACCGGCGAATGGATGGACAGGCTTGAATGTGCCGTCGCCATTGTTGCGGAGAACTGTCAGCAATCCACTCGTCGATCCCAGCACGACGTCGAGGTCGCCATCAGCTTCTAAGTCAATGGCCCACGCGCCGGTATAGCGAGCATCGAGAATCTCTTTGGGTAGCTTGGTTTGCGCCGTGACGTCTGCAAATTTGGCAGGATCACCTTGCCGCAGAAAACGCACCCCGCCCGCGCCGGCCAGCACGAGATCGGTCTTGAAATCGTAGTTAAAGTCGATCGGCAAGATCGATTCCGGCGATGGTGGGGCAACTGAAGGTCCGCTGGGGAAGGGAATTGTTGCGCCGGTAGCGAGCCGCACCTGTTTCGTATCGGCTGTCACAACGACAGGCAACCCTTCACCGCTCAGCGAGACAGCGCCAATCCAATCCCATCTTTGGTTGTCGGTATTGACCAGAGGCTGATCGTCGAAATGCAAAGCCGTATCCGGAGCCGACGGTTTGCTGGCAGGTGAGGGTAAGCGCAGAAAGTGCGAGAAGGGCTGAGCCTCTTCGCCCGCTGCCGGATGCAGAATGGCCAGGTCAGCGCGAAACCGCGGGAGTTGCATCAGCACATTGCGAAGAAAAATACTGCGAATGGCCGCGGCTGTCGGCGGCGTAGCTGCAGCCGCGGCTTGCAACTGTCTGAGCTGCTGCCGGGCATCATCGGGCCAAGAGGCGGACTGCACCGCGATCCGTGTGACTGCGGAATGCAGAGTTACTTCATCGCCGCGCTTTGCCGCAATGCGGCTTAATTCAAGCAGCGCTGCAAGGTTGTTAGGCTGGGCCCTGAGAATCTGTGTGATGAGCCCTTGAAACTCGGCTTCGTTGTTCGGTGCACCCTGGCGCTCAACCTCAAGTGCGAGCTGATAAGCCGCTGCCAGGTTTGCGGGATTTGCGGCAATCGCTTCGCGAAAATCGCCGATTGCAGCCTGCGAGTTGCCGCGGTCGCTTTCAAGAAGCCCGAGAAGGTAAAGAATGTGATCGTTCTTCGGGGCCAGTTTGAGTGCGTGATCCAACCTTTGTGCTGCAAGATCGTAGTTTCGCTGGCGCAGAGCGAGGATGCCCCAGTTTGTCCACGCCGCCGGCTCACCGGGTGCAAGCTGTGTTGCCTGCCCCAAAGAACTCTCCGCACGCACATCATCGCCAACCTGCAGCGCCGCCAGACCCACGTAAAAGGTGGAGACAAAACCATGGTAGGCCTGTGATGAAGGGGCAGGTAATCCGCGGTGACATCCTGCGTCGAAGAGTACGGTGGCGAGGGTGCAAGCGATCAACCTTGCGGAGTGGAGTGGACGCAATCTCATCTCTTTGTTATTGCAAGAATTTTACTGGATATTGCGCGCTCGCAGCCGGCGCGTCAGCGGGCAACACCAGGTCTCGAACCCTTCAAGCCAATTCGTTTACGCCGGTTGCGTTTTACGCTTGCGGCCTTGAACCAGAGGACACTGATCCCCAGAAAAGGCAACAGAAACAAGAGCAGATCCCAACGCCCCATCAGCGTAGGAGTTACCTGCACATCCGTGTCAGTTTCGCCGCTCGCGACGGAACTGGCAAAGAGCACTCGAATGTGCCAGGCCTCTTCTTTGTCAAAGGGAACGTCTGTCTTGTATTCAACATGGCTCAAAAGTTTTTCGCGCCATGCGCCATAGATCGCCTCTGGAAGCCGTTTGCTCACAGGCTGAACGGCCACCTGAACCTTCATATCCGCGGGAACGCTGGCCCCTTTTGGCGGATCAATCAGGACATAAAAGCTGCCGGTTCCTACATCCGGGTTGCTCCACACTTCGATCGAGAACGATCCGATCTTCCGGTTCTGCATAATCAGATAGGGAGGACCAATGTGCGCCAGTGCGGGCGAAGCGCAGAAAACGAGTAAGAGTGCCCAAACCCATGTGCGCGGCGCCAGCTGACAGATCGCTTCGTGTGGAAGGAGATTTTTTTTTCGAGATTTGTGAGTGAAGCGCAGCATATTATCCAGCCATCATTGTTGCCCGCATATCCATGGGCTGGGTCATCAGCCATGCCGAGCAGAGAAATAATAGAAGGCAGACCACAGCCCAAGGTGCGAATGCACGGACAGGATGCTCCTGCGCATCTTCTTCAGCTAGCCGCCAGGCGACCAGCATGGAACCTGCCAACCCGAGCAGTAGGAAGCCGAACTCCAGAGGCTCGACGAATGTCTTCGGAAGCCCTACGAGCGTCCAGCGCGGATCGCCCAGAATCGGCCATCCCAGCTCAGCAAATGCGTTCTGCGTCACCGGGACAATCGTATAGAGGCCAGTGAAAAAGTGGTACCCGTAATGTGCCAGCCACATGCCAAAGCCAAGCGGCGCCAGCGAATAGCTGTAGCGGACCCCGATGGTCAGCAACCCGCTTTTCAGGCCAGCTGCAATGCGCGTGACCCAGCTGGCCAGACCCAGCAACACGACAGGCTCAATCACAATTACCAAGGCAAAGAGGAGGCCGAGCGCCGTTACCTGGTTGGCGATGCGCAGCCGCTTCTCCATCCAGCTTTCGACAGCGTAGACCGGACTGACCATGCCGAACGCATTCATCAGCGCGCCGAAACAGAAGATGACCGTGAGAGCCGCAATATCTTTGCGGCGCGAAAAGCGGCCAATCCCCGATCTCTGAGGGTCGGCCATCAACTCGCCCGCGGGCAATCGGCTCAGCATACCGACATTATCGTGCGGGCAGGCATGCACGCAGTCGAGGCAAAACGTACAGTCCATATTGCCCACTTTGGCTGGTTGAAAGAGGGCGAGTTCGCAACCACGTTGCAAAACGACCAAGTCTGAGGAAGGCGCACGGCGGCCGCGAATGCAATCCCTGGTTTGGCAGCTGTCACAGACCTCGTGATCACGGACCGTCACCTCGAGCGGCGAAGCAGTTGCGGCCACGAAATTGAATTGGCCGATCGGGCAAACGTACTTGCAGAAGGTTCCGTGCGTGAAGAGGCCATCGACTACGAGCACGGCCGCAAAATAGCCCAAAATGACCCAAGCGGTGAGCCACGGCGATGACCACAGGCTGAATACTTCATACGCAAACAGCACCAGTGCGAAGAGAACGACGGGAATCCACTTGTTGCGCAATGCACGCGGCCAGGCAAAGCGCGGCCGAATCCAGCGCCGCATCAGATTTCTCACCAGCATGAAGGGGCACGCCAGGCAGAAGAGATTCCCTGCGCAGAGCAAAGCCAGCACAAGCGCCCCGCGAAAATGTACCCAGGTCAGAACGGTGGCCAGATTTTTAGGAGAGATCTGCATTCCCACGAGCCCCTGCAGAATCATGACCATGCTGATCAGGAACAAGGGAATCTGCAGCCATGTGCGGGAGTGACGCCATTTCAAGAATCGGCCGAGAACAGGAACGGCGAGAAGGTCGAAAGGCGGCGCCGCAAAGAACTCATCCTGATCGAGGGTCTCATCCTCTTGCGGAGAACCGGCCGATATTTCGGGCGACTTGTTCACCGCGACTGGACCCCTTTCACATCAATCTGCTTTTCGATCTTACGGCCATCGGCCAACGTGATGTGCAGAAGCACCACCCAGTCCCCGCCCATATTGAAGTTGAGAGAGGACTCGTAGTTACCAGGAGCCATCTCGCGCGCATCGCTGAAGACCGGAGCCATACCGGGATGTGCCATATCGCCTTCTACTGCAATCTGCGCGTGAGAGACAGGGCCTCGATGAGCATCCGTCAGCTGGAGGGAAACCGTCGTCCTGCCTACACGTACCGGTTGCGGCGAAATGGTCTCGCGGACGGTGATATCGTGAGCAGCATTCGCTTGCCGATGGCAGGAGGTAGCGCTCATCGAGGCGGCCAAGCCAATCGTTATCTGGCCTAAAAAGCTAAGAGCCGCCTCGAGGCGGCCCCTGGAGCTTGAACGTCTCATCCCGAGCAATACCCTGGCATCACTGGCTGCAATTCGATTGATTCTATGCGTGGCACTCCGAAGCCTCTTCCTCATCGCGATGCCACGAACAGGTGCAGGTGGCAGTGTGGGCTTCGCCTTGGGGCGGAAACATATGGTAGTACATCCCGATCATCATCGGAACAAATACGATCGCATTGTAGAAAAGATGGAGCTGCACCCGCGGAATGAACAGCTGAATGATGCTGCAGGGCACAGGTTTGCCGAACAGGTTGTGATGGATCGTTGCCTGCGTGATCAAAAGCAGGTGCTCGATGTGGTGCCAGAACTGGATATACAGCGCAACGGTCCACCACTTGTGGCTGCGGCCGGTGAATCCTTTGCGAAGCACCCAGATTCCGATCAACATAACCAGCGCGTAGCTATAGTGCAGAACTTCCGATTTGATGAGCCACGGATACCACAGCCCCAAAATGCCGTTGGCCTTGGATGTCGGCCATCCCATCACCCAGATCTGGTAAGCCTGGACAAAGTGTTCACCCCAATGGGCGAGCACGATAAACATAAACACCCAAAGCGCACGCTCGTGCCCCTGGCTGTTGAGCTTCTCGTAGAACGACTGTCGGGTTGACGCAGGCAGAACCTGACCAGGGAAATTGGGAATCGAAACAGCCATCCCTTTGACCTCACGAGAATAAAGATCGCAACCCGAAACCGCCCACCAGTTTACCTTAAGGACCGCTTGATCAGGTTCGATTTAAAGAACTAACTTAATCTCAGCCTTTGGGTGGAGATCTTCGGCTGCCTGGCTATAACTATAGTCGAGAAGAAAGTTTAGCCGGGTTCTGCACCGTAAATCCAGATTGTTTTCGCCCGCGAGACTGGCGGAATTTCGGGCCGGAAGCGTGGACCCATCGAGAGGTGCTTCTTTTGGCAAGACTCACTCTGGCGCTCGACATCGGGGGTACGAACTTCAGCATCGCGCTTTTTGCCGATCGCTCTCTCACTGTGGTTGAAACACGCCCGACCCTGCGTGGGGCAGGTCCGGGTTGGATGCTCGATCAGATGCAGGAGATCTTCACCGGCTGGTGCGTCGACCAGCTGCTCGATGGCTGCGGCATCGGTTTTGGCGGGCCCGTCCATTTCGCCGAACAGCGCGTCATTTATTCCACGCATGTGAGCGGATGGGACAACTTCGACTTGATTGGCGAAGTCCGCCGCCGCTTTCAGGCACCAGCCATCATGGATCGTGATTCCATCGTTGGCGTATTGGGGGAAGGTACTTATGGCGCGGGAATCGGTACGCGTCCGCTCTTCTATATGACGCTGTCCACTGGAATCGGTGGCGGCTTCCTCGACGAGCAGAATCACCTGCTGCGCGGCGCGGACTCCTTCGCCTGCGAACTTGGTCACCACACCGTTGTGCCGGACGGTCCAGAGTGTCTCTGCGGACGCTCAGGATGTTTGGAGCGAATGTGTTCTGGTCTCTGGCTCGAGCGGGACTATGGAGCGTCGGCTGAAGTGCTGTTTGACGATCCAGCCTTTGTCCGGAGATATGTAATGCCGTTGGCGCGCGGACTGAAAAATTGCATCATGTTTTTCAATCCGGCACGGATCGTGATTGGCGGCGGTGTTGCCCGCGCCGGCGATCGGCTCTTTCTGCCGTTGCGCGAAGAACTCGCCGCGCAGATGCCGCCGTGGTCGAAGGCAAGGATTGACGTGCAGCCAGCGAGTTTGGGTAAACAGACGGTTCTTTGGGGAGCGCTCGAACTCGCTTATCAGGAACTTTATTCCAGGCAAAAGCCTAATTTCGGCTGACAGTGCTCCGTGCATCGCAGTCGGCCGGGAATGTATCCGGCCCGGCCACTGTCATGACGTCGACGGCAGCAGTTGCATGTCTCCTTCCACCACAGGAAGCGAAGCAAACCGCGCAAGGCGGAACTCACCCCAATAGCCAGACCAACGGGGATCTGATTGCAATGCAGTACCAAGGCGACGGATCATCTCCTTCCCGATCTCTGCATATTCCGGCCTGTCAATCAGATTGAAAGCATCCTCGCTCGAAAGGTCATAGAGCTCATCGACTGTCGACGTGCAGTTGTAGGCATAGAGAAAGTGCCGTCCGTCGGGAAAGCGATGTTGGAGGCCGCATGCGAAGTTGACGCCGACATGCCAGCCGCCGAAGAAAAGCAGGGTGCGTTCCTGATTCGCGTTTTCGGTGAGCATGTGCGGCAGAAGAGACACGCCGTCAAATTTGGCCTCAGCCTGAATTCCAGCGGCCTCTAGCAGAGTCTGCGAGAGATCAAGGAGCGAGGCCGGCGATGAGACGGTTGCGTTGAATTTAGCCGTGTTGCGAGGCGGCTTTAAGATCAATGGCACGCGCAGAACGTCGGGATAGAGGAAGACACCTTTGTCGACAAGAGCGCGGCGACCGTTCATCTCTCCATGGTCGGAGATGAACGCGATCAGCGCGTTGTCGTAGAGGCCGCAATCCTTCAGTTTCTGAAGGACCATGCCAATCACCCGGTCCACAATCTCCATCTGCAGAATGTACGCGACGCGATAGTCGAGCAACTGCGCATCGTTGTAGATGCCCCAATAGCGGCGATAGACGTCGATGATCTCCGGCTCATCATTGGCGCGCTGCCAATCCCGCTTTTTTGCCTCTTCATAAGAGGCGGGCAAGATCATGAGGCGTCGCAGTTCTTTTTCGCGCTCCTCGGAACCGGCCGGAATCGCAAAAGGCTGATGCGGATCGAAAAGGTCGAGCTGCAGATAGACCGGGTGGCGTTCTGCGCTGCCTCGGGCGACGAGGTCGTCAATCGTTTGGATTGTTTTCCGGCCCAGATAGTAGCTGTATTGGGCTTCGAGCGGGAACGGTTTCCCGTCCTGCTGGACCACCCATCCGCCCACCGAATTGCCCGGAGTGGTGCGATCCTGCTGCCGAAACACAATCTCGCGCGTATACTTTTGAGGCTTCACGCCAAGCTTGCGTTGGTAAGTGAGAAAGTCGTCGTCATCGGAGACGGGTGGCGCCCAGCGGTCCCATGGCTGATCGTTTTCACCAAAAGCGTCCAGAAACTTCTTTGCGCCCACATGGCACTTACCCACCTGCCGTGTTAAATATCCCGCGGCGCGCAAATATTCGGGAAAGATAATGTCGTCGTCACGAAGCTCAGTCTGCAGGCCGTCCGGCGCGTGTTCCCCATTACCCAGAATATAGCTATAACGTCCAGTCAGATAAGAGGCGCGCGATGGTGAACACAGAGGGACCGTGCAGAAGGCATTTGAGAAGAAACAGCCGTCCTGCATCAACGACCGGATCGCCGGTATATGAACGTTGCGCGAGAGAGACCGGTCAGGGTGATACAGATCGGGGCTGACCATATCTGCGCTGATAAGAACAATGTGCGGTGGTTTGCCGTTGAAATCCTGCGAGAATGCGCCCATTCCCGTCCGCTGCTGGGCGAAATGGAGCGTTCTAGTTCCAGCGGCGGACGGCACCTGGGCATTCAGCAGGCCATTACCCGCAAACGCTCCGGCCGTGAGAGTACAAAAGGTTCGCCGATCCATCAGAATGGCCGCTCCTTATCGGACGAGAATTGGTGCGTAGTTATGTTAACCGGGCGATGATAGCGTGTAAAGGATTACATAATTCCTTTGAGCTACGGGCCTGTTACAATCCGCTTGCCTGCGAGCCTGTTGTGAATCCAGGTATAGAACCGTAGGAGTAATCGCCCGGAACATGGATATCCTGCAGGTTGCCAAACGAGCGAACGTTTCGACCGCGACCGTTTCCCGCGTCTTGAATGGCTTTCCTGGTGTGCGGGAAAAGACGATGGCTCGTGTTCGCCGGGCCATCGCAGAGATGAACTATGTGCCGAATCCCAACGCGCGCAGCCTGCGCGTGGGCCGTACCCGGCTTTTTGGCTTGATCATCTCAGACGTCAATAATCCTTTTTTCCCGGAGTTGATTGATGCTTTTGAGGGGCTGGCCGCGGCTCGCGGAATCGAGGTCATCTTTACTCACACCAACTACGATCCCAAACGCCTGGATAGCTGCATCCGCCGCATGGTCGAGCGAAGTGTCGATGCGATTGCCGTGATGACTTCCGAAGTGGAAGAGGGGTCGTTGCGGCAGGCCGCCAAAGCGGGCGTGCCGGTGGTGCTGATGAACCAGCGCAAGCTTGCTGATCAATATCCAAACGTGCTCGTCGAGTACGAGACTGGATTTCGTGAAGCTCTGGAGCATCTATTGGCTCTGGGCCACCGTGAGATTGGATTCATCGCCGGGCCCCAATGGCTGGACTCGGCGCAGGGCCGAAAAGAAGCCTTCAAATCCGCTCTACGGGCCCATGCCCTGCACGTTAAAAATGAGTGGATTGCCACGGGTGACATGCGCGTCGAGGGCGGACGCGCAGCGATGGAAAAGCTGCTCGCGCTGAAGCGGCGTCCAACCGCTGTGCTGGCTTCGAACGATCTCATGGCCGTGGGGGCGCTGCAGGCGGCGCACGCGGCGAAGATCCGCGTTCCTGAAGAGCTTTCCATCATCGGTTTTGACGATCTGCCGATTGCCGGTATGGTGCATCCTCCGCTCAGCACGATCCGGCATCCACGGCGCGAAGTAGCGGCCCGAGCGTTCGATTGCTTACAGCAGACGCTGCAGGGAAAAGCGCGCGTGGATTGGCCTCCGCTGCAGCCACACCTGCTCGTTCGCGATTCCACTGCGCCGCCAGCCGGATTGAAGCGCCGCTGATTCCTGCTTATTCGAGAGAATCGATAAGGCGATTCGCCTTGCGCTTATACCGCTGTGAATCTCTCGCTCTGCGGTGACGCACAAAAAACTCTTGACAAAGGTTTCAGTGCGGAACTAGCCTTGCATTCGCAATGTAAACCATTACATTTTATCGATTGCTTTTCCTTCCCCCAACGCTCCGCAACAGGAAAGCAGCCGTGAAATGTAATGGTCAATCCGGCGAAAGAGGCTTTGCTGATTTTGTGAGAGCAGCCCTGTGGTCGCGTTCGCACTAGACCAAGAGGCTGTAGAGAATCCAACCGCGCTGAGATGAGCATATTTCTCTCGCGTCATCCTCAGCGCGGTCATGAAGCGATGTTTTCTGTTTTCACCCGCCAAATCAGAAGCGCCGGGTTGACCGAATTTGATTGGAGGACCAGATGAACTTGAAAAAGCAAGCATTTGCCGCTCTTATCCCTATTCTGCTTCTTGGATCACTATTCCCGGCAGCCAGCGCACAGAGTGTCGACTCCTCTGTTCAGGGAACTGTAGCGGACACTTCGGGCGCAGTTGTGCCCGAGGCAGAGGTGCGGCTTACCAACGTGCGCACCGGCGTTGCACTGAGAACAGAATCAGATTCTGCGGGAAACTATGTTTTTCCGGCCGTGTCGCCGGGCGTGTACTCGCTGGAGGTCTCGCGGCAGGGCTTCGCGAACTATGCCCTGTCTCAATTCAATGTCATCGTCGGCCAGCACGCGACGGAGAACGCGACACTTTCCATTGCATCTGCAGCGCAGACTGTGACGGTCCAGGCCAATGGTCTGGCGAATCTGCTGGAAACGCAGTCGAACGATCTCGGCAATGTGATCGGACCGCAGAGCGTGGCGCAGCTTCCTTTGAACGGAAGAAATTTTCTTCAGCTTGGATTGTTATCCGGCGCCACGCAGACGAACCAGGGCGCGGGTAATGCCTCGATCGCACAGACCGGCCATCCAGGCATGTCGATCAACATCGCCGGCAACGAGCCGGACTTCACCATGTACATGGTCAATGGCATTCAGACCATCGGAACGCGTGCCGGCAATACTTCGCTGAATCTGTCGATGTCGGCAATCGATCAGTTCGAGGTGCACTATGGCTTCTTCATGCCCGACATGGGGACCAATCCCGGCATCGTCGACGTTGTGACCAAGTCTGGCACGAATCAGATCCATGGCGAAGCCTACGAGTATGTGCGGAACAACCAGATGGAGGCGCGTGACTATTTCAGCAAGACCGCGCCGGGTCCTTACCACCAGAATCAGTTTGGTGCCTCGATGGGCGGACCCATATTGAAGACGAAGCTGTTCTACTTCGGCAACTACGAGGGCTATCGGCAGATTCAGTCGAAGTTCCAGTCGGCCTTCACGCCGACGCAGGCGATGTTCGGCGGCGACTTCTCGGCGCTGTCTACGCCCGTCTACGATCCCACGACTTACAATGCGGCGACCGGGCAGCGGCAGCAATTTCAGGGCAATGTGATCCCCTCCAATCGGATCAACAACACCGCCAAACAGCTTCTCGCCTTTTATCTGCCTGGTTCCAGCGCCACCGGGAGCAGCAACGTGAGCGGTAACCCGGCCACTACGCTCAACTCTGACCAGATTACTGCGCGTGTCGACTACAACCTGAATGAGCGGAATCAGTTTTTCGGGCAGGGCTCGTGGCTGAACGCGCCTGACAAGCAGCCCGGGCTCTTTCCATCGCAAGGCACGGCCTATCCTCTGAATACAGAGTTTACTGACTTGGGATGGACCTGGACGCTCAGTCCAACCAAGGTCAACTCGCTTCGCCTAGGTGTTGTGCGCGACGAGGTCTACGATCAGGGCGTCTCAGTCCCCGGAATCCAAACGAAACTCGGAATCACGGGAACAGGCGATGCGGACGGCGTTCCGGGTATCAGTATTGCGGGATATACCGGCTTCGGTACATCGACCGGCCTGCTGGGCGATATCGACAACGTCTATCAGATCCACGAGAGCTTCAACTGGCTGCACGGCAATCACCAGATCAAGATGGGTGGCGACCTGGCCTACACGCGCAGTGTGCAATCGAGCGCAAATGGCAATGCGCGCGGCATCTTCAACTTCAACAATGTGTTTAGCGCGCAGACGAAACTCAACGCTAACGGGACCGTCTCGCAGGTGGCAGGCACCGGCAACGCCTTCGCAGATTTTCTGCTTGGCGATCTCACCACCGCGCAGTCTATCGCAATGCCGAAGACTCACTATCGCTGGACGACCTTCGAACCTTACATTCAGGACACGTGGAAACTGAGTCGCAGCTTGAATGCGAATCTGGCTCTGGCCTGGTTTGCAAATACTCCGCCAAATCCTCCGGATAAGATCAACCGCGATCTGATTCACGGATTCGACTTCAAGACAGGCCTCGAAACATTCGCTGCTCTTGGCACGGCAAACCCAGAAGTCTTCTCGATGACGTTGGATAACTTTGCTCCGCGCATCGGATTGACTTGGCAGCCATGGTTCGATCGCGACATGGTCGTTCGCGCCGGCTGGGGCATGTATTACACAACACAGATGGACATCACCGCGCAATATTCTGTGGTGTCACAGTACATTTCGGTCAACAACCAGGTCAGCAACGCGACATCGAGCCCCAACCCAACCTATGTCCTTGGCGTGAACGCAATGCCGCCCGTGACCGTAGGACAGATCACAGCCGCAGAGGTGCCAACCATCACCGGCGCTATCCAGTACCTCGCTGCCGATCAGCACTCTCCCGGCATCAGCCAGTGGAACCTCGACATCCAGCACACGTTCGGCAAAGCCTATATGCTCGACGTTGCATATATCGGCAACGAAGCCCACCACCTGCAGAAGAACTGGAATCCATGGGATGGCTCTTCGCCCGGCGTGCAGACGTATAACCTCGCCCAAAATCCCTGGTATCCCAAGTACTCGTATATGCAGGAAGTCGATAACATCGGCAACGGCAGCTACAACGCGCTGCTCGTTAAATTTCAGCGGCAGTTTACGCACGGCCTGAGCATTCTGGCGAATTACACGTGGCAGAAGTCGCTTTCGGATGCAACCGAAGGCAGCAACGGCACCCTGAATCAGGACAAAAGCTGCTTCCGCTGCGACTGGGGGCCGACCACATCCAACGTGCCGCAGTCTCTGGTTATCAGCGCGGTCGCCGATGTGCCGGTCGGCCGCGGACGCTACATCGGCCGGGATATGAATCGCATTCTCGATGGCGTAATTGGCGGGTGGAATGTCGATGCCATCGTGACCATGCAGAAGGGGAACCCATTCTCTGTCTCCGCGCCGAACAATACGAACTGGTCGCCAGCGAACATCAAAGCCGATCGTTACTGCAACGGCAGAAATGAACTGCAGAACAAGAACCTGCGCAGTAACGGCATGTACTGGATCTACACAGGCACCGTGGCAGCGGTTAACTCACCGTGCTTTGTGAATCCGGCCACTGACCCGCACAACACCAGCGGTTCAGCGTGGTATTTCGGTACGTCCGGATTTGATATTCTCACCGGCCCCGGCATCAACAACTGGGACATGGGCGTGCACAAGACATTCCCGATTCACGACACGGTTCAGTTTGTCGTGCGCGGAGAGTTCTTCAACGCATGGAACCATCCGCAGTTCGCTAATCCAAGCAACGGCGTGACGGCAACCAACTTTGGCGTCGTCACTGCTACCAATGCAGGGATCGGGCGCATCGCTCAGCTTGGAGCGAACCTATCTTTCTGATAGTTCCCCAGACGCAGGCACCGCGACCATTGTTTATGATGGCTGCGGTGTTTTGCGTTCGTGCGTGCGCACGGCGCGTGGAGATGTTGCGATGAAGACTCGCCGGGAGTTTTTGCAAACGGGCCTGTGCGCCGGAGCAGCGGCAATGCTGCCATTCGAGGGGCAGTCATTCGGACAAAGTAGCCCAAGTCCGGTGCGCAAGCGGCCGAATATCGTTCTCATTCTCGCAGACGATATGGGATTTTCCGACATAGGCTGCTATGGATCGGAGATTGACACACCAAATCTTGATGCGTTGGCTCGCGGCGGGCTGCGTTTTACTGACTTTCATAACTGCCCGCGTTGCTGCCCATCGCGCGCATCGCTGCTGACTGGACTGTATTCGCATCAGGCCGGCATGGGCATGATGACCTCTGATTACGGAACATATCCATATCCGGGCTACGCAGGCGATTTGAGCACGAACTGCGTCACGATTGCCGAGGCGCTTAAAGCCGGCGGTTACATGACGCTGATGACTGGGAAATGGCATCTCACCCCGCTGAAAGTAGGCACGCATAATTATCCGCTTCAGCGTGGGTTCGATCGCTACTACGGCATCATCAACGGGGCGGCAAGTTACTTTGACCCGGCGTCGCTCACGCGCGACAACGATCCGATCGAAGTTGCGAAAGGCGACAGAGACTACTATCTCACCGGCGCAATCGGCGATGAATCAGTGCGATTTCTCGATGACGTATTGAAGGCGGAAAGGCCATTTTTTCTCTACGCTGCGTTCACTGCAGGGCACTGGCCTTTGATGGCGCCTGAGGAGACGATTGCGAAGTACAAAGGCCGTTATCGGATGGGCTGGGATGCGTTGCGCAGAGAGCGGCACGCAAAGCAGCTTGCCATGGGCATTGTACAGGCGGAATGGGGAATCACTCCGCGCGATCCACGCGTGCCCGCATGGGAGCTGGCCTCTTTTCACGAGTGGGAGCAGCGCAGGATGGAAGTGTATGCCGCGCAGATCGACAAGCTCGACCAGAATATCGGCAAGATCGTGAACAAACTGCGTCAGGCGGGAGTGCTCGACGACACGATCATTTTTTTCATGTCCGACAACGGCGGGAATTTTGAAGAGATGAGCCGCATGGCAAAAGGCCAACCAAGGCCTGCCTTCATGCCCGTCCAGACGAAAGAGGGATTGCCTGTAGTACCTGGTAACGATCCGTCGATCATGCCCGGTTCAGCGACCACCTACGCGAGCTACGGTATTCCGTGGGGCAATGCGAGCAACACGCCGTTCCGGCTTTACAAGCACTACGCGCATGAGGGCGGTATCTCGACGCCGCTCGTCGTCCATTGGCCAAGCGGCTTGAAGAACAAAGGCATCACACATGCGATCGGCCATGAGATCGACATCATGCCGACCTGCCTTCAGGCTGCAGGCGTTCCGTATCCGAATGTAAGCAAATCCGGAGCTGCGCCGCTGCCGCTCGAAGGCACGAGCCTTTTGCCAGCCTTCGAAGGCAAGTCGCTCGCTGAGCGTTCCCTCTTCTGGGAGCACGAGGGCAACAGCGCGATGCGGGCAGGGAAGTGGAAGCTGGTTTCGCGATTTCCGGATGCGTGGGAGCTCTATGACATGGAGCGTGATCGCACGGAAATGCATGACCTTGCCGATCAGCAGCCGCAACGCGTGAAGCAGATGGCAGCCGACTACGCGGCGTGGGCGAAGCGCGCCGGCGTGCAGCCGTGGCCCATGCCGGAGACGCCGCGTGGCAATGAACGCGAGGGAGCAATGACCTCGCCGGAGTATCTGCTGAAAGATCGCATATGACGTCGGCATGACTTGACGGTTCGAAAGGGTATACCTGGTGTTGAACTCGATTCAGTGTTTCTCATATCAACGCGCGTTGAACGCGATTGCTTTGTCTGCTGTGTGGGGCGTGATGGCTCATGCGCAAATCAACATCTCGCGCCCAATGCCGGCGACCGTCACGGTGCACGTAAGGGCGGATGGAACAGAGCGCGTGCCAGACACAATCTTCGGCAGCTTCCTTGAGCCCATCGGCAACTCTATCAATGGCGGCATTGTCGCCGAAATCCTGACGAATGGCAGCCTCGAAGCGGGCCTATGGAACCACACGAATCTCGAGAACATGTTTCGCGATCAGCCCGAACTGATCGACTCAACGAATGAAACGGGAATCCCGTTGCCGTGGCAACCTCTTGATCATGCCGCAGGCAACCGGTTCGATTTGCACGTGGGCGATGCGGCAAATAGCTGGCAGTCTCTCGAAATTCTGGGCGCCCCTGGCCAGCAGGCTGGCATCATGCAAAAGGTCTATCTGCCGGTGCAGCGTGAGTTAAGCTATCGGGTCTCTTTCTATGCGAAGCATCTGAGCGGGCCTTCTAGTCTGATGGTTTTGTTCCGCGATCCAGAAACTGCCAAGACATTGGCTGAATCGTATGTAGACGCGCCCGGTACCCAATGGACGAAATATGAAACCACGCTGCGGCTCGCTCCAGGCTCGGTTCGGCGCTTGCAAGCTGTCGACTTTGCGGTGGCCGTTGAGGGAGCGGAACGCGTGGATGTAGATGAGATCTCCGTTCTGCCTGACGATGCCATCGGCATTCTCGATCCTGATGAAGTTGCGGTGGCCAAGGCGATGCACGTGACGGAGCTGCGCCTCGGCGGCAACTTCAGCTCGTACTATCACTGGCGCGACGGTATCGGTCCGCTCGATAAGCGGCCGACGATGGAAAACATCGCGTGGGGAATTCCGGAATACAACAAGTTTGGCACGGATGAGTTCCTGCAACTCTGTGATCTCATCGGCGCCATACCGCAGTTCGATCTGAATATGGGCAGCGGCACGCCGGAAGAGGCGGCCGATTGGGTCCGCTACATTCACGCGCATCATAAAGGTCACGTTATCTACGAACTGGGCAACGAGCTCTACGGCCATTGGCAGGTCGGCTACAAAACAGTAGGCGACATCGGGCCGAGCACGCTCGCGTTCAGTAAGGCAGTCCGTGCCGTCGATCCGGAGGCCGAGATTATTGCTACCGGTCTCGGACCACTCTCCGACGGCAAGTGGAATGACGCGCAGCTTGCCAATCCATCGGGGACATTTGACGACCTGTCCCTGCATTTCATTCTCGGCACCAATCACCCCGCATGGCAGGCGGCGACTCCTGACTTTACGGCGGCTGCTGCATACGCTTTGCCCTATGCCGTCGGTCCTTACTTCGACAAGGTGCAGCAGCAGATCGATGCGCATCCTGAGCTGCGTGGCAAAGTGCATCAGGCCGTGACCGAGTGGTTGTTTAACAGCAAGGGATATGGCGAGCGCAACTTTACGGATGAGAGTCCAAGCTGGATGAATGAAGGCGGAGCGGTAATGGCTGCTGGATTTCTGAACACTGTGCTGCGCCACGCGGCTGAAATCAAGATCACCGATATGACCGGCATCATGGAGTTTGCCGGCATCTGGAAAAAGCGTGAGCAAGTCTACGCCGTGCCCGCCTACTATGTCTTTAAGATGTATACGGTCGCGAAAGACAATACTGTCTTGCCGGTGAGCACGGACTCAGGCAGCTATGATGTGACCGGTGGTGTGCGGCCGTTGGATCATGTCCAAGACATTCCTTACGTCGATGTGGTCGCAACGCGCGCGGCTGACGGCAAAACAATCCATCTCTTCTGCGTCAACCGCAGCTTGGATCAGGATGTGCCCACGCGATTCGATTTAGGGACATTGCGTGTGGACGGCTCAGTACGCGTCGAGCAAATCAGCGCGTCGAGCCGGTATGAGCAAAACAATGAAATCGAGCCCAACCACATTGTTCCGCTTCCAAGCACGATCGGCGTACCCGCCACTGGACCGCTCTCCATCACTTTGCCGCGTGAGAGCGTCACGGTCCTTCAGGTGCCTGTGAAGTAGAGGATCCGAGATTTGTCTGGTCGACGGGACTTTAGCCTTCATTCTCTTTCAAGTAGTTCTGTACAGCCATTCCATGCCTTAACGGGAACAGGTTTGTAGCAGAGCATTGCTTCTCACGTTTCCTATGCCGTTCTTACTCACGCGCTCATTGGCTTGCGCGCTCCAACATCACGGGAAGGGTCACTGATCCTATGCGGCCAGAGTTTTCGTCCACCACGATGATCCGCATCGTGCCGAAGTTTTGCCTGTGTTCCACATACTCGGCAAATGGAATTCCGTCGTGCAAAATCTTCTGATAGGTTTCAGGCTTCAGGTTGAGAACCAGTGTTTGCTCTTTCGCCAGTGCGCGTGTGCCCGTGTCATCGCGCTGCACGAGAAAGATATCGAGTTTATCCGTCCATAGATCGCCCTTTTGCGCCAACCCGATGTCGTCGCCTGCGATGTTCAGTGAGATTGCGGCGCCTTGCGAGGCGTGGTCCCAATGGGCGTTGATGCCGATTTCGCTTTCATCCTGCGGCCTCCAAACCGCCTGGGCCATTCGGTCCTTCAACGTTGAGGGCTCTTTGCTGTAGAGATAGCCGGCGCGATATCGCAATTTCATTCCTGGGCGAGTAGGCACGGTAACCGTGAGCTGGTGATATTTGCCGTCGGGCGGGGCATCGGGCGAGAAGCTGAGCAGATAAGTTGCGTTGCCGTCCGCAATCACGCTGTCCAGTTCACCGAGCAGATTGCCCGACCGCCGGAACGACTGACCGCCTGTAGCCCGCGCCAAGTGCTGCATGGCGGGCCGAATCACATGAGAATCCTGCTGTATCTCCGCTTGTTCCTGCCCGCCGATTGGCCCATTCGCTACACTTGGAGACTCGTTGGCCAGTCCAGTATTTAGCTCGACAGTTCTGTTTTCGAGGCTCGCATCCGTTGCAGTTGCCTGCAACTGCGAAACATCCAGCGGATAGAGACTGACGTGCGCGTCATTGAGAGCCTCCTCGACGCCAATGTTGAAAGCATCCATAGCATCCGGACCTTGCTCGCCGGCTTCCTGATCGGGCCAATTCGCCAGCACGTTATCGCTAGCGGCCCACACAAGATTCTTATGGCCGGGGATGGCGTTCAGGTTTGCAGCGACGCCGATCAGGGCTGCAAGCGCGTCGCGTTGCGGATTCAGTCCCTGCTTCGACAGCTTTGGATTGAGGGCTGGATTTCCGCCAGAGTCGTTTAGAGAGTCGGACGGCGCAGACATCCCGCCCGTGTTTCCGTTCACGTATTGCATTTCGCTCGGTGAGTCAACGTAGTCAAAGTGCTGGCGATTGCGCATTTCCTCCTCCTGCGCGCGGGCAAGTTCCCGTGCAGTTGGTATCCATTTGCGCAATATGGAACTCAGGGCGGCGTGATCGGAGGTTTGTTCAGCCAGAATCTGGAATGAAGGACCTGTCCGAAGATAGAGCCCCACGGGTTCAGACCCGGGCAAACGATCAAGGAACTTAAGAATCTGCTGGCGCGCGTAGTTCAAATCAGCAAAACCAATGCTGCTTTCGTCGAGGAGGAGGATGGTCGAACTCGCCAACGCCACCGTTTGAGCAGGCTGCGCTGTGTGGCTGTTCAACGCCTGGGGGCGATTGGAGTAGACCGCTTCCGATACCGTTGTTGCGAGGCCTTCCGTCTTTACCGGTGGAACATCGTTCACGTGGCTGAGCGACCGGAGAGTTTGCTTCCGGCCATTGTCATAAATTTCGAAATCGTTCATCGAGAGGTCAGTGGCAGGTTTCCCTCGTCTGTCGAATGCGGAAAGATCCACATTGACGAGGCGAGAGTTCACTTTCAAGGAAAAACCGGATGTCGCCGGAAGAGGCTCGGGTTCCTTTGGAAAAGGCGCAGGCGCGGCGACGGCGATCTCGGGCTCAGAGGACGTCGAGGCTGGAGCAGTGGGCTGCGACGTCGCGAGCTCTGGTGCTGCTCTCTCTGCTGCGTTTTCGGCTGCCGCACTTTCAATGGGAGCGGCAGGTCCACTTGTGTCGTCCGCCTGTGGCGTCAGACTGGGCGAAGCATCTGCAGGCGTGTTGAGGCGCGGCTCCCCCGAGGAGTTATCAGCGCTAAGGATCCGCGTCTCCGTGCGAAAGAGATGGTATTTGTCAAAAGTGGTCTCATTCAGCATGGTCTGCAGCGGCGCGTCCTGCCCGCCCGCGTTGGGTGCGGCCGCCTGCGACGTAGATAAGGTCTGCCCGTTGGTAGACGCAACGCGTTCGATCTCTCCGGGAGTGCGGGAGAGGGAGATACTTCGGACCGGGCAAAAATACTTCTTTCCGCCCAACTCTACCGAACCATATTCCACCATCAATTCCGCCTCAGCGATCTCCGACCCTTTTTCCGGGTCGGCGATCAGTGTCATGCGGAGAATGGTTCCATTGGCCGGATCGAGAGTAAGTTCGCCATGATAGGCCCTGAACTCCTGAGAAAGTTGGCCTCTGATGCAGCAGAATTCCAATCGATAATGCGAAGCAGCCTTGGGCACATCGAACCGGAATACGGACTCCCGGCCGGTCTCGCCTTGTTCCCAATGGCTCCATCTCAAATTGCCCTTTGGCAGATCTCCGTACACCATAGGAAAAATCGGTCCGAATTCGCCGGAAGTCACCATGCCGGTCACCGCCGGATTTGAGCTGTGCCCTTGTGCTGCCTGCTCCTGAATTTCTTCCTGGCCGTTCCGATAAAGCACCGTTTGCATGGACCGGCTGACCGGATGCAGCGGCTGATAAGGAACTATCGTATTCGTGGTTTCGTCCCGCAGCCCGGACGGAGTGTCTTCAAACCGGATAATGTTCCGATTCGCAAAGAGATTTGGCAGGCGGTCGAGTGTGTCTCCGACATAGTCAATGGATCTGGCAATGATTTCGCGTTGCTGTGCGACGCTCGGCGCCGGCTGATTGGGAATTTCCGCCGGCGGAGGATCGAGAAATTCTGCCTGATCTGCGAGCGCCACCAACGCCCGGCGTGACTCAGGCCCGGGAAGTGCTGCTTCAAATGCCGCGAGCTTGTTGGCGTTCAATCGCTCTGTCAGTTTCAGGTCGTAGAGCTTTTCAGCGGTCTTAGAGTCACTTTTCTTGCCGAATGAGCCGACCTCGCCCATCAACTGTTCAACAGTTACATTTTTGACGGCGTGAGCTCGCGCTGCTACCAGCAAAGATAGGAACAGACAAAGCGTGGTGCTTCGCATGGAGACCTCACGGTTCGCGCTTGCTAAGTGTAGTCTTGTGAGAACCCACCGGCAATCTTGATTCTGCACGTAGCCAACGCGCGCAGAGAGGATCGCATTCCTTTCGTCATGGAATTGCCACAATGAAGCAACAGCTTACCGAGCTTAGTTAGAATTTGAGGGAGATTCTGGCGTAAACTTGGACAGCGAATTGAGAACAAAATTCACGCCGTTCTTGGGGATTCGGTTAACAGTGGCAGGCTGGCTGTGTCTCGCTGCTCTGCTTGGTGCTTCTGCCCAGCATTCGGCCACGAATGAGTTGCCGGACACTACGGCTGACCACGTTACCGGGCAAGGCTGGTGGCCCACCAAATCTCCGACGTCAACCAAGGGATATGTTGGCAGCCACGTCTGTGCGACGTGCCATTCCGCAATAGAAGCCACCCAATCCCAGAGCGAAATGGCCAAAGCGGCCTTCCGGTTCTCGGGCGGTGTGACCGGACAGCCCGCTCCGGGAGATTTTAAGAGCGGAGCCTACACATACAGGTTCATTCCCAATAACACGCTTCCAGGATATTCGCTTGAGGCGACATCCAATGGCCACTCGATTTCCTCTCCAATTGTCTGGACCATGGGCGTCGGTGTGCACGGCCAGACATATCTGCTGGATCACAACGGCGAATTGCACGAGAGCCAAGCCAGCAGCTTTTCTTTTATCCATGGCGTGGGCCTGACTCCGGGACATAAGCCTGTCGAGGAGGATTCACCTGAGAATGCGCTGGGTACCCCGCTTGGCCCCAACGAAGCTCTGCGATGTTTTGCGTGCCATACGACGGCATCGTCCGCAAATTCCACGCTCAATGCGGCGGACGCAGTTCCCGGTGTGCATTGCGAGGCTTGCCACGGTCCAGGGCTCGATCACGTGAATGCGATGATGGCCGGCCAGCCCGAGCAAGCTCGCCGGGCCATCCTCAATCCGGCATCCCTCACGCCGACAAGCTCTGTCGACTTTTGCGGTGCATGTCATCGAACCATGATGGATGTCGTCCTGCATGAACCTGAGCCCGGCGCCTATACGATCCGCTTTCAACCCTATCGTTTAGAGGAGAGCCGTTGCTGGAAAACCACCAAAGATGCCCGGCTTGCCTGCACGGAATGCCATGATCCCCATGCGCCGTTGGTGCGGGATGCGCACTTTTACGATCTGAAGTGCCTGAGCTGTCATAGCTTGAGAAGCGATCCGAGGCATAAAGCTTCAAGTGGTACCTGGACCGCCACCCCCAAAATCTGTCCGAAAGCAACAACGAATTGCGCCAGTTGCCATATGCCCAGGTCCAATGTCCCCGAGATGCATTCGACCTTCGTAGACCATTTCATCCGGATCGTGCGTCCCGGCGAGCGGGTTCCAAATTGAGACTTCTCTAAGGCTTAGGCGAGAAATGGGAGCCAAGGCAAACGGCTTTGTCAAGCGAATGCGCCCCTATTTTGTGAGTAAACGCATACTTTCGTTTTTCTCCTCTATTTGCAAGTTTGTCCCGGTTCACAAAGCCTATGGCTAAATGGATTTAGCTCTAATAAATCTTCCAGAAATCGGAATGAAGAAGAAAGCAGATTTCTGTTGACAATTCTCCAACTAAAGGATGAGTATGGTCGCCACTGAAGAAAACGTATGCCCGTAACACGGACCGGGAGTCGGAAATGCGATGGTCGGGTATGCCCTTTGGGTTTATTTAGCCCGATAGCTCCCGAGCAAGGAGCGGGCTTGCATATGCAAAAAGCGTTCTATCCAGCGCAAGAAAGAGACTTGCCGTAGCGGAGATTGCTACGAGCAACTGAAGCAGATGGGATAGAACGGGCCAGGTAACCAATTTCTGAGGAGACACAGTATGACACAAATTGCAGAGGTAAGCAGAAGCTCGACGGATCGGTCGAGGAAGGGAATGGGAGTGCTGCTCTGGATAGCACTCACCGTGATGATGGTGGCGATGGCGCCGCGCGCTTGGAGTCAGGACAGCGCGACCATTGACGGGAACGTAGCCGATGCCAGCGGAGCCGTTGTTGCGAATGCCACCGTGACGCTTACAGACATCGGAACTGGCGTGAAGAGGGAAGCGACGACGAACGAGGCGGGCGCATTCCACTTCGGCAACATTGCCGCCGCCACCTACACCATGACGGCGACCGCGAAGGGCTTCGAGAGTTATACGAGGACCGGCATCGAAGTGCACGTTGCCCAACACCTGGAAGAGAATGCGGTATTGGCAATCGGTAGTGAGTCGCAGACCATATCGGTGCAGGCAGATGCTTTGCAGGTGCAGACAGAGACCAGCGAAGTCAGCACGCTGATCAGCGGCGAGCAGGTTCGTCAGCTCGCGACCAACGGCCGCAACGTCGTGCAGCTCGCGGCTCTCGGTCTGGGCGTTTCCAACCAGCTTGCAGCCTTCGGCGGCATCGACGCGCTTACGTCTTCGAACGGCCTGAGCTTCAACGGCCAGCGCACAACGCACAACGTCTACCTGATCGACGGTGGCGAGCAGAATGATCGCGGCTGCGGCGGCTGCTTTATGAACCTGCCTTCGCAGGACGCCATCGGCGAATTCCAGACGCTGGGATCGAACTACTCAGCCGACTACGGAATTGGTTCTGGCGGCACCATCGTCATGATGATCAAGTCAGGCCAGCGGCAGTATCACGGAACCCTGTATGAGTTCAACCGCAACACTGACTACAATGCAAACGACTACTTTCTGAAGCAGGCCAACCCGCCTAAGGGCCGTCCGACATTCCAGTTGAACGAGCCAGGCGGCAATATCGGCGGCCCGCTTTTCATTCCTCACGTGTACAACGAGGCGAAGAACAAGACGTTCTTCTTTGTGAATGAAGAGTGGCGCAGGCTGATCCAGGGCAGCGCCCCGTCGGTCTCGAATACCATCTGGGGCAACAACTTCCCGACACTTGGACAGGACTACATTTACACGCCGCAGGGTTCGACTGTTCCTGTGGTACCTAATCTCCCGTTAAACACCGCGTACACGGCGGCGGAAACAGCTGCCGGGTTGACCCCAGGTTCTCCCTTCCCGGCAGGTCCAACGGCCGGAACTTACAGAATTCCGGTTGCACTGGTCGATCAGAACATGGTTCGTGAGTTGAATGCAGGAGTATTTCCGCATCCGAACACAACCTGCACGGGCCCGGGCGGCGCATGCAAGCAGTTAGTCGTATCAATCAATCAGCCTGAAAACATCCGCGAGGACGTGGTGCGTATCGACCACTCCTTCAACAGCAAGTTTCAGTTGATGGGCCACTATCTTCACGACGCGATGCAGAAGACCTTCTTCCCGCCGCTGTGGGCCGGTGGGCAGCCGACTGTCGGCACCATCATGCAGAACCCCTCGTATACGGCAGCCATCAAACTGACCCAGACTTATTCGTCGTCGCTGCTCAACGAGACTGCATTCTTCTATAGCGGCAACAAGATCAACTTGACGCCGATTCCGGGCGCGGGTGTAACGATCGCGCAACCGGCGGGATGGAACTCGACCAACAATACTGGTACTTATGGGACAGCTACCACCAGCCTGTTCCCGACGAACGATCAGTCGGGTCTTAACCACGCATTCGCGGCGAAGGCGCCGCTGATGCCCGCGATTGCATTGACCGGTACGCCGCTGAGTGCAACCTATACCCCCTCGTACTATCCATGGAAGAACGGCTATGAAGGCTTCCAGTATCGTGATGACCTCTCCTGGATCAAGGGCCGTCACCAGTTCAAGTTCGGATTCAGTCTTCTGCATGACTACAAGAATCAGGAACTGCAAGCCGAAACCATGGGGCGGGCTACCTTCAGCCAGAACAACTTTGCCAAGGACGGCATTGTCAATGCAGTCCTGGGCTTGGAAGACAGCTGGAACCAGCTCGAGTACCTGTACGGCAAGCATTGGGTCAACAACAACTACAGCGGTTACGCCATTGATAACTGGCACTATAACTCGCGGCTGACTCTCAACCTGGGACTTCGTTACGACGGCCTGCCGCATGCATGGGAGCGGTATAACAAGTTCGCTAACTTCGTGCCGTCAACGTATAACACCACGTTGCCGAATCCGCTGAACAGTGACGGATCTCTCAATCCGGCGCAGCTCACCAGCTACTCTGGTGTCAGCCCGACCGGCGGGGCCGAGTCGTTTTATCTGAACGGAATCAATGAAGCCAGAGTCAACGGCTTCCCTCGGGGCAACGTGAAGAACTACTACTTCACCTGGCAACCTCGCATCGGATTTACCTATGATCTGTCCGGATCGGGCAGGACCGTTCTCCGCGGCGGCGTGGGCGTGTTCTACGAGCGTGTTCAAGGCAACGACGTGTACAACGCCGCTTTAAACCCGCCGTTCGCCTATCAACCTGCTCCAACCAACGTGTTCTTCTCGAACCCGAGCACCAGCATCGCGACCGGCGCGACATCGCACAACTTGTTCCCATCCGGCCTGACCACCATCAAGTACAACTATCCGCCTCCGGGCACCATGGACTGGAGCTTCGGCATCCAACACCAGGTTGCGCCGTCGATTGTTGCGACGGTGCAGTACGTCGGTTCGGGTGGCTGGGATCAGAATAACGACCGGCAGATTAACGAACTGCCTTTGACCAACAACCCGAGTAATCCCTGGTCGACGGCAAACTCAGGCGGACCGAACTACAACTCCGTCACCTCCACGGATCCTCGCTGGCTTGGTGGCCCATCCACCAATCCTTACACGGATCGCTACGCAAGCCAGAGCGGTAAGATCCCCACCAACCAACTTCGTACCTACGCGGGCTTTGGCACCATCAACCAGGAAGAAAACGAGACCAACTCGCACTATCATTCGCTGCAGGCAGGTGTTCGCTTTGAAAACAAGTGGGGTCTTACTTCCCAGCTTGCGTATACCTACTCGCACCTGATCGATAGCACAACGGGCGACCTCGGTGGTCTTGCGAACCCATTCAATGCGCACTACACCAAGGGTTCGGGCTCGTTCGATCGTCGTCAGATCTTCAACATGAGCTATGTTTATGCGCTCCCGTTTGCGAAGCACACCTCGAACATGGCCGTGAAGACGATCATCGGCGGATGGGGCATTTCCGGTGTGACCGTGTTCGAGACAGGCCTTCCCAACAACATCGTCTATAACGGCACCGATACACTTGGCTTCGGCGGCGGCAATGGTGTCAGCAATCGTCCGAACCTGGTGGGTAAGGTCAGCTATCCGAAGAAGCAGGCTGCATGGTTCAGCACCAGCTCTTATGCTGATCCGGTGGCGCCATGGTTTGGCGGTCCCAACCAGGGCTACGGCAATGCCGGCAAGGACAACGTGGTCGGTCCGGGATTGAACAACACAAACCTGACTCTGACCAAAAACATCGCGCTGTCTGGTAAAGACAACGGCATGGGCATCGAATTGCGCTTTGAGTCGTTCAACACATTCAACAAGGCACAATTCGGCAGTAACACGGGAGCAGGCTTCGATACCAACAGCCATGACGGCAACTTCGGTCAGGTAACCCAAATCTTCAGCCCACGTATTCTCGAACTGGGTGGAAAATTCCACTTCTAGTCAGCGGGTCGTAGATAACTTCAAACGTGCGACAGCTTCGGCTGTCGCACGTTTTTCCTTTTATGTGCTCAATTGTTTGCGAGACTGGCGCCATGCTAATCTTGCCTTGCTGGCGCGTTTGCCGGGGCATCTCAACTTGCTCGTAGACCGAGCCCAGTGAGCAAGACATCTGCGCATCTATATGAAATTCGCTCTGCTCGAATGCTGTTTAGCCGCTGGGGCGCTCGCAATAGTCGCAGTTCCATCGAGAGCCCAGACGCCATCCTCCACCCAGCAGCGCGAGACAGCGATCGAGTTGGAGCAGAATGGGCAAATCGTGGAGGCTGAAGCCGCGTGGCATTCGATCCTTCGCGTCCATCCGAACGATGCCGAGGCCTATGCGCATCTAGGCTTGATGGAAGCGCGGCAGGAGCATTATGCCGCGGCGATACCCCTCTATCGGAAGGCTCTGGCGCTCAATCCGAGAATGCCAGGTGTGCGCCTCGATCTCGGTTTGGCTTTGTTTAAGTCGGGCGCGTTGAAGGCAGCCATCGATACATTGTCTCCGCTGCTCAAGGATGCAGCACCCTCATCGGCCGATGCGGTTCGCTTGGAGATACTGATCGGGATGGCGCACTATGGGCTGGGCGAGTTTGCCGACGCCGTTCCTTACCTGCGGAAAGTGACGGCGAGCGATCCGCAGAATCTTCCCTATCGTCTTATGCTCGCGCAGAGCTGCATGTGGTCAAAGCAATATCAGTGCGTGCTAGACGTCTACAAGGAGATATTGAATCTGAATGCCGAGTCGGCCGAAGCGGATATGCTGGCAGGCGAAGCGCTTGATCAGATGCAAAATCATCAGGGGGCGATGGAGGAGTTTCGCGCGGCGGTAAAAGCAGATCCCAAGGCGCCGAACGCACATTTTGGCTTGGGTTATCTGCTGTGGTCGCAGAATCAATTCGAGGAGGCGGCGAAGGAGTTCCAGGCCGAATTGGCGAACGTTCCTGAGAATGCCCAAGCGCTGGCTTTTTTGGCGGACACCGATATTCATTTAGGCAAACCGGAAGAAGCGTTGCCATTGGCCGAGAAGGCCGTTCAAATCGATCCGAGCAATCCAAAAGGACATGTCGATCTGGGTATCCTTTACGCTGATAGCGGTCGCCAGCAGGACGCTGTGAAGGAGTTCAAAGCTGCGATCAAGGTGGCGCCGGATGACCAGGATCCTCATTGGAGACTGGCGCGTCTTTATCAGGCGATGGGAAAACCGGAAGAGGCAAAGGTTGAGTTCGAGAAGACAAAGACCCTTCACAAGGCGGAACAGGAATCCATCTTCAGCCACTTGAAGGCGGCGCAAGACCGGGGAGCACCAGCTTCTCCGCAGAGCACCTCGCCCACTGAAAAGTAGTGTCTTGACAGACCGGGAGCTTAATTTCCAACGCGCCTGTGCTCTTCTGGAGCGCGTGAGGCGACGACGCCAGAGCCTTCGCGCACGGTATAGAAACGGTTGGCTGCCAATCCGGCCAGAACTTCTACTTTCCCATCGGGCCACGCAACCTCGACCTTCTCCGCGGTGATATGGTCACCCAACCCGAAATGGAGTCGAAGGTCGTTCTGCGAAAGATAACTGCTACCGCTGCGAACCTCGTCAAGCTGCACCAGATCGCCTGCTTTGACGCGCACCCGCGCATTTAGAGCCAGTGGATCAGTTTTCGTTCCCTCCAATTGAAAGCTGATCCAGTGATTTTGTGGTCCTCCATTCGGGCGCAGGATGGTCGGCTGGCCTACAAGATTTTCGACGACCGCTTCCATCTTCCCATCGTTGAAGAGGTCCCCGACTGCCAGGCCGCGAGCGACCCTCGGCACCTGAATGGCGGCGCCTGCCTCCTTGCTGATGTCCTGAAACGTTCCGTCTCTACGGTTTCTGAGCAGCACCATGGGTTCCAGGTACTTTGGGCCATGTGGAATCGTATCTACCTGGGGATAGACGTGCCCGCCGGCGATCAAAATATCCAGCCAGCCGTTATTGCTGAAATCAATGAAAGCGTCGCCCCATTGCACGTAGCCTCTCGAAGCCTTCGTGACACCTGAGGTACTCGAAACGTCTGTGAACGACATCTCTCCATCGTTGTGGTATAGCGCTGCATACTCGGTATCGAAGTGAGAGACGATGATCGACAACCGGCCCTCATGCAAGTAATCCCCAAGCGCGACGCCCATGTTGGCCTGGCCAATTCCGTCCTCGTTGAAAGCGACACCGGCGGTCAATCCCACGTCGGTAAACCGGCCAGCTCCATCCCCCTGATAGAGGTAGTTCGCTCCAGCATCATTGGCCACAAAGAGATCGAGCTTGCCATCATTATTGAAGTCCGACCAGATCGCGGTAAGCCCATAGCGGTGCTCCGGATCGCTCACGCCGGAGGTTTTCGACACATCGGTGAAGGTGCCGTCTCGATTGTTGCGATAGAGATTGTCCGGCGCGCCGGGTAGGCCGCGCGGGCCGCATTGCACATCGATACCCATGTACTTGCAAGTCGCGCTGGAGCCGAACTCAGCCATGTTGTCCAGGTGGAAATCGACATAGTGGGAAACGAACAGGTCCTCCCATCCGTCTCCGTCGTAGTCCCCGAAGGCAGCGCCGGTGGCCCATTGTGTATCTCCGGCCAAACCGGTGCTTTTCGTTACATCCGTGAAGGTTCCGTCGCCGTTGTTGCGGTACAGCACAACCCCACCAAAGCAGGTCACCAGCAGATCCGGCCAGCCATCGTGGTTGTAGTCTCCCACTACGGCGCCCTGAGCCCAGCAGGGATACGCGATCCCCGCCCTGTCGCTTACATCCGTAAACGTGCCGTCATGGTTGTTGTGGTAAAGAGCGCTCCGCGCCTTCTGTCCGTGCAAGGCCATCGTCACGCTCTGCGCATTGGTGAAGTAGATGTCCGGCCAGCCATCGCGGTCGTAGTCAATCAGCGCCACGCCGCCGCTCATGGATTCCACGATGTACCTTTGCTCGGGACTCGAAAGATGCTCGAACCGGATGCCCGTCGAAGCCACAATATCCACCAGTTCGGGATAGGTCTGGCTCGCAGGCGTCTTTTGCTCATTTTCGCCGTGCACGGTTCCCGCAGCTTGCGCTTCACCAGGTCGCGGCAGCATGAGGCATCCGACAGAAAATGCGAGGAATACGCCCAGCGGGCCAATGCGCCAGCTTTGGCGGACTAGCATGGGTTGCCCTCTTCGCGTACTGATCTCATAAGTCGCTTGGCTCGTTCGATTATGCCTGCTGAGTCCAGCTTCAGGCCAGAACCGCTTTGACAGCTCCTGTCCGTCCTCCGTAGGGGATAGGTTAAGCGGACAGACCCTCGGTCAATAGCACTGATTATGTAACCGTTTTCAACAGAAATCGAGAGGCCTGTTTTTTCCCACGCCTCCAGGGCCGGAAGCTAGCGGCCCCGCCGAACTGCCGTATTTTCCTGCAACTTACAGAAAACACTATGTTCTCTCTCCTGGTGTGACCGAAATCACATCAGTTGAGTTCCTGAGGCCTTATCTTGGTTTTCATTCTAGATAGATAAACGAGATTTGCCGATATTAAGAGACAAATGCCCTTGGGGAAGGATGGGCATCGGAGCACGGCTTAGAGTTTGGCGGTACGAGATATTTGTAGCAGTTTTCGGGCTTTGCTTGGCCCTCCCCTCAGGAAGTTGCGGGCACGGCAAAGCCGGAAGGATATATCAAATTGATTCCGTATTTATCAGGTATAGCTTGGCACGAATCGAAGTCATCCTTGCACGCCAAGAGATTCAATGATCGCAAGTCTTCCCCGCGACGCTTCAGTCTGCGCGGCTTCTTCAACACGCCTTCCTGGAAGGTCGTGCAGAGTGCGCTGGCAATCTATCTCGTAATCGCACTGCCGTCTCAGAGCTTGGCGCAGGTTCCAGATCTTACGAGCACCAGTCTCGAAGATCTCATGAACCTGAAAGTTACCTCAGTATCGAAAAAAGAACAGAAGATCTCGCAGGCGCCCGCTGCAGTGTTTGTTATTTCGTCTGACGATATTCGCCGCTCGGGTGCCTTGAATATCCCCGACCTGCTCCGGATGGTTCCTGGTCTCGAAGTTGCGCAACTCGACGCGAGCCGATGGGCGATCAGCACACGCGGCTTCAATGGCCAGTTCTCCAATAAGCTGCTGGTCATGATCGACGGGCGCACAGTCTATACGCCGGTCTTAGCCGGCGTCTTTTGGGACACGCAAAACCTTCCTCTCGAAAGCATCGATCGGATTGAGATCATCCGTGGCCCCGGAGCAGCCGTTTGGGGTGCGAACGCTGTCAATGGCGTGATCAACATTCTCACCAAGCCGGCGGACGCAACACAAGGCGGCTTTGCTTCAACCGGTGGTGGCAATGTAGCGTGGGCGCCGGAAGACATCAGCTATGGCGGCAAACTGGGCAAGCGCGCCTCTTACCGGCTATATGCCGACGGTTTCCGGTACGCGGCATCGCCCAACCCAGGTGGCGGCAGCGGACACGACGACTGGAACTTCGTTCAAGGCGGGTTCCGCGCCGATTCCAAAATCTCGCAGAATGACTCAGTGTTGGCTGAGGGGCAGGGTTATCACGGGAATGCGGGCGAGATGGTCAGCATGCCCATGTCTCTGTGGCCTCCCGTCACGGCGACAGTCCCGTTGCGCGAGCAGTATTCCGGTTGGAACGTGCTCACCCGTTGGAATCATACTTTCTCTGCTCAGTCGGACACCTCGCTGCAGGTTTACTTCGATCGCGAAGCGCGAGATGACTCATCGTATGGATTGGGTCTGAATATCTTCGATGCGAACTTCCAGCATCATTTCGCCTGGACCTCACGACACGATTTCATCTGGGGATTGGGCTATCGGCTCGGTTCAGACGACCTGACGCAAACCTTGAGAATTGTCTATACCCCGCAGGCGAGAAGCACTCAGCTCTTCAGCGCATTTGCGCAGGATGCGATCACTCTTTGGCCTGACAAAGTTGTAGTCAGCGTCGGCGCACGTGTTGAGCACAACGACTACACCGGTTTCAATCTGCAGCCAACCGCCCGGGTCGTCTGGACCCCAGATCACAAGCAGATGTTCTGGGGAGCGGTATCGGGAGCAGACCGCACGCCCGCGCGCAGCGATACGGCGATCCGCGTCAACTACGCTGCACTGCCTGGACCCGGTCTGCCGGTTCTCGTCAGCATCTTCGGAAATCCGAAGTTCAAAAATGAACACCTCAATGCATTTGAGGGCGGCTATCGCGGTACATGGACATCGAAACTCTCCGGAGACATGACAGTCTTCTATGATCGGTACTCTCACCTGGTCTCAGTCGAGCCGGGCGCGACCACGATCGAGATGAATCCTGCTCCAGTGCACCTTCTCGTGCCTTCCACATTCGGAAATGCGCTTTATGGCGAGACACACGGTATTGAGGCGTTCGCGAACTGGAGGGTGACCAACGCGTGGACGTTGAGCCCTGGCTACTCGTTCCTTGCCACGCATCTGCATATGGAACCGACCAGTCATGACACTGTGACTGTTTCAGGCACACAGGGCGGTGTTCCGGATCACCAGGCGCAGCTTCGGTCGAGCTATGCGCTGCCCTGGCGGCTGCAGTTGAACTCATCCGCATATTTTGTAAATCGTTTGCCGGCTCAGGCTATTCCGTCGTACACACGCCTGGATGCAGACCTGACCTGGAAGATGGGTGAGCGTGTCTCCATCGATCTCGTCGGACAAAATATGTTGCACGACCACCACATGGAATATTCAGGCCCGGATTCGTCTGTGCAATCGACTCTCATCCGGCGTGATGCTTACGCCAAAGTAGTTTGGTTTTTCTAAAGGGTGTACCTTGGGACCGGCGAACAAGTTCGTGGCGGAAATCTTCGGTAGAGTTCGGTGCGCAGTGAGCATCATCGCACTGCTGTCGGCTTCGACAGGTGTGTGCTCTGCGCAGGGCCCGGATGCTGAGTATCAGATCAAGGCGGCTTTTCTGTTCCACTTTGCCCAGCTCGTCGATTGGCCCGGCGATGTCGCTGGAAGTGCGAGCCAATCGATCAATCTGTGCGTGCTTGAGGACGAGCCGCAGCGGCAGGAAATCCAAACGATGGTTGATGGAAAGCCTCTTGGCTCACGTGTATTTCATGTTCGGGTGCTGCATCAAGCGCAGGAATCGCAAGGCTGCCAACTGTTCTTTCTCAGTCGCGACATGGCGCGGAAACAGTCTGCGATTCTCAAGAGCCTTCACGGCATGCCCGTTCTTACGGTGGGAGAGACCGATTCATTTTTGTCGGACGGCGGGATGATCTGCTTCCACCTCGATGCAGATCGAATCCGGTTTGATGTGGATCTCGGCGCTGCCGAGTCATCCCACCTGCGCATCAGCTCACGCCTCCTGCTTCTCGCTTCGAACGTGCTTCGCGGAAATACGCAGACAGCGGAGGCAAGGTGAGAATGCGCATCCGCGATCTCTCGATTCGCACCAACTTGGTCCTCCTGATTCTGTTCGCCAGCGGATTTGCGGTGCTGCTTGCCTCGATCGGATTTGCTATTTACGAACGCCATAGCCTTCGCGGCAGTGCGGAACGGGAGCTCACAGCATTGGCAGATTCCGTTGGTGCGAATTCTGCCGCATCTCTGGCCTTTAATGACCGGCAAACCGGGCGCGAGATGCTCACCGCCCTTGCGACGGAACCACATGTTCTTGCCGCATTCCTCTATGACACCAGCGGCGAGCTCTTCGCAGAATATCGCAGACCCGGCGCCTCCGAGAAAATTCTCCGACCGGCGTGGCGTGCGGATGGTCCCGTATTCGATAAGCGTACTCTTACGCTGTTTCGCACCGTCTACCTGGACAAAGAGCGCACAGGCTCGATCGCCATTGTCTTCGACCTGAGCGAATTTCAATCCAGGCTGATCAGCTATGCGAAGATCGCCGCCTGCGTCCTCTTTCTCGCGGTCTTCGCAACCTTTCTGGCCACGGCGCGCTTTGCGCACTCCATCAGCGATCCGCTGGTGCAACTCGCGGCGATTGCGCACCGGATTACTCGCGAGAAAGATTATTCTGTGCGCGCCGCCATTCCCGCGGGAGGCGAGACGGCGCGCCTGATCGACTCATTCAACAACATGCTCTCGCGCATCGAGACACGTGAGCAGGCTTTGCAAAACGCGCTTACCTCTCTCAAGGAGAGCGAGGAGCGCTACGCGTTGGCCGCGCGCGGCGCCAACGATGGCTTGTGGGACTGGAATCTCGTTAGCAACAAAATTTATTTCTCGCCCCGTTGGAACCTGATGCTCGGTTGCTCTCCCGACGAGGACTGGTCTGATCCGGAAGAGTGGTTTAGCCGGATCCATCCCAGTGATCGCGATCGCGTTCGTGCCGAACTTGAGGATCACTGCAACGGAAACAGCGCCGAGTTTGTCAGCGAATACCGTATGCGCCACAAATCGGAAGGGTATATATGGGCCCTCAGCCGCGGCATCGCGGTGCGTGACGGTTCCGGTAAAGCGATTCGCATTGCGGGCTCGCAGACAGATATTACCGAGGGCAAGATCGCCGATCCGCTCACGCAAATTCCGAACCGCTTGTATCTGCTCGACCGGCTTGAGAGCTCGATAGAAACTGCGAACCAGCAAAAGAGCCGGTTTGCCGTGTTGTTTATCGATCTGGATCAGTTCAAGATCGTCAATGACAGCCTGGGACACGCAGCGGGAGACGAGCTGCTTATCGATTTCGCAGGACGGCTACGCGGCTGCTTGCGGACCAGCCACGGTGCGGATGGTGTTGCGCCGTCAGTCGCCGCGCGCATCGGTGGTGATGAGTTCGCAGTTTTGCTGACGCACATCGATCGGGATACCGATGCAGCTGCAGTTGCGAACCGCATTCTGAAGAGAGTGAGTGAGCCGTTCCACTTTGAAGGCCGTCGTATCTTTGTCGCAGCGAGCATCGGTATCGCGTTCAACGACAGCGGAGTCACGCCGGAAGATCTTCTCCGCAACGCGGACACGGCGATGTATGCCGCCAAAACGCGTGGCAAGGCCCGCTATGAATTCTTCGACAAGGAAATGCGCGAGCGCGCTATCTCCCGCTTTGAGATTGAAACGGGGCTGCGTAAAGCTTTGGATGTCGGCCAACTGATTCTTCACTATCAGCCGGTCGTTCGGCTCTCGGATGGGCAGATTCGCGGCTTCGAGGCCCTGGTGCGCTGGAATCATCCGGAGCGTGGGATGATCCCCCCCGGCCAGTTTATTCCCATTGCCGAGGAGAGTGACTTGATTGTGCAGATCGGCCGCTGGGTTTTGCGCGAGTCCTGCCAGCAGATGGCGGAGTGGCAAAGGGTCCTGGCTCCCCCTGCTCCCCTCACTATGCACGTGAATGTTTCGTCACGGCAGCTGAGCGATCCACGCTTGATTGAAGATGTAAGCGGCGCTCTGGCCGAAAGCGGATTGAATCCGAATTGTCTGGCGCTGGAGATGACGGAAAGCTCCATCATGGGGAATACGACCCAGACGCTGAACATCTTCAACCAGCTGCGCGCTATGAACGTTCGGCTTGAAATTGATGACTTCGGCACCGGCTATTCATCGCTCAGTTATCTGCAGCGCCTCCCCTTCCGCGCGCTGAAGATCGATCGTTCTTTCATCCGTGATCTCAGTACCGACGGCGGCAGTGTGGACATTATTCGCGCGGTTCTTGAACTTGCGCGTTCTCTCAAGATGGAAGTGATTGTGGAAGGCGTCGAAACCGAAGACCAGCTGTGCAAACTCCATGAACTTGGTCCCGACTACCTGCAGGGCTTCTTGATTTCCAAGCCAGTCGAGGCCTCTGCGGCCGAAGAGCTTTACCGGCAGACCAGGGGCATCACGGCCGTTGCCGCAGCGTGACGCGGCAGATGAACTTCATCATTCGCGCTGATTCCATGCTCTTTTCGTAGCTATTTGCCGGCGCCAGAAATCGCCGCCTGCGCGCGACTTCAAGGCCGAAATTGAAGCACTATCGCGATGACAATCCTGAGACAATTCTATGTATTTTCTGCGGGATATGACCTATCGGATTGGGCTTTGCCCACATAGTTGTATTCTCAGGTACCCTTCCACGAACCTAGACTGTGAGTTGAATTCCATTCTCCTGCGCCTGCTGTGTGTTCGGCCGAATCGGGGAGTGAGCGAAGGGCCACGAAGCTAAAGGAATCGAGAGCTTGGCCGCGGGTGAGGTGTTCACTCAATGCGATTGAGAGAACTAGCCGGATTTGTGGCGTGCGCCGTGTTCACGGTCGTTGCGGGCGCGCAAAGTGTTTCCGGAACCATTCTGATCAAGAAGCGGCTCACCAAACCGAGAGTTACGCCGGACGTTTCTGTCTATCAACGTGGAACGACCGTAAAGCTGGGAAAAGACCCGGTCGAAGATCCGCTTGAGTTTGAGAGAACACGGGTTGTTGTTTATCTTGAGGGTCCCGTTCTCAAGAACGACGATCCGGCGAATCGAGAGTCAGTTCAGATCGAGCAGATCAATCGGAGATTCTCACCAGATCTCGTCGTCGTCCCGGTTGGGTCGACAGTCTCGTTCCCCAACATGGACCCGATCTTTCATAACATCTATTCTCTTTCCAAACCCAAGACATTCGATCTGGGAAGCTATGATCGCGGCCAGACGCGCAAAGTGCAGTTTCCCAAGCCCGGCATCGTAAGCGTCTATTGCCATCTGCACCCGAATATGGCGGCCACCATTGTGGTCACGCCGAATCGCTGGTATGCTCGCCCCGATCGCACCGGCCAGTATCGAATCGACAACGTGCCGCCCGGGCAGTACACCGTAGTTGCGTGGCATAAGACCGCTGGCTTCTTCCGCAAAACTATCGTTGTGCGTGCAGATCAAAACGAGAGCGCAGACTTCTTTATTCCGGTCGAAGCAGACTCCACCCAGGATGCGGAACTGCATCCGAATGCGAACCCGGCGGGGGGCTCGCAGTGATAACGCGCTTCAGAACCCGCACGTTTCTGCTGTGCTTTGTCCCGTTCGCGATTCTGCTGTCGGGCAGCTTCTGGATGATCCAGCAGTTGGTGCAGTCGACTGTGCGCGACGGGCTTCGCACATCCTTGCGGAAGAGCCAGCAAGCGATTGCTGCCATTCACGCCAAGGGTGATCTTCAGAACAGCCGGTTTTTGCGCATCGCGGGTGAGAATCCGTCTCTCAAAGCCGGTATCCAACTGCTGCTTGCTAACGCCGACAATCCATCTGCGCAGAGCACGGTTGAAGATCAGTTGCGCGAGCTTGGCGAGCACATGGGCTTTGACTTCATGCTGGTTTCCAAGCCCAGCGGAGTCCCCTTGGCGGGCGTTGTCCGTGAGGTGACGAGTGAAACAGATCGTCGCGGCCAGCTTGTTCCGTTAAATACTTCGAGCCTGCAGCGTGTTCGCGGCGGACTGCTCCTGCTCGACGGCCGAGCCTTTCAGGTGGCGTCGGTCCCAGTCGATCAAGATGATGCGAATATTGGCATGCTCTCCGTCGGCGAGTTCTTTGATTTTGGCGATTTGACTACTCCGGTCGCGCTGATGCACGACGGCAAAGTGCTGAAGGCAAATCTCCCGCAGGTACGGTTCGATGCGGTAGAGCGGTCGCTCGCTCACTGCAATGGACAGACCGAGTGTGATCTGCGGCTCAACAGCGCAAACTGGATCGCGTTGCGGATGCAGTCCTATGGCGGGGGCTTCACTCTCTTCAGCTTTGAGAATGTCGATCAGGCGACCGCTCCGATTGAACAGAGATTGCATGATCTGTTCCTCTGGTTGGCGGTGGTGTGCGTGCTCGTGGCCCTTCTGTGCGGCATCGCGTCATCCAGTTCGATCGTCAAGCCAATTGCCGCGATCGTCTCGCACCTTCGCACTGCGGTGCCTACCGGCAAACTGCCGGAGTTGGAAACAAAGCAGTCATCAATTCTTGAGATTCGCGAGCTGGCAGAGTTTTACAACCGCGCTGCCGCATCGGTCAGGATTGCCGGCGAGAATCTGGAAGAGGCGTACTTCGAGTTTGTGGGCTCGCTGGCTAGCGCACTCGACGCGCGCGACCGCTACACCGCCGGCCATAGCCATCGCGTCAGCGATCTGGCGTGCGCTACTGCGTCAGCCATGCATCTGGCCCTGGAGGACGTTGAACGCATCCGCACCGGCGCGCTTTTACACGACATCGGCAAGATCGGCATTGCCGATGCCGTATTGCAAAAGCCGGGCCGGCTCACCGAAGAAGAGTTCAGCATCGTCAAGCAGCACCCGGTCATTGGCCGTCGGATTCTCGAAGGCGTACACGGCTTCGCGCCGTTTCTTGCGGCAGTCGAACTGCATCATGAAAACTGGGACGGCACCGGATATCCGAAGGGGCAGTCGGGCGAGGAAACTCCGATTGATGCGCGCATCATTCATGTGGCTGACGCCTATGATGCGATGACAACCGATCGCTCGTACAGAAGAGGCATGACTCACGAGAAAGCGTTATCGATTCTCGTGGAAAACGCCGGAATCCAGTTCGATCCGCGGATCGTCGACGTCTTTCTGAATCTTCCTGCGGCGGTCTTTGAACGGCAGCCTCTCGTGGTTGCAGAATCCAAGCTGGCGGAACCGTTCGTTTTGGCGGTGAGCGCATGAAGAAACTTCTCTTCACCGCATTGCTCGCGTGCGCGCTGTGTACATCGCGCAACGCCAGTGTCTCGGCACAGGAAGCTGCATCGGGGTTTGATCTTCGCGCGACGGCAACCGGTCAGTGGGCTGCCTCGAATGAGCTGACCGACGCCCCGCGATCGGGAGCGCCGGTTGTCGAAGGATTTCGCTCCATTGTTTATCCCACGTGGAAGATCAACGAGAACTGGTTCGTTAATGGTTCATTTCAGTTCGCAACGCGTCCTTATTATTTTGAGGAGTTTTCGACACAGGGCTATGGCGCGAAAGGAACGCTGCTGCAAGCCGCGCTCAACTATGCGCGCGTTTCTGACAAAGGAGCAGTGATCGTCCGCGCTGGCGTGCTTCCCACTGCATTTGGCTCTTTCATGCTCCGCTATGACGATGCCGACAATCCTCTCGTCGACATGCCGATCGAGTATGGCTACTACTATTCTCCGATCACGATGCTGGGCGTAACAGGAGCGCAGGTCGAAGCGACACGCGGCAAGCTGGACGGCAGAGTACAATTCGCAAATTCGTCGCCAGCCAATCCAAAGAACCTCTTTGCGCGCGACCAGTACGGAAACTGGGCGGGTGGGGCTGGGTACACAATCCGACAGGGTTTTCGCGTAGGCGTGTCTGCGTATCGCGGTCCGTATCTCAGTCGCAACTATCGATATTTTTTCCCAGGTGAAGAGAATCCAAATCGCTTGCCGGCGCATGCCCTTGGCGCAGACGTAAGCTGGGCGCATGGGCACACCAGCGTGCAGGGAGAGTTCCAGAAGTTTGTGATGCCGTACTCGGCGGTTCCGACCTACCGCGAGACTGCCGGATACGGCGAGATCAAGCAGGTGCTCACGCCGCGCTGGTACATCGCCCTGCGGAATGGCTACACGAGCGCCAAATTTCCAGGCAACATTCAGAACGTCGAAGCAGTCGCTGGTTTTCGGCCGAACCGATTTGAGATCCTCAAGGTCAGCTATGAGGTGGAGCACTACAGCTCAGGCTCAGAGGACAATATGAACACCCTCGCCATTCAGCTTGTCACCACTCTTCACAAGGCCTTCGGCCGCGAATAGCGCGGACTGTCGCAGTGGCCTGTCATCCTGAGCGAAGTTGATTGCGAAGCAATCAACGCAATCGAAGGATCTGCGGTTGCCTTTCTTCAATGCTAATAATGATTTCTCTGCGGAACGCCACTAGCACAGATCGACCACTCTACTCAAGCGGACAAGTCCATAGCTAGTACTTCACGATGGCCGTGAAGGAGTCCGGCTTGAGGCTCGCGCCGCCCACCAGCGCGCCATCGATCTCTTCCTGACCAATCAACGCAGTGGCGTTGTCAGGTTTCACGCTGCCGCCATACAGGATGCGCATGGCCGCGGCGACTTCTGCACCCAGCAGCTTTGCCACCTCTGCGCGGATAATGCGATGCGCATCGGCGGCGATCTCCGGCGTGGCTGTCTTGCCGGTTCCGATAGCCCACACGGGCTCGTAGGCAATGACGATGGGCGCGGCCGCTTCTGACGTAATGCCGGCGAATGCACCGTTGACCTGGGTCTTCAGCACGCTGGCAGTCTTGCCCGCCTCGCGCTCGTCGAGCACTTCTCCGATGCAGACAATGGGAACGATGCTATGCTTCAGCGCCGTATGCAGCTTCTTGTTCACGATCTCGTCGGTCTCGGCAAAGTACTGCCGCCGCTCCGAGTGGCCAATGAGCGTATGCGTCCCGCCTACAGCCTTCAACTGGCCGATTGAGGTTTCGCCCGTGTAAGCGCCTTCTTCGGCGAAGTGGATGTTCTGCGCGCCGACGGCGACACTAGAGCCCTTAGCGGCTTCGATCACCGTGGGCAGCAAGACAGGCGACGGAAACAGCGCGATCTCGTCGCGTGCATGGCTGGCAACCAGCGGCAGAAAGGCATCGACAAACGCCTTGGCTTCAGCGGGCGTTTTGTACATCTTCCAATTGGCGGCAATCAGAGCTTTGCGGAGCATGATATGTGGGTGTCCTCATATTGATTTTATGAGATGGAATTCCGGCGACAGGTGATGAAGAGCACAAAATGAACGTAGACCTTCCCAATTTTTCGGAGCATTCTCCGGAGGAGAATTTCCGGAAAATGAACAGGCGTGCTGGACGAGCTGCGATAAGAAGGCCGTTGCGGCAGAAGCAGACGACCGCTTAGCAAGTGGACGAGGGCGCGATGAGGGCGTGCGTCAGTGATGCAGATGCGGACGGAGGAGCCCGAAGTGATGCTTGCGCGGCGCCTCATCACGCTGATGGGCCTGGATGGCAACGAGCGCCCCGTCAGGATGGCAGTCACCATCATCAGTATGACAAACGCGTCAAGAGCTGTTTCTCCCGACGAATGCAAGAGCTGAGGCATCGTCCTGAGAAGCAGGTCCGCTATCATCCACCAAAATCCGAGGAAGGCCACTACGCCGAGAACCGCGGTTATGGCTACATTCACGCTATGACGAATCATGGCTTTCCCCCCACGGGATCGCCACTTGCGGATGCTGCATTGGCATCCCGATCGCTGATCTTGGCCAGGAATGTTAGCGCGATTTGGCAGGGAAGGAAGTGATGGCCGTCATAGTCGAAAAGGACGGAGTTGCGCCTGTAGAAAATGACCAAGGACCGTGCATGGCGGCCCGTGGTCATTTTGGATTGAGCGAGTTACTTATCCGTCAATGCTTCTACGCCGGGCAGCTTCTTGCCTTCGAGAAACTCCAGGCTCGCCCCGCCGCCGGTGGAGATATGCGTAATCTGGTCGGCTACACCGGCCTGGTTGATTGCGCTCACCGAGTCACCGCCGCCAATGATCGACGTGGCAGTTTTATTGGCTGCTACGGCCTTTGCAATCGCATTGGTGCCCACGGCAAAGCGCGGGAACTCGAAGACGCCCGCAGGACCGTTCCACACAATGGTCTTGGCCGTCGCCACAAGCTGCTCGATTGTTGCAACGGTCTTCGGACCGATATCCAGCCCCTGCCAATCTGCGGGAAAGTTCTTCGATGTGTCCCAGGGCTGTGTCTTCGCATCTGCGGCAAAGTTGTCCGCGAGCACGTTGTCGACGGGAAGCACGAGATTCACGCCCTTGGCCTTCGCCTTGGCCAGTGCATCCCTGGCCATTTCGATCTTGTCTTCTTCTACGAGCGATTTGCCGGTGGTGATGCCCAGTGCGCGCTGGAAAGTATAAGCCATGCCGCCCACAATGATGAGCGTATCGACTTTGTCGAGCAGGTTCTCAATCACATCGATCTTGCCGGATATCTTCGATCCACCGATGATGGCCACGAAGGGCTTTTCGGGGGCTTCAAGTGCCTTGCCGAGATAGGTGATCTCCTTTTCCATGAGCAGGCCGGCAACGGAAGGCTTGATGTAGTGCGTGATGCCTTCCGTCGAGGCGTGGGCGCGATGCGCGGCGCCGAAGGCATCATTCACGTAGATCTCAGCCAATGAGGCGAGCCGCTTGGCAAAAACAGGATCGTTGGCCTCTTCTTCGGTGTGGAAGCGCAGGTTTTCAAGCAGCAGTACCTGGCCGGATTCGAGCTGGCGCGCCATCTCTTCCGCGATTTCGCCTACGCAGTCCGGCGAAAAGGCTACGTTGATCGAGTAGTCGTTCTCTTTCTCATCGAGCAGCTCACGCAGCCGGTCCACCACCGGACGCAGCGAATACTTCGGATTCGGCTTGCCCTTGGGCCGGCCGAGATGCGAGGCCAAAATCACCTTGGCGCGCCTCTTCAGCGCGTACTCAATCGTGGGCAACGTGGCCACAATGCGCGTGTCGTCCGTAATAATGGTGCCATCCTCCGAAAGCGGCACATTGAAATCAACGCGGATGAAAACATGCTTGTTGGCCAGTTCGACGTCGCGGATGGTGAGCTTAGACATGATGCAAAACCTCTTTGAGAAGCTGGGGATCAGGATTCAGGCGTTTGGTTGAGGCACGATGGCCTCGAACTCCATCTCGATACGCCATGCGGGATTGAGCAGCGCTGCGACAACGACCATGGTAGCGGCCGGACGCGTGTTTGCGAAGAACTTGCCGTGAACGCGTCCAACTGCCTCCCAGTCTTCAGCATGGGTGAGGTACATGCGCGTGGCGATCACGTCATTCAACGTGGCACCTGCCTCTGTAAGCGCCTTTTCCACAATGGCGAAGATGCGGCGGGTCTGGCCCGCTGCGTCTTCTTGGTCCGCGCCCACGGGGCCGGTGCCGGCTACGCGGACAACGTTGCCGATGCGCACCGCGCGAGAGAAACCGATGATGGGCTCGTAGGGTGAGCCGCCGGAGATGTTCTGGCGCATAAATGAGATCAGTGAGTAGAGATTAGTGATCAGAGGACAGTGGTCAGTGATCAGCATCTGATCATACGCTCGGCTGACCACTGATCACTAAAAACTGGCCACTGGTTTACAGGCCCTTCGACGTAAGGAAGCCGATCAGGTCGACGACACGGTTGGAGTAGCCCCACTCGTTGTCATACCAGCTCAGCACCTTGACGCTCTGGCCAACGACCTTGGTCAACGGCGCGTCCACAATGGAGCTGCGGCGGTCGCCCTTGAAGTCCGAGCTGACCAGCTCGCCCGACTCATAGCCGAGAATGCCCTTGAGCTCGCCTTTGCTGGCGGCCTCAAGCGCGGCGTTCACAGCCTTCGCGTCGGTGGTCTTCTCGCTGATAAAGGTGAGGTCGACGATCGAGACGTTCGGCGTTGGGACGCGGATGGCGAATCCGTCGAGCTTGCCGGCGGTCTCAGGAATCACGAGCTTGAGAGCTTTCGCTGCGCCGGTAGAGCTGGGAATCATATTCAGTGCGGCGGCACGGGCGCGGCGCAGGTCCTTGTGCGGAAAGTCGAGAATCACCTGGTCATTGGTGTAGCTGTGGATCGTGGTCATGATGCCGCTCACGATGCCGAACTCCTTGATGAGCACCTTGACGACCGGCGCAAGACAGTTGGTGGTGCAGCTCGCATTCGAGATCACGCTGTGCTTGGCGGGATCGTACTTTTCCTGGTTTACGCCCAGCACGACGGTGATGTCTTCGTTCGTCGCTGGCGCGGAGATGATGACCTTCTTGACGGTTGAGCCCAGGTGGGCCTTGGCCTTGGTCGCATCGGTGAAGTGGCCGGTGGACTCCACGACGATCTGCGCGCCGTTGTCGGCCCAGGGTAGCTTGGCAGGGTCACGCTCGGCATAGACCTTGATCTTTTTGCCGTCGATGGAGATGAAGTCTTCACCCGCGACGATTTCGTGCTTCAGGTTGCCCAGAATCGAATCGTACTTGAGCAGATGAGCCAGCGTTGCCGGGCTGGTCAAGTCGTTGACGGCGACAAACTCAATCTCCGGGTTGCCGAGAGCGGCGCGCAAAACATTGCGTCCAATGCGGCCGAAGCCGTTGATTCCAACCTTAACTGCCATGCGTGATTTCTCCTTGTAAGCTGTGGCGCTGCTGGGGTTATGAGCTTGGGTTGCGCGGTGTCTGGAGTGATTCCGCGTTCCCCAGGCTGCCGGTCTGCTGCGCCTTTTCTTCCGGAGAAAAGCCGCGCGAGCCGATTCCTTGCAATCTGAGGCGACTCTGAATCTACTGAAAACGCGATTCCACCAAACTCTTGATCGTAACACTCAGCACCGGACGAGCGAAACGGAAACGTTTTCGATACGGCGTTTCGCGCGAACGATTTCCCGATTTCATCTTGCCCGTTCGGCAATGAATCTGTATGTGACCGCCTGCACAGCGTTTGCAGGCGGATCGGGTGGTGTGGTATTCGGGTATCAAGAGCATGCGCCATGCAGCGTAAGTTGCTAAGGCGCAGTTGCTGCAGCACGAGTTGAAGGCGGCATGAGAAGACGTTCCAGACGCGCTCCCAATACTTCCGAATCCACAGGCAAAATCGGCCAGGAAATCCCCTCCAATCAGCCGGCCCCGCTTGTTCCGTTTTATCCCGACGATGCCGCGCCGGCACGTTCGCGCACTGCAGAGCCGCAACCACGCGCTCAGGCGCCGCAACGGTCCGCGAATCCGAGTCATGGCAATCCGAGTCGCGGCAATCCCAACTGGCCGGGCCGCCAGGACTGGAATGAGCAGGCCGGGTCAGGCCGGCTAGAGGTGGAAACCCAGCCCGAGATGCCGACGGCTCCTATTTCAGAACCCGGTTCTGCGGAGCGCTCGCCCCAGGCTCCGAGAGGGTATGTGGTTCTGGCGATCGGCCTTCCCGGTTCGGGCAAGACCACATGGTTCGGCCGCCGCGGCGTCACGCCATTGTCGAGCGATCTGCTGCGCAACATTCTTTTCGACGACGTGGAGGAGCAGCGTTACCAGGGCCTCGTCTTCTCCACGCTGCGTTCGCTCCTGCGGGCGCGGCTCATCGCCAAAATGCCCTGGAACTATGTAGACGCGACGAACCTCTCGATCCACGAGCGGCGCCAATGGATCAAGATGGCCAAAAGCTTCGGCTACGAGGTGCAGGCGGTCTTTTTCGATGTGCCGCTGGAAGTCTGCCTTGAACGCAACCGCCAGCGCGACCGCTCCGTGAGCGAAGACGTGATGCGCAAGATGGCCGAAAGGCTAAAGCCGCCGGTCTTTGAAGAGGGCTTCGCAAAGATCACCGTGGTGCGCGTGAAGAGCGCAGGGTAGGGATGATTTCATGAGCACATCTACTGTTCCCTACATCGAACCCTGGCTCCGGGGCTCGCACGCCGATGTTCCAGCTCCCGGCCGCGCGGTACTTCATGCGCTCGATCTCGCACTGGACGATCTGACTAAATGGACGGAAGGCCTGACAGATGCTGAGGTGCATGCGCAGCCTCTCGGACTGCCTTCGATCGCCTTCCATCTGCGCCATATCGCCCGCTCGACCGACCGCATTCTCACTTACGGCGAAGGCAATCAACTCTCAGCCGAGCAACTCGCAAAGCTTAAAAGCGAACAGGGCGGGGAAGGCAGCCAGGAGACGCTCGCTGCGCTGCTTGCCGAGGTGGAAACATCCTTCAGCAATGCGGCTGAGCGCATTCGCGTGCTGGCTACAGCCAATCTCGACACCTTCCGTGGAGTGGGGCGCAAGCAGTTGCCCACCTCTATCGGAGGCGCGCTGATTCACGTGGCCGATCACACGCAGCGGCACGTGGGCCAGGTGGTGACGACGGCAAAGGTGCTGAAGGCGCTGCGGACTTAGGCTGTATCGATAGATCAATCTGTTTTCGATTTCAGACCATAAATCCAGAACACTGTCATGTTGAGCGGAGTTGGGAGCGTTCTTCGCTCGCAACGGAGTCGAAACATCTGCGGCTTGTCCCGTGCCGCAGTTGAGCAATGGAAAGCAACCGCAGGTCCCCTTCGACAAGCTCAGGGCAGGCTTTCGGCTCCCTTTGGTCGCTCAGGATGACAATTCGTTCGTGGAGGCAGTTGACTCCAGGGGATGCCTCTATTCTGTCTGATCCTCGTTGACGACCATCTCCAGAATGTGACCCATCTTTTCCTGCTTGGTGCGCAGATAGCGCTCGAAGGTTTCGTGCGGCTCGACCTCGGCTGAGACACGTTCAACCACCGCAATGCCGGCCGACTCGAGAGCGGCCACTTTTTCTGGATTGTTCGTAATCAGCCGCACCTGCGCGAGGCCCAGCAGCTTCAGCACGGCGGCGGGCAGTTCGTAACCGCGGCAATCGGCGGCAAAGCCCAGTTCAAGATTTGCTTCAACGGTGTCACGGCCCTTGTCTTGTAACTCGTACGCTTTGAGCTTGGCCATCAGGCCGATGCCTCGGCCTTCCTTCTGTTCATAGAGCAGAATGCCGGCTCCCGCCGCTGCAATCTTCTTGAGCGCCATCTCCAATTGCAGGCGGCAATCGCAGCGGAGCGAACCGAACACATCGCCGGTCAGACACTGAGAGTGGATGCGCACGAGCGGCGCCGCCCCATGAATATCTCCCATCACCAGCGCGACCAGTTCCTCCACTTCACGCACTGGCTCGCAATCGGGCCTCGGCGCAGAGACGCCCTCAAAACCCAGAATGCGAAAGGCTCCCCAGCGAGTAGGAAAATCCGCCTCCGCAATCTTCTTCACACTTTCCATGCCCATCCTTCTATTTTACGGCGCGCCGCAATTGAACCGGCGTACAGCCATCACAGAGCGGCCGTTTTCTATGGCTATTCTTTTGCCTTGGCGATCTCTCAAGGAATTAGATACCTGAGCGGGCGGCACGATACATTTGTGGGGTGACGGATCGGCTGCTTCTCATCACATTGCTGGTCAAGCTGGGCGTGGTTGCGTCGGTGGCCAGTGTGCTGGCGCGCGCCAGCACCTTCCGGAGGCTGCTCTTTGCCGAGAAACGGAGGACGCAGCAAACACTGGCCCTGCTGGCGTTTTTTCTGATTCCCCTGACGTTGGGTGTCTGGTTCCGGTTCCTGGTCCCGAACTTCTACGCCGCCGACATCTCGTTTGAAGCCATCGTCCTCCTCGGCCTGCTCATCGGCCCGCGCTGGGCGATGCTTAGTGGATTGGTGCTTTCGATCCCAGCAGTCGGGCACGGAGAGTATCTCGCGCCACCCTTCGATGTAGCGCTAGGCCTGGCCGCCGGTTTCATCGGCCGGTTCGTCGAGCGCGAAGAGATCTGGTCGTTCACGCCGTTTATCGATCTCAGCCTCTATCGCTGGGTGCGGCGCAATCTACGCAAACCGCGCGTCGACCGTCAGATTCTGCTTCTCGTGCTCATTGCGGCCATGGAGATGGCTCGCGACTGGATCGCGCACACCTTTCCGCGTCGTCTGTTTGCGCTATTGGCAAGCCAGATCTGGCTGCAGGCACTGGTCTGGATCAGTGCGCCTATCGTTGTCGGCATCGCGCTCAAGGTGTGGAATGCGCTCCGCCTCGAGATCTCGCTCGAGGAGCAGAAGCGGCTGGTGCTTGAGGCGCGGCTCGATGCGCTGCAGCGGCAGATCAATCCCCACTTTCTCTTCAACACGCTCAACTCCATCGCGGCGCTGGTGCGCAGCAAGCCCGAACTGGCTCGCGAGATGACGGTGAAACTGGCCAACATCCTGCGCGCGCTGCTCAATGATCACGATACCTTTGTGCCGCTTCGCCAGGAGTTGAGCTTTACCGACGACTATCTCGATATCGAAGTTGTGCGTTTCGGCACCGAGAAGCTGAAGGTCGAGAAAGAAATCGATCCGCGCACGCTGGACGTTCTTGTGCCCGGCATCCTTCTTCAACCGCTCATAGAGAACAGCATCAAGCACGGTCTCGAACCGCGCATCCATGGTGGCACGGTAACGCTGCGCAGCCGCCTGCAGGGTGGACGGGTTTTGATTGAAGTTGCGGATGACGGCGTGGGCATGGGCAACCGGCCGGCCTCAGCACTGCGGCGCACCGGAGCCGGCATCGGCATGAAGAACGTGCAGGAACGGCTGGAGGTCCTCTACGGCGATCAGGCGCACTTCAGCGTCGTGAGCAATCCCGGGCGCGGCACACGGGTCTCGATTGAGATTCCGGTCAATCTGCCAACATAGCTTGAGCGGCAGTGCAAAAGCGCGATTTAGGAGAGCGATCGATGGAAAATAGCCAGACTCAGGTGCGCTTCAACGAGATTGGGCAGATTGCCGTTAGCGTGGGCGATCTGGAGAGCGAAGAGCTTCTATCGCGATCGGCTGGGCATGCAGTTCCTCTTTGATGCCGGCAACATGCCTTCTTTCAGTGTGGCAGCATCCGGTTCATGATCGGATCGTCTGATAAGCCAGTCCAGCCCGGCGGCACGATTCTCTATTTTCGCGTGAGCGACTTACAAGCGGCCTACACAGCCATCGAGGCACAGGGCGTGCCCTTCGTCGCAAGACCGCACCTGGTTGCGCAGCTTGCCGATCACGATCTTTGGATGGCTTTCTTGAAGGATCCTGACGACAATATTCTCGGGATGATGGGCGAAATGGCGCGCACCGAAGCACGCGCCACCTCATCGATTTGAGTTTTTGTTTGGGTAGAGTGTTATAGTGCCGAACGGTGCTTGGCGCGGTAGTCCAGCCAATACTTGAACTCTTCCTTTACGCTCCGCCCAGGCTTGCTGAACTGCCGATCGCTCTGCCGCAGGTACTGGATGAACTCGTCGTAATCCTCGGCGCTTCCCGCAGTCGCGGGACCGGCTTCGAAAGCTACCTGAGCCCTTTTGCCTTTGCCGCTAAAAAGCCATGTGGCTTCAAAGAGCGCGATGCTCGGCGTAAAGAAGCGGACCACCCAGAAGTACGGGATGTGTTCGCGGGCTTCTGCGAAAACCACCAGCAGGGTGAGGCACGCAACGTGAGTAAGAACCGTGGCAACAGGCGAAAGAGAGAGTCCTTTATCCTGAACAGCGGTCACAACGAGGAACGCAAGGAACAGGTGATAGGAGATCAGCATTGGGGCATAAATCGCCAAACCGCCATCGGGGAAAAAGTGCGCCAGCATGTAACCTACCAGTCCGCACAGGATCAGTACGATTCCCTTCATGCTTTTTAAGCTCCAGTTCTAGTGCGAGTGGATCATCTAACTTTCTCTAGCTCGCAGCTAATTCAGTTTGATCGAATGGTAGCAACTCCTCTTTGCGCTGCACATTGCACAATCGAGGGAAGAAAGAAGCTGCAAATTGGCGCTTAGGTAACGGTACGAGAGCGTAGTGATTTCCCGGATACTTCTGCAACGAATTCCGGGTACCCGGCATAGCAACTCGTTTTGCACAGAGTTTGTGCGGATTGGCTGTATGCTCAAGAAATGGTGCGCTTCACCGTGCTCGCGTCAGGGTCCAGGGGCAACAGCACGATTGTCTCCGGAGGCCGCACCCGCATCCTGGTAGACGCCGGCCTGAGCTGCCGCGAGCTCTTCCGCCGCATGAAGCTTGCCGGTGAAGATCCCAGCACGCTGGACGCAATCATCGTGACCCACGAGCACCAGGATCATGTGAATGGTCTTGCCGTCACTGCCCGCAAGCTAGGCATTCCGGTGTACTTTACCGAGGCGACGCACCGTGCCTGGATGCGATGGCTCATGCCCCGCCGGCAGATGACCTATGCCCAATGGCTGGAGCAATGCCGCAAGCAGACCGCAGAACGCCAGGCAGAGGCCGTTTCCTCCGCAACAGAAGAGGAGATCGACGAATCGATTCCCGAAACGGGAACTGCCCCAGGGGTTGCAGATTCGGCTCCGGCTTCATCCGAAAAAAAGGCCGATCCCACCTGGCTTCCGGCGGTCGAATACTTTGAGGCAGGCCGCCCGTTTGCGATCGGCGACATCGCCGTCAGCCCGTTCACCATTCCTCACGATGCGGCCGACCCGGTGGGATTCGTTTTTGCGGCTGAGGGCATCCGGATGGCCTTTGCCACCGATCTGGGCTACGTCACGCCCAACGTGAAGGCCCACCTGAAGGGCGTTGATCTATTGCTTCTTGAGTCAAATCACGACCTGGAGATGCTGCGCGACGGGCCCTATCCCTGGTCGGTCAAGCAGCGGGTCCTTTCACGGGTGGGGCACCTCTCCAACGAGGCGACAGCGGATTTCCTTGCCTCCGGTTATGACGGCCAGGCTACCTACGTCATTTTGGCGCATCTATCTGAAAACAATAATCTTCCTGATCTGGCCCGGATCGCTGCCGAGCGCGCGCTGGCTAATCACGCCAGCCTGCTGGCCAACCGCCTGCTGCTGGCTGAGCAGCACGAACCTCTTTCGGCAATCTGTTTTTAACTAAGTAGGATTACAATAGGCAAAAGGGCATCTATACCCGTAGGTGAAGGAAAAAGGGCCCCAAAGTGACGTGGGCCTGAATCCTTCCCGGTAACGCATGCATCCCTAGACTGCGGGCCCTTATTCGCCAGACCGACCGCGAAAGCAACGGCGGTAGAAATTCCTTTGCAAAGCGAGTTGTCTTTATGGCTATGGCAGGAACCCGATGCAGTGACCGTGTAGTTGGCGCAATTTTAGCCAGTTGGCGGTATGACATTTCAGGCATCTCCCCCGAGATGCGGCGTGACTACGAGCAACACCTCAGTGAGTGCGCCCATTGCTTATCCCGGCAGAGATTTCATCGCAGCGTTGACGCGACGCTGGCCGTTCTTACATCGCTGGCGGCGCTTTTCTTTCTATTCGCCCTGGCGGTTTTGAAGCACATCAAGCCACTGGAGCACGTGGCCTTCAACATCCTGGGCCTCGATATCTCGGACATGTATCACATGCTGCTCTCGGCAGGAGTCGCCGGACTCTGCTTCTCGGTAATCGTGCTGGCGCTGGTTCTGATGGCCACGCCCGCGCCTTCCTACCTGGGAGGCATCGCCGCTGAAAGGGCCAAGCTGATCGAAGAGCGGCTGCCGGCAGCGATCAAGTCACTGCGGCCGCGATAAACCGGCATTCAGAAAAGCAGAAACGCCTCCCAAGTGGGAGGCGTTTTTGCTTGCGGTGATAATTTCCGATCGGCGCCTATTTTGCAAGCTGCACGCGCAGATCGCCGCCGGTCATCTCTTTGGGAAGCCCGAGATCCAAAAGGTTCAAAAGCGTAGGAGAAATATCGCGCAGTGAGCCATCGGCGCGCAGGCGATACTGATCCGCGTCCTCTCCCACGTAGATGAACGGCACCGGGTTCGTTGTGTGCGCAGTGTGCGGCCCACCGGTTGCAGGGTCGACCATGAGCTCGGCATTGCCGTGGTCGGCAGTGATGAGCCAGTTTCCGTTCTTTTCGCGCACGGCCTTGTAGATGCGCTCCAGCTGGGCGTCGACGGCTTCGCATGCCTTGATGGTGGGCTCCAGCTTGCCGGAGTGGCCCACCATATCGGCGTTGGCGAAGTTGGCCACGATCAGATCGAAGGCTGTGTCGTTGACGGCTTTCACGATCGCGTCGCCAATGCCCTCGGCCTGCATCTGCGGAGCCAGATCGTAGGTGGCTACCTTGAGCGACTGAATCAACGAGCGGTCCTCGCCCGGAAACGGCTGCTCGATGCCGCCATTGAAAAAGTACGTCACGTGCGCAAACTTCTCCGTCTCGGCCACGCGCAGATTGCGCAGCTGATGCGCCGCGAGAATATTGGCGAGGATATTGTCCATCGACTCCGGCAGGATCACCAGCGGCAGCTCGTAAAGCTTGTCGTACTGCGTCATGCAGACGTAGTGCAGGTTTTTGGGAATCTCGCGGCGGGGAATGATCTCATCCAGCGACTCCCATGCATCGAGGTTGCGGCCGCCCTGCGCATTCAAGCCGCTTTCGCGGGCCAGCACGCGCGTAATCTGCCGCGCGCGGTCGGCGCGGAAGTTGAAGTTGATGCAGACGTCCTCATCGCGAATCTGGCCCACAGGCTTGCCGGCGGCATCGGTCACCACGAACGGAATGAGGAACTCGTCGGTCGTGCCGCTGTTGTAGTTCTCCTTGATGCGCGCTACGGCATTCGCATAGGCGCCGCCCTCTGCTTTGCCAGCCACCATGGCGTCGAAGGCTTTGCGCTCCCGTTCCCAGCGCCGATCACGATCCATCGCGTAATAGCGGCCGCTTACGCTGGCCAGCTTGCCTACGCCGTACTCGCGCATCTTCTGCTCGAGCTGCGCAATGTAGCCCGCGCCGGAAGTCGGCAGCGTATCGCGCCCGTCCATGAAGGCATGGACAAAGACCCGTTCGACTCCATACTCGCGCGCGGTGCGCAGCAACGCATAGAGATGCTCCTGGTGCGAGTGCACACCGCCATCTGAGACCAGGCCGAAGAGATGCAGTTGCCGTCCGCCTTCGCGCGCGCGTTGCATGGCCTTTGCAATCGCAGGATTTTTCCCGAACTCACCCGAAGCGATCTGTGCATCGATACGCGTGATGTCCATCTGCACAATGCGGCCGGCGCCGATGTTCAGGTGGCCGACTTCGCTGTTGCCCATCTGGCCATCGGGCAGGCCGACAAAGTGCTCGGAGGCGCGGATCAGCGTGTTGGGAAACTCGCGCAGCAGCTTGTCATACGTGGGCTTGCGAGCCAGGGCGATCGCGTTATTGGCGGTTTCAGCACGAAATCCCCATCCATCGAGAATGGTCAGAACAAGAGGACGCTTGGAACTAGGCACGAAAAATACCTCGAATCATGATCGGAGTTCACTTTCAGGATAAACTGCCGCACGGGCGCGCCTGGAGATCGAGAGCACGGCTGCAAAAGCTGTTGCGTCGCTGTGTGCAAATCTGCGATAAGCAAGCCATGGCGGAAACGAAGACGGTCTTCGTCTATGGCACGCTGAAACGCGGATGCCGCAATCATCATGTGCTGCGCGCGGCGGATTTTCTCGGCGAGGCGTGGACCGAGCCGATTTATCTGATGGTCAACTGCGGCTCATATCCCGGACTGGTGCATGCAGGACCGGCGCGCGAGGGCCAGGCGATTCACGGCGAACTCTATCGTGTCGACGCGCCGCTACTGGCCATGCTCGACGCTTTCGAAGATGTGCCGCGCGAGTACACCCGCGCTTCCATCGAACTGAGGAATGGAACGCCCGCCCAATCATATTTCTACCGTGGAGACACGGCGCATCTGTCGTTGTGCGAGGCGGTCTGGATGGAGAAGTAAGAGCCCCACAGTAGCACTGTCATCCTGAGCAAACAGGAGCGCGACGTTGCTCCCTGTGAAGTCGAAGGATCTGCGGTTGCTTTTTGCGAAGCTCGCTTACATCAGCCGCTTGCGCACCAGATCCAGCGCCTGTTGGGCGGCCCATTCGCGGACGCGCTGGCGGTCGCCGCGGAAGGTGCGGTTGATGGCATCGGTTCGCTGCGCATCGGAGACGGCGATGTGAACGAGGCCCACCGGCTTATTCTCTGTTGCGCCGCCGGGACCGGCGATGCCGGTGACGCCTACGCCGATCGTCGCACCCGTGCGTAGACGGATGCCGTTGGCGAGGGCGCGCGCAACCTCTTCGCTCACCGCCCCATACTGCGCGATCAGATCGGCAGAGACGCCGGTGAAGGCCTGCTTGAGTGCGTCGGAGTAGACGACTGCTCCTCCCAGAAACGAGCGCGAGCTGCCCGGCACAGAAGTGATGCGTTCTGCGATCAGGCCGCCCGTGCAGCTCTCCGCGACGGCCAGCGTGGCTTGGCGCAACCCGAGATAGTAGAGGACGATCTGTTCGAGAGATTCGCCTTCAGACGAGTAGAGCCATTCCTCGAGCGCCTCTTCCAACTTGCTGGCAAGCTCGTCCACGCGTTGCTGCGCCGCTTCGAGCGTAGGCTTGGTGCACTGCAAAGTGAGCTGGATGTCGCCGGTATGGGCGAGGATGGTCGTATCCACATCGGGATAGGTAGTGTAGATCGGCGCAAGCAGCTTGTCGGCCTGCGACTCGGCGATCATCGCGGCCTTCAGCGTACGCGTCGCAATCGAGCGCGGCGGAACCAGATCGTGCAGGCGCGGCAGGCACTCGGTATCAAAGAGCGGGCAACACTCATGCGGCGGCCCAGGCAGAAGAAAGATGAGCTTGCGGTAGCCTTCGAAGACTGTATCGAGAAACTGGCCGGGGGCGCTGCCGTTGGGATTGGGCAACAACGTCGCGCCTTCCAGCACGTCGGCCTGCTTGAGATTGTTCTGCGGAATCGGGATGCGCCACGTCGCGGCGCGGGCATGCAGGGCGGCCACCTGCGTAGCATCGCGGCGCAATGTGAGCTCAAGAGCCTCGGCGGCGGCTTCGCGCGTAAGGTCGTCCTCTGTGGGCCCAAGGCCGCCCATCAGGAAAATTACGTCGACGCGCCCCAGCGCTGTGCGAATGGCGTTGACCAGGTCTTTACGGCGGTCGCCGACGATGGTCTTGAACGCGACCAGGACACCGATCTCGTTCAGCTTGAGGGTGAGGTAAAGCGAATTGGTGTCCTGTCGATGCGGAGTGAGCATCTCAGAGCCGACGGCGATAATTTCTGATTTCATAAGGCAGTTCAGAGATCAGGGGGCAGAGATCAGGTTTCAGTTGTCCATGCTCAGCTTCGGGCTTGTCAACTTCTTTTAGACGCACGCGATCTTAGCGCCCTTGATTCCATTATTCCCTATGGAAGGCGGTGCTAGCATTCAACTCTGAAGACGTGCACCTTTAAGTGCTCCTACCGCGCGTCCCGCCCGCGCTGCTGGTTAAAGCTGAAAGCTGGAGGCTAAAAGCTGAAAGCTATTTTTTAAAACAGCTCCAGGCCCTCAACCCCGAGATCCACCTCGTACACCGCTTCTTGGGTGGCTACGATGGTGGTGCCGAGCGGGGAGAAGGCAAGGCCCACGAGATTCGGGCCGGCGAGCACCAGCGAAGCCTCGCCGTTGGGCGTAATGCGGACCACGCCCCGCCGGCCATGCAGGCAGGCAGCCACGTATACGTCGCCTTCTTTCGAGAGGGCCAGACCCTGCGGACGGCCCAAACCGCGATACCAGGCGCGTGTGTCGCCGTTGGGCTCGATTGCCCAGACAGCCTCATTCGACGAGAGCATAGGTCCCGTCACAAAGAGCGTACCTGTCGCGTTGGCGGCCAGGTGATAGGCGGCGACCGAAGGCTCGAGGGTGGCGTGGACGAAGATCTGCCGCTGTGGATTGATCTTGAAGATGGTGCCGCTGCGGTCGCCCACAAACAGGTTACCCTGGGGGTCGAAGGCGGCGCCTGTAGCCACGCCCATGCCCTCGGCATACACGGTGAACTCACCCGCAGAATCGACCCGATACACGTTCCCCTCGGCGCGCGAGGTCACGTAGAGATCGCCTTCCGGCGAAAAGGTGAGCCCCGTGGCGTTCAGAATGCCCGTCACGAAGGGAGTGCCACGGCCGTCAGGGCTTACGCGCACGATCGACACCGGAGTCTGCTTGCCGCGCGGGCCCGAGACAGTTGCGTAGATCATGCCTGAGCGGCTGACCGCCGGGTTGGTCACGGGATGGAGGCCGTCGTTGAGCTGGTGCGCAATGCGGATCGGTACCGTGTTGCCCGCTCCTGCGGGGCTGCGCACCTCGATCAGTCCAGTAGACGCCTGCTCGGGAATCCGAAAGGCGAGCCGTGCAGGCCGGCTCATCAGGATGTGCGCCGGCTCGCCGTCCACCAGGACGGCCGGTGGGCCGAAAGCATGAGGGCCCAGATGAGCTCCTGCGACCTCCACTTCACCCAGGGGCAGGGCGGCCGGCGGAAAAACATCGTCGATGCGCGGCACCGGAGCGGCTGTAGGAGCGGGTTGAGCAGGGGTTCGAGCCATATCAGTACCAGATGCGCACAAGCGACGCTATACCCAAAGCATACAGCCCGGCGGCCACATCGTCGAAGACGATGCCCCACCCCTCCGGAAGCCGTTCCAGGCGGCGGACCGGGAAGGGTTTGGTGATGTCGAAGAGCCGGAAGAGCACCAGCGCGATGAGCGCGTGGGCCCAATCGGGCGGGCAAAACAGCAGTGTGATCCACTGGCCAGCGACCTCGTCGATCACCACGAATCCGGGATCGTGCCGCCCTGACTCTCGGGCCGCGATGGTCGCCGCCGGCACTCCCAAAAGCAGAGCCAGGCCGATGCCCACAAGAAGTGCGACGAGAAGCGCCGAAGCCGAGAGATGAACAACTCGGGCGGCCACAGCCCAGAGCAGCACCGCGGCGATCGATCCCCAGGTGCCTGGGCCGGGTTTCAGGCGGCCAGCCCCGAAAAACGTAGCGACGGCGAAGGCCCAGGTTGTTTTCTTCTGGATGCTCGCGGAACTCTGGTTCTGTGCGGAAGAGGAGCCGTCAGTTCTCATGCGAGCCTTTGTCCCGGTTCTGTCCGGAGTCGCCCAGGTCTTCGAGAACTTCGGGGTCGAGGACCGGCGAACTGATCTTGTAGACGCCTGTGGCCCATTTGCCGAGATCGATCTTGCGGCAGCGATCGGAGCAGAAAGGGAAGTCCTCATCTTTGGCCTGGACAAGTTGGCTACAGGTGGGGCAATGGAAAACTTTGGCGGATTTTTTCTTCGCGGGCATCGAGGCGCAACCTGCTCCAGGAACAGTTTATCGCGCAACGGATATGCCGCACGGCTACGCCTTCCGTAACGGCGACGGACCGATTCATTGCATCTCGTAATGGTTCATGAACTCCGCAGTGAAGGCGGGCGATGGGTGGGCCTCAGCGTCGAGGGAAATAGTCCATCCTGCCGGCGGGCGTCAGCAATTGCGCATAGGCCAGCCGATTCAGGTAGCGCAATGTTACGCGCTTGCCTGAATCTTTTCGCAGACACGCTCAGCGATTTGGAGCTTGAAGGCGCGCTTCTTTCTCGTCCTCGACTTGTGGCCATTCTTGATGTGATGGAGAGATTTCTCTTCGAGAGGAAGAGGGGTCGTGAAAAATCCTTTGTGCGAAAGGGTTGCGCCGAGATTGTCAAAAAAACGGTCATAGGCCTCGAGAAAAGACTCTGCATGATCCTCAACATATGAGAATTGTCGGGTCGCGTTGACGCCGGCCATCTCGCGAATGCCGAAGGCCTCTGCGATTCCCTGCAGTGCTGACATTAAGAGTGCAGGTGGAGCAACGTCGCGAAAGGCCTTGGTGGCAGCGTGAACTTGTGTAAAACAACCCTTCATGCCCTGCAGGCGAGAGACCAGAATGACATTTTCCGCACAAGAGCCGACGATCCGGCCTGGGACGATGGTGAATTGCATGACAAAGATCTTGACGCCATCAACCATCTGATGAAGGAAGAGTTCGCCTTCACGTACTTCTTGTCTGGAAAGCCCCATGGTGATGGTGTGTCGCTTTCCGTCTTCAACAACATCGAGCAGGGTGGCTTCTCGATGAATCACCTGCCGCAGCAGATGGGAAGGGAATTTCGATCGGAGGAAATTGTAATGATGCATGAAACAAGCAGCCCTGGCCGAGATATCGAGACCGCGGGCAAGGTGGTCTCGCGAGAGATATTTGAATGCGATCCTCGGGTCAATAAAGACGAGAGCCTTGAGAGGGGGGCTCGCTAGCAGCTTAAAAATTTGTATTTGCCACCGAGAATTGGACGCGACCGCCCAGACGATCCGCGCAAGGCGGGGAGGATTCCAATAATATGCGTCCTTGGTCAATCGTAAAATTGGAACGAGAACATGAAGCACTCTTTGGTCCTCCCACTAACTATTTCGGGCCCAAGTCAATACGTATCGTTTCAAGTTGTGCGGAAGCAACTTACAGGCAAGATGTTAAGAATACACGTGAATCATTAGATACACTACCAGCTTGCGGGTAAGCCTTCCCGAGTGGATAGTGCATCTCAAGGATGCTCCGTTACATGGTGGAAAATTTATTTATGATTTCCGCGAGGACCGCACGAACGTAATCATCTAGCTGGTGTCCTGGGTAACGGGAAATCAGCCGAGGTGCGAGATAAGCCGTCCGAGCTGATGAATCCAGGATTGCCAGTCTGCGGAAATCGCCTGTTCGCCCAATTTACCCGCAGCCTGGGTGAGAGCCTCGGTCGCGAGCTTTTGAATAAATTGAATGCTCTTTGTCAAAACTGACGTGTCGGGATTTGGCTTTTGCAGTTCACCCTTCGCCGACTCAATCTCAGTCTCAAACAGAGAAGCTTTCGCTGCGGGAAGGTGCAAGTCAGCACGGCGATCGATCATGCGTTCGAGCAACGTCAGTAGCGCTGAGTTGTCATGAATAGTTGGGTGGAAATCGATCTTCGACTCGCCACTTGCCACCACCAGGCCGGTCACCGGTGCGTTGAAGACATTCTGCGGCGTGCCCACCGAGAGCATTGCGGGGATCAGCCTGCCGAGGAATAAGCTTTCCAAATAATTCTTTTCGATCTGCAACCGTTCGGCTTCTCTTTCGCGAAGGACCAGTTGTGAGCGGTAGACCTGCATAGCGTCGGCTTTGATCTTCTCGGCGGTCTGCGTGTCGGCGTCACCCACGCTGATGGAAATGCGTGCGCCGCCGCCCGTTTCTTCGATGGACTTCAGGCGGATATTGCTGTCAGGATGGATGGTCGCGAGATGCTGCAGCAGAGCTGGTAACGTATTGAGCTCGAATGTCGAAACGCCGCCCTGATAAAAAAGCTCGATGCAGGTCTGTTCGGCGTACAGCCGTTCGAACTCACCCGGAGCGTAATAGGTAGGAGTGCGGGCCTCCTCATCCCAGTAAACGCACTCGCAAAGAATTCCCTGGATCGACCATCCTGCCCGTTGTGTCTCCCATAGCCGGGCATGTGTCAGGTTTGCGCCATCGAGGTTCGCGCGCTGCAAATTGGCTGACCGTAGATCGGCTGCAGACAGGTTGGCTCTTCTTAGGTTGGCATGATGCAGTTCAGCCCTGGCCAGCACGGCCTCAAGGAGATTTCCGCGAAAGATGCTCGCTTCCGCCAGCTTTGCATCGCGCAGATTTGCGTTTGCAAGGTTCGCTTCCGTGAGGTCCGCGCGAATGAGGTCCACGCCGGTGAGATTTGCGCCGCTCAGATCCGCATTCATCAGTTCTGCGTCGCGAAGGTTGGCGCCGGCTAGATTAGCCTCCGTAAGGTTTGCGTCCGTCAGGATCGCATCACCGAAGTTGGCTCTGCTCAGGTAAGCACTCCCAAGATTCACTCCGTCCAGATGCGCTCGGCTGAGGTCTGCCTCCCACAGAACGGCGCGTTGAAGCATTGCTCCGGAGAGGTGGGCCTCTACAAGCTTCGCCCCGTTTAATGCCGCACCGCGCAGGTCGGCGTTCCGCAGGATGGCCCATTTCAATTCTGCTTCAGACAGGTCTGCCTCGGCCAAGGCGGCTCGGCTTAGCTTCGCACGCTTCAGAGTTGCCCAGCGGAGGTTCACTCCTGTCAGATTGGCGTCTTCCAGGTTCGTTCGCGTGAGGTCGGCCTCTCTCAGATCCATCCGGCTCAAATCAGCTTCGCTCAGATCCGCGTCGCGGTCCGGATGCAGATTTCTCCACGCATTCCACGTGCCGACGCCCATGCGCAACCGGGCTAGGTCTTCTGGATTGGCCATGGCGCAAGGATAGCGAGAAATAGCAGGCCCAGAAAGAAAATTTGTCCGAGAGTGGCTTTTAAAGCGGCGCGACGATGCGCGCGACCACATCGTATTCGTGAGCCTCGGTGATTTCGGCGCGATAGAAGCGGCCGGCTTCGAGGCCTTCCAGATCGCCAAAGTCGTTGATGAAGACCTTGCCATCGATCTCGGGCGCGTGGTATTGCGTGCGGCCCTCCCACAAAAGCTCTGTCTCTTCGGATGGCCCCTCGACGAGCAGTGTGACTTCGCGGCCCACCCAGTCCTGCTTTGCCTGCTTTGAGATGGACTGCTGCAGCTTCATCAGCCTGCGCTTGCGTGCCTCGATACTGCGCCTCGGGATCTTGGCATCGAGTGCGTGCGCGCCGGAGCCTTCTTCGTCGGAGTAGCTGAAGACGCCCAGCCAATCAAACTTCGCCTCGCGTATGAACTCCTCCAAAACCTCTACATCGCGCTGTGACTCACCAGGGAAACCAACGATGAAGCTGGTGCGCAATGCGATGCTGGGAACGGCTGCGCGGACCTTTTCCAGAGTCTTCAGGAAAATCTCTGCTCCCGCGCCGCGCTTCATGCGCTTCAAAACATCCGGCGAAGCATGCTGCAGGGGCACATCGAGATACTTGCAGATATTGTCGTGCTTCGCGATCGTCTCGAGCAGTTTGCCGGTAATGCGGTTCGGGTAGGCATAGAGAAACCGTAGCCAACGCAGCCCCTCGATCCGTGCCAGTGCGTCGAGCAGCGTGGCCAGACCGTCTTTGAGGCCCAGATCTTCGCCATAGCAGGTCGTGTCCTGGCCGATAAGCGTAATCTCCTGCACACCGCTGGCGACGAGTTGCTGCGCCTCTGCGACAACCGACTCAAAACGCCGCGAGCGGAACTTACCGCGCAGGTTCGGAATCACGCAGAAGCTGCAGGGATGATCGCAACCTTCAGCGATCTTGATGTAGGCCGAAGCACGCGGCGTCGACAACAGACGCGGCGTGGTCTCGTCGTAGAGATACGTCGGCAGCAGATGAGTAGCGCCCTGCCACGTCTCGCGGCTGAAGCGCCCCTGGCGCTCGCGCAGATCGCCTTCCGCGCGGCCCTTCGGGCTGTCCTCGTTTGGGATTGAGTCCGTGCTAGAAGATTTGTGCGTGCCCGCCTGCGACTCCTTGCCGGGCCGCAGCTCTGCATGCACGTTGGTCAGGATGTGAAACGGGGAAGCAACCGCAGGCGCGGGAGCCATGCCCGCTGCTTGCAGAATCGACTCCAACTCGCCCGTGCCCACCACGGCGTCGACTTCGGGAATGTTTTTCTGAATCTCGTCGCGGTAGCGTTCCACGAGGCAGCCGGCCACGATCAGCTTCTTGGCTTGCCCAGCGGTCTTGTGACGAGCCATCTCCAAAATCGTGTCAACCGACTCCTGCTTGGCTGTGTCGATAAAACTGCAGGTGTTCACGACCAGGATTTCAGCGTCCTCGGGCCGTGCCGTCAGCCGCGCGCCGGCGCGGTCGAGCAGGCCCATCATCACCTCGGAGTCGACCAGGTTTTTGGGGCAGCCGAGCGAGACAAAGCCCACCACCGGAGCCACGAAGTGGGCTACTTTTTCTTCCGTTTTACTCACTCTATGATTGTACCGGGAATCGAATTTTCACGGCTCACCGGAGGGATCGACGATGATTGCGCGGCATTGGCGCGGGTGGACAAAGCGAGAAGATGCAGACGGATACGAGAGTTTCTTAAAGCAGAATGTGCTGCCCGGCCTGCGGGCGATCGAGGGCTACCGCGGAGGGTATGTTCTGCGCCGGGATGACGTGGCGGAATCTGAGTTCGTGGTCGTCAATCTCTTCGATTCGTTGGAAGCGGTCATCCGTTTTGCTGGGCCCGAGTACACGGTGCCGGTCTTCGAGCCAGAGGCAAAGCGATTCCTCAGCCGGATCGAAAACTTCGCCACCCACTACGAGGTACGGGCCAGCACCGTCTAGAGAATATGTTAATCTAGCTTAAGCTAGCTGAATCGAGATGCGCCATGCATGAATTTGGAGCTTTTGAAGCCAAGAACAAGTTCAGTGCCTTGCTCGACCGAGTAGAGCGCGGGGAAGAGATTGTGATCACCCGGCATGGACAGCCTGTTGCGCGGCTGGTTCCGAACTCCGGAGGCATTGATCGGACGCAGGCGCAGGCTGCAGCCGAACGCATTCGCGTTAGGGCTGCTCAGGCGAAACGAGGCCGTTTCAATTGGAATGCGCTTAAAGCTGACCGCGATGCAGGAAGACCGTGAGTCTCGTTCTCGATAGTTCCGTTACCGCTGCTTGGATTTATAGCGATGAGACAACGGACGCGGTCCATCAGGTTTTGGATCTCGTCACGACAAATGGAGCGTGGGTTCCGGCGTTGTGGCGGCTTGAAGTTGCAAACATTCTGGAGATGGGCGTGCGCCGTCGCCGCACAGACGCCAGTTTTCGCGATGCTACCCTGGCCGATCTTGCGTTGCTCCCGATTCACATCGATCAAGAGACAGATCGGCAGGCGTGGACTGCGACGATGCAACTGGCAGAGCGATATGACCTGACTCTCTATGACGCGGCCTATCTCGAGCTGGCGCGACGGCGCGCGCTACCGCTGGCGACCTTAGATACAGAACTGAGAGCTGCGGCTGAGTCCGAGAAGATCTCTCTGCTTGGCATATAAAGCCGGTTCGACACTAGCTCTCTTTGCGATACAACATGTCGCGCATCGCGGAACGGCGTGCGGCGTTCAGGTCCTTGCTCGCGCCCGGATCGCGAAAGTTGCCACGAGACTCCTCGCCGGCATCGGGCTCACTGCAACTGGGGCAGCGATTGGCGAAGCCCGGCTTGTCTGGCCGCAGTTCGAACTCCTCACCGCAAACCGCACAGGTTTTAATCGGAAAAGCCATACACCAATATGTTAGCGAAGGCGACGGCGCAAGTCGAACTACACCGTCATGAGTGGCGAGACGGAAAATGCGTCGACTGCTGAGTGCTAAAATCGATCAGTGCCGGGTCCTACGCGACGTAATCCCGCCAACCCCGCCAGGTCCGGAAGGAAGCAACGGTAACGGGCTAGTACGGGCGCAGTAGGTTACCCGGTACTTTTTTTCGGCGCCACAGGCGCTTTTGCTTTTTGGTTCGCAGTCACTCTCTGTCACACAGTGTGGGAGGAATGGCTGCCGAGAGATGTTGTATAGGTAGAGTTGCTGGCCGGCGACGCAAGTCGCGACGTCGCAGCTCGCGTTGCAAGGAGAAATCCATTGAACCTGACCGTTCGCCCCATCGTGGGCCGGCGTGCCAAGATCACAGCCTTCGGAACCTACGTTCCTCCCGATGTGCTGACCAATCAAGACCTCGAAAAATTAGTAGAGACCAGCGATGAGTGGATCGTGGAGCGGACCGGCATCCGCGAGCGGCACGTGTTGGCCAAGGGGCTGGGCGTAAGCGACATCTGCGCGGAAGCGGCAAAGAAGTGCCTCGCCATGCGCGGCATCGCCGCGAGCGAAGTAGAGATGATCATCGTCGGTACGGTTACGCCGGACATGATGTTTCCTTCCACAGCTTGCCTGGTGCAGAACAAGATTGGCGCTACGGGCGCATGGGGATTCGATGTTTCCGGTGGCTGCTCGGGGTTTGTGTATGCGCTGCTCGCGGGTGTGAAGATGGTGGAGAGTGGAGCGCAGAAAAAAGTTCTGGTGATCGGCGCAGATGCGAATACACGCATGACCGACTACACCGACCGCACCACCTGCGTGCTCTTCGGCGACGGCGGCGGTGCGGTGCTGCTGGAGCCGGCCGAAGAGGGCGAGGTAGGGTTTATCGACGCAGTGAATGAGATCGACGGATCGGGCGGTGTGAGTCTCAACCTGAAGGGCGGCGGCAGCCTGAATCCGCCGACGCACGAGACCGTCGACAAGAAGATGCACTACATCTACCAGGACGGTCCGGCGGTGTACAAATTCGCTGTGCGCAAAATGGCCGAGGCCACAGCAAAGCTGCTGGAACGCAATGGCGTCAAAGGCTCGGACCTCGGATGCTTTATTCCGCACCAGGCCAACAAGCGGATCATTACGGCGACAGCCGACCGGCTCGGCATGGAGCCGGAGCGCGTCATCATCAATATCGAAAAGTACGGCAACACTTCAGCCGGAACGATTCCGCTCGCCATGGAAACGGCTGTTCAGCAAGGCAAGTTGAAAAAAGGCGATCTGGTTTTGCTGGCCGCTGTGGGTGCGGGATTCACCGTCGGCACGGTACTGCTGCGCTGGGAGATCTGATCGAGGCGCCGGTTGGTATCTGCCAGGCTGGAGACAAGCCAGTTCGCGAGTCGTCCAATGAGAGTAGAACGCATTCCCGGATTGGGGCAGGCTGCTTCACAAGTGACGGTGGAGATTTGCAGCCGGTAACGATTGGCTTATACTGTGCTCCACGTGTTTGGTTCTGCCGAGGATTTTTGATTCGGCATCGCTAGTCGGTTTGAGTTCGGGACTTCAAAGGCTGTCAACAACCAGAAGCGGAGGCTAACCATGGAAGTGGAGTTTACCGCCAGACAAGTGAAGATCTCGAGGGCCCTGCGTACGCAGGCCGAAGAGGGAATGGAACGGATCGCGCGCATTTTGGGCAAGGGTGCGCGTGCGAGCGTCACCTTCAGCGCGCAACGGCATGTGCAGATTGTCGAGCTGACGGTGAAGGCGCGATTACTCAAGATGGCGGCTGCCGGCAAGGCCGATACTTTGGAGTCGGCATTGCGGCAAGCCATTGCGCACGCCGAGCACCAGGCGCTTCGCTATCGTGATCGCCGCCTGGTGAACAAACGGCTGCCCAAAGAGGAGAAGGTGCTCACCGCACCGCCGGTGACCCGGCCCAAGGCGCGCGTATCGCCAGACGCTGAAGTGAGTGATGGCAACGGGCAGCCGGCGGCCGGCAAAAAGGCACGCGCTTCGATTGCGGTGCACTCGTTTCCCGCCAGTCCTACCGTTGTAGAGCCGCATATCGTGAAGAACGGCGAGGCCATCGCGCTACGGCCCATGACCATCGAAGAAGCGGTAAAAGATGCAGAGTTCCGCGACCGCGACCTGCTCATCTTCCGCAATGCATCGGGAGACATCTTTGTCCTGCACCGCCGGCGCGACGGACAGATGGAACTGGTCGAGATTCCCTGAGCCGCGAGCTTGCAGTCTGCGGCGCCGCAAGATGCCCTCTGATTTGGTGAGCAGAGTTGTGCTCTGCTCCACCTTACCTCCGTCACTTGCAGATTGCATTCGAGTAACGAGTAGTCGCAGTGATTTGCAATTTTTCTGCGAAGATTCTGCAGTTCAAGTACTTTGGTTGGAGTGGCTCACCGAATTTAGGGATGGCTGGCCAACCCCTTCTCAGCCTAGGATTTCCTTCATGGCAACGAAGGTTTTGGGGCCTGCCATGAAGCCTGAGCCGGATCAGAATCAGACAGAAGATCCTGCGAATACAGAACAAGCAAAGCATAGGAATCTGCCGCAGCACGCGGACTCCGCGGAGCAGCGCGAAATTCTGGATGCGCTCCCGGTTCTGGTGTTCCTTGAGCGGGCAGGCAGGGTGGTATTCGCCAACGCGGAAGCGCGTCAGATGCTCGGCCACGCCGAAGATGAGTGGACCCCGCGTCCGATGGAAGAGGTTTTGTGGGGTCTCTTTCCGGGAGCCGCGGAGCCGCAGACTCTTTTAACTGGCACGCGGAAGGGAAGTCCCTTCCACGCGACCATGCCGGCGAAGAACGGCCGGCTGCTTCCGGTAGAAGGCACCTATAGCGTTACGAATGCGGAGCTGCGGGAGTCCGTGATCGTTGCGCATCCTGGCGGCCGGCGGCATGCGCCCAAGACCCGGCTGATGGAAGATGTGCTCGCAAGCATTCCTGAAGCAGTGGCCATCGAGCTTGGCAATCACCTCTTGTATACCAATCCGGCGTTTACGCGCATGTTCGGGTACACGGCCGAGGAAGCTGCTGGAGAGAGCCTCAGCGAACTGATCGTTCCGGAGACACGCCAAAGCGAGCACGACATGCTCGCGAAGAGCGTCAACGAGCACGGGCGTGTACTGCTTGAGACCACGCGCAAAAACAAGGCCGGTGATTTGGTGGACGTAAACCTGCAGGCTGCACCGTTGCTGGTGGATGGTTCGCGGGTCGGCTACGTCTACACATTCCGCGATGCCACAGCACGGCGGGAGACGCAAACCCGGCTGCAGCACGATGCCATGCATGATGTGCTCACAGGCCTGCCGAACCGGGTGCTCTTTCTCGATCGCGTTGGCCTGGCTCTCAGTCGCATGGCCCGCCGCCCGGATCGTACCTGTGCCGTAATCTGCCTGGATATGGATCTTTTCAAAGAGATTAATGATGCTTTAGGGCACGCGGCCGGCGACGTGCTGCTCAACTCCGTCGCCGAACGGTTGCGCGGTTCACTGCGCCCGCAAGACACCGCTGCGCGGATGGGCGGCGATACGTTCGCCGTTCTGGTAGAAGACCTGATTTCCACACGCGATCTGGAGAACATCGCCGATCGCATTGCGCGGGAAATGACTCGCCCATTTGATCTTTTTGGACACATGATCCAGTCCGGAGCGAGCGTGGGCGCGGCTCTTGCGGAACCGGAGCACACCGCCGCCGAGCTTCTTCTCCGTGATGCGGAACATGCCATGGCGCGCTCAAAACAGGCGGGAGGCGGCCGTTACGAACTCGTCCGCAAACGGCTTGAAACACGAACTCACACAAAATAGACGCTCGCCGTTATAGCATGAGCGCATGACCCCCAAAAAGGCCGCACCCCCGCGGGCGAATCAAAGGAAAAAGTCAGGGAAGGAAATTAGCAAAGAGCTGGTCATCGTGACCGGGATCTCCGGCGCTGGCAAGGCGTCGGCTCTCAAAGCATTTGAGGATCTCGGTTTTCACTGCGTTGACAATCTGCCTCTGGAACTATTGCCGGACTTTTCCACGCTGGTGAGCAATTCTGCAGACGTGCAGCACGCGGCCATCGTAGTCGACGTGCGCGAGGGGACCACGCTCGACCGGCTTCCTGAGATCCTCAAGGACATTAAGAAGCTGCTGCATACACGGGTGGTCTTTTTGGACGCGCAGGACGCCGTGCTGGTCCGGCGCTTCTCTGAGACGCGGCGGCCGCACCCGCTGGGGCTCTCTGAGACCGTTTCACGCTCCATCGTCGAAGAGCGGCAGCTGCTCGATCCCATCCGCAACGTTGCCGATACGTTGATCGATACGTCGAACTTCAATGTGCACGAGCTGCGCGCGCACATCCAAAGCCGCTTTGGCCACCGCGACGGCACAACGCACATGCTGGTCAGCTGCCTGAGCTTCGGCTTTAAAAACGGTGTTCCGCTGGATGCCGACATGGTCTTCGACGTCCGGTTTCTCCCCAATCCGCACTTTGTGCCCGAGTTTCGCAAAAAAACCGGGCTCGATCCCAAAGTGGCCGCTTATGTACGCGGATTTCCGCAGACCAACGAGTTCCTTGAAAAGGTCACCTCGCTGATGCTTTACCTGCTACCGCACTATGTGGCGGAAGGCAAAAGCTATCTGACGGTGGCCTTCGGCTGCACGGGTGGCCAGCATCGCAGCGTGATGATGGCGGAGGAGATGAGCCAGCGCCTCGAGAAAGCGGGCTACCTGGTAAAGGCGCTCCATCGCGACATTGTGCGTGGTGCGTGATTACGGATTAACTTTTAGTGCGCACGCAGATCGCCCAGCCAGCGGGATAGTTCATCGGAAAATGATGAAGCAGTGCCTGGATTCGACGGCATCCAGATGACCATCTTGCGTGCAGGCACACTCTGAAGAATTTTAGCGTCGAGCGCCTGATCGCCGGCCTGCAAAAACCAAAGTGATGGAATATGCAGTTTCGCAGCCGGGATGTGCGGATCATACCGGTCATGCACCAGCAGGCGCGCGGGAACAAGGCGGGCCCGATCGTCATGGAAGATCACACCGGTTGCGTCCCGCAGCGGTGATTCAACTACTACGCCGGCGAGTTCCGGATGCACCGCGGCAAATTCAAGGGCCAAGTTCGCTCCGAGACTGCTGCCGTCGAGCACAAGGACGGACGGCGAGATGTGACGTGTGGCGGTGAGGTAGTGAAGCGCCGAGCCGGCATCTTCAAGCCAAAGGCGCTCGCTGGGATGGACAAACTGGCTCTGGCCGTAGCCGCGGTAATCGAAGACGAAGACGTTGACGCCAGCTTTGTGCAGCTGCGCGAGATGATCAACGGTATTACTGAGATTGCCATCCTGCCCATGCAGAAAAAGAACTGTGTAGCGGCTGAATGGCGCATCGGCCGCCGCAGGAATCCACCATCCACTGAGCTGCGGCAACCCGGAGCCCGTGGTGGCAAAGCCGATCGGTTCAAAGGACAACCCAGCCGCAGCCGGTGTGCGCGTGATTGTGGATACGGGGTGATAGAGGAGCTGCCAGCTCCCTTGCCAGAAGAGCAGGCAGAGCACTCCCCAAGCGCAAAGCACCGCGGCCGCGAGTGTTGCGCCAATCGCGGAGAGCAGCCACCGGCCTGACACCTGGATTGGCTGCGCAGGTCCGTTTGTGGAACTTTTCGCCGGACCAGCGGATTGCGATGCAGTCCGTCTTTCCTTTCCGGCCTGAGCGGCGGACGTGGACTTTTTGGGGAACGTGGGAACTTGAGCTTTTCTGCGCGCCATGGCGTCCGTCCATTCCATCGTAAATTGCGGCCATGTAAAACGAGACTGGGGCCGACGGTGTAAGATGGCTGTTGACCGGAAACGATTACGTTAACGAAGGAGCAAAGATCGAGATGGTAGCGCGTGAGAAGCGGATTGCAAAGCCAAAGGCAGACGAAGTGCTGCTGATTACCAGTGGCGACCTGCGGCTTTCGGCCAATCAGGCATGCTGGCCTGCGCAGCGGGACATGGAAGAGAAGTTGACGGCCGCCTTTGCGCAGAAAGGCTACAAGCTTGTCCGCGCCCACGCCTACAACGAGCAGGAAAAGCACGGGTTTATCGGATCGCAGCGCAAGGGAATGGACGTGTTCATGGGCATCCACCCGCGAGCGAAGCTGGTCTTTGCCACGGCGGCCTGGCAGTACAGCCACCACGTTCTGCCGGGGTTGCGCAGCCATAAGGGGCCGATCCTTACTGTCGCCAACTGGTCCGGTCAGTGGCCAGGCCTGGTCGGACTGCTTAATCTGAATGGCTCGCTCATCAAGGCGGGAAGAAAGTTCTCCTCCATCTGGAGCAAGGATTTTACCGACGAGTTTTTCCTTCGTGGACTCGACGAGTGGTTGCGCGATGGCACCATCACGCACGACGTCTCGCACGTCAGCTCGCTCGACAAGGCCAAGCTGCCCGCAGAGAGCACAGAGCTGGGCGCGCAGCTGGCGCGCGAACTAAAGCATCGTAAGGCCATCCTCGGCATCTTCGATGAAGGCTGCATGGGCATGTACAACGCCATCATTGATGACGAACTGCTGAATCCCGCAGGGGTCTACAAAGAGCGGCTGAGCCAGTCTGCACTGGTGGCCAAGATGCGCACCGTGAGCGACGCCGAAGCGCGCTCCGTCTACGACTGGCTGGTGGCGAAAGGTATGAAGTTCGATCTCGGATCAGATGCCGCCACCCAGCTTACGCTCGATCAGGTACTGCAACAATGCAGGATGTACATCTCTGCCGTGCGCATTGCGAAAGAGTTCGGTTGCGACGCGGTGGGCATTCAGTATCAGCAGGGACTGAAAGACATGACGCCCGCCTCTGATTTAGCCGAAGGCCTGCTGAACAATGCGGACCGTCCTCCAGTGCTTGCAGAGGGTTCCAGCGAAGAACTCTACGCCGGCGGGCCGCTGCCGCACTTCAATGAAGTGGATGAGTGCGCCGGTGTGGACGCCCTGATTACCAATCGCTGTTGGACGGCCCTTGGCCTCGATCCTTCAACCACGCTGCACGACGTGCGCTGGGGGGAGCATTACAAGAGCAATGGTTCCGGCGGCAATCTCGATGACTTCGTGTGGGTCTTCCAAATCTCAGGAGCCGCGCCGGCCAATCACTTTATCAACGGATACGCGGGCGCAAAAAGCGAGCGCCAGCCGGCGATGTACTTCCCCCTGGGCGGCGGATCGCTGAAAGGTATCAGCAAGCCAGGTGAGATCGTCTGGAGCCGCGTATTTGTCGAGGGTGGCAAGCTGCACTGCGATATCGGACGTGGCACGGCCGTTACCTTGCCGCAAGAGGAGACTGAGCGGCGCTGGCGCGAGACAACCTCGCAGTGGCCCATCATGCATGCTGTTCTGCATGGAGTCAGCCAGAACCAGATGATGGCGCGTCATCGTGCGAACCACGTCAACGTCGCCTATGCGCCTGACGCAGCGACCGCCGACAAAGCACTCGCCACCAAGGCGGCGATGTTTGCCGAACTGGGCGTCAACGTGCACCTGTGCGGAGTTTAGGAATATCTCCTTCGGGCGAAGGAGATATGTTCTAGCTCACTGCCTGCACTGCGCCTTTGCCTATCAGCTCTTCCACGCGTTCCATCCATCCGCGATCCGCCGTCACGCTCATGCCTTCCGGCTCGAGAATGACGGCGTACTCGCCTTTGCGCTCAAGATGCAGCATCACCTTGCCGGGGCCGGGCGCTGCATCGGCAGCAGACTTCAATTCCGCCAACAGTTGCTCTGTCGCGCGATCGAGATTGATACGGATGCGGATACCAGACGGCAGCTTCACCTGTACCTGCTCGAGCGCCATGATGCCATTGACCGAGATTTTCGGGGCAGAGTCCTCATCGCCGGTGAGCGTGCCGCGCACCAGGACCGGCGTTTCGATCTTGAGCTGCTCGGAGAGGCGTTCGTAGTCGCGCGGGAAGCAGACGATCTCAATTTTGCCAGAGGCATCTTCCAGCGAGCCCTGTGCATAAAGTTTTCCTTCGCGCTTCGTCTTCTGCACGCGCATCCCGTGAATGATGCCGGCTACCTGAATCTCATCGGCGGGATCGGAGTCTTTGCCCCAGCGGCGCTCCGGAGGCTTGCGCTCCAGCGCTTCGGCGGTCGTAATCACCCCGCTGAGATTGCGAATCTTCTCCGCGTATTTATCGAGCGGATGGCCCGAGACGAAGAAGCCAAGCACTTCTTTCTCATTGGCCAGGCGCTCGCCTTCTTCCCAGTCCGGCACACGCGGCAGATCATCGCCATTGCGGCTGCCATTCTGGCCGTGTGCGGGTGCGTCATCGAACAAGCCGAAGAGTCCGTGCTGTCCTTGTGCCGCATCCTTCTGCGCCTTCTGCGCGCGCTCCATCGCCTTGTCGACTGCTGCATAAAGCTGCCCGCGAGGCCCGAGCGAGTCCAGGGCTCCCGACTTGATGAGCGATTGAATCACGCGCGTGTTCATCACGCGCAGGTCAACTTTTTCGCAGAACTCCCAGAAGTTCTTGAAGCGTCCGCCCACCTCTTCGCGCGCTTTTTTGATGGACTCGATCGCATTGCCACCCACGTTCTTCACTGCGGCGAGCCCGAAGCGGATGGCTTCTCCCTGCGGCGTGAACTGCGCGCCGGAGATCTGCACATCCGGCGGAGTCACAGCGATACCCAATTCTTTGCACTCGCCGATGTACTTCACCACGGAGTCGGGCTTCGACGTTTCCGAAGTCAACAATGCCGCCATGAACTCGACGGGATAGTGCGTCTTTAAATAGGCCGTCTGGTAGGCCACCCATGCGTACGCAGCCGAGTGGGATTTGTTGAAGCCATAGCCGGAGAATTTCGCCATCTGATCGAAGATCTCTTCGACAGCGGCCTTCGGATGGCCCAGCTTGGCCGCGCCCTGCATGAAGCGGTCGCGCTGCTTTGCCATCGCTGCAGGATCTTTCTTTCCCATCGCGCGCCGCAGCAGATCGGCCTCGCCAAGCGAGTAACTGGCCAGAACGTTCGCAATCCGCATCACCTGTTCCTGGTACACGATGACGCCGAGCGAATCCTTGAGGATTCCTTCAAGCGGCGGCAGCAGATACTCCACCTTTTTGCGTCCCCACTTGCGCTCGATGAAGTCGTCGATCATATCCATCGGGCCGGGACGGTACAGCGCGTTCAACTGCGTCAGCTCCTCGACTGTGTCCGGTTTGTAGCGCCGTAAAATGTCGCGCATTCCCGAAGATTCAAACTGAAACACGCCAGAGGTGAGCGCCGTATGAAACACCTTCTGAAATGTTTCGGGGTCGTCGATCGGGATCATCTCGATGTCGAGCTTTTCGCCCCGCGTCTGCTCGATCAGCTTCACGGCGTCGGTAATGACCGTCAGAGTGGCCAGACCCAGGAAGTCCATCTTGAGCAGGCCCATCTTCTCGACCGACTTCATGTCATACGCGGTAACAATTTCGTCGTTCTTGGTGCGGTTCAGCGGCACCAGTTCGGTGAGCGGGCGAGGCGCAATCACCACCGCGGAAGCATGCACGCCGGCGCCACGGACCAGCCCTTCCAGTTTTTTGGCCGTGTCGATCAGCTCTCGAACCTGCTTGTCGTTCTCGTAGGCTTTGCTCAGTTCTGGTGATTCTTCAAGAGCCCTCTCCAGGGTCATACCGACTGTGGCGGGCACGAGCTTGGCGATGCGATCGACATCGCCGTAGGGCATGTCCATGGCGCGGCCGCAGTCCTTGATGGAGGCCTTGGCAGCCATGGTGTTGAAGGTGATGATCTGCGCCACCTGCTCGCGGCCATATTTGCGCGTAACGTAATCGATCACTTCGCCTCGGCGGTTCATGCAGAAGTCCACGTCCACGTCGGGCATGGTCACGCGCTCGGGATTGAGGAAGCGTTCGAAGAGGAGGACGTTCTGCATTGGATCGATGTTGGTGATCTCCATGCAGTAGGCGACCAGAGACCCCGTCGCCGAGCCGCGCCCCGGGCCCACAGGAATGTCGTGATCGCGCGCGTACTTGATGAAGTCCCAGACGATGAGAAAGTAGCCGGAATACTTCATCTGCTTGATGACGCCGATCTCGTAAGAAAGCCGCGACTCGTATTCTTCCGGCGTCGACCGGCGCACGCCGCGGAGTTCCAGTTGCTGTACCGAGGTTTCTAGTCTCTTCTTGAGCCCCTCACGGCATACCTGTTCAAAGTAGCTGTCGATGGTGTGGCCGGCGGGAACTGCGAATTCAGGAAATGGATTGTCAACGGCGTTGAGCTTGAGCTGGCAACGCTCGGCAATCTCCATCGTCCGCTGCATCACGCCGGGAGAATCGGGGAAGATGCGCGCCATCTCCTCGGCGCTCTTCACGAAGAACTGGTCGGAGTCGAAGCGGAAGCGATCGGCGTCGTGCATCTTCGCACCGGTCTGTACGCAAAGCATTACGTCGTGCGCATGCGAGTCTTCGCCGCAGAGATAGTGCGAGTCGTTGGTGAGTACCAGCGGGATGGCGAGCTCTTTTTCAAGCCGGAAAAGATCGGCCTGGATCTTATGCTCCTGCTCGAGGCCCTGATTCTGGATTTCGAGGTAAAAATTTCCCTTGCCGAAGATGTCCTGGTATTGCGTAGCGGTAGAGACAGCCTTGTTGTAGTCGCCGGCCATCAGCGACTCGCACAATTCGCCGCTCAGGCAGCCGGAAAAACCGATCAGCCCCTTCGCATTCTCGGCCAAGTACTTCTTACTCACCCGAGGCTTGCGATAAAAGCCATGCAGCGAGGCCTCGGACGTGAGCCGGATCAGGTTGCGGTAGCCTTCTTCGTTTTCAGCCAGCACCAGCAGGTGGTTGTACTGGTCGTTCGGCGCCTCCGCCCGGTGATCCTCTGCCTTGCACACATACAGTTCGCACCCGAGGATCGGCTTTACGCCTTTCCCCTTGGCCGCGTCGAAAAAGTGCACCGCTCCGTAAATATTGCCGTGGTCAGTCATGGCCACGGACTTCTGGCCGATCGATGCGACCCGGTCGATAAGTTTTTTCACGTCGCAGGCGCCGTCGAGAAGCGAATACTCCGTGTGCAGATGAAGATGGGTGAACTCAGGCATGGCTACCCTAATTTTACTGATTTATAAACTTCGCTGACAGGACTGGGGCCGGTGCCAAAACCCGGCTCAATGAGGAAAAGGAGGTTCAAACTTCAGCGGCCAGAAACACCGCCATTGCCGACCCAAGCCTATGGTAAGATTGCCGCACACCGGCCCCCCAGGAATCCATTTTGTGGGCGAGACTCAGAGCTTGCCCCGAGGAGGAACCGTGAGCAAAGGACCCGAGTTTCTTGCTGACCTTTTGAAGGACCTCGTTAGCGATAGCCTGCCGACGGCGAATCTGATGTCAACCGGTCACATCGAAAGAAGGTTGGCCGAGAAGCTGAAAGCAATAACCCCCAGCGATGGAACCGCCGCTTCCGGCGCCAGCAATGACACGCCAACCCAACCGCCCGAGACAAAGAAATAGCCAGTGTCTTCGTCGGATCAGATAGCGCTTGCCTCCGGGGTTGTGTCTGCAATCGCCCTTATTGTGGCTGTTTACGCCATCTTCAAAGGCAACCGGAATTCTTCCGTAGCCACCCTGATCTCGCTCTCTGAAAGCTGTCGGAGTGCCTGGAACCGGTTCCTTGCGGCGACTACCGATGATGACCGGACCTATGAACTTGCCGAGCTGATGAACACTCTCGAGATTGCCGCGGCCATTCTGAACGAAGACTCTCTCGCTGGCGTCTCAAAGACATTACTGAGAGCGTATCTTGAGCAGGTTCTTACGTTGCTGCGCAACAATGCGTTTGCGTCGGCGCAGATCGAGCAGATGCTCTCCGTGCCGGATACCTTCGAATGCATTCAGAAGTTCTATCGAGCGCCGCAGGATGCTCTGCCCAGCATTACTCGACCCAAGCGATGGTTTCAGCGCTAACTTTCATTTTGTGCGAGTGCTGGACCTGCCGGAACAAATTTGCTCACTCCATGGCGCGATCGTGCGGACGTGCTGCTCAGGTGACACCGTGCTCCTCTCTCGCATCTGAAATCGGGAGAAGCTGAGGGCCCCAGAGGAGCATGCGATGAAGAGTTCTGTCGAAACACCGGAAGAGACCAGGAGCACGACACAAAAGGGCACGAGGCAATCCGTCGATTCGCGAGCCATCGATCCGCAGTTAGTCGATCCGCGAGAGCGGTTTGCCAAACCGCCTTTTCCAGAGCAGCAACAGGCGCCACCCGGAAGCGCGCGCGAACTGAATCCTCCAGCCGACTATGGCGAAACGAGTTATACGGGCCACGGCCGGTTACGCGATCGCGCCGCGCTCATAACCGGCGCCGACAGCGGCATCGGCCGGGCTGTCGCCTTGTGCTTTGCCAAAGAGGGCGCAGATGTCCTGTTTGCTCATCTGCCTGAAGAACGCGCTGACGCGGCAAGAACAGTCGACCTGGTTCAATCCACGGGGCGAAAGGCCGTGGCCATTGCAGGTGATATCCGGCAAAGGAAGTTCTGCCAGGAAATTGTTGAAAAGACTTTTAACGAATTCGACCGTCTGGACGTGCTGGTGAACAACGCAGCTTTTCAGCGGACTTACGCGAAGCTCGAAGACATTCCTGAGGATGAGTTCGACGCGGCCTTTCGCACTAATGTGTATGGGACGTTCTTTCTCACGCAGGCTGCGCTACCGCGGATGAAGCCGGGCTCGGTCATCCTGAACACCTGTTCCATCGAAGCCTTCGAGCCTGCGGAGTCGCTGGTGCCTTATGCAGCGACAAAGGCTACGTTGGTGAGCCTTACCAAAAGCATGGCGAAGGTAGCCAGCAAAAGCGGCGTGCGCGTGAACGGCGTCGCGCCAGGCCCGGTGTGGACGCCATTGATTCCATCTACGATGCCCGCAGAGAAAGTGAAGAGCTTCGGCGAAAACACGGCATTCAAGCGTCCGGCCATGCCGGTGGAGCAGGCAGCCGTCTTCGTTTTTCTCGCCTCCGATGATGCGAGTTACGTCACAGGCGAAATCTACGGCGCGACAGGAGGCAGAACACCCTTCTAAGTTTTACGGGTGCATTCGCGACCTTTTTACAGTTTGTTTATACAAACACCTCCAATTACTTCTGTTACTGCACCGGAGCCGAAGATTGCGCGATTTTTTGGTTGCGTGCCCGAGCAAGCATCTGTATTTTTGCTGCGGAGGGTTTTCCGATGAAAGCACGCAACATTATCTTCGGCTCCGTTCTGGGCCTCGGGCTCGTGACCAGCGGTTTCCTCGCTGGACAGGATGTGAGTTGGCGCCGCCACCCCAACCTCGCTGCAGCACAACGCCTGATCGACCAGGCCTATGCGAAGATTTCGGCTGCGCAAGGCGCAAATGAATTTGACATGAACGGCCACGCTGCAAAGGCCAAGGAACTGCTCGAGCAGGCGAACCACGAGATCAAAGAAGCCGCCGAAGCAGCCAACCGGCACTGATTTTCCGATCCCCAACACATCCGACTGACTTACGCACAAAAGGCTCCTTCGCGCAAAGCGCAGGAGCCTTTTGTCTGGATCGTTCCGCCAAATCACGATGTACTATCCATGCTTGAAGCGCTACGTTCTGTTTAGATATTTCTAGAAACCAGTCGCTTTGATTTCAATACGCCTTTGCGATTGAAGCTCAGGCAGCAAGTGCGACGCGAGTCGGGTTACGGTTGGAGCATAGGTTCAGGCGTGCATGGCATCTCCACGGCATCCGGGATGTCCGCAGGTGCAGACTACTTCTGTTTGCCCCGCTGTGCCTTCGCAGTGGGCGCTGCAATATTTCGATCCGTCGGCAGGAATGCATGAGCAGGCGGGATTCTCGCATTTCTTCGGTTGAGCCATAGTCTCCTTCCATTTCGCTGGATCATGCCATCCCAGCGCAGGTATGGCGAATACGATGCACCCTCTGTCGCAAAGGTGGTGCGCGGCAGTGCCGCTATGGCTGCCAGTTGGGACCGATCAGTGCGCGCAGATTTTCTTCCGTCGCCCAGGGCGCCGCGTTTCGATAGCGCTTCATCCACGCGGGTCCTGCGCCTATCTTGACGCGGTCCGAGGTCCATTCCGGCGAAAGCGCGTTGGCCATCAGTGCGTAGCTCGCGCCGTCGTGCAGCTGCAGCGCCTTCCAGCATCCGCCGGGAACGGCCACCACTGGCCGCTCGCCCGCGGCTACATCGCGTCCCAGCACGACCTTCTCAACACGCCCATCGGGATGGAAGATGAAGTAGTCCACTGGTCCACCCTCGATAAGTATGTGCGTGTCATCCGAGGCGAGCCAGTGCAGATAGTTCACCGGGCGATCGCGCGTGAGCATGTAATAAACCTGGCTCTGCACGGCGATCGGCTTGCCATCGACCGGTATCTTCTGCGCCGATGACCCAATCAGGCCCAGATAGCCCGATTCCTTGGGCAGCACGGCCAGATGCAGTTGCTCGATGAGTTCATGCGCGCGGGCATCGGTTCCAACCGGCGCCGCTCCTACGGTGGCAAGCGCCGCCATCGACACTGCCAATGCAACGGCAATCAGGACAACCACATGTCTCATGCGCACAGGATAAAGCGCGAGCGGCACGTATTTGCAGATTGAATCGCTTGAAACGCTTATGATGGTTCACGCACAAATCTCTGATTCCTCCTGGTGGCTCATCTCTTCCGACGAAAGGAGACTCGCGGTGGCCGATTTCGTGATTGCGTTTCAATGGTGCATGAGGTCTGAGGATTCACAGATGGCGTGCGCCGTGGTTCCTGACAGCACGCCGGCGGGAGCTACTGGCCCATGCTATGCCATCAGCGGCATCAACTCGGGCTTATGGCCGGATCAGTTCGCGGCGATCGCCGCGCAACCACAAAACTCGCGCCTGCAGGCGGTGCAGGCCTTTTATCAGGCGCACTACTGGAACAACTGGTTCGCACAGCTCATCTCCGATGATCTGGCCAAGCGAGTTTTTGACTTCTCCGTTAATGCGGGAGCGGGAACCGCGGTGAAGACCCTGCAGCAGGCGGTGAACGCCCTGGGCGGCAGCCTCACGGTAGATGGCGGGTGGGGACCGGCGACTCTCGCCGCTGCAAACGGAGCCAATCAGCCTGCGCTGGTTCAAACCTTCATCGCCACGCGCGTCGCCCACTACCAGGCCATCGTGGCCGCAAACCCGGTGGATGCACAATATCTGAAAGGATGGCTGTCACGGGCCCAAAGCTGACGGAATTCCTGCGGATTTTCACGCGGTGGCAATCCGGTTTCCCTGGGAATTCTCCTGTGTTTTGAAAGCTCCGCCATTGGTATACTGAGTGATGTGACCACTTCCGTCCTCGAACCCATTGCAAACAATAGCGCTGCTGGCACTTCCACCACCCAGAAGCGGGTGTTGTTGCTCAAGCCACGAGGCTTCTGCGCCGGAGTGGTGCGCGCCATCGACATCGTCAAGATCGCCCTCGAGACCTTCGGAGCGCCGATTTATGTGCGCCGTGAAATCGTCCATAACCGCTACGTGGTGAATGAGTTGGCGGAAAAGGGCGCGATCTTTGTTCATGAGATCGAAGAAGTTCCCGATGGCGAGCGGGTCATCTACTCTGCCCATGGCGTTTCGCCTGCGGTGCGGGAGATGAGCAAGAAGCGCAATCTCAAGGTGATTGATGCCACCTGCCCGCTGGTAACGAAGGTCCATATCGAGGCGGTCAAGTTCGCCCGCCAGGGATATTCGCTGGTGCTGATCGGCCATCGCGACCACGACGAGATTGAAGGCACCCTGGGCGAGGCGCCGGATGTGACACAGGTCGTTTCGAACGTGGCGGAGGTCGAGGCACTGCAGGTTCCGGATCCGGATCGCGTAGCTTACCTGACGCAGACCACGCTTTCGCTCGACGAGGCGCGCGACATTATCCACGCGCTCAAAATCAAGTTTCCCAACATCGCGGGCCCGCACTCGCAGGACATCTGCTACGCCACCGAGAACCGCCAGGTAGCGGTGCGCAACGTGGCGCATGACGCCGGGTTGGTACTGGTAGTGGGTTCCACGAACAGCTCCAACTCCAATCGGCTGGTCGAGGTGTCGCGCAATCTCGGTACGATCGGTTATCTCATCGATAACTCCGAGGCGATCAATCCCAAATGGCTCGAAGGTGTTTCAACAGTAGCCGTAACGGCAGGAGCTTCAGCGCCTGAAGTCCTGGTCGAGGACGTGGTTAATTATTTGAGCCAAAATGGTTTTTCGAGCGTCGAAGAAGTAGAGGTGATGCCGGAAAATGTGCGCTTCGGCCTCCCTCCGGAGATCGTGCAAGCGATTGGTGGCGCGGGCGGCGCAGAGCCAGTTCCAGTCCGGTAGTGGAATCTCTGTTTACTCAAGAAGTAAGGGAACGGGCACGCGGCAACCGGGCGCGCCAGACAGCCGGAATCGGGAAATACAGCAACGATCCGGACGGAAATCGAGGCGTTTCAGACCGCATGAGTTTAAAACAAACGAAGACAAATTCCGCAGCGCCGGAGTTCGGCCGTCCTCGATTTGGCCGTATCGACGCAGATCTGGCCGACGTGGATGCGTCCATCGGCCGGGCACGCGATTATCTTCTCTCGCGGCAACATCCTGACGGTTACTGGTGCGGCGAACTCGAAGCTGACTCGATGCTCGAGGCTGACTACATCTTCCTGCACACGCTTCTTGAATCGGGTGATCCGGGACGGCTGCAGCGCGCCGTGACGGAAATGATGCGCTACCAGAATTCCGATGGCAGCTGGAGCCTCTACCCCGGCGGACCGGGCAACGTTTCGCTTTCGGTGAAGTGCTATTTCTCCGCAAAGCTGATGGGTATCAGCGCGGACGACCCGCGGCTGGTGATCTGCCGCGAGTGGGTTCTCGCCAATGGCGGTGTGGTAGCGTGCAACACGTTCACCAAGATGTATCTCTGTGCGCTGGGCCAGTATGATTACGACGCCGTCCCGGCCATACCGCCCGAGATCGTTCTGTTTCCGAACTGGTTCTACTTCAACGTCTACGAGATCTCGTCGTGGTCGCGCTCGATTCTCGTCCCGTTGGCGATCATCTACGCCAAGAAGCCGTTCAAGAAGATTCCGCCGGAGCAGGGAATTGACGAGCTGTTTGTCGGTGGACGCGCGAACGCCGATCTGCGGCTGCGCATGAACCGCAAGGACCTCTTCTCCTGGCGCAACTTCTTCCTGCTCGTGGATCGCATCATGCACTGGGCCGAGGCGGTGCACATTCGTCCGCTGCGCAAGCTGGCTTTGAAACGCGCGGAGAAATGGATGCTTGAGCGGTTGGAGATGACCGATGGCCTGGGCGCTATCTATCCTGCCATGCTCAACGCCATCATCGCGCTGCGTTGTCTTGGCTACTCCGAGGATGACCCGCAGGTGATCCGCGCGCGCGACGAATTCGAAAAGTTGGGCATTGAGCAGCCATCCACCGCCGAAGTGCCGGAACCAACCTTCCGTATGCAGCCGTGCATGAGCCCCGTCTGGGATACGGCGCAGGCGATCTTTGCGCTGGGTGAGGCTGGCGTGCCGCGCAATGATCCGCGGATGGTCAAGGCGGCCGACTGGATTCTCTCGAAGGAAGTCCGCCATAAAGGCGACTGGGCCGTGAAGGTGCCCAACACCGATCCGGGCGGATGGTACTTCGAGTTTAACAACGAGTTCTATCCCGATACAGACGACACCGGCCAGGTGTTGCTGGCTTTGAGCCGCGTCGATAATCCGCGCGAGCGCTACCAGCATCAAGTTGCGCAGCGCGCGATCGACTGGATCTTCGCCATGCAATGCAAGAACGGTGGCTGGGGCAGCTTCGACAAAGACAACACGAAGATGATCTTCCAGTACATCCCGTTTGCAGATCACAATGCCATGCTTGATCCGCCGACGGTGGATATTACGGGACGCATCCTCGAAATGCTGGCCACGTACGGTTACACGCGCAACGACAAGCGCGTGCAGAAGGCCATCAAGTTCATCTTCAGTGAGCAGGAACCGGATGGAAGCTGGTTCGGCCGCTGGGGTGTGAACTACATCTACGGAACGTTTCTGGTGCTGCGCGGACTGGATGCAATCGGCGTCGATCGCCACGAGCCGCAGATTCAGCAGGCGGCCGAGTGGATTCGCATGATTCAGAACTCCGATGGCGGTTGGGGCGAAACCTGCGGCAGTTACGACGATCCGAACACGCGCGGTGTGGGCCCCAGCACTCCGTCGCAAACTGCGTGGGCCCTGCTCGGCTTGCTGGCCGCGGGCGATGACCGCTCCGACTCAGTGGCGAAGGGCATTCGCTGGCTCTTGAACCATCAGCAGGCGGATGGAAGCTGGGATGAGTCTACGGGCGACGGCACGACGCGACAAGCGCTGTACACTGGGACTGGTTTTCCCCGAGTCTTTTACCTGGCGTACACGCTTTATCGTGATTACTTCCCGCTGCTGGCTTTGACGAGTTACAAGCGGGCGATGGAAAGCGCGGCGTAGAGCGTGCGGTGATCAGAATAAGCCGAAGCATTCTGGCGGCACGAGCAGGATGTTTCAGAAATGCACGAAAGTGTCAGGGTACGACTTGAGTCGTGCCGTTAGCAGACACGAAAAAGAAACGGGGCTTCAGCCCCTGAGGGAATCAACAACTATGGCAGTTCCCATTTCGCAGATGTGGACGGTTGCCACGTATGTTTTGAAGAAGCGCTTCAGCGGCACCAAGCGGTATCCGCTGGTGCTCATGCTGGAGCCGCTCTTCCGCTGCAACTTGGCCTGCGCCGGCTGCGGCAAGGTGCAGTATCCACCGCACATTCTTAAAAAGCAGCTTACGCCGGAAGAGTGCTTTGCTGCCGTCGAAGAGTGCGGTGCGCCGATGGTCTCCATTCCCGGCGGTGAGCCGCTGCTGCATCCGCAGATCGTCGAAATCGTCAACGGTCTCATCGCGCGCAAGAAGTACATCTACCTGTGCACCAACGCGCTGGAACTGAAGCGCCGTCTGCCCGAGTTCACTCCGTCGAAATACCTTACCTTCTCCGTGCACCTGGATGGTGAACGCGAGCACCACGACTTCTCCGTATGCCGCGAAGGCGGATGGGATCTCGCTGTGGAAGGCATCAAAGAGGCTGTGAAGCGCGGCTTCCGCGTGACGACGAACGCCACGTTCTTCGACGGCACCGATCCCAACAGCGTCCGCTCCTTCTTTGATGAAGTGATGGCGATGGGCGTCGAGGGCATCGTGCTCTCGCCCGGCTACAGCTACGAGAAGGCGCCTGACCAGCACCGGTTCCTGGGCCGCGCCCGCGTGCGCCGGCTCTTCCGCGCCATTCTCTCGAACCGCAAGAAGAGCTGGAAGTTCAATATGTCGCCGCTCTTTCTCGAGTTCCTGATGGGGGACCGCACGTACGAGTGCACACCGTGGGGTTCGCCTGCCTTCAACATCTTCGGCTGGCAGCGGCCCTGCTACCTGCTGCAGGATGGCTATGCGGATACCTTCCAGGAGCTGATGCAGACCACCAAATGGGAGGAGTACGGTGTTGCAAGCGGCAATCCCAAATGCGCCAACTGCATGGTGAGCTGCGGCTATGAGCCGAGCGCGGTGATCGATGGCTTTGGCTCGCTCAAGGGATTCTGGGGCATGATTCGCGGCACCTTCTCGACGTATCGCGACCAGCACGGGCTCGATCTGTTGAACGAACCTGCGCCGCATGGGCCTTCGTCGCTGGTGCAGATCACGCGTCCCGATCGTGAGCTTGAGGAGACCCGCGCATGAGCGCCGAAGTGCTCAAATACACCCTCGACCAGATCGAAAATCTCGAACTCGCGCCCGGCACAGAGCATGAGGAACTGGAGGGCTGGGTTCCGGAACTGGCGAATGAAGATGAGCTGCGTGCTGCGCTCGAAAAGGCCTTCGATTACCGCGGGGATGTCAGCATCACGCTCAAGAGCGGTGAAAAGATTGAAGCCTACATCTTCAACCGTCACACGGGCGCCACGCTTGCCGATTCCTGGGTGCAGTACTTCACACCGAAAGCCGACGGCAAGCGCAAGCTGAGCTACTCCGAGATCGCCCGTCTTGAGTTCAGCGGCAAAGACCGCGCCGCGGGCAAGCACTGGGAAGATTGGGTAAAGGCTTACAACGAGCGCAAGGCCGCAGGCGAGAAAAATATTGGGCTGCATCCGGAGAAGCTGGAGTAGCGAGGCAGCGAGTTAGCAAGCCAGCAAGTCTGCGAGCGTGTACTGTCGGCAGGCTGACTTGCCAACCTGCTGACTGGCCGACTTGCCCATCATGAAAGTCTTCCTTACAGGCGCAACAGGCTTTGTCGGACATCATGTAGCGAAGACTCTCGCCTCTGAGGGGGCCAACCTTCGTCTCCTCGTTCGCAAGACCAGCAATCTGAAAAATCTTGAAGGCATTGCGGGCGAGACGCATGTCGGCGATCTGTCTGATCCTGATTCGCTGCGGCCGGCGTTCGCAGGCTGCGATGCGGTGATGCACGTCGCTGCCGACTACCGGCTCTGGATTCCCGATCCGAAGGCGATGTATCGCGCCAACGTGGACGGCACACGTGAGTTGCTGCGCATGGCCCGCGAAGCCGGCGTCAAGCGGGTCGTCTACACATCGAGCGTGGCCACGATGCACTTCCGCACGGATGGCATCATCACGAATGAAGACACGGCTGTGTCGCTTGACGAAATGGTGGGCCATTACAAGCGATCCAAATTCTTGGCAGAGCAGGAAGCGATTCAAGCGGCGCAGGCTGGCCAGCAGGTGATCATTCTGAATCCGACTACGCCCATTGGGCCGAACGACGCCAAGCCCACGCCCACGGGCCGCATCTTCGTCGACTTCCTCAACCGCAAGTTTCCAGCCTACGTGGATACCGGACTCAATCTAGTCGACGTTGGGGAGATCGCACGCACCCACGTCTCCGCATTGACTACGGGCCAGCCAGGGAGGCGCTACATTCTCGGCGGCGAGAACCTCACGCTCAAGCAGATCCTCGACAAGATGTCGGCGATCACCGGCATTCCTTCGCCGACGGCGAAGATTCCCTTTGCCATTGCAGCAACCTATGCGTTCTTCGAGGAGTGGATCACCGGGCGTATTCGCGGCAAAGAGCCCCGGGCCACGCTCGAAGAGGTGCGCATGGGCCGCAAGAAGATGTTTGTCTCCAGTGCGCGCGCGCAGCAGGAACTGGGCTTCCGGATTGTTCCGATCTATCCCGCCATGCGCGCCGCAATCGAATGGTTTCGCGCGCATGGATATGCGCCCAATGCATGATCCGCACCGCCATCATCGCAGCGATGCCCGGCGAACTCAAGCCGTTGGTGCACGGCTGGCGCCATGAAAAGCGCAACCGCCTTTCCGGATCAAATGTCGATCTCTGGCGCTGGCGTTTCGACGCCGGCGAGTGGATCGCCGCCAGCGCCGGCGCCGGCCAGAATGCGGCGACGCGTGCACTGGCGGAGGTTGAGAAGGATGGTCCCGTCGCATCGGTCCTCTCCGTTGGCTGGGCCGGAGCGTTGAGCGAGGCATATCTGTGCGGGCACGCGTACCACGTCTCGGGTGTGATTGACACGCTCACAGGTGAGCGTTTCAAGGCTTCCCCATTCCTACCCTTGCGTCCAAAAGAAGACGCAAGGGCCGGGCACCCAGACCTCTGGCTCGCCACCAGCCCCAAGGTGGCCGATGCCAACGAGAAACAGCGGCTCGCCACGGCCTATCGTGCCGGCCTGGTCGACATGGAGGCAGCAGCTATCGCCCGCCTGGCTGCCATGCGAGGAGTCGCCTTCCACTGCATCAAGGGCGTCAGTGACGGTTTTGGTGATCAGTTACCGGACTTTAACCGCTTCCTTACCCGCGAAGGGCAGTTCCAGACCCTCCGTTTTACTGTTTTTGCCCTCTTTCACCCCGGATACTGGCCTGCGCTCAAACAAATGGGCGAAAATAGTAAGAAGGCCGCGCAGAGCATGGCCGAAGCAATCCTTGAATTGCTTGATCCCCAGGAAACCATCAGGAAACGGAATGGCTACCCAGACCACAGGCGCTGAAACCTTTGTTGACTCGCGGATTCCCTCGACGATGCGGGCAGCGGTGTATCGCGGCATTAATGATATGCGCGTTGAGACTGTTCCTGTGCCGCGTATCGGGCCCGGCGAGTTGCTGATCAAGATTGCCACATGCGGCATCTGCGGCACGGATCTCAAGAAGATTCACGTGGGCTCGCACTCTGCGCCGCGCATCTTTGGCCATGAGATGGCCGGGACTGTGGTCGAAATAGGCGCGGGCGTAAGCGGCTTCAAAGTGGGCGACCGCGTGATGAGCTTTCACCACGTGCCCTGCAGCGAGTGCTACTACTGCCGTAAGCAGACGCCGGCGCAATGTCCGCTCTACAAGAAAACCGGAGCGACTGCGGGCTTTGAGCCTTCAGGCGGCGGCTTTGCCGAGTACATCCGTGTGATGGATTTCGTTGTGGCGAATCGCGGTGTGGTGCACATTCCGGATGGTGTGCCCTTCGAGCAGGCTGCATTCGTTGAGCCGCTGAATACCGTGCTGAAAGGCGTAAAGCTGCTGAACCTCGCGCCGGATGACACGGTGCTGGTGATCGGCCAGGGGCCGATTGGTCTGATGCATGCCGCGCTCGCGCGCCGCGCCGGGGCGCGCGTGCTCACTTCCGACCTCTTCCCGGAGCGCCACGCGATTGCCGCGCGCTTCGGTCTTACCAATCCGATCCATGCTGCAACAGAAAACGTCGTCGAACGCGTGCTGACCGAAACTGAGGGCCGCGGCGCGGACGCTGTGATACTGGCCGTTGGCGGCAATGCTCTGATCCGCACGGCAATGGATGCGGCGCGCCCCGGCGGCAAAGTCATGCTCTTCGCACAGACGCAGCACGGCGAAACGACGATTGATCCTGCTGCTGTTTGTGTGGACGAAAAGACCCTGCTCGGCTCATACTCGTCTTCATTCCCCATCCTCGATGAAGTGACGGATCTGGTTTTTTCGGGCTACCGGAACGGATTCGATCTGACGCAGTTGATCTCTCACCGGTTTGCGCTCGAACAAGCCGTGGAAGCTATCGAGATCGCATCGAACCCGCAGGCCACCTCCATGAAGATCATGTTGGAGCCGGTACCCGGTGCAGGAGCAGAGTAGGAACTTCTCTGATGGCAGGCACAGTCAAAAACGTGATCAAGCGCGGCCGTCGCACGGTCGAGACCGCGATCGAGCACGGCCGTGCCACGGTTGAAACAGCGATCGAACACGGTCGCGCGACGGTCGAGACCGCGATTGTCCATGGGCGTGCTACCGTTGAGACCGCCATCGTACACGGCCGCGCAACAGTCGAGACGGCGATTCATCACGGCCGGGCTACGGTTGAAACAGCGATCGAACACGGCCGCGCCACTATGCAGGCCGCCATCCTACACGGCCGTGAAGACGTCCGCATCGAGAGCGTTCCTGTACCCAGGGCCGAGATCGGGGAGTTGATCGTTCGCGTGGGCGCTGCTCTCACCTGTGGAACCGACTTGAAGGTTTTTCGCCGCGGCTATCACGCGCGCATGATTGTTCCGCCTGCGCTCTTTGGCCATGAGTTGGCCGGAACCGTGGTGGAGGCGGGCGAGGGTGTCAAGGAGTTCGCTCCGGGCGACCGTGTGGTCGCGCTCAACTCTGCGCCTTGCGGGCATTGCTATTTCTGCGAGCGGGGGCAGGAAAATCTCTGTGACGATCTGCTTTTCAACAACGGAGCTTATGCCGAGTTCATCCGCATCCCGTCGCGTATCGTGGCCAAGAACACCCTGCGGGTTCCCAAGCACGTTCCATTGGAGCATGCTGCGCTCACCGAGCCGCTGGCCTGCGCCGTGCATGGCTTTGAAGATTCGCATCCACGCAAAGGCGATATTGTGGCAGTGATCGGCGGCGGCCCGCTCGGCCTCATGATCCTGCACGTTGCAGCGCTTGCGGGATACGAAGTGATTGCCCTCGTGAAGCACGACGGCCAGGTAGAGGCTGCGCGCCAGCTGGGCGCCGCGCACGTGGTGCAAACCTCGAGTATTAAAAAGGCGGTCCGCGAGACGCGCGCGCTTACGCCGAATGATCGCGGCGTCGATATCGCCATTGAAGCTGTGGGTGTTCCCGATGCATGGCAAGAGGCGGTTGAGCTCGTCCGCAAGGGAGGCACAGTCAACTTCTTCGGCGGATGCGCCGCGAATACGCACGTCATGCTCGATACCAACCGCCTCCACTATAGCGACATCACGCTGCGCGCAACATTCCATCACACGCCGGCCATCTGCCGCAAGGCGCTCGAAATTATCGCGGGTGGGCGTTTTCAGGCAGGAGCCTTCATCACCGGCCGCGCACATCTGTACGAACTGAACCGCGTCTTCGAAAAGCTGATGAACCGCTCGACGGAGATCAAGACGGCGATTGTTCCCTGAGGTCAACGATGAGCGCGGCGACGGATCCAACATCCAAGATGCTCGGGCAGAATGAGCTGCTCGCCCGCGGCTGGGCTGCGCTTCCGCCTGAGTATCGCATTCCTGAGACTGCGCCTACGCTCGAAGAAGCGCGTGCGTATTGCCGCCGGCTGGCCGAGTCGCACTACGAAAACTTCCACGTCGTAACGCGATTCCTGCCGAAGGCCTTGCGGCCGCACTTTCACGCGATCTATGCGTATTGCCGCGTCTCTGATGATCTGGGGGATGAGGTCGGTGACCGCTCCGCGGCTCTCGCTCTTCTGGGCTTGTGGGGGAACGAACTGGACGCCTGTTACGAAGGCCGCGCTCGTCATCCGGTCTTTGTCGCGCTCTACGAAACCACTCGTGCCTGTTCGATTCCTAAGGAGCCTTTCGCCGATCTGCTCACCGCCTTTCGTCAGGACCAGACCGTTACGCGCTACGAAACGATGCAGGACGTGCTGGGTTACTGCCGCTATTCGGCAAACCCTGTAGGCCGGCTGGTGCTCTACGCCTGCGGTGAGGTGAACGACGAAAACTTCCGGCTCTCCGATGCGACATGCACAGCGCTGCAGCTCGCCAATTTCTGGCAGGATGTGCGTGTGGATTGGGACAAGGATCGTGTCTATCTGCCTCAGGCTGACATGCGCCGGTTCGGCGTGAGCGATGAGACGATCGCAAAGGGCATCGCCACGCCGGAGTTCCGCGCGTTGCTGCGGCATGAGGTCGAGTTTGCGCGTGATCTGTTCGAAGACGGCCTGCCGCTGATCGGACGGGTTCAGCGCGATCTCGCCGTCGATCTCGATCTCTTCAGCCGCGGTGGACTCGAAATTCTGCGCGCCATTGAGCGGCAGGATTTTGATGTGCTGAGTGCGCGGCCATCGATCTCGAAACGCTCAAAGCTGGCGCTGGCGCTGCGCGCCCTTGGCGGCAAGGCGCTGCCGTTTCTCCGATTGGGTGGGCGGCTCGGCGCACGCACTACAGGGAAGGCGGCTTGACGCACGACGATTCATTGGCAGAGAGCTACGCCGTCTGCCGGGCCATTGCCAAACGAGAAGCGAAGAACTTCTACTACTCGTTTGTCGCACTCACGCCGCCGCGCCGCAACGCCATCTGCGCCATCTATGCCTTTATGCGGCAGGCGGACGACCTGTCCGACGATGAAACGCTCTCGCGCGAAGAGCGCAGGCAGCGCCTCGATGCTTGGCTTGTGGACTGGCGCGGCGTCTGCCACGGCGGCGATTCCTCGAACCCTGTGTTTCTGGCGGTGCGCGATGCCGTAGAGCGCTTTCACATTCCGCTCAATCTGCTGGACGATCTGGTGGCCGGCGTCACCATGGATCTGAAGCAGGAGGCAGGCGGCGCGCCCGATACCTACGCGACGTTCGCGGATCTCTATCGTTATTGTTATCTTGTCGCATCGGTCGTGGGCCTCGTTTGCATCCGCATCTTTGGCTACTCGGACCCGCGCGCAGAAAAGCTCGCCGAAGAGACCGGCGTCGCCTTCCAGCTTACGAATATCTTGCGCGACGTGGCCGAGGATGCAGCTCGCAACCGCATCTATCTGCCGCTGGATGAGCTTGCTCTTTATGGCGTGTCTCTCGATTCGTTGCTGCACCGCACGCATTCCGCGCCTCCTGCAGCCAACGAGCGCGCGCTGCTCGAGTCCATCGCGCGGCGCGCTGAGCAATACTACCGCGCTGCGCAAGAGCTGCTGCCGCTGACCGATCGCGAGAGCCGTCCAGCACTTTGGGTATTGGTCTCGATCTATCACGCGCTGCTCAAGCGCATCGAGCGCGCGGATTACGATGTGTTTACGCATCGCGCCAGTGTGCCGACGTGGCAGAAGCTTGGCATCCTGCTGATCGGCCTGGCGCGCACTGGACTGGCACGCCTCTCGCTGAGATGAGAATTCTCGTAAGGATGACCTGTTGAGCGATATGCAAGCGAATTCGCCGAAGAGGGTGACCGTCATTGGCGGCGGTGTGGCCGGCATGAGTGCGGCCTGCGCGCTGGCTGAGGCCGGCTTCCGCGTGCAACTCGTCGAGCGTCGTGGCTACCTGGGCGGACGCGCGAGCTCGTATCTGCATCCAGGCGTGAACGAGGTCATCGACAACTGCCAGCACGTGCTCTTCGGCTGCTGCACGAATCTCATCGGCTTCTACAAGCGGATCGGCGTGGCGGATCAGATTCATTGGACCCGCGGGATGACGATGATCGAGCCGGGAGGCAGGCGTTCACCACTCGGCCCGGGCTGGTTGCCAGCTCCGCTGCATGGACTGCCGAAGCTGCTTTCGGCGCATGCCTTTACACTTGCCGATAAACTTGCTCTCGCCCGCGCCTTTCGTGTTCTCCTGCGCCCCGTTGCAGCCTGCTCTCAGGAATCGTTAAGCGAGTGGCTCAAACGCAATGGCCAAACGCACGGCGCCATCGAACGCTTCTGGCGACTGGTCATCGCCAGCGCGCTCAACGCGGACCTCGACACAATTGCGGTGCCGTATGCTGCGAAAGTGATTCGCGAGCTGTTCATGAACTCGGCAGAGGCCGGCGCGATGGGCATGAGCTCCGTCCCGTTGAGTGAGCTCTATGCCGGCGCGCAAAGATTCCTCACCGAATGTGGCTCTGAAGTGCTCCTCAATACGAATGTCGAAGCGGCAGAGTGGGGCGAGGCTACCTCGAAGTGGACGATTGCGACGCGTACCGGAGAGATCGTCTCCGATTTTCTCGTGCTGGCGTTGCCCTTTGAGGCCACGGCCAAGCTCATCCCCAACATGCCGCCGGCGGAGGGTGCGGCATCCCTGCTCGCACAGATTGAGCGGCATGAGCACTGGCCCATCTGCAGCGTACATCTCTGGTTCGACCGCGAAATCACCGATCTGCCGCACGCCGTATTGCTCGACCGCGAAATTCACTGGATGTACAACAAATCACGACTGCAGCCCTGGCGCAAGCTGAAAGGCAGTTATCTCGAACTGGTGCAGAGTGCATCGCGCCGATTTGCGGCGCTTCCGCGCGAAGACGCGATTGCGCAGGCACTTGCCGAACTGGCTGAATTCTTTCCCCACGTTGCTTCGGCCAAGGTTGAAAAAGCGGCGCTCATCAAGGAAGTGCGTGCGACCTTCGGTGTGCCTCCGGGCATTGATGCATTCCGGCCGGATTCCACTGCTCCGTGGCCAAACTGCTTTCTCGCTGGCGACTGGGTGCAGACCGGCTGGCCTTCCACAATGGAGAGTGCCGCGCGCAGCGGACATCTGGCGGCGGAGGCGGTGTGCACAGGGGCAGGCAAGCGTCAGAAGTTTCTTGTGCCGGATTTGAAGCTGAAGGGACTGATGCGGTTCGTAAAGCAGCGAATAGAAAAGCCTTCAATGCGCGAGTAAGTAGACGCCCACACACACCAGCAAAGCCGCGGCCCAGCGCCGCCGGTCGACATTTTCTTTCAGAAAGATCTTCCCGGCGATGGCATTCGTCACCAACGTCAACGAGGCTGAGGCCGGCGCAACCAGGCTCAGGTTGAGATGATTCAGCGCAAACAGCAGCGCGAAGAAGGCGAGCGCCAAAAATCCTACACCGGCAAAGAAGAGCGGACAGGTAACGACTGCACGGATCGCGCCCTTCATGCCGGATCTCGCACGAATTTCGTCGAGATCGCCGATGGACTTCATCGCTGCGGCCGTCAACACTTCGCCGGTGGTGGACGTGAGCACGACCGCCGCGATCATGGCGCTTGCAAACCAAAACCCGGGAGGCGAGTCGGAGAGCTGGACTGTCATCGCGTGCCCACCTTTTCAGGCGTGGTCTCCGCTGCCGGACGCTCGGTGAGTGATGGGCCCTGAGCGACAAAGCTCACGCCGAGCGTGATTAGAGCAATTCCTGCCCATCGTTCCAGGGAGATGGGCTCGTACAGCCAAAAGCGAGCCAGCAGCGCTACGATTACGTTGCCAAAAGCCGTCGCCGGCAGCACGAAGGTCAGGTCTGCCCAAGAGAGCGCTGTGAGATAGCTGGCGAAGAAGCCAATGAGCAGTACAATGCCTGCGGCAATCCAGGGCGTGAACACAGCCGCGATCAGCGAACCGGGATGAGCCAGCGTAATGGCTCGCATTTCCGTCATGCCACGCGAGAGGCACGTATCGCCGAGCGGCGCGCAAAGGGCCACCAGTCCCAGAATCAAATACTGATGCGGCGAAAGTGAATGGCGGGACATTGCTGAGTTGCAGATGTGTGAGTACGGAGAAGGATTCGTGCTTTCCCACGCTCTGCCTGAAAGAACAGAGCGTGGAGCACGGAAAGTGATTGCCGAAGTTACAGGATCTACACCGATTCAGCTAGGCGCCTGCGCCCACGGTAGCTTGCGGCTTGGGCTGCTGGTTGCGCTTCTCTTTGACCATCTTGTTGCGTTGCGAGCGCAGTTTGAGGAATGCCTTGGCTTCCGTGTAGAGCCGGGGCACATCGCGATTCACAATCGCCTTCCAGATCACGCGGGCGGCAGCCTTAGGACGGAAGTAGTACTCGTCGTAGAAGCGGTGCACCATCTCCATGACATAGTCGACGGGCAGGCCGGGATACTCGATGTGTGCCATCTGGTGGCCGCCGCCGTCTTCCATCTTTTCGTTGGTGATGAAACCGTTGGCCTTGGCGAACTCGTAGAATTCGGTGCCGGGGTAGGCATGCGCGATCGAGACCTGAATCGTCTCCACATCGAGCGACTTGGCGAAGTTGATCGTGTTGCGGATCGACTCCCTCGTTTCGCCGGGCAGGCCGAGAATAAAGTCGCCGTGAATCACGAGGCCCAGGTCGTGGCAGTCCTTGGCAAAGGCACGCGCGCGTTCTACTGTCGCGCCTTTCTTGATGTTCTTCAAAATCTGCGGATCGCCCGACTCAAAGCCTACGATGAGCAGTCGGCATCCGGCATCTTTCATCGCCTTCAGCGTCTCGCGATCCGTGGTTACGCGCGAGGTGCAGCTCCACGTGAGGCCCAGCGGCTTCAGCTTTTCGCAAAGCTCAATCGTCCGCGCCTTCTGAATGTTGAAGGTGTCGTCATCGAAGAAGTACTCCTTCACCTCAGGAAAGTTTTCCTTGGCCCACTTGAGTTCGGCCGCGACGTCATCCGATGAGCGCTTGCGCCAAGCGTGTCCGCTCAGCGTCTGCGGCCACAGGCAGAAGGTACACTGCGCCGGGCAGCCACGCGTAGAGTAAAGCGCGATGTAAGGATGCAGCAGGAACGGGACGTTGTACTTGGTCACGTCCATATCGCGCTTGTAGATCTTTGTGGCCCACGGCATCGCATCCAGATCTTCCACCTGCGGGCGATCGGGATTGTGGATCACCTTGCCATTCTTTTTGTAGCTGATGCCGAGAATCTCGTTCAGCGGTTTGCCATTGGCGTACTCGACGATCGAATAATCAAACTCGCGCCTGCAGATAAAGTCGAGCACGGAGCACTCGTTCAGCGCGCGGTCAGGATCGGTTGTCACCGGCGGACCGACGAACGCAATCCGGATCGATGGATTTGCCGCCTTGATGGCCTCTGCCAACCGCTGGTCGCCTTCCCAGCCCACTGTCGACGTAAACAGCACCAGGAACTCGTAATCTTTGCAGATGTTGATCGTTTCCTGGGCGGAGACGTGATGCGGGGGCGCGTCGAGAAGACGCGAGCCCTCCAGCAATCCAGCCGGGTAGGTGAGCCACACGGGATACCAGTACGACTCGATCTCACGTGTAGCGGGCCAACGGGAGCTTGCACCGCCGTCGAAGTTCTCAAATGAGGGCGGGTTCAGAAGGAGTGTTTTCAGAGGCATAGCCATCCTCACTATTCTACCAGTTCGGGAGTTTCCGGGCGTTATTCCTTTAGATACAACCCCTACTGCGAGTTACAGGTTGCGGCCCTCAAAGGATTTGATCCGAAGAACTGGCTGAAAGTGGCCGTTTTTTCACATCGCATCAGCGCGTGTGCAACTCGTTCAGCCAGTCCTGCATGTGGCCGAGCGCGTAGACCAGATTGAGCCGGGTCTTGCTCAGGTCCAGCGTCGCGTCGAGAGCTTCCACATACTTTTGCCGCTCGTCGATGTGGGCCTTTTGCTCTGACGTGGGATTGGCCTGCGGCGGAGCGCCTGGCCCGCTGCTCGCCCCATTGCCCAGTTCGATCTCAGTCAAAACTGTCTTCAACTGCTCGGCCGAGATCTGCTGCTTCAGGCTGGCGACATCGGCTTCAGCGTTCAGTTCACGCAGGCTGCCGGTTAGCTGAGCGATTTGAATATCGTTCTGCCGCTGGGCCTGCTCGGCCTCCAGGCGGGCGCGCAGAGCGTCGGCCGCGGACTCGCGAGCCTTCGCACGCACACCGGCGTCCAGCAAGGGCAGCTGAATATTGAATCCGGAGCTGAGATTGTTGGCCGGCAAAAAGTGGTTGTAGTAGAGATTGGTATTGTTCAGCAGGGTCGTGTTGCGGTTGTAGATGACGCCGAAGGCAATCTGCGGAAACCACACCCGCTCCTGGTCCGCCTTGGCTACTCGTTCTTTCGAGCGCGCCACCATTATTGCGGAATCGACGCCGGGTGCCTGTCGTGGCGAATCGTCGGCCGTCACAGCCGGAATCTCCGGGATGCTGGCATGGTCAGGAGTGATAGAGCCTACGGGCAGTCCCGTCAGCGTGGCAAGCTGCTTGGCCAGCGTGGCGGCGCGGGTCTCCAGGTGCAGGCGCTTGAGCTTGAGCTCGGCGGCGGTCAACTTGTCCTGCAGCAGTTCGCTGAGCGGGTCAACGCCGGCGTCGGCTCGCTGCTGTTCAATCTCAACCAGCCGGTTTGCGTACGTTTCCTGCTGGTGAGCGGCATCGAGCTCGCTGGTTACCGTATCGAGCTCGACGTAGGCAAGAGAAGCGTCGAGCGCCACTTGATCGCGTGCATTTTTTTCGCTGAGCTGGGCTGCTCTCAAGCCGGCCCGCGCGGCCTGGACGTAACGGATCTGAGGCATGCTGAAAACCATCGATTGTATGGTCGCATCCCATATCGTCGGCAGAGAGCCTGTAAAGCCCACCTCAGGAAATGCAGGAAGTCCTGATCCAAAAGAGAGGGACGGAATGAACGCATCCTGGCTCTCGGCCACCGCTGCACGTGCCTTGGCGACGTCGGCATCGGCCAGCTTGACCGTGCTGCTGTTCTGCTGGGCGAGCTCGATCACTGTACGCAGCGACACCTGGGCTGAAGCCGCAACCGGCGCCACCGTTAGCGCCGCGCAAACGAAAAAGCGCGCCAGTCTTCTCTTCGGATTGTCTCCCGTCTTTACCTGCATCGTGCGCGTCAATCTTTCCGTTCCTGTGCCGGAGAGTACTCATGCGCCAACGCATACGCGGCTTCCTGCTCCCGCTTGGCGCCTGCGGCGTCGCCGAGTTGCTGCTTCAAACGCGCCAGCCGGAGGTGCGCCACGAAGGTGGGCGCCTCTTCGGTCCTCGAGCTGCTGACGAGATACGCCGCGAGCATCTGAGCCGCAAGCTCCGGATCGCGCTTAGCCTTGATGAGGACGCCGGCTCCGTCATAGAGTGCAACCCCGGCGGTCTTATCGTGCGCAGCGGCTTCTACGCAGCTGTGAATGGCCCATTCCATCTGCGACCACTCGTGACGGCGGCGGTAAAAAGAGCCCAGAACAGTCCATTGGAATGCAGGATGCGCACTTGTGGCGATAGCTTCCTTGAGTTCTCTTTCGGCTCCGCCGTAGTCGCCGCGTTGCTCGTCAATTCCACCACGTAGCTGGTGGGCACGCGAGGGTTCGATTTTGTCCAGCTGGGCCGCGATGGATTCAGCCTTATCGATGCCGCCGCCGATCATCCCTGGCGCAGCGTAATAAAAAGAGCCCAGGTCGGAAAGCGCCGCGGAATTGCGTGGATTCAGCCTCACGGCCTGTTCGAACTCCACACGCACCTGTTTGCCGAGGGAAAAGGCAGTCCAAAACGAGGCTCGATCCGCTTTCTCACCGAGCGCGCGTCCCAGCCACATGTGGTAATCGGAGTTCGCGCCGTCTAACTGCACTGCCTGTCCGCATGCGTTTGCGGCTGCATCCCATTGCTGCAAGGTGAAACGGACTCGGCATTCCAGATTGCGCGCTTCCGCATTGTTCGCGCCATCCTGCGGCAGCGAAGCGGTGAGTTCCAGTGCACGATCTGCTTCTCCAGCCTGCAAAGCCAAATTGATCTGCGACAGAGTGGCCTTTTCGCCCTGCGCAAACCCCGCCACCGACAGCGCAGCGGCAAACAGCGCAGCCGGCAGGCGCAGAGTATGGAGCGCGATTCGCATTACCGCACTACCTTGATGGGAACACCCTCTTGCAAAGGCTGTCCGTTGATGGAGCCGGTAGCCACCCAGTCGCCTTCCTGAAGGCCAGAGACAATGGCCTCGCGTGTCAGGTTGAAGGCGCCCGGCGTTACAGGCGTCCGCACCAGTTCACTGCCCGATACTTTATAGACGTAAGGCTTGCCGTTTTCAAAATGCAGTGCCTCGCGGGGAATGCTCAACGCATTTGGCTCGCTAGATGTGGTCACCGTCACATTCACATTTGTATCCGGCAGCAGGTCGGAGTCTGCATCGTCAATGTGAACTACAACCTCTCCCACCGAACGCGTTGCATATGTAACGACGGTCACCGGCAGCCGAACGATGTGTCCATGCCATTCCTTGCCGGGCTTGGCGTCCCACTTGATCGTGATCTTCTGCCCCAGGGCGAGCCGGCCGAGATCGGGTTCGTCAAAATAGGCGCGTACGCGCTCGCGATTCAGATCGGCCATCTGCAGCAGGAGTTTGCCGGCTTCGGCAAATTGGGTCGGGGCTGCGTCCATGCTGTAGACCGTTCCGCTGATCGGTGCATGGATTACGGTCTGGGCTTCTACGTGCTGCGCAGCCGCCAGGCTCGCCTGGGCTTCGGCAAGGCCAGCTTGCGCGCGGGCAACCTCTCCGGGTGAATATCGATTGTGTGCGCTCTGCTGCGAGGCGCTCAGATTAGCCTCGGCCGTCGCCAGCTGCTGGCGCGCTGCAGATACTTCGCTGGGAGAGGCCGCACCCGTGGCGCTCAGCTTTGTCAACGCATCAAGATCATGTTGCGCCTGATCGCGCGCCAGTTGCTCGCGGGCTATTTCGGCCGCAGTGGCCTGCTGTTCCTGCTGCGTGCCGTTGTGCATGGCGGCATCGAGCGCTGTCTGCGCCGTCTTCACTGCATTTTCTGCGCTTGCCACCTGCGCCCGCGCCTGCACATCGTCCAGCACGATCATCAGCTTGCCGGTGGGAACCTTGTCTCCGTTTTGCACGTAGACGGCCTTCACGGTAGTGGCAAGAGGGCTATAGAACTGATAATTTGCCTCAGGCTCGACTTTGCCGTTGGTGCTCACCGTGCTCTGGAGCACTTCGTGCTCTACCTGCGCAATGTGCACTGGCAGCCGCTCGCGTAATAGAGATCGCGCCACGAAAAATACCGCGATCACTACGACTGCCGCTCCGAACCAAAGCCAACGCCTGCCCGACTGCTTTCTTTCCTCTGCCATTCGTATAACCAGAGCCAGTATATAAGACTCATAAACATGCCCTTTAGAAGCAGGAAAATCGCCCTTCCGAGGTGGATATCCGGCTGACTTTCGGGGTATTTGCGCAGTTCGGACAGCGTCGCAGGCTCGTAAAATAGAACTATGGCAACACAAACACCCCGCTATACCGACGAGCACGCCAAAGCCGGCCTCGATTTTCCCTTTCCGGCGATCGAGACCTGGCAGAACCAGTTTCCCGGCTACGAGATTCTCATCGACGATCCGGAACTGACCTCGGTTTGTCCCAAGACCGGCCTGCCCGACTTCGGCGTATTGACAATCCGCTACATGCCGCGTGAGCGGTGTCTCGAACTGAAGTCGCTGAAGGAGTACCTCTTCAGCTACCGAAATCTCGGTATCTTTCAGGAAAACATCGTCAACCAGGTTCTCGAAGATGTGGTGAAGGCCACCGATCCGGTGTGGGCTGAAATCAAAGGCGTGTTCCGGCCACGCGGCGGAATTGGGACTACGGTTGTGGCGCGCTGGCCGCGGCCGAAGGAGTAGGCGAGGCGAAAAACGGGTCAACTCTCGCTTCGTCTCCATCGTTGGATGGAGGAATCCACACGGTTCGTCGGGATAGACTGGCGGCCATGAAGACCGAACCGATCGGCAGCATTCCGCGGCCGCCTTCGCTGGTGCAGACAGTTCAGGCATTCCAATCCGGCAACGTTAGCCGTGACGTGCTCGACGCCGAGTACGCAGCTGCGCTGAAGGATACGATTGCGCGCTTCGAAGAGACCGGATCGCCGCTGATCACGGACGGCGAGCAGACCAAGTCCAGCTTCGCCACGTATCCGCTTTCGGGGATTGACAGTCTCGCGCCGGATGGAGTTGTCATTCCCTTTGCCGATGGACACACGCGCCAGCTGCCGCGGCTGACCGCTGGACCGTTTCGCTATGGCGTGCATGCGGGCAGCTTTACGCGGGTCGCTCGCAGCTACACAAAGAAGCCCGTAAAGCAGGCCGTGATCTCAGCGTCGGCTTTGAGTCTGCTCTATCCCGCGGATGGAATTCCGGGTTATCCGCGTGAGGCGTTTCTGGATGATTTGGTTGCCGAGGCGCAGGCCGATATCCGTGGAGCGCTTGATGCGGGTGCGGCCGTGGTGCAGATCGATTTCACCGAGGGCCGGCTTTCACTCAAACTCGATTCGTCAGGCGGACTGCTGCGCAGTTTTATCGCAATCAACAACCGGGTGCTCGATGGCTTCAGCGATACCGAGCGTCAGAAGATTGGTGTGCATGTCTGTCCAGGCGGCGACCACGATTCGACGCACAGCGCCGACGTGGACTATGCGGGTCTGCTGCCCGAGCTCTTCCAGTTGAATTTTGGCCGGTTCTATCTGCAGATGGCCAGCGAGAAAGATCGCAAGCGCGCGCTGGGTATTGTGAAAGGCGTGCTCAAGCCGAATCAATTTGCTTTTGTCGGTGTGATTGATCCGATCGATCCCGCGATTGAGACTGCACAGCAGGTGCGCGAGCGCGTGGTGGAGGCTGCATCCATCTTGCCGGTCGATCAACTCGGGACTACGGACGACTGCGGCTTTTCGCCATTTGCTGACGACACATCGACGGCGCGCGACACGGCGTTCAGCAAAATTCGCGCCCGTGTGGAAGGAACCGCATTGGCGGCGCGTGAACTCGGGCTCTGACCGTACCCATCGAACTTGGGGATGGCACAGTTGCTGTGATATTCCTGGTTGCGAACCGTGTCGACTGCAACCCAACCTTCGCGCGCACTTGTCCGTCCGGCGGTGACAACATTTGTCCTGCTGCTGGCGCTCAACCTGCTGAATTTTATTGATCGCTACATTCTGCCCGGCGCGCAGCCGCTGATCCAACGCGAATTTCACGCAACTGACCAGCAGATGGGAGCGCTGACCACCGCGCTGTTCGTCACCTACATGTTGATCGCGCCGCTTACCGGATGGCTGGGCGACCGTTTCCGTCGCAAGCCGCTCATTGTAGGCGGAGCCGTGCTATGGAGCCTGGCCACGCTGGCCACCGCGTGGGTTCACGACTACTGGACGCTCTACATTCGCCACGCGCTGGTAGGCATGGGCGAGGCGACCTTCGCCATCTTCGCACCAGCAGTGATTGCGGACTTTTATCCCGAGCGCGACCGCAATCGGATTCTTTCCGCGTTTTATGTGGCCATTCCTGTAGGGGCCGCGCTCGGCTATCTTGCTGGCGGCACGATGGGATCGATGTGGGGCTGGCGCGCGCCGTTCTTTACCTGTGCGATTCCCGGCCTGCTGATTGCGGCTCTTTACGCGATCCTCGGCCGGGAGCCGGAGCGCGGGTCGACAGACCACATCAAGCCCACGCTCGACCGGACCACATTTTCCGGCATCTTCCGGAATCCGGCGTTTCTTACGGCGACCTTTGGTCTGGCGACGCTCACCTTCGCGATGGGTGGCATCTCGGCCTGGGTGCCGACCTTTCTGCATCGACACAATGATCTTTCGGTGGCAAACGCCAGCCTCACCGTGAGCGCCATCACGGTAGTGGACGGAATTGCAGGAACAGTGATTGGGGGATGGATTGCGCAGCGCTGGTTACGGACGAATCATCGCGCGCTATACCTGGTCTCATTCTGGAGCATCGCGCTCACGCTGCCTTTCGGCGTGCTGCTCTGTTTTGGGCCGAAGACCACGACCGTGCCTGCGCTCTTCCTCGCGGAGTTCTTTCTCTTCATGAACACCGGGCCGCTGAACGCGGCGATCGTGAACTCCGTGAATGGACCAGTCCGAGCCACGGCGATTTCGCTGAATCTCTTCTGTATTCACTTTTTCGGCGACACCTTTTCGCCGCAGATCATCGGCGCGATCTCTGACCGCACCAACCTGAGCATGGGGCTCGGCGCAACGCTGATCTTTCTCGTGATCTCGTGCACGATTCTGTTCGCAGGCGCGCGGTTTGCGCCGGTGCTGGACGAAGCCAACTAGGCAGAGTGCGTCGCGCTACTCGGCGGCCGCAGGGGCAGGAGTTTGCTGCTGCGTGAAGATTTCGGCCTTCTCCGTCCCGTGCCGGAACGGATGCTCCAGCACAAACAATTCAAAGCCATCGGCCGAACGCTTCTTGGTTTCGGTAAATCCGTAGCGTCTGAGCCGCCGCTCCATCGCTGGATATTCGGTTTGCACGTAGATGGGCGGGTACGGCTTCACGTCTTTCTTGTTCTTTGCCTTGGGAAAGAGCACGGCAAGGTGATACCGCACGCTGGCAAGAAAATAGAGAGAGTAACCGCGCGAGGCTTCCGACTTCTGGAAAGAGAACTCACGTTTGAGATAGATGGCAAAGATCAGAACGCCCGCGGTGGATGCCTTGTTGGGAGCAATGAAGGATGCAGGGACATCCGCGTCGCGAATGCCGCCCTCGATATAACACTCCAGGCCCTCCTGCGTAAGCGGCACCATCGCGGAGTAGCCGATGTAGCGCTCTTTGTTCAGAGGATCGAGGATCAGCAGAAAGACCCGCGGGTTGCGATGGATCCATGCGGAATTTCTGTGGACCAGTTTTTCTTTTTCCACCTCGAAGACGCTGTTTTTAAATGCCTCATGATTCAACTCGACAAGTGCTTCCATCTCGTCTTCCGAGCAAAAACGAACGGACCGCGGAGAGGGATCGCCTACCTCACTGATCAGCCACTCGCGCACCTTCCGGCTCAGCTCTTCGGTCGAGATGACGCGCGAAAGTGCGCGTGTGGGCTTTGCCAGGCCGAACCGGCGAAACAGGAGAATTCCGACAAAGACAATCAGGATGAGGACGTCGATCGCGAGCAGAGTCCAATGGAGCGCCTCGATGAACGGGTTCTCCTCGGCTCCCTGCGCATGCCAGCGCCAGACAAAGAATGTGAGCACGAAGCAGGACGCGAGCACGCCGCCCACGATGTGGATGCGTTCTTCCAGCTCGCGGACGCGTTTCAGAATCTCTTTCCGCATGGCTCCGGGACCTCCGCAGAGTCGTTGATCGACGGCGGTTTTCGGCTCAGCTTACAGGGGAGGGAAACAGAATGATCTTAGACCAAATCGGCGTGTTTTTCTGCACACAACAAATGAGCGCTAGGGATGCGGGAAAATCTGCTGGTCTTTTGTATTCATGAAGGCGCGGCGGCCGCCCTGGGGCCGGAGATTGGGGTCGCTGATGGGCGGACGGTTCGCCTCGGCATCGAATCCGTGCGCCAGCACCGGGTTCGGCCGGAACCTGGGCGGGCCGCCATTGAACTGCCGCGCGTGGCTGAGGAGGATCCCGGCGCGGCCATGCATAGGCTGCACGATGCCGCGAATCTGTACGTCCATGTCGCGGTATTTTCTGAGCTCGCCGACGGTGTCGCGATCTTGCCAGAGGCTCACGATGGTGAAGCGGCATTTCTCGTCTGGCGTTTCGGGCGAGCACACATCGAGGAAGCGCGTGCCGTCAGAAAGCTGCACGATGTCGTAGATGTGGGTGGAGATGCACACATCTTTGTTGAGCAATTTGGAGGCGTTGTCGGTAGTGACGCACGATTTGGGTGCGCTCGCAAAGCACACAAGCGGGCTAGCGCATGCGATTGCAATCAGAGTTCGCGGAAACACGGGATAACTCTACCGTGTTTTGCGATCCGATTGAGGAAAAAATGTTCAGGGGCTGAAGCCCATCGGATTTTTCTGGACGGCGATTTTTCGGGGCTGAAGCCCCGATCTACCAACCCCTACCCAGCAGTTCCAACCCGCCAGTCCCGACTTCCCAGCTTCATCGCGTGTCAGTGCGCCCCGACCAGCTCTTCACTTTTCGCGCCCTGGCCGTAGTGGCTCTCCACGTAGTTATCGAGAATCTGCTTGAACTCGGCCACGATGGTATCGCCGCGCAGCGTGGTCGAAAGTTTGCCATCGACATAGACCGGGGCAACGGGATCCTCGAAGGTGCCGGGGAGGCTGATGCCTAAGTTGGCGTGCTTGGACTCCCCGGGGCCATTGACGACGCAGCCCATGACGGCGAGCTTGAGCTCCTCGACGCCGGGGTAGCGCTTGCGCCACTCGGGCATAGAGGTGCGGAGGTAGGTCTGGATCTGCTCGGCGAGCTCCTGGAAGTAGGTGCTGGTGGTGCGTCCGCAGCCGGGGCAGCTCGTCACCTGCGGCATAAAGCTGCGGATGGAGAGCGACTGCAGAATCTGCTGCGCGGCCTGCACCTCTTCGGTGCGGTCGCCGCCGGGCTTAGGTGTGAGACTTACGCGGATGGTATCGCCGATGCCCTGGAGGAGCAGCGGCGCGAGGCCCGCGGTGGAAGCGATCACGCCCTTGGTGCCCATGCCGGCTTCCGTGAGGCCGAGATGCAGCGGATAATCGCAGCGCGCGGCGAGGCTGGTGTAGACGTCGATGAGGTCGCGCACGCCGCTCACCTTGGCCGAGAGGATGATCATGTCGTGGCCGAGGCCATAGCGCTCGGCGGCTTTGGCGGAATCGAGCGCGCTCACGACCATAGCTTCCATCATCACGTCACGCGCGGGCAGCGGATCGGGCCGCTTGCTGTTTTCATCCATCATGCGGGTAAGCAGCGCTTGATCGAGCGATCCCCAGTTGACGCCGATGCGCACGGGCTTGTGGTTCTCGACGGCGCACTCAACCATGATGCGGAAGTTGTCATCATCTTTGCGTCCGATGGAGACGTTGCCGGGATTGATGCGGTACTTGGCGAGCGCGCGGGCGGTGGCTGGATATTTCTTCAGCAGGATGTGGCCGTTGTAGTGGAAGTCGCCGATGATGGGCACGCGGATGCTGCGCTTCTCGAGGCCTTCGACGATGTGCGGCACGGCGGCTGCAGCGTCTTCGTTGTTGACGGTGACGCGGACGAGTTCGGAACCCGAAAGCGCGAGGGCTGCAACCTGCTCGATGGTGCTTTCCGCGTCGGCCGTGTCGGTGTTGGTCATCGACTGCACGACAACCGGAACTTCCCAGCCGACGCGCACCTGGCCGATCTTGACTGTAGGGGTTTTCCTGCGCTGAATCTCCGCCATGTTCCTAGTTTACCTGCAGACAGGCTCGGAAAGTTGGCGAGTTCGGTGCGGGTTTGTCAACAAAAGGGCTGGTCCTGTGCGCTCACCCTAAGGCAGGTAGAATACTCAACTCCTTGATTGCAGAGATGTTCTTCGCTGCCATTCCTTCAGCTTGCCTTGGGCTCATTCGGAGGATGTCGGCGCATGGTGGGTAGAGATGCTGGAGCGGGCGTTCTGCGGCACGAACTGGGTGAGGAGAGCGACGAGTCTTTCGTTCAGGCGCAGACGTTCTGCTTCCTCCTGCAATGTGCGGGTGGGATCGGGCGCGGCTTTCAAGGCGTAGCGAAGGTAGGAGAGGCGCAGGAGCCAGAGCGCATGATCGAGGCCGTCGGAGCCAGTCATGCGGTAGGTGATCCAGCCGGAGTCGGGCAGCCAGCGATGGCGTTGTGCTAAACGCTCTTCGAGCAATAGATCGTGAATCGCGTGCGGGAAGGGAATGTCGACGTCTCCCCAGAAGTGGACATGGCCGATCTCGGCTTTGTGAAAGCGGAACTCGCGGCCGCCGAAGCGATGCGGTGCGACGGTGACCTGCGGCCAGGCTGCAACTTTTTCTTCAAGGAGTTTGGTTTGCGAGGCCATCTGTCCGGTTGGATAACGGAATGGATGATGAGGATACAGGAAGTGCCAAGGCTGCAGATCCTTCTGACTGCGGTTACGAAGATGCCTCGCGCGGCCTTCGCCCGGAATGATAGAGATATCCGGGGATAGTGCTTTCCCACCCTTGCGACAAAAACAAAGACGTCGCAAGGATGGGGCAACCACGTCGCACTCGGTCGATCGCGTCTGATCGCGCTGCATGTGGCCCACTCTACAATGAGAGTGGGCTATATCGTATGGGCAAACAATTCCATTCAATCGAGACAGCGCACCGCGCGTTCATCGAGCGGCAGAGGGTATTCTTTGTGGGCTCGGCGGCGGTCGGAAGCCGCGTGAATGTGTCGCCTAAGGACTGCGCGGCGCTGCGCCTTGTGAGCGAGCGGGCTGTTGCCTACCTCGACCAGACGGGAAGCGGCAGCGAGACGGCTGCTCATCTCAAGGCTGACGGCCGGTTGACGCTGATGTTCTGTGCATTCGAAGGTGCTCCGCTGGTTCTGCGGCTTTATGGAAGAGGGAAGTCGCTGGTGCGCGGCACGGCGGAGTATCAAGAACTACTGCAGAGTCTCTTCAATGGCGAGGAGCGCCCCGGCGCACGCCAGATTGTTTGGCTCGATGTGGATCTGGTGCAGACCTCAAGCGGCTTCGGCGTGCCGCTCTTTGACTACGTCAGCGAGCGGCCGACACTTATTCGTTGGGCCGAATCGAAGGGCGAAGATGGGCTGACCGAATATCGCCGGCTGAAGAATGCGGTGAGTATCGACGGGTTGCCGACGGGGCTGGAGTGAGGCGTCCCGAAAAATCCTTTAGAAAAATTTTGGTGAATGTCGATTGGGCTCGGTTCTGTTCGTCATGAGAGTGAGGCGGTTCAAAACGCCTACAATTCACTTGACTGAGAGATAAGCGATGCAATATCTGTTGGCACTTTTCATGGATGAGTCGGGTTGGGAGAAGATGACTCCCGAGCAGCAACAGCAGGGTGTGGCGGCCTATGGCGCGTACACCGAGGCGCTGAAGTCGGCAGGCGTGCTGGTGGGGTCGAACCGGTTGCGGCCTTCGGCGAGCGCGACAACGATTCGCACGACGAACGGAAAGACACAGGTGCTGGATGGGCCATTTGCGGAGTCGAAGGAGCAACTGGCGGGCTACTACCTGATCAACGTGGCTGACCTGGATGCGGCGATGCAGTGGGCGGGGCGGTGTCCGGCGGCGCAACATGGGATTGTGGAAGTGCGCGCGATCTGGGCAATGTAATGTGTGAGGAAACTCATGCGGCTGCGGAGGCTGTTGCCCGACGCAGCCGCGGCAAGCTGGTGGCGTATCTGGCTGCGCGATGGGGAGATGTGGCTGCGGCGGAGGATGCGCTGTCGGATGCTTTCGCGATGGCGCTGGATCGATGGCCACGCGAAGGGTGCCCGGACAATCCTGAGGCTTGGCTGCTCACGGTGGCGCGGCGCAAGCTGATTGATGCGGCGCGGCGGCAGCGGGAAGACCCGAATACCGATGCATTAGAAATGCTGGCAGGCACGGAGTGCAATGAGCTGCCGGATGAGATTCCTGACCGGCGGCTGGCGCTGTTGTTTGCGTGCGCGCATCCGGCAATTGATGAGGCAGTGCGTGCTCCACTGATGCTGCAGGTGGTGCTGGGGCTTGAGGCGGCGCAGGTGGCGTCGGCGTTTCTTATATCCCCAGCGGCGATGGCGCAGCGGCTGGTGCGCGCCAAGGTGAAGATACGCGATGCGGGGATTCCCTTTCGGGTTCCTGAGCGGAGCGAGTTGCCGGAACGGCTCGATGTCGTATTGGGCGCGATCTATGCGTGTTTCAGCGAAGGCTGGACAGACGCTTGTGCGACAGATGTTGCGCGGCGGGAGCTTGCGAGTGAGGCGATTTATCTGGGCAGACTGCTGGCGGAGTTGATGCCCGATGATCCGGAGGTATGCGGGCTGCAGGCTTTGATGCTGTATGCCGAGGCGCGCAGGCCGGCGCGGCGCAGCGCGGAAGGAAGATTCATCCCACTGCGTATGCAAGATGCGCGGCTGTGGGATGCGGCGATGATTGCAGAGGCGGAAGCGGCTCTGCGCAGGGCGAGCGTGGCGCGGCATATAGGGCGCTATCAGCTGGAAGCGGCGATTCAGTCTGCCCATATCGAGGGAGTGCGGACCGGGCGCGTGGCTTGGGATGCGGTGGTGCATCTCTATGACGGATTGGTGCAGGTGACGGAGTCGCCGGTGGCGCAGATCAATCGGGCAGTGGCGATCGCGGAACGCGATGGCGCAGCCAAGGGGATGGAAGCACTGGAGGCGGTGAGCGCCGACGCACGGGTCAGCGCGTATCAGCCGTATTGGGCAGCGCGTGCGTATCTGCTGGCGCAGATGGGCGCGCGGGAGGAAGCACGGCGCGCCTATGAGGTGGCGATCGGGCTGGAGCGCGACCCGGCGCTGAGAGAGTATCTGCTGGAACGCTGTGCAGAGCTGGGTGAGTGAAATCTGGTTGCAGATTGCAGTTGAACGCGATAGAGTCCCGCATAGTTATCAAAATTCCTGAGAGCGGACTCACGGTGGGCAAAGACAATCTGAATCCGAAAGTCGATGCATACATAGCCAAGGCGCAGCCCTTTGCCAGGCCGATTCTGGCGCATCTACGCGCGCTCGTGCATAAAGGCTGTCCGGGCGTGGAAGAGACGATCAAATGGAGCCGGCCCTTCTTTGAGTACAAGGGCGCGATTCTCTTCTACGTCGCGGCTTTCAAAGAGCATTGCGCCTTCGGCGTCTGGAGCGAGGAGATGCGCGCTGTTTCGCGCGAGGCCAAGGCGGCCGGAGATGGCGCGATGGGTGAGCTGGGACGCATCGCTCGTTTAGAAGATCTGCAATCGGACAAAGTTTTGCTCGAATGGGTTCGCCAGGCGGCTGCGCTTGTAGAGAGCGGGAGCTACACGAGTCCGATTGCAGCAAGGCAACGGGCAGTGAAGCCGCCGAAGGCCGCCCCAAAGACGACGCCTGAACTAGCGGCGGCTCTCAAGAAGAACAAGAAGGCCGCGGCAGCGTTTGAAGCGTTCAGTCCAAGCTGCAAGCGGGAGTACATCGACTGGATCGCAGAGGCCAAGCGGCCCGAGACACGCGACAAGCGTATCGCGACGGCGATGGAGTGGATTGCGGAAGGCAAACAGCGGAACTGGAAGTATCAGGCGCGATGATTGCCGGTGCGTAATTGAGTTGGGCCGGCGGAATCGGACTATCAGCTAGCGGTAGAGAGGCGGCTCGTTCTGCGCGGATTCCTGCGCGAGCTCCTGCAGGAGCCGGGCGAGCTGCCAGTTGGAACCATCATTGCGGTCCCGGAATTCGACGCCCATGCAGTTGTCAGGACGAATGTTGCGGATGCTGCACATGGTCCGGATGGAATATCCACGGAGTGAGAAGCTGAGTTCGACCACATCGCCGGCGTGCAGAACGCCGGTCTCTTCGGGGCGGACCAGGCAGCCGGAGACGCTGAGATCAATGATCTCGCCCGGCACACGGCGCTGGGTGATCATATCGTAAAGAGAGACGTAGGCATGGCAGGCGTAGCGCCAGTTCCGGCGCTGTTCTCGACCGGGCGTGCTTTCTCGGTCCATGCCTCCTGTTGCGACTCCTTGCCCCATCCGCCTTCTATCGGCTCATATGAGCCAAAATTTCTCCTGATGGGTTCGTTTTCTTCGCAGAACCGCCCGGCCCGCTGTCGAGCAGATCGGGTAAAAGGCTTTGCGGTCGAGCTGATGATTTCTCTCCAGCTTATACCGTTAGGATGATTTTCCGAGGGCCAGAGAGGCATTTTTTCCAAGGGTTTGAACTTAATCAGACACGGGGCCAAGCTGCTTAAGTCTTTTGACTTTGGGGAAATGGAAATAGGGTAAGCTGTGGCGATGGCAGAAACAGTTTCCAGTACGCAAGTTACATCCAGGGTGACTGCGCGAAGCGGCCCGTCGCTGCTGATTCATGGGCTGAAAAAAGCTTTTGCGGATGTGCAAGCGGTGAACGGGCTGGACCTGGAAGTCCAGCCGGGCGAGTGCTTCGGGCTGCTGGGGCCGAACGGCGCGGGAAAGACCACGACTATCGAGATATGCGAAGGGTTGACGATGCCGGACCAGGGCACCGTCGAACTGCTCGGGCTGAACTGGCAGCGCGATGCGAAGGAACTGCGGCAGCGGATCGGGATTCAGCTGCAGGAGACGCAATTTCCTGACAAGCTGACGGTAGAAGAGGCGCTGCGGCTCTTCCGGAGCTTTTACCGGCAAGGGCTTTCGGTGGAGGAGTCGATCCGGACGGCGCAGCTTGAAGAGAAGCGGCACGCGCGGATTGGCGGACTCTCCGGCGGGCAGAAACAGCGGCTGGCGATGGCGACGGCGTTGGTGGGCGATCCGGAGCTGCTGTTCCTGGACGAGCCGACCACGGGGCTCGATCCGCAGGCGAGGCGGCACCTGTGGGATCTGGTGGACGGTCTGAAGCGCGCGGGGCGCACGATCATCCTGACGACGCACTACATGGATGAGGCGGAGCGGCTGTGCGACCGCGTGGCAATTATGGATCACGGCAAGGTGATTGCGCTGGGTACTCCACAGGAGCTGATTGCTTCCGTAGGGGGTGAGGAGATTGTGGAGTTTGCAGTCTGCGCGATCCCGGCTGTGAGAGAAAAAACAAATGCGGGTGCTTCGGCTCGGGTCACTCACGCGACCTTGGCTCAGGATGACAGTGAAGACTGTCTACCCACGGCGGTGAACGTAGGACAGCTGACTGCGATTCCCGGCGTGCAATCGCATCGTGTGGACGCCGGTGTGCACCAGCTTTCGGTGAGCGAGCTGCATATGGCCGTGCCGCGCATCTTTGCCGAGCTCGAAGCGCAGGGACTGCATCTGAGCGAGTTCCGCACGCACTCGGCGACTCTTGAAGATGTGTTTGTGCGGCTGACGGGAAGGAATCTGCGCGATGAGTAAGCTCGAACTCAGCAGTCTCTATCAGTTGACGATGGTGCGGTTCCGGCTGGTGCTGCGCGAACCGGAGGCGATCTTCTGGATCTTTATCTTCCCGATCCTGCTGGCGGTTGGTTTGGGAATCGCGTTTCGGAACCGGCCGGCAGATGTGCTGCCCGTAGGCGCGACGACCACACAACTGACGCAGGCGCTGGCTGCGGATGCAGGGCTGAAGGCAACAGAGATGGATGAGGCTGCAGGAACCCATGCACTTGCAACGGGTAACATTTTGCTGCTGGTCGTGCAGGCGCCGAATGGCGTGACGTATCGATATGACGATACGAATCCTGACGCGCGCAACGCGCGGCTGCTTGCCGATCGCGCGATTCAGGCTGCGGCGGGCCGGCACGATCCGGTCACTGCACAGAACCAGCTCGTGCACGAGACCGGGTCGCGCTACATCGATTTTGTGGTGCCGGGGCTGCTGGGGATGAACCTGATGGGCTCGGCAATGTGGGGGCTGGGCTTTTCGATTGTGGAGGGCCGCCAGAAGAAGCTGCTCAAGCGGATGGTGGCCTCGCCGATGCCGAAGTGGCAGTACCTTACCGCCTTTCTGCTCTCGCGGTTAGCGATGCTGGTGATCGAGGTGGTCGTCTTCCTCGGGTTCTCGCGCCTGGTGTTTGGCGTTCCCTTTCGCGGACCATTGTGGCAGCTTGCGCTGATCTGCATTTTGACGTCGCTGGTTTTTTCGGCGATCGGGCTGCTGGTGGCCTCACGCGCGAAGACGATGGAGGCGGTCTCGGGCCTGATGAACCTGGTGATGCTGCCGATGTGGATTCTCTCCGGCGTCTTCTTCTCGGCGTCGCGATTCCCGAATGTGGTGCAGCCGATTGTGCGCGCGCTGCCGCTGACCGCAGCGATCGACGCCATGCGCGGCAATATGCTGCAGGGGATCGAGCTGCCGCAGCTGGCGGCACAGCTTGCAATTCTGCTGGCATGGTTTTGCGTGCCGTTTGTGGTGGCGCTCAAGATCTTCCGATGGAGATAAGTGGGCATCCCGCCAGGGGTTGAGCCAAGTGTTTCCACCCTTGCGGCAAAGACAAGAACGCCGCAAGGAGGGGGCACCCGGCCGTTGAGGCTTGTGCTTCCCCAGGTTCGGGCACCTCTTAACAGTGTCCGCTGAGCGAGTAATCTATCGTTTTACGATTAATATATATTGACAAACGATAAATGTAATGCCAGGATAAGTGGCATGAGAAAAGGCTCAACCATATTTCTTCAAGTGGTCATCACGCTCATTGGCATTGGTTCTCTTGCCCTTCTGCTTTGGGAACCGCACGTCGAAGGCAGGAACGCGCACGCCACACTCTTTCAGATTTACTTCAACGATCCATTTTTGGCGTACGCGTACTCCGGATCCATTGCGTTTTTCGTCGCACTCTACCAGGCATTCAGGCTTCTGGGACATGTAGGAAGAGGGGAAGTCTTCTCGCAACGCTCAGTCAAAGCATTGCGGACGATCAAATATTGCGGAATGACGCTTGTTGGATTTCTCGCAGGAGCAGAAGCCTACTTCGTCATCATTCGCAGAAATCAGGATGATATTGCCGGCGGCGTAATGATGGGACTTGTTCTGATTTTTGCCTCTGTTGTCGTCGCTACCGCAGCCGCTGTGTTTGAAAGAATTCTGCAGAGCGCGGTAGAGCTGAAATCCGAAAACGATTTAACGGTATAACCGAGGCAGCATGCCAATCATCATTAACATCGACGTAATGCTGGCCAAGCGAAAGATGAGTGTTACAGAGCTGGCGGAGAAGGTCGGCATCACGATGGCCAATATCTCCGTCTTGAAAAACGGCAAGGCAAGAGCGATCCGGCTATCGACGTTGGAAGCAATCTGCAAGGCTCTCCAATGCCAGCCTGGAGATGTTCTGGAATATAGCGATTAAAGAATCCCTGATTGGCGGTGTGAGCCAAAGCGTCCGTTGCGCAACTTTCGATTTGCCGCGCAACAGTGAATCTTCATCCTCTCTGCTGCGGCCACTGATTTTACAATCTACATATATGGAATCGAGAGTTGAGGGCTCGGCGGCGGATAGTCCGCTGCTGGAGGGGACGCGGTTTGTGCGTGCGTGTCTGCGCAAGCCGGTGGACCGTACGCCGGTGTGGTTTCTGCGGCAGGCGGGGCGGTACATGCAGGAGTACCGCGAAGTACGGAAGCATCACACGCTGGTCGAAATCTGCAAGCAGCCGGAACTGGCCGCTGAAGTCACGATCACTGCCGCGGAGAAACTGGGCGTGGATGCGGCGATCATCTTTGCCGACCTGCTGCTGCCGCTCGAACCTATGGGGCTCGACTTCGAGTTTCAGGCCGGCGAAGGGCCGGTGGTGCATCATCCGGTGCGCACAACCGAAGATGTGTGGGCGCTGCGGACGGATCGCGCCGCGGATCTGGAGTATGTGGCCCGCGCCATTCAAAAAGTTGCCGCGCACTTTCGCGATCGGCTGGGCGTGATTGGGTTTTGCGGCGCGCCGTACACGCTGGCCAGTTACATGATCGAAGGCGGCGGCTCGCGGAATTACGTCCACACCAAACAGATGATGTACTCCAACCCCATTGCGTGGAGCAGCCTTTTGGATAAGTTGGTTGCTGTACTCAGTGACTACTGCCGGCTGCAGGTGCAGGCGGGTGCGGACGTTATTCAGATCTTCGACAGCTGGGTGGGTTCGCTCTCGCTCAGCGATTACCGGCAGTATGCGTTTGAAGCGGCGAAGCGGCTGATTCGTGCCGTGCAGCAGATGGGCGTGCCGGTGATCTACTTTGGCGTGGAGACAGCGGGGCTGCTGGAGACCATGGCGGCAACGGGCGCCGACGTGATCGGGCTCGACTGGCGGCAGCCGCTCGATGAGGGATGGCGGGCGGTGGGGCATACACGCGCGGTCCAGGGCAATCTCGATCCGATCACGCTGTTTGCGCCTGTGGAGATTCTGGAGCAGCGCGTGCATGAGATATTGCGCTCGGCAAACGGGCGGGCAGGCCATATCTTTAATCTTGGCCATGGGATTGTGCCGGGAACGCCGGTTGAAAATGTGCAGGCTGTGGTGAAGATGGTGAAAGAGTTCCGGCTGGAGCAGGGACTAGGCAATAGGGACTAGGCAATAGGAACGAACCCGAGGAGCCGAGTGAATGGGGAAACAGGCGGTGCTGCTGCTGGCTCATGGAACGCCCGAGACGGTGGAGCAGATTCCGGAGTATCTGCGCAATGTGGTTAGCGGGCGGCCGGTGCCGCAGGCGGTCGTTGAAGAGATTCAGCACCGGTACGCACTGATCGGCCGCAGTCCGCTCACGGAACTCACGATGGAGCAGGCGCGGTTGGTCGAAGCTGAACTGGCGCGGGCGGGCAACGCCGTGCGCGTTTACGTGGGCATGCGCAACTGGCGGCCTTATATTCCAGATGTTGTAAAGCAGATGCGCGCCGAGGGTGTGGAAGAGGCGGCAGTGATCTGCATGGCGCCACAGAACTCGCGAACCAGCGTGGGGCTTTACCGGCGTGCGGTTGAGGCGGAGGCACAGGCGCTCCGAATTGACTTTACGGAAGGCTGGGCGCAACATCCGCTGCTGGCCGATGCCTTTGCCGAGCGGCTGCGGCCGGCGTGGAAGAAGTTGAGTGATGAGGTGGGCCAGCCTGTGCCGGTGCTGTTTACGGCGCATAGCGTACCGAAACGGACGGTTGAACCTCCGGCAGCAGATGCGGGACCGCGGCTGTGGCCTGGATCGGGCGCCGATCCGTATGCGGAGGAGGCGCGGCATACAGCGGAGCTGGTTGCAGAGCGCGTGCTGGAGATTCCGCAGTGGTGGTTTGCGTTCCAGAGCCAGGGCGCGAGCGGGGGCGAGTGGATTGGGCCTACAGTAGAAGAGACACTCGAAGCCATCGCTGCTTCAGGAGCGAAGGCCGTGCTTCTTCAGCCGATCGGTTTTCTTTGTGATCACGTCGAAATTCTTTATGATGTCGATCGCGCTTTCCGCGAGTACGCGGACAAACTCGGCCTGCATCTGGAGCGGCCTGAATCACTGAATGGCTCGCCCACACTGGCCAAAGCGGTGGCGGACCTCGCGCAACAAGGCCTAGCCCGGCTTAGAGGCTGAACACCAAAGTAATTTCGCGACAGTTCAATTGAAACCACAATCGGCGTAGTTCTTTGGATTGCCTTTGTGGTTACGATCGAGTTTTTCCGCAGGGCATTTCTCCACTCTGCAGGGCTACGACCCTGTTATACAGAAAAGCTAAGCAGGCTCGACGCAGTGGTCGTGTGTGCCGTCAGGCAACGCGTCTTGCGTGATCGAAGCTCTTGCTTGGATATAGAGGACCTACTTATTTATTTGAGGTGATTTGCGTGGTTGAGGGCCAGTCGGGGAGTGTTGCGGAAGCTGTTCAGCAGGCAGCATGGAAAGCTGAGGTCGAGTGCCCGACATGCGGCAGCCGTCGTCCTCATCGGATGGAGCGGCGTGGGTTCTTCCAGACAAAGATTCTGCCGATCTTCGGCTACTATCCGTGGCTCTGCGGCGTGTGCCGCACCAGCTTTCTCACGCGCAAGCGCTACCGCAGAAAAACGCAATAATTTGCCTTTAAAGGGCACTGCAAGCGGCGGTCCCGCTCAAGAGCGGAAGAGATTGCGGATGAGGAAGGCAAGATTGGCGGGCCGCTCGGCCAGCCGCCGCATGAAGTAGGGATACCAGGCCTTTCCGAACGGGACATACACGCGAACTTTGTAGCCTTCAGCGACGAGCGCCCTCTGCAGATCGCGGCGCACACCATACAGCATCTGGAATTCGAACCGCGCCGGATCGATGCCGCGTTCTTTGATGAAGCTTTGGACCGCAGCGATCATGGCTTCGTCGTGGGTTGCGATCCCGTGATAGATGGGGCTGTCGAGCAGCATCTTGCTGAGCTGGACAAAATTTGCATCGACTTCGCTCTTTTCAGAAAACGCCACAGCTGCGGGCTCGTCATACGCGCCTTTGCACAAACGCACGCGAATGCCATCGGCGAGCAGCTGCTCAATATCGGCTTGCGAACGATAAAGGTAAGCCTGGATAACAATGCCGATGGCTCCGCGGGTTTCGGCTCGCGCATTCAGGCGGCGCACGATGTCGAGCGTGATCTGCGTGAGCCGCGAGTCCTCCATATCGATCCGCACAAAGTTACCGAGGGAACGCGCATGCAGGGCAAGATTGCGCGCGATGGACTCGGCCAGCGCCGGTGACAGTTCCAGGCCCATCTGCGTGAGCTTGACGCTGATGTTGGCATCGAGCTTCTGTGTAGAGATGAGGTCGAGCAGCGCGTGATAGACCTCGGCTGCGCCGTGGGCCTCTACTTCGGATGTGACGCTTTCGCCGAGCGAGTCGAGCGAGACGGCCATGCCCTGGCGGTTGACGGCTTCTGCGACGCGCAGAGCGTCCGAGATGCTGATGCCGGCGACAAAACGTGCACTCAGGCGAGCACCGAGCTTGGATTGCTCGCAGAAACGGCGCAACGGACGATTGCGTGAGAGAACGAGAAAGGCTGAACGAAGCACGGCCATTGGCTGTCTCTTGCCGGAGGGTGCGCCAGAACCGCGTCCCAATGCACGGACTTCCAGTGTCGCACAGTGAGAACGCTGCGGCGCGTTCTCAGCGCACTTGAAAAAGCGCGCAGCCATGCGCTGGTAACGTTACGCTGATCTCCTTGGAATCCTTGGTCGTCGTACCGTCCCACAAACTCTGCGCAGAATGTTTCGCGCCATCGAGGCCGAGCTGCTTCCATGTGGTGCGGAGAGTGGCGGGCTTATCATCGAGGTTAAAAAAGCCAAAGTATTCGGAATAGCCGCGCGCGCCGGGCTCGTTGATGCTGGCGCGCCAGACGCGGGCGTTTTCAAAGCCCGGCCCCAGCGTGGAGGAATCGAGTGGACGGCTGTAGGTGACGTTCTGATTCATAAAGAGAACGTCCTGGTTGGCGAGCAGCGAGCGCGTGAAGTCGTCTAGCTGCGTGAGATTCGTGCCGAGGATGAGCGGTGAACGCGAGATGGCCCAGAGCGTGAATTCGGTGCGCTGCTCATCGGGCGTTTCACGCGATTGACGCGCCGGACCAAGGCCCGGCGTAGGACCGAGAGTGCCCTCAGGGAGCATGTCGGGATCGGGCCAGTTGCCGGGGCCGGTATAGGCGTACCACCGGGCGATCCGGTCGAATTCATCGCGAAGTCCGAAGGGGAACTCGCTGGCATTCGGCTTGTGTGGGAAGCTCCAGCCATCCCAATGATCGTCGGTGATGCGCCACATCTGTGCGTACTTCGCCACTTCAGCCGCATGTTCAAGCGAGGTGGGACCGGGCGAGAGGCTGAGCACAATGGGGCGTCCGGTTTTGCGGATGGCTTCAGCGATCTGCCGGATTTCGCTGGGCCGGTAAGGGTGGTCGCTGATGCAATCGACCTTGATGAAGTCGATGCCCCAGCCCGCGTAGAGCTTCAGCATAGAGTCGTAATAGGCCTGGCCGGCGGTGTTTTCTTTGACGCCCCAGTTGCCTTCATCCCACGGGCAGGGACTCGTTGTGTCGGCTGCATCGGATGCGGTGAATCTGGTTCCTGCGATCGGAAGATTCGCGGCGACCACCTGCCGCGGAATGCCACGCACGATGTGGATGCCGAATTTCAATCCCTGCCCGTGCACCCAGTCAGCCAGTGGTTTGAAGCCTGCTCCGTTGGCTGCGGAAGGGAAACGGTCCGGCGCGGGGATAAGGATGCCGTTCGCGTCCCACAGGTACTTGCGTGTTTCTACTGTTTTCTCGGCGGGCTTGGCCATGTACCAGCCTTCGTCGACCACCGCATATTGCCATCCATACTGGCGGAAGCGCGCGAGGACGGAGGCGTTGGCTTTGAACTGCGCCTCATCGATGGTCAGGCCGTAAGAGTCCCAGCTGTTCCAGCCCATAGGCGGAGTGGGCGCAAGGGTTTGAGCGCGGAGCAAGCTTACCGACAGCAGAGTGGCAAACAAAAGGATGCGGCGAACCATGTGCAAACGTATACCACAGTCAGGCTGGGGCGATGCGCAAATCCGAGAGCGGACGCAGGGTTGTTTATGGCATGTTTAGCTCTGCTCGGTATCTTCCGATTTATGCTAGTCACACCGGATCGATTCTTTCGCCTTAAACAGGAGTTGCCATGAGAGGGAAGCTCAAGATTGGCGCGGTGTGCGTCTCTGCCATGCTGTGCCTGCTGGCCATCTGTTGCGCGACCTGCGGAGCGCAGACCAGACATGCATCGGCATCGGCTGTGCCTGTGCTCATGGTGAGCGACATTCATTTTGAGCCGTTCTGGGATCCGGCGAAGATGGCGCAATTGGCAAAGACGCCAGCTGCAGGTTGGAAAGCGATTCTGGCAGCTCCGGATTCAGCCGATCGTGCGCAGCGGTTCAATGACCTGCAGGAGAGCTGCCATGCGCGCGGCATCGATACCTCTTATCCTCTCTTTGTATCCAGCCTGAGCGCTATGCGCGCCGATGCAGCGGGGATTCGATTCATCACGGTCGGCGGCGATCTGATCGCGCACGCCTTCTCCTGCAAGTACAAGACGGTTTTTCCACAATCGACGCCCGCCGAATACCGCTCCTTCGTCGAGAAAACGATCGAGTTCGTGCTCGACTCATTGCGCAGCAATTTCTCCCATGTGCCGGTGTACGCAGCGCTGGGCAACAACGACTCCGATTGCGGCGACTATCAGCTCGATGCGCAAAGTGAGTTTCTGATGGCGATGGGGAAGGTGTTCGCCGCAGATTTTCCAGCAGCGGAACAGAAGGAGGCAGCGACAACCTTCGCAGCGGGTGGATACTACAGCGCGAGTCTTCCGACGCCGATCCAGCATACGCGAATGCTGGTGCTGGACGATCTTTTTATGGCGCGCAAGTATTCGACCTGCGCCGACAAACCTGATACCACTGCAGCCGCTGCGCAGATTGCATGGCTGCGAGAGCAACTGGAACGTGCGCGGACGGACAATGAGCACGTCTGGGTGATGGGTCATATTCCGCCAGGCGTCGATCCCTACGGCACGATGACCAAGGGCAGGAACCTGTGCGCGGGCGGCTCGCCGCAGATGTTTCTTGCGTCGGAGTCATTGGCCGACACTCTCGCGGGCTTTGGCGACGTAGTGCAGCTGGCGGTTTTTGCGCATACGCACATGGACGAGATGCGGCTGCTGGAGCCGGAAAAGAGCGATGCGGGCCATGGCCCCATAGCGCTCAAGATGGTTCCGTCGATTTCGCCGATCGACGGGAACAATCCATCGTTTACCGTGGGGTCGGTTGATCCAGGATCAGGCGTGCTCACTGACTACCGCGTCTACGCGGCATCGAATCAGACCGGCGTCGATACCACATGGACCAAAGAGTACGACTACGCCGAGGCGTATCACGAGTCTTCATTTTCCGCCGCTTCGCTTGCGGCTCTCGTGACCGAGTTCAAGGCTGACCCTGCTGCGCAATCAGGGGCGAGCGCGCAGTATCTGAGGAGCTACTTTGTGGGAGCAGGCAGCCTTTCACGTGCACTCGGTCTATTCTGGCCGCAGTATGTATGCGCGCTCGCGAATCATACGGAAGATTCGTATCGCGCCTGCGCGTGCGCGAAGGCTCCGTAATCCTCAAGAGGCTACTGCTGCAAGACGACCTGATCGCCTTCTTTCAGGCCGCTTACGACCTCGGTGACGGAGCCGTTGGAGAGGCCGACCTTCACCGGAATCTTGCGTGTGCCGTCCTTCTGGTGTTTGTCAGGAATCTGGACTGATGCGTTTTTCTGCGCGTCGTAGATTACAGCGTTCTCGGGGACGGTGAGCACGCCCTTGTGCTCGTCCATCAGGATTTCGGCGTTGGCGGTCATGTTGGCCTTCAGCTCGCCGCCGGGGTTGTTGATGGAGACGCGCACCTCGAAGGTGGTGACGTTGTCTTTCTCGACGCCCATGGGCGCAATCTTGGTGACCTTGCCATAGAAGGGCCGGTCGCGGAAGCTTTCGACTTTGATGCGCGCTGGCTGACCGAGATAGACGTGGGCGATATCGGCCTCATCCACTTTGCCCTGCACGTAGACCTGCGTCGTGTCACCTTCGGTCATGACCAGCGTGGCGGTTGAACCGAGGACGAGGATGGAGCTGACGGCGTCGCCGATCTCCACGTCGCGCGAGAGGATCACGCCATCCATCGGCGCAACGATCGTGGTGTAGGAGAGCTGCTCTTCGAGCTGCTTGAGGCTGGCCTCGCTCTGCTGCACCTGGGCGCGAGCCTGTTTGAGCTTGGCTGTGTCGACGCCCACCTGCGCCTTGGCGGCGTCGCGCTTGGTGAGTGCGGCCAGATAATCGCGATTGGCGTCATCAAAAGCCTGCCGGCTTACGATGCCTTCCCTCTGCATCTCCTGGTTGCGGTCGAGCGTGGCCTTGTACATGGGCAGGTCAGGCGCGGCGGCGTTCACCTTGTCCTGCTCGATGTTGGCCTCATAGGTGGCGACATTGGCCTGCGCGGAGGCCAGTTGCGCCCGCTGGGCGTCAACCTGCGCAACGATCTCCTGCTGGTCAAGCTGTGCCAGCTCCTGACCTTTCTTTACACGGTCGTTAATATCGACCAGAAGTCTTTCGACGATGCCGGAGGCCTTGCTTTTGACCTCGACCTTGGTGATGGGCTGGATCTTTCCTGTGGCTACCACCGACTGCGCCACATCGCCGCGCGAAACCTTGGCGAGCTTATTCGGATCGATGGAGGAGCCCTTGGCCACACGGGCGAGGCCAAAGCCGGCAGCAACCACGACAAAGGCAATCCCCAGGCCTATCCAGATCCAGAATCGTTTGTTCCTTCGCGATGCAGCCACAAAACCCTCCAGCAGGTTCGACAACAGGAATGGACTTCCGGGGAAAAAGAAGAAACACGAGCGGCCAACCGGTGAGACGGTTTGTGAACTCCTCCGTCAACCGCTGTGGGACTGTACGCATGCTCTCAGCGAACGGTTCCACCCCGTTCGTCACAACCGGGAACCGGAATCAACTGAGGCGCGTATTCTTATCTGAGCGCCCTCCCCAACTGAGGGACACACGTTTAGGCACGTTAACCTCAATCTTATCGTTTCGAACCGCCATGCAGACCTTTTCAGACACGCTCGGCCAGGTTGTCCGCGCCATCATGGCGAACAAGCTGCGCAGCTTCTTAACGATGTTCGGCATTGCGTGGGGTGTGGGTTCGCTGCTGGTCCTGGTAGGGCTGGGTGAGGGTTTCCGGTCCGGTCAACATCGCCAGCTGGCCACATTCGGCAATGATGTGGTGATGATGTGGAATGGGACGATTCCGGCGCTGGCCAACCAGCAAACCGGGATGCGCCCCTATCAGCTGACCGTGGGCGACGAGGCTGCGATCCGCGCACTTCCGCAGATCCGGGCTGTGACGGGCTTTCTCAACCGCAACGATCTTTACCAGGTGAGCGCGTACTCTAACACCTCGGGACAGGTGCTGGGCGTGGAACCGAACTACGCCGCGGTTCGGTTTGTTCCTGTGGCCGAGGGCCGGTTTATTAGTGATGACGACCTGATCAATCGGCGGCGCGTGGCGGTGCTGGGCTCAAAGAGCGCGACGCTTCTGTTTCCCGGCCGGCCGCTGCTGGGCGAGATCATCACGGTGAACAATATCGCGTTTACGGTAGTGGGCCGCGTGGATTCCATCAGTCACGGAAATAACGACAGCGACAACCAGAAGCTATACATTCCGCAAACCACGATGCTGGAGCTGTATGCGATGAAGGGCGACAACGTGGCGCGCGATGCGTTGAGCTCCATCCAGTACCAACCGGCGACGAAGGGCGATGCGACGGCGGCGATTGCTGCCGTGCACCGCGTGCTCGGCCAACGGCATGGCTTCGATCCAGCGCTGAAGGACGCCTTTCAGGAGTGGGACACGATCCAGGAAGAGAAGATGATCGGCGCGATCTTCAACGCGATGGATATCTTTCTAGGCGGTGTGGGCATTGTGACGCTGGGACTGGGCGCGGTGGGCATCATCAACATCATGCTGGTCTCGGTGACGGAACGCACGCGCGAAATTGGATTGCTGAAGGCTATCGGCGCGACCAAGCGGAGCATCCTGGCGCAGTTTTTCTGGGAAGGGTTGCTGCTGACCGGCATCAGCGGGCTGATCGGGATCGGGGTTTCGGCAGGATTCATGGGCCTGCTGCAGGTCTTTCTTACCGGCAAGATGCCGGGCTGGGATCCGCCGCGGCTGGTGCCGTGGTCAGCCGCCCTGGCAATGGGCACGCTGCTGCTGAGCGGCGTGGCGGCGGGGTTGTATCCGGCGAGCAAAGCCGCACAGCTGGACCCGATTGAGGCGCTGCGGCGGGAATGAAAAGCTGCTCTCAGCCATCAGCTTTCAGCTTGATTGTGCTGGGATGAGCAATCCAAGAGGCGAGTTTCGACCGAGTTTGCGGAGCGAAAAGCTAGTAGCTAGGAGCTGGCAACAATGCTGAAAGACATCTGGGCGCAGGCGTGGGAGGCGATGGTCTACAACCGCCGTCGCACGGCTATCACGATGATCGGCATGGCGTGGGGCATTGCCACGGTGGTCCTGCTGCTGGCGTATGGGGTCGGCTTTCAGCGTGCCATCGAGGCCATCTTTGCGCAGTGGGGGACGAACATCATCGGCTTCTTCCCGGGCCGCACGAGCCAGCAGGCCGGTGGCGATAAGGCGGGCGCGCAGGTGCGCTTTACACTCGATGACGTGGATCGCGTGGCGAATGCTGTGCCTGGCGTCTTTCACATCTCGCCAGTGGTGTGGAAAGACGTGAACGTACAGAACGATCTGCATGCCTATACGTGGACGGTGAATGGCGTGCGGCCGGAGTTTCAGGACATCTGGAAGCTCGACACGGATGCGGGCCGCTTCTTCAACGGAGAAGAGGACCGGCAGCGGGCGCACGTGTGCGTGATCGGCTCAGAGGCGAAGACGAAGCTTTTCTCCGGCGCATGGCCGATCGGCCAGGACATCCGGCTGAACGGCGTGATCTTCACGATTGTGGGCGTGATGAGTCCCAAGATGCAGGAAGGGGATAGCGACGACCGCAACCGGCAGATCTATGTGCCGTTCAACACGATGAGCGATCTTGAAGACACGCATTATCTGAAGGGCGTCTGGTTCAACTATCGCGGCGATCACACGCTGATTGAAAAGAGCCTGCGCGAGACGATGGGCGCGGCGCATCACTTCAAGCCGAGTGATCACAATGCGATCTTTGTGGCGAACCTGATGACGCAGCTCGCGCAGTTTCATATCCTCTCGCTGGCGCTTGAGGTGCTGCTCTCGATGGTGGGCGCGCTGACGCTGGGCATTGCGGGCATCGGGCTGATGAACATCATGCTGGTGGCGGTGCAACAGCGGACCCGCGAGATCGGCGTAGAAAAGGCGTTGGGCGCGCGGCGGCACCAGATTCTGCTGCAATTTATGGCAGAGGCGCTGGCGATCACCGGAGTAGGTGGCGTGGCTGGCATCGGGCTGGCCTATCTGATCTCCGCGCTGGCAGGGCGCATCACGTTTTACAGTGCACTGGCGAAGAACGCGGCCGATGCGGATATCCGGCTCATCATTTCGCCGCTCTCGTTGATGGTGGCCACGGTGATTCTGGTGGTGACCGGCCTGGTGAGCGGCATGGTGCCGGCGATCCGCGCGGCGAATCTCGATCCAATTGAAGCGCTCCGGTACGAATAAACTTCGATACCAGCGAAAGCCGAGAATAGAGCGACAATGCGAACGGAGTTGCTGCGATTCGACGGCACTGTGGAGCGGGATCCCGCCATCGAAGCGTGGATGAAGAAACATAAAGGCGAACTTGGCGCCATCGCGCAGCATTGGTTTCAGGTAATGCGAAGCTGTGGAGACGAAGTGCGCGAGCTCTTCCATGACGGTTGTCCGGTGGCGTGTCTGGGCGACGCGCCGTTCGGCTACGTCAATGTCTTCACTGCGCATGTCAACGTGGGATTTTTTCAGGGCGCAGCACTGGCCGATCCGGCCGGCCTATTGCAAGGCGATGGCAAGTTCATGCGCCATGTGAAGTTGAAGCCGGGGAACTCCACGGACGCCACAGCTCTGCGCAAACTCATCGACGCGGCGTATCAGGACATCAAGTCTCGCGTCGAAAACGGCTAGTCGATTCATTGCCCATACCACAGCCTAATGTTGTGCGCCCATCTTGGCGCGCAGCCGTTCTTCTGCATCGGTCGGCCAGTATTTGCAGTTGAGCCGGATGAAGACGGACGAGTAGGGAATGGTGAGGCGCGTTTTGAGGACCAGCACGTGGAAGGATTGGCCGGCATCGCCGATCTGCGCGATGAGCTTGTCATGGAGCTGCGTCTCGACGTGGTAATCGCGCAGCGCGTCGGCAATGTTGGCCCGATAGGTTGAGACTCCCGGCACGTCCTGCTCGGGGACGTAAGGCAACTCGGCGTCCATGAAGATGTCGGGCCGCACGTGGACGGAGTTGTCGATCTGCCGCAGTACGGTCTGGACGACCTCGAGCATGCCGTCGTGGGTCTCAATGGTCTCAACGCCCGGTGAGACCTGCAACGGATACGCCGAGTCGACAACGAGAATCCAATTGCGATGGCCGAGGAGCGGAAGGCGCTCGGCGAGCGTGACCCTCCAGTCCGATTGCGCGTTGGCCTGCACGGCGAAGGTGGCGACAAGAAGGCTGAGAATCAGGAAGGCTCTGCGCATTGAATGATCTCCAGGTGTAACGAGTGAGAAGTATAGTCGATGGATTGCGCGAGCTCACCGTAGATTTTTCGTTCAGGAATGATGGCGAGACTCTTGAATAGTTGTCATCCTGAGCGAGTCCGGAGGACGAGTCGAAGGATCTGCGGCTGCTTCTGCATCGCTGCGCTGCGGTATTGATGCTGTGCCATGTATGCGGGGAGCCACTTCACCTACATCATGGCAAGCTGAAGTCACACGTTGTACATTGGCTACGGATCGGATGGACGTTTAGAAGCAACCGCAGATCCTTCGACTCCCCTTCACTTCGTTCAGGGTCGCTCAGGATGACAGCGTCTTTGTTGAAGTCGGCTTTATGTGAAAGTAAGCCATGTTTCCGCTCTGTCAGCCGATCAGGCGGGTCATCCAGGCGGCGAGAGCGCGTTCGTCGTCGCTGCCCGAGGCTTGGGCAGCCTGCACGTTGCGGCGATCCTGCTGCGGGCGATTCTGGCTGAGCTTGAATTTGCCTTCGATGCGTGCGATGGGGATGCGAAAGCCCATGATGCCGGCGAGCAGAGTGCGGCGGTAGCCTTCGGGCATCGCGCGCCACTTTTCTGCATAAGCGGGTTCATGCGCAGCGATCAGGCCGGCGAGCAGCGCATCTTTGCCGGCGTCATCTTCGACCAGCGCAAGCGTGCCGTAAGCGTGGACAGCGATGTAGTTCCAGGTGGGAACGGAAAGCTCTTCGGCATAGAGCGACGGCGAAACGTAACTGTGCGGACCGGGAAAGACGACCAGCGTTTTGCGGCCGGCGAGCGACTGCCAGTGTGGATTGGCTTTGGCGAAGTGGCCTTCAAGAACACCGTGCTCGCCTTCGTCTTTCACGACGAGAGGTAGATGCGTGGCCTGCGGTCCGGATTCGCTCACGCCGAAGAGAATGGCGAACGAGTAGGCGCGCATGGCTTCGATGAGAGTTGCGCGATCAGTTACCTGGTTGAACTTGGGCGTATACATCTCAGGACTCGATTGTTTTGTGCGGGCGCAGGGAATCAAGAAAGAGCAGGCAGGCACCGATGACGATGCAACTATCGGCCACGTTGAAGTCGGGCCAGTGGTAGTGCACGATATGCACCTCGATGAAGTCCACGACCGCGCCGTAGCGAATGCGATCATGCACGTTGCCGATCGCGCCGCCGAGGATGAGCGCAAGGGCGACCGTGGTGACGGTGATGCGGCTGCCGAGGCGGACCAGCGCAATGAGGATGGCCACAGAGGCCACGAGCGTAAAGCCGATCAGGCTCCAGCGGACGAGGTGCGGCGAGGTCGAGTCGGCGAACAGAGAGAAGGCCGCGGCATCGTTGGTCCAGTGCGTGATGCGCAGCACGCGGGGAATCACCGGAATGGCGCCGCCGAGGATAATGTGCCGGCTCACCCAGATCTTGGTGAGCCGGTCGGCGATAAAGACGAGTGCGGAGATGAGCAGCAGCCATGGCAGGCGGCGAGGAGCGGGCCAGGTCACGCGGCGTCCTCCGTTTGGGGAGGATCGATGCCCATTTCATGAAGAGCGGCGCGGCACCGCGCGCAAACCCCTCGCCATATTCCATAGTCCGCAACGTCATTCGTATAGCGCCAGCAACGATTGCATTTGTCTCCATTGGCTGGTACTGCTTCAACCTCCCAGATTGCGAGCCTCGCATCATCTGGATTAGCTAATTGCTGCTCAAGATTGGCAACCCACGCCAACGGCGACTCGGTAGCACCTCTCTCCGTATCGACTACTTGAGCTGCTAAAAGCCGTTCTTCTATTTGTTTCTGCGGCAGATAAACGATCCTCACGTCTGAGACAATCGTGATTTCTGCGATTGTCGGAAGATAGCGTTCGTACACATCTCGTTGATGATCGGGTACTAGCCAATTGAGATCACATTCAAGTGATTTTCCGACTTTTTTGTTTTTGCGAAGTTCTTCGATTTTGAGAAGCGCACGGTTTCTTACTGGGAGGAGCAGTTGTCTCCATGTGATGAGTTCGTTCGCGGGATCTTCGGAGAAAATTTCTTCCGGCTTCGGGAAACGCGCGAGATGGACAGATGCTTCGCGGCCTTCGACCTTGGGCAGATACTCCCATACCTCGTCGGCGGTGAAGGTGAGGATGGGCGCGACGAGGCGGACGAGAGCCTCGGTGATCTGCCAGAGCACGGTCTGGGCGGAGCGGCGGGCATGGCTCGTCGGCGCGAAGGTGTACATGCGATCCTTGAGCACGTCGAGATAGAAGGCGCTCAGGTCGACGATGGCGAATTCATTCACCGCGTGGTAGATGCGGTGGAACTCGAAGGCCGCATACCAGCCGCCCATGCCGTCGGGGCCGACGATCTTTTCGGCGAGCTCGCGCGTCTTGGCGAGCATGTAGCGGTCGAGGGGCAGAAGCTCGGATTCGGCGGCGCGGTCGCGCGCGGGATCGAATTTTCCATCAATGCCGAACGCCGGCAACGAATGCTGCAGGTTGCCGAGCAGGAAGCGGAAGGTGTTGCGGAGCTTCTTGTAGAGCTCGGCGCAGCGGGCCATGAGGTTTTCGCTGGCCGCCATATCTTCGCGGAAGTCAACCGAGGCGACCCAGAGCCGGACGATCTCGCCGCCCATTCTGTTCGCAATATCGACGGGGTCGACGCCGTTGCCGAGGGATTTCGACATGGCGCGGCCCTGCTCGTCAAGGGTCCAGCCGGCGGTGGCCACGTGCGAGTAGGGCGCACGGCCGCGCAGAGCGACGGAGGTGAGGAGCGAAGAGTGGAACCAGCCGCGGTGTTGGTCGCCGCCTTCGAGGTACAACACCTCGGTGCGGTTTGTTTGTGATTCCGTCGCCCCTACGGGGCTTTGAAACATTTCTGCTGCCGCGTTCCCAGGACTGCCCCCTCGCTGCGCTCGGGATTGTCCTGGGCTATTCTCGCTGGCTCCCTCCGGGAGCGTGGGGGCTAAAGCCCCGCCGTATTTTTGTGATTGGTTCGGCACGACTGAAGTCGTGCCCTGACACTCCGTGCTGCTTCCGGTAGCTGTGAGAGATGGAGTGGATGCGGCTCCCGCCTGAAATGACTTGTAAATGGTGCGCAGCTCGGGGTCGGATTCGCAGACGGCGAACCAGCTTACGCCGGAGTCGAACCAGACGTCGAGGATGTCCGTTTCTTTGCGGAAGGACGCGCTGCCGCAGCTCGCACATTTTGTGCCGGCGGGCAGCAGCGCCGCTACGTGAGTGGTGTGCCAGGCTTCGACGCCTTCGCGATCGAAGAGGTCGACGATCTTGCGATTGAGCGCTGCATCGAGAATGGGCTGATTGCAGCCTTCGCAGAGGAAGACCGCGATGGGCACACCCCAGATGCGTTGGCGGCTGATGCACCAGTCGGGGCGGGTGGCGATCATGTTAGTGATCCGCTCCTTGCCCCAGGCCGGATCCCACACGACCTTGTCGATCTCTTCGATCGCGAGATCGCGAAATTTTATCTCCGAGCCATCGGCGCGTTGCATAGGAGTATCGAGCGAGATGAACCACTGCTCCGTCGCGCGGAAGATGATGGGGTGATGGCAGCGCCAGCAGTGCGGGTACGAGTGTTCGAGGTGCGCCAGGCCCATGAGTGCGCCGGAGCTCTTGAGTATCTCGATGATAACGGGATTGGCCTTCCATACGTTGAGACCGTCGAAGGGCGGCGGCGTGGCGTGCGGCCAAGCGGCGGCATCGACGTGGATGTGGCCGCTCGCGTCCACGCGTGTGGTGGGATCAAGCCCGTAACGCAGGCCGGTGTAGAAATCGTCTGCGCCATGAGAGGGCGCAGTGTGCACGGCGCCGGTGCCGGTGTCGGCGGTGACGTAGGTGGCGAGCACGCCCAGAACGCTGCGGTCGAGGAACGGGTGCCGGAAGGTGACGCGGTCGAGAGCCGAACCTTTGAAGCGCGCGATCTCTTGCACTGATCCGAGACTGCAGGCAGCAACAACTTGAGTGGCAAGTTCCGCGGCGACGATGTAGACTTCTCCCACCTTAGCCGACCGCTGCTGCGCATCGTCCGCCGAAGATGGGGCACCCGGTTGGATTTCAAGAGCCACGTAGTCGAAGTCGGGATGGAAGGCGACGGCCAGAGACGCGGGCAGGGTCCATGGCGTGGTCGTCCAGATGATGGTGGAGACATCGCGGCCGGCGAGCGCAGGGCTGATCGCCTTGGGATCGGAGGTAAGCCGATAGCGCACGTAGATCGAGGGGCTGGTATGCTGCTCGTACTCGACCTCGGCCTCGGCGAGAGCGGTGCGGTCGTGGATGCACCAGTAGACGGGCTTTAAGCCGCGGTAGACGAAGCCGCCCTCGAGAAAGCCGTAGAATGCCTCCAAAGTCCTGGCTTCGTAAGAACGAGCCATGGTCTTGTAGGGTTTTTGCCAGCGGCCAAAGCAGCCGATGCGCTCAAACTGCTCAGTTTGCTGGTCAACATATTTTTGCGCGTAGGCGCGGCATGCATCTAAAACCGCAGGAGCAGGCATCTCCAGTTTTTTACGGCCGAGCTTTTCGTCGACCTTAATCTCGATGGGCAGGCCGTGGCAGTCGAATCCAGGCACATAGGGCGCATCAAAGCCAGCCATGGTTTTGGATTTGACGACGAAGTCCTTTAGGCCCTTGTTGAGCGCGTGGCCCAGGTGAATGGGACCATTGGCGTACGGCGGGCCATCATGGAGGAGATACGCAGGGCGGCCGTGACCGGCTTTACGCAGTTCTTCGTAAAGCCGAAGCTCGGCCCAGCGAGCTAAACGAAGCGGCTCATTCTGAGGCAGATTGGCCTTCATGGGAAACGCCGTTTGCGGCAGGGTAAGGGTCGCCTTTAACTCCGGCGTAGGGGACATCATGACTCCGTCGTGAGCAGTTTTTCCGGTTCGCGTGCTGTGGCCAAGCTTGTGCAATGCGCCTTTTTTCTTCCACCCCTGCGAGCACAGATCGCTCGGCGGGAACCTCGGAATGAGGAGAAAGGCACTGGAATGCGGTGGCTTTGCCTCACGGAAACTGAAAAAAACTGCTGAAGTGATTCGTACTTTGCAATTCCTAGTTTAAATGGCAATCTAATGACTTTTGGGTAACAAACGGTAGCGGAGGATCGTCTATTGTTTATGGAAGCTCTGAAGCGGAAGGAATATGAGACTCTGGATACTGAAGTTCAGGTTGAGGGGTACTTCAGGGCCGAGACAAGCGAAGGCAAACTCAAGCATAATGGAGCGATGGGTCAGCCCCCGGGCCAGCTCCAGTCTGGACAGGCAAGGACAACCGAGCCAGCAACAACTATGGCAAACGAATTACTGACACAGACAGAAGCGGAATCCGGGTCGGGCGACCCGACAAAAGGCCACGAACTGGATGCCCTTCTCGGAAAGGCGTTCGAAGAGAAGCCGATCTGGTCAGGACTCTACGAGAGCATCCGCGATGTGTTCTTTCCTCCCAAGCTGCCGCCTCTGGAACTGACCTCAACGCCAATTCCGGTTCCGGACCCGATGGCGGTGAAGGCCAACCCCTGGGCCATCGGGATCTCTTCCACGCTGAACCTGGCCATTCTGGCGCTGGTGCTCTTCTTCGTGGGCAAAAAGGTGATCGAGACGGTCAAGCCTTCGCTGATCACCACGCCGATCGATGTGGGCGACTTCAAGGCGCCGAAAGATCTGAAGATGGCCGGCGGCGGTGGTGGCGGCGGCGATCGCAGCATCGTCCAGGCCAGCAAAGGCAAGCTGCCCCAGATTGCCGACAAGCCCATAGTTCCTCCGCAGGTGCAGACCTTCGATAAACCCAAGATTCCTGTACCTCCAACGCTGGATGTGCAGAAGAACATCACGCTGCCCGATAATCCCACGATGCCAATCCTGGGCATGAAGGAGTCGGCCAATGTGACGCTGGCCTCCAACGGCACCGGTAGTGGTGCGGGTATCGGCACCGGCAGCGGCGGAGGCCTTGGCAGCGGCAGCGGTGACGGTTACGGGCCCGGGAGCGGCGGCAACACCGGCGGCGGCGTGTATCAGATCGGCGGCCGGGTATCTCCTCCGGTTGCGCTCAACACAGTTGAAGCGGAATTCTCCGACGAGGCGCGGCGGGCGAAGTACCAGGGTGTCTGCCTGATCTCGATGATCGTGGACACCAACGGCAACCCGCAGAATCCCCGGGTAGTGCGGCCGCTGGGCATGGGGTTGGATGAGAAGGCCCTCGAAGCGGTGCGGAAGTACAAATTCAAGCCGGCCATGAAGGACGGCAGAACGCCGGTTCCGGTGATGATCACGGTTGAGGTGAACTTCCGGCTGTATTAAGGCAGCGAGTCAGCGGGCCAGCAAGTTGGCGAGTCAGCAAAGGGGCGAGGCGCTTGGCGCTTCGCCCTTTTTGTTTTGGGTAAAACTGCGAAAGACTTTCCAGGGCTAAAGCCCGTCGGAAATGGGCTCGCACTATGCGGGGGGTGAAACCCCCGCATCCCTCCATTATTGCTTGATCACGGTGCCGTCCCGCAGCCGAATCTCGCCCCAGCCTCCGTTGAGGCCGCCTTGCTTGAAAGGCGCTTTCGCGGCTTCTTTCTCGTCGATCTCGATACCCCAGCCGGGCTTTTCGCTTACCCACAAATAGCCGTCGCGCATCTCGGGGCAGCCTTGAAAGATGGCCTGGGTGCGCTCGTTGAAGGGCGAGTACTCTTGGATGCCGAAGTTATAACTGACCACGTCGAGGGTAACGTTGGCCATGTGGCCGATGGGCGAAACGTCGCCGGGGCCGTGCCATGCGGTCTTGACGCCGAACTGCTCGGCGAGGATAGCGATCTTGCGTGCGGGGCTGAAACCGCCCACCTGCGAGACGTGGCAGCGGATGTAGTCGATGAGGCGCTCCGAGATAAGTGGTTGCCACTCATGCGGATTGTTGAAGAGCTCGCCCATAGCGATGGGCGTGGCGCAGTTCTGGCGGATCTGGCGGAAGTAGTCGATGTCTTCCGGCGAGAGCGGATCTTCGAGAAAGAACATGCGGTACTGTTCGGCTTCTTTGCAGAATTGAACAGCTTGATTGGGCGTGAGACGTTCGTGCATGTCGTGAAGCAGCTCGACCTCGTCGCCCAGCTCGCGGCGGCAGATTTCGAGCAGCTTGAGAGCGCGGCGCATCTGGTAGGCAGGGTCAAACAACGGTTTTTCATGGAGTGGTTTGTCGTGGAGCGGCCTTACCGCTGTCGCGCCACTATGCGAGGAGCCGTAGCCTGCCATGCCGGGTAGTCCCACCTGCACGCGGATATTGCGGAATCCCTGGGCGAGATACTTCTTTGCGTCGGCGACGACATCTTCGAACTCATCGCCGCTGGCGTGGGCGTAGGTGTCGGCGGCTTCGCGGCACTTGCCGCCGGCAAGCTGATAGACGGGCATGCCGGCCTGGCGGCCCTTGATGTCCCAAAGAGCCTGATCGACACCGCTGATGGCGTTGTTGAGCACGGGGCCATTGCGCCAGTAGGAGCTGTCGTAGCAGGACTGCCAGATGTCCTCGATGCGGTCGGTGGTTTTGCCGAGCAGGAAGGGCTTGAGATATTTCTCGACGGCCGGTTTGACCAGGTCGGCGCGCTGGGTGAAGGTGGCGCACCCGTAGCCGTAAAGGCCGTCCTGGTCTGTGGTGATTTTGACTACGGTTAGGCGCACGCCGGCCGGCTCGCATTCGATCACGCTGATGTCTTTGATCTTCGGCGTAGGCATGGCGCGCGTGGCGCGGGCCACTTGCTCTTCGGCGTGGGCGAAGCGTGGTGCGAGCGCGAGAGTACCGGCTGCTCCGGCGATGGATTTGAGCAAGCCGCGACGTGGGATCGGCATGTAGCCCTCCGAGAGAATTTTTCAGGCCACGCAATTTTACGGTATGAGAAGTGAGCCGAGGTGATGGGTTCGTGGTTTCCCAGGTCCCGAAAAGCGAGGGACCTGGGAAACCCATGTTCGTGCTTGGTCTAAGCGTGCGTGGAATATGCGGCGAACGTGAGAATGATGAGTGCTGCGCCGATGGCGGCGAACCAGCGGCGCTGTTGGTACGCGGTGATCGATGTGCGCGGAATTGTGAAACCAAAGATAGCTAGATGAGTAAATACGATCACGGCTTCCGTCAGCATTTGAAGAAGCCGCGGAAACAGGCCCAGCGCGATCATCGCGGATCCCACAAGAAGGCCGTTGATGAATTGATGAACGTTGATCATCGCTTACGCCACTAGATTCGACAATGGTGGGAACTTGTAGCGTGCCTTCGCGATCGGCGTGCCGACGACTTCGATGCGGGTGAGATCGCGGGTGCCGACGCCGAGATCTTCGGCGAGCCGCAGCGTGCTGTCGCATTTCTCGAAGGGTGGCGTGCCGCGGTCGGCCAGGGGATCGAAGCCCATAATGGAAGTGGCGACCGCGTCGGTAGAGACGCAGTTCAGGCCGGCGATCAGGACGCCCGGATGGATGGCTTGATGGATGTATCCGGGCTGCTGCTGGGGCAGTTCGCCGCCGTTCATGGTGTAGACGCCGTCGATGATGGCGAGATGAATGGGCCGCGCGGAGACGAGATCGGCGGTGATGCGCGGAACGCGATAGCCTGGGTCTTTCGAGTTGGTTTTGTCCACGAGTGGGGGCGCGCTCTTGGGCGGCACGCGGGAGCCGTCGTGCATCGGCGCGCGGTAGCCGACCGGGACGATGCTGGGCTCATCTTCCGGCGCTTCGCGGCTGTAGATGGTGCAGGGCGTGATGCCGAAGCAGTTCTTCATCGAAAGCGTGACACCGGCGGTGCGATGCTCCTTCAATTTGGCCAGCGAAACAAAAACGTCGCAATCGCGGTATGAGTGATTGAGATCGTAGCCTGCGTACATCAGGCCGCCGCCGGGAACCATGAAGCGGGCATAGGTTTTTCCGCTGCCGAGAAAGTTAGTGTTTTCGAACTCAACGCGCGGGGCGGCGCTCGCGAAATCTTTCGGCTGCCAGCCTGCGCTGAGCATGAACTCTTCAAGCGGTTTGGTGCCGAAAGGCGCGCTTTCAAGCAGGCGGACGCGCTGGGCTCCTGCCTTGCCGAGAAGATAGATTACGGCGCCGATGACCTGGGGATGAACCCAGTGGGTCATCTGATTGGGCATGGAGTTGAGCTTGTTGTTGGTGGGCCCGGTCATGTTGAGCTTGATGGCCACGGTCTTGCCGCGGACGAGCTGATCGATGCCGCCAAGCTGATCGAACATGGTCGAGAGCACGTCGACCACCTGATGGGTGTACTCGGGGCACATGCCGACGGAGACTCGGCTTGCGGGCAGGCGTTGGGCTTTAAGAAGGCTCGGTTGGGCGAGGCAGGCGCCAGCCGTCATGCCGAGGGCGCCCAGAAAATCTCTGCGGGACGTGTGTGTTTTCATCGCTAGGCCACCTTTCCTGCCACGGCAAAAGGCGCAGAGAGGAAGATCGAGAGTTCACGGCCGCCGTGGAGGCTCATTGCCAGGACGTGGATCATTGTACGCCTGCAGCACCGAGAGGGCCAGACGCAGCGGCGGTGATCCAGAATCGGAGGCTGATCGCGAAAAAAACTGTATCCAAAAGCTGTATTGTGGAAACGTGCTCCAGACAAACGCTTGTGGCCGGGCTGAACAGGCGTGATGTGCTGCACATATTTTCGTGAGTCCGATTCCTGACAATCCGGATGACGCCGTGCGGGCTGCACGCCGTGGTTGCAGGCGAGCGCTTTGGGTGTTCGACTGGACCCTGGCGCTGATATTGAGCTGCGCTACATCGGGTTCGGCTCTGGAACCCTCCACGCCGCTGGCGAATTACGGGCGGCAATCGTGGGCGATGGAGAGCGGGTTGCCGCAGAACTCCGTGCAGGCACTGGTGCAGACGCGTGACGGTTTTGTGTGGTTAGGGACTGAGGCCGGACTGGTGCGCTTTGATGGTGTCGGATTCCAGGTGTTCGACCGCGGATCCAAGCCGGCGCTGCCGTCCAGCGATGTGCGTTGCCTGCTCGAATCGGCGGACGGCGCGTTATGGATCGGAACCAGCGAAGGATTGGCGCGGTGGAAGGATGGCGTTGTCACCGATTTTTCGCCCCAGGATGGATTGCCGGGGAACAATATCCGTTCGCTGAGCCTTGACGCGCGTGGAGGACTGATTGTTTCTACAGAAACCGGCGAAATCGGCATTGAGGGAGGGAAGGTTGTTCCGGTGGGTTCGGATAAGCTTGCCGGCCAGCCGGAGGCTTATTCTGTCCAGCTCGCAGGCGGCGGTGATGTCGAAGTGACCAAACGTACAGTAACCCTGAGGCAGCGCGGCCATGAGCTGCACTGGACTGCGGGCAAGGAACTGTCGGGGAGTCGCGTGCAGACGGTGCGCGCGGATCGCGAAGGGAGTTTATGGATCGGCACAAACAGCGGGCTGGTGCGGGTGGTCGCGGGCAAGTTGCAGACACTGCCGGCGACCGATGTTTTGGCCCATGCATCCGTGCTGACGCTGATGGAAGACCGCGAAGGCAATCTCTGGGTGGGCACGGAGAATGACGGACTGCACATTCTGCGCGATCAGCGGTTCCACATTTTTGGCATGCGCGATGGCTTGTCCTCTGACGCGACAACCACGGTTGCGGAGGATAACTCACGAACACTTTGGGTGGGTACACAGGAGGATGGCTTAAACGCGCTGCGCAGGAACGGCGAGGCATTAGCAATAGTCCACAGATACACCGTGAGTGACGGCTTGACGAGCAACGTGATTCTTTCGCTGGCCGCAGCCCCCGACGGCGATCTTTGGGTGGGCACACCGGATGGGCTCAACCGGATTCATCAGGGCAAGGTAAACAGCTACACCTCGGCCGATGGACTGCCGGATGACTTTATCCGCTCGCTGCTTGTGGACGCCGATGGGTCGCTGTGGATCGGAACGCGGCGTGGACTTGCGCACTGGCTGCATGCAGGCAGCGGCGACAGGTCGGCGCAGATACAGATCTACACGCAAGCAAACGGACTGGGCAGCGACCTGGTGGGCGCAATGGCGCGCGATGCGAACGGCGATCTGTGGGTGGCGACGCTGGCGGGTCTTTCGCGTCTACATAATGGCAAGATCACCAACTTCACCACGAAAGACGGGCTGTCAAGCAATGTGGTGACGGCTCTGCAGCACGACGGAGCCGGACGGTTGCTGATCGGGACACAAGACCGCGGATGGAATGTGTGGGACGGGCAGCGGTTGGTTGCGGTCGTACCGGAGGAGGCGGGCTCGGGTGGCGATCTAAGCCGCATGTCGGTACACGCGATTCTGGATGATGAGCTGGGTCACTTATGGTTTGCCACAGGGAATGGTATTGCCCGCTGCGATCTTGCGAAGACCGGCTCCGGCGCAGGTGTGCCTGGATGCTCGCATTGGATGGAGTTTGGTCCAGCGGACGGATTGCGCAGCCGCGAAACGGCTTCGAATAGTCACCCTTCGGCGTGGCGTTCGCGCGATGGACTACTGTGGTTTGCTACGCCGAAGGGCCTGGTCGAAGTAGATCCGGCGCATTTTTCTGTCAATACAGTGCCACCGCCGATCGCGCTGGAGCGGTTCATCGTTGACGATCTGCCTTACCCGCTGCGTGGGGTCCCTGGGACGAGAGTGCAGGCCGGGCATGTGCACTTCGAGTTCGATTACGCGGGGCTGAGCTTTGTATCGCCGCAAAAGGTGCGCTATCGGTACATGCTGGATGGCTTCGATCACGCATGGACCGAGGCCGGTGCGCGCCGGGCCGCGTATTACACCAACATTCCGCCCGGGCACTACACCTTCCGCGTGCAGGCGGCGAACAACGATGGAGCGTGGAACACCGAAGGTGCTGCCTTGGCCTTTGAGCTGCGTCCGCATTTTTACCAAACGATCTGGTTCTATCTGTTGCTGCTGCTGGCTGCAATCGGCGGCGTGTTTCTGCTGTTGCGTCTGCGCCTGCTGCGGGCTGAGCGCGAGTTCCGCGCGGTGCTGGGCGAACGCAGCCGTATTGCCCGCGAGATTCACGACACGCTGGCGCAGGGCTATGTGGGCATCTCCGTTCAACTGGAGCTGCTGGCCGAGTTTCTGCGGCTGCGCAAGGTGGACGCGGCCAAGGAACAGCTCGACCAGACGCGCGCTTATGTGCGCGAGGGATTGGCCGATGCACGGCAGTCGATCTGGGCATTGCGTACCGAGGATGCGGGTGAGACCAAGCTGCCGGTGAAGCTGCGGCGGCTGGCCGAAGCGGCCGAAGGCGACGGGCTGGAGGTGCGGTTCAGCGTGTTTGGCGCGTATCGTCCGCTGTCGCCTGAGATGGAGCGCGAAATCTTACGCGTAGGGCAGGAAGCCATTCATAATGTGAAGAAACATGCGGCGGCAACGCAGCTCTGGGTGCAACTGGAATACGGTCCGGACGCGATTGCGTTGGAGATCAGGGACAATGGGCGGGGCGGCGCAACGGAGCATGCGAGCACGGGGCACTTTGGCATAACGGGCATGAAAGAGCGCGCAGAAACCATCGACGGAACGTTGGAAGTACGCAGCAAAACAGGTGAGGGAACAACAGTGCGATTAACGGCTCCCGCACCGGAGACGATACGGGAACCAGTGAAAGAGACATCATGACGAAAGAATCGATTCGCATTTTGATCGTGGAAGACCACAACGTTGTGCGCCAGGGGCTAGTGGCGCTGCTCAAGGTTGTGGATGGACTGGAAGTGGTGGGCGAAGCAGCGGACGGCGCAGATGCAATTACGCAGTTCCGCAAGCATAAGCCTGACGTCACGCTGGTTGACCTGCGCCTGCCGCGAATGAGCGGAGTCGACGTGATCCAGCGTATCCGCATGGAAACGCCACAGGCACGATTCATTGTGCTGACTACCTACGACGGCGACGAGGACATCTATCGCGCGCTGAAGGCAGGGGCGAAGGCGTATCTGTTGAAGGGCATGACCAGCGAAGAGCTGATTTCGACGATTCGCCTGGTGCACGAGGGCAAGTCGCATATTCCGCCTGCGATTGCGGAGAAGCTGGCAGAGCGCATGGGCGCTGAGGAGCTGACTCCGCGCGAGTTCGACGTGTTGGAGCAGATTGTGCATGGCAAGAGCAACAAAGAGATTGCGACCGAGTTAGATGTTTCAGAGGCAACGGTGAAGACGCACATCAACAGCCTGCTCGGCAAGCTGGGCGTAACGGATCGCACGCAGGCAGCGACGGCTGCGATTCAGCGCGGCATTGTGCCGCTGGAGTCATTGGGCAAACCGGGGTCTGAGACGCCACGATGACGAAGAGATTTACGGTTGCACTCTCGGTCTTTTGTATTACGGTTTTCGCACTGTTGTGCTGGTGCGCGGCTGCGGAGGTTCCGGCATGGCGGCAGGCGACCCAGGCAGAGCTGTCGTCCATACTTCCGTCGCGGGCGCCGGTGATTCATGAGCATATCGAGACGGAGATGCGCACTGCCTCCGGCATTGTTGACGAGCATGGCCGCGTAATTGCGGGCGTTGTGCTCATCACGGCTGGCTATTCGGCGGATGGAAAGTACTCGCACTACCTGATCGTGCAGGCTCCCGTGCGCGTGGGCGGTGTGGCGCTGGCGCCGGGGGAGTATGTGTTTGGATGGACGCGCTCTGAGAATGGCGATTCCTTGAGAGTGCACTTCAACCAGGCAGCGACGGGCGCGCTGGTGGGTACGACGGATGCACACTGGATTGCAGGATCGGCACGGATCGAAAGCCTGCACATCTGGCCGCCACAGGAAAAAGGGATGATCCAGATCGGGCGGTTCGGCATTCCGTACAAGCTGGGCAGGGAATGAAATTGAGCGTCTTCAAAATCCTGGCGTAGATGCCAAGATGATGCGTCTATACGGCGGCGGAAACTCTAAACCCACCCGAATTTAAATTAATCGTGACAGGCTGTTTATGCAATCGGCATCCATCTTTGGGCGGAGGTGTGACTCCATCTGCAGAGCGAGCTTGCCCGATAGGCTCGCGTACACTGGACGATGAATTGCGAGGAAAGAGCGGAATGCGCGTTGCGAGGCCGTTGACAGTCGTGTTGTTACAGGCGTGCGGAGTGTTCGCCGCGGCGCAGACACATTTTGACGTGGAGGCGGTGCGGCTGAACAACCGCGGCGTGGCGCAGATGGGCCAGCAGTTTACCGATCGCGCCGTGCAGAGCTTTGCCGAGGCGTTTAAGAAAGATCCGAAGCTGGCGCAGGCGGAGATCAACGAAGGCATCGCGCTGCTGACCCAGCAGAAGCTCGACGAGGCGAAGGCCGCGCTGCAGACCGCCTTGAAGTTGGACCCGTACAATGCGCAGGGCTGGTACAACCTCGGTCTGGCGCAGCACGCGAACAACGAACTCGACGCAGCGCTTACGAGTTTTCAGCAGGCGGCAAAGGCCGATCCGCACGATGCGGATTCGTTGTATTACGAAGGCGTCTGCTACCAGGAGCTGAAGCAGTACGACAAAGCGATTGCCGCGTTTCAGCAGGCTCTGCAGGTGAATCCGCTGCATGCATCGGCGGAGTTCGGGGTGGCGCGAGCGTTGCAACGCGCTGGCCACACGGACGAAGCACGAGAACATTTCAAGACCTTTCAGCATCTTTCGAGCACCAAGATCTCCGCGCCGATCGGATTGTCTTATGGTGAGCAAGGGCACTATTCGACGGCCAGCACGGTGCAAGAAGCGTCGACGAAGCCCGCGGCAATGATTCCGGTGAAGCTGGAGGCGAAGGCAACGCTTTCCCAGCCGTCCGCATCCGGGTTCACGACCACGGGCGGAGCCTGCATGCTGGATGTGGCTGGATCGGGCGCGATGGATCTGGTGTTGATGCAATCGGGTGAGAAGGCGATCCGAGTGCTGCATGCAAAAGGTGACGGCAGCTTCGACGATTTGGATACAGACGCGGCGGGATTGAAGGCCAGCGGGCACGCTGTCGCGTGCGCTGTAGGGGACTATGACGATGATGGCTTGAACGATCTGGCGGTGGCTCTCGACGATCGCGTTCTGCTGTTTCACAATCTCGGCCACGGAAAGTTCAAAGATGTGACGGCAGAGGCCGGGCTTGCGGCGCGGAATCATCCGTCGGGTATTACGTTTGTGGACTTCGACCATGATGGCGATCTCGACCTGTTTTTGACGGGCGAGCCGACGGCGGCGGGGAGCAAGCCGAATGTGCTGTGGCGCAATAACGGCAACGGAACATTTACGGAATGGACCGAGCCCACGGGCCTAGGCGGCAGTGGCAAAACAGCGGCGGCGATTCTTACGGACTTCAACAACGATCGCGCTGTGGATATTGCGGTGACGAGCGATCAGGCTTCGCCGACGTTGTATGTGAATCCGCGAGAGGGAAAGTATCCGACGAAGGCGCTGTATGAGGATGCGTCTCTGCCGTCGGGCACTGGAATCGCTGTGCTCGACTTCAACAAAGATGGGTGGATGGATATCGCTGTCACGCATGCGGGCGCTCCGGGCCTGACGCTCTGGCGCAATGTCGTTGCGGCCGATGGCGTGAGCCGCCGGTTTGAGCGAGTACAACTGCCACTTGCAGACGCGTTACGTGGATGGGGTGTGACGCCGGTCGATATCGACAACGATGGTTGGATCGATTTGGCGGCGGTGGTCGAGACGAAGAGCGGGCCGGAGGTGCGCGTTTTCCGCAATCGTGGCGATGGCACGTTCGAGGACGTGAGCCATACGTTGGGGCTTGACGGCGTGCAATTGCACGAGCCGCGCGGGCTGATTGCCGCAGATGTGGACAGCGATGGCGCACCGGACCTGATCGTCACCCAGGTGAATGCGCCGCCGGTGCTGCTGCGCAATGTGGGCGCGAATAAAAATCACTTTGCGCGGCTGGACCTGACCGGATTCGCGGACAACAAGACCGCAATCGGCGTGAAGGTAGAGGTGTTCGCCAACGGTCTCTGGCAGAAGTGGGAGCTACCGGGCGCTGCGGGCTATCAGACGCAGGCGGCGCCGCAGATTCTGGTTGGGCTTGGCGATGCGCAGGGCATTGATCTGTTGCGCATTCTGTGGCCGACAGGCGTGTTGCAGGACGAGATTGATCTGCCGCACACGCGCGTGATTGCGATGAAAGAGGCGGACCGGCGCGGCAGCTCGTGCCCCGTTTTGTTTGTATGGGATGGGCACAAGTACAAGTTCGTGACGGACGTGATCGGCGCCGCTGTGGTGGGCCACTGGTTCACGCCGCAGCGGCGCAATATTCCCAAGCCGGGCGAGTGGGTGAAGGTGGATGGCGCAAATATTGCGACGGTCGATGGCAAAGTGAGCGTACGCTTCATGGAGCCGATGGAAGAGGTCAACTACATCGACCAACTGCGGCTCGTTGCCGTGGATCATCCCGACAATGTGGAGGTCAATCCAGACGAGCGGTTCCTCGACAACCCGCCATTTGCCTCTGGCAAAGTTGTAGCCAGCGCAGGCACGCGCCTGCCTGTGGGAGCCTGGGATGGTGAAGGCCATGATGCGCTAGATAGACTGAGCCGGCGCGATCACAAGTTTGCCAGCGGTTTTACCGCGATGCCGCCGTATGACGGCTTCGCCAATCTGCATGCACTGACGCTCGATCTGGGCGAGGTCAAAGCAGATGCACCGTTGCGACTGCTGATGACCGGCTACGTGGACTACTTCAGCGCAACTTCGCTCTATGCGGCATGGCAGGCGGGGATGAAGGAGATTCCGCCGTACGTGGAGGCGCAGTTGCCGGACGGTTCGTGGCAGCGCATCTCCGGCGATGCGGGATTTCCGGCTGGACTGGAGCGCACTATCGTGATGGACCTCACCGGCAAGCTGCCTGCAGGCACGCGGCGCATCCGGTTGATGACGAATCTGCAGATCTACTGGGACCAGGTACTGATCGATCAGAGCCGCGATGCCGAGGCGCGCACGGCGGAGGTTCCGCTGAGCTTTGCGACGCTGCACTTCCGCGGATATCCATTGCAGATCGAAGGCGTGAGCGACGGCGATCTAAATTACGATTACAACCGCGTGAGTTTGACCGGGCCCTTCCAGCATGAGCGCGGCAGCTACACGCGCAAAGGCGATGTGACGGAACTGCTGAAGGGCATCGATGACCGGTTTGCCATCTTCGGCAGTGGTGAGGAGATCGCAGCAGAGTTCGATGTCACGAAACTTCCGAGCCTGCCGCCGCACTGGAAGCGCGACTACTTCTTTTATGCTGACGGATTTGTGAAAGACATGGACTGGTGGGATGCATCACCATTTACAGTGGCGCAGATGCCATTCCATGGGATGAGCAGTTATCCTTATCCGCAGGAAGAAAAATATCCTGACGATGCTGACTCGCTCGAGTATCAGCTCAACTGGAACGACCGTTTCGAGTCAGGCGAGCAAGTCCACTCCTATCGCTTCAACTATCAATTGTTGCCATCGACACCGCTGGAGGACCGACCCCACCATGATTCGAGGGCAGAAACGAATGGCAAACATTGATCAGGACATCGTACTGAAACCAGCTGTAGAGCAACTTGAACTCATCCGTGCGGGAAAGATCTCCGCGACGGAACTGGCTGAAGCGCACATTCAGCAGATCGAGCGGCTCAATCCTGAGCTGAATGCGTTTGCGGACTTCGACGCTGATCGCGTGCGGGCGCAGGCGCGAAAGCTCGAGGCTTCAAAGGAACCGCGCGGCGCTTTGCATGGGCTGCCCGTGACCGTGAAGTCTTCCATTGCGACGGCCGGATATCGCTGCGAGATCGGCAGCAAGATTCACAAGGGCGATGTGCCGCGCGAGGATGCCGCCACTGTGGAGCGGCTGCGCGCCGCAGGGGCCGTAATTCTGGGCACGACGAACTGCCCGGAGTTCCTGATGGCGTACGAGACTGACAACCTGCTGTATGGGCGCACGGGCAATCCGTGGGATCTCGATCGCTCAGCGGGCGGATCGAGTGGCGGCGAGTCGGCCGCGATTGCGGCAGGGCTTTCGGCCGGAGGCCTGGGCAGCGATGGTGGAGGCTCTGTGCGTGTGCCGGCGCACTACACGGGCATCTGCGCGCTGAAGCCCACGCCCGGACGCATCTCCGGCCGTGGTCATCTGCCGCCGTGCGCGGGGCCGTTTGCGATTCTTGGCGCAATTGGACCGATGGCGCGGACGATTGCCGATGTCTCGCTGCTTTTTCGCACCGTTGCGGGCTACGATCCGCTCGACCCGTTCAGCCCGCCGGTAGCCCTGCAGGAGCCGGCACGCGATGAACTGAAGGCGAATACGATCGGATTTTTCGAAGACGACGAACTGGTTCCGGTGACGGCCGAGACGCGGGCTGCGGTGCAGTCTGCCGTGCAGGCGTTGCGTGAAGCAGGATTTCGCGTGGAACCGTTCCGGCCGCGGACACTGGAGTCACTGCGCAAGCTGTGGTGGAAGTTTTTTGTACAATGCGGTGCGATGTTGTACGAGCCGGAGATCTTCGGCAAGCGTTATCAACTGAGCCCGATCTTCGAAGAGTTTCTGGGAATCGCGGAAGCCTCGGGCAAGCTGACTGCGGCGGAGTTGCTCGGCGCATGGGCTGAGCTTGATCTGCTGCGCGCGAAGACATTGCAGGAGCTGCAGGGGTTTCCAGTGCTGTTATGTCCGGCAGCAGCGGCGCCCGCATTTCGCCACGGAGAACGGTCATGGACGATTGAAGGCAAGAAGGTGGAGTATCTGGACGCCGTGCGCTACACGCAATGGTTCAATGCGATGGCTATGCCAGGGGCGGTGGCGCCGGTGGGGCAGTCGCCGGAAGGATTGCCGATCGGTGTGCAGATTGTTGCGCGGCCTTTTGAAGACGAGACGGCGCTGGGCGTGGCCGCAATTGTCGATGAGGCATTCGGATATCGTGCGCCGGCAATAGCGCAAGCAGAAGCTACGGTGCGGAGCTGACAGCTCCGCACCGCTTCGCAGTGACTTTGGTTGCCTCGCATTACCCGGCTGAGATGCAGGGCTGAATGCAGTTCAAAAATCATTTCGGAATGCTGAACATCGCGCTTTTTCTGCTAATGTGAACCGTGCGTGAATTGATCCACTGATTTGGTAAATAGAGCAAAACGCATTACTGACTATCCATTCTGCGTTTACATTAAAAATCGAAATCAAGTCATGCAAATAACAGCTCGAGTCTCATCACCTCCAAAGCACGTTTGATTCAATCGACAACGCGGTGAGATGCGAGATGTTCCGCTCTATCGCGCCCGAACGGGGAGACATCTGCGTCCTCTCAACGCATCCAACATCAGTGTTCGTGCAAACATTCTTATGAAGTCTTTCTGTTTGCTTGCCTGTATTGTGTCTCTGATGATGTGCCTTGGCGGATGTGCGACGACGAAGTACTCCACATCGCCAGGGCCATCGGGGCTTTCTTCCATTCAGCACATCGTCATTCTCGTTCAAGAGAACCGTTCGTTCGATCACTACCTTGGCGCACTGCGTGGTTATTGGGCTGCGAATGGCTACCCTGATCAGTCATTCGATGGTCTGCCGCAATTCAATCCAGTGTCCGGAGCGGCGCCGCTGCGTGGCCCGGCTCCTGCGACTGCTGGATGTGATCCGAATTTTCCTCCGCCGGGCGGTTGCGTCTTCGATCCGAACGTCACGATTTCCTCCTTTCGTCTCCTCACGCAATGTGTTGAAGATCCGAGTCCTTCCTGGGATGAGGGCCATCGCGATTGGGACTATGACGACCCCACGGGCCTGCAACCGGCCAAGATGAACGGCTTCGTATACGCAGCCGGAGAGGACGCCCGCAACAATATTCCACCTTTTCACGATCTCAACGGCGTGCGCGCGATGGGCTATTACGATGGCAGTGATCTGAACTACGAATATTTCATGGCGTCGAACTTCGCCACGTCCGATCGGTGGTTCAATCCGGTGATGAGCCGGTCGCAACCGAATCATGAATACCTGATCGCGGCTACATCGCAAGGGTACGTGTATCCAAATGGGACCGACAGCCAGGATCAGGCGCTGTTGACGGCGAAGACGATCTTTGAGGAGTTGCAGGATGCGGGCATCAGCTGGAAGATCTACGTGGACCCGGAGGGGAGCAACTGCACAGGGCCGCCGTATAACGCCGCCTGCCTGATGAAGCTGAGTTACGTGCAGGCATTCACCTTCGGGCAGAAGATCGTGTCGCAGTATCCGCAGAACATTGCACCGGTCTCACAATACTTCGCCGATCTCCAAAACGGCACGCTGCCCCAAGTGGCCGAAATTGAGCCGGCGACGGATGCTGGCTTAGACGAGCATCCCACGACGGCCGAACAATATCCAACGAATCTTCAATCGGGTGAGGAATACGTTGCGACACTAATTAACGGCCTGATGCAGAGCTCATCGTGGAAGAACTCAGCGTTCTTTCTCACGTACGATGAGGGCGGCGGGTTCTACGATCATGTGCCGCCGCAACCGGCCGTGAGTCCTGATGGCATTAAGCCTGTGGACCTGCTGCCCAACGATATCTGTACTGCAGTTACGGGAACCGGACCGCTTTGCGATTTCACCTGGACTGGATTCCGCGTCCCGCTGGTCGTCATTTCTCCGTATGCGAAGAAGAACTATGTTTCACATACAGTCGCCGATTACACGGCAATTCTGAAGTTCATCGAGACGCGCTTCAACCTGCCGCCGCTGACCAAGCGCGATGCGGCCCAGATGGATATGACGGAGTTCTTCGATTTCAACGCGCGGCCCTGGATGACGCCACCCACGCCGCCAGAGCAAAACACGAGCGGTCCCTGCTATACCGATCATCTGCCGTAGATGACATTCTTTTTGCGCTTGCAAATATGCTCCGGAAGTCTCGTGTCTGCAAGGACTAAGGCAACGTGGCGAAATAAAGGTTAATCTCGAAGATTATTGACAATAGCCACAACCTTTTTAAGCGGACGGCATCGAATTTTCTTCGTAGCACGAAGGGAAGAGAGCTATGAGCAATCTGTTCAGGAAGGTCACTCCGCTTTTACTCGCGGCTGTATGCGGGCTCCCCCTACTCACAACTGGTTGCGCCGTGCATGCGCGCGTCTACGATCCGTACTATCGCGATTACCACGGATGGAATGGCGAGGTCACTTACTACAACCAGTGGGAACATGACACCCACCGTGACCACAGGGACTTCGACAGGCGTAGCGACGACGAGAAAAGGGATTACTGGAACTGGCGCCACCACCACGAGGACCACCACTAGAGCGGAGTTCTGGTGTGTAGCGATAGCGTGTCCTGCGGGAAGATCGCTTGGTGAGATAAGGCTCGCTTCTTATCCGGTTCATCTGCGAAGATGAGATCGATGCTGGCGCAGCCTGCGTTGAGGGCTGATCAACAGACGAACTAGATGAGCTAGAGAGCGACGATGTCTCTTGACTGGAGCCGAGCTGGACTGGCAGCGGGCCTGCAATGCTATCGGAAACGGGAGTTTTTCGAAGCGCATGAGCACTGGGAAGGTATCTGGCTCGGTTGCGAGGAGCCGGAGAAGACTTTTCTCCAGGCATTGATTCAAATCACGGCCGCCTTTCATCACTTTCAGCGCAGAAACCTCGTCGGTACAGCATCACTGCTCCGCGCCGCTTTGCGCCGGCTAGACTGCTATCCGAACGAGTATGGCGGTCTAGCATTGGAAGCTCTCCGCGAGAGTATCCGCGCGTGGCTGGAAGCGCTCGACGCCGGGAATGAATCACCTGGACTTCCGTTCCCGAACATTGGGTAGGTCAGATCTTCTGAAACGTGATGAAAGTCACGCGTCGGATGGTGACCATCCGAGGGGATCGACATTACCTCTTAGTCAGTAATCTTCCAACGTAATGCCTGAGAAAGCGCATGGCGCTTGCGCTGCGTCACGAATCCATTAAAGTGATTTAAACCAAGCTTGCACTTCGAGACTTACGCCAAGGTGAATGCTCTAAAGGGAGGTTTATATATGCGGTATATAAAAACGAAACTGAGGTTCGTGGGCACCAAGGATTCAATTGCAACGCAAGATATAGAGTCACTCTACGATCGGTTTGAATCGATGCAGGAGGAGAGACTTCAGTCTCCCATCAAACTCCCCGATGTTTTTAAGCAAGAGTCTTTGCATTCGGTTCATCGCGTCTTTGTGCGCATCTACTGCGTATCGAGTGAAAGAGATCAAAAAACGCTCTAAAACAGGATCCGCGGATCGACAGGAGGATCATTTGAGCGCCTCCGTGTAATCTCTTGATCTTTAGGGGATTGAATGGTGCGCCCGGAAGGATTCGAACCTCCGGCCTACTGATTCGTAGTCCCTTTAGAGTCACATTGCACGGCCCTGCACCGTGGCGTAATGAGCTGCATAAGATATTTATTATCATCATATATATCGCATCATCTGATCGCGTCACGCTGCAAGGCAGCGCAGGAAAGTCCGAACCGAACATGCACCAAAACAGGCACCAAGGTGAATGCCTCATAGGGGTACGCCACGCCGAGTCCTTGAAAGGTTGTCTGGACTTTTGGGTGACAATATCGCTACTCTGTGGACATGCAGGTAACAGTCGAGATCCCGGACGACATGGCGCAGAGACTAGCCCTCTTGGGGCCGGACCCGGCGCGTGCAGCGCTGGAAGCGCTGGCGATCGAGGGTTACCGCTCGGGTGCACTCAGCACCTTCCAGACGCGGCGCCTCCTGGGATTTGAGACCCGCTATGAACTGGACGGATTCTTGAAGGCGCACAATGTCTGGGAGCGTTCCTACGACATGGAAGACCTAGAGCAGGACCGCCAGACTCTGAAGCAGCTCGAATCCGAAGGCCGCATGAAGGCATGATTGTCGTAGCCGACACATCGCCGCTGAATTATCTGGCTCTTATCGGTGAAATTGAATTGCTTGCCGCTCTTTACGAAACAGTGCTGATCCCGGAAGAAGTCCACCAGGAACTATTACGGGATCAAGCGCCACCGGCTGTAAGGATGTGGGCAGCCAGCTTGCCGGCGTGGTGCAAAGTACGTTCGGTTAATCCATCAGCAGACCCCGTTTTGAGCGAACTCGATCCCGGCGAACGCGATGCTATTCTGCTTGCTCTTGAATCTGGTATCGACACCTTGTTAATCGATGAGATTAGCGGGCGACGAGAAGCGGCACGTCATCGCCTCCACGTGGTCGGCACTGTAGCTTTGCTGGAAAAGGCGGCACAACGCGGCTTAATTGATTTTCGCAAGGCCTTTCAACGTCTGGAGCAAACAAACTTTCGTCTCGCTACTGCTATTCGCGAGGAGTTTCTCAGACGTAATCCCTGACCATCTCAAAGATGTGCGGGTTCCGTCTTCATTCTGTTCACCGCTCTATGTCAATCCAATTACACAAATTCGGTTGAATTGCACTGCAAGGCTATGCGCTGCTCTGGAAACCATGGCTACATCACCCTACACCGCCGTCTAACTTGCAATGCGTTCGGAATGATTCATACGTGCAAGTCGGTGAAGCGCCGACACGGGAATCAGCGTACGTCCCCGAATCTTTCTGAACGGCAGTTGCTTGCTTGCCAGCATGTAGTCAATGGACCGAATGCTGAGAGATACCATCTCCGCAGCCACCTTACGCGTGACGAGCAGTTTCTCATCCGGCGGCACGCTCGCCGACATTGGCGGTTTGTGCTTGCCGATTTTCATTTTTCGCGTCCGCTGTTTCGAAGTTGCGGGCAGCGATGGCGACGGCGGCATGACGACGGACTCAGCACGGGGAGGAGCCGGAATTGCAGGTGCTCGATCTGAGTCGATCCGATTTACCGTATCGTTCAGATCAAACAGAGAGAGCTGACCGACTAACGGAGCTCGCTGGGACCGGCGTGCAGGGGAAGAAGGGCGCAAAGGACACCTCGCCAGTCTTGCATGGGTTGACAATAGCGCAGGAGTATCCGTAGAGTCAACTTGTAAGTTTACAAATACCCATGACAGTTGCAGGCGCGACTCCAGACGACAGAACGGAAAAAAGAGGGCCCGTGGCCGAAAAGTCTTCATGGCCGCAGCAGCCGGTTATTTCCATTCGTATCTCAGACACCCTCCGCTCTCGCCTTGAGCGCCTCAAGGAACTCCTCTCTAACAAGAGTGGCGCCAGTGTCACCACGTCGGAGGTAGCCAAGCAACTCCTCGAATCGGCGCGGGAGGACCGGTTTGAGGTGGCAGACCTGCTTGCCAACGCCACCGTTGCACTGGCGGCAGCCAGACGCAAGGCCGAGGCAGGACTCAGCCTCTCTCGCGCCGAATGGATTGTTCTTGCGTACTACATCCAGCAGGGCATCGAGAGCCACATCGGTGCCCGCATTTCGCAGGAGACGATGAGAGGAATTCTGGAGGCCTTTCTTGCGGCATATAGAGTGCGGCGCGGGAAGAAGTCGAGCCGGGACGCCCATTATCTCTCGAATCTGCCCCGCCTTAACAAAGACTTGGAGCATCTCATCGGAGCCGGGGCCGAGGATATCGATGTTCCGACCGCGGTCGAGCGGCTGATTCGGGCGATGAAGTCTCCGGATAAGGAGGAGGTTTGGCCGCAGTTTGCCGGGCGGAATCTCTACGAGTTTCTGGAGGAGGAATCCTTCGGGATCGAATCGATGAATGAGGCTCTACAGCCGCACTGGCCGGTACTGTGGCGAGCGGCGGCGCGGGGGCATTATCTGCTTCGCGGGAACCGGGTCCGGGACACATCCCGGGGTGCCGCCGCTTCCGAGCACCCATGGGGCCCGGCCATCTCGTCGGTATTCCAGGGTGGATTTGTACTGTCTTTCGCGACGGGCAGCGAACGCGATTTATTCGTGTTGGTCAGCCTGCCTGAAGCCCGTCAAGCCACGTACGAGATCGGGCCCTGGCCACAGATTACGGAGTTCCGATCGATGCTGGAAAAGTGGGACACGAGCAAGCCCAATTCGTTCTGGCAAGGCCGCTGGTTCTTCGGATACACAGCGATGGAAACCACGGTGCCTCCGGTGTGGATTCGCTGTCCGGGGTCGGCTTCATTCGGGTTCACGGCTGAAGAATGGGCATCGCTCCAGGAAGCATTGCGCCGCGCCTGGGAGATGCCTCAACTCCAGCGCATCTCGGGTGAGCTATTGCTGGAATATGGTGAGATTTAAGTGCGGCGCCGCTGTCGCAGCGGAAGCAAGTGGACACGTCACCCCCAATTGGGGAACTGTGGAGCGCCCCAGGGCGCTTTCACGTTTACAAAAGTTAACTTCCGCTGCACCTGCAATTTGGCCCAGCGGGGTTTACAAATGCTAATGCGCGTTTACGTTCGTAAACAGAAAGGTTGCTCCGGAGCGCCGCAGCGTAAACGCATTGAAGGGAAATAACTTCATGTAGATCGGCAAGATCCGGCTCGGTACGACAAATACCCCACGTCAGAAGGGAGATTCCCCTTGAACGCTTCCCAAACGACGATAGTACAAGCGAACAAGTCCCGATCGAGCGACGAAAGCAAATCCGGCTTTCGCTCCAAAACCATCGCCACGCGGCTCACTCCGGACGAACTTTGCGAGGTGGAATCAGCGGCGGAACGCGCAGGCAAACCGCTCTCGGAATGGGTGCGAGAGAGCGCGTTGGCTGCCTCTCGACAACGGCCTTCCGACCCAATGGAGCTGTTGCTCGCCGAGGTTTGGGCACTCCGTTACGCACTCCTCAGCCTGTTCCATGCGGGCGCTCAGGCGACGGCGGAAGGCAAACCGTTGCTGCCAGAATCGGTCCTCAAGGTTCGCGATCGCGCCGACGCAAAGAAGCTCGAACAGGCCCGCCAGATGCTCGCTAATTTTCTCGACTCACCGGTCCATAAGGGTGACGAAGTGCGATGAATTGGAAACCGATCCTTGCCGTTCTTGCCCGGCTCGCCGCGCTCGCAATCGTTGTTCAGGCCGGAACGATCTGGGTATGTTCGACCTGGTTTTGGTCGCCTATTCAGCACCATTACCTGCCCACATACTTTTGGAGTTCACTACCGGTTGTTGCCCCGTCCACTGTGGAGGTCCGCCTTATCTGGAAGACCAGACTCCACCGAAAGCCGGAATTGGCTTCGGATGACGACATCGTTGCATCCGACGACGGAGCCGGTATGGTGCTCTCTCAGTGGGCAATTGATGCCGGCTGGACAGGGTTAATCGAAGGTCCGCCGCAGCAAGTTGCGACGGAGAAGCTCGCACCGGGCTTGGCTGATTTGGCCTTTGACGGAGAGAGCCTTTGGGACTTCCTTCTTCTTCGGGAAACGTGCGGATTAGCGGTGTTTTGTTTCACGCTATTCGGCTGGTTTTGCCTCAAAGGATTCTGTTTGGGTTTGATAGCCGAGTTTACTTGGCGGCGGCGGCTTTCGTCCTGGCGGAACGTGCCTCCGTGTCTCTTCGAGGAGTGTGCGGTGCTGGCCCAAAGGGTCTCGTTTGGAATCGCAGCCTTGCACCGGAGGGCAGTGCGACCCATCGAGACGCACAGGTCCGCACCGAGTACAAATACAGACCGTGCCGGGCCCGTCGTCAAGCCGCAATCTTTCGCGTTTGCGCTCTTCGGCGTTTGCAACGAAATCGGTGAGGGCTATCTCTGGAGGGAAAAGGACGAGATCGAATGAACTAAACCACGGCCCGGCGCAATTCGGGGCCTGGAGGAGTACTCCCAATGCTCACCATATCGAAACCAGTGTCAGCCAGCCAAGCACGCATGTATCACGCGAAAGAGTTTGTCTCCCAGCAGCAGAATTACTGGAGCCGAGACCAGCAGGGCCATAGCGAATGGCAGGGCAGGCTCGTACAGCAGTGGAGACTGACCGGCCCAGTCGAGGCGGAACAGTTCGCGCGCTTGAGCGAAGGCCAGCATCCATACGCCGAGGTGCAGCTCGTACGGCATCAGGTTTCGCGAACCTACGAAGGCAAGAACGGGAAAGAGGTCACGAGCGTCGAACACCGGGCCGGATGGGATGCCACGTTCTCTGCGCCAAAATCAGTTTCGATTACCGCGTTGGTGGGGGGTGATGATCGTGTGCGGATCGCCCACAGGGAAAGCGTGCGCACCGCCTTAGCCGAACTGGAGCATTACACGCAGGCGCGCATCGGAAACATACATGCCCCGGAGACCACCGGAAAGCTTGTTGCAGCCACGTTTGAGCACGACACCGCCCGGCCCGTGGATGGATATGCGGCTCCGCAGTTGCACACGCACGCCGTCATCTTCAATGTGACAGAGCGCGACAACGGCCAAACCCGTGCGCTTCAACCGCATGAGATGTTCGTGTCACAGCGGTACGTCACGGCAGTTTATCGCTCGGAGTTGGCATTGCGGCTCGAAAAACTCGGCTATGAAGTGGAGCGCGGAAAACACGGCCAGCCGGAAATCAAGGGATACACGAAAGAGTATCTGGAGGCATCTAGCCCGCGACGTGAGCAAATCAAAGACCACTTACGCGAGCAAGGCATTGATGGAGCTGCAGCCGCGCAGATCGCCGCGCATCACACGCGCGACCGGAAGGAAATCCTCTCACAAGAGGAAGTGTTGCGACGCCACCGCGAGCTGGCGATGCAGTATGGGAACCAGGCGGATCGAGTGGTTGCTCAGGCGCGATCTCACGGTCGGTACCAGACGAGAGAACCCGAGATGAGTGCGCAGTGCGCGATGACCTGGGCGCGAGATCACGTTTTCGAAAGATCGGCAGTCATCGATCGGCGCGCGATTCTCGAATCGGCCATGGCGCGCGGTATGGGAGAAACGACGTATGCCGCGGTTCAACGCGAGTTTGACCGGCGCGTTCGTTCGGGCGAATTCCGCGAGGTTGCCCATAACGGAGCAGGCCCGCACTTCACGACCACCGGCATGGTCCGGATGGAGAGCGAGATTATTGCACGGATGCAGGAAGGCAACAGGCACGGCTACAACGATCCCCTGATGGTTTCGCCTCAGGTGCGCAACAGCACCGGAGAAAGACACCCGGAGCTCAGCGCCGCGCAACGCAGCGCCGTGGAAGATCTGTTTCTCTCGCGTGAGAAGATCGTTGGCCTCGACGGCGTAGCCGGGGCAGGCAAGACGACCGTGCTGTCCGTTATCAGGGAAGGCGCAGAGGTAGATGGTTACCGCGTGGAGGGTTTCGCGCCCACGTCCCGCGCGGCGCAGAAGCTCGCCGAGGCAGGCATGGAAACATCCACGCTGCAAAAGCACCTGGCGCGCGGAGCGGAACCCGGTCTGGGAGAAAAGCGGCTCTACATCCTCGACGAATCCTCATTAGCCTCGACGAGACAACTTCATGAATTCGTACACCGTCTCCAACCCAACGACCGCGTGCTGTTGGTAGGAGACCGGCGGCAGCACGAGGCTGTGGAGGCCGGACGGCCATTTGCGCAGCTTCAGGATGCAGGCATGTTCACGGTCAGACTGGACGAGATCGTGCGACAGAAAGACCCGAAACTGAAACGAGTTGTCGAAGAGCTTGCGCGCGGCCGGGTCCATGAGGCAGTTGAGAATCTTCACCGGCAGGGCCGCGTCCGTGAGATTCCCGACCACGACAAGCGCATCGCGGCGATTGCCAAGGAATACGCAAATTCGCCGGAACGGACTTTGGTGATCTCGCCGGACAATCGCTCGCGAATGGAAATCAATGAACGCATCCACGCAGAATTGCAGAGCCGTGGGATCGTGGAAAACGGGGAACACCGAACCAGAACGCTGGTGCCGCGTCAGGACATGACCGGCGCGGACCGCACCTGGGCCGAACGGTACTACGTCGGCGATGTGCTGCGCTACTCGCGCGCATCCAAAGAGACCGGCATCGGCAGGGGTGAGTACGCCCGTGTGATGAGCGTTGATGCCACCGCCAATCGCGTCACGGTCGAGCTCCAGGACGGCACCGAACGAACTTACGACCCGCACCGTCAGCAGGGCGTGACCGTCTACCGTGAGGAGATGCGCGCGTTCTCTTTGGGCGACCGCGTCCAGTTCACTGCACCGGCGAATGACCTCAAAGTGGCGAACCGTGAATTAGGCGCAATCGAATCCATCGTCGGCGATGGGCGATGGATTCTGAAGATGGACGATGGCCGTTCGGCACAACTCGATCCGAACCGCCAACTGCATCTCGACTACGGCTACGCCGTCACGAGCCATTCCAGCCAGGGCCAGACTGCTGACCGCGTTCTGATCCACGTGGATACTGAACTCGGCGCAAAGGATCTGCTTAATAGCCGCATGGCCTATGTCGCAATCTCACGAGGCGTACACGACGCACAGATCTTCACCAACGATGCAACAGCACTCGGCACCGTCCTCAGCCGGGATGTGTCCCACATACCCGCAATCCAACAGGCACCGATCTCACACGCCATCGAGCAAGCCGCTAAACAACGGCCAGCCCTGGAGCACGAAATCGGTCAGGGATTCGGTCTGGGCATGTAATCCCAGACCAAGAGGACATTCCCCGGATAGAAGAAGCATAGCCGATGTCCGGCCGGAGTCAAGGCCGCGCTTCGCGCGCCGCTGTGCGGTCAAGAGCCTTGACACCGGCCTTCCAGCCTCGGCTTATCGTCCCAAATATCCGGGGAATGTCGGTGTTTAGTTCTCCACATCGAGAATGGTCTGAGGGGGCGCATAACCCGGTCTTTCGAAGGCGTTCGATCACCCAACTCAGCTCAGGACGGCAGTGCTCAAATTTAATCATCACCAACTCAGAGTAGATTCTATATGTCTATACAGACAAAGCTGGAGCCCAGATTGGTCTTGCGAGCTACATCTGCGTCGCGGTCCCAGCCTCTTCTTCGGTAACCACGAAAAAATGCGTCAGGTCCGCGCGCCCGAACGCGGTGGTGATGGCGACATCGGAGGCGTCCCGGCCCGTCGCCATCAGGATGCGGCCGACGCGCGGCTGATTGTTGCGGGCGTCGAATGTCCACCAGCGGCCGTCGAGCCACGCCTCGAACCAGGCACTGAAGTCCATGGGCAGACGCACCGGGACACCGATGTCGCCCAGATAGCCGGTTGCGTAGCGCGCGGGGATGTTGAGCGCGCGGCAGAAGGTGATGGCGAGATGCTGGAAGTCGCGGCAGACGCCGACACGCTCGGTGAAGACATCGAGCGCGGTCTTTGTTGGCCGCGCGTGCTGATAGTTGAAGGCCACGTGGTTGTGGACCCAGTTGCAGATGTATTGCACGCGGTTCCAGCCGGGTGCGACGCTTCCAAATAGTTCAAAGGCGATGTTGTTGAAACGATCGACTTCGCAGTAGCGGCTGTTGAGCAGGTAAGAGAGGATCTCATGCGGCAGATCGCCCACCGCAGCCTCACGGGCGGAGAGATTGAGTGTGTCTGGGAGGCCGGAGTCGCGGATGAGCGTGGTGTTGCTGAGGCGCAGTGGTCCGGGAGGGGCGACGAAGCGGGCGCAACGATTGCCGAAGCTGTCAATGTAATTGGTGACCGGGACACTGGGCGCGATCCGCAACTCATCGGGCTGGATCAGATCATGGACGCGCGAGGGATGAACATTGAGAAGCGCAACCATGGCGACTGCGGCCGGAATATCGAATTGTATGTCGTATGCCAGGCGGATCAACATGGTTAGGTTCCTTTTGTCCTGATGGTATAACGCGTTGCTATACGTGGAGGGGCATGATTGCTCACAGGATGAGCGCGGACGATCCGAGTATGGTGATGCGGGAGGGGTATTACGCAGTGGACCGGAACTTTGGCATCTGCGAAAATCACCAACGGAAGAGGATATCCGGCCGCTGAGCTTCATCGAGAGAACCGAAGATGCGAATATCCATCCTTGCAGGAGCCGAGACCAAGTTCTGAGCAACTTGGAACAGTCTTTTTTGAATCAGGCCGCGTTCGGTGTTCGCAGGAAATTTCGCTCTCTTCATTCATGAAGGCTTGCGCGTCAGCGGCGACTGGTGTGGCCGGAGGCCTGTACCGGCTCAACTGTTGCCAAATGCCGCGACGGCCTTGGGCGCATCACTTTGATGTTTCTTGCCAGGCCCAGCAGCGCCAGCAGGCGTATTCCCCAGTAGTTGAAATCGATTTCCCACCAGGCCATGCCATGCGTGGCAGATGCCGGATGCGCGTGATGATTGTTGTGCCAGCCTTCGCCTCCGGTTAACAGGGCTACCCACCAGTTGTTGGTCGAATCGTCGCGGGTGTTGAAGCGGCGCGCGCCCACAAGTGGGTCACCGAATTAACGAGCCAGGTAACGTGGAAGCCGATGGAAACGCGCAGGAATACGCCCCACAGCACCCACGAGATTCCCAGCGGCAATCCGCCGAGGGCAGTGCCACCGGCCAGCAGTGCGATGGCGGTGAGCGTAAGAGGAAGGCCAGTGCCAGACTGCGAGCCAGCGGTAGAATCGATCCCGTTCGAGATCCGGCGCGTAGCGAGAGAGCATGGTTGTTTCACTGTGCAGAGCACCGTGCAAAATCCAGCCCATGTGCGACCACCACTTGCCCTCGCGTGGGGAGTGCGGATCGCCAGGTTTGTCCGTGTACTGGTGATGCAGGCGATGCACAGCGACCCAGTAGACGGGGCTGCCCTGCAGCGCCAGTGCGCCGCAAACCGCCAGGCAATACTCCAGCCATTTGGGCGTGGTGAAGCTGCGATGCGTAAGCTGCCGGTGATAGCTGACGGCGATACCCACATTCTGGCTCAGCAGCCATAGGGCAAGAAACACCACTATCGACGACCAGTGAAAGCTGAACAGAGCCGCTACGGCCCCGAGGTGAAACGTAGCAATGACCGCGAAGAACACCCAGTTGAATTGATCCGATTTTTCCTGCACCAATTCGACTGGCAGAGAGGCGTCATCCGGTTGTGAGTTTCCGCTAAGTACTGGCATTGGATCTCCGCCTCGATATTCAAGTAAATGACTGTGGTCACGTAGGCCGGCATCCGTAGCACTGCGCCGGACCGCGTACTTCCTTCATCCAGCTTCAGCAGGTCTCGGGCAAGAAGAGTGAGCAAAATTGCTCACGTTGTCCTGCCGGGCTGCGCAAGGCAGCTTTTTCTTCAAACTGAAGTCTCATCCGATGAGCAATTTTGACCAACACGCAGGACAGTTGTTTCGCTACGCTTGACCCTTCTCGAAGGCCTTGGTGCACAGGAGTTGTCTATGGCGGCAAGAAAACAAAACGCGGATACTCCATTCGATCTTTCCAAATGGATCGATGCGCCTGTCAGCACGCTTGACTACCGAAACAACCAAGCCATCTTTGTCCAGGGAGACAAGGCGGATGCAGTGTTCTATATTCGGGACGGCCACGTGAAGTTGACCGTCAGCTCAAAGAGCGGCAAGAAAGCTGTCATCGCAATTCTGCGCCAAGGCGATTTTTTCGGCGAGGGATGCGTGGCGAAACAGTCGTTGCGGATTGCTACAGCAACGGCAATTGAGGCCGCTACGATCGTCAGGGTAGTGAGAGCGGATATAGTCCGCATCATTCATCGTGAGCCGGCTTTCGCCAACCTCTTCATCTCTCATCTCCTCATTCGCATTGGGCGAGTTGAAGAGGAATTCCTGGACCAGATATTCAATTCAAGCGAAAAGCGGCTGGCGCGCATATTGTTGCTGATGGCCGGATTCGGGCTGCATACGGAGACGGAGCCGCCGCTTCTCAAAGTGAGCCAGCGAACCCTTGCGGAGATGGTGGGCACCACGCGATCCAGGGTGAGCCATTTCATGAACAGTTTCCGGAGCCGCGGTTTTATCGGCTATAACGGCAGTGTGCAAGTTCATCCGGCGCTTTTCAAGTTTCTCATCCAGGATGAGTGAAGCAGCGAATTGCTTCGGTATCCGCATCGGCTTCGACTCAGTCACGGTTGGGCGCGAGCGTTATTGGGCCTTCTGCGGCAGCGAGGTGTGTCGCTGTCTCGGCCTCACGGCCAAACGACGACAGGTCGTACACCAATTTGCAATTGGCCATCCGGGTTCCGGTCCGCGCATGCCGGCATAAAGCGATTTGTGAATCTGTACTCTTCGACGACAGCCTCACCGCACGCGGGCGATGTTAGGCGTATGCTTGAGACAGCAGTCCGTTTTTCCTTCTCGCCTTCGGCATTCCAGGCTTCGCTCCAGACGAGCATCTTTCAAGCACGCGACCGAACGACTGGAGCTGACATGAGCATCACCGAAAAGAGAGATGTGAAGAACCATCTTTCCCTGCGCCATAGCAAAGATATATTTCTGTGCGCGCCGTTGAGCCAGCCAGATGCAACCGGCTACTCGTTGGCAGAACCCGCCGCAACACGCGCAAATCCATCAGCGTTTACCAGAGACTATTCCGCGGAACATACGATCGCCGTCATGCCATCATCGCCGGCCGCCAAGTCGACTGGTTCTACAGAATCTAAAACGCAAGATACATCAAAAAGCGCGCGGCCGTGAAGCGGCACTCTATTTTCCTGCGTACAGGATGCACGCTGCCCGCGCGCCTGGATCCGCTCAGAGAGCCCTTCGGCGAAAAATGGATGCTTGTGGAACAGATCACGGCGCATGTGTTCGATACGATGATTCGCCAGGCGGGCTGGCACTCCATCTGGATGCCGGGTTCGTACTCACGCAGAGGCTTTGGGCTGACAACCGAAAATGCGACCCATAGCGCTGTGACGCGTGCACTGAACATGGTTCCGCGTCAATTCAACGCCGCCGAGCTTGACTCCATTCATGTCGCCAGGTATCTAGGATTTTGCGTCGCGGATGTCACAGTGAGCCCGCGCGAGGTCCAGCAATATGCTCCGGTAGAGGGGCTTCCGCAGACGGCCTACGCGAGATAAATGATGGATCGCTTTGATGAACCTTGAAAGGAGCTTCTCCATGAGCGCTGAGACAATGACCTGGCCGAACTGGCTGCCGCGGGTGTTGTGGATTCGACGAGTGTGCCCTCGCTGCGACTCAGTCAAATTCAAATCTGCGGAACTGCGCTCGTTCGATGGCCTGCTTGGCCTCTTTGCATTGAGTCCGGTCCGCTGCATGTTCTGCTGGCGGCGATATTACTGGTTTTCCGTGCGAGGCGAAGAATGAGCGCTCTGCAACCCGACTCGGGCCTTACCTCGAACGATCTTCTGCACGACTTGGTCGCGAAACACTCCCAGGCAGCGGTGAATTATCAGATCGTTGCGCAATCCGCGGAAGAAATACAGGACCTCGAAAATGCACCGTCCGTAAGCATGGGTCCATATTTACTGAGGTCCGGGCAGATAGATCTTCTGACGATCATCAGCATCTATAGTCTTCGCGGAGAGAGCCGCGAGCAGATGCGGCTGCTTTATATGAATATTGCGGCGATTCGGGTCTGGGAAGAGATGGGGAGAGAGCCGAAAATTATTGGGGCGCGAGTTCGGCCGCCTCATACAGCTCTTCTGGCATTTGGTGTTCCGTTTTCCAAATAACCGTATTCCTGCTTTATTCGCGCAGCGTACTTATTGAACACGCGAAATGGCGGGTTTCTTCGCGTTCTGCCCCGGCAATTGGTCGAGCAGGACTACGTTGAGCAGCGACTTATGTACCTGGATGCGATCGGTATAGCTTATGAAGCCGAGCTTTCGGAAACGATTCATGAAGAAACTCACGCGGGAACGTGTCGTGCCGATCATATCTGCTAGCGTTTCCTGGGTGATGGGCGGGATTGACGCGTCCGGTTCACCCGGCGTGCCGAACTCCGCCATCAAAAGAAGAATTCGCGCCAGGCGCTTTTCGCTGGAGTTGAAAAGCTGATCGACCAGATCAGCCTGGGTTCGCATGCTGCGAGCGAGCAGGAACTTGAGGAATACGTCGGCGAAGGCGGGCTCGTCGTGCATTACGCGGATCATTTCGTTTCTGCTGATCTTGAGCGCCGTGCAGGTGTTCACAGCAGTAGCGGTTGCCATGTGCACCCCGACAATTGTTGCCAGAGACTCTTCTCCGACAAAATCGGAAGCCGATAGAAGCGTGATTGTCGCCTCTTTGCCGGTCTGCGAAACGACGGTGACTTTTGCGCGGCCCTTCTGCAAATAAAACACAGAGTCCGCGGTGTCTCCCTGGCAAAAGAACGTCTCTTTTGGCTTCAGTTCGATGATTGTGCGGCCAAGTCCGGCCTTTGCAAGAAACGCGCCGGAGTCAAACGGAGTCTTCTTATTTTTCGTCAAATCTTACCTCGCCGGGGACAATTGCTCAACATTAGCCGCAATTACCATCAATCTCTGTCCATCATCACATCCATGTGAGACCAGCGTCTGTTCTCTTTTGCTCATCTTCGAGGAATATTCCTGGAAGATTCGGCACGCGATGCAAACGGTTCGATCTCGACTCCGCACAAGAAGACGGTGGCGATGAGGAGAAATCCGCCTGCGAGCAAGAAGGCCACGTCGAAGATCGCCTCCCCCCATACTATCGGGTGAGCACTGTAGCTCAGATATTTCTCTATTGCGCTGGAAGAATAGAAATGAAGCGAAGAATTACTCTTCTCTTCCCGATGACTGCCGCGCTCAGTGAGTCGATCGCCTGGAATTTACCGGCGATGTCCAGAGCGCGGATCGAGTCCGAGAAATCACTGGAGCAACTGATATGCCGCTTACCACCGTTATCCTCGCAATTGTTGGAGTTGGGCTTGTGCTGTGGCTCATCAACAGGTTTATCCCGATGCAGGGACAGATCAAATCGATCCTGAATGGAGTGATCGTAATCGTCCTCATCTTGTGGGTCGGGAATCTCTTTGGGGTGTTCGACCATCTTCGGCATATTCGTGTGGGGCATTGACGCCTTCCACTCCGGAGGTCCGACTCGCTTCATCCACCAAACCTGAGACAGGAATGCAATACAACAGTTTCAAAACTGCAGGAGATATCGTGAAACATACACTTTTGTTTGTGATCGGAAGTGCCCTCAGCTTGAGCACATTTGCTCAGGCCAGCCCGCAAGAGGCAATTGCCCTCGTGCCTACCGGCCCAACGACCATCCGTCTTGTCGACGAGACCAGCCGCACGGTCGAAGCGGTCAACTATGAGCATCGCGGCGGGGCTTCGCAGGTAGATATGGCCGGAACCGCATTGATGCCTTCAGCCGACGGCAACGCCAAAGTGCGAAGCAAACGCGGCACAATGGAAGTGGAAGCGGAGTTTGGAAACCTGCAAAGCCCCACGACCTTTGGCGGCGAATATCTTACCTATGTTCTGTGGGCGATTTCACCGGACGGCCACGCGGTGAACCTCGGCGAAGTGCTGGTTGGCGGCAACTATCGAAGCAAGTTGACTGCGACTACCAATCTGCAGTCTTTTGCGCTGATCGTGAGCGCCGAGCCATATTTTGCTGTCCGGCAGCCGAGCAATGTTGTCGTGCTTGAGAATGTTGTTCGCGCCGACACCAGGGGAACCCCCGAGGCCATGAATGCAAAATACGAGCTCATGGAGCGTGGCGGTTATATCCCGACGGGCTACAAGTTCGATCCTGTAGTGCTGGACGCCAAGCTGCCATTGGAGTTTCTGGAAGCGCGAAATGCAGTGCGCATCGCTCAATCGGAAGGAGCTGAGAGCTATGCCAGCGAAAGCTATCAGCATGCCGTCCAGTTGATGAGCAGTGCCGATGCGTATGCAACGGATGGGCATTCCGACACGAAGCAGCTGATTGCGAAGTCTCGCGAGACTGTGCAGACCGCGGAAGATGCAAGACAGATCGCGGTTAAAAGGATCGAAGAGGAGCGCAGGGCAAACGAGCGCCAAGCCTCAGCTGATGCGCAGGCACAGTCGCAGGTCCAGGTCGATGACGCAAGGCGCCAAAAGGAACAGGCTCAAACCGATGCTGCAAACGCGCAAGCGGCGACTACGAGGGCTCAGACCGATGCTGCAAATGCGCAAGCGGCAACGGCAAAGGCACAGGCCGACATGGCCAACAACCAGGCAGCATCCGCGGCGGCAGTTACCTCGGCTCAGGCCGATGCCGATCAGGCGCGTGCGGCCGCGCAGCTTGCACAGCAGAGTGAACACAGGGCGGATGCGGACAAAGCGGTCATGCGTGCGCAGTTGTCTGAGCAACTGAACAAGATCCTCGAAACACGCGACAGCGCGCGTGGACTTATTGTCAGCATGTCCGACGTGTTGTTCGATACCGGGCAGTACTCGTTGAAGCCGGGCGCGCGGGAGAAGCTGGCAAAGGTTGCCGGAATATTGATCGCATACCCCAGTCTCAATATTGCGGTAGGTGGTTACACCGACAATGTTGGCGGCGACGACATGAACCAGAAGCTCTCGGAGAACCGCGCAGGAGCTGTCCGCGATTACCTCGTGCAGCAGGGTGTGGTAGCAAACTCGGTCAGCGCAACCGGCTTCGGCAATAGTTCTCCGGTTACTACGAACGACAACGCCGCGGGCCGTCAGCAGAACCGCAGAGTGGAACTGGTGGTCTCCGGCGATGCGATCGGCAGCCCGGTAAATGCCACGACAGGAAGTTTGCGGTAACCCGATGTATGTGCGCTGCGGCTTTGAAAGAGGCCGCAGCGCATGTTTTGAGCAGTCCTGCTGTCCGCAGGAGATCGAGGAGTGAAATATGATTGGACTGATTTTGATCGTGATTCTTCTTCTGGCGCTATTTGGCGCACTGCCTCGGTGGCCACATAGCAGCAGCTGGGGCTATTATCCGACCGGAGGATTAGGGATCATCCTGTTGATCGTGATCGTACTTCTGGTTCTCGGTCGAATTTGACAACCTTGTATTCGGCACGGATTTCGGCACACCTGTTGTTTGAGGCGTATGCTTGAGACAGTAGTCAGGAATTCCTCTTCTCGCCTTCAGCGCTCCAGGCTTAGCTCCAGACGAGCACCCTTCAAGCAAGCAACAGCAACACTGGAGCGGCCATGAGCCTCATCAAGAAAATCGATGTCGAGAAGCATTTTGCTGACCGGCGAGCCCGGAGGCTGGGTAGGATGCAGCCGCTAAACCAGCCCCGCGCTGCCGGGGTTAAACCGGCAGCCAAGAGGCAAAGAGTTTCAGCCTCTGCTGAAGATGTAGCCTTGGGACATTCTTCTCCGGGAGTCTCCTCCGTCTCGAATCTGATCAGGTCCGATTCCGATCGGAACCGGTTGTTCAGATCGCCGGGAAGCCGGCAAGTGTGAAGTTACACACGGTATTCCTGCGCGATGGATGCATCCTCCCGGACCGATTCGATCTGCGGCAGGAATCGTTTAGCAAAGGCTGGAAAGAGGCGATCGGGGTCATCGTATCGGAACTGGATGCCGGTATCCGCAACGCGGGCTGGCACTTTATGTGGACAACGGATTCCCACTCTTCCCGCGGCCTCGGCGGAACATCAGAAACTGCTATCCATCGGGCATTCGTCCGCGCGCTAAAGCAAGTGAAGGGCCGTTTCAACGCTGCTGAGCTGGGCTCGTTCCAGATCGCAAATTGTCTGGGCCTCAGGATAGCAAGAGTAACGCTCTGCGCTCGGCACATACAGAAGCAGACTTCACTCGATAGTCCCGAAGAGTTGCGGCTTCAAGAGGTTCTGGCACTTTAATTCCGTCGTTCCCCCCGTACGAGGCAGGTTGCAGGGCTCGAACCAGGCCCGAGCCAATGAATCCGCACAGAAGATGGCTTGCACAGTCGCTACAAGCGAAAGCAGAACAATATGTCCGTTACTACTACGACTCATCGTGAAGAACTGTCTTGGGGCCTTCCGCCGGCGCTCTCATCTCCGCTTGCGCCGAAAGGCTGCAGCCTGCCGTTGCCGACGCGCATTGCTTTTGTAGGGAATTATTTGCCGCGTCAGTGTGGAATCGCTACATTTACAACCGATTTATGCACTGCGCTTGCCATCGAATATGGGAGCGAACGGTTATTTGCAATTCCCGTTAACGACCCTGATTCGCGCTATGAGTATCCAGAGCGAGTGCGTCTGGAACTGGAGCAAGAAGACCCGGCCTCCTATGAAAGGGCCGCAGAATTCCTGAATTTCAATGGCAACGATCTGGTCTGTGTCCAGCATGAATACGGCATCTATGGCGGGGTTGCGGGTGGCCACATCCTGACCTTGCTGCGTAAATTAAAGATGCCCGTTGTAACAACCCTTCACACTGTTCTGCGTGAGCCGGATCCTGATCAGCGCAGCGTGCTCGAAGAGATAACAAGGCTCTCCGATCGCTTGGTTGTCATGAGTGAGCAGGCGGCGCAATTTTTGCAAGAGGTGTACGCAGTTCCGGACAATAAAATCGACATCATTCCGCATGGTGTGCCTGACTTTCAATTCATGGACCCCAATTACTTTAAAGACCAGTTTGGCACTGAGGGCAAGTCCGTTCTGCTGACGTTCGGTTTACTTTCACCCAACAAAGGAATTGAGAACGTAATTCGGGCGTTGCCCGCGATTCTCGCAAAGCATCCCAACGTGGTGTATATCGTCTCGGGAGTCACGCATCCACATATCCGGCGGCGTGAGGGCGAGCGCTATCGCGAAGAGTTGCAGGCTCTGGCAAAGTTGCTCGGCATTTCTGCCCAGGTCATCCTCCTCAATCGATTTGTAAGTGCGGAGGAACTGGTGGAGCACGTAGGCGCAGCGGATATTTACATCACACCTTACCGGCAGGAGGCGCAGATCGTTTCCGGCACGCTTGCCATTGCGCTTGGAGCAGGAAAAGCGATCATCTCCACACCGTATTGGCACGCGAAGGAACTGCTAGCGAATGACAGGGGTGTGATTGTGCCGTTCGAGAATCCCGATGCTATTGCAGATGCGGTTCTTCGACTCCTGGACAGCGATGGGGAGCGCCACGCCATGCGGAAACGGGCGTATCTCCATTCGCGAGAAACGATATGGCCCAGGACGGCGCGGAAGTATATGGCGAGCTTTCAGCGCGCGCGCTTCGAGCGCACATTGCAACCGAAGGCAGCCCAGAAGGACGATGTTGCGGCGAGCACTCTTGATGGCTTACCGGCGCTGAATACGGCTCACATGCTGAGCATGACGGACGATACGGGCATTCTGCAGCATGCAATTTTCTCAGTGCCCAATGCAAGTGAAGGTTATACAACCGATGATAATGCGCGTGCGCTGATAGTCTCTGCTCTTCTGGACGAATGTTCAGAAGAAACCGACAAACGGGAGTATCTCAGCCTTTCTCATCGGTACCTGGCTTTCTTGTGGCTTGCCTTCAACGGCGATACCGGGAGATTCAGAAACTTTCTGGGCTATGACCGCAGATGGCTGGAGGACGTTGGGTCAGACGATAGTCACGGCCGCGCTTTATGGTCGCTTGGAAAAGTGCTTGGCCATTCGAGAGACGCCGGATTGAGAGGAGCTGCAGGGAGGCTCTTTGAAGCAGCAGTTCCAGCAACGTTGACGTTCACCAGCCCGCGTGCATGGGCGTTTTGCATTCTAGGCATGCAGGCTTATCTGGACTGGTTTCCTGGGGACAGAGCTATTCAAGGTGTCCGCAATACACTTGCGAATCGGCTTCTCGATATCTATGAGCGTAGTCACTCCGCGACGTGGAATTGGTTTGAGAAGAGCCTCTCATATTCCAATGCGAGGTTGTCGCAGGCGCTCATTCTAGCTGGATGGCGAAGTGACAACGAGAGAATGATCGAAGCTGGAATGGATTCTCTCAAGTGGCTGGTCGCCGAGCAGCACCGCGACGACAAAGAGATTTTTGTGCCCATCGGGTCCAACGGATTCTTTGTTGAAGGGAATGAGAAGGCACGATTCGATCAGCAGCCTCTGGAGGCATGCGCAACAGTCTCAGCTTGCCTCGAGGCGTACAGACTGACAGTAGAGGACTGTTGGCTTGAAGAAGCCCAGCGCGCCTTCAACTGGTTTCTCGGCAAGAACGACTTGCAGGTGCAGGTCTATGACGCAAAAACAGGCGGCTGCAAAGACGGGCTCCATCCCGACCGTATCAATGAAAACCAGGGAGCGGAATCAACGCTTTCGTTCCTGATGGCCCTGCTTGAAATGCAGGCAGCTAAAGTAGCCAGCGTAAGCGAACAGCACGATGAAATGAGCGTTCCAGCTTGAATTCAGTTATTCCATCCATTGAATTGGCGAAGTCTATGGACCATGAACAGGAAGAGACAGAGGCGTGCATCGAATGTCCGCTGTTCACGCGATATTCCGGCAATCCGATCCTGAGCCGTGAAAACTGGCCCTATCCGATTAACAGCGTCTTCAATGCAGGTGCAGTCAAGCTGCCGGATGGAGATACATTGCTGCTTTGCAGAGTAGAAGACCGGCGAGGCCTGTCTCACTTGTGCGTCGCGCGTTCCGCGAATGGAATCGACAACTGGTGTATCGACCCCCAACCAACGCTGCCGGCGAATCCTGGCGACTATCCGGAAGAGATCTGGGGTATCGAAGACCCTCGCATTACCTATGTTCCAGAGCTCGAGCAATACGCGATTGCTTACACCTCATTTGCGCGAGGCGGTCCCGGAGTTTCACTGGCGCTGACAAAAGACTTCAAGAGCTTTGAGCGATATGGCGTAATCATGCAACCGGAGGACAAGGACGCGGCTCTGCTGCCCAGAAGAATCGGCGGCCTGTGGGCGTTGATTCACCGGCCGGTGACGAGGCTGGGTGCACACATGTGGATATCCTACTCGCCCGATCTGCGGCATTGGGGAAGCCACAAGGTGATGCTAGAGGCGAGGCGCGGTGGATGGTGGGATGCAAACAAAATTGGCCTGTGCTCTCCACCGATTGAAACAGCAAGAGGATGGCTGACCATTTACCACGGAGTGCGGCAAACGGCATCCGGAAGCATCTATCGCCTGGGGCTGGCGCTGTTCGACCTGGAGAAGCCAGAGATCTGTTTGCAGCGCGGAGACTCCTGGATGTTCGGCCCGGAAGCTGCTTATGAACGTGGCGGAGATGTCAATGATGTTGTGTTTCCATGCGGGCAGACAATCGGCGCGGATGGAGACAGCATCAACCTTTACTACGGAGCCGCAGATTCTTCGATGGCGTTGGCCACCGGCAGCATACGCGCCCTGCTTGCATGGCTGGACGCGAACTCCAGTCCGCCGGAGAAATTACCCGGGAACGCAGTCCAGCTACAGGGCGCGAGGAGCTATTGAGATAAGTTGTACGAACCAGACCTCGCCAGCGTGGGTACCACGCTGGCTTGGGATGCGGCGCGGGTACCTTTTCACGTCAGCCAGCGATGGTCAGTGTTTCGCTTCGTGGCCGTGGTTGTCCCCGTCGGAGTGGCCGCGCCCATCGCGCATTTCATTTCCCTTGAATTGTTTTGGAGCTCTCGTCCGGTATGCGGCTTTCTCGCCCTGATTCGGCATGTGGCCGGCATAGCCGTGCTGCGGATCGAAGCTGTTATTCACATGGCCGTGAAAGCTGCTGGAGCCATGAAACCATGGGCCGGCGCCGATAAACGTGCGTCCGCGGAACCACTCCGGGCCATAGTAACCATAGGGAGCGCATGCATAGGGGGAATAGTCATAGTAACCGTATGGACATGCAGGGGCGGTTCCGATACTGATGCTGATCTGGGCCTCTGTCTTTGGAGCGCCTGCCGTAATGCAGACCGCAGCAACAGCAGCTAATGCAAGAAACTTGATTCCGTTCATGAATTTTCCTCACCATGTCGGAGCAGTCATGCTCCAACATGATTGAGCATACGTGCCGAATTCATCCCGGTCTGAGCAGATTGGACCACATGTGGCAATCTGCTCATGATAGCCGGTAATCATAATGGCGTGGGATGGAAAGGCTGTGAGCCGGCTCCGTCGTTGGCCGCTAGCGGCAGCGGACGCGGATGCGGCTGAGACGCGGTGTTCGATTCACCCACATGGATTCGATCACGACATAAAGGACACAGATGATTCGCAGGAGCTTCATTGTGGCTTGGCCTCCGAACTCTGAAATTCAAGCGATGGTTGTTTGAGCAGGGACATCGCAGAGCCAGATGCGGGAGACAGCCATGGCGTACCGACCGGAGATCGCCACTTCAGGATGGAGACAGGATGAGGTAATGCGCTCTCCGGGATGGACCGAACCGGGCGCTGCTGAATTCTGAACAGACGGAGTCCGACCCTGGCCAGAACGAACCATGGGTATGTTGTAACGTTAATGCGCCCAACTTCCACGCCATTGAAGTACCGATCGGTGCGGCCAAGAGCCAACTGAAGCGCAGAAGCTATGGCTTGCTGCGGTGTTTCGCCGACTCCGCAGATAGGCAGCTCGTTGGCGGTTCGGATGAAATGCCATCCAAACCGCTGGACCCTCTTTTCCAGCCGGCTCGCGCCACGCAACCGAACAAAACCCCAGTTCCCTCTGAATGCATAAGTTTTCAACTTGAGGCCGACCGGCAATTCAAGCCCCGCTCTTAAGAGCACGACGAGTTTGGTGATTTCTCGCATCGGAGGGTCACTTTCTGTTCGTTCACAGACGGTAACTTTCATGACGCGAGTGTTTCCAGGGATTGAAGTGCCTGCATCGGAGCGGAGCGTTTGCGCTGAAGCGGCAACAGGAATGTCTGGAACTGCGGCTGATCGTCAGGCAGGACGACTGCGTAATGAACAGGGCTCTTGCAGTGGAGGCAATTGGTTTCATAAGCCGGTTTGATCGCGCCCTTGAGGATTTTTTGAAAGCTCCCCCCGCACTCCTGGCATTCAATCGTCACATAGCCGTCTCCAGCATTGTTTTGCAGATATTTCGAGATCCAAACCGGCGAAGACGCAGCATGAGTCAACTGCGCCATCCGCACGGGACAGGGGAGGGATCGCACAAGGTTCAACAGGACGCCGAAGCCGCCCCGTTTATGGAAAAAGCCATCAGCGGAAACACCGCGGGAGATATCGTCTCTCAAAAGCGCTTTGCTCATGGCGATCACCCGAATTTCAGGAAACTGGCTCCGGCTGATCGAGAGAAGTTCAAAGCTGGACCTGCCGGGCATATTGAGGTCGGCGATGAGAAATTCGGGAAGTTGGCGGCGTATCTCAGCGAGCGCCGAGAAACTGTCTACAGAGGACCGCACCCGGTATCCCTCTTCCGCAAACAGCTTCGATAACAATATTCGAGTGAAGGAATCGTCGTCTGCGATGAGAAGGCTTGCTTTTGTTTCCGGCATAACTCTTCTCCAATCCCCACTAAATGTGTTGCGAGTCTTAGACGAGTATCTAGAAATGTTTGGAGCAATACTGAGCACTTTCGAACACAAATCAACGTTTCTTAGAGTAAATATTCCAGCCTGTTCGGGAGTTGCTCCTGGACCCGCCGCACACGATGTTTATTACAGCCGGCGGGTGTGTATCTTGCCTCTTGAAGCGCGTTCGGCCGGTGTCTCCCGCAGGGCACGCTCACAATTGACCAGACAACCATTTTCGTTTCGCTTAGCTTACACATATCAGACAAATTGTTTACAGAAGGTGCAGTATGAACAGTCAATCGAATTCTTTTTACGTCCATAGGCCAAACAAGGATGGATCGTACGATTCGATATGCGTCGCATGTTATGCAACGGTAGCTTCAGCCAAAGACGAAGCCGAACTTAGTTCGTATGATCGTATCCATATCTGCGACCCATATTGGCCTTATCGGGCAAGCAATGACGGGTGAAGCTCAGTCGTGAAGAACCACGTTGAGCAGTGACTTGTGGACGCGGATGCGGCCGTTGTATTCAATAAAACCCAGTTTGCGAAAGCGGTTCATGAAAAAGCTGACGCGTGAGCGGGTGGTGCCAATCATCTCTGCCAGCGTCTCCTGCGATATCTTGGGAATCATCGTCTCCTGCGCGCCCGGTTTGCCGAACTCCGCCATCAGCAGGAGAATGCGCGCCAAACGCTTTTCGCTCGAGTTGAAAAGCTGATCGACCAGATCGGCCTGGATGCGCATACTGCGGGCCAGCAAAAACCTCAAAAACAAATCAGAAAAGGCATTTTCATCGTGTATCACACGCATCATTTCATCGCGCGCTATCTTGAGCGCAGTACATGCGGAAAGAGCAGTGGCTGTCGACAAGCGCAAGCCAGTGCCCGAGGCTAGCGATTCCTCTCCGATAAAGTCTCCCGCGGAGAGAAGCGCGATCGTTGCTTCCTTGCCGGCTTTCGAAACCACCGTGACCTTGGCTCGGCCCTTCTGAAGATAGAAGATGGAATCGGCCGGATCTCCCTGCGAAAAGAAAACCTGCTTCCGTGCAAATCGCTCGATTTTTCGTCCCAGGCCGGCGCTGGCAAGAAACGCGGCCGGGTCGAACACGGAATTCTTACGGGCAACCATGAATAAGGCCTCCTTCCCATGCAGTGACAGGTTGGACTCGCGGGAAGAATACGGACTCGTCGCGCTCAGCTCCGCATTGCAGATCAGTAAAGACAACAAAAAGAGAAGCAATTGAACATCGCAAACCGTTCATTCAAATTAACATGTGCGGCATTCCATTGGCCGCTACACCCGTGGCATTAGACTCCAAAATTTCGCAAATATCCAGATGGAAATGCTGGTCAATTTTGCACACTTTTCTTGGGAACTTTCAAGCTGCATTCAACTCGCCGGCATCCACGGACCTTTGCTGCTCACTCACAGAGCGCTATTGCTCAGACTGTGCCGCGCATTCCCTCTAGTGTGAGAAGTACCTTGTGCGTTCAGGTACGCGGAAAGCGGCGACGCCGCACATGGGTAGAAAAATGGTGAGTTGCATGAAAAAGGCAATGACGTTAGTAGCGTTACTCAGTTTGACAAGCATCGGCTGGGCGGGAACCAATCGCGAAGCAACGGACAACCGGATGGATCACGCAGGCGCGGTGCTGCACGAGATCATGGCGGCGCCGGATAAGGGCATACCGGAGGAAGTCCTGGAGCACGCAAAGTGCATCGCTGTTGTGCCCAACCTGCTCAAGGGCGGCTTTGTGTTTGGCGCGGAGAACGGCAGAGGCGTTGCCACATGCCGCACCGCAAACGGATGGAGCGCGCCGGCGTTCTTTACCATTACTGGCGGAAGTTGGGGATTGCAGATCGGCGTTGAAGGCGTGGATCTGGTGATGATCATCCAGAACGATCGTGGAATGCGGCGGTTGATCGGCAGCAAATTTCAACTTGGCGCAGACGCCTCAGCGGCAGCCGGACCGGTGGGACGCCATGCCTCCGCCGATACCGATTGGAAGATGGATACCGAGATTCTGACCTACTCGCGGGCCAAGGGGATCTTCGCCGGACTCACGCTGACGGGCGCCGCGATTCGCCGCGACGACGATTCGACCGAGGCCATCTACGGCCACGACGTTTCCACTCGCCGTATTCTGCAGGGCGGGAAAGCCGCACCAGCCTCGGCGCATTCGTTCCTCGACGCCGTCAGGGATGCGAAGGCACAGGCAGTCGCTTCGAATTAGTGCAACTGCAAATCAAGTGTGCTCGAGGGCGTTCTGGGATCGACGTTGATTCCAGAGCGCCTGCGGCACGAAGGAGAAGGTTATGCTTTGGACAATTTTTGTGATTCTCGTAGTCCTGTGGCTGCTTGGGTTCAGCCTTCATATCGCCGGCAGCTTGATTCATATTTTGCTGGTGATCGCGTTGATTGTCCTGGTCGTCAACTTGGTTTCCGGACGCCGTAGCGTTTTGTGAAGCACCCTGAGTCTTGGGAGTATTGATCAGACTTGGTGCCAGAAAGAGAGTTGTTTGGCGCACATTCAGGAACCCAAGATGGAAGAGGCAACCCTTGTCGGGCACTGGGCGGAGTTTGACAACGATTCGGGCAAGTGGACATCAGTGGAGTGCGATCCTTAACAGCTCCGCGATTAACCCAAGGCACCGGAGAATCTGACAGACACGCTTGAAGATCTGCGGATGTGCCTTAAGCCTATTCTCGGAGCTCTCGCGCGAAAATCCGCGGTAATTGGTCATACTTTGGAGTACTTCGTCCGTGAATTCTGCGCGGCCTGGTTCTCAACGCAGCGAATATATCCGCTACAGATTGTTGTAATAGACATTCTTATTCGGAAGTATGCGTTTCCGTGCAGTCTGACGCATAACTGCCCAAATCAGAATTAAATTCCCCTCCACACCCCTGCTCCATTCCCCGCTTTTGCAGGGTTCGGAAATCCGGCACATCCAAACGGCCCTCGGGCGGTTGCGCCTGAGCGATATGGCAGCCAGCGCCGGGTGGTGCATGTTTAAACTGACTAAACATATGGTATAGTCAGGTGAAGCATGCACTGTGATGGTAGATGATATGGGAACTCAACCGAAGAAAACACGAGGAGTATTTGAGCGTCCACCCGGCTCGGGCGTATGGTGGGTTAACTACTACTTCCAGGGAAAGCAGCACCGTGAGAAAGTGGGACGCAAATCGGACGCTATCGCTCTTTATCAGAAGCGCAAGGCCGACGCTCGGCGCGGCGTGAAATTACCGGAACTCCAGCCGCAGAACGTGACGACGTTTGGAGAACTGGCAAATCAAGCCGTCGACTACGCCAAGGTTCATTTGAAAACTTGGACCGATTATGACTGGAAAGAACGTGCCTTGCGGGAGCCGCTCGGCTCTCGTCCAGCCGCTGAGATTACGCCGCAGGAGATAGACCACTTCTTGACGGAACACTGTAGGACGCCGGCGACTGCGAATCGGTTCCGTGCCTTTTTCTCGCTATGCTACCGGCTGGGCATGGAGAATAGAAAGGTCGCGTCGAATCCTGCGCGGCTGGTCCGGATGCGCAGAGAGAACAATGTCCGGCTCCGCTACCTGAGCCGCGACGAATACAAGAAGGTTTCTGACGTTATCCTCCGCGACAATCCAAAGCAACACCCGGCTTTTGTTGTGAGCATTTATACGGGAATGCGCTGGGGTGAGCAGTTTTCCCTGACATGGAGCCAGATTGACTTCAAGCGGAGCATCATCCGGCTCACAGAGACGAAGAATGGGTCTGCACGGAATGTCCCTCTGAATAGCATCGCTTTAGATGCTCTTCGGAAGCAGCAATCAGTGGTCCCGCACAAACCGGCAGATCAGGTGTTCCCGGAAGCGGGTGATTATTGCCGGTTTTGGTTCGAGCCTGCCATCCGAGATGCGGGCATCTCTGGATATACGTGGCACTGCAATCGACATACGTTCTGCTCATGGTTGGCGATGGCCGGGGTCTCGATTAAAGAGATCCAAACTCTGGCAGGGCACAAGACGATCACGATGGCTGCCCGCTATGCCCACCTTTCACCGGAAGCAACAGCTTCTGCATCCGAGCGCATGGTGATGCACACTACTGCATGAGCCAACATGCACCAAAACAGGCACCAGGCAAAAACAAAGAGGTCGCCTCTGATACACGGTGTACAGGTTAACTTGTTCTAGGATTTGGCGGTTAAATGGTGCGCCCGGAAGGATTCGAACCTCCGGCCTACTGATTCGTAGTCAGTCGCTCTATCCAGCTGAGCTACGGGCGCACATCGGCTGTGGTTCCTGGCAGAACCATAGACAGATTAACAGGGTTTGCAGGGTGGCGCAACGCGTTACGAGGCTGCTGGCGCCGGTGCAGGTGCAGGTTGCGGCGCGGGCGGAGCGATGAGCGGGAGCTCCTCGGCGATCTGGAGGCCGGCCATTGTGACAAGTTTGGTAACGGTGGCGGTGTTCAGGCGGGTTGCGTCGAACTCCACGCGCAGCGTGTGAGCTTCGCGGTCAAATGCGAGGCGGCGGATGCCGTAGACGTCCCGTGTGCGGGCCAGTGCGAGAACCACCTGCTCCGTAGGCGGCGTGGCGTAGCGATAGAGGACTTCCACGGTCGTCATAAGGAAATGATAGCAGGGCAGGATAGGCGCAGATCCTTCGACTTCGTCTGGCCGAAAACGGCCAAACGTCGCTCAGGATGACAGATGTTATCTGTGCTGCGAACCTCAGAGACAGGACAGCTAAAGATTTTTGAGAAAATCGCGAATCTCGGGGTTGGACCAGTCCTGTGCGCCGACAAATTTCCGGCGGATGACGCCTTTTTGATCGATAGCGTAGGTTTCCGGCCACATGTCGGTATGGAAGAGCTTCGGAGCCGACTGGCTGGGGTCGCGCACCGTGATCAAATTTATGTTGTGGCGGGCGATGAAGCGGGAGTAGGCAGCCGGGTCCTCGTCGATGCTGACCGCAAGAATGGTGAGATTGGGCATCTCGCGATGAAGCTGGAGGAGGGAGGGCAACTCCTCAATACAGGGCGCACAGTCGCTCCACCAGAAATTGAGCAGAACGGGATGGCCGCGGTAGCTCGCGAGGTGCACGGTGCTGCTGCCGTCAGAGACGGTGAAGTCCGGGGCCGGGATGTTCAACTGAGCCGGGTGGACGCCGCGGTTGCAGGCAGAGAGCAGCGGCAGAGCTGCCAGGACGAGGTAATAGGCCGAAAAACGGGAGAACCGCACATCCTTATAATAGAGCGTGTTTCATTGATGGCTGGCCTGAATCGCCAACGTCGTGGAATCCGGCTTGTTGCCGGATTTCGTAGATACTATTTCACAGAAAATCCGGTTGATGAAACACGCTGTACGGAGCGAGAGGGGCGAAGGTAACGGTGCAGCGCGATGGCAAAGGATGAGCCGGCGGAGGGTGCGGGTGGGTGGAAGCCTGTACTGGGGCTCGCCGAACCGGGAGAACCGGTGGCGCATGTCGATTGGCGCGAGTGGGCGGGCAGGACTGCGCCCGGCACTGTGTTCGACCAGCCCGAACCGGAAAAACTGATCGAGCTGACAGTGATTGTGCCGGCGCGCAATGAGGAAGACTGTCTGGGCGCGTGTCTGCAGTCGCTGGTGCGCCAGTCTGAGGAGATCTTTGAGCTCGGCAAAGACTGGGAACTGGTGGTGGTGGACGACCACTCGCGCGATCGGACGAGAGAGATTGCGCAAGGCTTCGCCGGAGTCACGGTGATCGAAGCCGACAAACTGGAGCAGGGCTGGACGGGAAAAGCGAATGCTGTGTGGACGGCGGCGCGCAAGGCGCGGGGACGCTGGCTGCTGTTTACGGATGCGGATACGATCCATGAGCCCGGCGATCTGCGGCGGGCGATGCATGAAGCGGAACGGCATAAAGTCGGTGTGCTGAGCTACTCGCCGCGGCAGATTGTTAAGGGATTTGTGCAGCGGACGCTGATGCCGCTCGTCTTCAGCGAACTGGCGCTGGCGTATCCGCCGGCGAAGGCGTCGGACCCGGCGCAGCGCATTGCTGCGGCGAACGGGCAGTTTCTGCTGATCGAGCGCGAGGCCTATCGGCGGCTGGGTGGGCACGCAAGCGTGGCAGACAAGGTATTGGAAGATGTGGAGTTGGCCTTTCTGGCCAAGCGGCGCAGAGTGGGGCTTCGATTTCGCTATGCGGCCGATGCTGTGGCTACGCGGATGTATCGTTCGACCGGCGCGATGATCGAGGGGTGGAGCAAGAACTTGGCGCTGCTGTTTAACAACGCTCTGATGCTTGCGATCTGGCGAGCCCTCGATTTTCTGCTTCTGTTTGGGCTGCCTCTGCTGGCGATCGAACTCTGGAACGCGCATCTGGCGGCACGCTCGCTGGAGTGGCTCGGGGCGGGCTGGATTCTGGTGTTGCTGTGGGTTCGGACGCTGGTCCGGTTTTACGCGCGGGTGGCTAAGTCGAATTTTCCGTTTGCGGACTGCGTTCTGGCGCCCCTGGGACTGCCGCTGTTTGTGGCCCTACTCTACCGCAGCTGGTTTCTGCACCATGTTCTGAAACGGGTAAGCTGGAAGGGGCGGAGCTATGCGGAGTAAGAGCGGCCGGCTCTGAAGGTCTGATCCGAAGGCTTTTACAACCTCCGAAAAAGAGCGCCAAAGTATTGGCATCATTGAATCAATCTCGATTTTGTGAAACCGGGCCGCTGGCCACAGCATCCTGTCAAGTGAGGGTTCGATGATTTTCCTGACGCGGCGGGCGACGTTTTCCGCCTCGCATTATTACTGGAATGAGACCTGGTCCGCAGCCCAGAATGAGCAGGTTTTTGGGCGTTGTGCGAACCGCAACGGGCACGGCCACAACTACACGCTCGAGGTGACGGTGGCCGGCGAGCCCGATCCCATAACGGGCTTTGTGGTGGATTTGAAGTGGCTGAAGGACGTGATGGAGCGCGAGGTGCTGGCCGCGTATGATCACCGGCACTTGAACCTGGAGGTTGAGGAGTTCAAGGCGGGAAAGCGGATTCCGACGACGGAGAATATCGCCATTGCCGCATGGAAGAGGCTGGAACCGAAGGTGAACGCCGCGAGCGGTGCGCGATTGAGCCGCATTCGCGTGTATGAGACACCGGATATCTTCGCCGAATATCGGGGTGAAGCGTGAAGGCGTACTTCGGTCGTCGCTACACGCTGAGCGCGAGCCATCGGCTGCATGTGGACGCTTTGACGGCGGAGGAAAATCGCGCGGCTTACGGCAAGTGCAACAACCCGTATGGACACGGGCACAACTACATGATCGAGGTGCTGGTGGCGGGCGAGGTCGTTCAGGATACGGGGATGGTGGTGAATCTGGTGGACTTGGATGCGGCAGTGCGAACGCGGGTGCTGGAGCGATTCGATCACAAGAATCTGAACCTCGATCCGGCTTTCGCAGAGTGCGTTCCGACGACAGAGAATTTTTCCCGAGTTGTATTCGGATTGTTGAAGGGCACACTGCCGGCCGGCGAACTGGAGTGTGTGCGCGTGGAAGAGACGGAGAACAATTTTTTCGAGTGTTATAGCGATTGATGGGCCACGCTTCCCAGGTTAGGCGCAAAAGCAACAGTGTGCCGAACCCGGGACACCCTGAGACTTTCGCTCAGGATGACAGATTGTAGATGGCAGTGGAATTGGGGGAAGAAACAAAGATGGCGCAGCCGATTGTAGTGAGCAAGGCAGTACGAAAGGCCGTGGCAGACGAGGGGCTGAGCGGATTCAGCACGCAGGAGATGTACCGGGAGATTCTCTCGCGGCTGGGTGAAGATCCCAATCGGGACGGACTGCTGGCGACGCCAGGCCGTGTGGAGAAGGCGATGGCCTTCCTGACGAAGGGTTACGATCAGGACCCGGCACAGATTCTGCGCGGCGCACTCTTCGATGTGGACTACGACGAGATGGTGATCGTCAAGGACATCGAGATGTTCTCGCTATGCGAGCATCACATGCTGCCCTTCTTTGGTAAGGTGCATGTGGCCTATATCCCCAAGGGAAAGGTGATCGGGCTCAGCAAGATTCCGCGGCTCGTGGAGGTATTTGCGCGCCGGCTGCAGGTGCAGGAGCGGCTCACGCGGCAGATTGCGGATTCGATCCAGGATGCGATTGAGCCACAAGGAGTAGGCGTCGTAATCGAGGCGAGGCACCTGTGCATGATGATGCGCGGCATCGAGAAGCAGAACTCGTCGACGGTGACGAGCGCGATGGTGGGCTGCTTCCGGCAGAAAGAGACGCGCGCGGAGTTTCTTTCGCTAGTGCGGCAGCCGGGATCTGCGTCGCTGTAGGCGTTTCCGATCAGGTGAGTCCTGTCGGGCTTCTGTTCTCTCACCCTTTCGACCGAAAGAAGTCGAAAGGATATGGCACGTCGAATCGAAAAGCCTAACCAGAGGCGCGATGCCGCGAAGACAATCTGAAATAGCGTTTGCGCAAGGCGTTGGCGGAAGCGAGTGCATGGCTCAATTTCTGTTTGCCGATCTTATTGATCTGGGTGAGCAGCGCTCGATCTTCTGAGGAGTCGAGCATCTCCGCGGCGGTTTGCGCCAGTTGCTGCCAATCGTGCCAGTCGCCGATCTGATCTTTCACGCTGCCCAGCGCGCTGACAAGGTTTGAGTCTGCATCGGGCAGTAGCTGCAGGATGGACCGCAGTTCCTTCACCTTTAATCGGAACGGATGAATGTTGCGCGCACTGAACGCGGGCCAGCGGCGGAGCTCGTCTATCCGGTTTGCCACGACGGCTTGAACATGCTGTGCAGCCTGCGCCGAACTGCCGCTCGGTTGGCGTGCATTCTTGTGGTCGAGCGTTGACTCGACACGCTTCGCATATTGCTTCAGGAGCCGTCGTGCAGATTTGCGCTGCTGATCGACGGTGTCGAGCAGGTCAGAGGCGCTTTTTTGCCGTGCGACTCCAAGATGTTCAATGAGGCGCACCAGTGACTCCTGGCCGTCATTCTGCGGAAGCGTCAGCGCATTGCTGGTGAGGACATCCATATCGCGCACGTTTCCAGCAGCTTTACGCACTGGCTTGATGGATTTGAGCAGGCGGCGGGTCTTTTTCTCATCCGGCGAGGTGAGCGCTGCGGCGATCGCCTCAATATGCCGTGCGCGGGTGCGGAGCTTGTGCACGGCTTCCGGCGGCGGATCATCCGGGAGGCGCTTCAGCGACTTGCGCAGTTGGCGGAGCGGTTTTTGTACGCGATCGAGATCCATGACTCTCGTCTTTAGATTGAGGCGGCTGCCGTAGAGTTGGCAAGATGACGCTCGTGGACGCTACATTGAAGAGGTGAATGGGCTTTTAGTGGTAGATAAGCCGGGCGGCATGACCAGCCACGATGTGGTGGGCCGGCTGCGCAGCATCACGGGCGAACGCTCGATTGGGCATCTGGGCACGCTGGATCCGATGGCGACGGGCGTGCTGCCGTTGCTGATGGGCAAATATACGCGGCTGGCGCAGTATTTTTCCGCAGCGGAAAAGAGTTATGTCGGAACGATCCGGTTTGGGTTTGCCACCGACACCTATGACGCGGAGGGCGAGCCGGCCGGGCCCGATCTGCAGCCAAACTTTTCGCAGGATGTAATAAAGGCAGCGGCGGCGCGGTTCCAGGGGGAGATGGAGCAGGCGCCTCCTCCGTTTTCTGCGAAAAAAATTGCCGGCAAGCCTGCCTATAAACTGGCGCGGGCAGGCCAGTCCGTGGAACTGCGGCCGGCGAAGGTTCGTATTGTTTCCTTTGAGGTGATGTGTGTGGAAGGCGCTGAGGCGGAGTTTGCTTTGACGATCAGCGCGGGCGGCTATGTACGTTCGGTTGCGCATGAAATGGGGATTGCGCTCGGCTGCGGTGCGCATCTGAGCCGGTTGCGGAGGACGCGCGCAGGGGTCTTCACGCTGAGCGAAGCCTGTATGCTCGATGATTTGGATGCGAAGAAAGGAGACATAGCAGCTCTCGAAGAGCGATGCGTGCATCCGCGCAAGTTACTGCCGGAGATGCCTTCTGTGTGTGGTGATGGGCAAGCGCTCGGCAAGCTGCGCAACGGAGCGCAGGCGAATCTGCCGGAGTTTTCGGATGCGCCGCTGGTGAAGGTCTTCGAGGGGCAACGTCATCTGGTGGGGATTGCGCGACGAGTCGTGGGTACGCTCTTTCAACCGGTGACGGTGGTGGGGTGAAAGAACAGGGAATAGTGGTCAGTGCTCAGTGATCAGAGGCGTCACTCGTCATGGTGGTTGCGGGAACCGACTACTGTTCACTGACCTTTCACTAAGAGCGGCTTGAGCGCGGGCAGCAGAGTTCTGGCGATGATCGCGGAGCCCTTGGCGGTGGGATGAATGCCGTCGGGTTGAATGGTGCCGGAAACCTGGACGAGGTCTTTATAGATCATGGGCACAAAGGCAGCGTGAGGATGTGCGGCAGCAAGAGCACGGAAGAGCTGTTGGAAGGAGCGGATATAGTCGGGTCCGTAGTTGGGAGGCAACGTGATGCCGGCGAGCAGAACGCGAATGTGCGCGGTTTCAAGCGCGGTGAGGACTTGATCGAGATTGCGGCGGGTTTGCTCGAGGGGAAGGCCACGCAGGCCGTCGTTGCCGCCAAATTCGACGATCACCACACTCGGGTGCGAGGCAAGAATCGTAGGCAGATCAGTAACAGCATCTTTCGACGTAGCGCCGCTGGTGCCGCGATTGAGCACCTGATAGTGGTAGCCGGCGGCATCCAGATCGTGCTGCAGAAAGTCGGAGTAGGCTTGACTCCCGGAGAGTCCGTAACCGGCAGTAATGCTGTCGCCGAAGCAGACCAGAAGATGCGCATTTGCGGCCGCAACCGGCTGGATTCCAAGCAGGAGAAACGCAAGTGAAACGAGAAGTATGCGGCGAACGTCCACAGAGATAGTGTAGAAGAACATACTTAGGGACGAGGGGCGTAGGGAACAGGGGCTAAAAGCTCCGGAAGATCAGTTGGTGCGGCAGGGAGGTGCGGGTGATCGAGGTTCGGGACGCGAAGAAGTGGATCCAGAACGGTGCGCGGCGCGTAGAGATTCTGCGCGGAATTTCGCTGACGATTCCGGCGGGACAGTTTGTGGCCATTGTGGGCGCGAGCGGAAGCGGTAAGAGCACGCTGCTGGGACTGTTGGCCGGGCTGGATACGCCGAGCACCGGCGAGATCTGGCTGGATGGCGTGCCGATCCACAATCTCGTCGAGTCGCAGCTGGCCGCAGTGCGCGGGCGCAAGATCGGCTTCGTCTTTCAGTCGTATCAATTGATCCAGACGCTCACGGCTCTCGAAAACGTATTGCTGCCTTATGAACTGAATGTGCAGGGAAGTGGGCTCGACAAAGCGCGGCGGTTGCTTGAAGAGGTTGGATTGAGAGAGAGGATGGATCACTATCCTGTGCAGCTTTCTGGTGGGGAGCAGCAGCGTGTGGCGCTGGCACGGGCGTTTGTGGCCGATCCGCCGATTGTGATGGCCGATGAGCCGACGGGGAATCTCGACTCAGCCAATGGCCGTCTGGTGCTGGACCTGCTGCTCGATCGGAATCGCAAGGCAGGCACAACGCTGGTGCTGGTCACGCATGATCCTGAAGTGGCAAGCCAGGCCGATCGCAAGATCGTGCTCAAAGATGGTGTGATCGTCGAGGACACACCGCCGATAGTCAGCTCCAGCGAAACTCTCGTCCAAAGCGAGAAGAGCAATGGCTAAGCGGGCACTGAGTTGGCAGCGCGCAGCGGCCATCGCATGGCGCGATCTGAAGTCCGCGCCGGGCAAATTTGCGTTTGTGGTGCTGAGCGTGGCCGTGGGCGTGGCGGCGCTGGTGGGCGTGCGCGGACTGAGCAACAGCTTTCGGCGCACGTTGTCGGGCCAAGCGCGATCGCTGATGGCCGGCGATCTGAGCGCGCGCATTTTTCATGAGCCCACAGCAGAAGATCTCGCGAAGATCGCCGACCTCACGAAGGCCAATGCAGGGAATCTGCGCTCGACGTGGGTAGCGGAGACGGTCTCGATGGCTTCAGTGCCGCCGGATCCGGTGCCGTTGCTGGTTTCGCTCAAGGCTGTCGATCCAAATGAGTACCCCTACTACGGAACAGCGGAGTTGAATCCAGCGATGAGCTTGAAGGACGCGCTGGCCGGCGATTCAGTCGTCGTGGTGGACGAATTTCTCATTCGGCTGAACGCGCATGTGGGGCAGACGCTGCGCCTGGGAGGAAAAAACTTTCGGATTGCAGCAGTGCTGGAGCAGGAGCCGGATCGAATCACCTCCGGTGCAGGACTAGGCCCGCGGGTGATGATCTCGCGAACTGCACTGGAGCAGACCGGGCTGATCGCTCCTGGGAGCCGTGTGAGCGAGCGGCTTTTGGTGAAGCTGCCCGAGAAGACTCCGCGCGGAGTGACAGCGGACGGAGAGACGGCCGCGGTGCGCACGAAGTTGGAGGCCGCATTGCCAGACGCGCAGGTCATGGATTTTCGCGAAGGCAATCCGGCGCTGAGCCGCGGGCTCGACAATGCGACGTCGATCCTGAGCCTGATCTGCCTGGTGGCGATGGTGCTGGGCGCGATCGGCGTAGCGATGGCGATGCATGCGCATCTTGAGCAGCGAATGGACATGCTGGCGATCTTGAAGGCGCTTGGAGCGGGATCGAGTGATCTGCTGCGCATCTTTCTGCTGCAGACCGTCGGACTCGGACTGGCAGGCGCGCTGCTCGGCGTGGCAGCGGGCGTGGGGGTAATGGCCGCATTGCCTTCTGCGTTTGGCACGCTGCTGCCTGTACATGCGGTGCTCGCGGTGCCGTGGCAGTCGGGCTTGGCCGGGTTGGGAACGGGCGTGCTGACGACACTGCTTTTTTGTCTGCCGCCTTTGCTTGATGTGCGCGGCGTGCGACCCGTGTTGGTGTTGCGCAGACTGGTCGAGCAAGGGCCGACGGGGTTGCAGGGACGTCTTCAGCGTTGGTTGAAGCGCTGGCCGCAGTTGCTGCTCTCGGCTGCGCTGGTGCTGCCGCTTATCGGCATTGCGTGGGCACTGTCGGATTCTGCGGCTGTCGGTGTGCGCTTCGGATTTGCGTTCGCTGGTGCGCTGGTGGTCTTGCTCGTGTTGGCTGCGATCACGCTCGCGGGTTTGCGATTCTTTTTGAATCGAACACGACTGGGATTGCCCTCTTCGCTGCGGCATGGCTTGGCGAATCTCTACCGGCCGGGGAATCAATCGGCTCCGGTGCTGGCTGCGTTGGGCACGGGCGTCATGCTGATCCTGGCGGTGTATCTCATCCAGACCGATCTTTTACGCGATCTGCGCGAGACGGCCTCACCGAAGTTACCGAATATTTTTCTTGTCGATGTGCGTACGGACGAGGTGCCGGGCGTAAAGGCGCTCTTTCTGCGGCATCCGGGCATAACGCGCGTGCCCGACATGCTGCCGGTCGCGACGGGGCGGTTCGTTTCTCTCAATGGCAAGCCTCTCGATCAATACAAGGGCCAACATTTTCCGGTGCGGATGCTCGAGAGCGCCGAATTGAGCTGGGCCGATACTCCGCCTGAGGGCGACAAGGTGGTCGACGGCGCATGGTGGAAGGATTCTAATGCGGCGGAGATTGCTATCGGCGAAGGAGTAGCCAAACGGCTGAGTCTGCACGCGGGCTCACCGGTAGAGGTGGAGATCGGCGGCACGACTCGAGCGCTCAAGATCGGTGCGATCTATCGTGCGGATGGGCAGCATCCGGGAGCGCGAGTCAGCTTTGAGCTGCCCTCGGGTTTGCTCAAGGACCAGCCGGCGACATGGTACGGCGGCACGCGCATCGATCCGAAGCAGATTCCCGCGATCGAGCGCGAATTGTTCGCCGCCTATCCAACAGTGACAGTGGTGAACGTGGCCGATGTGCTTAGCCGCATCGAAGGCGTAGTCGATCAGATTACGTTTGTCGTGCGTTTGCTGGCGGGATTTTCGATTCTTGCCGGCTTGATGATTTTGGCTTCCAGCATTGCAAGCACGCGCTTCCGGCGGATGCGCGAGGCAGTTGTGCTCAAGACGCTGGGCGCAACTCGCATGCGCATCGTGCGCACCTTCAGCGTGGAGTTCAGCGTGCTGGGATTGCTGGCTGGCGCTGTGGGTGTGGTATTTGCGAACGTGTTGACGCGTGTGCTGTTGCGGCGGCTCGATGTGGGCTTTCATATCGAATGGGGCGCTACGCTGGTGGCGCTCATCGGCACGGCGGCTCTCGCGACAGCGACGGGCTGGATCGCGAGCTATAGAATTCTCGGCCTGCGGCCTCTCGAAGTGTTGCGGGAAGAGTGAAGAAATAGGGAATAGGGAATAGGGAATAGGGAATAGAAAAACACTATGAGGCTGTAAAAAGTTGTCGACCGATGTATCCCATCTCCGGTGATGCGCCGAAGATGGGACGCCTATTTCAAAGATGCAGATCAGAATCCTTCTGTGGATTCGACAGGCGGCAGAACGTCATCTTCGCGCGCCATCCAGACATAGAGAGTCGGCATCAGAAAGATGCTAATCACCAGGTTGGCGAGCAGTCCACCTACGATGACGATGGCAAAAGGCCGCTGCGAGTCGGAGCCGATGGCGTGCGAGAGCGCGGCAGGCAGAAGCCCCAGTGTGGCTACCAGCATCGTCATCATGATGGCGCGGAGACGCAGAACCGAGCCGTCGACGGCGGCCTCGATGATATGTTCGCGGCTCGATTCTTCCATACCTTTGCGGCGGGCGCGCAGTTGATTGATGAACTCGATCATAATGACGCCGATCTCGACCGCAACGCCGAAGAGCGCGAGGAAGCCTACTGCTGAGGAGACAGAAAAGTTCGTATGCGTGATGAAGAGCGCAAGCGGACCGCCCACCGAAGCCATGATGACGCTGACGAGGATGAGCACTGCCCACTTCAAAGAGCGGAACATGGTGAAGAGGATAAGAAAGATGGCCAGCACCGTGACCGGTACAACAATCGCCATGCGGCGGTTGGCGCGCTGCTGGCTGGCAAACTCGCCAGCCCACTCCAGGTGATAGCCCGCGGGCAGCTGCACATTTCTCGTCACCTTCGCAATCGCTTCTTGCACCGTTGAGCCAAGATCGCGGCCCCGCACTGAATACTTGATGGCGATGTAGCGCTGTCCGCCTTCACGATAAATTTCCTCGGCCCCATCGTCTGTAGAAACTTTGGTGAGTTGCGCCAGCGAGACGCGCTCGCCCGAGGGCGCGAGCAAACGAATATTGTCGATAGCTTCGCGCGTGTCGCGATAAGGTTTCTGATAGCGAAGCGTCACATCATACCGAGCCTCCCCCTGCTGTACCTGCGTGACGGCGTTTGAGCCAACGGCAGTTTGAATCGCTTCCTGAATGTCAGAGACATTGATGCCCCAGCGCGCGGCGGCATCGCGATCGACGGCGTAGTTGAGGTTGGGCTGGCCGATGATGCGGAAGATGCCGAGATCTGCGATGCCTTGCACGTTCGCCATCTGCGACTGAATCTCTTCTGCTTTGTGTTCGAGCATGCGCAAGTCGTGGCCGTAGAGTTTCACGGCAAGCTCGCCCTTCACGCCGGAGACAGCCTCTTCCATGTTGTCGGAGATAGGCTGCGAGTAGTTCCAGATGACGCCGGGAAATTTTTCGAGCTCCTTATCCATCGCGGCGATCAGTTCTTCTTTGTTCTGATGGAAGACGGGACGCCACTGATCCATCGGCTTCAGGCCGACAAAATATTCGGTGTCAAAGAATCCAGTTGTGTCGGTGCCGTCGTCGGGGCGGCCGGTCTGGCTGACGACGTTCGTGACCTCGGGAAAAGAAGCAATCACCACGCGGGCCTTGTTCACGAAGTCGATGCTGGCAGTGGGACCTTCGCTCGGCGGCAATGTACCGCGCACCCAGATGGAGCCTTCGTCGAGATGCGGTAAAAACTCGGAGCCGATGGGACCTACGAAGGAGAGGAAGATTGCTACAGCAAATAGGAATACCGAGATACCGACTGTCCAGTTGCGGTGAAGAATGGCTGCGCGCACTGCTGTACGGTAATGGCGTGTGACCCACTCCATCAGCGGATTGCGCCACTCCGACGCGCCTTTGCGGAAGAGAATGCTCCCCATGACCGGAGCGATGAGGATGGCGAAGACGAGCGCGCCGAGCAGCGCAAAGCAGACGGTCCAGGCCATCGGGCGGAAGAGGCGGCCCTCAACCGCCTGCAGCGTGAAGATAGGCAGATAGGACGTGATGATGATGCCGCGCGCGAAGAAGACAGGCCGCTGGACTTCGTGCGCCGCTTCACGGATTTTTTGCGCGGGCGTGCGCGTATCGTCGGTGTGCGCGAGATGACGGACGATATTTTCAATCATCACGACAGTGCCATCGACGACCATGCCGAAATCGAGCGCACCGAGCGAAAGAAGGTTTGCGGGAATATGGATCAGGTCTAGGCAGATGGCGGCGAAGAGAAGCGCAAAAGGGATGGTAAGTGCGACAATGATCGCGCCGCGCACATTGCCGAGAAAGAGAAAGAGGATGATCGAGACCAGGATCATGCCCTCGGTGAGATTGTGCTCCACCGTGTCGACGGTGTAATGCACAAGGTCAGAGCGGTCGAGGAAGGGAACAACCTTCACTCCTTTGGGCAAGATGCCGTTGTTCAGTTTTTTTACTTCCTCGTGAATGCCTTGCAGAACCGGATCGGAGTCGTCGCCTTTCTGGAGAAGAACAATGCCCTCCACAGTATCGGGATTATCGATGATCTTGCCGCTCGGCAGATGCATCGCGCGGCCGATCTGGCCGAGACGAATTTTCGGCCCCTGCACCACGGTAGCAATGTCTTTGATCTTGACCGGAGCGCCGTTCTGACTTTTGACGACTGTGTTTTCGATGTCCTGCACGCTCTGGTAGAGGCCAAGCGACTGCACGTTGATCTGTTGTGCACCTTGCTCGATAAAGCTACCGCCGCCGTTGGTATTGTTGTTGGCAACCTGCTGCTCGACCTGCCCGATGTTCAAGCCGTAGGAGACGAGCTTTTCGGGATCAAGACGGATCTGGTATTCCTTCGTCGGCCCGCCGAAGCTTGAGACGTCCACGATGCCCTGCACGCCCTTGAAATCTTTTTCGAGCGACCAGTCTTCCAGAGATTTTTTCTCCATCACATCGTAAGCAGGGTTGGTGCTTTCAAGCGTATACCAGTAAATCTGGCCGACGGGGCTCCAGTCTGTGCCCATTTGCGGAACGACGCCTGCCGGCAGATTCACCTGGTTCAAGCGTTCGAGCACGTGCTCGCGATTGATATCGCTGGTTGTGCCGTCATCGAAGATGAGCATCAGGCTCGACAGGCCGGCCAGCGTGGTGGAGCGAAGATGCGTGAGGTGGGGAATCCCGGCCATCTGGATTTCGACCGGTACTGTAACCTGGCGCTCGATCTCTTCGGCACTGCGGCCGGGCCATTGCGTGATGATCTGCACGTAATTGTTGGCTACGTCAGGATAGGCCTCGACGGGCAGGTTTTTGAACGAGACCACACCCCATGCCGTGAGCACAAGCACGCCACCGAGAACCAGCCAGCGATTTTTGAGCGCGAAATCAACGAGTGCTCGAATCATTATTGGTTCCCCGCAGCGTCCAGCAAGAGAGCATGCGTAACAACCTGCTGACCCGGATCAATGCCAGACAGAATTTGCTGGCGATTGCCGGGCAGCATTTCGCCAGTGCGAACCTCTACGCGGCGAAACTGACTGCCACCAACGGGCACATAGACCCACTCGCGATCGTGCAGGTGAAGCACGGCGTCAGAGGGAACTACGGCGAAGTTTTGCTTGGTCCGGCTGCTGAAGGTCACGGTGGCAAACATGCCGAGCTTCAGAAAGCCAGGATTTTCCACTTGAATCCGTACCTTTGCCGTGCGGACAGTCGGATCAAGGACCGGGCCGATGTCGCTGATCCGCCCCGTGAGCGACCGATCCGGATACGCATTGAGAACGATGTGCGCCTCCTGGCCGAGCTGTAACTTGGGAATATCGTTCTCGAATACATCGCAGATGATCCAGACGCTCGACAGATCGGCGATCGTAAATGCAGTGGCGGAGCCGGAGAGAGCGACACCGGCTGCGGCGGCGTTGGTGACGTTCTGGCCGATGATGACACCGGAGATGGGCGCATACACATTCACCAAGTTGGTGGGGTGATTTTTATCTACTCCGAGCAGCTTCAACTGCTCATCGGCGGCAACCAGATCGGCTTTCGCGTCGTTTTCAGCAGTCTGCGCCTGATCAAGCATCGCCTGCGAAATGGCGCCGTGCTTGAAGAGATCTTCCGTGCGAATGTAGTTCTTGTTGGCAAGCTGTTCATCGTTCACGGCCTTGAGATACGCGTCGAAGGCATTCGTCACATCTGTGCTTTGTACGGTGAAGAGCAACTGCCCTTTTTTGACATTGTCATCGAGGCGAGTTTTGAGGTCGACGACTCGGCCGTTGGCCAGCGAGATCACCGGAACCTCGCGCGACACATCTGGAAAAACAGCGCCGGTAACTTTCAGCTCCGATGCTGCTTCCATTTTGTCGACGCTGACTAGAGGGAATTTGGGCACGTCGTTCTTATCGATGGTGAGCAGGTTCATGTCGGGCACCTGCACCACCTGCGCGGGCGGAGGCGCGCCGCTGCCCTCATCCTTGCTTTTGCAGCCCGCGAGCGCGATACCAATGCATGCCGTCGAAACGAGCGCGAGTGAGATTTTGTGAGATGTGCTACGAAGAAGTGGAAAGATCATGGAATCACCTCGCGTCCGACAGCGAAATTCAACTGTGCGACTGCCGTGAGATAGGCGCCGACCAGCTGCGCATAAGCCAGTTGCACCTGACGATATTCGGTTTGTGCATTCAGGAAATCCATCAGCGAAGCGCCACCGTGCTGGTATGAGTAGGTCACTGTATCGCGCACCTGCAGCGCCTCATCGTTGTATTTCGCCTTGTAGGGTTTGAGCAGCGCGATGTTGCTCTCGACCTGTGCATAGGCAGAATCGACATCGCTGAAGACCTGCGCGCGCGTTGCCTCACTCGCCTGCCGGCTGCGCTCTATATCAATCTGCGTACGCTTCTTTTCGCCCTGATTTCGATCAAAGATGCGCAGCGGAACGCTCGCGCTCAGTCCGAGAGTCTGGGTTGCATTTGGATTGTTGTTCGAGGCATTCCATGTGTACCAGGCGCTCAGTGTGGGGTCGGTTGAGCCGTTGGCCTGAGCCAATTTGTGATTGGTCTGCGCCTGCTGCATGCTTTCGAGCGCGGCCTGCAGGTCCGGGCGGGAATCAAGCGCCGTTTTGCGAAAGTCGTCGAGTGGCTGCAGCACGTCAGAGAAATCAAACGGACCGGTTACGTCAAACTGCTCTACCGGTGTCCGATCATTCAATAGCTGCAGTAGCTGAATCTTGGCAGTCCGCAGATTGACGAGGGCCGACTGGACCTCCGATTCGTACTGAACGCGCAGCAACTCGATCCGGTTAAAGTCGATCTGCGCGATATCGCCTGCCTTCAAGCGATCTTGACTCATCTCGATAATTTTGTCGTAGTAGTCGAGATCGGCTTTGGCCATGTCGAGCACGGTCTTAGCCTCGAGCGTGTTGACGAAAGCGGTGCGCAAAGCAAGCTCGAGGTTGCGCTTGAGGTCTTCGTGCTCCGACTCGGAGATGCGCGTACCTTCGCGCGCACTCTCGAGCCGCAGCTCGCGTTTGTGATCGCGTTCATGCAGGTAGCTGACGCTCGGAGAAACGAAGGTGCCGGCGAGCGGCTGCCATACTTCATGATTTGGCGCGATCTGGGTTCCGTCAGCCGTTACGGTGAACTGAGGATTGGGCCGGAGATACGCCGTGATCTCTTCGGCGCGCATCTCGTCCACATTGTCGGCATCCGCTTTCAAAGCGGGATTGCTGACTTCAAAGCGCGCTTTGACCTGGTCCCAGGTGAGTCCCTGCTGCGCAAAGACGGAGGCCGGCGTCGAACACGTGAGCCCGGTACAAACCACAACTGAAAAAAAGCACAAGGGGAATTGCTTCATGCAGAGCCTTTGCGCCGTGTGTATCACGGCGGACAGAAAGTGGAGAAGCTTAGGAAAGGCAGGACAGTGGGAGCGTGTGATCAGAAGACGGGCGGCGGTCGATTCTGAATCGCACTGAGCGCGGGTGGGTTGCTGATTCGGAGCGGCGTTGCGCCGGGGATAGCCCATTGCGGAAGGTTCGAGGTAAACCTTTCGTGAAACAGCACGGGAAGAATCGCGACCAGAAGCAGCGGACCATGATGCCCAGAGAACTCATGATCCCGGCGGAGGCAGCTGTCGATCTCTGCAGGATTCTGGGCAGCCAGCAGATCGTCCGTTACGGAGATTGCCGGCAGAAGAATGAACAGGAGCAACGCCAGCGCGACGAACTGGGCACGGCGGTTACCCGTGTCGTTCGGCGAAAAACGCAGCCAGAGCCCGGCCATTGTGAAAGCCAGCAAGAGCCAGGCGAGATTGAGAAGAAGCTCCATTCCCAGTGCCGATTCTACAGCAGCGATTCCGATGCAACAGATACGTTCTATTTAGACGTGCGGCTCTCAGGCAAAGATGAAGATTTTGATAAGAGAAAGGCAAAAGCGGAATACGTGAGATTACGCGCTTGCCCGCACAAGAGTCGGTTTGACCTCGTCCCGGTATGCCCGTATGATGAACAAGTTAGCTCTTCGCGCGCAGAGTCCACGTCAAGCGTGGGATCGCTGGTTGGAAACAGCGGAGCGTGCGTTTGATGCCCCCTCGTTCAATGGTAGGACAGCTGACTCTGGATCAGCATATCGGGGTTCGAATCCCTGGGGGGCAGCCATGAAAACAAAGCACTTATTCCCTCCGAGAAGCTCGAAAATCCCCAAAAATCTGTTACCGGTAACAAAAACGGTAACAAAATGATTTGGCCAATGCCGGCATACAGAGGCAAACGGGGAAATATCGCGATGCTTTCCCGGTCCAATCGATAGGCTCGACCCAGTGGGATGATCCGTGCTTTGCGTTCAATCGCAATTGCGGCAAACACCCCTTCAGCGCTCGCGCAACTTGACTGGCTTCCTGATCGGAGGGAGATTCCGGTCACCATGAAGAGCGACAAACGTCCACACCTGCCCCGCGGCCTCCACTGGAGAGAAGACTCACCGTATATCTGGTTCACTTGGCGCGATCCTGTTGGCAAACAGCATCGCCAGTCGACGGAGACAACGAACCCGCAAGACGCGGCGCTCTTTCGCCTGCAGTTCATGCAGAAAGCCGAAGAGCACCTTGAACAACTCAATAGTCCGCGGTCAAGCTACAGCAAGCTGCCGCTCAAAGAGGTGGCGGACCTCTACTTCAATCAAAAGGCCATAGACCATTCTGCTGGCACGATTGCGCGTGAGCGCAGGCTCTTTCGCCGTGTCGAGAAATATTTCGGTGCCGAAACGCCCATCAGGAAGATCCAACTCTGGCGCATCGAGAAGTACCAGCAGGAGCGAAGTAAAGAAGTGAGCCCCACCATGAAGTGCGCCGTCCAAGCTCGGACGATCAATTACGAAATGCAACTCCTCCGCGGCATCATGATGTACGCAGGGTGCTGGAAGGGCGATCTGGCGGTGTACTACAAGCCGTTGCGTCAAAAGAAGAGCGAGATTGGCCAGGCCGCAAGCGACAACCAACTGGCGAGACTCATCAACACCGCCAAGGAAAATGAATCCTGGGAGGTTGCACTCTATTGCGCTGCAGCGGCGGCCGGGACGGGATGCAGAGGTGGTGAAATCAAAAGACTGAAGCTCAAGGATCTTCGACTGTTCGATGGCCGACTGAAGATCAGAGGAGAGATAGCCAAGGGAGGTGTTGGGCGGGAGCCAATTTTAATGGCTCTAGCAGAATGGGGCTTGCGCGGTCTCTTGTCGAGGGCGCATCGGCTGGGTGCAACCGAGCCGGAACATTACCTGTTGCCATTCAACGTCCACAAGTCGCGCCACGAAGCGAGGAAGACCAAGCAAAAGTGGGATCCCACGCGCCCTATGGTGACTTGGGTGAAATCCTGGCGAAAACTGGTTGCGGCCTGCCAAATGACCGGGTTTAGATTTCATGACCTGCGTCATACCTTCAGGACGCAAGGTGCACATGCGGGCGTCCAGCTTGAAGTGATGATGGCCCAACTCGGTCATATGGACAGGGAGACGTCTCTTCACTATGTCCATATTCAGCAACAGGCGTTGGAGAAAGCCAAAAAACGAATCGAACGCCAACAGGTTGGAGCGCTGACAGCGGCCACGGGTAAGGCCGCAGAACCGCAGCCGCTGAGCGGGCAGGCAGAGCGACGCCGTTTGAGTGTTGGAGTCCGCGCCGGTCGTCGTGAGCGTTTCAGGCGGAGACGGATGATAGAGACGCGAAGAATCAGAACAGCGCCTCGATAACGACCCCATCATTCTCCGTCGATGTAAGCCTGTAACGCTCTCTCCGGGTAACGAACGAGGCGGCCCACTTTCCTGAAAGGAGGGCCGTCCACCCTCCCTTTGTTTCGTTTAATTCTCCATTTCCGAAGCTGCGACAGGGACACGCGAAGCATGGCTGCTACCTCTTCTTCGGTATACATGCGCATGTGTTCGCCCCCGGTTTGGGAAACGAACAAAATTGGGCTTTCAACGCGCCCGGGAGGCAGCGGTTCGGCCGGATTGCCGAGATTGAGTCTCGGGCTAAGGGATTCGAATTCTGCCTGCGTTTGTTGTCTCTGGAGTGCGCTTGTTTTCACGGCCAGCTCCTGGGGGATATGGATTACCTGTCCCTATGGATATAGCCGGGCTCCGAAACTCGGTCAAACCTGCCGGAACCTGAATCTCAAATTGAAGAATTTGACCGAAAACTCAGCCTGACAGATTCTCTGTTCGCGGCCTGAGATGTGTCGCGGGAGGAGACGGATGTTTACTTCGGTCAGGGACCTATCTGACAAACTCACCGCAACGGGCTACTTTATTGACCCAGTGATGACGCAAGTAGTGTTTCTTGCCATCAAGCTTCAGAAGCCCCTGCTCCTCGAAGGTCCGGCCGGATCCGGGAAAACGCAGCTCCCAATCTCGATAGCAGAGGCGGCTGGAACACATGTGGAACGCCTGCAATGCTACCGAGGGGTGACAGAAGAAAAGGCGATCGGCCGGTTTGACGAAA